>Ga0265296_1000147_pt1 | contig 139054 bp, 135 predicted proteins | sample MunlanPumphouse1_FD_189073 | JGI IMG/M metagenome (GOLD analysis project Ga0265296, IMG submission 189073) | Groundwater microbial communities from a municipal landfill in Southern Ontario, Canada - Pumphouse #1 | ecosystem: Environmental > Aquatic > Deep subsurface > Groundwater | place...
AAAAACTTGACAAACTAATCCTTTTGTGCTATACTGTTGTCATATCGTCGTAGAAATGTAGTCAGTTTCTGCAGCCATATCTAATTAATCATATCAAATTTGCTATGAAAGGTACTATCAAAACAGTTGTTGCTGAAAAGAATTTTGGCTTTATTACTCCTGAAGAAGGAAGTAAAGACATTTTTTTTCACGCCACATCTTTGAATGGTGTTGAATTCAGCCAGTTAAAAGCTGGTGACGCAGTCAATTTTGACGTCGAAGAGTCTGAAAAAGGCCCTCGCGCCGCCAATGTGACTTTAGCTTAAATATTAAAAAATAAAAGACTGTCTAATCAACGGTCTTTTATTTTTTACTATTTATCTTAAATTATGAAATATGGCGGAAGAAGTTATTTTAAGATTTGACGAAGTAACATTTGAATATCAACACAAAAAGCCGGTTTTGGATGAGGCAAATTTTAATGTGCGTACAGGCGCTAAAATTACCCTTATGGGACAAAATGGCGCTGGTAAAAGCACTATCTTTTGTTTAATCAGGGGCGAAATCAAACCAAAAAGCGGCAATGTTTATATAACCAATAAAGCAACAATTGGAGCCGCGTTGCAAATGATGGCGAGAGAATATTTTGATTTAACTGTGGAACAATATTTTGCAAAGGCCTTTGAAATGGCGCCGCCAAATTTAAAAAGTAGAATTAGCAAGGCATTGGAAGCTGTAGATTTTGAAATCCCTTTTGAAAAGACGGTGGGAGAACTTTCAGGCGGACAGCAAGCTCGGCTTTTGTTGGCATTTTCCTTAATCCAAAATCCCGATATTTTGCTTTTGGACGAGCCAACTAATAATTTGGACCAAGCAGGCATAGATCATCTGATTCAATTTTTGATAATGTATGCTAAAACCATTATTGTTATTTCACATGACGCTGATTTTTTAAATTCTTTTACAGAAGGCGTGTTGTATTTGGATGTTTTTACTAAAAAAGTGGAAACTTATGTCGGGGATTATTATTCCGTGGTTGAGGAAATAAAAAATAGAATTGAACGAGAACAAATGAAAAATGCCCGACTGGAAAAACAAATTAAAGATCGTAAAGAAAAAGTTAATTTTTTCGCGAATAAAGGCGGTAAGATGAGAAAATTGGCTTCCAAGATGAAAGAAGAAACAGAGGAAATGGAAGAAAATAAAGTTGAGGTTAGGAGAGAAGATAAGACAATTAGAGATTTTACCATTCCAACTCAGGATATTGTTGGAAATATTGTGACTATAAAATCAGTTAAAATTATTAAAGACCGCAAACCAATAATCAAAAAAATAGATAAGATATTGCGGCAGAGAACCCATATGCTTATTTCAGGTCCAAACGGAATAGGAAAAAGCACTTTGCTTAGATCATTGGTGAATAATATAGGCGATGGGGCGCAAATTATGAATGGCGTAAGGGTTGGTTATTATAGTCAAGATTTTGCCGCTTTGGATTTTGACATTACTGTTTTTGATTGTTTAAAAAGCAATGTGGCTGACGGAGTGGATACGCAACAAATTCGTTCAGTCGCCGCCAGTTTTTTTATTACTGGAGAGCTGATGGGACTTAAGGTTTCACAATTGTCCGAAGGTCAAAAAGGGCTTTTATCTTTTGCCAAATTAGTTTTAATGCGGCCAGGACTTTTACTTTTGGACGAGCCGACCAATCATATTAATTTTCGCCATATTCCGGTAATCGCGCGGGCTATCAATGAATACAATGGCGCCGTTATTTTAATCAGCCATATGCAGGATTTTGTAAAAGAGATTAAGATTGACGAGCATTTGGATTTAGACACACTTTAGAATTCTTGCTTACAACTTGCTGATTATGATAAAATAAGAGCGTTGAATAATTATTTTGTTGTCATTCCGACAGAATTTTGCCTTTATATCAATTAATATGTCCCAAAACAATTTTCTCGTCCTGCAAAATTTAGCCAAACTCATCCGTTATTTTATCATAAAATCCACTACTGCGGCCGGTTCAGGGCATCTTACTTCATCTCTTTCAGCTGTTGATTTAATGACTGTTTTATTTTTTAAAGGTTTTTTTCGTTTTGACGCGGAAAATCCTGATTATCGCAACAATGACCGTTTAATTTTTTCCAAAGGACATGCCGCGCCGCTTTTATACTCTTTATGGACGGCGGCCGGCAAAATTTCTGAAAAAGAATTGCTTACTTTGCGCCAATTTGGTTCGCGGCTGGAAGGGCACCCAATGCCGTCTTTTCCTTTTATTGAGGCGGCCACTGGCTCTTTGGGGCAGGGTTTATCAGTGGGAGTCGGGCTTGCTCTTAATGCTAAATATTTAGATAAATTGTCATACCGCACTTATGTTTTATTAGGCGACAGTGAAATAGCCGAGGGTTCTGTTTGGGAAGCAATAGAAATAGCGGCGTATTATAAGTTGGATAATTTAATCGGAATCATTGATGTTAATCGTTTGGGCCAGCGCGGAGAAACAATGCATGGCTATAATTTAAGGGCCTATCAAAAAAAATTAGCGGCCTTTGGTTGGAACACAATTATTGTTGACGGACATAATATTCAAAAAATTTGCATTGCTTTTGAAAAGGCCAAAAAAAACAAGGGCCGTCCGCTGATGCTCATCGCCAAGACACTAAAAGGCAAGGGCGTAAAATTGGTGGAAAATAAAAAAGGATGGCACGGCAAGGTATTGAACGCGGCAGAGGCGGAAAAAGCGATTAAAAAATTGGGAAAGATTGACGCGGCTTGGCGTGGAAAAATCAGCGCGCCGCAAGCAATAAAGATAAAAAAAACAACTTTGATTATTAAACCAGCCGTCTCCGCGCTTGATTTTGGCAATAAATTTTCCGTTCGTAAGGCCTATGGATTGTCTTTGACGGAAATCTATCCTAAATATCCTGAAATTGTGGCTCTTGACGCTGAAGTGAGTAATTCCACTTTCGCGGAAATTTTTAAAGAAAAATATCCTAAACGTTTCTTTGAGATGTTTATTGCCGAACAAAATATGGTTGGCGTTGCTTTGGGTTTGGCTCGCCGCGGCAAAATTCCTTTTGTTTCCACTTTTGGAGCGTTTTTTACGCGCGCTTTTGATCAAATTAGAATGAGCAGGTATTCTAACGCCAATATAAAATTTGTTGGTTCGCATGTCGGTGTTTCCATTGGCGAAGACGGCCCTTCGCAAATGGGTTTGGAAGATATCGCCATGTTTAGAACGGTTTTAAACAGCGTTATTTTGTATCCAGCTGACGGTTGGGCGATGAGGCGCTTGGTTGAAAAAGCCGCTAAACATCGCGGTATTGTTTATTTGCGCTCCACTCGCAATGAAACTCCGATTATTTATTCCGCGCATGATGTTTTTGAGATTGGAGGCAGCCGCGTTTTAAAATCAAGCGGAGATGATAAAATAACTTTGATTGGCGCCGGCATTACTTTGTTTGAATGCTTGGCCGCGGCCGAAGAAATGGAGCAATGCGGTATAAAAGCGCGGGTGATTGATTTATACAGCATTAAACCATTAGATGAAAAAACGCTTGTCAAAGCCGCGCTGGAAACAAAAATTATCATCACTGTTGAAGACCATTTTAAAGAAGGAGGAATCGGCGAGGCAGTGGCTGCTGTTTTATCAGGCAAAGCGCGGGTGATTTCTTTGGCTGTTGAGAAAATGCCCAAAAGCGGCAAGACGGCTGAATTGTTGAATTATGAAGAAATTTCAAAAGCAACAATCGTCAAATTGGTTAAAAGTGTGGTATAATATGGACATCACACTATGAAACTGCGCTCCATAATTCATTATTGCGGCGATTTGCTCGTGTTTCATAAAAAAATAAACTCGCTGTATATTTAAGTCCGTAGGTCTGTCGCTAAAGATCATTTTGGCTGCAATTTTCAAAATTAGGCCAAATTCTTCAAAGAAATTTTGTGAAAGAATTTAATTTTTAATCTATGTCTAAAAAGAAAATAATTTTGATAATTTCAGCTATGGTAGCGGCGGCTGTGGCGATTATTTTGGCCTTGCGCTTTATTTTTAATGTTCCTTTCATGTCGTTTGGTTCAGTAGAAGCGCCGCAAATTCCATTGACTACCGCCAGCGCGCCTGCAAGCAAGACACAAGGTTCTAATGTTTTGACCGGTATTTTATCTTTAAAGGATGGCGCTGTTTTGCAAGTTGATGTTAAAAAATATTTTTTAAAAATTAACACCGCTGACGCCGCGATTATTTTGAAAAGCAAGGGTTATAAAGAAGGGGATACTATTAATGCCATGGGTCGCGTAGCAGGAGAAACAATTGAGTTGGACGGCGTGAATAAATTAGTTCAATAACATGTTTACCAATCTTTTAGAGTTTTTGGGCAGATTTATAATTTTTGTGATTGAACGTTTAGGATATGGAGGCGTTGTTTTAACTATGGCGATTGAAAGCGCTCTTATACCTCTGCCATCGGAAATTATTATGCCATTTGCCGGATATTTGGCAGAGTTGGGTAAATTTAATTTGTGGTGGGTTTCTTTTTGGGGCGCTGTTGGCAACCTTTTGGGTTCTTGGTTGGCGTATGCTGTTGGTTATTTTGGCGGAAGGCCATTTTTGGACCGTTATGGCAAATATATTTTGCTCCACAGCGACGATTTGGAATTGGCTGACCGCTGGTTTTTACGTCACGGCCAAACCACTGTTTTTTTAGGTCGTCTGCTTCCTGTAGTGCGTACTTTTATTTCTCTGCCTGCTGGAATCGCTAAAATGAATTTTTTAAAATTCAGTATTTTCAGTTTTGCCGGCGCTTTGCTTTGGAGTTTTGCCTTGGCTTATGTCGGGTTTAAATTTGGAGAGCATTGGGCGGATTTAAGAGTATATTTTCATAGATTTGATTTGGCGATAGGTATTATTTTAATTATTGGTTTGTTTTGGTTTATAAAACGTCATTTAAAATATAGCGCAAAAAAGTTATATAAACATCACATTCCAAAATCGGATTTAAGAGCTTGAAAATTTGGCAATATCGGTTGTCTTGGAGACAAAAAGTTTGTGAGGCGTATCAGTGATACGGCTCATGGATTTTTTGTTGAAAGGCAAATGAGATTGACAAATTAGCAGGTCTTGGAGTCCGATTTTGGAATGTGATGTTTATAGGCAAACCTCTAATAACTCCGAATGAAATGTATGCTTTTAAACAAAAAAAAATTGATTTTATCCGGCGCGGATAAAAAAGAACAAGAAGCAAGGCGGAAAATTTTGGAAATTTTGGAATTTAGCGTAAAATCCGGCGATCCATTTTTTTTAACGCAAAAAGCATTGCGCCAAATTGATTTTGGCAAGTTTAAAAATATCTATGTAATTGGAGCGGGTAAGGGCAGCTACCGCCTTGCCGCGGCAACTGAAAAATTTTTGGGAAAAAAAATAACCGCCGGTTGGGTAAGCGTGCCTGCGATTGTTGGGCGTGAAAAACTTAAAAAAATTAAAATTACTTTAGCAGGTCATCCTTTGCCAAATAAAGGAAGTGTTTTGGGAGCAAAGAGGATTTTGAATTTAATTAAAAAAGCAGGAGCGCGCGATTTGGTTTTGGGGCTTTTTTCCGGCGGAGCTTCGGCTTTGTTCTGCTTGCCAACAACAGACATCACTTTAAAAGATAAAATAAAAACCACTTCTTTATTGTTGCGTTCTGGAGCTTTGATAGAAGAGATTAACGCGGTAAGGAAGCACCTTTCTTTAATTAAGGGCGGTAGATTAGCAGAGGCATGCGCCAAGACCAATTTAGTTGCTTTTTATCTTTCTGATGTAGTTGGCAATGATTTATCAGTGGTTGCTTCCGGCCCGACTGTTCCAGACAAAAGCACTTTTGCGACTGCTTGGAAAATAATAAAAAAATATAATTTAGAGCGAAAAATTCCTTTAACAGTTGATAGGCGGCTTTTTCTTGGGAAAAGTGGAAAATTGCGGGACACGCCAAAAAAGTTGGGTAAAAACATTAAAAATATTATTATTGGCAGCCACAAAACTTTGGCGCTCGCGGCTATAAAAAAAGCCAAAGAATTGGGATTTAAGGCGGAAATTTTAACTAATAAGATGCAAGGCAACACTGAAATAGTTGGATTAGATATTTTACGACGGTTACAAAAAAGAAAAACAGGCAACATTATTATCGCGGCTGGTGAAACAACTTTTAAAGTGAAGACAGTAAAACCTGGCGGTAGAAATCAACAGATGGTTTTGGTCGTATTGCCTAAATTAAAATATGGCAATTTATTTTTGGCTTTTGACAGCGACGGAGTGGATGGCGTTGGACCGCGAAAAATTGGCGGGGCGATGGCTTCTTATGCAACAGCGCTCCAAGCTAAAAAAATATGCGTTGATCCTATTAAAGCTCTGCGCGAAAATGCTTCTTATGATTTTTTTAAAAAAGTCGGCGGACAAATAAAAACAGGCTATGTCGGAACTAATTTGGGAGATATTGTTTTGGCAATTAATTTTTCATAGGAATCTAATTTAATATTTTTACAGAATGTCCAACAACTGTCATTCCGAGCGAAATGAGCCAAAGGCGAATGTAGTCGAGGAATCCCTTTTAGCTGATTTAAGTGTTTTGTCTAAATCTCTTTTAAGATTTTTTCCAATTCTTCCAAAGAAGCAATAGATGTCAATTTTTGTTTTATCTCTTTACTGCGCGGCAATCCCTTAAAATACATGAGCAAGTGCTTGCGGAATAAAATCATTCCGTATTCGCCATAATGTTCAACTTGTAATTTGGCGTGTTTTAAAATTGTCCTTTTAATTTCTTCAAGATTTATTGTTTCTTTTTCCCGTCTTTGGAAAATCCAAGGGTTGCCAATTGCTCCGCGAGCGATTAAAACGCCATCAGCTTTGGTAATTTTTAAACATGTTTCAATATCTCGCGGAGAAAAAATACTGCCGTTGGCCAAAACAGGTACTGTAAGAATTTGTTTTACTCGCGTTATCATTTCCCAATCAGCGTCCCCTGCGTATCCTTGTATTTTTGTTCGTCCGTGAACGGTTATGGCATCGGCGCCAGCCGCTTCAATCAATGGCGCGAATTTTAAAATTTCGTCTTTTTTATACCAACCAAGCCGTGTTTTTACGCTTACTGGCGCTGAAACAGCTTTTTTAACCGCTTCAACTATTTTTTGAGCGAGGTTTGGTTCTTTCATCAAAACGGCGCCATGAAAATTTTTAGTAACTTTATGAGCTGGACAACCCATATTTATGTCAATTCCATCTGGCGCGGCTGTTTCATAAATTATTTTGGCGGCCTCGGCCATAATTTTAGGGTCATTGCCAAAAATTTGTTGAACCAACGGACGCTCCGCTTTGTCAATTTCTATCATTTTTAATGTTTTTGGATTAGCGTGAACAATAGCGTCGGCTGAAACCATTTCTCTAAAAATAATTTGCGCGCCGAATTTTTTACAGAGCAAAGAAAATGGTTTGTCCGTATAATCAGCCATTGGGGAAAGTCCAATGATAGGTTTTTTGTTTTGGAGCCATGTTGCCATATTAAAAATAAGCTTGACTGATTTTTTAATCCTTTGGAAAACGGTCGGAGTTGTGGATAACTGGATTGTTGTGGAAAAGTGATTTTTAAAAATAGCTTATTTTAGCCATTTTTTCTCTCTTGCCTTAAATTTAAAATATGTTAATATGTTTTTATATTAAAAAGCTTTAAAAGCATTTAAATTATATCATATAAAAATATGATGACGCAAAATTTTAGCGGCTATGATAAATTAATAAAAGATGAAAATTCGGACGAAAATAATGATGATGAGGTAAAAACAACAGTGGAAGATGATGATGAAGAAGAAGAAAAAGAAAAAATTGATGATGAACCTGACGTATCTGGAGAAGAAAAAGAATTAATGGAAGACAATATGAACGCTTTTGAGTATAACGACGCAGTTGATATTTAAATTACGCATGAAATAAAAGACCCATTTTGGCGGGTCTTTTATTTGTGATATAATAATATGGATTGAGAGTGGCGCGCCTTTATCTTTATAATTTCATCTATGGAAAATGTATTTTTTCAAATAAGCATTCTGCTTGCCATTACTACGGCCTTTGCTATTTTTGCGCGCCTATTGCGTCAGCCGCTTATTATCGCCTATATTATCGCCGGTATTTTTGGCGGTCCATTATTTCTAAATTTGCTAAGCGGAGACAAATCAACTTATAATATCTTCGCGCAATTTGGCGTGGCGCTTTTGCTTTTTGTTATTGGCATTAATTTAAATTTTCGCCACTTGCGTTCAATCGGATTAGTGTCATTAATAAGCGGAGTAACTCAGGTGATTTTTACCGCGTCTATTGGCGCGTTGATTTTATTATTGCTTAATTTTTCTCTTACAACCTCGCTGTATCTTGGCGTAGCAATCACTTTTTCAAGCACAATAGTTATAATGAAGTTATTGGCGGATAAAAAAGACACAGAAACATTTTATGGCAAGCATGTGATAGGACTCATGCTTGTGCAAGACATTATAGCTGTAATAATCGTGATTGCCATAGGTATTTTAAAAGTAACGCAGATTAGTTTAACTGTTTCTTTGTCTTTGTTCCTGCTCAAAGGAATTGCAATTGTTTTTGTATTGGCAATAATTTCCATTTACATCATACCCAGATTAATGGACAGCATTTCTCATTCAAGCGAGCTGTTGTTTATTTTTACTGTCGCGTGGTGTTTTGGTTTGGCATCTGTTTTGTATTTGTTGGGTTTTTCCATAGAAATTGGCGCTATCGCGGCTGGTATAGCTCTTAGTTCATCTCCTTATCAACCGGAAATATCCAGCAGAATAAAACCTCTGCGCGACTTTTTTTTAGTTTTATTTTTTATTGTGCTTGGCAGTGAAATGAGTTTGGTTTCTTTAAACAGTATTTGGCTGCCCGGATTGCTTCTTTCTTTGTTTATTTTAATAGGCAATCCTTTAATTTTATTTTTTATTTTTCGTTTGCTTAAATTTACGCGCCGCAATGCTTTTTTGGCCGGCCTTACCGCCGCGCAAGTAAGTGAATTTGGTTTTGTTATATTGTTTGCCGGCCGTCAGATGGGTTATGTTAAAGGGCAAGAAGTGTCAATTTTTACTTTTGTGGCGATTATTACGATTTTTGTGTCTTCTTATTTAATCACTTTTAATGAGAGGATTTATCGTTTTTTATTGCCAATATTCAAATTTTTTGGTCCTGACAAAAATCAGCAGCGCGAAGATATTCCGGCTTTATACGACGGCTGGGTTGTCGGGTATCATCGCATCGGCAAGAAAGTAAGCGATGCTTTGCGCGAAATGAAAATGAAATTTGCGGTGATAGATTTTGACCCAAGCGCCATCAGCCAATTGCGCCGCGATAAGATTCCATTTTACTTTGGCGATGTGGCTGATATAGAATTTTTGGATTGCCTGCCTATAGCAGGAGGGAAAATAATTATTATGACTATTCCGTCTATGGATGATCAAATAAATCTTATTCTCCACGCGCGTAAATTAAATCCAAAGATAATTATAATTGCCAACGCTTATTATAAAAATGAAGCAAATGAACTTTATAAAGCAGGAGCCAATTATGTGATGATGCCGCATCTTTTAGGAGGCAATTGGATCGCGGAAATTTTAAAACAAAAAAAATGGAGACCTAATGATTTGTCCGATTTAAAAAAAGAACAAGAATCTTCATTGATTTAAAATATTCGTTTCATAAAAATAAAATATATTTAAAAAGCGCTTCACATTATTAGTGAAGCGCTTTTTAAACTCGGGGACAGGGATTTGAACCCCGATTAGCAGGGCCAGAACCTGCTGTCCTACCATTAGACGATCCCCGAATAAACACTACTCTGTTAATTGCCCGCCAAAATTTTCCACCAAAGAAGCAACCAACGCATTATTATCTTTTTCAGGTTTTTTGTCAATAGTTTCTGGCGGCGCGTCTTTTTCCGCGACAAAAATTCCTTCCAATCCTAATCCGGAGCTGTTAAAAACTTCATTTAAGGCATTTTCAGCCATTAAGCGCATTTTTGGCTCATTGATCTTATCGCGGTGAAAAGTGAATTTAAAACCGATTTTGACCACACGGCCGACAACTTCGCATGGTTCGCCCATTTTTAAAATAAATGGCAAAGAATGATTTAAACATTGAACTTTGCTTAGAAAAAGTCCCCATTTTGCGCGGACATCTTCTAAAGAAAGAGACGCTGCTATTTTTTTAACCTCCGGCGCTTTAATTTCGGACGGGTTTACTAAAGGCGGCCTAACAGCAGGAGGCTGTGGTTTTGGCAATAAAGATCCGTCTATTTTTTTTATTTTTTGAAATGTTGTTTTGACAATTGCAATTTCTAAAGGCAATTGCTGTAATGAAGACGAACGGATAAGCGATTTTTGTTTAATAAAAATTTCCATTATTTCGGCGATTTCTTCCACATTGAATTTTTCCGAAGCGGCGCGTAATTTTTTAATGTTTTCTTTTTCCAATTCCATTCGCAATGTTTCTATGGATGCGTTGAGTTTATAAAGTAGGCATAATCTTAAAGTCTGAATCATATCATTCGCGAAATTGTTTAAATCCACGCCGTCTTCCACTAATTTATTGAGTAAAATAATTGCCTCGCGAGTATTTTTTTCAGCTATAAAATTTATCATTTCAATAATCAAATTCCAATCGGAACGCGGCAGAACCAAATCAGCTTTTTCATTAGTTATCTTTTTTTCTCCCAATGCCAAAATTTGCCCCAAAAGCCCTTCAGCGTCGCGCATACATCCATCGCTTTGGCGCGCGATTCTATCAAAAACCTTTTTTTCCACCTCCACGCCTTCACTTTTCGCGATTCGGCCCAAACGCGCGCTCATTTTTTCAATCTCAACTTTTTTAAAGTCAAATCTTTGGCACCGTGAAAGTATGGTGGCTGGCACTTTAAACGGCTCGGTGGTCGCCAAAATAAAAAAAACATGGCGCGGCGGCTCTTCAATTATTTTTAAAAGCGCGTTAAAAGCCGAAGGAGAAAGCATATGCACTTCGTCAATGATGAAAATTTTGAATTTGCTTGAAGTAGGAGATAGACGCGCCGTGTCAATTATATTTTCCCTTACATTATCTACGCCGGAGTTGGAAGCGGCGTCAATTTCCATCACATCAATGGAGCGGCTGTTAGAAATCTCTTGGCAGGAAGAGCATTTACCGCATGATTCAAATTCATCTTTTTTACGGTTTTGGCAATTAAGCGATTTAGCTAAAAGCCGCGCCGTTGTGGTTTTGCCGCTGCCGCGCGGGCCGGAAAAAAGATAAGCATGCGCCAATTTGCCGCCGGTTATTTCTTTTTCCAAAGTTAATTTGATATCCGTTTGTCCCGTAAGTTCTTCCCATGTTTGCGGACGGTATTTGCGATAAAGTGTTTCCATAAAAAAAATTAAATTAAAGCGTCGGTTCGCTCGGCAAAATTTCCGCTTCTTTTTGCGCCTCGCCTAATTTGGTTCTTTCCATAATTTCCGCGTTGACTATCGCTCTGTCGCGGCCGTATTTAAGCCGTGATAATTGCTTGATAGGTTCAACAATCTCTGTATTTCCTTTTGTAACCGCTAACATCTTTACTGTAAAAGGCCTAGATGGCGCGTTATTTATTAAAAGGCGGACATAGGCGTGATATTTTTCAATATTCATAACATCATATTCGTTTAAAGCCGGAGTAAATTGCTTGGCTAATGTTTCCGCGTCGTCAACACCAACTCTAAAAGCGATGATAGTGCCGACATTGCCAAACACTGCGTCTTTTATTTTATTATTTCCTTGTTTTCCTTCAACACCGCTGCTTGTTAATAATTGTCCGATGTATTGATGGGCGATAATAAGGTCTAAGCGGTATTTTCTTGCCTCGGCTAAAATAGTAGAAATAGAATCCGTGATGAAATTTTGAAACTCATCAATGTAGAGAAAAAAATCATTGCGTTTGTTTTCCGGCATATCAGCGCGCGATAAAGCGGCCATTTGCAATTTGGAAACGATAATAAGGCCCAAAAGATTGGAATTGATTTCGCCGGTTTTTCCTTTGGCCAAATTTACCAGCAAAATTTTTTTATTATCCATTACCTCCCGTATATTAAAACCTGAGCGCGGTTGGCCTATAATGTTTCTAATCATTTCGTTTTCCACAAAGCGGCCGACTTTTGAAATTAAATATCCAAGCATTTCAGATTTATGAAAATCGCTTGTTTTTGCCATTTCTTTTTCCCAAAAAGCGCGCACCATCGGGTCGGAAACATTTTTTAATTTATATTTTTGAAATTCGGGATCTGTAAATATGCGCGGAATGTCCGCCAATGTGCCGGGGTATTCTTTATCAGCCATTAAAGTAAGCATGGCATTTCTCATATTGTGTTCAAACATCGGACCTATCATTGACGGGTCAGTTACTAACTTGTAAAAAATAGCAATCATTTCCTGAATGGCAAAGTCCATTTGTTCTGGCGTGTCTGCCTCAAGCATATTTAAACCAATCGGCCTTTCAACATCTGATGGGTCAAAAATAATCACATCATCAACGCGTTCTTTTGGAATATGCGGCAGTATATCTTCAATCAAAGTGCCGTGCGGGTCAATTACACAAAGGCCTTCGCCGTTTTCAATATCTTGAATAACCATGTTGGTAAGCAGGTTTGATTTACCAACGCCTGTGGAACCAATAATGTAAATATGGCGGCGGCGATCTTCCGGCATAATGTAGACATTTTTTTCAGACCCGCGATAAACCGTTTGTCCCAACATCAATCCATTTAGGGGCATATTAACCGGAGGCGGGGATTTACGCGCTTGAAGCCATAAAATATTCGGAGTGTCGGCCGATGGCAATGGAAAATGAAAAATAGAGGATAGTTCTTCCGTGTTTAGCACGAATTTTTTCCAATAGCGAAAATTGCGGTAAATAAAATCCCTGATAAAGAGCTGTTTTAAAACAATCAATTGTTCTTTTAGCCCATTACTGCTTTCATGAGCTGTAAATTGAGTAAATGAGCCGATGAGGCCGTTCAAAATTTGTTTGGCTCTTGTCTGGTCTGCGGCGGAAACAATCAAATTTAAATTAACATAAAAACTGGCCTTGGTGATTTTTTCTTCAATCGCTTTGTTTATTTCTTCTTCACGCTGGAGGATTCTGACTGGCGCGGTTTTTTTGTTTTGGTCCTCATAATCGGATTTTTGTTTGCTGGAAGACAATAAGGCGTTAAAAATTTGTCCAAACAATTTGAAAGGGAAAAGCACGACGGCTGAAATAACAGAAACGATTGTTATTGTATGCAAGGATTCATCTAAAGTTTTACCATAATGCAACCCGCGAGAAACAGAGAGTAATTTTTTTGTCCAGCTTGGATTTGCCGGCTCAATAAAAATTTGAATTGCAGCGCCTTCTTCTGATTTAAGCCTGCTTAAGCTGTTTAAAATACCTTCGGTTGGGTCTCCGTCTAATTTTTTATATGTTTTAATTGGCAAATAAATGTTTTTTGATGGCTTAAGATACGTGCCGACAATTACTCCGCGCGGTTGAAAAATATTGTAATCGGCGACTTCTTGAATTTCAGCGCTTGGAAATTCCGCGTGAACATTTTGTCCCACATATTCTCCAAGTTGCGCTGGCGCCGCGATGTAAAATTTGATAAGTCCTTTTTCAAAAACAACTTCTAATGAAATATATCTGTGCGAACCGAACCAGAATGTTTTTATTTTGTAAAAAAAATAAGTCCAATCCCTGGAGCGTCTGATGCCAGTGAGAGACGCGAATAATGTTTCCATTGCGGCAATCGCTTCTTTAATGTCCTTTTTTTTGTCAGTTGTTTCTTTTTTACTTGCTTCTTCTTCAGCTTCTTTTGGCAAGATTATCAAAAAAAGTTTGCGCTTAAATGAGTAGCGCGTTCTTTCTCTCCGATGCAGGTATAGGCGCAAAAGAAAAAGTAAGACGAGTATAATCAAAAGCGCCATACCCAACCAAAAGTAAAACATAAAAACAACGGATCCGGCAGCTTGCGTTGCCAATTCGTTTCCTGTTTGCGCCAATTGACCTTGTAATGTTCCTGCTCCCGGTAAGCTATCATTTAGTTCCATGTTTTTTTGCCAGCATTATTATTTTATCGGTTTTTAGTTTGGATTCTTGTTCAATAAAATATTTGTTTAGGCCTGGAATTCTTTTAAGCCACGAGGTGAGTAAATCAATAATTTTTTGTACTTGAATTTTGGCTGTTTCAATCATTTGCCAAATTATTTTGGCAACGCGTTCTCCTTCTTGTTTGAATCCTTCGCGTTCGTTAGGCGTGAGCGACAAAAATGCCTCTTTTAAATTATCAGAGAGGATGTTTTCTATAAGCGTAAGGTTTGGATTTTTTGGCAGCGGAATCGCGGGTTGAGCCGCAGTCGCGACAGGCTCATTGATTTTTTCTTCACCTGCGCTGCTTTCAGTTTCTTTTGGCGCGCCAAAAGTTTCTAACATTTCACTGAATTCACTTTCCTGCTTGGCAACAACTGGACGCTCCTTTTGTGTTATTTCAACTGAACTCGGTTTGGGTTTTTCATCTGTTTCTTTTTGATTGATAATAAAAGCCATATTTTGAAAATTGATAGCCAAAATGGTATTTGGCAACAGACCAATTATATCACAAACAATCTAAATTAAAAAATCCATTTTGCAACAGTCAAAATTCCTTGTTTCCATGGCACGCGATGGGAAATTCCGCTTTGTCCCTTAAAATTTTTCAAATTTTCCAAATACCATTTGTAATTTCTGATTAGAGCGTCTTGATTGGAATATCTTGGCGCGAAGCCCAAAATTTGTTGGGCTTTTTCAATAGAAACAAAAGAATCTTTGCCGGCTGTTTCATAAACCCATTTGTAAAGAGGGGATAAATGGATTTTTTCCAACAAACGAAGCGTCCAAATAGCTATCGTGGCAGGCAGTGAAATTATTTTTTTGCCAAATCCAGCTAAATCCAAAACTGTCTGATAATCTTCTTTCATTGTGGTAAAGTCCTTTGCTCCAATATTAAAAATGTCATTTACAATCTCCGCCGGGAGTGTCGCGCATAAATAAATTGCATCGCATAAGTCCTCCACATCCAACAGTTGATAGCGATTTTTTCCGCTTCCAAGCATCGGGAAATTATGGCCGTCATTGGCCCAATCATAAAACAAAGCAAAAACCCCCAGCCGTTCCGGTCCGATAAATGATTTTGGCCGCAGAATCGGCACGCACAAACCTTTTTGCCTGAATTCTTCGCAAATTTTTTCCGCTAAAATTTTTGCTTCGCCATAATGGCCGATGCCAATAAGTTTGTCTGTTTCCAAAAGCGGGTGGTGATTAGGTATGCCATAAACAGCTGTTGAAGAAATTTGGATAACCCGTTTAACTCCGACTGCAAGAGATTCTTCCAAAACAATCCGCGTGCCTTCCACATCGGTGGAAAAAATTTTTTCTTTTGTGTAAAGAGGCAAAGCCGCTGCCGCGTGCGCTACTATATCCGCGCCAACTAATGCTTTTTTTACATCGCTTTTATCGCGAATATCCCCGACAATCGCGCGGATTTTGTCTTTTTCAGGATAATCAAAGGGAGCAATATCCAAAGAGGTGATTTCATGTCCTTTGTTTAACAAAAATCTGATTAAATTGATGCCTAAAAATCCAGACCCGCCTGTGATGAGAAAACGCATATTTATTTTTTGCTTATGTTTAAAATTGTTTTAAGACGCGCGCCGTGTTCTTTATTAAACTTTTGAAAATTTAAATGTTCGCGAGCGACTTTTAGCTCCATTTCCCGCAGTTGTTCAATTATTTCGTAATGTTTTTTTTGATGTTCAAAAAGCTGAATTTGGCATGTTTTTGTTTGGTTCAAAATTACAGCGGCAATTTTGTCTAAATCACCGTCTGTCAAGCCGTTCAGCGATTTTAGAGATTTCAGCGCGTCCGCTGTTTCCAAAGTTAATAAATCAATCGTCGTCCTTCCCCTGTCGTCAAAATTATGACTTGCCATATTATTTTTTTTTAATGATTTTTTGTCCCTCATTAGTGTCTTCTATAGCAAATCCCATTTTTATTATTTCCTCGCGCAAACTGTCGCTTTCCACCCAGTTTTTTTCTTGACGGGCTTTTTCTCTTTGGGCGCTAAGTTTTTTTATTTCCGTTGGAATTTCTTGCCGCGCTTCTTTTAATTTTTTTGCCAAATTTAAGCCAAGTATTTGGTCAAATTTTAGTAAACTTTCCGCCTTGGCCGAGGAAGGATTGTCGCTTTTTAATAAATCCCAAGCCACAGCCAGCGCTTTTGGAATATTTAAATCGTCATTGAGCGCTTCTAGAAATTTTTTTTCAAAATCGCTTTGTCTATTTTGTCGGCGCGCGGGCCGACAAGCCGCGTCGATGCAGCCGATTTTGGACGGCTTTAAAGCAGCGACGGACGCGTAAAGATGTTTTAATCCGGCCTCGGCCGCCTCAAGCGCTTTCCATGTGAATTTTATTTTTTTGCGATAATGGGTTTGCAAAAGAAAATAGCGGTAGCTTAAAGGATTAAATCCTTTTTTTATCAAAGTGTCCAAGGTGATGAAATTTTCTTTGGATTTGGCCATTTTGCCGCCATCTACCAATAAGAATTCATTATGCATCCAATATCTAACCCATGGTTTTTTACCTGTTGCCGCTTCTGATTGCGCGATTTCATTAGTGTGGTGAATTGAAATATGGTCAATGCCTCCGCAATGGATGTCAAACTGCTCGCCTAGAAACTTCATGCTTATAGCCGAACATTCCAAATGCCAGCCTGGAAAACCCTTGCGTCCAAGATTGCCATTACCGAAAGGAGTTTTCCATTCCATCTGCCGTTTAGAACCTTCAACTCCATTGCCGAGTAGCGGTTGTTTATGTTCTTGTTCATTTTGTTTGCTCCATTTCCACAAAGCAAAATCATGCTGATTTTTTTTCTCGCTCATCTTAACGCGCGCTCCGGGACGAATTTTTTGTTTTTTAAGTCCGGCTAATTTGCCATAATCAGTAATTTTAGTGGTGTCAAAATAAATGCCGTCGTTAGTTTCATAAGTATAACCCAAATCAATCAATTTTTGCGCCAAAGCGATTTGCTCAGGAATATTATCAGTTGCCTTGCATAAAATATCAGCCGGCAAAATATTTAGAACAACCAAATTTTCCTTAAATTTTCGCGTGTAAAACGCGGCAATTTTCCAGGCGGTTTTGCCCTCCCGTTTGGCGCCTTTCTCTATTTTATCTTCACCATCATCACTGTTGGAAGTAAGGTGTCCGACATCGGTAATGTTCATCACATGGCGCACTTTGTAGTTGTTGTATAAAAGCGCGCGTTTTAAAATATCTTCAAAAATATAAGAACGGAGATTGCCAATATGCGCATAGTTATAAACAGTTGGGCCGCAGGTGTATAGTCCGACAACTTTCTCTCTTTTATAATGATGCAGTTTAGTATAGGCAAAAAGAGGTATAAATTCTTCTTTTTTACGATTTAGGGTATTAAAAAGGTTGAGCATAGTTTTTGTTAATTGAGTTCGCGACAGTTTTATTTTAGCGCATTCGCGCGGTCTTGACAAGAACTATAATTATAAAATTTTTACTTTATTAATTTTGTGGTATAATACAGCCAAAGGTGGATAAACCCAACCCGCGTCGTTTCGCCAAGAACTGGCGGCGGAGTCGTGATTTGTAAAATTATGTGGCCATTTTCAACTAAACCTAAAAGTTACTTGGGTGTGGATATAGGTTCCAATGGCATTAAGCTTGTTGAGTTAAAGAAAAAAGGCAAGCGCTCCTACTTGTACACTTATGGTTTTTCTGACAAAAATTTGCTTTCGGAACGCGAAGGCGGATTTTTGGAAATAAATGCCACTGCTGAACTGCTTAAAAAAATCTGCGCTAAAGCTAAAACGGTTTCCAAGATGGCTCTTGGCAGTTTGCCGTCCTCTGTTGTTTATAACGCGCTTTTAACCATACCATCTCTTAAAAAAGAAGATCGCGACGGTTATATTAAACGTCAAATAGAAAAATTAATACCAATTCCATTAACTGACGTAATAATTGATTGGAAGCCGGTAAAAAAAGTAAATAGTAACGGCAAATTTGCGATTGATAAATTTAAATTGCCTTCGGAAGAAGTATTTTTTACAGCGGCGCCAAAAAAAATTATTGCTTCTTATTCAGAAATTTTTAAGAAGGCCGGTTTAATTTTGGTTAGTTTGGAAGCTGAGTCGCTCGCGCTTATTAGTTCTTTAATTGGCAAAGACCCGAGCCCTATTTTAGTAATTGATATGGGAGCGAACCAAACCGAATTTATGGTTGTGGAAAACGGCGTGCCAATACTTTTTCACACTTTAAAATTTGGCGGGACTTCTTTTACCAATATACTCGCGAAAGTAATGGGTATTGAGCGGGAAGAAGCTGAAGAGGCCAAACGCGACTTGAAAAATGAAATGGCCTTTCCAACAATATTTAATGAGGCATTATCGCCGATTGTGGAAGGCATCAGATATATTTTTGAGCTTTATGGCAAGCAAAAGAATGAAATTTCCGCTAAACCTGAGAAAATTATTTTAGCCGGCGGTTCAAGTTTATTGCCGCATCTTGATGCCAAACTTACAGAAATTTTTGACATCAAGACCTATTTGGGAGATCCGTGGGCTCGCGTTGTCTACGCAGAAGATTTAAAGCCAGTTTTAGATTCAATCGGTCCAAGATTTGCCACATCCCTTGGTTTGGCATTGAAAAAAATTGAAGTTTAAAAAGTTTAATGTTATAATAAAAGGGATATATCTAACTATAATTAAGTATGATAAAAAAAAATCAAAATAAAATTTTAATTGTTGAAGACGATGCTTTTTTGGCTGATATTTATAAAACAAAATTAGAATCGGAAGGATTTAAAGTGACTGTGGCGGGAGATGGCGAAAAAGGTTTAAAGATGATTCAGACAAAAAATCCCGACTTGGTTTTATTGGATATTTTGCTTCCAAAATTGGACGGTTTTGCCATTTTAGAAATTGTAAAAGCGCCTAACTCGGAAGTAAAAAATATTCCAATCATACTTTTAACAAATTTGGGACAAAATGACGAAGTGCAGAAAGGAATAAAATCCGGAGCGGCTGATTATTTAATTAAAGCCCATTTTAAACCTGCTGAAGTGGTGGAAAAAATTAGAAAGATTTTAGAAATAAAAAATTAAATTATTTAATTACAAGGAAGGGAGGTGAAAACATGAATAAAAAAGGATTTACTTTAATTGAATTGTTAGTTGTAATTGCCATTATCGCGCTTTTGTCCACTTTAGCGGTGGTAGCTTTGAGCTCGGCTCGCCAAAAATCGCGTGATGCTAAACGTTTGGTTGATATTAAACAGACGCAGACAGCGCTGGAAATGTATTTTACTGATCAAAACGGTTATCCAGCCGGCACAGGTGTGGTGTTGGGCTCTACCAATATCGCGTGTTTAGGCGCGGGTGGTTTTGCCGCTATCGGCGCTTGTACCGCTCCTGTTTATATGGGTAAAGTTAATACCAATCCGTTACCAGGCGGAACAGATTATACTTATACGGTTAATGGAACTAGCTATTCCATCGCTTTCACTTTGGAAGGTACGAGCGGCGGTCTACCACTTGGCGCGCACACAGCGACTCCAGCAGGCATCCAATAAGATATCTTTCTCTAATTAGAGAATCTTAAAATCCTTCTGGGCAACCAGAGGGATTTTTGCTATCATATAGACATCACATTCAAAAATCGGTCTTAAGAGCTTGAAAATTTGGCAATATCGGTTGTCTTGGAGACAAAAAATTTGTGAGGCGTATCAGTAGATACGGCTCATGAATTTTTTGTTGAAAGGCAATTGAGATTGCCAAATTAGCAGGTCTTGGAGTCAGATTTTTGAATGTGATGTCTATAGATATATGATTATATTTTTAAGCGCAATTTTTGGTTTAATTTGGGGCAGTTTCTTAAATGTGGTGATTTTGCGCGCTAGAAATAAAGAAACATTATTGGGCAGATCGCATTGCGTTTTTTGTAAGAAAATTTTACGCTGGTTTGAGACAATACCGGTTTTTAGTTTTTTATTACAGGGCGGGCGTTGCCGCGGTTGCGGAGAAAAAATTTCTAAACAGTATGCTTTGGTGGAAATTACCAGCGCTTTGATTTTTATGGCTGGAGCGTTGCGGTTTTATGATTGGCGCGAGTTTATTTTTTTTCTTGTTTCAGCCAACGCGCTTTTGATTATTTTTGTTTATGATTTAAAATTTTTGGAAATTCCTGATGGATTTGTGTTCGCGCCATTGGCTCTTCTTTTGGTTTTAGGTTGGCCGTTAGGTTCGCAATTTTATTTGTCAGCCTTTTTTGGAGTTTTATTAACGGCCGGTTTTTTTGGCGGACAATACGCGATTTCTCGCGGCAGATGGATTGGAGCAGGGGATATTACTTTTGGGCTTCTTCTGGGAGTGATGCTTGGCTGGCCTGAAATTTTAGCCGCGCTTTTTTTAGCATATGTGGGCGGGGCTGTTATTTCTTTATTTTTGGTTGCTTTTAAAATAAAGAATTTGAAAAGCCAAATGCCCTTTGCCGTTTTTTTGGCTCCGGCCGCTTTAGCGGTTTTATTGTGGGGAAATCAGTTTATGATTTTGGCGGAAAGATATTTTTTATTATATTGAATTGCTTTGAATTACTAAATTTTATTAGAATCTTAAATTTATTTTATGACACACGCCGAAGCTAAAGAACGGATTATCAAATTAAAAAAAGAAATAGAGTATCATCGTTATCTTTATCATGTTTTGGATAAACAAGAAATTTCTGACGCTGCTTTGGATTCTCTAAAACACGAATTATATAAATTAGAACAGCAGTTTCCAGATTTGCTTATGGCTGATTCTCCAACTCAGCGCGTTGGCGGCAAGGCATTGTCTCAATTTAAGAAGATTAAGCATAAAGAACCAATGCTCTCTATTGAGGATGTTTTTAGTTATGAAGAAATTGAAGAATGGCTCGCGCGCGTTCAAAAATTATCGTTTTCTAACGCGCGGTTTGACTTTTTCGCGGAAATTAAGATGGATGGTTTAGCTGTGTCTTTGATATACGCGAATTTATTTTTAAAAGTTGGAGCGACTCGCGGCGATGGAAAAATTGGCGAAGATGTTACGCAAAATATTAAAACCATAGAGGCAATTCCTTTGAAATTGCGCTTGCCTGAAAAAAAAGAAGTTGACGAATTTTTAAAAAAGTTTGTTCAGGAAAGTAAATTTAATAAAAAAAAATTATTTGATTTTTTAGACAATCCGCGAGAATTTGAAGTCCGCGGCGAGTGTTTTATGCCAAAAAAAGTTTTTGAAGCATTAAATAAAAAACAGGAAAAAGAAGGCGGAGCGCTTTTTGCCAATCCAAGAAACGCGGCGGCCGGCTCCATCAGACAATTAGATTCTAAAATTACGTCAGCGCGGCAATTAGATTTTTACGCTTATGCCTTATTAACTGATTTGGGGCAGGCAACGCATGAACAAGCGCACGAATTAGTAAAATTATTCGGTTTAAAAATTAATCCTTTAAATCAATATTGTAAAAATCTTAAAGAAATTGAAGATTATCATAAAAAAATAATAAAAATTAGAGAAAAGTTGCCTTATTGGACCGATGGCGTGGTAGCGGTAGTTAATAATAATGTTTTGTCTGAAAAATTAGGCGTGGCAGGCAAGACACCGCGCGCCATGGTTGCCTACAAATTTCCAGCGGAACAAGCAACGACGCAAGTGGAAGAAGTTAGTTGGCAGGTAGGGCGTACCGGCGCCTTAACTCCCGTTGCCACCTTTAAGCCGATTTTAATCGCTGGCAGCACTGTAACGCACGCTACGCTTCATAATTTGGATGAAATTGGGCGGTTGGGCTTGAAAATAGGGGATACTGTGGTAGTTGAAAAGGCAGGCGACATAATCCCAAAAGTTGTGCAGGTAATGGAAAAATTGCGCGCAGGCAAAGAAAAAATAATCCATCCGCCAGCAAGTTGCCCTGTTTGCGGTTCAGAAGTAAAAAAACAAATTTCCGCCAGCAGAGAGGGGGAGTCAGTTGCTTTATTTTGCTCAAATAAAAATTGTTTTGCCAAAGAAAAAGAGAACATTATCCATTTTGTTTCGCGCAAGGCCTTTGATATAGATGGTTTTGGAGAAAAAATCGTGGAGCAATTGCTTAATAATGGATTAATCAACGCCTCGTCTGATATTTTTACTTTAACACAAGGGGATTTGGAACCATTAGAAAGATTCGGCGAAAAATCAGCTAAAAATTTAGTGGAAGCAATTGAGAAAAGTAGAAAAATAACCTTGGCTAGATTTTTATACGCGCTTGGAATTATTCATGTTGGCGAGGAAACAGCTATTGATTTGGCTGTTCAATTCGGTGAAATTAAAAAATTACGCGCCGCAAGCTTGGAAGATTTTAAATCAATACCAAATGTTGGAGGAGTGGTGGCAAAAAGCGTTTTTGATTGGTTTAAAAATGAAAAAAATAAAAAATTGCTCGCTGAATTTTTGAAAAATGGCGTAGAAATAAAAAATCCTAAAACAACAAAGGGCGGCGGAAAATTAAAAGGATTATCTTTTGTTTTTACCGGAGAAATGGAAACAATAACGCGTGATAAGGCCAAAGAAAAAATAAGAAAAGAGGGAGGGGAAACGCCATCTTCTGTTTCGTCTCAAACAGATTATGTGGTGGCAGGCGCCGAGCCCGGTTCCAAATTTGACAACGCAAAAAAATTAGGCGTTAAAATAATTGATGAAAAAGAATTTTTGAAAATGTTGGAATAAAATTTTTTTGGTATTTCGCAATAAAGGCGGTTGCGTTTTAAGGCGCGCGTTGTTATAATAAGAGCGTTGAATAATTAACATTTTTTGTCATTCCGACCGAGCTGAGTGAAACGAGGCGAGTGGAGGAATCACTTGATTATGTCTGTATCTTTGGAAACAATTGAACATCTGGCGCGATTAGCCAGATTAGAGCTTACTCCAGAGGAAAAAACGCGCTACCAAAAAGAAATGGCGGCGATTTTGGATTATGTTAAGAAATTAGAAGATTTTAAGGCGAAAACAGTTTCCGCTCCGCTTTTTTCCACTTTTGAAGAGGCAAAAGCGTGTTTGCGCGATGATGAAATTAAGGAATGTCCTCTTTCTGAAAGAAAAAAAATTATTGAGGCGTTTCCGGAACGCGAAGATGATCTTGCAAAAATTAAAGGAGTTTTTGAAAATAGAAAAGAAATTTAATTTTTATGGGGATAGTTGCCAAATTTTCAAGCTCTTATGGAATGTGATGCCTATAGATATATCATTAGCGATTATGGAAATTAAAAATATTGCTTCAATTAAAAAATCCTTGGACAAAAAAAAATACTCTTGCCGCGAGATGGTTGATTTTTTATTGGAAAAAATAAAAAAAGAAGACGGGATAATCCATTCTTTTTTAGAGGTCTTTGAAAAAGACGCGCGAATGAAAGCAGGACAGATTGATGAGCGAATCGCGGCAGGAGAGACAGACAAACAAATTGCGAAAGAAAAAATACTGCCTTTACTCGGCATACCGATGGCTATAAAAGATAATTTAATGTATGAGGGGCACAGGGCTTCTTGCGGTTCTAAAATTTTGGAAAATTTTGTCGCGCCATACAGCGCCGCGGCCGTTAAAAAACTGGAAGAAGCCGGAGCGATTATTATAGGCCGTACTAATATGGATGAGTTTGCAATGGGTTCTTCAACGGAAAATAGCGCCTACGGCCCGACTAAAAATCCGCGCGATATCAAACGGGTGCCAGGCGGGTCTTCTGGCGGTTCGGCAGCTGCTGTGGCGGCAGGTTTCGCAGTGGCGGCTTTGGGTTCTGACACAGGCGGCTCTATCAGACAACCAGCCGCTTTTTGCGGGGTGGTAGGACTTAAACCAACTTATGGCGCGGTTTCCCGCTACGGACTGGTGGCAATGGCATCATCTTTGGACCAAATCGGTCCAATAACCAAAACTGTGGATGACACGGCTTTGATTTTTAAAATAATAAAAGGCCGCGACATAAAAGACGCCACATCTTTGGATAATGAAATAAAACCCAGCGTTTTTGAAATCAAAAATCTAAAAATCGGCTTGCCAAAAGAATATTTTCAAGAAGGCATTGATAAAGAAGTAAAAGAAAAAATTGAAGAAGCAATTAAAAAATTGGAAGCGGCAGGGGCAAGAATTGAGGAAATAAGTTTGCCAAATGCTTCTTTGTGTCTTGCAGTTTATTATCTGCTTATGCCAGCGGAGGTTTCTTCAAATCTTGCGCGTTTTGATGGAATTCGTTATGGTTTATCTGAAAGAAACAGCTCCAAAGATTTATTTGAAATTTATACAAAAAGCCGCGCCATTGGTTTTGGAACAGAAGTGAAACGGAGGATTATGCTTGGCGCTTTTGCTCTTTCTTCCGGTTATTATGACGCTTATTACAAAAAATCCAAAGAGATACAAAAAGTAATCAGAGACGATTTTTTAAAGGCATTTGAAAAAGTTGATTTGCTATTAACGCCAACCGCGCCAACCACCGCTTTTAAATTAGGTGAAAAATCAGCCGACCCGTTAACTATGTATTTGTCCGATATTTTTACTGTATCGGTTAATTTGGCAGGTCTGCCGGCAATTTCCGTGCCATCTGGCGCTGCTGGAAAATTGCCAATAGGAATTCAATTTATTGGTCCTGCTTTTAGCGAAGATTTATTGTTTGAAGCTGGAAGAGTGATTGAAAAAAAGGAAAAAGATTCTTCATTTCGGAAAAAATGATTAAATTATCGTTCCGAGCTAAGTCGATGAAACCATTAAATTAACCAATTTGTTAATTTTATCTAATAATTTTATTATATGCCGTTTGAAAAACAAAAAGGACAGCAGCTTCATTCGCAACTTCATCCTCTGTATGAAAAAAAGGCTGAAACATTTATCAAATTTCACGCGCCAGTCAATTATCGCGACACATGGCAAATTTTTAGGATTATGTCGGAATTTGTTTCCGGCTATCAGTTTTTAGGCGAACTGTCAAAAACCGCCACTATTTTTGGCTCCGCTCGTTCACAAGAGGACTCTTTTGCCTATAAAGAGGCAAGAGAATGCGGCCAATTTTTAGGAAAGCAGGGATTTTCCATAATTACAGGCGGTGGACCTGGTGTAATGGAAGCGGCTAATCGCGGCGCCAAAGAAGCTGGAGTTGATTCAATCGGCCTATCTATACAATTGCCGGAAGAACAAATTATTAATGAATATGTTACTAAAAATGTTGGTTTTTTTTACTTTTTTATTCGCAAAGTGATGCTTGTTTCCCCGGCCGAGGCAGGCATATTTTTTCCAGGAGGATACGGCACATTGGACGAAATTTTTGAGATGTGGGATTTAATTGATTTGGGAAAAATTAAAAAGATTCCAATGATTGCTGTTGGTAAGGATTTTTGGGAGCCGTTGGCGGAATTTTTAAAAGCTGGACCGCTTGGTGAAATTGGAGCGATTAGCCAGGAAAATTTGAACAATTTACAAATAGTGAACACGGCGGAAGAGGCGGCTGAAATAGTCAGAAATTCCAAAGTACATAAGAGTTTGTGCAATCCGACGGAAGAGGACTGTGGACAGATGATGAATTGGCGAATTTTCAGAATTATGGCGGAGTTGGTTGATGGATTTGAATTTTTGACGCAAGAAGTGCGCGGTGACATTACTTTTTTAGGCACGAAAAACCTTACTTTGGAAAGCCCTTATTATCAGGCGGCGGAGGAAATCGCCTATGATATGGGCAAACGCGGATTTATGGCCATTACAGGCGGCGGATTCGGCATTATGGAGGCGGCTAACAAAGGAGCAGTAAGAGCAGGCGCGCCATCATACGGATTTAGCATGAAATTTGATGGCAAAAATAATCTCAATCAATATACTACAAAATCATTAAGTTTTAGTTTTCCTTTTATAAGAAAGATGATTTTGACCGTTCCTTCCAAGGCATTTATAATTTTTCCAGGCGGACTTGGCACATTGCATAATCTTTTTGAGGTTTTAACTTTAATGAAAACAAAAAAAATTCAGGAAATGCCTGTGATTTTGTTTGGCAAAAAATTCTGGTCGTTGCTTGACAAATATATTAAAGAAACACTGCTTAAAAAATATAACACAATATCTCCTGAATATACTGAATTTTATAAAATTGTTGACAGCGTGGAGGAGGCAGAAGCAATTTTGGCTAAAATTCAATAATGTCTATAGACAGGTAGGAAGTGGAGCGTGGCAATTTTGTTTTTAAGTTTGGTGGGGTCGCATAGTGGTCTAGTGCAGTTGCTTGGAAAGCAACCGTGTCCCAAAAGGGCACCGCGAGTTCAAATCTCGCCCCCACCGCCAATTTTCAGAATTCGGATTTTGGGCGATTGTTGCCTCGCCCCGCCGGCAGGCATGTCTATACTGTCCGATAATTCAATTTTCACGGTTTTTTGAAATTTTTTTTTTGCTAATTTTAGCGTCGCAGTTTTTAAAAATTAGAGTTATTGGACATTCTGTCGGCTTCGGCATAGAATAAAGCTACGGACATCACAATATGCCATCAAAAATCGCCAGAAACACTTTTTTTCTCACATTTGCTTCAGTTGGCCAGAAGCTTTTTTCTTTTTTATATTTTACCTTAATTGCCCGCCAAATCGGAGTTGAAAAAATCGGCCTTTATGTCACGGCATTGTCTTTTTCCAGCTTGTTTTCAGTTGTGGCGGATTTGGGACTTACTCAGGTCTTAATCAGAGAGGGAGCAAAAGAAGAAAAGAAATTGGATGAATATCTTGGTTTGACTATCGCTGTTAAGTTAATTTTGGCCGCTTTTGGTTATGGAGTTTTGAATTTGACGGTTTTTCTTTTGGGTTACCGCGAGGAATTAAAAGATTTAGTTTGGATTTCCGGGTTATTAATGATTTTGGATTCTTTTACTTTAAGTTTTTACGGCGCGTTGCGCTCTCGTCAAATTTTATTTTACGAGGCGATTGGCGTAATTAGCGGACAGATTTTAATTATTATTTTTGGCGTTTTGGCTTTATTAACTGTTCCAAACCCAATCTTTCTTTTGGCAGCTTTGGGCGGTGGAAGTTTATTTAACGCTATTTTCAGTTTCTTAATGGTCAAAAGGCAGGGTATTGGCGTTTCTTTTGTTTTTTCCAAAAAATTGTTAAAAATTTTTTCTTTGATGGCTGCGCCTTTTGCTTTGGCCGGAATTTTCACCAAAGTTTATTCTTACATTGATTCCGTTTTGCTTTCTTATTTAGTGAACACCAAAGAGGTTGGATATTACAGCATACCAAATAAAGTCGCTTTCGCTTTCCAATTTATTCCAATGGCTTTTGCCGCCGCTCTGTATCCTGCTATGAGCCGTTTTTACAGCCAAGACAAAGCGGCCTTGCGCAGAGTTTTTGAAAAGGGACTATTATATTTAGCAATGCTCGCTTTGCCACTCTCTTTTGGCGCGGCGGCAGTTGGCAAGATTTTCATTCTTGGCGTTTATGGCGCCGAATACGCGCCGTCAATTCTGCCGTTTCAAATACTTTTGGCCAGTGTGATTTTTGCTTTTTTGGATTTTCCAATTGGAGCGCTTCTAAACGCGTCCAATCGGCAGAGCGCGCAAACCGGCGCGATGGGTATCACAATGGCGAGCAATGTCATTATGAATCTTTTTTTAATTCCGCGTTTTGGTGTGGTTGGCGCGGCAATTTCCGCGTTAGCCAGCAACATAATTCTTTTTGTTATCGGCTTTGCTTGGACACCAAAGATTATTCCATTTCCATCAATAAATTTTTGGTTTAAAATGTTAAAAATATTTATATGTTCCGCTTTAATGGGTGGTTTGATAATGTTTTTAGTTTGGTTGATGCCGGCTGTGGATAACTTTGGCTTTGTCAAGACCTTTGGATTTTTGGTAGGATTGATTATTACGGGCGGATTGTTCTATATTGCCCTCCTGTGGATAACTGGCGTTTTAAGACGCGAGGAAATTGGAGATTTTTTAACTATTTTCAAAAGAACATAAAACTAAATAATTATGAATCAGGAAAAGAAAATTTTACTTATAACTTTGGAATATCCTCCTTTTTATGGCGGAATAAGCAGATATTACGCTAATTTAGTTTTTAATTGGAATTGGGAAATTGATGTTTTAAGCAAAGGGCTTTTGACAAAATTTATTTGGCCAAAATGGCTGCCTGCTGTGTGGGAAATTTGGCGCAAAATTAAAAAAGGCGGAGTCGGTATAATTTGGGTTGGCCATGTTTTGCCGTTAGGTTATCCGGCTTTGTTTTTTTGGCGCTATTTTAAAATTCCTTACGCGGTTTTTATTCACGGCATGGACATTTTAATTCCGCAATCATCTTATTGGAAAAAAAAATGGCTGAAAAAAATTTTAAATGGCGCGAAATTTATCGCGGCCAACAGCGAATTTACAAAAGAAGAAATCAAAAAACTTGGCATATCTGAAAAAAAAATTATTATTGTTCGCCCCTGTCCGGCTGATAATTTTTTTGTAGCCGACACAAAAGAAGAAATTATTGAATTTAAGTATAATGAGGGAGTAGTGGATAATAAAATAATTTTATCCGTAGGGAGATTGACGCGCCGGAAAGGTTTTGATAAGGTCATAAAAGTGCTGCTTAAAATTTTAAAACGCGCACCAGACGCAAAATATGTTATAGTTGGTTCTGGCGCGGACAAACTTTATCTTGAATCATTAGTGTCTTTGCTTGATTTAAAAAACGCGGTAATATTTAAAGAAGGAGTAAGCGATAAAAATCTAAAAAAGTGGTATCAGGCAGCAAACTTGTTTGTTATGCCTTGCGAGCGATTTGGCACTGATGTGGAAGGATTTGGCTCGGTTTTTTTGGAAGCGGCGGGATTTGGGCTGCCTGTGGTGGTTGGCAACTCAGGCGGAGCAGGCGAAGCAGTAAAAAACGGTTATAATGGTTATTTAGTAAATCCAACATCAGAAGAAGAAATTTATCAAACAATTTTGAAACTTTTAATTGATGAAAATTTTGCAAGAAGAATGGGGGAGTATGGAAAAAAATGGGTAATGGATAATTTTAGATGGGACAAGGAGATTCTTAAATTGAGAGCGTTGAATAATTAACAATTATTTGTCATTCCGACCGAAGTGGATGAATCCTTTTTGACTGATTTAAGTGAAAAAAATTCCTCAATGGAGTTTATCCCGAGCGTAGTAGAGGGACTTGAAATGACAATTTAATCATTTTCCGAGTTGTTGGACAGTCCGCAGCGTAAAGAAGTTAAAGGCCGCACCAATAATAATCATAAATAACCCCAAATAACGAGTTTCATAATTGAAAGTATTAAATGAGTTTATGTCTAAACTAAAAGGCAAGGCATTGGTAGCTCAAGGCGGCGGACCAACAGCGGTAATCAATCAAAGTTTAGTCGGCGTTATTTTGGAAGCTAGAAAATTTACTGAGATTGACCGCGTTTATGGCGCGTGTTTTGGGGTAAGCGGCATAAGAGACGAAAAATTTATTGATTTAACGCAATCAACAACGCATAATTTGGAAAATGTTGCCAACACGCCAGGATCGGCGCTTGGTTCAACGCGCGACAAGCCGGATATTGAATACTGCGCGCGGATGTTTTCAGTGATGCTGAAGCATAACATACGATATTTTTATTACATTGGCGGCAATGATTCGGCAGAGACATGCCGCATTATTAATGAACAGGCAAAAGCAATAAATTATGAATTGCGCGTGATGCATATTCCTAAAACTATTGATAATGATTTAGTCGGCGCTGATCATTGTCCCGGCTATGGTTCAGCCGCGAAATTTGTTGCGCAGGCATTCGCTGGCGTCAATCTTGATAATTTGGCTCTTCCTGGCGTGCATATCGGAGTAGTGATGGGCAGGCATGCCGGTTTTCTTACTGCCGCCTCAATTCTTGCGAAAAAATTCGCGGATGACGGGCCGCACTTGGTCTATCTGCCGGAACAGATATTTAATCCTGATAAATTTGTAAATGATGTGCAAGTAATTTACGACCAATATGGCCGTTGCGTAGCGGCTGTATCAGAAGGAATCATCGGCGCGAACAATAAACCGATTACCGTGGATTTGATAAATGAGAAGGAGAAAGACGCGCATGGCAATGTCCAGTTGTCAGGCAATTGCGCGATAGGCGATTTGTTGGCTGATTTAATTCGTACGCGAACTAAAATAAAACGCGTGCGCGCTGATACATTTGGCTATCTTCAACGTTCATTTTTGGGTTGCGTGAGTGAAACAGACCGTCGCGAGGCGCGCGAGGTTGGCGAACGCGCTGTGCAGTATTCTGTGTGGGATGACATTGACGGTTCGGTCGCTATTGAACGGGTAGGCGATTATGCCGTACACTATAAGTTGTTGCCGCTTGAAGCTGTTGCCGCTAAAACAAAAATTATGCCACAGGCATATATGCATGGCGATAACGCGGTTAGCGAAGATTTTCGTAATTATGCAAGGCCTTTGGTTGGAGAATTGGAGCATATTGAACGGATTATGGCAATAAAGGTATAGTTGCTATGGACATCACATTCCAAAATCGGACTCAAAGACCTGCTAATTTGAAGCGAAATTAGCAAAATTGGAGATAAATTTTTCTAATGGTTAAATAAAATATTTAGTAAATTCTAAAATATAATAAATATGATACATTTTACCTCTCTTGGTTTTGTTAACACGCGCGATATGTTTAAAAAAGCCGTAACAGGCGGTTATGCAGTACCAGCTTATAATTTCAACAATATGGAGCAGTTGCAAGCCATTATTTCCGCTTGCGTTGAGACGCAATCGCCGGTTATTTTACAAGTGTCAAAAGGCGCGCGTGAATATGCCAATCAAACCATGTTAAGATATATGAGCCAAGGGTCGGTGGAGATGATGAAAGAGATGGCTATAGAAAAAAATTTAAAGGAAATTCCAATTGTTTTACATCTTGACCATGGCGCTGACTATAAAATTTGCGTTTCTTGCGTTGAAAATGGTTTTTCTTCAATTATGATTGACGGCTCGCATCTGTCCTATGATGAGAATGTTGTTTTAACTAAGAAAGTGGTTGATTACGCGCATCAGTATGATATAACAGTTGAGGGCGAACTTGGAGTTTTGGCTGGTGTGGAGGACGATGTGTCTGCGGTAGCCCATATCTACACAAAACCTGAAGAAGTAGAAGATTTTGTAATCAAAACTGGGGTTGATTCGTTAGCTATCGCCATTGGCACTTCGCACGGCGCTTACAAATTCAAGCCGGGGCAAAATCCGCGAATTCGTTTGGACATTTTACAAGAAATTGAGAAAAAAATGCCCGGTTTTCCTATTGTTTTGCACGGTTCATCATCTATTCCGCAAGAATATATCGCGATGATAAATAAATATGGCGGAAATATGGAATTTGCCATTGGTATTCCTGAAAATCAGTTGCGAGAGGCGGCTAAATCCGCGGTTTGTAAAATTAATATTGATTCAGACGGTCGTTTAGTAATTACTGGAGTTATTCGTAAAATTTTAACCGAAGACAAAAAAGTTTTTGACCCGCGTAAATATCTTGGTCCTGCGCGCGAAGCGCTTAAAGAAATGTACGCGAGAAAAAATAAAGATGTGTTAGGAAGCGCGTGGAAAGTTTAAATATCTATTTGTCAAATACGCGCTTTTGAAACGAAATCGGCAAAATTGAAGATAAATTTTTCAAAAAAATAAAGATAATTAAAGCGATGATGAATCATAATTTAATTTCAGTGATTATTCCTGTTTTTAATCATTATCAAGATCTTTCGCGCGCGCTGGAAAGTGTTTTCGCGCAATCAATAGGCAAAGAAAATTTAGAGGTGATAGTCGTGGATGACGGGTCTTTTGAAGAAGAAAAAGAAAGATTTAAAAAAGATTTTTTGCCGCGTTTTCCAAATGTTAAATTTATAGAAGATTGGCATCATGGCGCTCCTGCCGCGCGTAATCGCGGATTTACCCAGTCGCGCGGTGAATTTGTCATTTTTTGGGATGCTGATTTATCAGCCAAAAAACAAATGCTTCAGACACTGCTTAACGCGTTAAAATCTCATTCTGAGGCATCATACGCTTATTCATCTTTTTATTTTGGCTGGAAAAAATTTGCCAGTCAAGAATTTGACGCGGAAGAATTAAAGAAAAAAAACTACATACACACCAGCGCGCTTATTCGCCGCGTGGATTTTTCAGGGTTTGACGAATCGCTTGAAAAATTTCAGGATTGGGATTTATGGCTTACTATGCTTCAAAAAGGGAAAATGGGATTTTTCACGCGAGAATCACTTTTTACGATTAAACCAAAACGAGGAGGCATTAGTTCTTGGCTGCCGTCTTTTATTTACCGTTTCAAATGGCTGCCTTTGCCTGCTTTAAAAAAATACTTTTATTGGAAAGAAATTGTTCAGAAAAAACACGATATTTTTAAACCGTTGAATAATTGACAAATCGCCGCAAGCATATGAAGTTTTCTTTTTTAATTTTCGGCCTGATTTTATTCGCTGAAATTTTATCATTTTTAGCATACCCATCGCCTTTAGCAATGGCCATCCTTTTAGGGATAGTGGCCGCGGTTGTTTTAATTATTTCAATAATTGATTTGCGCTATGGTTTAGCAGTGGCTTTTACGGAACTTTTTATCAGTGGTTTTGGGCAATTGTTTTATTTTCAGTTCAGCGGTTTTAAATTATCCGTAAGGATGGCTATTTTTATAGCGATTTGTTTGTCTTTTATTTATTTTATTATTAAAGAAAAGCGGGTTATTTTTTTTAAATCGCGTCTTTTTAAGTCATTCTTTTTGTTGTGTTTATTTTTATTGTTTGGATTTTTTCGCGGTTTTTGGACGGAGCAAAATTTTAAAGACATTTTTTTTGATTTTAACTCCTTCATTTTTTTATTTTATTTTTTTCCTTTTTATCAGGCATTTAAGAAAAAAGAGGATTGGAAAATTATTGGCAGAGTTTTTAGTTCCTCAATTTTTTGGATTGCTTTAAAAACACTCATCATATTTATTTTATTTGTGAGCGGTTTTACCACCATTGGCTCCGGTTTTTATAAATGGATTAGAGACACCGGCGCCGGAGAAATAACATTGCTAAATAACGGCTTATACCGCGTTTTTTTACAGTCGCAGATTTATCTTGTGTTGGCTTGGTTAATTATGGCGTCCAATCATTTAATTTCCAAAAGCAACTGGATTATGGGCGCGTTTCCAAAATCATATAGACAAATTAGCAGCTGGCTGCCTAAAAAATTGGAAGCATTATATGGCGCTTTTATTTTTTCCGCTCTTATTTTAGGACTATCTCGCAGTTTTGCTTTAGGTTTGGCCGTTGCTTTTTTGTTTTTAATGTATTTTTCAATTATTTTTTTGCGTTCTCAAACGCGCCAAGCTGTAAGAGTTTTAATTTTAGCCATCCTTTCCATATTGGGCGGATTGGGTTTAATTTTTGTTTTAACTTATATTTTTCACCCAAAACACAATCCTTTTGCAGCTTTTTCAATGATTTATAATCGTTCAGTTGTTTCAGTTTCAGGCGACGCGGCAATAAATACAAGGTACGCTGAGTTGTCGCCGCTTTTAAATGTTATAAAAGAAAGATGGTTTTTTGGTTATGGTTTTGGCAAAAAAATAACCTTTACAACATCCGACCCAAGATTTTTGGAAAATCATCCTGATGGCGTGATTCAAACTTACGCTTTTGAATGGGGTTGGCTGGATTTAATTTTGAAAATTGGGGTCTTAGGCGCTCTGGCATTCATTTATTTTTTATGGACTATTTTTATTTTTTTGGCGAAAAGTTTACGCTGCGAATTTTTTAAATTAAACAATAATAGCGACGGTTTTTTAAAACTTGGTTTTTTATCTTTTCTCGCGGCTTTGATTGTAGTTCACATTTTCACCCCATATTTAAACCACCCCTTGGGGTTGGGGTGGTTGGTGTTGACAGGATGGATAACTGAACGCAAGAAATGACTAAAGATAGCCATTGATAAAATTTTTGGCAGTCATATTTTTTTTCCCTTCAGGTTGAATTTCTCCAACTAAAATCAATTGTTTGTCTCCCGCCACAATCCCAATTTCTTTTTTGTTAATTTTTATTATTTCGCCTGGATTTGAATCAACAGGCGCTTTCATCCCAATTTTTATTTTATCAAACTTCAACCTTATTTGTTTGTTTTTAATTTTCATCTCGCTGAAAATTCCAGGCCAAGGTTGGTATGCCCGCCATTTGTTGTAAATTTTTTTTGCTGATTCTTCCCAATCAATCTTTCCGTCTTCTCGTTTTAATTCGCGGCAATAAACAGCCATATCATTATTTTGATTCACAGGCCAAATTTCTCCCTGTGTATATCTTTTAGCCGCGTCTAACAAAAGCGGTATCGCCGCCAGTTTTAATTTTTTGGACAAATCCGGATATGTCTCATCGCTACCGAGCGCGATTTTTTGCCGCGCTAACACAGGACCTGTATCCATACCAGTGTCTAATTTCATTATAGAAACACCTGTTTCTTTTTCTCCATTTAATATAGCCGACTGAATAGGGGATGCGCCGCGATATTTTGGCAAAAGCGAAGGATGCACGTTTAAAACGCCAAACTTTGGAACATTCAAAATGTTGGCGGGTATGAGCAAACCATATTGAGCGACAATGCCCAAATCAAATTCGTTTGGCAATTCAAAATTATTAAGAGTAGATGGTTGAACAATTTTAAGATTATTTTTTTTAGCCAAGAGTTTTACTGGTGGAAGAGTTATTTTTTGTTCTCGTCCAAATGGTTTATCCGGCTGAGTAATAACCAATTTCACAATAAAATCAGGACTTTCCAAAAGTCCTTGCAAAATTCCAGCAGCAAAATCATGAGTTCCAAAAAAAACTATTCTTACCGCCATAATTACTTATCGATAATCAAAATGCCATTCAAATGATCTATTTCATGTTGCAACACTCTGGCAAAAAAATTTTCAGCTTCAAAGCGCAAAATTTTTCCATTCGCGTCTAATGCTTTAACGGTTATTTTTTTGTATCTTTCTACTTCTTTGGAACATCCAGGAACAGAAAGACAACCCTCTTCCATTTTAATCCGCTTCCAAGAATGTTTAGTGATTTTGGGGTTTAAAATAACCAAATCACGCTTATCCATAGTTGCTTCTTGGCCAATAATCGCTAAACAAATATTTTTGCCTATTTGCGGCGCCGCTAAACCAATACCGTTTAACTCGTACATTACTTCAATCATGTTTGATATTAATTTTTTTAATTTTGGAACTTTTGCCAAAACCACCTCTTTGGATTTTTCTCTCAAATTGGGAGCTGGAATTGTTATAATCTGTAATTTGGGCATATCATTTTATGTTTTTTTACTTTTCCAGACAAAAAGTTTTCCAGGGCTTTTTGGTTCCGACTCTTTAATTTCATTAAAAATTTGCTTAGCGCGTTCCAATCCGACGCGTTTAATTATTCCCAAATACATGCCAAATTTTCTCTGTTCGCCAAAAGCGCGCGAAATCACATCAGCCCAGTAATGCGCCTCTGAATGAATATTTTTATTGCGCTCGTTTGTTTTTGTCTTTAAAAGCTTTCTTAATCTTTCCATACCTTTCCATTTTAGCATGTTTTAATCTATGCCAAATTCAGCCACTAAATAACCTATACCAACTGGATTTTCATAGGAAAGTATCTTTAAATTATAGTTAATGTTGCGTAAAACTCCCAAAAGTATCATTAGAGATTTTAATCCGCATTCTCCCGCCTCAATAATCATTTTTTCATCTAAATTAATGATTCCCGCGGTGTTTCCGCTTTGTAAACTATTCAAAATCGCTTCATCAAATTTTTTCCCCGAAGGCGAGAACCCTGCTGGAGAATTGTTGGAGAGACGATGTGATAAATCCCCTGATGCAATAACCGCCACTCTTTTATTTGTATCCATTAAAATTTCTTTTAAGAGATAACCAAAATCAAAATGTTTTTTTAAATCCAAGCCGGAATAACCGATTGGAATTATCTTAACTCCCGACATATGCTTGGTAAGATAAAATAGCGGCACGCTTGAGCCATAATCCAATGAAGAATCTGATTGCAGCATAACAGGTTTATTTGTTTTTTTCGCGGCGCTAGCGATGTCTGCGATTAAGCTTAGATCCGTTGTAAATTTACCAATAGTAACCAAGTCGCCAAATTCCTTGAAATCAAAATTTAATTCAGGATGCGCGTTGATTGTAAAAATTTCCGGATAAATTTGTCCATGAGGAGAAATTATAACTATTGTGTCCGGTTGAGTGATATACAAATCTTTTTCAAGTTCTTCCATCGCAATTTTTGTTTTTTCTACTCGAGAAATATTTTCTTTGCCAATGTTTGGAATCAGGAGCGGCGGGTGAGGCGATAACGCCCCAAAAACTAAAGACATATTATTTAAGAGTTAAAGAAGAATCGCTCGTTTCTAAACTTATTGGTTCGCCAAGAGGGTGTAGTGCGAGCGTTTTTTCATTTGTAATTATTACATTTTGAAATTGTCCGTTTAGGGTGGAAAAAGTTGCTTCATCTTTGATCCATCGGCGCATTCCATTAGAAATGAGATAAATTTCAGGAGCTTCTTTTGTTTTTAACCATGTGCCATCCTGAAAAATTATTGGCTCGCCATTTTTGTACGCGGCAAGCGTTCGCGCGCCAACCTTTCTTAATTTTTTGGAAGAAAAATTAACTGTAATGATATTTTTATCGTAGATTGGATGTTTAACGCTGTCCACAACCAAAAAATATTCGCCGGTTTTAATATCTCGCATTAACACGCCGAGAGGGTATTTTGTCTTAACTGAAACTGGCTCTCCTTCATAATAAATTGCCAAATTTTCTTCCTTGCCATTCTGCACCTCATCACTGTAAAAACCATAATAACGCATCGCGGCTTTGTCAATTTGCCGTTTTAGTGAATCCACTAAAAGATAGATTTTATCAGATTCGGTTTTTACTAAACTGTAATTAAGAAATTTAATTTCCGGCCCCTTAAGATAAGAATCGATATCTTTTTGTTCCACCAAAGTGATATTTTTAGCGCTGAATCTAGATAAAAAAACAGCTTTATTTTTGAAAGGATTGATTTTACCGTCTTTAATCAGATAAATTATATCGTCATCTTTTGTTTTGACAATAAGACCATCTGGAAATTTTTGAGAAAACCATCGGCGCCAAATTTTCCAAAAGTTATAATTGCCTTGAAAGTGCGGGGTGTAAGTGTATAAACCGGCTGTAGCTTGATTAGCGGGGATAATCGGAATTGAATCAATGTTGTAAATAATTCCTGCTTTTTTAAGCCAGTTTTGATCGCTTGCGTCTAAATAAAACCTTAAAGCCCCAGCCGCTCCGTCCACTTGTTTGAAAAATCCTTTATATTTTAGCGCCAATGGATCAAACGGTCCGCAAGAATCACAACGAGCATAACCTGTTGCCCAATCAAAATTGTATTGTGAAGGAGTTAAGTTTTCAACCAAGCTTTGTTCTTTTTGCAACAGCACCAATAAGACCTTTGGATTGATTTTATAATTTTGCGCCGCTTCATAAATTATTTCCGCCGCGCTCTTATTAAACCCTGTTAATGGGTCAATTATTTCATAATTAGCAAGTGTTCCTTGTTTAAATTTAAGGAAGCTTTTAACTTCGTCCAAGCCCATCGCCGCGTTATCAATCATTTCTCTATCGGAAATAATATAATTTGGATTAAAAAGAGGATCAACCGAACCTTCAACAGCGGCGATTTGTGCAAAAACAGGGGATAAAGTGAAGAAAGATAAGACAAAAATTAAGCTAAAAATAATGTATTTGTTTTTTTTCATACGTTGCTATTATAGCACAATAGGAGTTTGTTTGCCAAAAAAACCAATTTAAGGTAAAATTAAACATATGACAATGGAGATTTTTGATATTAAAATTGATAATTTATCTAAAAGTGAATTGTCTTTTAAAATTGAAAAAATTTTAAAAAACGACAGGCAAAATTTTTTTGTTACTATCAATCCTGAGATGCTTGTAGAAGGGGAGAAAGATTTGTTTTTTAAAGAAGCGATAAAATCGGCGAATTTGGTAATTCCTGACGGAGTTGGCGTGGTTTTGGCAGAGCGTTTTTTAAATAATCAAAAAATAAATCGTTTTCCAGGCGTTGATTTAATGAAAGAAATTAGTTATTTAGCAGCTATTAATAAAAAAAGTATTTATTTTTTGGGCGGAACAAATGGAGCGGCTATAAACGCGGCCGATTTTTTTAGAAAAAAATATCCGGAGTTAGAGATTGCGGGAGCAGAGCGGGGAACCGCGTTTACTATCGCGAAACACAACGCGCGCGGAGAAATACTTAATAATAAATCATTAATAGAATATGATTTTGACGAAAAAAGAAACCAAGAAATGATAGCAAGAATCAATTTTGTTAAACCTGATATTTTATTTGTTGCTTTTGGACATAATAAACAAGAGCGTTGGATTTCTGAATTTTTGCCTAAAATACCATCGGTAAAAATAGCCATGGGCGTTGGCGGGTCTTTTGATTTTTTTGCCGGTAAAATCAAGCGCGCGCCAATTTTTTTAAGAAAATTGGGGCTGGAATGGTTATGGCGTTTAATTTTAGAACCACGCAAACGGATAAAGCGCATTTACAACGCGATAGCGGTTTTTCCGATTTTGGTTTTATTTTATAAAATTGTCAGGAAGCTGCCTTATCGGATAGGTGCTATTGGCTTTGTTCAAAATCAAAACGGTGAATTTTTTATCGCTAAAAGAAAATTGGAAATTTATGATAAATATAGCGGCCTTTTTGACCATTGGCAGCCGCCGCAGGGCGGAGTGAACAAAGGAGAAAGTTTAGGTGACGCTGTTTTAAGAGAGGTAAGAGAAGAAACAGGCATGAACACAAAAATTGTTCATCAATGTAAAGAACCTGTTTGTTATATTTGGAGTTTATTTCACATGCTTCAAATAAATCGCGTATTTAAAGGAGCTAAAAAATACATTTTTTTGCTTAAATACGACGGCAATGATAGCGGCATTAAATTGGATAAAAATGAGTTGGTTGAATACAAATGGGTTAACTTGGAAGAATTAAAGCTGATTATCCATCCTTCTAGAAAAAAATCTTTAAATATTTTGTTAAAAGAGTATTTTAATTCACCGCAAATTTAAATGGGTCTGCCGCCAAATACGCTTTTGAAGCGAAATTGACAAAATTGGAGATAAATTTTTCAAAGAAATTTTGAGGTTTATATGAAGTATAAGCCGAAAAGTTTTTTGGAAAATTTAACCCAATTTTGAAAATTGCAGCCAAAATGGTATTTGGCGACAGACCCTAAATATCTTGAATTATGAAAAGGTAATTAAAACTTTCTTTGTTTTTTAAAAGAATTTCAGGTATAATAATACTAATATGACTAATCAGAAATTAAGAGTTCGCTTCGCCCCCAGTCCAACAGGTTTTCTGCATGTTGGCAGCTTGCGCACCGCGTTATATAACTATTTAACAGCTAAAAAACACGGCGGTGATTTTATTTTACGCATTGAAGACACGGACCAAACGCGTTATGTGGAAGGCGCTGTTGAGAGATTAATTTTTGTTTTAAATAAAATCGGTTTGGCATATGATGAAGGCCCGTATTTGGAAAATGGGGTGGTAAAAGAAAAGGGTAACTTCGGTCCTTATTTTCAATCAAAAAGAACGGAAATTTATAGAAAATACGCGGCGGAATTGATTAAAAAAGACCGCGGCTATTATTGTTTTTGTTCCGCGGAACGGCTTGAAGATTCGCGCCGCAAGCAAGAAATCAATCATGAATCAACAATGTATGATGGTTTATGCCGTGATTTATCAAAAGAAAAAATTGAAAATAATTTGAAAAGAGAAATGCCTTATGTTATCCGTCTTAAAATGCCAAAAGAGGGGATTATTAAATTTAAAGATTTAATCAGAGGCGAGGTTGAATTTGAAAATAAATTAATAGATGATCAAGTTTTGATTAAATCCGATGGTTTTCCAACTTATCATCTGGCAAATGTCGTGGATGACCATTTGATGAAAATCGCTTTAGTTATTAGGGGAGAGGAGTGGCTTTCTTCCACGCCAAAGCATATTTTTATGTATCAAGCTTTTGGTTGGGAAGCGCCTCAATTCGCGCATACATCTTTGCTTCTGAATCCTGATAAATCCAAGCTTTCTAAAAGACAAGGAGACGTAGCAGTGGAAGATTTTTTGAAAATGGGCTATCTGCCAGAGGCATTGCTTAATTTTATGGCCTTTTTAGGATGGAATCCTGGAACCGAAGAAGAAATTTTTACTTTGAGTGAACTAATTGAGACATTTGACATATCTAAGGTTCAAAAAGCCGGCGCTATTTTTAATTTAGTCAAGCTTAATTGGTTAAACGCCGAATATCTAAAAAGAAAAAAATTGGATGATTTGTTAATTTTAGCAATGCCTTACTTAAAAGAAGCCGGGATAAATTTGGAAAAGATGGAACAGACAAAAATTAAAGCCATTTTGAGTTTAGCGCGTGAACGGTTGGAAAAACTTTCCGATTTGCCAAAAGCCGTAAGATATTTTTTTGAGAAGCCAAATTATGAAAAGGAGTTATTGATTTGGAAAAAAAGTGATATGGCGACTACTAAAAAAAGAATAGAAACGCTTGTTTCATTTTACGACACTTATAACAAAACATGGATAAAAGAGGGGATAGAAAAAGAAACATTGGAATTAATTCAAAAAGAAAATCTTGACAATGGCGCTACTTTGTGGCCTTTGCGAGCGGCATTGTCAGGAAGAGAAAAATCGCCGGGACCTTTTGAAATAGCCGCAATTTTAGGACGCGAAGAAACTATTAAACGTTTAAAAATAGCTGAAAATCTTTTAAATTAAATGAAGAAAATTTTTTTATTAATCACAATGCTTGTTTTATTTGGCGTCAAACTTGACGTTAAAGCTGTTGTTGTTGACGATTTAAACAAGCAGCTTGAAGAAAAACAGGCAACTATAAAAAATTTGGAAGAGCAAATTAATATCTATAAAAAAAATATTGAAGTGAAACAAAATGAATCTTTGACTTTAAATAATCAACTCTCCATTTTGAAAAGCAAAATTATTAAAATGGAGCTGGATATTAAATTAGTTGAGGCGCAAATGGACTCCTTGGATTTTGAGATAAGTTCGTTAAATAAAATAATTGAAGAAAAAAGATTAAAGATTGAAAAACAAAAAGTATATGTTGCTAACATCCTTCGTTTGGTAAATATTGAAGACATGAAAGATTATTTAACTATTATATTTAAGAATGAGTCATTTTCAGAATATTTCAATCAAACAAAATATCTGGAAGATATGAATTCGGAGTTAAATCGGGTAATAAAACAAATTAAGGCGGAAAAAACAAAAATGGAATCAAAAGAAAGAATAGCTGAGACAAAAAAGAATCAACTTGAAAAATTAAAAAAAGATTTACTTAATCGCAAGGCATCTTTAGACGAACAGAAAGAATCTAAAAATTATTTGCTGGCGCAAACCAAATCATCAGAAAATAAATTTAAATTGCTTTTGATTCAATTAAGACAAGAACAGTCGGCGTTTGACCAGGAAATCTCTTCTTTACAAAGAAAAATTGAAAAAGAATTGAAAAAAGCTAACAAATTGGAGGAATTTTTAGGTGAGTTTTCTTGGCCTATTAACGCTTATAAGGGTATTTCTGTTTATTTTCGCGACCCAACTTATCCTTTTAGATATTTGTTTGAACATTCCGGCATAGATATGCCAACATCCATGGGTACGCCAGTCAAAGCTGCCGCTGCTGGTTTTGTTGCATGGACAAGAAGCAGCAACCGCGCTTACGGCAATAATATCATGATTATACACGGTGAGGGCGCGGCCACGCTTTACGCTCATCTTTCAAGGTTTAATGTTTTAGAAGGTGATTTTGTTAAAAGAGGAGATATAATCGCTTATAGTGGTGGATTACCGGGAACTCCAGGCGCCGGGTTTTCAACAGGACCTCATTTACATTTTGAAGTTAGAGAAAATGGCTTGCCAGTGGACCCAATGGGATATTTAAAATAATTTTTTTGATTCTTTAATTTAGCCGTTATTTTATCACTCTTACAATTAAAGATTTTTGCCGAATTTTATTTAAAGTTTTATTTAAAGCGCGGTGTCGTATAAGATATATTGTGCGACACTAAATTAGGATAAAAAAATAAAAATAAATTTCAAGCTTCGCTTTTACTTCGCTTATAATTTCATCTTCGCTTCTGCTAATCCCCTATTTGCCGCGCGATTAATTTTTGTATTGAAAATAAGAACGATTTTCAAACCGGACATCTATATAATTCAAGAGTTTCCTCTTTTCTTTTATCTTATCTTTTAATATTATATTTAAAACTTGAAGTTGCGTTTCCCAATCATTTTGTCTGTCAAAAATTATTTTCCATCCTTCATTTGTAATGACATTCATTATTTTACTGTCCCTGTCATTTAAAATAAACTCATCGGCGGAAATTTTTGATTGCTTGGTAAGATTTTTAAATAAAAAAGAAATAAATTCTATATTTGATTTTGAAATTAAACCTGTTCCCGTTTCAAAATTTTTTTCCAAAAATTCCGTTTTTTCTAAACCAATAACAGGCAAATTAAGCGATTTAATTAAATTCATATCCGTTGTTTCCTGAATTTTTTTTGCCTCGCCATCCAATAACCAAAGTTGAGCGTCTTTTTTAAAGATTATTCGCGGCTCTTTCTCCTTAATGGCAATAATCAGCGTCTGCGGAAAATTTTTGGCAATCTTTAATTCTTGAAAAGAAAACCTTTCATCCAAATTATTTTTTATTTTTTTTGTATCAACTAAAAAAATATTTCGACCATTAAATAAAAACCATCTTTTTGAATTTAAAATTTCTTCTGTTATTTTGTTTATATCTTCTTTATTGGCATTTTTTAAATCGGATATCTCTATTTTATTGATTTTAAAAAATGGATGAATTAAAAAAATAAGCAGCGCGCCAAACACACTTATTATTCCCAAGCTCATTTTAAGACGCGGCGCTTTTGTTCTTTTTGGCATCCTGTCTTTTATAAAGTAAGGATTTTTAAAATTTTTTTTCCAAAAATCCCTTCTCTTAAATTTTTTTTGGCGTGTTCCTTTAAAAAAATTTAAGAAACTCAATCCCCTCTTTTCATTTTTTGAGTTGTAATAGCCCAACTGACGCGTCATAATTTTAATTTCCTTTTGTTATAAAATTAAAATTAACAAACTTTTTTAAAATTTTCGGCACCATAATTGACCCATCTTTTTGTTGATAATTTTCCATTATGGCAACCAAAGTCCTGCCAATAGCAAAAGCAGTCGCATCGTTCATGTGCGCAAACTCATTTTTACCATCATTGCGCTTTACTTTAGTTTTTAAACGTCTAGCTTGATAATCGGTCATTAAATCGGCTGTGTGCGTCTCACGATAGTTATTTTGTCCTGGCAGCCATGTTTCTATGTCAATTTGTCTGGCATCAGGTCCACTCATATCCCCAGTGCAAATCTGTACAACTCTATAAGGCAACCATAAAAGTTGCATCAGTTCTTCCTGAATGGCCACAAAAAAATTCTGTTCCTCAAGCGAATTTTCAGGCAAAGAAAACGATTCCATTTCTAATTTATCAAATTGATGCACGCGAATAATTCCTTTTGTATCCTTGCCATAAGAACCGGCTTCTCTTCTAAAAGCCAATGAAAAACCAGCATAACGGATCGGCATTTTATTTTCAGGAATAACTTCATTCATATGCATGGAGCCAAGCGTGTGTTCAGCGCTGCCAATTAAAAAAATATCATCGCATGGAATGTAATATCTTTCTTCTTTAGGTTCTAATCTTGCCATTTTATGTAAAACTTCCGTTTTAATCATAACTGGCGGGACAACAGGAATAAATGGTTTTGAATTTACTTTTAATTTATTTTTTTCAATGATTTTTTTTAATTCAGTTTCATCGGTCAAAATAGAAAAAGCCAAGTTCACAAGAGCAAATTGAAGTAAAACTAACTTTCCTTTAAGATAAGTAAAACGCGAACCAGCAATTTCAGCGGCTTTTTCATTATCAATCACATCAAGATATTTTCCAAGCTCCCAGTGCTCTTTTGGTTTAAAATCAAATTTTGGCTTCTCCCCAACTTCTTTTATTACTTTATTTTCGCTTTCATCAATACCCACAGGTGTTGAAATATCGGCAATATTTGGAATTTTAAAAAGAATTTTTTCAAATTGCGTTTCCGCGTTTTTAAATCTTTCTTCAAAATCCTTTAATTTCTCACCCAATTTCCTCATTTCAATTATTTCCGTTTCAGTCGGCTTGGTTTTGGAAATTTTATTCCTTTCGTTGCGCAAATTTTCAATTTCCATCTGTAATTTTTTTCGTTCATCATCAAAAGCCAAAAAAAGGTCTAAATCAACCTCAATTTTTTTGTTTTTATTGTTTTTTTTAACCAAATTAATGTTTTCTCTTATAAATTTAATGTCTAACATATTTTTTTCTTAATTTTGAGGATTTATAAATTTCTGGCAAATAACTTTTAAGTCGAACAATTTTTGTATTCATCGCCCATTCTTTTATTTTTGAACGCAAATTTTTAATAAAAAATGTTTGATCATAGCCAAGACAAATAATGTACGGCTTTATTTTTTTAATTGGCAAATAAAAATTATTCTTGCTGCCCAAAAAAATCTTGTCAACCAAACCTGTTTTTTTAAGATTTTTTATTCTTTCACGCTCATCAAAAAACGGCGGTTTTTTCTTTAATTTTTTAATAGTGCTGTCTCTAGCTAAACAAACAAATAATGTGTCTCCGTATTTTCTGGCTTGTTTAAACAAATTTTCATGTCCTTTATGAAGCAAATCAAACGAACCAAATAGAAGAACCCGCATACTTATTTTTCAGGTTTTAATGTAGGAAAAAGAATCACTTCTTTGATATTATGAGAATTATTTAAAAATGCGGCCAATCTATCTATCCCCATACCCAAACCAGCTGTCGGCGGCATTCCGTGTTTTAAGGCCGTCACAAAGTCATAGTCATAAGGTTGGGCCTCTTCATCCCCTTTTTCACGCAAATTTTCTTGTTCTTTAAATCTTTCTTCTTGGTCCAATGGATCATTTAATTCAGAGAAGGCATTGCACAATTCAAAACCTCCCGCAACTAAAAGTTGCATCCTTTCCGTGTAAGCGGGATTGCCTTCTTTTCTTTTAGCCAAAGGAGAAAGCTCAACCGGATGGTCAATCATAAATAAGGGTTGGATGATTTTTGGTCTGACAAAGTGTTTGTAAATATCATCCAACATTTTTCCTCTGCCATCATTTTTATTAAGCTCCAAGCCGCGGCTTTTGGCTAATTCAAATAAACTTATTGAATCAGGATATTCTTCAATATCTATTTTGGCCATTTCTATTAAAAGTTCCCGAAAAGTTTTTCTTGGATAAGGCGGAGTCATATCTATTTCTTGCTCCTGATAGATAAATTTCATTGACATGCCAAGACGCGGTAATAAATAAGAAAAGAATTTTTCCATTAATTTCATCAAGTCCTCATAAGTGGCATAAGCCCAATAAAATTCTATTTGGGTGAATTCAGGATTATGGCTGAAATCAATCCCTTCATTCCTAAAACATCTGGCTATTTCAAAAACCTTTTCAAAACCTCCAACTATTAATCTTTTGAGGTATAATTCAGGCGCGATACGCAAATATAAGTCAATATCAAGAGCGTTGTGGTGGGTAATGAACGGTTTTGCCGATGCTCCTCCGTAAAGAGGTTGCAAAATCGGCGTTTCCACCTCTAAAAATCCTTCCATGTCAAAAAAATCGCGTATCGCCTTAACTATTTTAATTCTTTTTTGAGCCGTTTCCATTGATTCTATATTGGCGATTAAATCAAGGTATCGTTGGCGATATCGTATTTCTACATCAATTAAACCGTGAAATTTTTCAGGCAATTGTAAAAGCGTCTTAGTTAATAATTTCCATTTTTTAACCAAAATAGTTTTTTCTCCGCGTTTAGTTTCAAAGGCCTTGCCGTTTACAGCTATAAAATCACCCAAATCAATATGTTCTACAAAAAGCGCGTATGACTCGTCCCCTACTTCGTCTTTTTTAAAATAAATCTGTATCTCACCGCTTCCATCTTCCAAGTCAACAAAAGTTGAGCCGCCATGGCTTCTAACGCTCCGCAAGCGTCCGGCAATTAATATCTCTTCTTCTCTTTCACTTAATCTTAAAAAATCAGATAAAAGTTGAGAAATTAATTTCCTTGAAGTGTCGCCCCATGATGGGTAGACATTTATTCCCAATTCTTTAAGTTTTTCCAATTTATTAAGGCGAGCGGCGCCTTCATCAATAATATTCAAGTTAGTATTTTCTTTTGGCATATAAAAACGATTAGAATCTTTAATTCCTATGGACATCACACTATGAAACTGCATCAAGAATTTATTAGTGTGGATGATAATATAATTCTTTGGTCTTTTTATAATAACCTATTTTTATCTTTAAAGCAAATATCAAAAAAACCGCCATTTGGCGGCAGACCCTTAATTTACGTCAAGAATTAAATAACCTGTGGTTGCCGTCGGAGTTTTTACTTCCACTCGTTCGCCTTTTTTATGAGCCAAAAAAGCCAAGGCAAGCGGTGATTCATTAGAAATTTTTCCTTGTAACGGATCAGCTTCATTTGAACCTACAATTATATATTCGGATTCTTTGCCGCGATCGCTGCGCACTTTTACTTTTGAACCAATTGCGATTAATCCTGATTTGCCGTCTTTAGTAATAACAACGGCGCAAGCCAATAAATGTTCCAATTCTTGAATTTTGCCCTGAGTAAAAGCGTAATTATCTTTAGCTTCATGATATTCGGCATTTTCAGAAAGGTCTCCTAATTCTTTTGCTTTTTCTATTCTTTCGGAAATTTCACGTAATTTAGTTTTTAGGATAGAAATATCTTCACGCATTTTTTTAATGCCATCTTGCGTAAGATAAGTTGATTTATCCGCGTTCATAAATGATGTAAAATTAAACAGAATGTCCAATAATTGTCATTCCGAGCGAAATGAACCAAGTGCAAATGCAGTTGTGGATATTCTTTATGATTAAGCGAAGATATTTATTATACCATCCATTTTTATTTTTGTCAAGCATCCACGGCTAATGAAGAATGGATTGATTAGACAGCCATGCGTAGAAATCCTTAGCAATAGGAACCGCGATAGAGCTCCCATCTCCGCCTTCTTCCACTAAAATAGTCAGGACCACGTTTGGTTTATCATAAGGAGCAAAACTGGTAAACCACGCGTGATTTTCAGCTTTTTTTGACCATTGCGCCGTACCTGTTTTACCTGCCACTTTTATTGGCAAATTAGACAAAAAACGCGCGCTGCCATTTGACACAGCGCTTCGCATTCCCTGGCGAACAATTGAGAGATAAGCATCTGGAATAATATTGGAAGCTATTTTTTTAATAGCGCTTGTTGTTTTTTTATTATCTTCTTTTCCTATCCTCTTGACAAAATGCGGCTGATAAATAACGCCTCCATTGGCAACCGCGGCAGTAACCGCTGCAATTTGAAGAGGAGTAACTAAAAGGTCACCTTGTCCAATAGATAAATTATAAGTGTCGCCAATATACCATTTTTCGTTTTTATTTTTTTCTTTCCATTCGCGAGATGGGACAAAACCTGTTGCTTCACCCGGTACATCCAATCCCAAAGTGGACCCGAGATTAAAAAGTTTAAAATATTTTACCATTTTTTCCAAACCCAATCCAGTAAAATTTTTATATCCCCCTCCCATATAGTAAAAAAAAGTATTTACGGATTCAGCGAGCGCTTTAATTACATTTGTCGCGCCATGACCTCCCGCTTTCCAGTCGGGAAAAAACCAACTTTCTACTTGAATGCCGCCAGAACTCAAAACTGTTGTATTTTTAGTAATTATTTTTTCATTCAAAGCGGCAGCGGCTATAATTTGTTTAATCGTTGAACCTGAAGGATATGTCCCGCTCCACGCGCGGCTAAATAGAGGCGCGTTTGGATTATTTAAAAGTTCATCATAATCTTTAGCGGAAATTCCTTGAAAAAATAAATTATTATTAAAAGAAGGAATGTTTATAGCCGCTAAAATTTCTCCGGAATTTGGATCCAAAACAATGGCCGCCGCTTTGTATTTATTAGCTTTCTTTAGATAGATATTTAAAATTTCTTCCAATTTTTTTTGATAATTTACGTCGATTGTTAAAACCAAATCTTTTCCTGTTTGCGGCGGCGTTATTTTAACTGTATTTTTTTCTTTGCCCAACGCGTCAATTTCCACGGCCTTAAAACCATACGCTCCGCGCAGGTCTTTTTCAAATTTTTTTTCCAATCCTGTCTTGCCTATATAATCGTTTAAGAGATAATCTTTATTTTGTTTTAATTCTTCTTGATTTATTTTTCCTAAATAACCCAAAATATGCGACAATGAAAGAATTGGTTCGTTCTGTTCTTTTTTTTCATTCCGAAAACTTGAAGTTGATGATTTGTCCGGCGAAAATAAATAAAAACGAGTATAAACTTGTTCCAAATCAACTCCCTGCAAATCAGCGCTTTCCAAAAAAAGCGAAATTGCTTTGTCGTAATTGAGATTTTCTTTTAAATTAACCGATTGAAAAGACGAAAAGTTAATATTATCTGTTTTTTGTTTTAATTCTTCCTTGCTTAAATCAGCGATGCGCGCGATTTTTTCCAACACATTATTTCTTTTTATCTGATCTTTTGGTAAATCTTTAGGAGAAAAAACCAAATTAAAGGACGGGATATTTGAGACCAACGGCGTTAGATTACGGTCAAAAATTATTCCACGCTCTGAAATCACAGGTTTAATCCTTAAACGATTGTCTTCCGCCTTCTGCCTCAAATCCCCTCCTCTTATCAATTGTAGACTGCCGACTCTAAATAGAATTATCAAAAAACCGATAGTTAACAATATCGCCGCGAATTTAATTTTTTTTAATGAAACCGCGGTGCCTAAAAATTCATTTAAAGAAGACGGAAGACCGTGCGCTCCGCTTACTGTCCAAACATTTTCCACCCATTTTTCTTTGCTTAAATCACCAATTTTTTCTTTATCAATTTCACCTTCCTTGATAGTAAAAGGGTCGTATTTTTTTCTTGTCTTTTTAAAAAATCCGCGCGCCATATTTTAGAGAAAAATAGTCTTTAGTTTTTTAGAAAAAATTCGTATCAAAAAAAATAAAAATAATAAAATGACAATATCCATTATTATTTCTTTCCACGCGTAATTTAAAAAATTTAAAAAAGATATTTCATAGACGGCTGATAACTTGAGACCCGCGATAATATTAATTAAAAAATAAATAATTTTAAAAGAGATGAGGTTTGCCGCGGCCAAAGTTAAAAAAGAAAGAGTCGTTTTGTTAGTCAAAAAATTATTTAAAATCCAATATGTAATGGCTAAAGCGCCCAAAAGTGATAAAGTATATGAACCGAAAAAGCCGGTGGAATAAAAATCATTCGCGAGCCCAAAAGTGATAATCAATAAAAATGTCAACCAATCATTTTTAGATAAAAAAATAAACAAAAAAACTAAGACCAGAGTAAGATTGATATAACGAAGCGGCGGCGGTAAAAAAATCCAAAAACCAATTTCAAAAGAAAAAATTGTCAAACTAAAAATAATCTGAAATAAAATTTTCTGAACATGTTTCATTTTTTAAGAATCACTTTTAAGAACCGCTACAATATTGATTTTATTAAAATCCAACCACGGTTTAATAACTGCGGTTTGAAAGGGTTGGAACAATTCTTTCTCAATAGATTCTATCTGTCCTATTGCCAATCCCTTTGGAACTCCATTTTCAATTGCTGAAGAAACAACCTGATCGCCAACCTGAATTTTTTCAGTCAAAGGAACCATGATTAATTTTAGCCGTAAATTATATTCGCCTTTCACAATGCCTATCGTTTTTCCGCTATTTAAGACAGTAGCGGCAATTTTACTCTGATTATCAGTCAAAATTCTGACCCAAGATGTTTTTCCTTTAACTTTGACGATTTTGCCTATTAAAACACCATTGCCGGAAATTACAGCCGCGTCATTGTCAACGCCGTCATCGCTTCCTTTGTTTATGATTAAAATGTTAATGGAAGAATCTGGGATTTTACCTATAATTTCGGCATTCACATATTTTTTTTCTTCTTTTAAAAAATTCAACTGAGCTCGCAAAATTTGATTTTCTTCTTTTAATTCTTTTAATTCACTTTGATTAACGGCTAAAATTGAAATTTTCCGCGAGCATTGTTGATTTTCTTCAAAAAAATCGCGGTAATTAGTCCAGCGGCCTAAAAAATTTTTAGCGCTATTTGAGCTCTTATATATCAAGGAGCTTGTTTGGGAGACAAAAAAATTAATTATTTTTTCAGGAAAAGAGAGCCAACCGAAAAAATAAAAAATAATTAAGAAAATAGTGATTAAAAAAGCCAAAAATATAGTTTTCGCGTTGGGCATAATTTATCTTTTTTCAAACTGAGAAGGAATGGCCACTGTTTTAAGCAATTCAGGTTCTTCAATAAGAATACCTGTTCCCCTTACTACGCAAGTCAATGGATCGTCGGCGATACGCACTGAAATTTGCGTAGCTGCGGTAATTGCTTTATCTAAACCCTTAAGCAAAGCGCCGCCGCCTGTCAAGACGATTCCCCTTTCATGTATATCAGCTATAAGTTCCGGAGGAGTAATTTCTAAAACTGATTTTATGTTGTCAATAATTATTCTGACGGAACGTTGCAGAGCTTCTCTTACTTCCTCGTCAGTAATAGTATTTTCCCGCGGCAAACCGGTTAATAAATCTCTGCCCCTGATTTGATACTCTAATGTTTCATCCATTTCTTGCGCTGAACCTATTCTAATTTTTAACTCCTCGGCATGGATTTCACCGATTAAAAGATTATATTTTTCCTTAGCGTACTGAATAATATTGCGATTAAATTCGTCTCCCGCGATTTTAATAGACTTTGAAGTAACTATGCCGCTTAAAGAAATTACCGCTATCTCGGTGGTGCCTCCGCCCAAATCAATAACCATACTGGCTATTGCCTCTTGCACCGGCATTTTCGCGCCAATCGCCGCGGCCATGGGCTCTTCCACAATAATGGCTTTTCTTGCTCCTGCTGAAAGAATAGCGTCCTCAACTGCCTTGCATTCCACCTCCGTGATTTCCAACGGCACGCCAATAACTACTGCTGGCCGAGTGGCAAATAAAAAATTCCCATGATTAATTTTTGCGATAAAATAACGCAGCATTTTTTCCGTTATTTCAAAATCAGAAATAATTCCATGAGAAAGCGGCCTATTTACGGCAATATATGGCGGAGTTTTACCAAGCATCATTTTGGCTTCTTGCCCGACAGCTAAGATCTGCTCCGTCTTTAAATTTACGGCGATGACCGATGGTTCATTTATTATTATTCCTTTTTCTTTAGTGTATACCAAAGTATTAGCCGTACCAAGATCAATCCCGATTATTTGATTAAATTTTTCAATTATTTTTTTAAACATAAATCACTTTGAAATTTGCCTGCCTCCCGTAAGAAAAGAAAGTTCAAAAAATACAAAGGCCAAAATTAAAATCGTCATATTCCACCAATTAAGAAGCCGCTCACTTTGTAAAAAAAGAGCGCCTATCAAAAGAAAAGAAAAAAGTATGCTGTGTCTAAAAGATTTTCTGACTATTTTAAAGTACGGGTCATTGTCTCCGCTTATTTTAATTCTAATTAAAAATCCAACGACCGACAAAGTGGCTGATAAACCGAAAAAAAGCGCCAAATAAAACAAAATAAGCCAAAAAATACCTGAAGAAAAAGGATCAGTGTTAAAAATAATCAAAACGCAGGCGGCAAAAGACAAAACAGCGGCGGCCGCCATTAAGAATAAATAATAACTTAACTTCATATTTTTTAAAGTTTACATTAAATCAAATAAAAAATCAAGACATTTGAAACTTCGCGTATCTTGTTCATAATTTGGCGTATTCGCAGATTTCTTTAAAATCACAGTGTCCGCAATTAAAAATTGATGGGTTTGGTAAAAAATCGGATTGTTTGATTGACTCAATATTTTTGATAATTTTTTCTTCTAATTTTACAAGGTCCTTTTCCTTTCCCAAAAATGAAACCTTGGTATTATTATCCAAATAATAAAAACTTAAAAGCGAAGGTTTTTCGCTCAAGCTGCGCAAAGAGGCCAATTGATAAATAAATAATTGTTCCTTGTCTTCCCATTTTAAATCTTCAAGTTTTTTTGGTCTTCCTGATTTATAATCTATCAACTCAGCGCTTCCATCCGGCAAAATATCTATTCTGTCAATTTGTCCCTTAATTTTATAATCCCCTATTTTTAAATGAAAACCTGCTTCCAAAAATTTAGGAATAGTCCAATCCTGTTTCTCGTAATATTCTCTAATTATTTTTTTTCCTTTTGTAAAATAAGATTCTTTCTGTTCTTTGCTCTGGAACCATTCATCAACCCAGCTTTCTTCATAAATATCTAAAAGGTCTTCCATTGGCGGCGCTATAATTTTATTCTTTATTTTTGACTTGGATTGATTAAATAAACTAACCTGAATTGAGGAATTTAAATTAATAATCCGTTCATAAAATTTTTGCATGGTCAAATGTAGCGACCTGCCAAAGCTGAAAGAAGCGTTTCCTTTCGTAGGAATTTTTAAAATATGCGCTAAACTATATTGGTAAGGACAGATTTCAAATGCTTTAAGCTGGGTAAAACTAAAATGACTCGGAATCTCATGGCCAACAGTTAAGGCCATTTCTTTTTTAGGTATAATTATTTCTTTCAAAAATTCTTCATTTTGTTTCGCAATTTTGCCCAAACCAATTTCCAAAAGAAAACGCGACGGTTTTCTTTTTTTAACGCCGCCGTAATTTAAAGCACGGCTAAAATATAAACCCTCCTTGGCGCGGGTAATTGCCACATAAAATAATCTTCTTTCTTCTTGAATATGGACATCGCCCTCAGGCAATATTTCTTTAACTAATTTTTCAGGTAATTCAATGGCGTCAGACCGGCTAACAGAAGGAAATTTTTGCTCCACCAAATTAACAATAAAAACATATTTAAATTCCAAACCCTTGGCGCCGTGAATAGTTAAAATTTTTACTGATTCCGGTCCGGTGTCAAAGTTTTTTTCCAGCGCGCCTTCTTCTCCTGATTCCAACACATAATTGTAATAATCCAAATAATTTTTAATTAACTTATCAGCGTGACTTTGTTCAAATTTTAATATCGTATCATAAAACTGTTTTAAAAACATGATTTGTTTCGCTGCTTCGGCCTCGCGCTTGTCGTTTTTAGAAACTAATTCTTTAAGATAACCCGACTCATTTAAAAAAGCGTAAATAACTCCGCTCACAGGCGCTGTCCTCCCAATCTGGGTGTGCTTTTCAACTAAAGCCAGAAATTTATCTATTTTTTGAGCGTTTTCTTCGCTTACTCCGATTGCCCGACTCTGTTTTAATGTTTCAAAAATTGACCATGTTTTTTTCTTGGCATGATGAGTAATTTTAATGATTTCAGATGTTTCAACACCCCAAAGTTTCATATTTAAAATCCGAAAAAGCGCTGAATTTTCATGATAATTATCAAGTAGTTTTAAATAAGCGATAATGTCTAAAATTAAATTCTCCCTAAAAAGGCCTGTTGAAGCCAAAAATTGATAAGGAACGCCGATTCTTTCCAACGCGCTCATAAAATATTCCGACTCGGCGTTTGAACGGATAAGAATGGCAAAATCATTCCAGAAAATCGCGTTTCCTTTTTTTTCCGATTCATTTTTAATAGCCGCGATTTTTTCCGCCACCAATTTTGCTTCCTCTTCGCCGCTTCTGCCAAAAATTTCTTCTATCTCCCCTTCCCCAGCATTTTTAGCAATCAATCTTTTGTCAATTTTTAATTTTTCCTCCAAGCGATCAGGGTTATTATTTTTTATTAAAGTATAGGCCTTATCCAAAATATTTTGTTTAGAACGATAATTTTCAACCAAAGTAACCAATTCCGCTTTTGAAAAATCATTCTTAAAATGCAATATATTTGAAACGGACGCGCCGCGAAATTTATAAATCGCCTGGTCATCGTCGCCTACCACAGTAAGGTTATTTTTTGGCGCTGCCAACATTTTTATCAATTCATATTGAGCCAAATTAGTATCTTGAAATTCATCCACCAAAATATATTTAAATTTTTGACGATAAAATTCTAAAATTCTTGGCCTTTCTTTAAATAACTTAACTGCATAATTTATTAAGTCGCCAAAATCCAAAGCATTATTATCAAGCAAAATTTGATTGTAAGTATGATATGCGTTAGCAACTTCCGCCAAACTTTTTTTGGTATCTAAAAATATATCCTGAGAAGAAAACGCGGCATCAGAGTCAAGAGTTAAATTTTCAGCATAATTAAGGTATTCCTGCTGTGAAATAATTTCATCTTTACAACGAGAAAAATGTTTAAGTAAGGCGTGAATGAATTTAGTCGGGTTGCCAAGAGGACGATAATAATCCAAACTGAATTTATCTAAATTTTCTCGTACCAACAGCCAAGCTTCGGTCGGAGTCAATAATTTAAAATCATTTGATAAACCAATATCTAAACCATGAGTTTTTAAAATTCTTTCGCAAAAAGCGTGAAAAGTATGCACCCATAAATCCAAATATCCATAAGGTAAAATAATATCAATTCTTTCTTCAAGTTCCTCCGAGGCCTTTTCAGTAAAAGTAAGGGTCAAAATTTCATTCGGCTTGGCTAATTTTTGGTCAATGAGCCAAGATAGACGCTGGGTGATAACGGTGGTTTTGCCGGTACCAGCGCCGGCAACTATCAAAAGCGGGCCGTTACCATGAGTAACGGCTTGTTTTTGAGCGGGATTTAAAGACGAGACAAGTGAAAAATCAGACATAAAAGAAATAATAAAGGACTCTTACCAAATCATTTTAAGACAATTTATTTTAATAGTCAATTTATTAATTCTAACAATGAAAAATTTTGGAGCCAGATATGCGTTGTTATCGGATGTAGCAAATATTTTTTACTCCTTATTTTAATCGAACATTTTTTTATTTTTTTGTTAGCACTAATACATCCTGATTTATCGTTTCACCTTTTTGATTTTCTTGCGGAACAAAATTCTTCCAATCTCCGAGAAAAATATCAAAACCGAAAGATTCAGCAAGTTGTTTTATCTTTTCTGCTGAATGATAATATTTTAGCGTTTCAGCACCTTCAAGATAGCCAGCCGTTTGGTCGCCTGACACTTTGAAAAACTTGACCGTAAAATTATCGCCATCTTTTAGCGCGCGAGTTTCATTATCGGGGAATTGTTCGCCATTATACAAAAATCGCGCGTTGGTCGAATAGCTTTTTAATTCCGGACTCGTGCTTCCAATTGTGGCGATAAGTTTACCGCCTTGCTTCAATTTTGCAGAGAGCAACTCAAATAACTCGTTCAAACTATCAATATGGTCAATCGTATATTTCATGATAGCAAGGTCAAGTTTTTCATTTTCAAGACCACGCAGATATTCCAATATTTCACTTTTGACGAAGGTGATAACCTCCTTTCGGTTTTGATATTTTTCGTTCGAAATGTATTTTTTCGCCAGTTCGAGCATAAGCGGTGCAACATCAACCCAATCCATATGCCCATGCTCGTTAATCAATTTGCTGAAAAATTCGTCATATCTATCAGGATGTGCGCCACCGCCTAACTCCGCCGAATAAATTGGAGCTTTTATATTAGCAGATTCTTGAAGCAGTATGGTGTCGACAACCCGAGCAACTTTGAAATTCTTTTCGTTCTGCTCAAGTTCAGCAAATTTTTCAGCGATTTCTGGCGAAAAATACATTTCGAGTCCTTTGCGATTGTTGGAAGGATTTTGTGGTTTCATTTCTGGATTCATAAAAAAAATAAAAAAATGTTCAAAATTAATAAAGAAAAAATATTTGCTATTTCCGATATCGCGCGAGGGATAAACAATGTCCCGTTTGGCCGACCGTATTCGGACAGGCGGAATTTATTTATCCGCTGTTGTGCGATGTCCGAAGCGAAGCGGAGGGCATTGTGCAACAGCGGGCACTGCCGCGCGTTGTGCAAAACCGAAGCGGAGCGACGGATTTAGCACAACGTCAGGGATATACGAAGTTTTGCGGAGTGAAACGGAGTAAAATTTGGGTGAGGGGCGAGCCGAGCCCCGAACCGTTTATCCCTTGTTATACGACCCGAGCGGAACGCAGTGGAGCGAGAGCGCAGCGTGGCTTTAGCGTATTTTGATGGCAATTTTCAATAAATTAAAAACTTTTATTTCATTATTTCTTCAACTGTTGCGTCTGCAAATATTTTCATTGTATCAAATATTTTTAACCTCGGATGTTTAGGTATCAATAATTGGAGGTCAGTGCAGGCAAGTGCCACACAATCAACGTTTTTCTTTTCAAAGTCGTTAATGATTTGAATAAGTTCATCTCTATCCCTGTTTTTTTGCTGACCAGTAACTAGATTGAGAATAAATTTGCCCATTTTTGCTTGCTGAAGAGCATCGGGTGTTGCATAGATAATTCCGTTTTCCTCGAAAGCATTTTCATACAATTTATTCTCAATCGTTGCCGAGGTAGATACGATACCCACTTTCTTAAAATTATTTTTCTTGAGAAATTTTACTGTTTCTTCAACAATACTCAAAACTGGGATATCGACAGCGTTCCTGATTTCTTTGATAAAAACATGCAGAGAATTGCAAGGCATAACAATAAAATCAGCACCAGCTTTTTCTAATCTCTTTGCCTCGTTCACTAAAAACGGAATGTATCTTTCAGATCCTTTATTTTTTGTGATGAGGTCTTTCTCTATCTCATAAGGCAAAGGAACGCTGGCGATTATTATCGCGGGTCTGCTTTGTTTAATTTTCTTGTAACATGAAAAAACTATATCGAGGTAAAATTCCGATGTTGTTTCTGGTCCAAGACCTCCAATTATTCCGACTGTTTTCATAATTATTAGTGTATCAAATAAAAGTTTTTAAATCTTCTGTTTTTAATTGCCATCAAAATATGTCGTATAACGCGCGGCGGCTATGCGAAGTGGCTGACACTACGCGTAGCGTTGTGGCAGACATTTTGCATAGCCGCTGTTGTGCAATGCCCTCCGCTTCGCTACGGACATTGCACAACAGCGGGCACCGCCGCGCGTTGTGCGAAACCGGAGCGGAGCGACGAATTTCGCACAATGTACGCCGATATACGATGTTTCGCACACTCCATTAAAATTAAATTTGTGCGAAATATGGGTGAAAGAAAAAGAGTATCCACTGAAAATATTTATCACTCTTTTTCTTGAACCGTATATCGGCTGTTATATAACGTTTACCTTGCGTCGTCGGAATAAATAAAAAGCATTAATAATTATACCAAGTAGCGGGATTAAAACAAACAAAGCCCCTATAGCATATCCATGGCAGTCGCTCTGACACTCTGAAATCGGATACTGTTTTAACCAAGATAGTTGTTGTATTGCTTGATAAATGAATAGCACATAAAAAAGAGCAGACTGCCCAAGATGATCTACTACAGTAGGTTGCTTGGTATGGTCAATTTTTTGGATGAGAAAATTTCCTAGATAAAATGTTGCCGACGTTACTATGATAAAGATTACCGCTCCCTCCAGGTCGCCCTGTCTTCCAAAAAATGACCGCAGGCCGAAAATACCTTCATATAGATTCCATACATTGAGGGTGAGAATAAAAGCTGGGACTACGAATAGCAAATATGCTATAGGGGCGATTATTTTTTTCATAAGCAAGGTAAATGTTATATAACTACCTTTATACCAACTTGTAGACAAATTGGCTAAAATGCTATATAATTTTTTTGAAATGCGTCTTATAGGAAGAATCCTATAAGATATATCCATTTTAAGATATCTTATGGATAATAGCAATACTTTTTTCTTTCCCAAATCTAACAATTAAAGCGTGAAATTCATTGTAAAATTCAACCCTGCTCCAACCAGATGGTATTCGCGATAGTCCTTTTTCAAAAAAATCACGATAATCGTCATAATCCTTAAACTCCACTCCGTATTTTTTGCAAAGCCGTTTTGTATAAACATCTATGACAAAAATTGACTTGTTGCCTGCGTAAAGTAAAATGGAATCCGCGGTTTCTTTGCCAATCCCCCACAAATTTAACAATTCTTGCCGCGCTTCCAAAATCGGTTTGGCAAAAAATTTTTTCCAATTACCATCATATTTTTTAATTATCCACCCACTGAAAATTTTAAGTTTTTTTGTCTTTTGCCTAAAATATCCGGCCGATTGAATACATTTTCGCAATTTAACTACTGAACACTCTGAAATTGCTTTCAAAGTCATTAAATTTGCGTCTAAAAGGCGGTTTAGAGCCTTTTCCACATTAGTCCAAGCAGTATTTTGCGTTAAAATCGCTCCAACGCAAATTTCAAATGTTTTATCATGCTCGGCTCCATTGCCTAAAACAGGCCACCAATATTGGCGGCCATATTGTTTAAATAAATCCAAAAAAATTTTATCCGGTTCAAATTTATTATACGTAATTTTCGTATTAGGCGCGCCACTATTAATCTGTTAAGAAGATAAAATCTCTGAAATTCCGGCCATACGAGAGCGATGTCTTTTAGCAACCTTAATTCTCGCTATTTCTCTTTCTAATTTAGAAGCCAAAGCGGCGTATTCAACATTATCAACCTGCTTTTCCTTCATCAACGCTTCCGCCCGTTGTCTAGCTTTTTCAGCTCTTTCAATATCAATCTCTTCGGCGCGCTCCGCGTTATCAGCCAAAACCACCACACGATTTCCCGGCTGAACTTCAATAAACCCGCCAGCAGTTGCCAAAAATTCCATATTGCCGTCCTTTTTAACTTTTAATTCGCCAGGTTTTAAAATAGACACTAATGGTATATGATTTGGCAAGACAGTAATCTCTCCCATAGTTGTCGGCAAAGAAATTTCATCAACAAAATCTTTATACGCGACACCATTTGGAGTTGTAATTTCAAAAGAAATTTTTTGCATAAACTTGGTATATTATTTATTCGCGTAAAATTATTTTTTAACTTCATCAATTGAGCCAACCATATAAAAATTTTGTTCCTGCGCGTCATCATATTTACCAGCCAAAATTTCTCCAAAACTTCTAACCGTTTCAGCCAACGGCACATATTTACCATGACGACCTGTAAATGTCTCCGCCACAAAAAATGGCTGGGATAAAAATTTCTGAATTTTTCTGGCGCGAGCAACCATTAATTTATCTTCATCAGATAATTCTTCCATACCTAAAATGGCAATAATATCCTGCAAATCCTTATAGCGCTGCAAAACTTGCTGAACTTGGCGCGCGACTTTATAATGTTCTTCGCCAACAATATTAGGGTCCAGAATTGTTGAAGAAGAATCCAATGGATCAACTGCTGGATAAATGCCCAATTCTGACAAAGAACGAGATAAAACAACAGTAGAATCCAAATGTGAAAAAGTTGTGGCCGGGGCAGGGTCTGTTAAGTCGTCGGCAGGAACATAAACTGCCTGAACAGAAGTGATTGATCCTTTATTAGTGGAAGTAATGCGCTCCTGCAAAGCGCCCATTTCCGTAGCCAAAGTTGGTTGATAACCAACAGCTGAAGGCATGCGGCCAAGCAAAGCTGACAATTCTGAACCGGCCTGAGTAAAACGAAAGATATTATCAATAAAAAGCAATAAATCCTTTCCTTCTTCGTCGCGAAAATATTCTGCCATAGCCAAAGCTGTCAAAGCTACGCGAGCGCGAGCTCCAGGCGGTTCGTTCATCTGGCCAAAAACCAAACAGGTCTTGTTTAAAACACCGGACGATTCCATTTCACGATACAAATCATTGCCTTCGCGCGTGCGTTCGCCAACTCCTGCAAACATAGAATATCCGCCGTGTTCTTGAGCTATATTTCTAATCAATTCTTGGATAATTACTGTCTTACCAACTCCAGCGCCGCCAAACAAACCAATTTTTCCGCCTTTTAAAAATGGACAAAATAAATCAATTACTTTAATGCCTGTTTCCAAAACCTCACATTTAATTGATTGTTCAATAAATTTCGGAGCGGAACGATGAATAGGATACCTTTTTTTTACTTTTACCTCAGGTTTGCCGTCAATAGCTTCGCCAATGACATTAAACATGCGCCCAAGTGTTTCCATTCCAACTGGCGCGGAAATCGCGGCGCCAGTGTCTATAACTTCCTGACCGCGTTTTAAACCATCAGTGGAACTCATGGCTACAGCCCTAACCACGCCAGCGCCTAAGTCCTGTTCCGTTTCTAAAATCAACTTTTTACCATCAGGCATTATGGTTTCCAAAGCATTATAAATTAAAGGCAACTTTTCAGGAAAAGTTACATCCACCACAACGCCGATAATTTGCGAAATTGTTCCTTTATTCATCATAGTATACTTTTTTTATTTTTATTTATTTATAGACATCACATTTATTCCAACGCTGCTACTCCGCCTGAAATCTCCGCGATTTCACGGGTTATATTAGCTTGACGCGCCTGATTTAAAGTAAAAACCAAATCTCCTATCATATCTTCCGCCGCTTCCGAAGCATTTCTCATTGCCATCATGCGGCTAGAATGTTCCGAAGCGCTGGATTCTAAAATTGCCTGATAAATTTGAACTTCTGTTAGACGGGGCAATATTTGCTCCAAAACCAACTCTGGATTGGGCTCAAATAAAAAATCAACATTGGCGTCATATTCATTTTTTTCTTTCGCGCTTATCTCATGATTACCCAAATCCCTAACCATTTTTTCCAAATCAATGGAAGAAATCGGCAATACTTGCCTGATAGTCGGCTTTTGGGCTAAGGCTGATATGTAATCCGTATAAATAATAGCCACTTTTTCAAAAGACCCTTTTAAAAATTCTTCTCGCGCTATTTTGGCAATAACGCGCGTCTCTTCAATCCGAGTAGCATCGGATAATTCATTAAAACTGGCGATAACCGGAATTTGTAATTTTTTAAGAACTCGTTCGCTTTTTTTACCAACAGCAATCGCCGCTATTTCCAATTTAACACCGTGGATTGGCAAAATTTTCGCGCCAAAAGACCGCTGAATAGCTATTTGTTCTATGTTTTTTATCTGTTCAGCAACCTTTTTAAAAACATTCGCGTTAAAACCTCCGCAAAGCCCGCGATTTGACGCCAAAACAATTAATAAAATTTTTTTTACAGGACGCGCTTTTAGTAAAGGATGAACCGCTAATTTTTTCATCAGAGAAAGTTTTTTCAGCATTTCTCTTGCTAAAACGGCATAAGCGCGAGTGGATAAAGCCGCGCGGACGGCCTTGCGCATTTTAGAAGCTGCCACCAACTCCATTGCTTTGGTAATTTTTTTGGTGCTTCGGACCGATTTTACGCGGCGTCTTATTATTTTAGCGTTAACAGCCATAAAAATTATTTTACAAATTCTTCACAAGTTTTTTTTAATTCATTTTCTATTTTTTCATCCCATTCGCCTTTGGCAATAACACCCAAAAGTTCTTTTTTCTCGCGCTGTAATAGGGTTAAAAATTTTTTTTCTGCCGCGCTAATTTCTGACACTGCAATACTGTCAAAAAATCCGCTATTAACCGCGTAAATTATCGCCACCTGTTCTTCAACCGGCATAGGAGAGTACTGCGGTTGTTTTAAAAGCTCGGTAACACGCGCTCCGCGATCAATCTGGCGCTTGGTTTCCGGGTCCAAATCAGAAGCAAATTGAGCAAAGGCCTCAAGCTCCCTAAATTGAGCCATAGCCAATTTTAATTTACCAGCCACTTTTTTCATTGGTTTAATTTGCGCCGCTCCGCCAACACGGGACACTGAAATACCAACATTCAAAGCAGGACGAATGCCGCGATAAAATAAATCTGTTTCCAAAAAAATCTGACCGTCTGTAATAGAAATTACATTTGTAGGAATATAAGCTGTTACATCCCCGGCTTGCGTTTCAATAATAGGAAGCGCGGTAATAGAACCGCCGCCATGTTCCTTGTTTTTGCGGCAAGCGCGCTCCAAAAGACGTGAATGCAGATAAAATACATCTCCAGGGTATGCTTCACGGCCTGGTGGACGGCGCAAAAGCAAAGAAACCTCGCGATAAGCCCATGCTTGTTTGGATAGATCATCATAGACACACAAGACATCTTTTCCTTGGTCCATAAAATATTCAGCAATGGCCGCGCCAGTGTAAGGCGACAAATACACCAAAGAAGCTGGGTCAGACGCTCCTGCCACTACTATAATTGTGTAATCCATAGCGCCGGTCTCTTTTAACTTGGCCGCGATTCTGGCAATTTTTGATTTTTTTTGGCCGATCGCTACATAAACACAAATCATATTTTGCCCTTTTTGGTTGATAATAGTATCAATTGCCACAGCGGTTTTCCCGGTTTGACGGTCTCCAATAATAAGTTCGCGCTGACCGCGGCCGATTGGAATCATCGCATCAATTGCTTTAATGCCTGTTTGTACCGGCTCACTAACAGATTCACGAGTAATAACGCCGGAAGCAATCCGTTCCAATGGATAAAATGTCTTGCTTTTAATGCTTCCTTGACCGTCTATTGGTTCTCCCAATGGATTAACTACTCTGCCAATTAAATCATCTGAAACAGGCACGGACAAAATCCGTTTGGTGCGGCTTACTTTATCGCCTTCTTTTAAATGCTTAAAATCACCCAAAATCATTGCGCCAACTGTTTCACTTTCTAAATTCAACGCCACACCGAAAGTTTTTTCAGCTTCTGTAGCGCCTGGAAATTCCAAAATTTCTGATGCCTGGCACTCTGATAAACCGGAAACCCTGGCAATACCGTCGCCAATTTCAATTATACTGCCCACTTCTTCCATTATCGCCTCTTGTTTAAAAGAAGCTATCTGTTTTTTTAACGATTCAATGATATAAGCTGTATTGGCCATATTTTAATTTTACTCTATTAATTTGATTTTTAAATTTTGTAATTGTTTCTTTATGCTCAAATCCAAAATTTTATCTTCTGTTTTAACGACAAAACCGCCAAGTAATTCTTTTTCAACAATAGAAATAACTTTAATTTTTTGATTCTTAAAAACCGTTTCAGCGATTTTTTCCGCCATTTTTTTACTAATTTCTTTGGCAGTGAACACTTGCGTTTCCATTATCCCCTCTTGCTTCATGGAATAAGACAAAAATTTCTCAATTATTTGTTCTTGCCAGCCTAATTTATTTTTTTTTGCCAAAAGAGCGGTGAAATCCTCAATTATTTTGTCTATTTCTTTTTCTGATTTTCCTTGCGTAATCTCATATAAAGCCGCGGCAAATTGTTGTGGTTTCAATTTCATAATTTACTTATTTCTTTTAGAGTTTTTTCAATCAATTCTTTATCTTTAGTTGAAGTTATCTTTTCATTCAAGATTTTTTCCATTGATAAAACAATCAGAGCGGCAACCTCGGTTTTCACCTCTTTTATCATTTTTTCCTTTTCCTCAAAAATCTGTTTTTTAGCCGCCTCGGCTATTTGCTCCACTTGCGCCTTTGTTTTAGCAACAATTTTTTCTTTTTGACTTTTAGCGATATTCTCAGCGGAAATGATAATTTGTTCCGCTTCATCTTTGGCAATTTTTAACGACTTCTTTTTTTCTTCCTCTGTTTCTTTAAGAAGAATATTCATTTTGGAAGCGTTATTAAGCCCTTCATCTATTATTTTTTGCCGCTCAGCCATTTTTTTAGTTAAAGGTTTTAAAATTAAAAACCATAAAATAGCCGCCACTACGGCAAAATTAATCAATTGAAAGACAAACAATTGGCCATTGATTCCCAATGAACCAAGCACTCCTTCTTTGGTTTTTTCCGCTGTTTCAACAGCTCCTTCCGAGCCGTAAGCGATTTCAATAAAATTCATACTTTTTAAAATAAATTTAGTTGGCCGAAAAAATTTTTCCCGGCCTCAAAAATTACTTCAAAGTAAAAACAACAACTAAAGAATAAATAGCGATTGCTTCGGCAAAAGCCGCGCCTAATAACATAGGCACAAACAATTTGCCTGCTGATTCCGGATTGCGGCCGATTGCTTCCATTGCTTTAGCCACGAGTTTGCCGATAGCCAAGGCAGGAAAAAAACCGCCTATAGCCATAGTCAAACCTTTGGCAATTGTAACGATTGATTCGTGTTCTAACATATTTTTGACCTTTCTAAATGCCAGTCGCGCGGGATTTGTTTTTTATTTTAATTAAATTACCTCGCCTGAGCATTTTATTTATTACTTTAAATTATAAAATCCATTTCTCAGTCTATTTCGTTATTCAATATTATTAATAAACCGCTCATTGTTCTTCAATGCCAGACGTTTCCATTACCGCCACTGTAAGATAAACCAAAGTTAACATAGCAAAAACACCTGCCTGAATCAAACCAATCAAAAGTTCCAAAAGCATAAAAGGAGTTGGCGCCAAAAGACCAGCGATACTGGCGATGACTGAAATTAAAACCTCGCCGGCAAAAATATTACCAAACAACCTAAGAGATAAAGACAAAACCTTGGCGGCCTCGCTTATCAATTCTATTAACCCAACTGCCAGTTCAATCACCGCGGTGAAAATTGCCACGGGACCTTTTTTAATGCTTTTAATTAAGGTTCCAATTTGAATATATTTATTGGCGTAAGTAAAAAAACCAACTGACAAAAATCCAAAAACATGCGAAGCAAAAACAGAAAATAATGCCATAGCGACTGTTAAATTAAGGTCGGTATTGGCAGGACGAAGAATCATTGTTTGATTCCAACTGATACTTCCCGTGCCAGGCAAAAGACCAAGCCAATTGGAAAGCAAAATAAAAAAGAAAACTGAACCGACTACTGGCAAAAATTTTAATGTCTTCTTTCTGTCGCCTGTAACTTGGTCAAAATAACCCATTAAAAGTTCCAAAATATATTCAAAAAAGTTTTGTAATTTCCCAGGTCTAAGATTTATTTTAACGTATAAAATTAAACCGATAATGAGAAAAATAATAGTGCCGAGTATGGCGTTAATCATGGTGTTTGTAATTGCCAACCCGCCTAAAAAACCGATTATTTCTGGCGCTAATTCCGGCAGATGCATAATTATTTCATTTTATTATATTTTTCTCCGTAGATTTTCGCTCTTTTGTAAATAATTTTGGCAGAAATTGCCGCCGCCAAAATAAAACCAATAATAGTAAATAGCGGTTCTTTGTTATATTTTCCATCCAACCATTGTCCGAGAATCACAAATAAAACTACTGGCGCGGCGATTGAGACGCCAAAGTCGCCTATTATTTTAAGCCCAAAAAGATAGTATTGGCGATCGCTTATTTTGTCTTTTTTAGAATCTTTTTTAGAGCTTGAATCCATAAAAATCCAATATAGCATTATTTTAAACTAAAAATTGTCTTTGGTCAAGACCTTTTTAATCAAATTCAAAAAAATTAAATATCTTTAATTCCAAATAACTTAACCGTATTTTTAAAAATTGTTTCACTTATGTCTTCAAATTTTTTTTCTCTAATTTCAGCTATTTTTTTAACGACTTCTTCAACCATCCAGGGTTCAGCGCGTTTTCCGCGATAGGTCTGAGGAGCAAGATATGGAGCGTCAGTTTCCACCACTATTCTGTCTTGCGGGATTTTTTTTACAACCTTTAAAAGTTCTAAAGTGGATTCCGGATTAGTTTTTCTTGGCGGAAAAGTTATAACGCCAGTAAATCCCAAATAAAACCCAAAATTCAAATATTCTTTCGCCTCCTCCAAATTACCTGTAAAACAGTGGACTACGGCTCTTATATCCGCAACGCCAATTTCTTTTAAAAAATCAATCATCTCTTGATGAGCTTCGCGAACATGAATAATCAATGTTAAATCCAATTCTTTTGCCAACTTATACTGAGCGTAAAAAACTTCTTTTTGTTTTTTTAAAATTTCTTCTTTATTTGACTCGGACGGCAAATGAAATAATTCAAAACCGCATTCTCCAATGCCAATGACTTTTTTACTCTTGGCTAATTCTCTATAATAATCCGCGTCAAATTTTTCTTCTCGAGAAATAAATGTTGTTTCTTCCTCGTCAACATACGCGGAAAAAAGATGAATTGGATGCAAGCCGATTGAAGCATAAACGTTTTTAAAACGCTCAGCTATTTCCACGGCCCTTTTACTAGTTGTGCTTTGAGTGCCAACTATATTTAAAACAACTCCATTCTCGCCTGAACGGTTGATAACCTCTTCATAATCATTTTTAAAGACGTTAAATTGCGCGTGACAGTGAGAATCAAAAATCATAAAAATGATTGGACCTGCTTTAAAGCGGCTGGTAAAAGAGGCCACAAAATACTGGAAACTTTGATTAAAGAGGCGGATACTTCCGAACCAATCATATTTTGCGTAATCCAATTGTTAAAAGGAAACTTGCTGATAAAAAATAATGAAAGACCAACTGCCAAAGTACCTTCCAAAAGACCAAGAACGCCGCCTAAAAGACGATTAATACTGCTTAAAAATGGAATTATTTTAATAACGTCAAAAATTTTCTCTACCATCCAAAAACCAAAACCAACCAGTCTGTTGGCTATAATAAAAACCAATAAAAAAACAACAAATTTAACTAAATTTTCATTGCCGCCTGTCATTTGCAAAACCCAATCGGCAACAGGACTATAGAACCTACTGGCTAAAAAAGCGCCTAATATTGTTCCGACCAAAGAACCAAAAGCATGAATAAAACCAAACCATAAACCGAATAAAGTGAAGCCGCCCAAAATAATCAAAAGAATAATATCTAAATGCGTCATAAAATTTAATTTATTATTTTGAATTATAAAAAAAGTTCTTGGCAAACCCCTCTTAATCCGTTTCGCAATTTAAGCTGATTAAATTATTCTAGGAAAAATCGGTTCGCCTTTTTTAACCGCGATTCCAGATTTAAGGCCGCCCCAAATTTTAGCCAACTCTATTTTTTTCCCTTTCTCCTCTGCCGTATCTATCCCTATTTGTTTCCAAACGCGTTCAGATGTATCCGGCATCAAAGGCAATAATAACCAACCAACTTGGCGCAATGTTTCCAACAAATTATAGAGCACGTCTTTTAGACGGTTTTCATTGATTTTAGCCAATTGCCATGGCTTTTCATTTTCAATAAATTTATTCGCCGCTTCTATCACCTTCCAAATCACATCCAACGCCTCATTAAATTTATAATTATCCATTTTATCTTCAAACTCGCGCCAGACGTCTATTTCGCACAAAGGATCCAGACCTTCTGATTTTTCCGAATGTTTTGGCACGCGGCCGCCAAAATATTGTTCCGTCATAGACAAGGCGCGATAAAGCAGATTGCCAAAAACATTGGCCAAATCATTGTTATAATGCTCTTTCAAATACACAAGCGAAAAGTCCCCATCTTCCCCGAATTTTATTTCTCTAAGTAAAAAATATCTAATGGCGTCCAAAGGATAAATTTTGGAAAGTTCCACTGGATCAATCGTATTGCCAAAACTTTTGCTCATTTTTTCTCCGTTGATTGTGAAAAAACCATGCGCGAAGATTGTTTTTGGCAATTGCAGTTTGGCGGACATCAGCATCGCAGGCCAAATAACCGCGTGAAAACGCGTAATATCTTTACCCATTAAATGCAAGTCCGCCGGCCACCATTTTTTAAATTTTTCTTCATCGTGGCCAAAACCAGCCGCTGTTAAATAATTTATAAGGGCGTCAAACCAAACATAAATTTTTTGATTTTTGTCTAAAGGAAATAGCAAGCCGCATTTTAAACTTTGGCGGGAAATACTAATGTCATTTAATCCAGCTTTAATATAATTGACAATTTCATTGCGGCGTTTTTCCGGCCTGATAAAATTTGGATTTTTCTCAATATGTTCCAAAAGCGGTTTGGCATAATTAGAAAGACGGAAAAAATAATTTTCCTCGCTGATTTTTCTCGGCTCTTTCAAATGATAAGAGCACTTGCCATCAACTAAATCTTTTTCCGTTAAAAAGGCCTCGCAACCGTCGCAAAATAAACCTTCATAAACACCCTTGTAAATATCGCCGCGTTTATTAACTAAATCAAAAAAAACCAAAACTGTTTCATAATGCCTTGATTCGGTTGTCCTTATAAAATCATCATTGGAAATATTTAATTCGTCCCATGTCTCTTGCCATCGCGCGCTCATTTTATCAAGATATTTTCGCAAGTCCGTCTCCCCTGCTTTATTCGCCGCTTCAACATTTTTTTGGCTGTTTTCATCGGTTCCCGTAGCAAATAAAACATCATCGCCCTTAATCCGGCGATAACGCGCCACTGTGTCAGCTACAAAAGTAGTATAAGCGTGGCCGATATGCGGCAAATCGTTAATATAATAAATTGGCGTGGTTAAATAAAATTTGCTCATAAATCTTACAAAAAATTAAATTCAAATGAATTGCTTCTTTTTTTTACCTTCAAGAACGATAACGAATTCGCCTTTGACAGAGTCCTTTTCAATCAAGTTTGATATTTCTTTGACCGTGCTCCTATAAATTGATTCAAATTGCTTGGTTAATTCTCTTGCAACCATAATCTTTCTTTCATCGCCAACATTATTTTTTAAATCAGATAAGGTTTTTAAGACGCGATGGGTTGATTCATACAAAACAATCGTGGTTTCAATTAAAGATAATTCTTGAAAAAATTTATTGCGTTTATTTTTTAAAGGAGGAAAACCGGCAAAATAAAATTTGTCGGTTGGCATGCCTGAAACTGACAAAGCTGTAATTATCGCGGAAGGACCTGGAATTGGTATTATTTTAAGTTTTGGATGTTGTTTTAATAAAAAATCAATCAATAAATTTCCGGGATCGCTAATGCCCGGAGTTCCAGCGTCTGTAACCAAAGCCAAATTTTTCCCGCTTAAAAGTAAATTCAAAATTTCCTTAAATCTGATAGATGAGCTATGCTGATGCAAGCTTAAAGTTGGCGCGGCAATCGCGTAGGCATTTAAAAGTTTAGCCGTAATTCTAGTGTCTTCGCATAAAATACAGTCAACGCCTCTTAAGACATCTAACGCCCGTCCGGTAATATCCTTTAAATTGCCAATTGGCGTGGCTACAATGTATAAAATGCCGCTATTCATAATGATAATATTTTATCAAAAAAACCGCATTAAAGCAAATGGCAAAAAAATTGACAGGATAGGACAAATGTTATAGGGTAAAAATATGTTCTTTAAAAACATAAGCAGGAGGCGCGAAATGTCTGAACAAAGAGGAACTATTGTAAAGACATCATCTTACAAATTATGGTCTTGGCTTTTTGGCAACAGAGATTTTATAGGTCTAGATATTGGCTCTCATTCGGTCAAGCTTGTGCGGTTGCGTCATAAAAAAGGACAAAAGAAGTGGGAACTTAGAGATTTGGCTTATTCTTCCAGCTTGCCGCCAGACGCCATTGTCGGAGGCCGAATAAAAGACTTTGCGGCCGTAATCAATGCCATACGGCAGTGCGTGAGAAGAACTGATGCCCAAGACGCAAAGTGCGCCATTGCCGTAACCGGCGCTTCAGTTTTTCTAAGGCGACTTTCGCTTCCAAAAATGACTCAATCCGAGTTTAATGCCTCTGTAACCCATAATACCGAACCTTATTTTCCAGCAAACGTCATCAATAATTTCAATACTGGTGGGCAGATTCTTGAACTTCATGTTGGCCAAGACCGGATGGATGCGCTTGTCGCGGCGGCAGAAAAAGATATTGTCAACGAATATCTCACCGTCGCTATAGAAGCAGGTCTCAAGCCAGTTATCGTAGATGTTGGAATAATAGCTTTTCTAAATATAGTAAGATTCAACTACCATTACACTACTGTTCAATCAGACAAAAACGCGGTTATCTGTCTGGATTTTGGCAATTGCTTCACAAACGTCGGAATCATGACAGACAACGGCAAAGTTTCTTTCAGCCGCCATATTGAAACTGGCGGATTGGCAATCACGAGAGAGATACAAAAACACTTCAATATATCTTATGAATTAGCCGAATCCTACAAGACGACAGTTGAAAGTAACAAAATGGCGAACCAGCAACTATTGGCAACTGTTAAGGGAATCACGGAAAAGATGAATGACGCCATAATCACTGAAATACGGCAATGTGTGGATTTCTTCAACGCCACAAATAGCAAAACGAAAATTTGTCATGCATATATCACTGGCGCGGCAATCACGCCATCACTGATTCACCTTTTGAAACGGCGATTGGAAATAAATGTTGAGGCAATTAACCCGTTTCAAAAAATTGCCATTAACGAAGAAAGGTTCTTTAGATGTTATTTTGACATTCTATCTCAAAAAATATCTAATGATTTGGCTATCGCGGTCGGACTCGCGATGCGCGGTAAAGGCGATGACCAAATAATTGGAGCAACTACGCGAATCAACCTGCGCGGCAAAAACACACTAAAAATTGGAGAAAAAATTGCCATATGGCTGAATGATCTTCAACTAAAACCTCACGCGCGCCGTAGAGGCGCCGCATCATTCTTTGACTGTCTTTACTAAAATAAACGGATTCAACCCCGCTGGCATAACGCTGGCGGTTTTTTATTCCAAAATAATCGCTTCAACAGGACAGGACGCGGTCGTGTCTTTTAATGTTTGCTCATCTTCACCATGAGGAATAATTGGTTCGGCTTTGTTACCATCGGCGTTCCATTTAAACGATAAAGGAGATAAAGCAACACAAACGCCGCAACCAATACATTTGTCTTTGTCCACTTTTAATATCATAATTTAGGCGAATTAAAAAAACGCCAACCGCGCTTCATTTATTAATTTTTAACTTTAAAAATATTTTTCTTTGTAAAAACGAATCAGCTCTTCAATCGCCGGCAAAATTTCAGGATTACCAACGCCTACTTTTAATTTTTTCTGCACATCTTCCAAGGTTCTGGCGCCATCTAAAACCGCCTGCTCAATATCTTTATCCGTAATTTTCAAAATAGGGTCAATTAAGCGGTTGCCCTCCGTAATCACGCGATTATGCTGACCGGATTTATGAAAATAATCATTAATGGCGGCAAACAAGGCCTTGTCACCCAAAACAGAACAATGCACTTTTCTGGCCGGCAACCCGCCCAAGCGCTCCATAATATCCTGCGGCTTGATTTTTAACGCTTCTTCTATTTTCATGCCGTTATTTTCCGTCACCATCACGCTCATAACAGAAGTGGAAGCAATGGCCGAGCCGCATCCAAAAGTGCGCCAACGGCATTCTTTTATTTTATCGTTTTGCTTGTCAACTTTAATCCAAATGAACATCTCGTCGCCGCAAGCTGGAGAGCCCACTTGTCCAACGCCATCAGCTTGAAAATTTTCATCTTCACCAGCGCGCATAAAATTTTTAGGATTAAAAAAATGTTCCTTAACTATATCTGAATAATACCAAGGAGCGCCTGATTGCGTTATTCCGTCAAAATTTTCGTCCATATTATTTATGTTTTTTATATTCCGGATGCGTTCGCTCTTTTAAATTTTTCATCTCCAATCGCACAGGAGACAGCTCGCGCAACTTTTCCACTATTGGAGGCAATACTTTTATCACATAATCCAAGTCAGATTTGGTTGTCTCGCGTCCTAATGTTAAGCGGAGAGACCCATGCGCGAATTCATATGGCAAACCCATTGCTAAAAGCACATGCGACGGCTCAAGCGTTTGCGAAGCGCAAGCTGAACCTGTTGAGGCCTGAACACCCATTTCATCCAAATAAAGCAAGATGGCTTCTCCTTCAATATCTAAAATACTAAAATTTAGATTGTTTGGCAAACGCAATTTAGGATGGCCATTTAATTTCAATTTTGTAATTTTATTATTTATTTTTTTCCAAAAATACTGCCGCAGGGCGATTAATCTCTTGTTTTCTTTGTCTTTTTCTTTTTGCGCGATTTCCAATGCCTTTGCCAAACCGACTATCTCCGGAACATTTTCCGTGCCGGAACGCAAATTAAATTCCTGTCCTCCGCCAAAAATTATTGGCTCAATTTTAACATCTCTTTTTTTGTATAAAACGCCAATGCCTTTTGTACCATAAATTTTACTGCCATTAAAAGTTAATAAATCAACATGCAGGCGATTAACATCCAAATCCAGAGCGCCTGCCGCCTGGCAAGCGTCAGTATGAAATAAAACCCTATTTTTGCCTATTCTTTCAGTTTGATTATATTTCTGAATCATTTTACCGATTTCCGCGATTGGTTCAATCGTGCCTACTTCATTATTGGCATACATTATTGAAACCAAAATAGTTTCCGATCTTATTGCTTTTTTAACTTGCTCCGGCGCAACCAAGCCGTTTTCATCCACATCCAAATAAGTAATTAAAAAACCTTCCTTTTTTAAAGCGACGCATGATTCCAAAACAGCTTGATGCTCTATTTTAGTTGTGATGATATGCTTGCCAAAATTTTTATTGGCTCTGGCAACGCCAAAAATCGCCAAATTATCCGACTCTGTTCCACTGCCTGTAAAAATTATTTCAATTGGTAAAGCATTTAAAATCCGCGCCACTATTTTACGCGCCTTGGAAATTGCCTCTAAACCGCGTCGCCCAGCGCCATAAAGCGCCGATGGATTTCCAAATTCCTTTGTAAAATACGGCAGCATTTTTTTAACCACGCGCGGGTCTGTTGCCGTAGTAGCGGCATGGTCCAAATATATTTGTTTTTTCATAAAATTATGAAACGGATTGAAAGGATTGAGAGGGGTTTGCCTATATCTTTTTTGCAAACGCGGCGATAGTCCGCAACAGCAAAAAAGATATAGGCAAACCCCGAATAATCACGACGAATAATCACAAAATTGCGCTAAAAAGGCAAAGTTAAATTAATTTTGGTTGAATCGTTTCCCGCGTTTTTTATTTTAGGCAATTCTAAACTTACTGGAAAAGACCTCTTTGTTTGTGAAGCCAACTCGGGATAAAAAAATTGCTTATTCTTTTTGCCATACTCGTAAAGGTCGCGCGTAATCCGCACATCATCTAAACAATATTTAATAATTTTGTCAATCTCTCCTTTTTTAAACCATTCCACAGCTTCCAACCCATTGCCTGATTTTTGAGCTCCCAAAGTCGCGGCCGCCACATCATTCAATTTCAATCTAAAACCCAGCGTTTTTTTAATTTCTTCAAGCAAATCCAATTGCGGAAATTTATTTAAATCGCCTGAGTAATAATTATTCAAAACAGGCAAATCAAAATAACGGCTGTTATACCCGATAATACAATCGCTTTTTTCCAAAAATGGCCAAAGATTATTAAGTTCATTTTCTTTAAAAGAAGAAAATTTATCATCGGCGTAATTATAAAGACAAACAACGGAAACTTTTAGTTTATCGTGCCGCCCCGGTCCAACATCTAAAAAAGTGTTTTGCGTTTCAATATCGATTACGATTTCGTTTGACATAAAAAATAATGCTAATGTATTAAAAAAATTAATATTGTATCACTGTTTTAATTTCTTTCATTTCTTCTGGTTTTTGCGCCAAGATCTTTTCAATATTGTAAGTGCCAAAACGCGGCATTTCTAAAAATCCGCGCAAAGCCGCCTGCGCCAACCAACCTGAATTAACCCAATCAAACAACCATTCGTTAGTATATTTTGGATTATTTTGAGTAATCCCGGCCCCTACCGTCTTCAACCATAATTTATTAAATTTTTCTTGCGAACCGATTGGCGGAGCAATAATTATTGGAATACCCAAAGCAGGATAAAAAGACAGTTCGCTTGGTTTGGTCCATAAAATATCCGTGTGCCGCATAAGAGCGCTAAATTCGTCAAAATATTTCTTTTTGTTTGGCGTCCATAAAATTTTTATCTGGTTGCCATAAAATTTTTCTAAATCCAAGTTTTTAATTGTTTCTTCAAAAAACTTTTTAGCCGCGGTGTGCGTTCCAGCCACTAAATTAAATTGAATTTTTTTCTGAATAATCTTTTCCTTTAAACTTTCCAAAATTTCAGCTCCCAATTCTCTTTGCGCGCCAGCTCCGCCAACAGAAAAAGTTAAAGTTAAAGGATGATTCGATTTTTCTCTAAAATGCATTCCTAAATGCTTAATCGCCGTCTGGCCATATCTTCTGCGAAATCGTCCCAAAGGATCCAAATTGGCCAAACGATGGCTCAAATCATGCTTTACAATTGTAAGTTTTGTCCCGCCAATATTTTCCTTAGGCAAAGGAAAGCCTGTTAAAAAAATATTTTCAGGCCGCACGCCATACAATTTTAATCTCTCCACCACGCGATAACAAGGCGCGAAATATTTTATCCGACTTTGCGCAGGATCTTTGTCCGCCCAAACCCTGGCGATATCGGCGTCGCAGATAATACAGTAAATATCGCCTTGATAATTAAAATATTCCGCCATAAAAGCAATAGCAAAAAAACTAGTTACCAAAGGCGCTGGATTTTTGTTCAGTTTATCAATTAAATCTTTCCCCCAATTTTTATGTTTAATTAAAAACAAAATTTCTTTAAGCTGCAAACTCGGCTCGGTAAGGTCTCTCTTTGGATAAAAATCCGGGATTGACTGCAACTTATCATAAACATCAAAAACTGGATGACCCAAAAATGGAACTTTGGTCATACGGGATATAAACTCATAAAAGCGCCTGCTGGCTTTCCAAATTTTTTCATCCTCCTCTGGAATACCTTTATATGTATTTGCGCTTAAAACACCTTTGCGTGCCAAATGGTTTAATGGATAAATAGCTCTTTGGTGTCCATAACCCATGTCCACGGCTACAAGCCAAACGCGTTGATTTTGAATTTTTGACATATTAAAAAAAATGATATTTGACAACTATAGACCTCATATTCCAAAATCGGACTTAAGAACTTGAAAATTTGGCAATATCGGTTGTCTTGGAGACAAAAAATTTGTGAGGCGTATCAGTAGATACGGCTCATAAATTTTTTGTTGAAAGGCAATTGAAATTGACAAATTAGCAGGTCTTGGAGTCTGATTTTGGAATGTGATGTCTATATACAAATTATATCAAAAAAAATCAACTATGACAATTTTTCTAAATTTATACATAAAAACTTGACTTTTTTAAAAATTATGCTATAATAATTTTAGTTTTTGCGTCTGCCAAAGCAGGCGCGGGAGGTTCTTTGGCAATCTAAATGAAGCAAGGGGGTAAAAAATGAAACTATCGCAAGTTCGCATTGAAGAGGTTGAAGAAATTTTTCAGTCCCCAAGGAAAGCGGTTTTTTGCTTGTTTCTTGGGGACTCAAGCAAACGATTTTTTCCCAACAAATTAACTATCATCGCAAAAGCTAATTTTGACCACGAGAATATCGGTTTTGCAGTTCAGATAGCAATTATTGGAGAAAGTCATTTTCTACAACTGAGAAGGTATAGTGACAACAAAATTATTTACACTGAACTTTTGGCATGCGTTGACCCGCGAGAGCTTGGTTTTTTTCCTGATTTTTCCGGCGATTTTAAACACGTCAAATCAATTCATATCCGCCGCCTCTGTCAAGAGTGCAGGGTATCCATCAGATGTCAGATTGAAATAGGCGATAAAACAAAAGAACGCCGCCGTTTCGTCCCTAAAATTAGGGATGGAAAAAATACCCCCGGCAACCGACTAAAGATATGCTTTCCAGGATATCTTAAGCCGCGGACAATTGTTGCTTACACTATCAATTCAAGCAAATTGGTTGTTAGGACCGTTCATGAATATGTGGCGCATGACCTCTTGATTGAACCTATAACTTCAAACACAACAGTAATTTTTAAGGGATAACTCAAAGTTCCCTTTTCCAAACCCGACATTAAATTGCCGGGTTTTTTTATCAAAAAAATTTACCAAATTTGAAATTTGCGGCCAAAATAATATTTGGCAAATAGACATTTTTATTCTTTATTTTTTAATCCTTGCCATCCTTACTCTATCCAATTCAGTTAAAATCTGCTTGCGCATACGGATGCTTTTAGGAGTAATTTCAAGATATTCATCCTCCGCAATCATTTCCAAACCGCGTTCCAATGTCAATTCCATAGGCGGAACTAATTGAATGGACATATCAGAGTTGGAAGAACGCATATTAGTTAAATGCTTGCCTTTAATTGGATTGACTGTCATATCTTGGCCTTTCGCAGTACTGCCGATTACTTGCCCTGTATAAACTTCCACATTTGGCGCTACATACAAAATTCCACGTTCTTGTAAATTGGATAAAGAATAAGATAAGACCTTGCCTGTCTCGCCGGATATCATGGAGCCAGTGTCGCGTTTTTCAATTTCACCGACATGCGGCTTAAAATCGAGCATTTCACTGCACAAAATTCCTTCACCGCGCGTATCAATAATAAATTCACTGCGGTAACCCAAAAGTCCGCGAGTTGGAATCTGAAAAATCATGCGAGTATGATTTTGTTCTGGACGCATCTCAGTCATCTGTCCTTTTCTTTTTGCCATTTTTTCAATCACAGAGCCGGCGTATTCTTGCGGCACATCAATTGTTACTTCTTCAAACGGTTCATTCTTAACCCCGTTAATTGTTTTAATGATAACCTGCGGCTGAGAAACCTGAAGCTCAAAACCCTCGCGGCGCATATTTTCAAGCAAAATGGCAATGTGCAACTCGCCGCGGCCATAGACCTTATAATACTCCACAGGCGTAAAGTCAATCTTTAAACCAACATTAACTTCCAATTCTTTTTCTAAGCGCTCTTTAATTTGGCGATTGGTGACAAATTTTCCTTCATGACCGGCAAATGGAGAACTATTAACCAAAAAATTCAAAGAAATTGTTGGTTCGTCAATTTTAATGGCAGGAAGCATTTTTTGATTTTGGTCAACGCAAACAGTGTCGCCGATGTAAATTTCAGGCAAACCCGCGAGCATCACAATGTCTCCCATTGCCGCTTCCGTCACTTCTTTGCGAGTCAATCCTTCAAAAGTTATGATTTTTGTAACATTGCCGGGAATAATTTCGCCGGTTTGTTTTTTAATATAAACTTTTTCGCCAATTTTTAAAAATCCTTGATAAACGCGGCCGATGCCCAAGCGGCCTAAATAATTATCATAAGCCAAATTAAACGGTTGAAAAGTAAAAGGAATATTATTATCAATCTTCACCGCGGAAACTTTTTCTAAAATTGTATCCAAAAGCGGCGAAAGATCTTTTGATTCATCTGATAATTTCATTTTTGCAACGCCATCTTTGGCAATAGCATAGACAGTTGTGAAATCAAGCTGGTCGTTATTGGCTCCCAAATCCATAAATAATTCCAGCACTTTTTCATGAGTCCATTCCGGACGCGCGGCAGGCTTATCAATTTTATTAATTACCACGATGGGTTTTAAACCCAACTCCAAAGATTTTTTCAAAACAAATTTAGTTTGCGGCATAGGTCCTTCTTGAGCATCAACCACCAACAAAACAGAATCAATGGAACGCAAAACGCGCTCCACTTCAGAGCCGAAATCGGCATGACCTGGAGTATCAACGATATTTATTTTTGTGCCTTTATAGAAAACCGAGGTATTTTTAGAATAAATGGTAATGCCCCGTTCTATTTCCAAAGCGTCAGAATCCATTGTAGCGGCATCATCTGTAACCATACCGGTTTGACGCATCAAAGCATCGGTCAAGCGTGTCTTGCCGTGGTCAACATGAGCAATAATAGCGATATTTCTGATTTCCATAACAAATAAATCCCGAATGGGATTATTATCTTTACAATATACACTTAAAATAAATTTTTGTCAACCATTTATCCCCCACCCATAGGCACGGTCGCCTTATTTTAATTACCAAAAACAGCGCCTTGCGCGGCGCCGTTTTAATAACTCAACTAATTTACCTCTGTTATCTTACCGTCAAAATGTTCATGGGCCGCAATAGCGTCTGCTTTAGTAATATGTATCACCCCATCTTTATGCTCTGGAGGACTATAAACAGTATAAAGTTTCAATGACTTTTCCAAAGAAGTATTAATGATATTATGTTTGGTTCCAGCCGGCACAACAATTGCCGAACCATCTTCAATTTTATACTCCACATCATTTAAAACGGCCTTACCCTCCCCGGCTTCTACACGCAAAAATTGATCAAGTTCATGTACTTCTTCGCCAATATCTTCTCCCGGCTGAATACTCATCACCACTAATTGGCTGTGAGGAGCGGTATAAAGGACTGTTCTAAAAGTGTCATTTTCCAAAGACGCTTTTTCAATATTGACAATAAATCCATTCATAAAAATTAAACGATGAATAATTAAAGAGTTTTTTACAAAACAACTTTTTATAAAAACTCGGGGAGTGGGATTCGGACCCACGACCAATGCGTTAACAGCGCACTGCTCTACCGCTGAGCTATCCCCGAATAATTTTAATAATCTCTCAGCTTCTCAATCGCTGTAAAGGCCTTAATCCTTTCCAACGCCTTGGCCTCAATTTGCCTGATGCGCTCGCGAGTAACATCAAATTCTCGTCCAACCTCTTCTAAAGTATGAGAGACCCCATCAATCAACCCAAAACGCATCTCCAAAATCTTCTGTTCGCGCGGAGACAAATCCTTAATCGTATCCACAACATAATCTTTTAAAAGCCGCAAAGCCGCCGACCTGTCCGGCGAAATATTTTTTACATCCTTGATAAAATCCTCTAAAGTGCTGTCCTCGTCGCTGTCTCCAACCGAGGTCTCAAGAGACACTGTTTCCTGCGAAATTTTCAAAATATGATTGACTTTATCAATTGCTTCGCCCATTTCCGCGGCAATTTCTTCAGGCGTCGGTTCCCTGCCCAAATCCTGAATCAACTGACGGGAAATCGTCTGCACGCGGTTAATATTTTCCACCATATGCACCGGAATTCTGATGGTGCGCGATTGGTCCGCTAACGCGCGAGTAATGGCCTGACGAATCCACCATGTGGCGTAAGTGGAAAATTTATAACCGCGGCGATAATCAAATTTCTTAACAGCTTTAAACAAACCAATATTGCCTTCCTGAATTAAATCTAAAAGCGACAATTGTTTTCCGACAAATTTTTTAGCGATAGACACCACCAAACGGAGGTTTGATTCAATAAGCCGCTTTTCAGCTTCTCTTTCACCCAACTCTTTTCGCTTAGACAAGGATACCTCTTCTTCGCCTGTAAGTAAAGGTATTTTGCCAATTTCCCGCAGATACATTTGAATGGAATCGCTGGAAATATCATCAAAATCAATAGCGCGTATTTTAATTTCGGCAATTGAATTAATTTTGCCTTGCGGTTGTTTTTTTTCATCACTTTTAAAAAGCAAATTTTCCTTGCTTTCCAAAATAACAACGCTATTGAGTTCAGCAGCCGCTAAAAATTCTTCATAATTATCAATGTAATTCTCTAAAAAAGGAAAGGACTGCAAAATTTCCGTCTCCATTAAAAATCCGCGCACTCGCCCCTTTTTAATAAGAGCGTCCAGCGCTTCTTGAGACGGCGGGACTATTTTTACCAACGGAAAAAACTCTAACTGGCTTATTGCCTTTTTTTTAGCGGCCTTAACCTTGCCTTTCAAAATATTTTTTAAAAGTTTTTTGCTCAGCCCACGGCGTCTACTTTTAATTTTTTTCGCTGGCTTTTTAACCGTTTTCTTTTTAAAAACTTTTTTTGCCTTTACTGATTTTTTCCTCTTTTTAAAAATCAATTTCCTGCCTTTTTTAACAGTTATTTTTTTCTTTGTCTTTTTCATATTTGGAATAAGACAGTCCGACAACTTAACTAATTTAAGGGATTCCTCGACTCCATTCGCCTTTGGCTCATTTCGCTCGGAATGACAATCAAACAAATTATTGGACAATCTGTCTATTTTTATAAAAAATCTTTAAATTTTTGCATCAGCAAAGAGACCTTTTTTGCATCACCGGATTTTTCCGCGTCGCCTGTCTCCTTCTCTATCCCTTTAAGAATAGCGTTATTATACCATAGATTCAAACTTTTAGCGATGAACAATGCTTCTTCTTTCGCCTCTTTTTGGCTTAAATTAGAATATTCTTTATCATATAAAAATCCTAATAAATCAAGTATTTGACAAACCTCTTTTCCCTCATTCCAAGACCTAAACCTGTGGATAAACCCATCGCTTATTGAAAAATCCGGACCAGAAAAATTATAAAATTCAATTAAGGATTTGAAACATTCCTTCGCTTCCTTGTGAAATAACGCCTCTAATTTAACCGTCTCCAAAATTGGCTGAAAACAGATGGGCCAGCGTAAAATTATGGCTAACATTTTTTGCGAAGCGCTTTCTTCTTTTGTTTTGACGACAATTGCGCCGCTTGTTCTGTCCGTAGATCCTCCAGCGCTTGAGCTTATCCACGCTTCCGCGTTGTTTCTTACTCGCAAGGCATTTAATTTTTCATAAAGTATGACAAGATTGATATCCAAAATGCCAGCCAATTTTTTAACCCAAAAATCCTGCTCCACAAGATCTGGCAGCTGTTTTATTTTTTGTAAAATTAAAGTGGAAACAACGCCTCTTTCTTCTGGACGCTCCAAGTTCCGCCCGGCCAAAAACGCCTCAAAAAAATAATCCATAATTGATTTTGCCTCGGCCGCTGCTTTAAACCAAATAACTGGGTTTTTTTTCAAACATTCATCCGGATCTTTGGCGATTTCTTTAGACAAAGTTATAACTTTAATTTTCATTCCATCTGCCAAAGCCAAATCAATCCCCCGCTCCGTGGCATTTCTGCCAGCAGCGTCAAAATCAAAAGCAATAAGCAAATTATTTGTAAATCTTTTTAAAAGTTTTATTTGCTCGCGCGTCAACGCGGTTCCTGATGAAGCAACAACATTAGTTTGTCCTGCTTGATGACAGGCAATAACATCCATCTGTCCTTCCACAATTATAACTTTGTCCTCGCGCTTTATTTCTTGTTTGGCTTTGTCAATGCCATACAGAACCCTGCTTTTGTCAAAAACGATTGATTGAGGCGTATTAACATATTTTCCGCCTGCTTCCTGCTTGTCTTCTTTTAATAAACGGCCTGTAAAACCGATTATCGCGCCGTGCGGGTCAAAAAAAGGAAACATCACGCGGCCGCGAAATCTGTCATAATTACCGCCTCCTTCTTTTTTTATAGTAAGCCCGGCCGCCATTAAATCATTAATGCCATAACCTTTTTTGAGCAAAAAAATGGTCAACAAATCCCACTCTTCCGGAACATACCCGATTAAAAAATCTTCAATCATCTCTTGCGACACGCCGCGTTTTTTTAAATATTCTCGCGCCTCCGCGCCAATGGAAGAATCTAACAAAATTTTGTGATAAAATTTAGCCGCGATTTTTAACGCGTCCAACAAACGATTGCGTTGACTCCCTGAAATCTCCGAAGAAAACGCGGCTAATTTAACCCCTGCCCTATCAGCCAAAAGTTTTAAGGCCTCTGGAAATTCCAAGCCCTCCATTTTCATAATAAATTCAAAAATGTCTCCGCCTGTATTACAACCAAAACAATGCCAACTTTGGCGCTCAGGAGACACCATAAAAGAAGGCGATTTCTCGTGATGAAACGGACATAGCGACTTATAGCTGGCACCGGCGCGCTTTAATGAAATGTATTCGGAAACCAAATCAACAATGCTGATTTTTGATTTAATTTCTTCTGTGGATTGGGACATAAAAATACGAAATTGAAGATAAACTTTTTGGATATTTTCGCCAAATTTTGAAAATTACAGCCAAAATGGTATTTGGCAAATAAACATTAATCATCATTTCCTCCGCTTCTTTCTTTAATCAAATATTCAATTGTAATTTTAAGCCGATTTGCCTCAGCTTCCACTAAATCGCCGTCGTATTCTCCGGCATGAGCGCGCGTGCCAAAACCATAAGATGGTTTTTTTTGGTCCAAATGAAGGTTGATTTCTAATTGTTCATCATTTTCTTTAGCATAAACATGAAACCGCGGATAAAAATCACCCGAAAGACGGCGCGCAAAACTATTTTCTTTGGTACGGGGGTCTTCAAAAGCCGCGTAGCCGCAACGGCGCAATAAGTTGCGGGCATAATCAGTGGGGTTTTTGATGATGATTTTCATATTAGGCTTGTCCCCAAATACGCTTTCGTAACGAAATGTCCAAATTTTGAGACAAAATTGTTGAATAAATTTTGAAGTTTAACAGATGTTAAGCTGAAAAATTTTGAAACGATTTTGGCCAAAATTTGAACATTGCAGTAGAAATGGTATTTGGGGACAAGTCTATTAGCAAACCTGACACGCTAATACGCCTTGGCAAAAATGACCTTTTTTTCAGCCGGCTTACCGCACAAAATACACCGACCGCTTTCTTTTTTGGCGTCAAACAACAAACAGCGCACCGTGGCTTTAGTTTCTTCTTTAATTTTAATTTCACACTCCGCTTGACCACACCAAAAAGCATTCACAAAACCGTTTTCTATTTTTTCTTGAAATTCCTTATAAGAAGCCGCCTTAAAAACATGCTCGTCTCTGAAACGCAACGCGCGATTATACAAATTCGCCTGAATTTCCCCCAATATTTTTTTGATGTATTCCATTAAGACATTGTTTTCCACCGCTTTTTTGCCGTCTTCATCGCGTCTGGCGAGCATTACCGTTTGCTTGGCTAAATCTTTTGGTCCAATTTCCACGCGCACAGGAACTCCCTTTTTCTCCCACTCATAAATTTTAACGCCAAGGCGCTCGTCTCGCTCATCAATCTTCACTTGGATATCTAATTTTGTTTTTAATTGGACGGCTATTTTTTTGGCCTCTGCCAACACAGTTGCTTTTTCTTCATCATTAGTCCAAATTGGCAAAATCACAACAGGAAAAGGCGCGATGTTAGGCGGTAAAACCAGACCCTTGTCATCGCTATGAGCCATAATCAGTCCGCCAATTAAACGGGTGCTTACTCCCCAACATGTATTATACGCAAAAAAAATTTTACCTTCCTTATCCAAAAATTTCAAATCAAAAACTTTAGCGAAATTTTGTCCTAATAAATGCGAAGTCCCCACCTGCAAGGCCTTGCCGTCTTGCATCATCGCTTCTATACAATAGGTTCTAACCGCGCCGGCAAATTTTTCCGTTTCAGATTTAGTTCCGGCAAAAACAGGCATCGCCAAAAAATCTTGCGCAAAATTTTTATAAACTTTTAACATCATTAAAGCTCTATCGTCAGCTTCTTTTTCCGTGGTATGGGCGGTGTGGCCTTCCTGCCACAAAAATTCCGTGGTACGCAAAAACAAACGGGTGCGCATCTCCCATCTGATAATATTCGCCCATTGATTGATTAATAAAGGCAAATCGCGATACGAATGCACCCACTTGGCAAACATAGCATAAATAATGGTTTCCGAAGTTGGGCGAATAACATATGGTTCTTCCAATTTTTTGCCGCCGGCCTCTGTCACCACAGCTATTTCCGGCGCGAAACCTTTAAAATGATTGGCTTCGCGCTGTAAATAACTTTGTGGAATAAGCAATGGAAAGTAAGCGTTTTGGACGCCAGTTTCTTTAAACTTGGCGTCCAAAACTTTTTGAATATTTTCCCAGATAGCATAGCCATAAGGTTTGATTACCATACAACCCTTAACTGGCGCGTAATCAGCCAAATCAGCCGCGGCAATTACATCCAAAAACCAAGCTGAAAAATCCTTGTTTCTTGGAGTGATTGTTTTAGCGTGTTCTGTCTTAACATTTGGCGCTTTTTGAGATTTGTTTGACATAAATTTTAAAAAATGCTTAAAATTGAATAATTTAAGATTAGTTTTATCTTAACATAAGGCGAGGCGCTTGACAAATTAGGAAATTGACAAATCAATATTTTTTTGCTAAAATTGAACTTACGCCAAATACAAAACCTCACTATGACAACAAAATCCACATTAAAAGAAATAGAAGAATCAAAAGAAGAAACAATTTTAAAAAAATCCGGCATGGTGGCTTTAATTGGCCGCGCCAATGTTGGCAAATCAACCTTGCTAAACGCGCTGGTTGGCACCAAGCTGGCCATTGCCAGTCCAAAGCCGCAAACTACACGCCATGTTATCCAAGGCGTTTTAAACACGCAGGATGGCCAAGCGGTTTTTATTGACACTCCTGGATATTTTCAAGAAAAACACAGTCCGCTTACTCCAAAACTTAATCAAAAAATATTTGAAACAATTCACGGCATGGATTTGATTTTGTATGTAACAGATCCAACCCGCCAAATCGGCAGCGAGGAAAGATTTATGCTTTCGGTTTTACGCAAAACAAAATCACCCAAAATTCTAATCATCAATAAAATTGACCTGTCGGAAAAAGAACTTCCTTTTTTGGAGGACTATCGCGCGTTGTCGGAAGAATTTGACCAAATAATAGAAATTTCAGCTCTCAAATCCAAAAATATAAAATCCCTTATTCCACTAATTTTTGAATATTTGAAACAAGGAGAGCCATTATATCCGCCTGATTCCATCACTAATATTAATCAAAAATTTTTCATATCCGAACTCATCCGTGAAAAATTATTCAATACTTTGGGCGACGAGGTGCCTTACACCACTAATGTGGAAGTGGAAAATATCAAAGATAAAAAAGATATTTTGGTGATTGAAGCAGTGGTATTAACCACGGCCGAACGCTACCGCAGAATGATTATCGGCCGAGGCGGCAGAAAAATAAAAGAAATGGGTTCCACCGCGCGCAAAGAGCTGGAAGTTATTATGAACAGAAAAGTTTATTTGGATTTGCGAGTGGAGATTGATAAAAACTGGGAGAGAAGGTTTGAATAAAAATATAATTACCCCATAAAACTGGACAGTATGCTAAGATACATTATTGAACCAATAAGCATATGTTTATTAAAGAAAAATCCAAATTTATTACAGGGAGATATAGGATTAAAATTAATCCCGATTATAAATTTAAAGAAGCTATAGAAATTATTGCAACAGAGGAATCCGTGGGCATAGAATCGATTGCATTTACAGATAAAATGAGGATTTATAGTGGAATCACGGACCTGTCATTAGTAAAGAAAATTAGATTTGGAGCTACTTATAGAATTATAGGATAAGGTGGTCTGGTTTGGTAGATTTTAACTTTCCAATTGATAATATTTCACAGACATAAGGTACGATAAATATTTTGTTTAGCACGATGATGGGAGATTTGTTTGGATTGGAGGTGGTAAAAGAAATTTTTTTACTGGAAATCTTTTGGCCACAAAATTATTTAAACCAATTTCCCGGTCCCAAATTCGGAATTGAAGGGATTAAAAAAATACTAAACGAAGAATATCCTATATTTGGCGTAATTATAAAGCCAAATTTTGGTCTAACTCCAAAAGAAACGGGCAAACTGGTGTATGATCTGGTTTTGGGTGGAGCATCTTTTATTAAGGATGATGAGTTATTGTCTTCCACTAAATATTCTCCTATTTTTGATAGGCTAGAATTTTGCATGGGGGCCATAAATAAAGCCAAGAAAGTAACTGGCAAGGAGTGCTTATTTGCTTTAAATATAACTTCTGACGGCTTGCATACCCATGAATTAGCAAAAGAAGCCGTTAAAAGAGGCGCAAATTGCCTAATGCTGAATCTGTTTGCTGTAGGTTTCGATGTGCTCAAAGAAATTGCATCTGATAAAAATATTAATGTACCAATACACACTCATCGTTGTATGCACGACATATTTACCTCTAGAAAAAATTTCGGCGTATCGCTTCATATTTTTTCTGAATTAGCTAGAATTTGTGGCGCCGATTTTTTTCACACAGGGACAATTATTGGCAAGAAAAAAGAACAATTGATTACAATTAAAAAAACGTTTCACGCCCTTAGTGACCCATGGCCTAATTTAAACAGAACCCTTCCAATTAGCTCTCGTTCAAGTTCGCTTTCCATTAAACCAACCTATGATTTTTTAAATTCCGAAGAAATGATTTATTTATCATGTGGATCCGTTTATAAAAGAGGTAGCCGCTATTATCGAGAAGCGGTTCGGGGTATAAAGGAAACAATTGCTAAAGATATTCATGGCAGTACTAATATGACAAAGGCTTATTATAATAATCAGAAATTTATTAAAAATTTAGAGAAGTCTCTAAAAAAATAAAATGAATAAAAAATCAGATATTTTTATAAAAATTGTTGATGAGTTTGTTGAAAATTTTCAGAATCGTTATGATTGTGTGGCTATTCTTGATGGTAGCGTTAATAATCGTGAACATATATATAATTTTAGCGATATTGACATAAAAATTTTTGCTGATCCAGAAATAATAAATAAGGATTTTTTTGCCGATGTGGCCACTGCTATCAAAGAATCACTTGGTCAAGAAAAGATGGTGTTTAACGCTTGGGTTCTATCTACAGAGGATTTTCCAAATAAACAAGATGGAGTATATTTTGATTTTGTCAGGAGGTTTGTCTTAAAAAAGGAACAATTGCTTTTTGGAAATCTTGACATGGAAAGCATAATTCTCAAAAAAGAAATAGATAAAATGGATCGTGATGTATGTATTAAGGCAATAGTCGGTTTTTTGATTCGTTTAAGAAGATTACTTACCAACCCAATGGCAATTTCTGATGTAAAAAAAATCGATAACCACCTATTATTGCAACAAGGGATTGCTTACTATTTCCATTTTTTAAGATACTATAATGCTTTTTTCGGTAACGTGGTATTGAAAATTAAAGATAGTGTAAACTTCTATATAAATAATGAGTTAACGTCGAAAAGCCGGAGTGTTTTTGCTGAAAAAGTATATAACATGAGAAATGAATGGGATAGAACTCTTAAAATATATGATCAAGCCGAGGGACTTTCTTTTTTAAATGAAGTGGTTGGGCACATGGAATTTGTATTAGACCATTCTCTTCGTCCAAATTTGGGATTAAATAATCAATTAATCACTTACTATTAATATTTTAGAGTTGTTTTTGGCTGACCGAAAAGATCATGTAGAAAATGTTATTATACCAGAGTTAAATAAGGGAAATATAATAATTTTGGACCGTTACAAATATGCCACAGTCTGCTATCAGCATCTTCAGGGTTTTGATATTAATATGCTAGTCAAAAGGAATGATTTTCCTGCACCAGACATAGCTTTCATTATCAATGCCAAATATCATATTTTAAAAAATCGTATAAAACAGAGGAATATTAAACTTGAAATATTTGAAACGGATGATTTTTTAAAAAAAAGCATTGATTTGTATAAAAAAATGGGAGAATTTTTCCCAAAAGAGTTTTTTATTTTTGTTGATGCAGACAAGTGTCCAGATGATTTAAAAGAAATTATTATAAAACATATAATAGATAAAATAAAAACTATAGAGTCATAAAGCAACTCTTGGGTTTAGGGTGTAACTTCAATCAAGGAGTTCAAGAAGGTATTCTCTCGCCTCCGTTTCAATTTGAGGGTCAAGATACCCTGCACAACTAGACCCTTCGGTTAGCAGTCTTCGTATTATTTGACCGTATCCATGCAAGGGGCACTGCACCTGCTCCTGTTGCCAGAAAATCTTTACGAAGTCAGGATTGTGGTGATTTATACTTACCCCATAAAACTGGACAGTATGCTAATGAACAAGTGAATATCAGCAAGGCGCACACCCCATTGTCAAATCATCCTTGGAAACAGATATTTCACGCCAGCGTAATCGCTAAACAAAACACCAAGGTAGGACATTTTAACTTCCCGTTGACATGAAATAGACTGCTATTGGCTTTAAGCGCCCAAAATGCTATATTTATATAAGAAAATTAATTTTTTATACAATTATGACATCAATAACTATCAATCTTATCACTAAAAATCCAGGTAAATTACTGACCGCACAGAATGCCTTTAAAAAATATAAAATTTCAGTAAATCAAATTACAAAAGAATTTCCTGAAATTCAAGCTGATACAAGTTTAGAAATTGCAAAATATACCGCTCTTCAGGCTGCGAGCGAATTTCAGTTGCCTATAATCCGAGAAGACCACAGCATGATTATAAATGCGTTAGGCATTCCAGGACCATATACAAATTTTATAGAGAAGCGCTTATCTGCTAAAAAATTATTGGAAATTCTTAAAAACCAAAAAGACAGGAGTGGTTATGTGGGAGTTGCGACGGTTTACGCCGAACCAAATGGTTTTACACTAGAATACTCCTACAAAGTACCGATATTTTTCGGAGACAAGATTATAGTTCCTGACCCTAAAAACGGCTGGAGTGGAATTAAAAAATAGAAAAGGTCAAAAAAAACCCCAAAAACCTATCTTAGTTATCCACATTTACTGTCTTGATAATGGGGGTAAGTATAGAAATCAAACTTTTATCTAATCCCCTTCACCGCGTTTTCCAACACAGTATCTTTCACGGGCGCGATTTCTTCCTCCGCAACTGGCGTGGAAGTAGCCGAAGTAATCACAGGCGCCATCTTTTTATCCGGCTCAATGCCATTATTATTAATATGCCTGCCTTTGGGCGTTAACCATTCAGCCACAGTAATCTTCAAAGCGGAACCGTCTGATAATTGCTCGTAATCCTGCACCGAACCCTTGCCAAATGTTTTTTCACCAACCAACACTGCCTTGCCATAATCCTGCAAAGCGCCAGCCACAATCTCCGATGCAGAAGCAGAACCGCCATTTACCAAAACCCATGTCTTTAAATCCTTTAATCTGTGTTTGCCGCTAGACACATATTTTTCAGAATGTCCGTCGCTGAATTTTTCTTCCACAATCGCGCCCTCTGGAATCCATTCTGAAGCCACGCGCACGGCTACATCTAAAAATCCGCCAGGATTATTGCGCAAATCCAATATCAAACTGCTTGGATTTTTCACCAAAACCTCTCGCACCGATTTGTCAAATGCCGATGACGTGTCTTCGTTAAAACTGGAAATTTTAATGTATGCAACACCACCCTCTTTCATTTCCCAAATAACGCTTTTAACTTTTATAACATCGCGAATAATTTTAACTTCCTTTGGAGTGGAAGAGTTATTGCTTAAAATCAAAAGTTTTACTTCCGTTCCTTTTGGTCCGCGAATTTTATTAACCGCCTCATCCAAACTCCATCCGTATGTTTCCTTGCCATCCACCGCCAAAATTTTATCGCCTGATTTTAAACCAGCGCGCTCGGCAGGACTGTCCGGCAATGGCGCCACAATGGTAATAAAATCTTTTTTCATTCCCAATTCCGCCCCAATGCCAAAAAATGAACCTGATAAATCCTGATTAAATCTTTCTGCTTTTTGCGGCTTTAAAAACACTGTGTAAGGGTCCCCTGTCGCCGCAACTAAACCCTCCAACGAGCCATAAAATAAATTTTCATCTTTTATCGGCTTGCCAATAAATTTTTCCTGAAGCTTATTCCAAACATCCCAGTACAAATTAAAATTAACATCTTTAATTTTTTGACTCGCGTCCGCGCCAATGCCAATTATATTAACCGAAGAAGAGGAAAAAGCTGACGCGCCTAAAGACGCCGCGCCTTGATTGCGGCCGTAAAGCACGCCAACCACAAAAGCGAGAAGAGTTATTACTACCAAAATGCCGCTGGAAACCAAATGTCGATGGCGCGACAGGGGTGTTGGCGTTGGTTCTTTCATAAGTATTTTAAAATTCTCCATAAAGTTTTTAAAATTAATTTATAAATTTTATATTAACGCCTAACTTTTTTAATTTTTCGTCAATTTTTTCATAACCGCGATAAACAATTTCAGCTTCGTTCAAAATTGTTTCTCCGTCCGCCAACAAACCGGCTATCACCAAAGTTGCGCCGGCGCGCAAATCAAAACTTTTAATCTCGCGGCCGTATAAAGGCGTTGGACCTGTTATTAAAACGCGATGCGGGTCGCAAATCACAGCGTTGGCGCCCATTTTAACCAACTCATTAATATAACCTAAACGGCCTTCATATAACGGATCGTGAATCAAAGATGTTCCTTGGCACTGCGTAGCCAAAACGCCAAATGGCGCTTGTAAATCAGTTGGAAAACCAGGATATGGCAAGGATTGCAGTTTGAATGATTTTAAAGGATGGCTGTGACAAATTTTCAAAACATCTCCTTTGATTTCCCAATTCACTCCTATCGCGCTTAATAAAGAAAGAATTTTATCCAAATGTTCCGGCATAATTGGGTGAATCTCAATTTCTCCGTGCGTGGCAGCAGCGGCTATCGCGAAAGTGCCGATTTCAATCTGGTCAGGAATTAAACTGTGTTTTGCTCCGCGCAATTTTTTAACACCTTTGATTTTTAAAGTATGAGTGCCAATGCCTTCAATTCGCGCTCCCATTTTCACTAAAAAATTACACAAATCCTGAACATGCGGCTCGGCCGCGGCCAATTTTATAATGGTTTCTCCATCTGCTAAAACCGCGGCCATTAAACCGTTTTCTGTGGCAGTAACGGAAAATTCAGGCAAAATTACCCGCGCGCCAAACAATTTTTCCGCTGTTAAATGATACATTCCGTCTTTAAATTCTATCTTGGCTCCAAACCGTTCCAAAACAAAAAAATGCGTATCCAAAGGACGATTGCCAATAATACAACCGCCTGGCTCCGGCAAAATAATTTCCTTTAATCTAACCAAAAGCGGCGACAAAAAAAGCACTGAAGACCGCATGCTTTTAAAAAGTTTTTTATCTAATTTTTTCAAGACCAAATTATGAGCTTTAATTGATAATTTGTGTTCGGCAAGCCAATTGATTTCCGTTCCAAAACTTTTTATAATTTCCAGCATCTTATCCACATCCCTAATTCTTGGAACTCCATCTATAATACATTCTTCATCAGTTAAAAGAGACGCGGCAATAATCGACGTGGCCGCATTTTTCATTCCGCTAATTTCAACGTCGCCTTTTAATTTTACACCTCCCTGAATTATAAATTGACTCATAGAAATAAAAAGGATAAAATATCTAAGTAACTTGAATTACAAAATAGATTGAGAGGGATGTGCCTTTATCTTTTTTGCAGATGCGGCAAAAGTCCGTAGCGCAAAAAAGATAAAGGCACATCCCGAATAACCACGAATGACGAATTTTGTAATTCAAGATAAGCAGCAAAGAAATTATAACACAAATTTTTGCCAGCCGCAAATTATGTCCATAAAATTTCGCCGTTTAATCTATCTTTCATTTTTCTTAATTTTCGCGATAGCGGCCCCTTTAATCGTGCTTTATACAACTGGTTATCGCTATAATTTCCAAAAAGGCCGCGTTGAGCAAGTTGGCGTGCTTTTTTTAAACATCAAGCCGAAAAACGCCGCTTTATTTTTAAATGGAACTGTTCTATCCTCTGATAAAAGGCCCTTGAGGTTAGCGGAACTGCGCCCAAATTTTTATCAAGTACGCGCTGAAAAAGATGGATTTTATTCTTGGGAAAAAAATCTGGAAGTCAAAAGCAAAAGCAGTACTCTGGCGTTTGATATTGTGCTTTTCAAAAAAAGTTCGCCGATGATTTTCAGCCAAAACACGGCTGATTCATTCGCGCTTTCGCCGCGAGATAAATATATGGCGTATTCTAACCAAGGAAAAATTTATCTTAAAAACATTAAAGATGAAAAAGAAAAATTGATTTTTGAAACCGCCTACTTGCCCACGGAGTTTGTTTGGGCCAAAGACGAATCTGCTTTTTTAATCAAACAACCTGGAAAAATTTGGGCTGCGGAAATAACAGGAACTCCAAAAATCTCCGACCTTTCAATAATTGCCAAAAGACAAATTGACGCGGCGAACTTTTCAGAAGACACCGCCACTGTTTATGGTTTGGCCGATAAAGATATCTTGTCTCTATCTTTGGAAACAAAAACTTACAAAAAATTGGTCTCGGGCGTTGATAATTTCAGTTTTACCGACGACAATTTATTTTTTATTAAAAATGACGCCGCAGGCAGCCATATTTTCAAATATTCAATCTTCAGTAAAATCTTTGACATAAACACGGAATTGGCTCGCTTGCCTCTTGCCGCATATGAAATTGGCGAGGCAAAAAATAATTATCTTACGATTTTTGGAAAAAACAACGATATTTATTTAATCAATCTTTCAATTGCCAAACAGCCGATATTAAAATTAAACGGTTCTTTTGCCAAATGGGGACAGGACGATAAAAATAATTTTTTATACTTTTTTGATTCTTCGGAATTATTGACGTTTGACCCAAAAATTAGACGAACCAATATGATTGCTCGCTTTGAAGAAAATTTAAAAACCGTGGAACCAATTTACAATACTCTATACTTCGCGGAACAAATCAATAATTCGCTTTTTATAAGCGAGATAGACGACCGCGACAAAAGACAAACTATGAAAATTTTTTCAGGACGCGATTTGAAAAATATCGCTGTTGATTCTGACGGTAAAAAAATATATTTTATTGATCGCCTCAAAAACGGGCAAGAGATATTAGCGTTGGAAATACAATAAAATACCATTTTTATACCGCCTTGACAGTAGAAAAATCTTCCAAAAGACTGTTGCCAAATACTATTTTGACTACAATTCCTTAAATTAAATCTCAATAAAAGTATTATCTCCCAAAATCATCTTGTGGCCTTTGGGCGGAGCTTCATGTCCGTCAACAATGGTTGCCTTCTTGCCAATCACACTGTCAACTACGCGTATCTTACAATTAATATCCACATTTTCAAAAATGATAGAGTGTTCCACCTCGGCGCAATAAATTTCCGTACCCGCTCCGATAGTGGTGTATGGCCCGATATAACAATCATCCAAAACGCAATTTTCACCGATAATCACAGGTCCGCGAATTAAAACTTTTGGGCCAATTTTAGTTCCGTTGCCAATTTTTACGTTACCTTCAATTCGCGCGCCTTTTTCTACCGCGGCTCCGTTTGTAAAATGATTAGCCTGCAATTCATCCAAGAGCAAATGGTTGGCGATTAATAAATCGTTTGGTTTGCCAGTATCTTTCCACCAACCTGTTATTTCACTCCAACCGACTTTGTAGCCGTTTTGGATCAACCAAGTATTTATATCGGAAATTTCATATTCGCCGCGAGCGCTTTTTTCAATATGCTTAAAGGCATTAAAAAAATTGGAATCGTAAAAATATATTCCAGTTTGCGCCAAATTAGACGGAGGATTAACTGGTTTTTCCAAAATGCGCGTGAGTTTTCCATCAGCGTCAAATTCGCCAACGCCAAAACGTTCAGGGTCGTCAACTTTGGAAAAAGTCAAGAGACAATTCAAATTTTCTTTGGCAAATTTTTCCGCCAATGATTTAATGCTCCCCAATGTAATATTGTCGCTTAGATAAAAAATAAACGGCTCATCGCCTAAAAAATCGCGCGCCAAAGAAACAATATGAGCGATGCCCTGCGGCCCGCCGGTTTGTTCAAAATATTTTATTTTAACGCCCCAATGCCCGCCGTCGCCAACTATTTTTTGTAGTTTATTTTCTCCAGGATTAACATTAATGGCGATTTCTCTTACGCCAATCTCAATCACTTTATCAATAGCGTGAAAAATCATCGGCTTGTTGGCCAATGGAATCAAGTGTTTGTTGATAGTGGTGGTAATAGGACGAAGGCGCGTGGCATGCCCTCCGCCGGTAAGAATAGCTTTTGTAATCATATTTATTATTTTTACCAAAACATTAACAAACGGACAATCTGCCAATAAATTTTCATCAATGGATTGCCAATATATTTTAAAATAGGATTATCCATTTCACGCTCCTGAAATTCAATCGCCGAAACCAAATTTTTAGTCAATTCCCTATCCCCTATTTTTCTCATTTTTTGGACTCTCTTGCGTTTAGCCAACCAAATTTTCCAATTTTTAGAATAACTCCAATAACGATAAACCTTTTTTCTTTCTTCAAACCAACCGCCTTTTAAAGCGAATAAAATCAAAGCCAACTCCATCACCGCCAGTATTGGAAAAATTAAAACCAAGGTGGGCCATTTAAAAAATTCCAACAACACTCCATAACGATTGCGCTCCATCCAAAAATATTTAGTGATGCTCCTGCTAAACTGATACTTATGAAATACCACTGAATCCCTAATCAAAACAATCTTATAGCCGGCAGCTTTCAAGCGATAACAATATTCCAAATCCTCATGATAAAGAAAAAAATCCTCGTCCAAAGCGCCAAATTGCCTTAACAAATCCGCGCGCATTAAAATAGCGGCTCCGGAAGCATAAGAGATTTCTTTAACCGGCGGCAAATTAAGTTCGCTTATTTTTTGGCGATAATTATAACAAAATCCAAAACCTAAATAGTGCATAACGTTACCAGCCGAGTTAATCAATTCCGTTTCCGGATGCAACATTAAAAGCGATTGCGCCGCGCCAATAGTTTTATCGCTCTCCATCGCCTTAATCAACGGCTCCAAAAAATTAGCCGCTACAAAAGCGTCGTCATTGTGCAAAAAAATATAATCAAAATCATTATCAAGCGCGTATTTAATTCCCAAATTATTGCCGCCGGCAAAACCTAAATTAGTTTCGCTGGCAATTAAAGTCACTTTTGGCAAAGTTCGGCCTAATTTTGGCATCACCTGTTCGTTAATGTATCTTACAGACGCGCCAAATTCAGGATGCGGATTATCAACAATAATAAATTCAACCTTATCTTTTTGATAGGTTAATTTTTCCAAAGCGGAAAGGACATCGTCCATATACGGCTCGCAGTGGAAAGAAAGATAAATGATGGCGACGCGCGGATATTTTTCCATATTAAGTGCTTATTCCCCGCCATTTCCACATATATTTTAGCCAGCTGATGATGTGGATTCTAGTAAGAGGATTTTTAATCATTGACTTAAAAAAACCAGTTACTTTAGCCGAACCTTGGATATGACGGTGCATTAATTTTATATCATAAACATAGTAAACTGGCCAGTGCGCATTCCAAAAACGACGGCACAAATCGCAATCCTCAAAATACATAAAATATCTCTCGTCAAAAAGACCGACTTGCTTCAAAGCAGTCCCGCGCGCGAACAAAGCAGAACCCATTAACCAATCAACCGGGCGCGTGGAATTATGGTCAAAATCTTTCATTAAATATTTTTTAATCTTGGCTTGATTGCGCGGACTCTTTCCCAAAAAACTGCGGCGAAAAAAAGGCATCCAAAATGACGGAAAACGGCTGCAAGAAAATTGCAAACTGCTATCAATATTTAAAAGTTTAGGAGCGCACAGGCCGATTTTAGGACGCGCTTCCATAAATTCATAAAGCCGCTGTAAAACACGCTCTCCATTTGGAAAAATCACATCGGGATTTAAAATAAAATAATATTTCGTCTCTACGGATTTAAGGCCGATATTTTGCGCCTTGCCAAAACCTAAATTGTTATCTTGCGGCAGATATTTAACATCGGGAAAATTTTTTGTCAACATAAGCCGCATTCCTTCTTCAGGCGTATTATCCACAATAACCGCTTGTACTTTAACAATTGAGCCGATAGAGTCGCTTTTTAAAGACAATAAAAGTCCGCGGATTTCATCCTTCATTTTATAATTAACAATTATAACGGCAATATCATTCATATTACTATCGTCCTAAATAATTTTATTTAAAAATTTGTTGGCGTGTTTGACGCCAATTTAATTTTCTTTTAGCGACAATCTGACTACGGCGCTCGGCCAACTCTTTTCTGTCGCGCCAAAAAACGCGCCAACTTGCTAAAACAGCGCGGTCAAAAATCAAAAAATAAATAAACTTCCTTTTTTCATACCACAAAATGGAAAAAAAATCAAGCAAGAAATTCTGCCAATATTCATTTTTATAAAGCGTTAGCAGATGATTTCTATAACTGTTATATTTAATCAAAAATGATTGATTTTTCTTATTTTTCATCGCGGCTGAATTTCCATTCTCACTTGCTCCAGCGGCTGAACGGTCATGATAAGCGACTGCGTCTAAAATAACATATGATTTAAAACCTGCTGACACTAAACGATAAGCCAAGTCAACATCTTCTTTGTAAGATTGATAAGAAGAGTCAAAAAAAGCAATGGTAGAAAAAGCAACCATGTCTACGGCTGATTTACGAAATAAAGACAAAGCGCCGGAAACGCCAAAAACCTCAAACGCCATGTTATCATCGCGAGCCATAGCGCGATCCTGAATGTTTATTGATTTCATAATCGCGCGTTTGTCAAACTCATCTCCGGCGTTTCTTTCCGCTACTCTTCTATTTCTAAAAACTTTCAAACCAAGCGAATCAATTTTGGAACTAAAACTTTTTTCAAATCCTTCCGCTATGTTAGAAAAATTCCACTTCATCAATCGCGGCGCAATAGCGGCTGCTTTTGGATTATAATTCATAAATTCAACCAACTTTTGCAGACAATCGGGCATTAAATACATATCTTGATTTAAAATCAGCATATATTCAAATTCATCGCCTGCAAATTCTTTAAACAAAAAATTATGCCCTTTGGCAAAACCCAAATTTCCCTTATTCTCTATCAACTTATATTGAACACTAAAATTGTTCAATTCTTTTTTAATCGCGGCAACAGTATTATCAGTTGAGCCATTGTCTAAAACGCGCAAACTCCAATCCTGAAAAGTTTGTCGGCGCAAAGAATCAAAAAGATAAGGAATATATTTTGCTCCATTCCAAGCGACCAAATTAATAATCAAACGCGCCATAATTATTTTTTAATTTTCTCCCGCAACCACAATACAGGCAAAACAAGCCCGCGAGCCAGGCCGAGCCAAATCCACTTATACCACGGTTCCCATTTTTGAAAATACCTCAGCATACTTTTGGTAAAATTTTTCTGCTTCCAATAAGTATCTTGCTTTTTAAAACTTTGCCCGACAAAATCCACAGCGGAAATGAACGGAGTGTACATTACTTTATATCCCAACAGCTTTGCTTCGCGGCACAAATCAACATCTTCAAACCAAATAAAATATCTTGGGTCAAACGCCCAGCCTAATTTTTCTATCAGGGCGCGGCGCGCAAGCATAAAAGAACCTCGCACCGAATCAACTTCTTGTTCAATCTCAGTATTAAAATCTTTCATCAAATAATTATTTAAGACGCTCGGACAAAAACGATGGATTTTAAAAAAAATTGTCGCCAATTGATTTAGTATGGTGGGAAATCTGCGCGGCGCGGCGCAAGTATTAAAATTTCCGTTTTCATCAGTCAATTTTAAACCAACCAACCCAACATCCGGCCGCGCCCTGAACCATTCAATCAACTTATTCAAACTGTCTGCCTCCAATCGCATATCCGGATTTAAAAAAAGTAAAAAGCCGCCTTGCGCGATTCTGGCGCCTTGATTATTAGCGGCCGCGAAACCCAAATTTTCTTTATTGATGATAATCTTTACTTCTGGAAAATTTTGAACGATAAAATCCACTGTGCCGTCGGTTGAACCGTTATCAATTAAAATTTGTTCAAAAGAATTTTTTTGACAAGCGCTTTTTACGCTTTCAATTTGTTCTTTGATATTTTCTTTATTGTTCCAAGTAACAGTAATAATTGAAATGTCCATAATCAAAATAAAAGGAGAAAGCGTTAAATTTTTTTCAGCGATGGATATATGGACATCACACTATGAAACTGCGCTCCATAATTCATTATTGCGGCGATTTGCTCGTGTTTCATAAAAAAATAAACTCGCTGTATATTTAATACAGCTCGCTTATTTTTTTACTCCAACACTTCGCAACTCATCCGCACTAATAAATTCTTGATGCAGTTTCATAGTGTGATGTCCATAATTATTTTAGCATTTCTTTAAACCAATCAACATTGTGAATTGGCGTAGGGTCAATTCCATAAAGCAAAGCCAAATAAAAACCGGTATAACTGCCTAAAACCAAAATCTCAAACGCCTGACCCAGCGCGGTTTTTTCTTCCAGCTTATAAGACATAACCGCCACGCCCGCTTTTTTAACTGCTTCTTGAGTCAAAATAAACCGTTTGGAAAGTTTTGGCGAATCGCTGTCTGATTCAAAAAAAACAAAAGACAAATTTTCCTTGCCTAATTTTGGAAAACTTAATCCCTCCATTAAATGATGATTAATTTCAGGAAACAAAAACCAACCCGCGAAAACCTTGGCATTTTCATTTATCTGATTTGCAAAAGTATGAATACTGCCGGCCAAATGTCCAGTTGAAAAAAAGAAAGGAATTTTTTGAAACAACCTTTCCGCCAGTTGTTTGGCTTTATTATTCGCCAAACCAATGGAGGAATTAAAAACGCGGTCGTATTTTTTTATTGTTTTAATTGCTTTAACCGCCTCTGTATCTCTAAAAGTAATCAATCCCAACTTGCCAAAAATGAGCATCAAACCAAATAAGGTATAACCCAAACCCATTCTGGGCGAATCGCATGGATTAAAATGCGGAGTAAATAAATAACCGGGCGCTTTTTCTTTTTTCTTAAAATCAGCCAAAGCATTGCCCGAAGTAATGACAATAATTTTGGCGCCGGCGGACTTGGTCTCTTTCATGCAAGAAATAGTTTCCTCGGTAGAACCGGAATAACTGGATAAAATCACCAATGAGTTCTTACAGGTATAATGCGGTAAATGATAATCATTAACTATTTCAAGAGGTATTTTTAACTCTCCAGCAAAAAGCGAATCAATAATATGAGCGCCCAAAGCCGAACCGCCCATGCCAGCTACCACGATATTTTTTACTTTGGAGTAATTTCGCGGAAAAGAGACAGCTTTTAAATCATTAAATGTCTCGGCGCACTGATTTGCCAATGACTCAATTGAAGCAATCATTTTGCCTTTGTCTAATTCCTTAATTTTCTCTAAATTATCTAAATCCATAATGATAAATTTTAAAATTTAATAAATTCAACATATTTCATCTCTTTTCAAGATATTCTTTCAACGCCTCTTGCCAACTCCTCTGCGGCGGCAGCTTAGTATTTAGCAAAACTGAATATCGCGGACGTTTAGACAGACGTGGAAAGCGCGCGGCCGGCAGTGGATTGCATTTTACATCAAAATTTTCTATTTTAAAAATTTCCCGCGCAAAATCATACCACGCGCACGCCCCATTATTCGCGCCGTGATAAATTCCCCAAGGCCGTCCCGATTCTACTAATTCCCGAGTTAACCGCGCCAAATCCGGAGCGTAAGTTGGACAACTTAATTCTTCATCAATCAAATCAAACTCGCGCTTGCCTTTATTGTGCAAATCCAGTATCACATCAATAAAACTTTTTTTAACTCCAGCGTCTTCTCCGCTTTTGCCAAATAATTTGGATAATCTGATTAAATAAAATTTGAGATTTGGAATTTGGGATTGAAAATTTATTATTTGTTTTTCCCCCAACAATTTTGTTTCTCCATATTTATTAACCGGCCCAGGAATATCTTCTTCATTATACCCGTCTTTCTTATCGCCCTTAAAAACATAATCGCTGGAATAATGAACTAAAATTATATTCAAATTCCTGCAAATTTCCGCCAACGCGCCAACAGCGTAACCGTTAATCTGTTTTGCCAGACGCTCATCATCCGCGTTTTCTTCAATTTTGTCCACGGCATTATAGGCCGCGGCGTTGATAACAATATTGGGTTTGATTTTCTCAAGTTTTGTTTTGGTCTTATTTTTATCTGTCACATCCAAATCTTCTTTATCATACGCAAACACCTCATAACCATTTTTAAATTCAACCGCGAGCGCTTTTCCCAACATTCCTTTGGCGCCTAAAATTAAAACTTTCATATTTTTTTATCGTCGGGATTATAAAATATACTTTGTCCATTAAAAGCCTGATTGGATTGCGCTTCCACTCTTTCTGTCAACTGATCCAAAACTTGCAAAAAAACATTCAATTCTGCCTGGACGCGAGCAATATATTGGCGATCCTCTTCATTTTTTAAATTAGGACGAATATCCAAATAAGTGCCTGCCAGCCCTTTTTTTCTTGCCAAAGCAATCTCTTGTCTGGCGCCTTCATTACCTATTTTATAAGCCAATAAAGCTGAATCTTCACTGCCTCTGTCATAACATAGTTTTCTAAAACCAAAAGCGCCTAAATAAAGACCATCTTCTATCCGCAAATCCTTGCCCAGCGCAATTTTTTGTCTTAATTCTCTTAATTTTTCCACATCTTCCTTGCCCGAATTAATTTCATAAGAAGTTTTTTTAAAATCACCAATCCACTTATCCAAAAGCTTGGCAAAAGCCGCCTGCCAATTTTTGGCCGTTTCATTTATAATTTGCATCTCGCTTTTCGCGCTGCTTTTTTTATTTTTAGCATTTTTATTAAAACCGGACTCTTCCAAAGCCACACCCATAATTATTCCCCTGGGCACACCCAAAGATTTGGCTACCTCAAAAAGATAAAATAAATTAGCGATGCCTTTGCCATAAGCTTTTTCCAATCTTTCCAGATCATTACCATACATTTTTAAAATTTTCTCTTCTTCTTGTTCTACTAAGTGTCTGAATTCTTCCGCTTGATTTGTACCTTCATATAATTTTCCAATACTTTCTTGTTCCAAAATTTGTCGCATATTTTTTAACGCTTCAATTTCTTTTTTCTCTTCCGCAAAACCAGTTGCTTCCATATCTTTATGATAAATAGCTTCGTTGCTAATTTTCTCCGACTTAATTGTCGTAACGCCAAATTCATGAGCTACTCCTGAACCAATTCCAATAACAGCTAAAATTCTGGCTAATCTTGATTTAGAAAAATCCTTGATCATTTGTGATAAACGATAATCTCTTTCAGAAATTGGTTTTAATTTTTTCATTGTTTGATATTCTGGACCTTTCAAAAAAAAATCCCTTGATTCATTATCACGAATTTTTGCGCCGGAATAAACGCCGCGGCTATTAAAATTATTAAGACTTGGTCTTCTTTCATTCATACGTATTTTCTAAATAATCAAATAAGTTTAGTTCAACAGACCGTCCAACAACTCCGTTTTTGGTCCGTTTTTGGCAATTTTTTGAAAATTTTTCTGCTAATTTTAGCACCGCAATTTTTCAAAATTTGAGTTCTCGTACAGTCTGTGGGATCTAAGTAATAAATAAAATCAATTTTTAATCCGCGAAATCAATGTTTTGAATTCCTCATAATCCTCCACATAATCGTTCCTCTCGGGATTGTAATTCGTAGAACTCAAGGCCAGCAAAACGGCGTCCGCGGAAAAATCCTTAAAACCGTGCCAAATGTAAGCCGGCACATAAATCGCCGAAGTTGGCGCGGTCATTTTTATTTCTTCCAAACCATTCCCTCTATCAATCACCGCGGTGCAACTCCCTTTTTGCAAAATAAAAAATTCTTCCTCAATTTTATGACAGTGCGCGCCGGTGGCATCTTTAATATCGGTAATAAAATACACGCGCTTGACTTCAAAATCTATGTAGTCCTTCAGCTCCACTGGACTCATGATAAATTTTGGAATATCAATTTTTTTTAGGGTGAATTGTTGAAAGGGTTTTGACATATTTATTATATTAAAGCATATTTTAGCTATTTTGTCCACCTTATTACTTTTAAATCGCGCTCCTCATCTTTTCATCTGACCTTTCTAAACTATCCTGAAACTTATTCAGCTCGTCTTTTTTCTTGGCCAAAATTTTCTCAACCCACTCGGTATTATTTTGATACCATTCAACTGTTTCGCGCAAGCCCTGTTCAAATTCCTCGCGCGTGTAATCAGGCGCCCAGCCAAGGGCTCTAATTTTTGACGCGTCAATCGCGTATCTTCTATCATGCCCTGGCCTGTCGGTGACGTATTCAATCATTTCCTCACTCTTGCCCATTATTTTCAAAATCATTTTGCTTAGTTCCAAATTACTGCGTTCATTGTCAGAGCCGATATTGTAGACCTCGCCCAACGCGCCCTTATGCAAAAGCAAATCCAGAGCCGAGCAATGGTCGTCTACCTGAATCCAATCACGAACATTCAAACCATCGCCATAGACCGGCACTTTTTCGCCTCGCAATAATTTAAAAATAAAAAACGGAATTACTTTTTCAGGAAACTGATAGGGACCATAATTGTTGGAACAATGCGTGACAATAACTGGTACTTTGTGCGTGACAAAATACGCGTTGCACATTAAATCCCCTCCGGCCTTGGCCGCGGCATAAGGCATATTGGGCCAGATTGGCGTGGATTCGGTAAATTCCCTGTCTTCATCTAATTCTAACGCGCCATAGACCTCATCAGTGGAAACATTGACAAATTTTTGTACATTGTTAATTTTAACAGCGTCCAAAATCATCTGAACACCTAATGTGTTCGTCAAAACAAAGTCCTTACAACCGCCGTGGATAGACCTGTCTACATGGGTTTCGGCGGCAAAATTAATAAGATGGGTGATTTTATGGTCTTGGATCACTTTATTCAAATGCTCTAAATCCACAATATCACCACGCGCAAAAACATAGCGCGGATTATTTTCAATATCTTTCAAATTATCCAAATTCCCGGCATATGTCAGTTTGTCATAATTGACAAGCTTATAATCTGAATATTTTTTGAGCATATAACGGATAAAGTTGGAGCCAATGAAGCCAGCGCCGCCGCAAACTAATAAATTCATATTTTACTTGATTTTAAAAAAAATTAAAAATGACAAAAAAATAATTATCAACGCTCTCATCTTATCAAATATACTTACTTTATCAAATACGCACGCGCCAGCATCCATGCCGCCAAAGTCTGCCCGTCCCAAATTTCGTTTCTTTTCACCATATCTTCAATCTCGTCAAAACGGCGCGGCACAAATTCCATTGGCTCTTGCGGATTGTCATCGGCCTGCGCCGGCTTTAATTTTTTAGCCAAAAATACACGGCAAATTTCCGTTGATACGCCGTTGAAAGGACAAAATTCCCCAATGTTAATCATTTCTTCAGCCACAAGACCGGCTTCTTCTCGCAGTTCGGAACGCGCCGCTTCATCAAATGTCTGCCCTTGCTTAACTCCGCCGCCGGGAAATTCAACGCTGAATTTGTCAAACAAACAACGGTAGGTTTTAATCAAAGCGATTCGGCCGTCGCTCAAAATAGACACGACCATCACGCTGCCGGATGTTTCAATATAATAATACTCGGCTGGTTTTGCCAAAGCCGGCACTTCAAAAACATCTTTTTTGTAAATCCAAAAAGGATTTTGATAAACAATTTCGCTGGTTTTTTTTCTCCATTGGATCATATTGTCTAAAAAGATTCTTTAACGAATTCTCTAACGCGCCTGCCAATTTCTTCCATCTCTCCGGCAATATAATCTCGTCCTGACCAAAGGCGGTGCCCATCTCCTGCCAAACGCGGAATAATATGAAAATGCGTGTGCGCCACCGCTTGTCCTGCTTCCACTCCATTATTGACGGTTAAATTAAAAGCCGAAGCATTGACTGCTTTTAAAACAGCAGGCGCGATTTTTTTAGACACCGCGACCAGCTCTTTTAAAACATCATCCGGCGTCTCCAACATATTGGCGTAATGCTTCTTTGATATTAACAAAACATGCCCTGAGTTCACAGGTCTGATGTCCAAAAAAGCCAATACCTTTCCATCTTCATAAACTTTGACGCTAGGAATCTCGTTGCTAATAATTTTACAAAAAATACATTCAGTCATATTTTTATTTTAAAATAATTTAGTTTATATATCTATTTTTTACCAAATTACAAGACAAAAAGCAACTTTTAAAAATATTTTTAAAATTTTAGCGGTCAATTTCGCGCCCTTTGTTTGAAAATGCGCGAACCCATTTTGAGCAAAAAATCACGAAGTTCAATTTCGCGCGCTACCGCTCTGTTAAACCAATCCTCCGCAATTCCAAATTTTCCCATGCTCCAACAGGTTCACTTAAAGACAGACCTCGCGAATTCAATTTATCCGCTAATGCCTTTTTTTGCAATTCATTCAATTTTAAATCATACCAATAAATCTTTTGTCCATCTTGCGATAAATTAACAATCGCCTGCAACTGTTCATCATTTTCCAGCCCTGTTATCACCCGCCGGCCGGGAAAAATATATTTATCAGCATATTTAGTTACTATAATCGCTTCGGGTTCTGTGAGACGATAAATTTTTTCCTGCCAGGTTTTATAAACTGAAACCGTTTCTTTTATCATATTTAATCCATCCAGCTTTAAAAATACTTCGTTGTAACTCCCTGCAAATAAACCTGCCAGTAAAAATATCGTCAATACTTTGGCAATTTTTCGTTTTATCTGCCATAAATAAACTATAAAAAAAGCGCCGAAAGGCAAAGAAAAAACATAAATCGGCAAAAAATACCGGACATAAGAAGTGCCGATTGAATGAATACGCAGCAAATTATCGTAAAAATTCCAAGAACCGTAAAAGATCAAAATATACGCGGCGATAGGAAAGAAAAATTTTGCGTAAGAAAAAAATCGCGCGGTTTTTACCAATTTATTTTTAAAAAGAAAAACAATTAAAAACAAACCCGCCAAAAACAACAATGTCCATGATTTAAAAAAATAAAAAAAATACAAAACAACATTATTGGCGATAGACGACGGATGAAAACCAAATGGCAAAAAAATCGCTTGCCAAAAATTAATACCCTGCGGACCGGAAAAAATACTGCCTGCTTCTCCCGCAAGTGTTGGCTGTACATAACCGCTCCCGAAAAAACTGTTATAAAACAAAAATTGCGTTATAAAAAACAAAGCGGCGGATAAAAGCAATGCCGCGGCAATAGCAAACAGTCCGCGTATGCCCAAAATCTTGCGCGCTTGCCAAATGCCGGCAAAACAAAGCGCGCCGAGCCAAATAATTTCCGAAGGCCGAACATATACAGCCAATCCGGCCGCCAAAGTTGAAAAAAACACCCAAAAAACCGCGCGTTTTCCATTGGCTTCACAGCTTGATTCGCGGCTTAAAAAATAAAAATAACACGCCGCGACTAATAAAAAAACGAAAAAAGTGTTGTGTTGAAATGAAATGCTGGCATAATACCACCAAGGCGGCAAAATAAAAAGCAAAAAAGCGGAAACAAAAGCAATTTTTTTGTCAAAAATTCTTTTTAACAAACCATAAAAGAAAAAAGAAGTGAGCGCCCCAGCGGCAGGAGTCAAGGCAGTCGCAAAAACATTAAACAAATTCCAACTAAAAATAAAAGACAAAAGTTTAATTATCAAACTGGACAAAACTATAAAACCTGGAAAACTTATTGGAACGATATTTTTATTGACCACTGTGGCGCTTCTCGGATGCACCTGATTTAAGGCAAGCGCGTTTAAATTTTCACGGCTATAAAATTTATTAAAAAAAACCAATTGCCTGATGAAAAAAAAATTTGCTGCTTCGTCCGGCGAATTTAAAACAAAATAGGCAGATGTTTGCCCGCGCCCAACAAATTTATTAGGAGAGATTTCCGAAACAACAGGATTTAAATAGAGAAAGAGATAGATAAAGAAAAAAAATACCGCCGCCGCGAACAAAAAAAACTCGCGTTGATGAATTTTAAGAGCCAAAACCGCGGCGCGCCGAATAATTGCTAAAAAGCGCATAGAATGTTAAAATAAACAAAAAATCAGCTATGAAAAAGTATATCACTTTTTACATCTTTTTAACAGGATTTTTACTTTACAACTTTTTGGTTGTAAAAAATTTATGGCTGGGGATTATTTTGTCCTTAATATATTTGCTTTATTTTGGCAGACGGCTTGGAATTTTAACCTTGCCGCAATTCAGCGGTTTTTGGCAAAGATTATTCGGGCCGCTTTTTCTTTTAACCGCTATTTCATTTATTGGGACGCTTATATATTATTTTTACAGATTGAATGATTTGGCAATTGCTATTATTATCGGTTTATTGCCTCTGCTCATTATCCCATACGCCAAGTATCTTAAAAAAAATGTCAACGATTGGACAGAAGGCCGTCTTGAACCTGTGCCAATAGAATGGCCAAACATCGGCAGCGCTAATTTTGGCGGCTGGCTGGTTTTTTTCGGCGATTTATATTTGATAAATTACTTAATCAAACACGCCACAACAGAAGCAATCAGAAGCCCATGGACGGTTATTTCACCAAAAATTTTTCTTATCTTTTTTATTTTAAGCTGGTTGCTTTTAATTTTCTTAAAAAGAACAAAAAGCAATTTTCGAGCATTGGTTACCGTGTTTTTGCATGTATTTTTAATGCTCTCCGCGGCGCTAATTATCTACCAAATCGGCTTTGGTTTTGACCCGATTCTTCATCGCGCGGCTGAAAAACATATTTTTGAAACAGGAATAATAGAGCCAAAAACTCCATTTTATATCGGCCAGTACGCCATAGTCGTTATTATCTCCAAAATAACTCTCTTATCAATATCCATAGTTGATAAATTCTTATTGATTATTTTAGAAGCATTATTTTTACCGCCGCTTCTGTTTTTGGTCTTCCGCCACGGATTTAATTTTGAACGGCAAGAAAGCAGGAGCGCCTCAATCCTTTTATTTTTATTTCCTTTTTCATCATTCATTGCCACAACACCGCAGGATACAGCTAATTTTTTTGGCTTGACAATGCTTTTTTTCACTGTCATCTACTTGACCACGACGCTTATTTCATGGCGGCTGCCTTTTTTTCTGGCCTTGACTACATTTTTTGTTCATCCACTTACAGGGTTGCCTATAATTATTTTCTTTATTTTAACTTTAATTTTTAAAACACACATAAAATTAAGCGAACATCCTGCCAAACAATTTTTGATTGACGCGATTGGTTTTTTGTTTTTTTTCGGTTCGCTTTTTATTATTCCTCTTATCTTCGCGTTATTTTTCAACGCTTCAATCCATCAGCCAAATCTTAATTTAATTAAAGATTATATTCTGCCAAACTTGCCTAAACCGCGGCATGGCGCGCCTTTTATCTGGTGGCAAGCGGCAATTTATTTTTATCAATTTATTTTACCCTTCATAATTGCCGCTGGGACTATTTTTGGCGGTTTTAAATTGATCAAAAAAAATCCCAAATTCAAATTGCTTATTATCGCGCTCTTTGTTTCTTTTATTATTTTTACATCTAACGCCATTTTGTTAAAATCATCTATCGTACTTTCTAATATAGGTAATTCAGAACAAGGACAATACGCTGAGCGCATGCGAAATTTTAGCGTTTATATTCTTCTCCCTATTTTTTTGGCAGGATTAATTTTCTTCACATTTTGGCTGGAAAAAAAATCAACCCAAGCCGGGTTAAGAGGAATAACTAATTTCTTTATGCTGCTGATTTTGGCTGGCGGCATCACGGCTTCATTTTATCTTTCTTACCCGCGAATTGATTCTTTTACATTAGGAAGATATATAAATACCTCTGTCCATGACATTGAAGCAGTAAAAGAGATTGAAAAAAACGCTGGCGGCGAACCGTATATTGTGCTTTCTAACATCAGCTTCAGCGCCGCTGCCGTGCAGGAATTCGGTTTTAAAAAATATTACGCCGCGCCAAACGGACAAATCTTTTTTTATTCCATCCCGACAGGCGGACCGCTCTATGGTCTTTTTGAAAATATGGCCTACAAAGGCGCGACCAAAGAAACTATGTTAGAAGCTATGAATTTAACAGGAGTGAATCAGTCATATTTCGCGCTTAATAATTATTGGGATTCTTTTGCCAAGTCATCACGCGAAGCAAAGCACACTGCTTACGAGTGGTGGAGCGTTGACAAAGAAAAAATTCTAATTTTTAAATATAAAAGAGGCGCGGCGGAATGAATCACTATGAGTAAGCAAAAATACTTTTAATAACAAAATCCGCTCCATTTTACCGGAGCGAATTTTTTAAAATTTCATTTGATAGGCATTTATTTCGCGGCCAAATCTCGCAATCGCAATTCTTCTCTCCAAACCTCGGCCAATGTCTCGCGATTGATAGCGTCTGCGTTCCCCTTAATATAATCGCCGATTTCCTTAATGTTGTAGCCGCCGTAAATATAAGCGTTAACTACATTAAACCACCCTTGGTTATTTTTGGTATGCCACTTGCCGCGGCCCAAATAATTGTCCAGAGCGTTTCTTAAATACACGGCCAATTGTTTTTCTTCATCCAAATTGTCCATCCTTGGCGCGCGATAAGCTATTATTTTGGCGCGATTTCCAATTGGATTGTAGCCCTGAATGATGCTGGTCTTATCATCAATGCCGTCATCATTTGAATCAAATTTTAAAGGATTGCTTAACCAATTATTGATTTCCTCACCGTCAGTTATGCCGTCGCCGTCAGAATCATATTGAGTTGGAAATGTATGATAACGATAAATCTCTTCATAATCTGTAAGGCCGTCGCGGTCTGTATCGCTATCAAATGAATTAGTGCCATATTTGGCCTCTGTTTCATCGTCAACTCCGTCGCCATCTTGATCATTTTTAACTTTTTCAGCAGCGGCGTCATAATAATAAATATCAGCCGTGCCAAGCCGATTATCAACCCAAGCGGCCAAATTAGCAGACGCGCCCAAAGTTATCTGAGATTTTTCAGCGCTTGTCCAACTTAACGCGGTATATTTGCCTGTTGAAAATTGATACAAATCCAAATCAATTTTACCAGAACGATTAATATAAAATAAAATCGCGTCAGCGGAAATAACAGGATTATAACTATAAGTATTATAAGGGCTCACATTAATATATTTACCTGTGTTGATATAATAAACCTTCACTGTATTAACCGCCGCTTCCATCTGAGACCATGCAACAGCTAGATATTTCATTTTTGCGTTGCTTAAATTTTCAACATTATCGGCAATAATGTTTCTAGCTCCTGAAATTAAATCATAAGTGATTACGCGGCCATACTTGGACAAAGCGCAAGTTTGAACGGCGGATGAGGCGGCTTTACAAATAATTGAAAATTCCGACCACGCAATATAATTGCCAAAAATAGTTGGGAATTTCTGTTCTATTTGGTCATTAGTGATATTTTTACTTTCAAGCGGCGCGCTATTTTTATTCAATACAAAAACATCGCTGTAATCATTGCCTTTGGCTTCGTAAACCAAATAATTTTCATAAGCGTCAAGAGAAAAAACTTGACGATTTTCAGTAAAAACTTTCACAGCGGGTTGGCGATCAATATTATAATCAATAAAATCCCAGCCGGAAACAGAATGGTCAACCCAATAAATATGATTTTGAAAAACAACAGGACCAATAGCATCAAAACTTACAGCTTCTTTATTTATTTTGATTTCTTTTTTAGTAACGAAATTATAAAGGTAGATATTGTAAGCGCCGTCGCGGTATTCATTCCAAACGATAAAGTCCTGGCCTAAAGCCGGATTTTTTACCTTAACGCCCTTTGTTAGACGGAACTCCGCTGAGGCCTCGGTTTCATTTTTGTTGTTTAAAATGAAAAATGGAAAAATAGCGGATAAAATAAAGATAACCGCTATAAAAAGAGAGATTTTCTTAAATTTGTTCATATTTTAAGTTAAATTTAGTTAAATTTATGATTAACTAAACATTATAGCACAACTTGACTATTTTGTCAATATATTGAGATAATCCCCTGCCTTTGGCCGATTCTACTGCCGCGCGCCTCATCATCAAAACTTTTTCAGGATCTTTAACGCACCAGCGCATTTTTTCCACCAAAGAATCAATAATTCCAGCTTCAAAAGTAATTCCATTCTCTCCGTCTTTAATAAGTTCAGCCACGCCTTCTATGGAAGAAGCCAAAACCGGCACGGCAAAAGAGAAACTTTCAAAAATAACAGTCGGGGAATTTTCATAGCAAAGAGAAGGAACTACTGTAATATCAGCTCGGCTAAAAAATTTAGCGATTTCTTTATGTTCCAATCTGCCGTGAAAAACAATTTGCGGCGTTCCATCTGCCAGTTGTTTTGCCTTTAATAATTTAGAACCGGAACCGACAATATGTAAAATCGCGCCGTCCCCCTCATTTTTCTGTGAAATTAATTTCTTAAAAGCTTGAATTAAAAATAAAATTCCTTTGTGCTCCTCAACCTGCCCGACATAAAGAAAATTAAAGTTTTTTCGCGTTAACTCATCATTAGCAGACACTGCTCCATTTATTATTTCCATAACTGGATTGGGTATCACCACCTTTTTAGAATTTGGAAAAAATCCGCGCTTGGAATAAAAATCCAAAAGAAAATTGGAGGGTGAAATTATCACATCGGGAGAATCAAACAAAAATTTTGTTATTTTTTCATACCATTGCCGCGGAAAAAAATTAAAAAGCGCTTTATCCTCTTCTCCTTTAATAATAATACTGCTTGGGGTAATCAACTGAACATCATGCAAAGTGTGAACATGAAAAATTTTTTCATGGCGAATAGCTAAAGGAATAAGATAACCCAATCCTTTTAAGTTATGCGTATGAGCCAGCCGCGGTTGTTCTCGGCGCAAAATCCAACGCACTTTAAAATACGAATATAAATTAAACATATCTAAAATATGCCAAAAAAATCTAATCCATGCTGGATATTTATAATCATAGCCGTAAAAAAATAAATTGGCAGGATAAAAACGAAAAATTTTAAGCTTACGGTTTGGCAAAAATTCATTTTTCAATCCGCCAATAGGACTGGCGGTTATTATAATGACTTCAAAACCGCTGGAAATCAAACCTTCCACCGTATTTTTAACCACCTGCTCAGCTCCGCCGCGCTGGTATGGCGCGTATAAATTTGAAATTAAACAAATTTTCATATAAACCTTAAATTACGAAAATCATTATTTCAACCACCTCATTTTGAATTTCGCAAAAAAATGTTCCAATGCCAACCAACTCTGTCAATAAAAGGTATTTTAAAAATTATTTCGTCAAAGCCGACTATCGCGCGCTCAAATAAAATTGGCAGCTTGATTCTTTTTTTTAATTTTAAAGCGCGAAAAACAAATTCTAAAAAATAATGGATGAATCCTGCTAACAGCCACATCGGCTTGATAGCTATTATTTCAAATCCTGCTTTTTCAACTATTTTTTTCAATTCTTTCTTTTTAAAACCATCCGCTTCCTCATCGGCCGGAGAATGTTCGCCGCCGGAATGGCTTAATAGATAAAGCTGTTTTTGAATTTTTTTAAGCGAATGAAAATAAAAATAATTCGGTTCTACCCCAATCGCCAAAAGTCCGCCGGGTTTTAAAATTCTGCGCATTTCCAATAAGCACTTGAATGGCTCGGGTAAATGATGAAGCGAAGCAACCATCAAAGAACCATCAAAATAATCATTGGCAAAAGGCAAATTTTCAGCGTCCGCGGCAACCAAATAAATTTTTTTGTTTTCTTCGGTTGACAAATTTTGTTTTAAGCGCGATAAACTGCCGACAGCAATATCTGTTTCCGTTAAATAAAAACGCGGCAGTAATCTTTTGGCGTCAAACCCGCTGCCTCCGCAAACCTCTAAAATCCTACTACATTCCGGCAAAGTATCAAAAAAACGCCAAAGTTTCTGATGATAAAACAAATTGCGCCAACTTAAAAGCTGGTGCACTTCTACACTATCTTCTTCAAAATTGGCGTGATATTCCGCCTCGCCTTTTTTTAACGAAGAAAGAGGGGGTAAAAGCGCGGGGATGCCGTCTTTTTCTTCATAAATTATTTTACATTGGCCGCAACCATACCCCATCTGCTCTTTTAGAAGATTTTTTTTACAAATCGGACAAATAAAATCAAGCATACTTTTTAAAAATAAAATCGCAGCAGACTCAAAGAGATATCGCACGATAAGTTTAGCATTTTGGCCTATTTTTGGCAATCTTACGCAAGGCGCTAAACTTGACAAAAAAATCTATACAAGGCCGCAAACATCTTGAACTTTTTTATTTTCTCTTTTCTGCTACAATGGGTCTATAAACATCACATTATTTTTTTTGCGTTATCTTTTACACAACATAAACAACAAAAAAAAATTTAAAATCTTTTTCATCAAATGGCCTATTTTACTTTTACTAAAAGATATTTTATCTATAAAGAAGCATTGCAACAAAAAATATTTATTATTTAACTGCTGGATATCGTCGCAAAATACAATTTTGGCGGCAGACCCCTGTGGAAAAATGTGGATAAACTGGGCGTTTTTATCTCTTGCTAATTTAAATATTTTTAAGTAAAATTAAAAAGACAAACATAACATGGCCTAATTGCCAAACATTATATGTCTGATGAAATCAAAAAAATACCGCCGCAAAATTTAGAGGCAGAAGCATCGCTTTTGGGTTCAATTTTGCTTGATAAAGAAGCTTTGCTTAAAATCGCGGATATTGTCACTCCCGATGATTTTTATAAAGACACCAACAAAATAATCTTTGAAACAATTTTAGACCTTTACAATAAACGCGAACCGATTGATATTTTAAGCTTAGGTAATCGTTTGGAAGAAACTAACAAATTAGAAGTGATTGGAGGACGTAGCACGCTTTTAAATTTGGTTAATACCGTTCCTTCAGCCGCTAATGTCGCAAACTACGCGGAAATTGTCCACAAAAAAGCCACTTTGCGCCGTTTAATTTCAGCAGCCAATGAAATAGGCAAACTCGGCTATAATGAAGAGGAATTGTTAGATAATGTTTTGGATCAAGCAGAACGGCATATTTTCAGTGTTTCCCAAACTTTTTTAAAACAAACATTTCAACCATTGCGCAATACTTTGACAGAGGCATTTGACAGAATAGATGAAATGCATCGCGATAAAGGAAAAATGCGCGGGGTGCCTACTGGCTTTACACAATTAGACAGTCTTCTCTCCGGGTTGCAAAAATCCAACTTAATAATTTTAGCCGCCCGTCCAAGTGTCGGCAAAACAAGTTTAGCTTTAGATATCGCCCGCCAAGTGGCAGTGCGCGCCAAAGTGCCAGTAGGTATTTTTAGTTTGGAAATGTCCAAAGAAGAACTTACAGACCGCCTAATTTGCGCAGAAGCTGGAATAAGTTTGTGGAAAATGCGCACCGGCAGATTATCAGAACGCGGCGATGATGATGATTTTCCAAAAATAGGACAAGCCATGGGTATTTTATCCGAAGCGCCAATTTTTATTGATGACGCGGCCAGTTCCAATATCATGCAAATCAGAATTAAAGCGCGTCGTTTGCAAGCGGAGCATGGTTTGGGACTGCTCATAATTGATTATTTGCAACTCATGGACTCCAGGACGAGGATTGAAAACAGAGTGCAAGAAATCGCGGAAATAACACGTTCATTAAAAGCCATAGCCAGAGAATTAAATGTGCCTGTTTTGGCATTATCTCAATTGTCCCGCGCAGTGGAAATGCAAAATGGGCCTGCCATACCAAAATTAGCGCACCTTAGAGAATCAGGAAGCATTGAACAAGACGCAGATGTGGTATTATTCATTTATCGCAAAGCAGCCGACCGTAAATTCAAATTAGAAGATATTCCGCCGGACGAACGGCATCTGGCGGAAATCCATATTGCCAAACACAGAAACGGCCCCACTGGCGTAATCCAACTATATTTTGAAGAAGAAAAAGCCAGTTTTAGAAATTTAGACACATCTCATACTCAACCAATAGAATAATTTAATCGCCTTGAATAACAAATTTCATAATTTAATTACATAAAAATATGTTTGAAAAATTAAAACAATTCAAAGATTTACGCAGTAAAGCTAAAAATTTGCAAGGTCAATTAGCAAAAGAAGAAATTATTGCCACTGCCGCGTGGAGCAAAATAAAAATGGTGATGAACGGAAACCAAGAAGTTTTAAAAGTGGAAGTGGATTTGGAACTTTTAAAAAATAAAGCGAAATTAGAAGACGCAATTAAAGAAGTAACCAATGACGCGATAAAAAAAGTTCAAAATATAATGGCTAAAAAAATGATGAAAGACGGCGGTTTTAAAATGCCGGGGATGTAAAATAAAAACATGCTATCCTCTCTTGTACAAAATCTCATATCCTTGTTTGAAGATTTTCCCGGTGTCGGCCCCAAAATGGCCGAACGTTTTATTTATCATCTTTTAAAAAGCGACCCGCAAAAACTGGAAAATTTGATTAAAGGCATAAACACCATCAAAGGAAAAATCAAATCTTGCCCAATTTGCCAAAATTTTACAATTAATGAAATCTGCGAAATCTGCGCGGATTCACGACGGCAAAAAAACACAATCTGCGTGGTGGCCGAACCGCAAGATATTTCCGCTTTTGAAAAAACCGGAGAATATCGCGGCGTATATCACCTATTGGGCGGTAATTTAAATGCGATTAACAACACAACTCCTGATAAATTAAAAATCAAAGAGTTGCTGGCGCGAATTAAAAAAATGATAACGGATAAACAAAATGTTGAGATTATTTTGGGATTTAATCCAAATATAGAAGGAGAAACAACATCTTTGTATCTAACCAAACTCTTAAAACAATTCCCAATAAAAATCACGCGGTTGGCGCGCGGACTTTCCCAAGGTACCGATCTTGAATACGCGGACGAAATAACGCTTTTGAACGCTATGAAAGACAGAAAAGAGATAATTTAAAAACCACTCCGACTTTATGTTGATGCGAGTTTTATAAAATTGATGCCTAATCTGGGGTATTAACAACCAGCCAATAAGTATTTAACAAATCCTGCTTTATCTTATAAGTATTGCCGTGCCCTAATAAACCAAGATAAGATTGTAAAATTTCTGGCAATGGCCTGTCCACCAATTTCTTAAACATTCTTTGTTTCGTTTTATTTCTCAACTTTTTATAATCGGGGAAATTTACCCACCCGAGAAAATCAACGCCAGAAGCGTGTGTTTTTAGTGTTATTTTTGTAGGGTGCAAAGTTAAATTTAATTTTTCCAATAGGAAATCCCGTATTTGTTCAATAACGTTTTCCAGCCATTTTCTATCACGGGAAAAAATTACAAAATCATCGGCATATCTGATATAATGCTTGGCTTTTAGTTTGTATTTTGCCCACTGGTCAAAAACATTCATATAGACATTGGCAAATAGCTGAGATGTAAGATTGCCAAGAGGCAAGCCAACGCCATTTTTTAATTCATTATGATAGCTGTTAATCACCTTGGCCAAAAGCCGCATCACATTTTTGTCGGGTATGTACTCGTCTAAAATACCAAATAAAATTTTATGGTCAATACTATCAAAAAACTTTTTAATATCACACTTCAAAAGCCAACACGTTAAACTATTATTTTTGCTAACTCTATATGACTTAACATCAAAATTTTCAATGGCTTTATATACGCCCCTGCCTAAGCGACAAGAGTAGGAGTCGCTGATAAATATCCTATCAAAAAACGGATAAAGCAGACGATAAATGGCGCGGTGGAGCAACCTGTCTCTGATATCTGCTTTATGGATGTGCCGACGTTTAGGGTCGTTGATATAAAAACTGTAATAACCGCCATGCTTATAAGTTTTGTCCGCCAAATCATCGTGCAAATTGGCGACATTATCAAATAGGTTCAAGGCAAAAATTTGTATATCATTCTTATTACTTTTGCCGACAACAAACTCCTCCCACGCCGAAAACAAATTATTTAATCCAATAATGTCATTATAACTATGGCTCAACCTAATTTTCATACGCAAAATTTTAATTCTAACAAACAGGAGGATATTCCTATTATAGCCAAGCTCAATGAAGCATACAAACTTTGGCACTCATTTTTAATTCACCTGCCAAAAATTACCCGCTATACTCTGGGAGAAAAAATAGATAATCTTTTTACCGATTGTTTAGAGATTGCCCTACTCGCTAGCTATCGACCAAAAGATAAAAAAATGGAATTGATTGAACAGCTTAATGCTAAATTTGATACACTCAAATTTTTCGTAAAGTTACTCTGGGAGATAAAAGAAATTGATACCAACAAACTGACAGCCCTATCAATTCCTTTGACCGAGGTTGGACGGATGATTGGCGGGTGGATGAAATTATTCAAAGAAAATCCCGCACCAAGAACTTTATTATAACGAAACTCCCCCAACAAGTGTTGAGGGAGAATGATTGAACTGGCGGACGGCCAGGAACCGGCAGTTCTCGTTCCAGTCGTTGTCGAACCAGTTGAGGTTGAGCTTGCGGTTGGAACCGTCCTTGTTCAGGTAGGGCACGTTGCGGTTGCCGTTCGGGTTGACCCAGGAAGAGCCGTCAAAAAATATAAGACATCGTCCGTGTCACTGCCCTTAGAATACTCTCGGGACTGTATTTTATTCGGGGACATTATTCCCACTGATATCTTATACCAAGTTCATCATTTTGGAACACAGCAACAGCACTCTAAATAAAGCCGTGACCTTATTTACTCTCACTTATTGTTGTGTCCAGATTTCAATCGCCCAAAGCCGTAACCGTGGGCAGAAGCATTTACTTTCCGAAGTATATTATACCATAGAAATGAAAGCGCCCCCGTATGTCGCTTGCTCGAAAGCATTTGACATACGGGGGTGTGTTGGGGGCAGGCCATGGGGGTGCGAAGCGGTCGAAACCGGCGAGGCGCAAGCGCCAAGAGCCCAAGGAACCAAGAACCAGTTCCGAGGACACAAGACGCCAAGCGCCTACGACTTGCGGACGGCCAGGAACCGGCAGTCCTCGAGCCAGCCGCCGCCGAACCAGCAGAGGCCGAGCCCGCGGTCGGAACCGCCCCGGAGCAGGCAGGGCACGCGGCGGTCGCCGTCCGGGAAGACCCAGGAAGAGCCGAGACACAGCACTGGGAATTCCCGCTGGATTTCGGGGTAGGTAGCCCCGAACGATAGGAATTCCTCCACCGTGGTGGGACGCATCCCATTCTCCTCGAGGTGACGTAGGACGTCCTCCGAGCTGATCACCTTGTTCAGGTGAACCAACTCAAGGGCGACCGCCACGTCCGTGCCGTTAACGGAGAAGTTCTTCGAGGTAAAGTTGTCGTTGCTCCAGTCGTAGCGACCCGAAGCGACCATCTCCTCGACCGTCTTCCCGAAATTCACGACCACGGTGTAGCCCGTGCCACCGTCGGGGTTGAGGAGGAACTTCTGCAAATTCTCCTTCGTGACCCGACCCGCTCTTGACTGGGACAGCAGTTCAAACACCTGATCCGTCGTGATAGCGCTCATCGAACCTGCTCCTTGACATCTGCTGTCAAACAGCTCTACATCCGGCACCATTGCCGAACATATTACTGCCAATAACAGACAGACATCTGTAAATGGCAAGGGGTATCCTTGGCCTTCTTTTGACCAATTTAATGTAAATTAAGCCAAAAGAAAGCAAGGACAAACCCAGATTTCAAAGAACAATTCTAACAGAGTATTATAGCAGAAAGGTGAATTTTTGTCAAGTCCATGCACGCGTCCACCAAATTTAGTTAAGTCATTTCTTAAATTACTCAAATTAAGGCGAATTTTAAAAAGTATCTCTAACCAATCTTTTTGATATTGACTTCTGTAAAATCCTGACGATGGCCGGCATGGCGAGCATATCTGACTTTTCTCTTATATTTAATCACACTGATTTTTTTAGAGCGCCCTTGGCTCAAAATTTCTGCTTCAACTTTTTTAGTCAAATACGGTTTGCCTATTTCCACAACGGTTCCGTCTTCCTCTGCCAAAAGTAAAACTTTGTCAAATTTAATAACCGCGCCTTTTTCTTCGGCGATTTTTTCTATTTTTAAAATTTGATTTTCTTTTACCAAATATTGCTTACCGCCTGTTTGAATTACAGCGAACATAATTTTTAATTTAAAATTAATTTATTGATACGGATATTTTACATTAATTGCTTTATTTTGTCAATAGTTCCAACTGGTCGCCTATCTTTAAACCGAATTTTTCGCTCCAACCAGCGTTAACTTCCAAAACCGAGTTGGCTGGCAAACGCGGCATGTATTCAGGCAATGGCTCAATAAAAGACGGTTTAACATTAGGAGCTATATCTACCACAATACCATTGTCAAACCAAATAATATCAATTGGAAATCTCATATCTTTCATCCAAAATGATTGACGCGCTTCATTAGAAAAAATAAACAACAATCCCCTATTGGCCGCCAATTCTTTTCTGTCGCTTAATCCGCGCTTCCAAGTCAATGGTGTTTTAGCAACTTCAACTGTGAGTTCCTGTCCAGCGAGCTTTATTTTTAATTCCGGCAAAATCCTCTCCCTAAATTTCAGATAAAATAAAAAAACAACAAACAAAATAATGACGATAATAACTGCCAATTTACTGAAAGAAATTTTGGTATTCATTTTTTTTTAATTTTATCTTCCAAAAACCAGCTCAAAACGGCCGCCAACAAAAACAAAACGATTAAAGAAAAAAGTTTTTGTCTGCTTTGCAAAAATAAAGTCAAGATGCCAAAAATAATCGCCAAAAAGTAAAAAATAAAAACCACCTTGCGGACTGACAAACCAGTTTGAAGCAATTGAAAATGCAGATGCTCCGACCCCCCCTTAAAAAGCGAACCGCCGCGCTTAATTCTGCGCGCTACCACAAATAAAATATCCACAGTAGCTACTCCCATAACCAAAAGCGCGGTGGCTATTTTTCCGCCGGCGGCGATTGCTAAAAAACCCAAAATAAAACCTGTTAATAAACTGCCGCCTTCTCCTAAAAATATCTTGGCCGGATGAAAATTAAAAATCAAAAAACCCAAATTCGCGGCGGCAAAAACAAAAGCTAAAAAAGCCACATCCGCCTGAAAAAACTTTGGAGTCAAAGAAAGAATTCCAATCATTAAAGAGCCAATCGCTGTTATACCAGCTACCAAACCGTCAACTCCATCTAATAATTTAGTGGTGAACATCATTCCTAAAAGCCAAATAAAAACAATCGCGTCCACCGCCAAAAATCTGCCGCCCCAAAATAAACCTGTCAAATCAATTTTATTGCCAAATGGATTTGTGATCTCGCGCAGATTGACGCCAAAAGCAATAACAACCAAAACTGCTGCCAAAGCAAACAAAAATTGCGCGACCGGACGTAAATTGTATTTATCATCAAAAAAACCACCAAATATAATTATTGACGAAGCCAAAAAAATGCCCAACAATTGTCTAAACTCAAAATGAGTAAAAAATCCGGGTTGAAAATAATACTGTAAAAAAACTACAATAAAAAAAGCCAAAAAAATAGCTGTTCCGCCGAGCAAAGGCACTGGTTTAGTATGAATTTTCCTATCACCAATCGGCACATCCAAAATTTTGCTTTTCCAACCCGCTTTAATCAAAAAAAAGGTAAAAACAAAGGCGGCTAAAAAAGAAAATACAATTAAAAAATAAATCATATCATCCGATTTATTCTACCATAAAAACGCGAGACAACCAAAAATGTATAGCTAAAAAATAAAACGGCCTCCGCGGCCGTTTTGAAATTCATTGACGAGGCTATTATTTAAAAGCAACACCTGAGCCGACTGGCCGCAGATACTCCACCTCCGCTGGCGCGACCATATTCAATTCTTTAATTTTTTCCTGCAATTGATTTATTGATTGCGCGTTTGCCGCGTTCATTTCCAATTTTTGATTAACTTCTCTCAACGACTCAATATTATTTTCAAGCTCTCTGATTTTAAACCCGCGCGTTGACAAAGAGTTAACCTGCCAAAAATACGCGAAACCAAACAGGGCGCAAAAAACAAAAAGCCAAAATTTCGCTTTTTCCAAGCGCTGAAAAACTGTTTCAAATACGGTAATTTTTGCGAAATGCGAGTAATAAACCATAAATTTAAATTTTTTGCGCGAGCCGCAATTTAGCGCTGCGGCTGCGTGAATTTGCCTTTAATTCCTCTTGTCCGGGAACAATCGGCTTTTTAGTTATTATAATTAAATTATTTTTTGCTTCTTTCTGAAAAAATCTTTTAACTAAACGGTCTTCCAGAGAATGAAAAGAAATTACTGCCAACCGTCCCCCGCCAGCCAAAATATCAAGAGTCTGCGGCAAGGTTTTTTGCAAAACAGACAATTCATCATTAACAGCGATGCGTAATGCCTGAAACACCAATGTCGCCGGATGAATTTTGCCGTGCCGTCGGCGCAATACAATCTCCAAACAAAATAATAAGTCAAAAGTAGTTTCTATCTTCTTTTTCTTGCGATAATCAACAATCGCCCGCGCTGCTTTTTTCCAATTTCTTTCTTCGCCAAAAGATCTAAAAATCCTTCCTAATTCATCTTCACTCCATTTATTTAAAATTTCTTTGGCTGTTAAAGGCGCGTCCAAATCCAATCTCATATCCAACGGCTCGTCTCTTAAAAAACTAAATCCCCTGCCGCTGTTTTCAAACTGTTCAGATGACCAACCCAAATCAATCAAAATTCCTTTTATGTCTTTAAAATCAAATGTTTGAATCAATTCTTTTAAATGAACGAAATTTTCTTTTGCTAAAATTAAATTTTTTTTATCCTGAAATCTAATTTTTGCTTTTTTAATATTCTCCGCGTCAACATCTAAAGACAAAACCTTACCTTCTTCCCCGACTTTTTCCAAAAGCGCCGCGGTATGCCCTCCATCTCCCAAAGTACAATCAATCGCGTTATCACCCTGTTTCAAATTCAATCCAGCAATCGCTTCCCTTAATAAAACAGGTATATGCGCCATATTAAATCCCTAATGTGCTCATTTTTTCCGCGATATCGGCGCTGTTGGATTCGGTTTCGGCCTTATATTTTTCCCATTTATCTTCATCCCAAATCTCCAATCTGGAATAAAGTCCTGCCACCACAACTTTTTTAATAATGCCGGCGAATTTAGCCAAATAATCCGGAACAACTATTCTACCTTGGCTGTCAAGGCGCGTGTCCATTGCTCCAGCAAGCATTAAGCGGCTAAAAGCGCGGCTGTCAGCTTGCGTCAAAGGCAGATTTTTAATCTTTTCAGCCAAAATTTTCCATTCATTTTTGGAAAAGATAAATAAACAGTTGTCCAAACCGCGAGTTACCACAGCGCCGCCTTTTAATTCCGCCCTAAACTTTACCGGTATTGCCAGCCGCGATTTCTCATCAAGAGCGTGCTTAAATTCTCCAATAAACATATCTTGGCTGGTTTTTTGTATACTTTAAATCTTTTTCTTAAATCCACTTATCCCCACTTATCCCCACCCAAGATACAGTATACCTCATTTTCATAATTTCTTCAACCACAATTCCACTGGGCTGTGGAAAACTTTTTTTAAAAACAAAACGATAAGGGGTTTTTTACAAGGGTTTTTTCTTGACAATCTTTAAAAACAGAGTATAATAAGAACATTGCGCCAAATGGTTTGACGCAATTCCAAACTTCTTTTTTGTGGAGGTTCCGGTTATGCCCAGAAGGTTATGCAACGAGGACGTGTTAAGGAAAGCGATCCAAGGTCGCGCTGTCGGCGCCAATGGTTCCACCAGAACCATTGTCAAGCTATTCGCTTCGGTCCTGCTCCGTAGCAGGCGAAGCGAAAATCTCTTTGCCGTGGTAGGCATTGAAGGTGAAGGACGCGCGACAGGAAGTTGCTATTTAGCGGCCATGGCGGCCGAAGTCGGCTCTGTGAGCCAAGAACGGATCACATTGTACAAATGCCGATTGTCAAATAATTGGGATATTCTCAAATGGTTTTTAAAGGCAACCGCGGCAAAACGCGAGCAACGCTATATTGAACTGGATGAGAATGTCCTTCGTTTCCTGGCTTGCCAGGAATTTCCAGGATCTCTTTTCTACGACATATTTGTGGATGAAACAATTCACATTTTTTCCGCGTTGCCGGATTTCATAGAGCCAATGAAAAAAATTGCGGCGGAAACCATTGCGGCGGAAACCATTGCGGCGGAAACCATTCAAGAAAGCGCGTAACAGCTACGCGTAATATTTAACTAAAGAGAAATTTCAAAACAGCTCCAAGATATAACACCTTGGAGCATTTTTTTAACTTATGCATAGTTTAAAAAAATAAAAACCCCATTCAACGCTCAATGATTTGTATCGCCGCGAGTTAAGACTTTTTAACAATTTTTTTCGTCCAGTGATGAAAATTATTTCCAAAGAAAAAATTAATAATTCCATCTGCCGAAAAAAATATGATCAAACTAAAACACCTTTTCAGAGATTGATTGACTGTCAACAAATTTCAGAAGTAAAAAAAGTAGAATTGAAAAACTTGTATTTATCTCTAAATCCTGTACAATTAAAAAAGAACATCAATGAAAAAAATAGAAATATTAAAAAATTGCAATCATTAACAAAGTAAGAAATTAAATGTCTCAACCGATGGTATCATAGTTAGATTTTTAGATGCCTAAATGCGGATAAATCACCTCGCCAAAAATCCCCACCTTGGTTTCTATTGTCAAATCTTTTTCCAATCTTTCTTTCAACGCCTCAAGCGGCTCTTTGTCGCCATGCACTAAAAATATTTTTTTAGGCGGCCGCTTCGCCTCTTTTACCCAACCTACCAATTTATTTTGGTCTCCATGCGCGCTATACGCTCCAATTACTTTTATTTCAGCCCTAACTTCTACTTCCTTATTGTAAATTTTAACATTTTTCGCGCCTTTTAAAAGACGGCTTCCTAAAGTTCCGGCTGCTTGATAAGCGATAATGAGCAGAGTGGATTGAGGGTCTTGCAAATAACGAGTCAAATGATGTAAAATTCTACCGCCGTTCATCATTCCTGAACCGGCAATAATTATTTTTGGCGGCTTGATATTATTAATTGTTTTGGATTGCGCCGGCGTGTTGGTAATCAAAAGTCCTGGAAAATCAAATAAATCATCGCCGCGGCCGAGTAAATATCTTGCCGCCTCGTCAAAATATTTTGTGTATTTTTTATAAATTTCCGTGGCTTCCGCCGCCAATGGACTGTCCAAAAAAATCGGCACGCCAGGAATCATTTTGTTATTTAAAAGATTATTAAATTCATAAAGTATTTCCTGAGTGCGTTCCAAAGAAAAAGAAGGAATCATTAAAACGCCTCCTTTTTTAATCGCGGAAATCACAGCCTCCTGCAAAAGAAAAATCCTTCTTTCCGGGTCTTCGTGATTAGCATTTCCATAAGTGGATTCCATCACCAAAAAATCAATTTCACCCAAATCAGCCGTTTCTCTGACAATCGGCACGTGAGAATTGCCAATATCGCCTGAAAAAATAATTATTTTCCCTTCCGCTTCAATCTTGGCAAAAGACGAACCTAAAATATGTCCTGCATCGCGAAGCGTTAAATAAACACCATCGGTAATTTTATATTTTTGGTCGTAATCAACGCTTTTAAATAATTTAATAACGCCTTCAACATCGCTTTCCTCATATAAAGATGGAATTCCAAATTTTTTTTCGCTGTAATTCATTATTTCAAGAGCGTCCAAAAGAACTATCCTGGCAAGATCGCGAGTGGCTGGAGTTGCTAAAATCGTCCCCCTAAACCCGTCTTTAAAAAGCTTTGGCAAACGGCCTGTGTGGTCCAAATGAGCATGGGTTACAACAACAGCCTCTATTTTTTCAGGTTCAAAAGGAAATTTATTCCAATTGCGGTCTTCATTAAATTCCCCGCCCTGAAACATTCCGCAATCAATTAAAATTCTATGCCCATCAGTTTCCAAAAAATGACAGGAACCCGTAACCTCTCCTGCCGCGCCAAAAAAAGAAAGTTTCATAAAAAAATAAATTAGCTTATCTTCTTTGTTCATTATACCAAATAATAGACACAATGCGTATTTTTTGTTAAGATGATTTAGTAAAACTATGGAAGAAACGCAATCAATAATCAAAGATCTCAAACCCTCTCCGATTGAGGAGCCGCCGCTTAAAAATAAACATTCCTGCATAAGCCGAGCTTTAAGCGCGCTCTTTACTATTATTATTTTGGGAATAATTTCTTTCATTATCTTGAGTTTGTTTTTCAGCGGCCCCGCAATTAAGCGCTTGGCTGAATTGCCTAAAAACTTTCCATCGGACATCCCGCTTTTTAATTTTGGAGACCGCTCCGCCATCCATTTTGAAAGCTCTAAAAAAGATGATAAAATCTTCAATCGTTTGGCTCAGTTGCCAAAATATCTTTTAGGTCCCGCAATTTTAAAATTCAATCCAGCTCTTAGCGAAGATGAAAAAACGCTTCTAAACGGCGTTAAAATCTCCGAATCGCCAAACTTTGAAGACATTAAAAAACTTATCCGACCGTCAGAAGAGGAAAATGTTGATATTATTACAATTGATTGGGAAAATTTGAATGAGACTGCTAAAAAAATATCCATTTTTTACAAAAAAAATCTTGTTAACCAAGATTATCAAGTTGCGGAAGAAAAAACTTACGACGGTTTAATCTTAAAATTTAATAAAGACAAAATAAAAGGCGAAATTGAAATAAAAAGCTCCAATGAAAAACAAACTGATTTGACATTAAAGGTTAAATTCCAAAGCCCTTAGTATGGACATCACACTATGAAACTGCATCAAGAATTTATTAGTGTGGATGAGTTGCGAAGTGTTGGAGTAAAAAAATAAGCGAGCTGTATTAAATATACAGCGAGTTTATTTTTTTATGAAACACGAGCAAATCGCCGCAATAATGAATTATGGAGCGCAGTTTTATAGTGTGATGTCCATAGGTCTGTTGCCAATTAAAAAATCAAAATGATTTGGAAAAAAATTTTAACAAATGAATCCGCCACCATTACAGGAGCGGCAATAATTTTAGCCGCCGCTTCAATTTTGTCGCGTCTGCTTGGATTTGCGCGGGATAGAACACTGGCTCATTATTTTGGCGCCGGCGATGTGATTGACGCGTATTACGCCGCTTTTAAAATTCCAGACCTTACTTATAATTTAATTATTTTGGGCGCGTTTTCCGCCGGATTCATCCCAGTTTTTACAAAACTCTTCAATAAAAATTCTTTAAACAAAAATAAAAAAGAGGCGTGGCTTCTTGTGAATAATTCCATCAACACTTTGGGAGTTTTTTTAATTTTTTTGACGATTATTTTAATTATTTTCGCGCCGCTTCTCACTCCAATAGTCGCTCCGGGTTTTACAGGAGAAAAACTTGCGCTAACTACTAAACTTACGCGCATTATGCTTTTAAGCCCGCTTTTTTTGGGATTATCAACAGTAGCCGGCGCAGTGCTTCAGTCACTAAAAAATTTCTTGGTTTATTCTTTGTCGCCAATGCTTTACAATCTTGGAATTATCATCGGCGCGATTTTTTTGGTTCCTTTTTTTGGCCCGGCAGGTCTGGCATGGGGCGTAATTTTAGGAGCTTTTTTACACCTCATTATCCAACTTCCATCAATGCATTTAGCGGGTTTCCGCTACTTTTTTTATGCCAATCTCAAAGATAAAAACTTAATCACCATAATAAAATTAGTAATTCCGCGCACTTTTGGTTTGGCTGCTGGACAAATAAATTCTATTGTAATGACAATGCTCGCCTCAACAATGGCTGTCGGCAGTGTGGCGGTCTATAACTATGGTTTTAATCTGCAATCATTGCCTCTTGGCTTGGTGGGAGTTTCATTTGCCGTGGCCGCATTCCCTTTACTTTCGGAAATGGCGCATAAAAATGAAACTGAAAAAATTATTAAGACGGTAAGCGCGGCAACCAAACAAATACTTTTCCTTACTATTCCTTTAATGCTGATTTTTTTAATGCTGAGGGCGCAGATTGTGCGCGTGGTTTTGGGCACTGGCGCTTTTGATTGGACAGCCACCATAAAAACCGCCGATGTTTTAGCTTTTTTTGCATTAAGTTTGTTCGCGCAATCGTTAATACCTCTGATTTCCAGGGTGTTTTATGCGCTTGAAGACACAAAAACGCCATTTTTTTGCGGTATTTTTTCCGTTTTCATAAATATTCTGCTCGGTTGGTTCTTAACCTCCGCGCCAAAAGCGATTTTTGGGGTGGAAGGTTTGGCATTGGCCTTTTCCATCGCTTCAATTTTTAATCTCGCGCTTCTTTGGGTTTTTCTGCGATTGAGATTAAAAAATCTTAATGAATTTGAAATTCTCCCTTCACTTTATAAAATGAGCGTCGCCGCGATTTTTATGGGAATTGCTTTGCAGGCAATGAAAATTTTAATGGACAAAATTGTTGATACTCATACTTTTTTTGGTATTTTCTCACAAGGATTGATTGCCGGCGCCTTTGGTATTTTAGTTTATTCCTTAATTGGTCTAATGCTAAAAAATCAAGAAATGCTGGCATTAATTGAAACAATTAAAAGAAGATTGATTAAAAAACCTTTAGAAGCGATGGATATTTCTGATATTACAAAGCAGTAATCTATGAACAATATCCGCAATTTTTGTATTATCGCTCACATTGACCATGGTAAATCCACCTTGGCCGACCGTTTATTAGAAATCACCAATACTGTAAGCCAGCGGGAAATGAAATCGCAAATTTTGGATTCTATGGATCTGGAACGCGAGCGCGGCATTACAATTAAATTGGCGCCTGTTAGAATGTTATATAAATATCATCCATGCGGCGAACTAATGACAAATCATGGACAATCTTCAACTTTTAACCCTGAATATAGTGAAGAGAAAAAACCTGTTGAATACATTCTCAATCTAATTGACACCCCGGGACATGTGGATTTTAATTATGAGGTCTCTCGGTCTCTCGCGGCTGTTGAAGGCGCGATTCTGTTAGTTGATGCCACACAAGGCGTGCAAGCGCAGACAATCGGTAATTTATATTTGGCTTTGGAACAAAACTTAACAATAATACCGGTAATCAATAAAATTGATTTGCCGAGCGCGATGATTAAAGAAACTAAACAAGAAATTGTAAATCTTTTGGGTTGCCGCGAAGAAGATATTCTGGAGGTCTCGGCTAAAACCGGAGAGGGCGTGCCCGAATTAATTGAACAGATTGTTAAAATAATACCGCCGCACAAAGGCGAGAAAAAAGCTCTGTTGCGCGCTCTGATTTTTGATTCCATCTATGATGATTATCGCGGAGTGGTTGCGTATGTAAGAATAGTTGACGGAGAAATTAAAAAAGGAGAAAAAATTTTTTTCAAAGCCACTCAAATGGAAAGCGAAGTGATTGAAGTTGGCTATTTCAAGCCAAAATATTCTGTAAGCGAAAATCTTTTCGCTGGAGAAATCGGCTATATCGTCACCGGACTGAAAAACATTGAGGGTTGCCGCGTTGGCGATACTATCGCAAAAAAAGAAGCGACAAATATTACTCCGCTCCACGGTTACAAAACTGTCAACCCAATGGTTTTCGCAGGAATTTTTTGCCAACAAGGCAATGACTATGAACATCTGCGCGAGGCAATTTTAAAATTAAAATTAAACGATTCTTCCCTTACTTTTGAAGCCGAACACTCGTCTGCTTTGGGTTTTGGTTTTCGCTGTGGATTTTTAGGACTTCTGCATTTGGATATTTTTAAAGAAAGGATAGAACGCGAATATAATTTAGATATAATAGTCACTGTGCCGTCAGTAGCTTATTTAGTAACCAATGTTGTTGGTGAAAAAACAACAATTAAAAGCCCGCGAGATTTGCCAGACCCATCCAGCATAAAAATGATTGAAGAGCCATGGGCAAAAACAGATATTGTCTCTCCAAAAGAGTATATTGGACAAATAATGCGGCTAATGGAAGAAAAACACGGCATTTACATAAATACTGAATATCTGGACGCCAATCGCGCCATTTTACATTATGAATTACCGCTTTCAGCCATTTTAGTTAATTTTTATGACCAATTAAAAAGTATTTCCGCCGGTTATGCTTCTTTAAATTACGAATTGAGTTGTTATAAAAAAGCTGATATTGTAAAAATGTCCGTGTCCGTGGCAGAAGAAGAAGCGGAGGCGCTGGCTTCTTTGGTATATAAGGACGAGGCATATCGCGCCGGCAGAATTATTACGCAAAAATTAAAAGAATCCTTGCCGCGGCAAATGTTTGAAGTAAAAATTCAAGCAACGGTTGGAGGAAAAATTATGGCTTCGGAAAGGATTCCTGCCATGCGAAAAGACGTTTTGGCTAAAATGTCAGGCGGCGACTGGACGCGCAAAATGAAACTCTTGAAAAAACAGAAAAAGGGCAAACAAAAAATGTTAGACAAGGGCCGAGTGGAAATCCCGTCTGAAACATATTTGGCAATTTTAAAAAGATAAATACTTTCTCAATTTATTTCATAATTCAAAATAATTAATAAAAATGCTATGAAATTCAAAAAGAAAAAATTAATCAAACTGTTCTGGCTTTTTCTAGCGGCAGTAACGATTTTCAGCATGGTTGCATGGACAATCGCCCCCGCTCTATAGACATCACATTCCAAAATCGGACTCTAAAACCTGCTAATTTGTCAATCTCAATTGCCTTTCAACAAAAAATTCATGAGCCCTATCTACTGATACGCCTCACAAATTTTTTGTCTCCAAGACAACTGATATTGCCAAATTTTCAAGCTCTTAAGTCCAATTTTGGAATGTGATGTCTATATAAACTTATGCGAAAAAAATGGCAACTGGCCAAAATTGCGAGCCAAGAAATTAAAAACAGTTTTCCGGAATTACCGGAGACAATTTTACAATTGCTTTTTAATCGCGGCATCGCCACTCAAAAAAAAATTGATGAATTTTTAAATCCTGATTATTCAAAAGACATTAATGACCCTTATCTTTTTAAAGATATGGAAAAAGCCGTGGCAAGAATTTATATGGCCATTGACAATGACGAATTAATTATTGTTCATGGCGATTATGACGCGGACGGAGTTTGCGCGTCGGTAATTTTAATGTCAGTATTAAAAAATTTAGGCGCGAAACATTTGGATATTTTCCTGCCAGACAGGGATTTGGATGGATATGGCATTAATAAAAATACAGTTGAAATAATTGCCGCGGCAGGAGCAAAGCTTTTAATTTCATGCGATTGCGGCATTTCCAACAAAGAAGAAACAGAACTGGCCCAAAATAAAGGCATTGATGTAATTATCACCGACCATCATAGCGCGCCTGAAACTCTGCCAAAGGTCTGCGCGATTATTCATCCAAAAGTTCCGCGAGAAAATTATCCTGATAAAAATCTTTCAGGCGGAGGCGTGGCTTTTAAGCTGATGCAAGCGCTTATAAAATCCCCACTGGCGCGAAATCATTGGCAAAACAAAAATATCAAACTTGAGGCGTTTGAAAAATGGCAATTGGATTTGGCGGCGATTTCTTCAGTCGCCGACATGATTCCACTAATTGGCGAATCGCGCGCTCTTACAAAATATGGTTTGATAGTCCTTAATAAAACCAAACGACCCGGCTTAAAAGAACTGATTGACATAGGCGGACTTAATAAAAACTCTTCTGACAAAAACGCGCCGCTCAATTTAAACGCGCGTCATATTGCTTTTCAGTTGGCGCCGCGCATTAATGCCGCTGGACGGATGAAACACGCCAATACCGCGTTTCAGCTTCTTATTACGGAAGACAAAGACGAAGCCAAAGAGCTTGCTATAGAACTAAACGCGAATAATAAAGAACGCCAACAAATAACGGAAAAAATGACAAATGAAGCTATCGCTTGCATTGAAGAAACAAAACAAGAAAACAATCCAATAATTTTTGTCATGAAAGAAAATTGGCCGGTAGGACTAATTGGGCTGATTGCCTCAAAATTGAATAATTTATATTACAAACCAGTGTTGGTTATGACAAAAAAAGACGAGGCAACGCATGGCTCTGGAAGAAGCATAGAAGAAATAGATATTATGGAAAAATTAGTGAAATTAAAAAAATATTTTCTAAAATACGGCGGACATCCGCGAGCGTGCGGATTCACTTTAAAACAAACTGATGAAATTTTTCTTAATAATTTTCAAAAAGACATGCTGGAATTAGTAAAGGAAGATATAAAAAATAAAGACATTACTCCCCTGCTTACTATTGACGCGGAAGTAATACTGGAAAATGTTAATTGGGACTTGTTTGATGTCTTGCAAAAATTTGAACCATTTGGCGAAAATAATCCAGAACCAAAATTTTTGGCCAGCAACATAACCATAGCCAATATTGAAGCGGTTGGCAACAACGGACGGCACTTAAAACTCTTAGCGACACAAGGCGGATTCAAACATTATAAATTTATTGGTTTTTGTTTTGGCGATGAAAAAGTGGTTGGACAAAATTGGCGCCAAGTATTAAAACCGCGCGATACAGTGGATATTATTTTTGAAATAGGAGTTAATGAATGGAACGGCAACCGCGAACTGCAATTAAAAATCGTTGATTTAAAAAAAATTTAAGACATAACATTATGAAACTGCATTAAGAATTCATTAGTGCGGATGAGCCGCGAAGTGTTGGAGCGGAAAAATAAGCAAGGTGTATTAGATATACAGCTTACTTATTTTTCCGCGAAACACGAGCGGATCGCCGCAATAATAAATTTTGAGTGCAGTTTCATAATGTTATGTCTATAATTCAAAATAATATGCAACTTTTCATTTACACTGATGGCGGCGCCAGAGGCAACCCTGGCCCTGCCGCGGCCGGAATCGTAATTAAAAACAGCCAAAAAATAGTAGTATCTTTTTTTGGAGAATATCTTGGAGAAATGACTAATAATCAAGCCGAGTATAGAGCTTTAATTTTTGCTTTGGAAAAAGCCGCTGAAATTGGCGGCGTTGAAATTTCTTGTTTTAGCGATAGCGAACTGATGGTAAAACAATTAAATTACAAATATAAAGTAAGAAACCAAGAAATCGCTCCGCTTTTTTTAAAGATTCATAATTTAAGCGCGCAGTTTAAAAAAATTTCTTTTCAACACATCCCGCGCGAGCAAAACAAAGAAGCGGATAAAGTTGTCAATCAAATACTTGACCAAAAAAATAAATAAAAAAAGGAGACGGTTGCGTCTCCATTATTCGTACATTCGTAAAATTTTTCCTCCAAAAACCGAGCGATAATGGAATTACATCCAAAAGTTGCGTCTACATTATTCGTAAAATTCTTCCTCCGTCTCCATTTGACGCGCCCTTTCAAAAAGGCGGTAAAATTTTCTCTTTTCAGCCGCTCGTCTGTCTCGGAACTTTAGCCTCTTTCGAGTAGATTTTCCTCCTCCGCTGTAAGGGTAGCATGTCTTGAGAAGCGGCAATTTTGCATCTTGCATTTCAACAATATGTACAAAGGATGCAGGCCTTAATGTCAAATCAATGAAGAATTTGGAGTTAGGATACTTTTTTTCCCTGTCTCCATTAAGTCCAAAAGGACTTGCTATTGGCAAAGAGCGAAAAAAACTTCTCATCAACGCCTGGCGGGCATTTTTTTCTTCCAAAATAATGCCTGCTTGCGACATTCTCTGTAAAAATCGCCAGACCGCGTGGCTCAGAACATTTACCTTGCCAAAACCCTCCAAGAAAAACACGCCAATCAGCCGTTTTTCCGTCTCATTTATTTCAAACAGGATCGGCCATGCGCTGAATTTGTCCTCGTAGTAATAAGACCCATCTTTACGTTCCATTTTGCTGCCGTCAATTAATCTCCAAAAGAAAGCGTTGCTTTCTCTGCTACGTTTCAACCTAAGCTCAAACTCTTCCAAAAATCCTTGTGCGTTTAATCTCAATCCTAATTTCCGCCACCCGTCCTTGAAAGAATAAAACGCGCTTTCTTCAAGCTCTACTCTCATCGCTAAAGACATAACCGCCTCCTTGAGGTTATAAAGACCTCCGATGTTGTTAAAGAGAATATTTTTATATTAACATGATTTGCTTGAACTGTCAATACTGTGATAAAATACAATGGTTAAAAAGACCTTAATTTAGACAAATACGTCATAAAAACATTAACTGGAATTCATATTTAAACTTGCTTTAAACTCAAATTTTATGCATCAAGAAACTTTAAAAATTTTTGACCCTGATATTTTCAATTCAATTAAACGCGAACTTAACAGACAGGAAGATGGTTTAGAAATGATTCCTTCGGAAAACTTTGCCTCGCCTGCTGTTTTGGAAGCGCTTGGTTCGGTTTTAACAAACAAATATTCGGAAGGCTATCCTGGTAAACGGTATTATGGCGGTTGTGATTTTATTGATGAAGTTGAAAGATTGGCAATTGAGCGAGCCAAACAACTTTTTAAAGCCGAGCATGTTAATGTTCAGCCACTGTCTGGCGCGCCTGCCAACATCGCTGCCTACTTTGCCCTATTAAAACCCGGCGACACTGTTTTAGGTATGGATTTATCGCACGGCGGACACTTAACACACGGACATCCTGTTACTTACATGGCGCAAATTTTTAATTTTGTACGTTATAAAACAAACGAAGCAGGACTGATAGATATTGAAAATTTACGGCAGATGGCTATCGCAAACAAGCCAAAATTGATTTTGGTTGGATATTCCGCCTACTCGCGCGAAATTAACTATGCTAAAATTAAAGAGATTGCCGATGAGGTTGGGTCTCTCACTATGGCCGACATCGCGCATATTGCAGGACTGATTGCCGCTGGCGAGATGAACAATCCAGTGCCGCTTTTTGATGTTGTAACAACAACCACGCATAAAACACTTCGCGGTCCGCGCGGCGGTATGATTATGTGCAAAGAAAAATTTGCCAAAACAATTGATAAAGCGGTTTTTCCCGGCTTTCAAGGCGGTCCGCATGAAAATAATATCGCGGCCAAGGCAGTGGCTTTTAAAGAAGCAATGGAGCCTGAATTCAAAGAATACGCGAAGCAAATAAAGAAAAACGCCAAAATTCTTGAACGAGAATTTTTAAAAATGGATTATAAACTGTGTTTTAACGGCACAGACAATCATCTCTTGTTGATTGATGTGACTAATAAAGCAGTGACAGGAAAGCAGGCGCAGGAGACATTGGACGCGGCAGGCATCACAGTGAACAAAAATATGATTCCTGACGACCCGCGTTCGCCAATGGATCCTTCCGGCATCCGGCTGGGCACTCCGGCTTTAACCACTCGCGGAATGAAAGAAGCTGAAATGGAAATCATCGCTGGCTGGATTGATGAAGCGCTGAACAACTGGCAAAATCCTGAAAAATTGCGGAAAATCCGCCAAAATGTAATTAACCTTACTAAAAATTTTCCAATTTATCCAACTCTAAAATGATATGAAATTATCAAAAATTTTAATCCTATTTTTATTTTCTCTTATGGCTGCGGGACTAATTTTTTTGCAATGGCAAAAAACTGAAAAAGCTCTGGCGGATAATGAGATATTCATAACTCCGACAGCAGTTATTCCAAATCCAGCGCCGCCAAAAAAAGAAGCGCCCGCGCAAATTAAAGGAATTTATTTGACCGCCTATTCCGCTGGCAATTCTAAAAAACTTGAGAAAATTATTGATTTAATCAAAAAAACAGAACTCAACGCGGCGGTTATAGATATTAAGGATTACAGCGGCAAAGTTTTATACGATAGCCAATTAGAATTAGTTAAAAAATTAAAACTGAAAAATAATCGCATAGGAGATGCGACGGCTTTAATAAAAAAATTACACGATAATGAAATCTATGTAATCGCGCGATTAACAGTCTTTCAGGACCCTGAATTGGCAAAATATCGTCCAGAATGGGCGTTTAAAAACAAAAATGGCAAAATTTGGAGAGATAAATTGGGCTTGGCATGGGTGGATGCCGGAAACAAAAACATTTGGCGCTATAATTTAGCTTTAGCCAAAGAAGCTACCGCGCTTGGATTTGATGAAATCAATTTTGATTATGTAAGATTCCCTTCTGACGGACGCATACGCGATATTAATTTCAAACTGGAAGGCAAAAAAAAATACGAAATCATGAAAGATTTTTTCCAATATCTAAATCAGGAAATGGCTGAGAGCAATGTAAAAACATCGCTGGATTTTTTTGGCTTAACCATGGAGCAGCGCGATGATATGAATATAGGACAGCGCTTGGTAGACGCGGTTGACGAGGTTGACTACATTTCTCCAATGATGTACCCGTCGCACTATTATTCAGGGCACCTTGGATTTAAAAACCCGGCCGACCATCCAAAAGAAGTAATCGCAAACGGCATTAAAAAAGGGCTGCCTCTTTTTGATGGCAAAAGAGCGAAATTCCGGCCATGGCTGCAAGCGTTTAATTTGGGAGCAAAATATGACGGCGAAAAAATCCGCGCGCAGATTGACGAGGTGGAAAAACAACCAAACGCCGGCTGGCTTTTGTGGAACGCGGCTAATCGCTACACAGAGGCGGGGTTGAAAAAAGAATCTTAAAATTAACGAGCGGCAGAAGACATGAAAATAATAAACGGCAAATTAATTGCTAAAAAAATTCGCTTAGAACTCAAAAAAAAAATATCCGCCTCGCGAAAAAAACCGCGTCTGGCGGTTATTTTGATTGGCAATGACCCTGCTTCGCGTCTTTATGTGTCTTTAAAAGAAAAAGCATGCAAAGAAGTCGGCATTGATTTTCAAAAAGCGGTGTTTCCAGACACGGTTGAAGAAAAAGATATTTTGGCGCTTATAAAAAAATTGAATAGCGAACCAAAGATTAACGGCATTCTTATCCAACTCCCATTGCCTAAAAAATTTAACGCATCTAAAATTATATGGGCGCTTGAACCAAAAAAAGATGTTGACGGTTTCCATCCAAAAAATGTAAGACAACTAAAAAAAGGTAAAATATTTATTGAACCGGTATTGGCAAAAGCCATTTTTGCCTTAATCAAAAAAGCTGTCCAAAAAAAAATCGCCGCAAAGATTAAGATAGGCACTAAATCAAAATTCGATTCCAAATCAGCGATCAATCCAAAAACAGGCCTTAAAACTTTAATTGTTGGTAAAAGCGATGCCTTTACCGAGCCATTAGAGTCATACTTAAAACAAAAAGGATTCGCGGCTAAACATACTCATTTTAAAAATTATGAAACCGCTAAAAAACAAACGAGCAAAAACGATATTGTTATTATCGCCATTGGTTCAGCCAACTTATTTTCCGCCAAGGACTTTAAAGAAGGAGCAATCATAATAGATGTCGGAATAAATAAATTGACGTCTGGAAGAATAGTCGGGGATGTGAATTTTGACTCGCTTAAAAATAAAAATGTTTTAATTACGCCTGTGCCTGGTGGAGTCGGGCCTGTAACAGTAGCAATGCTTTTGGAAAATGTTTATCTTTTAAAAAAACAACAGCTTATAGACATAACATTATGAAACTGCACTCATAATTTATTATTGCGGCGATCCGCTCGTGTTTCGCGGGAAAATAAGTAAGCTGTATATCTAATACACCTTACTTATTTTCCCGCTCCAACACTTCGCGACTCATCCGCACTAATGAATTCTTAATGCAGTTTCATAATGTTATGTCTTTAAATGATTTGCTTTACTCGCGATGAACAAGAAACACGTTGTTTGGGCCGCCGTTTTTCAAAAAAAATGCAAAGCGGAATTGTTTTATTACTGTCTGGAAATTTGGGTTCTGGCAAAACCACATTTGTTAAAGGCTTGGCTGAAGGTTTGATGATTGAAAAACCTGTCCGCAGCCCGACTTTTAATTTGTTGCGCGTTTATAAAATCAAAAAAAACAAAAAAATTTCCTTACTTGTTCACGCCGACCTTTACCGGCTAAAAGACGCCAATGAAATAGTTGATTTGGGGCTTTTGGAATTTATAGGCGACAAAAAAACGTTGGTGGCAATTGAGTGGCCAAAAAAAATTATACCATTTCTTAAAAAGAAAAAAACTAACGCACGAATCAAGAGAATAAAATTTTCAATTAATGGCGGCAAAAGAAAAATAATCTTTTTAAAAAAATAAAGCCAACCGCGCTTGGATAGCCGAGTTCTTTACAAAAAACTCTCCGCATTGAAGAGTTTTAATTCTTAATTCTTAATTCTTAATTCTACTATTCTTCCTCTTCATCTTTATTTCTACCGCCCTTTTGTTCAATCTCACTTAATAAAATGTTTTCCACATAAATTCCGCGCGGATAAAAAATTCTTTCCAACTCATTTTTTAATTCAGCTTCTACAATATCGCGTTTGCCTGAAACAAAATCTTGAAAAGAATATTTTGAAGCAATCAACCTAAAACGGCTTCTAATTGTTGGACGCACAATTTTAGCCACGAAATCCTCGCCAATGGTTTGCCAAATCGCTGGGATTTGGTGAACATCTAAACGCAATAAAACCGTCCCTTCAATAACGATTTTTTTGTTATCTTGCATAGTGGCTACGATTGGAACATCGCCAAGGGCTTTTTCATTTTCCGGATTAAAATCGCGCCTAATGCCGTATTCCAATGTTTGCGTATTAAAAAGTTTAGCCTTTTGCCAAAAAGGAATTTTAAGATGAAGACCTGGCGCTAAAACCTTTTTCAAAACACCGCGGCCCAAATCATAAACGCAAGCAACATATCCTGGCGGCACATAAATAAAAAGACCTCCTAAAACATCCTCCACAACAAAATTATACATCATTTTATCTAAAGAATCAGCTCCCATATTTTTATGTAATTTAAGCCAAAATGGCTAATAAAATAAAATTAATTTTCAGTATCATCCACAACCGAACTTTCTTTCCTAAACATAGATAGTATATATGAAAAAGCTAAAGAAGTCAAGATAAAAACCGACTTAACCATTGGCAGAGCCCAAAGCGCCAAAAAACTCATAATTGGGAAAAAAATGGCGTAAAGTTGTTCCGAACGGCCAGTTTTTATCTTTCTTTGATGCAAATAAATTTCTATAAAAAGCACAAGACCAACAGCTGCCGCCCAATACAAATCGCGCGCGCCCAAATTAAAACCATAAAAAAATGTATTGATAATTTCAGGCCTGTCTATACCAGGATATAAAACATTAAGTTTATAACGGGTTAAACCGCCTAAAAAAACTTGATAAAGCAAGACCAACACCAAACCCTGAATAGCTAAAACAATAGTTTTGGCATATGGATTAACCTTATACTTTCTTAATAACTCGCGCGCCTTTTCTTTTAATGCCTCAGGGTCTTTTATAAAATCTTTTTCCAATTTCTTTATTTTTTTCGCTACCAAAAGATATTTTGCTTTATTGCGTTCGGAAATAATGCTCAAAGGCAATAAAACCATCCGAAGAGCCACTGTTAAAATTATGACGGCGTATCCCATATTTTCTTTGGCAAAACCATTATACAGCCAAATCAACAGATTAAAAACCGGAATATAAAGAAAATTGGTCCAAATAAGGCCGAGAAAATCCATAATAATGTTATTGTAAGCAGAGCTTGAAATTTCGTCAGGTCTCGCAAGAAAGAAAATCTACAATTTTCTTTCTTAACTCAACCTTAGAAATTATAGCAAACTTCGCAATAAAAAACAACAAAAAGGGCAAAATTAACAAGCAACTGTCGCGCTTTCTAAAATTTAAAAGTTAATCATTGGATAAAGACATCGCATTCCAAAATCGAACTTAAAAGCTTGAAAATTTGGCAATATCGTTGGAATGTGATGTCTATATGTTGCCTATTGCTTGCCGCCATTTTTTCTTTAAAACATCTCGCGCGAGCGGTTTTAATTTATTTTTATAAACACCTAAAATTTTATCGCTTTTTTCAATCCACCCCAATGAATAAATTGCTAAAGCAGCCACTCCTCTGTTGGTCATTTCCATTGACACTGCTTTACTGACTATTACATTAGAAATATCCGCCTGAAAAGGCAAAAGATGCTTGTTTAAAGTCAATCCCCCATCAGCTTTGATTTTTTTCACAACCACGCCGCTCTTTTTCATTTCATCCAAAATATCTTCAACCTGAAAAGCGGCCGCTTCAATTGCCGCGTTAATTAGATGCCCCTTTGTTGTAAAATTGCTTAAACCAAAAATAGCGGCGCGCGCTTTTGAATTCCAATAAGGCGCTCCTAAACCCACAAAAGACGGAATCAAAATTACGCCGCCAGAGTCCTTTGCTTCGTATGACAAACGATTAGCTTCTTCATAATCATTAAACAGTTTCAAATTATCGCGCAACCATTTTAAAGCGCCTCCGCTTTGAAAAATACTTCCTTCCAGAGCGTAAATAACTTCTTTGTCTTTTTGCCAGGCAATAGTAGTGATTAAATTTTTGTTTTTAAAAAGCGGTTTTTTACCGACATTTGCCACCACAAATCCGCCTGTCCCATAAGTTGCTTTGGTATCACCGAATTTAAAACATCCTTCACCATAAAGAGCCGATGTCTGGTCGCCGCAAACCGCTAAAATCGGAACGCGCCAACTGTTAATTTCCGCCATGCCAAAATTAGCGCCTCTCGCAACTGATGGTAAAACGCGAGGTAAAATTTCCATTGGAATTTGAAAAAGTTTCAATAAATCCTTATCCCAAGAAAGATTTTTTATGTTAAATAACATCGTGCGGCTGGCGTTGGAAACATCTGTCACATGGGATTTGCCGCCGGTCAATTTATAGATTATCCAAGAGTCCACTGTGCCGAAAAGCAATTCGCCGCGCTTGGCTTTTTGTTTGGCATTGGCAACATTATCCAAAATCCAATTTATTTTTGTGGCTGAAAAATACGGGTCAAGCCGCAATCCTGTTTTTAAATAAATTTTGTTTGCCAAATCGCGTTTTTTCAGCGCTGCGCAAAATTTATCCGTTCTTCTGTCCTGCCAGACAATTGCCGGATAAATTGGTCTGCTATCCTTTTTTGACCAAATTATAGTTGTCTCACGCTGATTTGTAATGCCTAATCCAACAATTTCTTTTAAACCTGAAAATTCAGCCAACAATTTTTCCAAAACTTCTTTCGTTGCCAACCAAAGCTCATTCGGGTCTTGTTCTACCCAACAGGAGCGCGGGCTAAAAGACGCGATTTCTTTCTGCTCTTGTTTTACAATCTTTAAATCCACATTAAAAAACGCAGCTCTAACAGATGATGTTCCAATGTCTAAAGCAATGATGTATTTCATAAATATGGTTAAACTATACGCTAAACTTGACAAAAAAACAAATCTGTGATATAATGTTCAGTTCAAATAGCGGCTGAAAAGCGCTGTTTGAGAGAGGTTCTTTCAAACTCAAAAAGGAGGACAAAATGGAA
>Ga0265296_1000148_pt1 | contig 135262 bp, 137 predicted proteins | sample MunlanPumphouse1_FD_189073 | JGI IMG/M metagenome (GOLD analysis project Ga0265296, IMG submission 189073) | Groundwater microbial communities from a municipal landfill in Southern Ontario, Canada - Pumphouse #1 | ecosystem: Environmental > Aquatic > Deep subsurface > Groundwater | place...
CCCCAATGGGGGAGAGGGTTAGGGTGAGGGGGAAGTAATCTTCTCGGAGCCGGAAGTGCGCAGCGAATTTTTGAGCTGTTGGACTACGCCCAACGAACTTCCTCATTTGCAAAAACCAAACCGGACATTGCTGCCTAATACCAAGTTGCGGTCATACAGGTAATTATAGTTTTTGTAGGGGCGGACCTATGTGTCCGCCCTCAGAGTGGTCGCACATGCAAGTGTGCCTCTACAAAACCGAAGCTATTTTTACTTCTATGAGCGCAACTTGGTATAAATCCCCCTTTTTCAAAGGGGGACTTAAAAACCAACGCGAACAAACTTTTCTTCTACGAGGAAGAAACCTAACTCTTGAGACAGGTTTTGAAATAGGTTTTAATAGGTCCCGCGCTGCTGCGTGGCCAGCTTAAAGTAATGTTGCCGGGCCTCATAAATGGTCCGGCGAGGGTCACGCAGAAACAAGTCCAGGAACTCCTGGTTGTTGAATAGGTAGAGCTTCCCGTCATAGATCAGGAAGACCTTGGGATTGATGTCCTCCAAGCGGCCCATGGCCATCGAAGTGACGCAGTAGCCGCCGAATTGCGGTTGATAGCGCGGCGCATCCCGGAGGAACTCATACCGGTCGCCGCTGGAAGCAAAATGGTACTCGGCGCCCCCTAACCGCTCAATAATCCGCTTGCTGCCTTTCACCGCCCGGTTGCGGGTGAAATACGCCACCGGGTCGTAGCCGTGCAGGGCTATGGAGTTCTCCAGATTGAGCAGGGCCATACCCGAGCCCCCGGAGGTTGTAGGCGGCGGCTGTGCCGCGGTCGCGGCCACCAGGCCGCCCACGATGAGCAGCGCCAGCCATACCTTAACTACCTGTATTTTCATAATATACCCTCCACTTATAAGAAATCTAGCGTTTACCAAAAGTTCTTTCTTCTTGTCCCCTCTCCCCCCAGCGGGGGGAGAGGGTTAGGGTGAGGGGGGGGACGCCTCCAGCCTCAATCGCAATATTTGCCCTCATAGACCTGGGCCATGACCCACTGCTCACCGAGCTTCGCAGGGATTATGATGCGCTCGTACCCTTCCCCTTCAAAGTCGTCCAACTCGGGGATCAGAAGCGGGAGTTCGGCCGACCCCAGGAGCCAGGCCGGGTGCTCCGGCCCTTGGGGGTCGTAACGGAAAGACTTGAAGCCCTGGTAGTGGCCCAGGTATCCCCGGATTTGGCATCGACCCCACTCACCACTGAGACCTGCCAGCAGGAAGTGATTGGCCTCCCCAGGAGCCAGGCTGCCATAAACGACTAACCTATTTTCGGGGTTGTCGGTCATCTTATCTCAGTGGCACGGGCATCTTGCCAGGGCAGATGAACAGGCTGAAAGCCTGTTCCACTTTACCTTAAATCTTGTTATTCTGAGCGGAATGAAGAATCTCTCATCTTTCTTCTATGCCTCAACGGCGGCGGCCCAGGCGGTTGCGCAGGGCCAGCAAAAATAAGGCCGTCTGACCGGGGATAAGCAAGACACTGAACCCGGCTATCAGTTTCCCCATAAAGGTCACGGGTTCGGCCCACGTGGGCCGCTGGAGGGTGGCCTTTTGGAGGAGATAAATAAATGAATCTCCAAAATCGGCTATGTGGAGAGGATTGACAACCTCCAATCCCAGCCTCCAGACTAATCCCGACAGGCCAAACAATAATATAACGAGCCACATTAAGGCCCATAAGGGCCGTTCACCATAACCACTTAAAGACCTATATAGATTATACCAGGAGAAAAAAATCCAGCGCCTCCAAGGGCTGGCTCGCCGGTGCATCTCCATTTCGCCGTAATGGAAATCGCCCGCGTTTTTATAGTCTCCCTCGTTTTCATAATTGATCCTAATATACCTGTAAAGCTCCTCAACTCTTGCATACTCGGCTTTGTTTGGTTTTGAAATCTTTAAATAGGGCCATCTCCAAAACAATGCAATATTGATAAGATTGGCTTTAGCCCTATAGAAAAGAGATGGTTCCTTCTCATCTAACAATACCTCATCATAGACAGCTTGCCGAATCGGTAACCATTTCACATCCTTTCTAAAAAACCAATTACTGTAAGAATGCCAAGTTATATTACGATATTCAATGTGCCGCAAATCTGTGCCAGCAAACGCCACATTGGCAAGCGATAGGTCCTGAAACCTTACCACCGTGCTGTGCTCAATCTTAAGGTCACGAAAATTACCAATAAAAGGGTGATCCCGCTCTTTTGGAGATTGGAAATTAATTGTTGCAAAAGTCGCCTGGCCTGCAAATTGGGCGGCAGTAAAAATAGCCTGATCGTCAAACTCGGTTTCAGAAAAGTCAACATTGCCATTAAATTTAGCCAGATAAAAGTTAGCCCTTCCACAAAATTTTGCTTTAATAAAACTGACAAATACGCCAAATTTAACCTGGGAAAAGTTGGTCTCGCCTGAAAATTGCGAATTCTCAAAGAATGTCCAACTATTAAATTCAGCATGTTCAAAATTGGCATTATGAAATACTTGGCGTGCAAATAAAAGCATATCACCCGGGAAAAAGACACCGCGGAAGTTATAGTCTTTTCGCTCCAATTTCTCCATAATTGAAGCGCTAAAGGCATTTAAATCTTTATCCAACTGACGGGAATGTAAAATGCACATGCCCTCTGGGTCTGATTCTAATTGGGGATTCTGGCATAAATCAGGATAATAAACGTCTTTTCTCCTAGGCTTGTTGAAATTACAAGTCGGCATAATATTATTTACCTATTGAGCAAGGTCTTCTTTAAAACATAGTGGCCTTTGTATAAAGTAAATGACATCACCGCTCCAAAATCACCACCGCCAAGGCCCGGCTATCTTCGTCGGTGAGGGACAGGTGCATGTTGGCGATGCCCGCGGTCTCACAGAGGGCCGCGGCCCGGCCGCTTACGAAAATTTCGGGCTTGCCTATGGGGTTGGGGACTACCTCCACCTCCCGCCAGCGGATGCCGCCTTTGCGCAGGCCCACCCCTAACGCCTTGGAAAAGGCTTCCTTCGCGGCAAAGCGCATGGCCAGGGCGGACGCGGCCCAGGCCTTCCCCCGGCAGTAGGCGATCTCCCGGCTCGTGAAGACGCGGTCTAAAAACCGGTCGCCATAGCGCTCCAAGACCCGCTCGATCCGGGCCACCTTCACCAGGTCAACGCCGATGCCGTAAATCATAGAAACCAGTAATCAGTTATCAGCTTTCAGTTTTGGCCAAGATAAACACCGCTCCGGTCATAGAGACCACGGGCTAGCCGTTACTTCTTTGGTTCTTTTTTGACGGCCGGGGCCTCTGCTTTGCCCATACAGCCCGATTCGCTGCACGCCGGGCACTTTTTGGGTTTGCACCGGGTCTCCACTTTTTCGCCACATTTCTCGCAGGTAAAGACGGCCATGTTGATATCCTCCAGAGCTAACAGGTTATAATTGCTGCCTCCATCCTAAGTCTGGATGTCGTGTCCATCATGTGACGGGATTAGGCTTCGGGCTCCGCCTGCTCTCCTTTTACCTCTTCCGCATGGCATTTAGCCAGAATTTTGTCGGTTATTTCGGGAAGATGTTCAAAGAGCCCATCCAGGGCGCCGCCGCGTTTAATGCCATGGAAAGAAATTTCGTCTCCTTTAATGACGATAAAGGCAATGGGCGTGACCATCACCCCGCCGCCACCGCCACCGCCCTCCCCTTCTTTCTTGTTGTCGGTGCCTTTTCCGCCACCCGCGCCGACCCCCAGAGAGATTCTGGAAATAGGAATCAGGGTGAATTCTCCCACCTTAATCTCCTGCCCTAAGATGGTTTCGGTTTTGGCAACGGTTTTGAGTTCATCCATGAGCTTGCCGATAATTTCCACAGCAGGAGCCGCCATAGCTTTTCTCCTTATTTATCCTTATGTTATGGTCTTGTCAGGTTTTTGAGGTCCCAGGCGAATCTCAATATCCTTATATAAGGCAGTTGAATCAAAAAAGTGGTTAGTTTCGAGGCCACCCGGTAAGGATAAATCGTCACCCGGATTTTGGCATAATTGCGGTTTTCAAAATTCACCGACAGAGAAACATTCTCCAGGTGGATATTGCTTGCCACCGCAAAAAGCAGGCCGTTCCACATGGGGTCAGGCAGGGAGATGGCGGCTTGCGAATCCCGGAAATTGAGCGTTTTAAAGACTTCCAGCATGAAGCGCCAGACCCGATGAATTAATTCCAGGCACAGTTCCCGCTTGGCCCACAGCCGCTTAAGCACCGCCCAGCCACGCCTTTCCCTCTTTTCGGTGCTGGCTTCCTGCTTTTTGGGTTTCTCCTCAGCCAAGCTTTTCTTCAGGGACAGGCCCAGCCATCTGATCTTGAGCCAGTTCTCTCCGGAATCGTACCCCAGGGAAATGGGGGCCGCCAGAATGACCACCCCCATCAGAATCACACTCAGAATCAAGTAGCTCATAGGGCTTCCAGAAAGCCTCGGGGAAAGCATAGGCAGGGGGCTAGCCCCCTGTCCTCACTCTTTCCCGCGCGGAAAGGCGAACTCCAGGGCCTCGTCCAGGCGCGAAACCAAGTGAAAGGTGAGTTCACCCCGCACGGACTCGGGAATCTCCTCCAGGTCCACCTGGTTTTGGGCCGGGAGAATGATCTCCTGGATACCGGCCCGGTGCGCGGCCAGGACCTTGTTCTTGATGCCGCCCACCGGGAGCACATGGCCCCGGAGGGTGATTTCGCCGGTCATGGCCAGGTTTTTTTTCACGGCGCGGCCCGATAAGAGCGACACCAGGGCAGTGAGCATGGCCACCCCGGCAGAGGGGCCGTCCTTGGGGATGGCGCCCGCAGGCACGTGGATGTGGAGGTCGGACTTCTCGAAGAAGTCTTCCTCGATCCCCAGGAAGGGGGCCCGCGCCCGAATGTAGGACAACGCGGCGTTGGCGGACTCTTTCATGACATCACCCAACTGCCCGGTGAGTTTCAGGCTCCCCTTGCCCGGCATGCGCAGGACTTCAATGAAGAGGATGTCGCCGCCGGTTGGGGTCCAGGCCAGCCCCGTGGCCACGCCCGGTTCGGGGTGATCCAGAGCCGCGTCCCGGAAAAAGCGCGGCGGTCCCAAGTACTGGGTCACGTCAGCGTCATCGATCTTGACCTGCTGACGGCCGCCTTCCGCCACTTCCCGGGCCACGCCCCGGCAGAGCGCGGCGATTTCCCGCTCCAGGTTCCGTAGCCCCGCCTCCCGAGTGTAGGAGGCGATGACCCGGCGGACGGCCTCGCGGGTGAGCTCCATCTGCTCGACAGTCAGACCGTGAGCCTCCAGTTGCCGGGGCAGGAGGTGGCTGAAGGCGATCTCCAGCTTCTCCTCCTCGGTGTAGCCGGTGAGTTCCAAGACCTCCATGCGGTCCCGCAGGGCCGGCGGGATGGGGTCCAGAAGATTGGCGGTGGTGATAAACATGACCTTGGACAGGTCGAAGTCCACCTCCAGGTAATGGTCGGAAAAAGTGTTATTCTGTTCCGGGTCCAAAACCTCCAAGAGGGCAGACGATGGGTCTCCCCTAAAATCGGCCCCGATCTTGTCCACTTCATCCAGAATAAACACCGGGTTGTTGGAGCCGGCTTTGCGGATGGACTGGATGATGCGGCCAGGGAGAGCCCCCACATAAGTGCGGCGATGGCCCCGAATCTCGGCTTCATCCCGGACCCCCCCTAACGAGAGGCGCACAAACTTGCGGCCCAGTGCCCTTGCGATGGAGCGGCCTAAAGAGGTCTTGCCGGTGCCCGGCGGGCCTACGAAGCAAAGGATGGGGCCTTTCAGGTCGGGCTTGAGTTTGCGCACCGCCAGGTATTCCAGGATGCGCTTTTTCACTTTTTCCAGGTCATAGTGGTCCTCGTCCAGGATTTCCCGGGCTTGGTGCAGGTCCAGGTTGTCCTCGGTAGATTTGGCCCAGGGCAACTCGATGAGCCACTCCAGGAAATTGCGGATGACCTGGTGATCCGGCGACGTAGGCGGAGTGCGTTTCAGACGGTTCAGTTCCCGTTCCGCCTCTTTCATGGCGTGGGGCGGCAACTCCGCCTCCTCCAGGCGGAACTGCAGATCGTCGACGTCCCGAGTGCGGTCATCCCCTTCCCCCAGTTCCTTCTGCAAGACCTTGATGTGTTCCCGGATGTAGTATTCCTTCTGGGCCTTGTCCATCTCGGTCTTCACCTGGCCCTGAATCTTCTTGCCCAACTCCAGGATTTCCAACTCCCGGTTGATGGCGGTCAATACCTTTCGCAGGCGCTCCGTCACATCGATGGTCTCCAGCATTTCCTGCTTCTCGGCTTTGGAAATATTAAGGCTGCCCGCGGTGACGTCGGCCAGGACCCGGGGGTCGCTGAACTCCCGCACCAAGGCCCCCAGTTCCGAGGGCAGGTAGGGGGAGAGCTCCAACATTTTCAGGAAGAGGCCTTTGACGTTGGAAACCAGGGCCTCCACTTCGAGAGAGGGTTCGTATTCCTCCGGGATAGGGGTTATCCGGGCCATCAGGTAAGGTTCCTGACCCACCCAACTCTCCACCCGGAAACGGTACAGGCCTTGAATGAGGAGACGCACAGAGTCGTCGTCGGCTTTGCGCATTTTTAAGATGACCGCGGCGGTGCCGACATTGTAAAAATTGTTCGGGTCAAACCCCGTGGGCTTTTCTTCCTTGCTGGTCAAAAAACCCAGGGTCTTATCCTGGAGCAAAACCTCGTGCACCAGCTTCTGGGCCGGCTCCTCCCAGAGGGCCAGGGGCATGACGATACGGGGGAACAGCACCAGGTCGGTTGCCGGTAATATGGGGAGGATCCGAGGGCCAGGCTGTTCATCAGATGGAATGGCCACCTGGATTTCGTCGGTCTCGTGATGATTGGTCATGATATCTCCATATGCTTAAGTTAAGGATTTTACCGTGATCTGTCGACTCTGGGGCACTTTGCGAGGCAAGCGGACTTCCAGAATGCCATCCACATAGGCGGCTTCCACGCCCTCGGAATCAATGGGGAGGGGGAGTGTGAAGCGCCGTTCAAACGCGCCGAAACCTATCTCCAGTCGAATAAAGCGCCGGAGGCCTTCCGGAGGGGGAGGCCGGCGCCGCCCCCGCACTACCAGTTCGTGCGCGGTTAAGGACAGGGAAATGTCCTCTGCGGCCACCCCGGCCAACTCCAGGCGGAGCACCAGCCCCTGGCTGGTTTCATAGAAATCGGCCGCGGGCCTAAAAGACGCCGAGGTCTTATGGGCTTCCAGCAAGGTATCGAGGCCGCGGCGCACCTGTTCTTCCAGGCGGTCGAAGTCTCGGATGACTCGGATTTTGATGAGACGGTACATAAGCTCCTCAAAAATTGATTTCTTCTTAATGTAATAATTTTAATGACAAAATCCAGGGATGGCGCTTTTTTATCTGCAAGCCAGCAGCTTTTTTATAAGCAATGACTTATGAGCCTCTTGCAAATATCTCCCTGCCTGTCATTCTGAGGGAGCGAAGCGACCGAAGAATCTCATAAGTGGTTGAAAATACGAGATCATTCGCTTCGCTCAGGATGACAAAACGGCTTTTTGCAAGAACCTCTTATACCAATTCGCATTCAAACGGTGGCACAGGCGTCTCGCCTGTGCAGGCGCAGGCTATAAGTCTGCGCCTACCCGACATTGCTCTTTGAATGCAGCTCGGTATTACAAGTCATTTCAAAACCTAATTCCGGCCTGATCTTGAATCAAGCAAGTGCGCCTGAACAGGTAAAGAATCACCCCCCTTTTCTAAAGGGGGGTAGGGGGGATTAAATAACACTTGATAATCCCCTTAAATTCCCCTTTAGAAAGGAGGACTAAAACTTCGCCCTCGTTCCCAAGCGCAAGCCTTAGCCCTCGTTCCCAAGCTCCAGCTTGGGCGCCGCTACCTCCCTGCGCGCCCGACCCTGCTTGTCCAAAACCCGCTGGCTTTAAAGGGACGGGGGAAAAAGTCCCCCTTTGAAAAAGGGGGATTGAGGGGGATTTGGTTTTTCACGGTAAAGCCTGCGGCTGCCAAATTACCTGTTCGACGGCATCAATCCTCCATCGCCGTCTTTAAGGCTCGCTTGCAACCCTGATAACGCTCGCTTAAAAAGCCTGTCATCTTTCTCATCATTGTTTGATGCATCGCAGACCAGAGTTTATGCTGTCCCCATGCCTTGCCGGGATAAAAGTGAGACACTTAAAATCAAGTTGAGGATTATGGCCAGGCTCCAGCCCTCCCCCCTGTGCCGCGTCCCGGGACAAGGATACTGGCCCACCATTAATCCATTGATATTAATAGCTAATTTTAGCTGGAGCCGAATATTAACCCCGGGACAGGGTCGGCACAACCCTGGCACACCCCTGGCACAACGTCGACCGGAACACGCATGCACGCGGGTTTAGACCGGGTATATGGCGAGGGCGCCTCGGCAATGTCCCGGCACATGTGCCGAAGTTGCCCCCAAAAACGACCCGCGCCCGACTATTTTCGTCGATTTTTGGCGCATTTTAGGGTGATTTTAAGCCATGCAAACACCGTTTTTACCGTCTTTATCCTTCATTCTGAACGAAGTGCAGGATCTCACTTCGTTAAAAATATGAGCTTCTGCGCTACGCTCATGAGAGCGCTGGTCAAAAGTTCTTCCTTTTATTCTCCTCTCCCCTTGTGGGAGAGGGTAGGGTGAGGGGTGAGGCTGAAAACCTTTTGGCAACGAGTATTATGACTATGCTTATCAAAGGCAGGTTTTAAAATGGCTTGTGCAAGAGGTCGCTTGGCCGGCCTTCCTCTATCCCCTGCCTTGACCGAAAACGCAAATCCTGGTAGTTTTCCAGGCATGTCACCACAGGTAATTTGTTTGGGAGCTATCAACCTTGACCTGAAGTTTCAGGTGGAGGATCTGGCGGGTTTCCTGAAGGACTGGGGCACCGGATTGACCCGGGGGGGCGAAGAGGCCGTATCCCGGGGAGAGGAGTCCCGCCTCAAGGAACTGCTGGGCCGGTACGGCCGGCCGGCAGGGCGCTTCGGCGGCGGCATGGCCGCCAACACGGCCTATGCCCTGGCCTGTCTGGGTATCCCGGTAACCCTGGTAGGACGCGTAGGGAATGATGCCGATGGAGAATTTCTTATAAAAAGCCTGGCCGGGGTGGATCTGGCGCACGTGATCACCAAAGGGGAAAGCGGCCGGGCCTATATCCTGGCGGACCCGGAAGGCGAACGCACCATCCTGCTGGCGCCCAATACCAATGATGATATAGACGAGCGGGATATTCCCTGGGAAGCCCTTAACAATACAACTTTTCTCCACCTCACCGCGCTCGCGGGAGACGGCCCTCTGGCGCTCCAGGGGATGATCGCCAGCCGGGTCCAGGAATCGGTGCGCCTCAGCCTGGACCCGGGGGAACTCTATGCCCGACGCGGCTGGCAGGCCATTGAAGCCATCCTGGATCACACAGAAACCCTGCTGCTAAACGAAATCGAGTGGCGGCTATTGGGGGGAGATATCAACGTTCACCCCACCTGGGCCCCGCCCCTGGTGGTGATCAAACGGGGGGGCCGGGGCGCCCGGCTGCTGACGCCGCTTCGCCATCTGGATTTTCCGGTGGAGCTGGGCGGAGAATTGGTGGATACCCTGGGCGCGGGTGACGTCTTCGCCGCAGGCTACCTGGCCGGACGCCTGGCCGGGCTGCATCTCAATCTTTGCGTGCGCCTGGGCAACCGGGCCGCAGCAGTGAGCCTCGGGGGCGCCGGGCGCGAGAGCTACCCGGATAAGATCTTTATAGAACGACAGATACAACTGCTGCAACAGGCTTGAATAATTCAGGGGAAAAGTCGGGCCACTGCTTGCGTAGGGGCTGGTTTAAAACCCGCTCCTACAGGGGAAAAAGCGCGGATATAAACCGCATCGACAAAAAATTAATGATATCATCAGGCTGTAAGCTATGACAGATAAGGGGAAAGTATGTCCAAGGTCCAGTTGATTACCAATTGCGAGGGTCCCCTGGCTCTCAATGACAACGCTTTTGAGCTCTGCCGGGACTTTATTAAGCCCCAGGGGGACCGGTTTTTCCGGCAGGTAAGCCGCTATGACAATTACCTGGCGGAGGTGGCCAAAAAGCCCGGGTACCAATCCGGGAACATCCTCAAGCTCATCCTGCCTTTTTTGAAGGCCCATGGCCTCACCAATGCCCAGATCGGGACTTACTCCCGGCAGACCATGATGCTGATGCCCGGGGCCGAAGGCGCCTATCAGTTCCTCCGCGGCCGCAATTTGCCCATTTTTGAGATCAGCACCAGCTACCGGCAATTTGCCAACGCCGTGGGGCTCAAGTTGGGTTTTAAACCACAACACGTCTTTTGCACCGAACTGGGTCTGGACCGCTTTGAGCTTGCCGCGGCCGAAACCGCGGAATTACTGGGCCTCCAGGAAGAAATTACCGGGGCGCCGGAGATCGAGCTGCACGAGGCCGCATCAATCACGGACCTACCGGGGGCAGTGCAGGAGGCCGCGGCCACGCTGGACCGGATCTTTGGGGAGCTGCTCCCGGCCATGGGGATCGGCGCCCTCCTGAAGGAAGTGAAGCCCTTCGGCGGGCCTGAGAAGGCCAAAGCCGTGGCCGACATTCTCGTGAAAACCGGCCTGAAAATGTCAGAAACCATCTATATAGGGGACAGCACCACCGACGTCCAGGCCTTCGAGGCGGTGCGGGCCGGGGGTGGCCTGGCCATTTCCTTCAACGGCGACAGCAACGCGATGAATGCCGCGGAAGTGGTGCTGGTGTCGGATAGCGCCTGGTCTATCGCGCTGTTAACCGCGGTTTTTCAGTCGTGGGGCAAAGAAGGGGTGCTGGAAGTGGCGGCCCCGGAGACCCGGGACAAGTCTCGGAGCCTGGTGCTCCCGGAAGACACGATCGATCCCATTATGACGGGTCTTAATGGCCATATGTTAAACATTTATCTGTCCAAGGGCATCGACCGCGCCAAAATCGCCAAGGAGAGCCTGGCCATGCGGGCCAAACTCCGGAGCGAGGCCGTGGCCGCTGAGGGTTGAGCGCAGATAAAAGCAAAGGGCGGTTTTAAGAACCGCCCTCCAAATTCATCGTGGGGTCATAATAACGCAGCGCAAGGTCGCTATTTCTGTTTCTTGACGAATTTTTTCGGTTCCTTGGCAAACTGGTCCTTGCAGAGTTCGGAACAGAAATAATAGGTCTCATCTTCAAACTCATATGCGAACTTTCCATGCATGTCCTTCAGGTCCATCATACACACCGGGTCCACGTCACATTTGGCTGGATCTTTGGCCATGGCTCTCTCCTTATGAACTTAAACTTATATAAAGACTAAGAAGCCTCTATCCCGCCGTCAAGGGAACCGTGGCATTTCCACACCGGCTTCAATGAAGTTCTGGATCACCCGGCCGCATTGATGATGGGCAAAAACAACTCGGGCTTGAGGGAAGCGCCTCCCACCAGCGCGCCATCGATATCCGGTTGACCCAGGAGAGTTGCGGCGTTGTCCGGGGTGACGCTGCCGCCATACTGAATACGGATTGCTTCGGCGTGAGGCCCCATGAACTCCCGCAGCAGACTGCGGATGAAGGCATGAACTTCCTGGGCCTGCTGGGGTGTAGCAGTTTTACCGGTGCCGATGGCCCATACCGGCTCGTAGGCGATAACCAGGCGGTCCGGGCCCGCGGCCACACCAGCCAACCCCTCGCGCAGCTGCGTGCGCACGAGCTCGAAGGTCCGGTCCGCTTCCCGTTCCCCCAGGGTTTCGCCCACACAGAGGATGACGGCTAGACCGCTCTCCAGGACTGCTTGAAGTCGGCGATTGACCGTGGCATTGGTCTCGCCGAAGTGCTGGCGCCGCTCGGAATGCCCGATGATGACATAATGGCAGCCCACATCGGCCAGCATCACAGGAGAAATGGCGCCGGTGTAGGCCCCCTGCTTTTCCCAAAAAGAGTCTTGGGCCGCCAGGCGGATGTCGGACCCGGACAGCTCTTCGGCCACTGCGGCCAGGGCGGTATAAGGCGGGGCGACCGCCACTTCAGCCCGCCGCCCCGGTCCCATCCCCTGCCGGATGTCCCGGGCCAGTGCCCTGGCTTCGGCCAGAGTCTTGTGCATCTTCCAGTTTCCCGCGATGAAAGGCTGGCGCTCAGACATTGGGATTCCCCTCGGCCCATTCCTCCAGGGCCGTGATACCCGGCAACTTTTTACCTTCCAGCAGTTCAATGAAGGCGCCCCCGCCTGTGGAGACATAAGAAAATTTCTGGAAGTCCCCGGCCTTGTGCAAGGCCACATCGGTATCGCCGCCGCCAACGATGGTCAGGGCATAAGATTCCGCCACCTTCTGGACCATGGCCATGGTGCCCCGGCTGAAGGCGTCGAACTCAAAAGCTCCCATGGGTCCGTTCCAGATAATGGTTTTGGCGTTTTGCAGCGCCTCGCCAAAGAGGGTGACAGTGGCCGGACCGATGTCGGTGATGAGCCATTCCCGGGGCACTTCCTGCACCGGAGTAATCTTGGTTTCGGCCTGTTTATCCAACCTGTCGGCCACCACGCAATCCACCGGCAGGTAAAATTTCACGTTCTTCTGCAAGGCCTCGGCCATGATCTCTCTGGCCGCGTCCAACAGGTTATCGTCCGTGAGGGATTTGCCCACTTCATACCCCATGCTCTTCAGAAAGGTATTGGCCATGGCCCCGCCGATGATCATCTTGTCCACGTGCTGCAAGAGATTCTTCAGGGCAATGAGCTTGCTGGAAACTTTGGCGCCGCCAATGATGGCCGCCAGGGGCCGGGCCGGGTCTTCCATGGAACGGTGAAAATAATGCACCTCATCCCGCATCAAAAAGCCGCCGACGCAGATGGGGGCAAAATGGGTGACCGCTTCCACCGAGGCGTGGGCCCGGTGCGCCACCGCAAAGGCATCGTCCACATAGATATCGATGCCTTTCATCAATTCCCGGGAAAAATCGGGATCGTTTTTTTCTTCCTCGGCGTGAAACCGCAGGTTTTCCAGGAGCAGCACATCGCCGGGCTTCATTTCCGCCTTGAGCTGATCCACTTCGGGACCGATGCAATCCGGTGCCAGGTTCACCTTCTTATGCAGCCGATAGGCCAGCCGACGGGCCACCGGGGCCAGGGAGTAGGCCTCCACCCTTTGGCCTTTGGGCCGCCCCAAATGAGAGGCCAGGACCACTTTGGCGTCGGCCTCCAGACAATAATTGATGGTGGGCAACACCGCCCGGATACGAGTATCGTCCGTAATATTGAGGTTCTGGTCTAAGGGGACGTTGAAATCCACCCGGATAAAAAGGGTTTTCCCTTTGATGTCAATTTCGTCGATATACTTCACTGGCAGCTCCTATTACTCACAAATTACTTATAAATTAATCCAGGTGGCGATCCACATGCACCGCCAGGTCTCATATCCGGTGGGAAATCCATTAATAGCTATCCTGACCGCCATTCCTCCTCCCGTTGCAAAATGACGGCCGCAAGGCTCAAAGGCTTTATAAGTACGGCTTTATGTTAATCAGAGTTATTCTGGCCGTCAATGATTTTATCTTTTTGGGGGGATTTTCCGAAAAGGAGGATAAGATAATGTGAGTCGGGGATGTTGACCTCGGAGGTTGACGAACTCGCGGCTCCCTGAAGAGGTCTTTTGCTGGGGCCCTGGGCCAGCGCTTCGGAATTGTGTGAATGCGCCCATCAAACCCTTTGACTCTTGCTTTTTACACTATTTTAATTTAAGTCTAGATGTTAATTTTTATGGGATTCTCCATGGCCAATCCAATTCGTCAACTAGGGCAACGCTCGTTGAATCTGGTTCAAGAAGCCGGGGGCATGATGATCTTCCTCCTGGAAGGTCTGGGTTTGGCCTGCGTACCGCCTTTCCGGTTCCGGCGGTTTCTCCAGGAATTACAGAATATTGGGGTCAGATCCACCCTGATCGTCATGCTTACCGCGGCTTTTACGGGCATGGTCATGGCCTTGCAGGGCTATTACACTTTGAGAAGGTATGGTTCCGAAGGGGCACTGGGGTCGGTGGTGGCTTTGGGTCTGATACGTGAAATGGGGCCAGTGCTCACCGGAATCATGGTTTCAGCCCGAGCCGGCTCGGCGGTCACGGCTGAGATCGGGATCATGCGGATAACCGAACAACTGGACGCCCTGGACACCATGGCCGTTAACCCCATCCAATATGTGGTGATGCCAAAGCTGCTGGCGGGAGTCATTGCGGTACCCTTGCTCACCGCGATTTTTGACGTAGTGGGCATCCTGGGCGGCTACCTGGTGGGCGTTGTCCTTTTGGGAGTAAGTTCCGGATCATATTTTTCCAGCATGACCCAGAGCGTGGTAATGAACGATGTTAACGGCGGCATCGTCAAGTCCCTGGTCTTTGGCCTCACCATCATCCTGGTGGCCTGCTACAATGGCTACTACACCGAACATGGCGCCGAGGGCGTAAGCAAAGCTACCAACCAGACCGTGGTCTTGTCTGCGGTGCTGGTGCTGGCGTGGGACTACGTTCTCACGTCTTTCTTTATGTAACCATGATCAAGATCATCAATCTGGTCAAATCCTTCCGCGGTCACAAGGTCCTGGACGGCATCAACCTCGAGATTCCCACCGGTCAGATTACCGTGGTGATCGGCAAGAGCGGCGTGGGCAAAAGTGTGCTCTTGAAGCACATCATCGGCCTGTTAAAACCCGACTCCGGTCAGATCCTCGTGGACGACCGGGATATCGCTCTGTTGAAGGGAAACAGCCTACGGGAATTCAAACTGCGCCTCGCGGTGCTCTTTCAGGGCGGAGCTCTTTTCGATTCGCTCAGCGTCTTTGAAAATATCGCCTTCCCCTTAAGGGAAAAAACCCGGCTGTCCGAAGACGAGATTGCCACCCGAGTCCGGGAACGCCTGGTCCAGATGAATCTGGCCTCTGAAGTGGAAGCCAAGTTTCCCGATGAACTGAGCGGTGGCATGAAAAAGCGCGTCGCCCTGGCCCGGGCCATGATCCAGGAACCGGAAATCATGTTCTTCGACGAACCGGTCACCGGGCTGGACCCGCCCATGACCAATACCGTCTTCCATCTCATCTCCAAGACCCATCAGGACAGTGGCTATACCGCCTTGATGGTAAGCCACGATATTCCCGAGGTCTTTCATGTGGCGCACCAGGTGGCAATGCTCCATAAGGGCCGGATTATTGCTGCAGGCACCCCCGAGGAGATTCAAAGCCATCCCGACCCGATGGTTCAGAGTTTCATCCACGGGGAAGTTGACTTTCTGGAGGATTAGACAATCTTATGAGAAGAACCAATCTGGAACTGACAGTCGGTGTCTTCGTGCTGTTGGGCCTGGCTTGCCTGGCTTATCTGGCTATTAATCTGGGCAAGATGGAGATTTACGGCGAGGGTTACCAGATTTTTGCCATATTTGATAATGTCTCCGGACTCAAAAGCGGGGCCACGGTGGAAATTGCCGGGGTGGAAGTTGGCCAGGTGAATTCCATTCAGCTTACCTCCCTGTACCAGGCCCGGGTCGGCCTGAGGTTGCATGAGGGGATTAAAGTTCACGACGATGCCATCGCCTCCGTGCGCACCAAGGGGATCATCGGGGATAAATTCGTTAAGTTGTCCCCGGGTAGCTCGGAAAATCTCATCCCGGTGGGTGGCAAGATCATCAACACCGAATCCGGCATCGACCTGGAAGAACTGATTGGCAGTTACATCCACGGCAAGGTTTGAATCTTGGCTAACGTTGGGTAAAACCGGGCAAAAAGGATATTTCCCGTCTGAGTACCCACCCTGGTCTTTAACTTGCTGTTTTTGGTCTTATCTTGATGAACAGGAATAGAATTCCTCTTGCGCCTTTGAGACAACCAGTCTGACTTAAAGCTGGGGCTGCGGCAAAGGGTTTCCCGGCCATCACCAAGTCTCCGGGAGAATTTTCGAGATTGAAGGTAAAGGAGCGCGTATGAGTCGTTTATTGATAAGAAGCGCGATTTTCGGTTTAGCTTTGCAGTTGGTGCTAGGGGCTTCCGGGGCCTGGGCGGGTCAGCCTACGGAAGTTGTCCGAAGTGTTATTGAGCGAGCCCTTGATGTTCTGAAAAATCCATCCTATAGCAAGTCACAAAAGCACCAGATGGTCAAGAATATCGTGGACCCTCACTTCAATTACCGGGAGATGGCCAAGCTCTCCCTGGGAGCAACCTGGGGGAGTCTCAATGGCGGTCAACAGGCTGAATTTGTGAGTTTGTTTTCCGAGCTTCTTGAGGCCTCTTATGCCGACAAGATCGATAAGTATGCCCAAAGGGTGAAAATTGATTACGCCGACGAAATCCCGGATGGTAATCGCGTTGAAGTGCGCACCGTAGTGCGAAGGCCCAATGACCGGTTCCCCTTGAACTACCGTCTCATCCAGGAAGGCGGCACCTGGAAGGTTTACGATGTGGTGATCGAGGGCGTCAGCCTGGTAAGCAACTACCGGTCGCAGTTCAGCCGCATTATTCATCAATCTTCTTATGCTGAACTGGTGCGGCGCCTCAAGACCAAAGTATCGGAATTACAGCAAACCGGATGATGACCGGATTTGTCCGGCAAAGCGGAAACGGGCTCCGGTTTTGAACCGGCCCGTTTCCGTTGCCACCAAGCCTTGGCCTCACCTACATTACAGAGCGCTACCCCGGCAATCGGGGCGCCGCATCACATCCACCCCTAACCCCGGCCTCCCATGACGTCTGAACCGGCTCGCCCCTACAGTTACTACACCCTTCTCTGCATTTGCTGCGGCATAGTCCTGGGCTGCTACTTCGGCACCTATATGCGCTTCCCGGTGGTGCCGCTGTTTGCCCAGTCCCTGGGCGCCGACACCGTGTTGGTAGGGGTGATCAACGCGGCCTTCCTCTTGGCCGCAGGGGCACTGTCCCTGCCCCTGGGCCTGATCGCCACCCGACTGGGCATGAAACGCCTGGCCGGCATAGGCCTCCTGATTTTGGCCGCGTCTTCCTTTCTGCTGGCGGTCAGCCATACGCCACACCAGCTTATTTGGATTTATCTGTTCTCCGGGGCAGGTTTGGCGGCGTTCGGCCCAACCACCATGTCTTATGTGGCCGGGATTTCACCGCCCACCCATTTGGGCCGGGCTTACGGCTGGTATACTACCGCGCTCTATGTCGGCATGAGCCTGGGGCCGGCAGCCGGCGGCTTCGTGGCGGAGGCCTGGGGCTTCCCTATGGTGTTTATCCTGTCGGGCCTCAGCATCTTCGTAACCTTCTGGGTTACGTTCTTTTTTCTGCCCCGGGCCCGTCACGTCATGCCGGGGGGCCACCAGCATTCCCCCATTGGACGCGCCGTCATCCGGGAAGCCTTAAAAAATCTACCCTTGTTGGGCTCCTGGGTAGCCACCGGCGGGGGTTGCTTCGGGTTGGGCATAGTCCTCACCTTCCTGCCTCTCCATGCCCACGAGCGAGGTTTGAGTTACGGACAGATTGGCTTGATCTTTGCTGTCCAAGGGGTTATGAACGCCCTTTCCCGCCTGCCCTTCGGCCACTTGAGCGACCGGGTCCAGAACCGCAGCCTCTTGGTGATTTTGGGACTCCTGGGTGTGGTTGCCTCGTTGGCCGGTTACGGCATCTCCCGGCGACCGATGCATTTCAACCTCTGCGCCGTGGCCATGGGGCTGAGCATGGGCCTGGCCTTCACGTCAGTGGCCGCCTTCAGTGTGGAAACCGTCCTGCCGGAATTCCGGGGGTTGGCCATGGGCGGCTATAACTCCGCCATCTATTTGGGCATGATGGTCAGTTCTGCGGGCTTAGGGCCAATCATCGGCCGCATCGGTTTTGAAGACGGTTTCCTCATTACCGCGTTCATCACGCTCCTGATTACCGGCGGCTCCTGTCTTCTTATGAAGAATTTCTCTCCTCCGGGCACCCCAGCGCCCAAGGCAAGTTAACCTTCCGGAGGGTAAGGCTGGTTTGTTCACCGGAGCCAATTCTCCTCGAGGAAGATATAATTAATTAACTCTTCGGCCAGATGGACTATTTCAGGCCCTTGAAAAACTTGAAAATTTGGAAAACAGCTGGTCCGTTTGTTTCGCCGATAAAGAGAGGGAAAAGCGTGATGGAAAACAAGGTGCGTGGGTGCGCTGGGGTGCGAGTCTTCTTCGTAGCCTTGGCCGTTCTGTTCATAATGGCAGGGTCTCAGGCCCTGGCTGCTGGTCCCACGGATAGCGTAATAAGCCTCTTTAACGAAGTATCGAGCATCCTAAGTAATCCGGCCCTCCAGGGCAGTTCCCACCGTTTCCAGAAAGTCGAACTGGTGGAGAAAGCCTCGGCCCGTTATTTTGATTACCGGGAAATGGCCAAACGCTCTCTGGGGGAAACCTGGGATTCCCTGAATCATGGCCAGCAAGACGAGTTCGTGAAGGATTTCAGCGGTCTCTTAAAGGCCTCTCATGCCCGTTCCCTCTTCATGTTCACCAAGGGCAAGGTGGCTTACCAGCCGCAAATCCTCAAGGCTGATGACGCCGAGGTGCCCATCGTCATCTTGCCCCCCAACGACAAGATCTCCGTCAGTTTCCGGATGTCCAAGAAACCCCAGGGCTGGATGATTTACGACTTGGTGATCGAGGGGGTCAGCTCGCTGGATCATTATAAAACTCAATTCGCCCGGATTATCCAGGAGTCCTCGTTCAAAAACCTCCTCAAGGTCCTGAAGGCCAAAATGCAGGAAATATGCATACCCTAATGATGCTTCAGGCCCTTTCAGGGGGACGTTGCTCCACTGTTACGATTCGCCGAACTCCCACGGCGTATCCTTGCGGTAGGCCAGGGCCTGGCAGGAGGCGATGAGGCCGCCTTTGGGGTCCGTCACTTCGATGAAATAAGTTGCGGTGCGGCGGCCAGCGCGGAGTTCCCGGGTTGAAGCCACCAGACGCTCACCCATCTTGGCCGCGGCATGGAAGGTCAGGTTCATGTTGAGGGCCACTGCCACGGTGCCGTGCCCGTTCACCGCGGCCTGAAAGGCTTCATCGATTAAAGCAAAGATTGCCGACCCATGCACCATCCCCATGATATTGGCCATCTCGGGACGGCAGACCATGGACACCCGGGCCCGGCCCGGGCCTACGTCTTCTAGTTCCAATTGCCAGAATTTGCTGATCTCTTGCGCGGCAATCCGCTCCTTGAAGGCAGTCAGAAAAGCTTCATTAACCTTGCTCATTTCTTCCCCCACGTATTCGTTTTCCGGAAGTCCCTATAGGGGCGGGTTTCAAACCCGCCCCTACGGCTACTTTTGACGATAAAGTCCACTACTATCTGAGCCTCTTGCAAAAGTCTCTTTGCGGTCGAAACCGTATATATAATAAAGCACAGGCTGGAAAGCCTGTGCTACCGGCGAATTTCCGGCAATTTTGCAAGAAGCTCTTTTGGCAATTACTATTAAGTGTCTTCGCTTCGTTCATGATGACAGAGAAAAACGGTGTTTTTCATGGCTTAAAATCACCCTAAACTGCCCAAAAAATCGCTGAAAATGGCCGGGCTCGGGCCGATTTGAAGGGCAAACCCGGCACATGTGCCGGGATATTGCCGAGGTGCCTTCGCCATATACCCGGTCTAAACCCGCGTGCAAGCGCGTTCCGGTCGAGGCGGTGCCAGGGTTGTCACGCGCTTGTCCCGCGCTTGTCCCAGGGTAATAATCGGGCTTTCGTAATATTTAGTCTTTAATATCAATAAATTAATGATGAGCTGGCATCCTCGTGCCGGGACACGGCACAGGCGGAACAGCTGGAGTCTGTCAATTTTCCTAAGGTTGGCCAGCAGTGAACCGCTTTTATCCCGGCAAGTCATGTCGACAGCATAAACTCAGAACTGCGACGGCATCCAGCAATGATGAGAAAGGTGACCTGCTTTTCAAGCGGACATGATCAGGTTGTAACCACATCATTTGCCAAAAGAGGTTCTTGCAAAAAGCCGTTTGGTCTATTATGAGATTCTCCGGCCCCTTCGTTCCCTTAGGATGACAGGCAGGGAGGTATTTGCAAGAGGCTCATCTGATAATCGTTATCCCCAGCTTTGCTGACCGCTGATAGCTGCCCGCTTACTCATAAATCTCCGGAAACTGGTTCTTCCAGCGGCGGTGGAGCCAGAGCCATTGAGCCGGTTCGGCTCGCACCCAGGCTTCGATGACCCGGTTTTGCAGTTCTAAATGGCGCTGGATGTCAGCCTGAGCGTCGGAGGTTTTTTTAAGGGGCAGTGGTGGGAAAATCGCCATGAGGTGACGACCGTCCGGCAGGCGCCGGGATAAGGTGGGCAGAACCGGGGTCCCCCGGCGGGCTAGGAGCGCCGCCACAGGGGTGGTGCGGGCCGGTTTGCCAAAGAAGTTCACCAGGACCCCTCCCGCGGTGGTGGTGTTCTGGTCGATGACAATCCCCACCGGCCAGTTCTGCCGCAGATATCCCATGATTCCCTTCATGCCCTTCTGCTTGGCCACCATGGCGTTACCGCCCCGCTGTCTGATATACCGGGCCATTCGGGCCGCCCACGGTTGGTCCAACTCCCGGCCCACCGCCACTCCTGGCCGGCAGAGGAGGCCGTAGCCCATGACAGTATACTCCCAGTTGCCGGCGTGAGCCGCGATGGCGATGGCGCCTCGCCCCTGTGCCAGCGCCGCCTCCATATGCTCATCACCTACGATGACCACTTTCCGTTTGATCACGGACAGCGGGGCCAGGAGAAGTTCCACCATCTCCCAGGCAAAGCGCACGAAATGGCAGAAAACCTCCCGGGCCAGACGCTCTCGGTCCTCGGGGTTAAGCGTGTCTCCGTAAGCAAATTTCAGGTTAGCCAGGGTGATCCGCCGGTGCCGTTTATCCAAGCGGTACCAAAGTGCGGCCAGACTTCTCACCAACCAGTTACTGCAAAGACCCATGGCTCACCTGCGTACCGTTGAAAATGACTTGCTGATAACTTGGAGTCGCCTCTGTCGTCGCCATCACTACTGATTCATCGGGAAAACCGTGGGAGAATCCGCCATGACGGGTGCCCCGCCCGGCTTTCCCCGCCGCCGTCCGTAAATCCGTACCGCCTCTTCTCCCACCAGGTCGGCAACCCTGGCCATAAGAAGGCGTGCCACCACCTCTTTGCCTCCGTGGTAGGCGGCCTTGCGGCCCCAGTGCCAGGGATTGGCGTAATTAAACGCGGTCCAGCCCCAACGCGCCACTTTGTCCAGGTGGTATCGCTGAATGAAGGTGAAGCCCCAATGGCTCTTGACGTTCTGATACATCTCATGATAACGCACCACCGTCGCCAGTTCCACATCCTTGAAAGGACGCATAGGCACGGTCTCCAGCCAGGCGGCCAGCCGGCTGCCCACCCGGTTGTGCAGGGCCACCAAATCTGCCAGGGAGGCCTTGAGTTCGGGCCGGTCTTCGTTGGGATAATAGACGCGGGCGATCTCCCTGATCAAATCCATGGACATATCGTTAATGGCCTTGAAGGAGATGGCGGTCCCCGGCCACCATTTGAGCAGGTAACGGCGGCGGTAGCTGCGGATGAGTTCCAGGGCGGTCAGATCTGCGGGCCGGGGGTCCGGCAGGTTGATTCTGACTTCATCGGGGGCCCCCTCTTGCCGCAGCAAGGCATGGATCACCTGATGCCGGGTCCAGAGGCGCACGGTGAGCAGAGACGCCCCCCAGAGCGCCAGTAGTGCGCCGATGGCGAGAATGAGCCAATGGTATTCCAGGGAAAAATTCATGGTGGCGAGAACAGGGCTCCAGGTTTCATGGGTATGAGAATATGGCGAAAGTCACGCAGGTCCGGGCTGAACGGGGTTCACCCCCCGCCCTCCCCTTCCCGGCGATTCTGTAAGACGCCGTAAACCGCCTCAATTTCTGTGGCCATCTGCTCCAAAGAAAAACGCTCCACCACCAGTTCCCTGCCCCGACGCCCCAACTCCTGGCGATAGTTAGGGTTGGCCTGCAAACGGCCCAAGGCTTGAGCCAGCGCCTGGGGATTCCGGGGGGGCACGAGCAAGCCGGTTTCGGCGTCAATGACCACCTCCGGAATACCGCCCACCGTGGTTCCCACCACCGGCCGGGCCATAGCCATAGCCTGCAGGAGAGACTGGGGCACCCCTTCGTTGGCATAGGACGCCAGGACCACCACGTCCATCAGGGCAAACCAGGGCGTCACTTGATCTCGGAAACCTGCCAGGCGCACCCAGGGCTGGAGGCCTAATTGGGCGATTTTCTCTTCAATCACCACCCGGTAAGGCCCCTCCCCCACCAGGAGAAGAAAGGCCCGAACGCCGTCGGCAATGAGATTCCGGAAGGCCTCCAAAAGATAGAGGTGCCCCTTCCAGGAGCGCAGCACTGCGACGCTGCCAAAGACAAAAGCATCGGTGGGAATCTTGATCTGGGCCAGCAACTCCCGGCTTTTTTCCTGGGGGACAAACTCCGCCAGATCCACCCCTGTGGGGATGGAAAAAATCCGCTGACCCGGCACTCCCAGGCGCTTCATGAGCAACTCCCTGGTAACCTGCCCGGTGGTGATGATGGCGGCCGGGGTCTGGTAGAGCCAGCGGGTGGGCCAGTTGATTTTGACCCGGGTGGATAGATGTCGGGTCCGCACCAGCAGGGGCCGGTTACGCAGGCTGCGCCAAGCCAGGGAGCCGACCCAGGAATCCAGGGAGCTGTGGGTGTTCAAGATATCGGGCGTCTCTGCATGCAAAAGTCGGCGTAGATTTATCCAGGCGCCCAGATTGTGCGTTCCCCCGAAAGTCAGAGGCGTTACCGAAAACCGGTGAAGGCAAGCCCGACGGTAGAGCTCCCCCCGGGGATCGCAGGCAACGGCCAGCCGATGGCCGCGCTGGCGCATGGCCAAGGCTTCCACCAGGATGCGGCGCTCCTGCCCGCCCCAGCCCAGGGAGGCTTCGGTATGGAGGATAGATAACGACTTGGGCGTTGACTTATCGGCCATGAGGCATCTTATCTTGTTAGCGTTAGACTTTCCAGCACTATCAAGCCCCCCGAGACCCTGCGTGCCGCCGATGGAGGTCTAGATAGAGTTCTTCCAGTTGGCGCACCATGGCCTCCAGGGAATAGCGCTTTGCCACAGTGCGCCGGGCTGCGTCTGCCAGGCGCTGCCGCTCGTTCGGATGCAGGGCGAGGTCCAGGATGGCCCTGGTCAGCGCCTGGGGGTCACCGGCTGCCACCAGCCGGCCATTAACCCCATCCACGATGGCCTCCAGGGAGCCGCTCACCCTGGTGGCCACCACCGGCAACCCTGCGCCCATGGCTTTCAATAGGGCCAGAGGTAGGCCTTCCCACAAGGAAGGCTGCACGAAAAGGTCCAAAGCGCGATAAATTTCCGGCAGATCCCGGCGAGTGCCCAAAAACCTGACCATGTCCTGAAGGCCCAAGTCTTGGACCTGGCGCTTTAAATCTTCCTGCCGCCGGCCTTCCCCCACCAAAAGCACGAGCATATCGGGAATCTCCCGACGCACCTCCGGGAGCGCCGCCAACAGATGGGCATGACCTTTCTGGTCCTCCAACCGGCCCACAGCCCCGATGACCAGACCACTCACTCCCAGGCGCTCCCGGGCCGCATCCCGGCTTAAAGGCGTGTCCAACTCGGCCAGGGGAATGCCGTAAGGCAGGAGCAGCAGGCGCGAGGCGGGCACGCCATCGTACCGCCGCACGTCTTGCCAGACCTGGGGGCTCCCCACCAAAACCCGATCCGTGGCCCGCGCCAGGAGAAAGTTCCATGCCCGGCGATGAAATTTTACCCGGGTATAGGAATTGTGGACCGAGGCCACCACCCCGGACAAGCCCATCCCCAGGGCGCCCAGGCGGCCATAGAGGTTGGGGTGGTAGAGGTGGGTATGCAGAATGTCCGGGCGCTGGGCTTTCAGCAGCCGCCGCACCGCACCCGCCACTCGCCAGACGGAGGTGCGCTTGATATCCAGCCCCAAGCTGATCACGTCATAGCCCTGGGCGAGGAGTTCATGACCCACGGGGCCGGCGGGGCCGAGGGTGGCAACCGCGGCAGAGAAGCGCCCCGGGTCAAGGCCTCGGACAATGGCAGCCACCAAGTCCTCCGCTCCGCCTACCGGCATGGTCGCCAAAAGATGGAGGACCCGGACGCGCTTATCAGAGGATGTTGCGGCTGGCGGCAGCAAGCCTGCCTGGGCTCCAGATGGGTTCAATTGCACCGCGATACCGAACTCCTTTGCCTTTTCAGCGCTACGAGCAGGCCATCTCCCGTCGAGCAAATGTGGGCCATGTCCGGCGGATACACCAGATTATATTATTATACCAAAAAACCTTGCTGGGTATAGCTGCTTTCCCGGGTTGATGGGGTGGGGATTAAGGGAAAAGAGAGCCATGCAGTTCATGCGACTGGAGATCGAGATCCCTTGATCATAGGATAAACGGAAGGGTTTGAAAATTCTCGCCAGGAGTTGGAGAATTTTGCCTCTCCAGGGCTTGACAGTCAGTCCAGGTTTTGTTACCTATTCAGGTGAATTACACGTGGGGCTGTAGCTCAGCTGGAAGAGCACTTGAATGGCATTCAAGGGGTCAGGGGTTCAAGTCCCCTCAGCTCCACCAAATTTTTGGCGGGAATTACAAGAGGTTGGCAACCTGGAAGTTGCTGGCCTTTTTGCTTTTTGGGGCATTTTTCACCGCGGCTGGGTTACGCTCAACTTCATTGTAGTGATTTTTCTACTACATTGGCGAAGTTGCCGTTACTTTCTGGACTTGGGCAGGCTCTTTTCCTGCTTCAATGCCGGCTTCTGCCAACAAAGAGAAAATATGACCAGAGGCCGCCGAAGGCCGAAGGCACCGACCATTCGCCGGAGGGGAACAGGTCACGCAGGCAGGGCAACAGATGTGAGTCGAGACGGACGTGGTTAAACCCCATCCAGCGCTTGAAGCGCTTGGAGGGCGAATCATGAAAATCAACGATGGCAATGGCGCCTTCCGGGGAGAGATCCTGGCTGGCAGTCAGCAAGGCCGCCTCCCACCCGGGATTAAACATGGATAGGGCGTAGGAAAAAACCACCAAATCGAAGCGTCCCGGAGCCACTGGCTGGTCATAGGCGGCCGCCACGAGTGTGAGCCGTTGGCCCAGATTCCGCAGTTTCTGGTGCGCTTGCCCCAGCATGTGGGGTGATAGATCCAGTCCCCAAAGTTGAGCTTCGGGAAAGAGACGTCCCAGATGCAGAAGGTTCTTGCCCGTGCCGCAGCCCACCTCAAGGATAGCTTTGGGATGGCACTGCGCCGCCGCCAGGCGTATCAGGTTCTCCCTGCCCCGCAGAAAGGTCCAGCGAGTGAAGTCATAAATCCTGGCATGGATCCGGTAATACTGGGCAATTGCCGACTGGGCCTGGGCCGTACTGTCTGTGGTCATCAGCACACTTCCGCCAGATGCAGGCTCCCGTAAGTGCCTACCCGGTCCATTTGATGTAAGGGTTGGGTCAGCTCCGGAAAAAATTGCAGTCTTGCCGTTACTATTTCAGGGAGAAAGCTCAAGTCCGGCCCGGCAGAGCGTAGCAAAATCCTGGTGCCCGGCCGGCTGTTCCGGAAGATCTGGCGCCATTCTTCCAGGAGGGCTTGAGTATCATTCCAGGCCAGCCAATCCTGGTGATCCAGGAGGACGAAATGGCTGTATACTCCTGGGTGTGCCTGCAAAAATTCGGTGACCGTAGCTGTGTGCACCTTTATGCAGTCGAGACTTTGCCTGAGTGTGGAGAAGTTCTTGGGCTCCAGATAGCGAGGGCAACAGTCGGCAGCATAGGAGCCAGTGAGGTAAACTCTCCAGAAGTAATTGTCCCGGATAGGCACCCCGGTGAAAACCCTTCGCAGTTTGTCCTGCACATAGCACCCGAGCCCGCCCGGATACCGGTGTTCGATGAGCCGGAGTTGGGGGCTGGGGACACCAATAAAGGCCATGGTCCCAGGCTGGCGGAGCAACCAGGTTATCCCCCGACTGAACAGATGTGGCTCCAGTCGGTCATAGCAACGCTGCTGCTCTGCCAAAGATCCAGCCTCAAGCAGAGCCAGAGCCAAGCCCTTTTTTTTGCCTTTTAACATTAACTTATTGAAAGCCCAAGCAAAATCACCAGCAGCGCCCCGCAAGTAGAAGGATCGACGCAGTCCCTTCGGGTTGAAATAATAACCGAATTTTTCATCCCAGAATTCTTGGGCCCAAACCGGCAAGGAAGGCCGGAGGGTGGCATAGATGTCCCGATACCCCAGGCCTCCCCCCTCGCCGAACAGGGAGAACAGGGCCTGGTGGTCGCCGGCGTCCAACAGAGCCATCTTAAGGCAGAGAACAGCGTTTTGCCGGTAATTGACATCAACGGCATGGATGGCGGCGGGCCCATCCAAGAGGTAATCCAGCACATTGCAACCGGCGCTGGTGATGGCAACGATGGTGCTTTCCGGGGTGAGGCCCAGCAATTCCCGGTCGAGGCGAGGATCTTCCCAGCAGGTGTTGTAAATCAGACGGTTTTCATGGATAAATGCAAACAGCCTTTCTTGCAGTCCGCTAACCATTATCAGCTCCGGCTGAAAAGAGATTAATCAATTATGCCGAATGATTGTTCAGGGGGTGTTAGTTTTTAGTAACAAATCAGATAACATTCTGCTTCGGGCAGCCTGCTTCCTTTGGTTAAACCAGGTAACGGAGATGCATATTTCAGGAATAGACGTGAGGAAGGAGGATCTTGTTAGCGACTAGCTTGCCAAGACATTTTTTGCAAAATATTTTATGGAATCATCGAGGTTTTGATGAGCGTTGAAATTTATTTGTGTAGTTCGGATAGTGCTGGATTAAGGTGGTTAAATTTATTCAATCTTCCATTTGCCGTAATGTAATATCAATCTAATATTTTTTTCATTTTTTGTTTTATCAATTAAACATACACCAAATGGGGTAATCCTACCTATTTCTTCTGAATATTTAACACTATAACCTGTTCCATTATCATCTTTCCTTATATTAATTATTTTATCAAAAATTAAATCACCCAGCAATACATCTATTATAATTTTATTATTCTCAGTTCTTTCTTGTAATACATATTTTCTTCCTTCTTCGGTTAAGTTAACCACATAATATTCGCTTCCATTGCTTCCTATTCCATGAATATTCATTAATATTAATTTATTGGCCAACATCTTAATATAATTCGACATGTTATCTTTGGTAATCAATATGCCTTGGTCAGGGCTTTGGCTTATTTCAACGCTACCGATTTTTTTTACAGGATATTGTGTCGCTGTTAAAATTAATTTTTTTACTTTATCATTCGTAAGATTCTCGCTACAACCAATGCTTATGAAAACCAAGATTGCAATTAATAAATATCCATAGAAATAGACTACTTTTTCTCTCATGTCATATATCCTTATTTCAAAAATAATATTTGGTGGTTACCGGTGTCCTTAAAGTACCGCTGAAGTTTTGGGTAGTTTAGCTCCTGCTCAAGCCGGGGTCGTGGCCTTCTGGATGAACTGGGCCAATTCCGGAGACACCGAGGTAAAGCGGATGGCGGCTTCATGATGCCCCTCGGCAGCGGGCTTGACCGCGGTGACTTTGCCATAGATCTTCCCCGGGAGCTCGGCCGTCTTCTCTCCCAGGAGATTGAGTCGAACATCCTCCCAGGCCTCCAACTCCCCTTCATAATCTAAAATCGCTGAAATTTCTGAAAGTTGAGTAATCCAAGCCTTGCCGGTGGCGCCGGTGACGATCTTTTCGCTCATGCGGTAGACGTGTACCGGAATCTTTTCGGGCAGGGGGATCAGGGTCTGGGACTTCTCCTTCAGAGCAATGTCATAGGGACCGTGGATGCTCCTGACGTCATAAATGGTTGAGGTTCCCGGAATACCCTTCATCTGAACCTGGACCTTATCCCGGATCTCGACGAGGTCTTGCACCCGCTGGAACGACTCCTGGCTGATCAGCACTTCACCGCCCAGGGCGTAGGACTCGATGCGGCTGGTGAAGTTGACATGGGACCCCACCACGCTGTATTTAGTCCGTTGTTCGGAGCCGATATTGCCCACCACCACCTCGCCGGTGTTCACCGCGATGCCCATCTCCAGGTGGGGCAGGCCATCAACTTGGTTAAGGGCGTTGATCTCCTCCATGGCCGTCTGCATTTTGAGGGCGCAGGCCACCGCCCGGGCCGGATGGTCTTCCTGGATCTCGGGCGCCCCGAAAAAGGCCAGTATGCCATCGCCGACAATCTCGTCGATCACGGCTCGATAATCCACCAGGATTTCGATCATCTTGCCCAGATAGCGATTGAGAAAAGTGATCACCTTCTCCGGTTCCATCCCTGCGGTGATGGCGGTGAAGGCCCGCAAGTCGGACATGAGGATGGAGACTTCCCGGCGTTCGCCCCCCATTTCTAGAGCTCCCTTGGATTCCAGGAGCCGCTTGACCACCTCCTGGGTGACGTAGCGGCCGAACGTATCCCGGATGAAGTCACGCTTTTCGATATAGTCTGTGAGTTGTCGGCCCAGCAGATTAAAGGATTCGGACAACTGGACCACTTCTTTAACCCCCCGGGCCGCAACCGCCACCGCGAAGTTGCCATCTCCCACCTGACGCACCGCATCCCGCAAACGTGAAATGGGCCAGGAAACAGTGGAGGCGAACCACAGACCAAAGAGTATGGCCATAAGAGAGAGGGTCAACCCGGCGATCAATCCTTCTCGTTTAACCTGCTTATCTAACTTACCGAGTTGTTCTTGAATATTATGTTTAGCCTGGGCCAAAATTTGTTGATTGGCCTGGACCACTTTCTGCTGGGTGGGCTCGAAGAATTGATCAATATTGACTATAGAGGCCACGATAAAGGGGGTATTCGGGACGTGCAGTCTGACTGAAAATCTCTTTCTATCCTTATTATGCTCGTCAAAGGAGGTAAAGTACCCGGATACATCTTCCTTGAGGGAATGTTTGAGCAGATCCATCGCCTCGGGATAGCCTCCCCGCCAGGTCAACTGGTTTTGGCCTTCCGCCCGGCGATCGGGATGAAAAATAATTTCCCCTCGATTATCATAGAGATCGGTATAGCCCGCGGCGCCTTCGGGAGTAAAGATCTTTTGTACCGCAATCCTTCTCAGTTTGTCGTTCCGGCGTAATTGGGCATAGTCATACTGCTTTTGGTTGCCCAGGAGATAAGCCAGTTCCCGCACCACATCTTGGGCTTTATCTCTGACCACGTATTCTCCCAGGTTAGTCAGGATTTTCTCCGAGAGCTGATCATTTGCCACGGTTACCTGTTGCACTGAAGCATCGGCGATATGTAACGTTTGCACGCTTAATTCAGTCATAAAGCGTTGGGCAACGAACCACATACCCAAGGTCAACAAAAGAATAAGCACAATATAGGACAAGATCAGGTAGGTACGGACAGTCATGATGATCTCCAAAAATCAAGTGACTTAATGAGCATTGGCCCTGTAAAACCTCGTGAGCAAGCAGCACCTTCTTACGCAATTATAGCCGCTAATCTTCCCAGGCAGTAACGTTATAATGGCTATCTGGATGTATGGATTGGAGGTCCGCAACCAAGGTCGAAGCTTCAGACTGCACAAGAACAAGACATCGAATTCCTGGCGCTGGCGGCGCTGCATGATTTATGAGTGGCCAGCTTGTGATAGGGTCAGACTTCCACCAGGAGAGGTTTCCAGGCTAAAGCCATAAGACGTTTGAGACCCGGAGGCGCAACGGTTCCTTGGGGAGACAAGGTAATGGGCGTGCGCAAGAATAGCATGTAGTCGCAGTGAACCATGTAGATTTCGGCAAACCGGCGGTAGTCGGAACCGTAAATTTCGGCCTTGTTATACCGGTCATCGTCGCTGACCTCCACCCGGCCGTCCGGGTAGACGTCACCCGGCGGTAGCACTCGTCATCCTCAAGCATGCAGGGCAGGATGACCCATTCTCCGGGCTCAACGGCTATGATCCTTCTCATGTCCCCGCTCCTTCGCGTTCACCGCCAAGAAAAATCGCCGGGCATCCTCGGAGGCGGAGAACTCCTCACCTCGGTTCTTGTCCATTGATCCCTGGCTCTTTGCGTCAGTATCTTGCCGACTCATAACGAATCTCCATCCGGATAGTGAAGGGTTGTTATGCGGTCGAGTGCCTGCCCGGGAATGGGGCTGAAAATTTTAATATGCCAAATTTATCATGCCATAGATCCATGGCAAGAATTCATTTTTGTACTTGATTCGCTTTTATTCTTTTGGCGATCTATGGACATCTTAACATGTTTTCGAGTCAGGCTCAGTGGTTCAGTCTCCCACTCGGCGTATTTCATTTTTTTTATGGGAAAATGTATAGTTATTCTGATACCAAACCTGTCTAATCGGACCAGGGGAACTCGTTATGGCGCCTTGTTTATCCATCCTGATCATCGATGATGAACCTAACATTCGCAAAACCCTATCCATTGCTTTGGAGGCCGAGGGCAACCGCGTGATGGCCGTCAGCAATTTTAAGGACGCTGTGGCCGAAGCCTCCCGTCGGTTTTTTGATATGGCCCTGGTGGATTTGCGCCTGGGAACGGAGTCGGGACTGGACTTGATCCCTATTCTGCTGACCAATTGTCCCTGGCTGAAGATCGTGGTAATCACGGCCTACGCTGCCATCGACACGGCAGTGGAAGCCATGCGCCGGGGCGCCTTTGACTACCTGCCCAAGCCGTTTTCCCCTGATCAACTGATGCTGTTAATCCGCAAGATCGCCGGGGTGCGGGCGCTGGAACAGCGGGTAACGGCGCTGCAGGAAGCCCTCAACGAGGCGCTGCCTGAGGCGGACCTGAGCAGCCGAAGCGTGGCTATGCAAAAAACCCTGGCGCTGGCCCAGAAGGTGGCGGACAGCGACGCCACCCTTTTGATTCGGGGTGAGAGCGGCACGGGCAAGACCCTTTTGGCCCGGGCGATCCATGCCTGGGGGCGGCGCGCCTCCAAAATTTTTAGTGTGATTTCTTGCCCTTCTTTGTCGGCGGAGCTGTTGGAAAGCGAACTGTTCGGCCATGTCAAAGGGGCCTTTACCGGCGCGCTGCGGGATCATCCGGGGCGGGTTGCCGCCTGCGAGGGCGGCACCCTGTTCCTCGATGAAATCGGAGACTTGCCGCTGCCATTGCAGGCCAAGCTGTTACGGGTGCTCCAGGAAAAGGAATACGAACGGGTCGGCGAGGTGGTAACCCGCAAGGCCGACGTACGGATCATCACGGCCACCAGCGTTGATCTGGCCGCGGCGGTCAAGGCCGGCCGGTTTCGGGAAGACCTGTTTTATCGCTTAAATGTGGTGGATATTGTGGTGCCGCCGTTGCGCGAGCGCCGGGAGGATATCCTGCCCCTGGCGGAGCGCCTGCTGGTTTTTTTGGCCCGACAGAACCATCGCCGCATCCTGGGTTTCAACGAGGCGGCTCAAGCGGCCCTTCAGCACTACCCCTGGCCCGGCAATGTCCGGGAATTGCGCAATGTCATCGAGCGGGCGGTCCTGCTCGATACGGGTGAGACTATTGGCGTGGAGTGTATGCCGCTTGGCCTCATTCCAACGCCGCCTGAGCCCAAAGTAGGTGATTTGGTTTCCCTTGAAACCATCGAGGAAAGACACATTCGACAGGTGTTGGCGGCGAGTAAATCTTTGGAGGAGGCGGCCAGGATCCTGGGCATGGACCCGGTTACGCTTTGGCGCCGGCGCAAAAAATACGGCGTCTGACCTTCCCCTTGCATTTTGCAATCTAAACGTCTGCCTAACCTGCAACTTGAAACCTCACCTTGCGGTTGCCACCACGCCGACTTATTAATTAATTAAGCATCCTAGCCAGTTATAAATTGCCGGCCAACGGCATAAGGGTTGCATTCTATCGGCCCGGGAGCAATTCTATGGGCATCAGGACCAAACTGGTGATTGCCTTCGCCGGCCTTTTGCTGATTGTCGCCGCGGTGGGCGTAGTGAGCATCCATACCCTCAATGAATCCAGCCAGGCCATAGCCCGCATCCTGCGAGAAAATTATGACTCGGTGGCGGCTTGTGATCATATGAAGGCGGCCCAGGAGAAACTTGATCGCCAGGCTGAACTGTGCTTGTTAGAAGACCGGCCTGACGTCTGTAAGCGCAGCGAGGCGCTTTTGGGTGAGTTCGAAAAAAATCTTCGGATTCAACAAGGCAACGTCACCCTTCCCGGCGAGCAGGAACTCACCGATAAGCTCACGGCTGCTTGGCAAGGCTACCGGCAAGGTTTGGAAAACTTCTATCAACTGTCTGATCTCACCGCACGCCGAGAATTTTATCGCCAGCGACTCCTACCGCAATCCCAGGCAATCAGGGAGGCGGCTCAAAAAATCATCGATGCGAACTTGAATAATATGGTGGCCGCGGATGGCCAGGCCCAACTTCGGGAGGCGCAGACCAGAAGAGCTTTGCTCTTTTTGCTGTTCATCGCCATGGCCATGGGCGCCGGGTTCACTGTCCTGGTGGGGCCAGCAATTTTAGAACCCATCAATAGCCTCACCCGGTCAGTGCGGGAAATTCAGAAAGGCAACCTGGATCTGGTGGTCAATGTCCACTCCCAGGACGAAATCGGTCAGTTGGGCGAAGCCTTTAATCAGATGGCCACGAGCCTGAGGGAGCTTAGGCGCAGCGACCGGGCCCACCTGTTGCGCACCCAGCATTCGACCCAACTTGCGCTAGATAGTCTGAGCGACGCTGTGGCTATTTGCACCTGTGAAGGCAAGATTGATCTGGCCAATGATGCGGCGCAGCGCCTGTTCGGGTTGAGGCCCGAATCAACGGTAGACGAGGCTGGCAACGAGAAAATCACCCAAATGTTCATACGGGTGTGCCAGGAGGAGCGGTCTTTCCAACCCAGAGGTTATGATGCCGCGATCCAGATTTTTATGGAGGAAGAAGAGCATTTTTATCTCCCCCAGGCCATTCCCATCTTTGATCAGCCCCGGCAACTCGTGGGGGTTACCCTGATGCTTACGGATGTGACGCGCTTGCGCCATCTCGATGAGGTCAAGACCGGCTTGATCTCCACGGTCTCTCACGAATTGAAGACGCCCCTGACTTCTATCCGCCTGGCGATCCATGTACTTCTGAACGAAAAACTCGGGCCTTTATCTCCCCAACAGATGGAGATTCTGGCTACGGCGCGCCAGGACAGCGATCGCCTCCATCGGGTTATTGAAGATCTGCTCGATATTAGCCGCATAGAATCGGAGGGCGCCGGAATTCAGCTGGAGCCGGTCAATGTGGAGGATCTGCTTCTGCAGGTGACAGATAAAGTGAGATCGGCGTTCCGAGATCAGAAAATCAAGCTGCACCTTGATGTGTCGGCTGAGGTGCCGCGAGTGCTTATTGACCCGACCCGTTTTCAGTTGGTGTTCGATAATCTCCTCAATAACGCGCTTAAATACACGGCCTCCGGGGGTGAGGTGAGCATAGCGGCTCGCTCTGAGGACGGCATGGTTTGCTTCGCCGTGCAGGATACCGGCATCGGTATTGCCCCGGAACACCTCCCCCGCATCTTCGAAAAATTCTTCCGGGTGCCGGGACAAGACCATATCGGCTCGGGGCTCGGACTCACTATTGCGAAAGAAATCGTGGAGGCGCACCACGGTAATATCACTGTCGCCAGCCAGCTGGGCACGGGGACTACATTTACTTTCTCTGTGCAAGCCGTGAGAGAGCGGGGGGCAGATTTAATCTAATCCTTTTAATCAACCGTAGCACAAGGAGTTGATCATAATGGACATCGTCTGGATAATTATCTCTCTCATTTTCTTTGGCATCTGCCTGGCCTACGTCGGGTTCCTGGCCAAGGAGGGCACGACATGGAAAACCTGATCGTAGGCCTGGTGGCCGTAGCTTTGATTGTCTATCTCTTCGTAGTGCTGTTGCGCCCCCATAAGTTTTAACCGGGAGAAACCTGTATGAATGCGAATGGCTGGATACAGTTGGCTTTTTTCAGCATCGTCCTGTTGGCCCTGACGAAACCCATGGGCCTGTACCTGGTGCGGGTGCTGGATGTCAACGGTCGAACCTGGCTCGATCCGGCGTTGAAGCCGGTGGAGCGCCTGATTTATCGTGTCGCCGGAATTGATCCGACCAAAGAGCAAGATTGGCAGGGCTATGCCATTTCCGTCCTGATCTTCAGCCTGGTCACCCTGCTGTTGACTTATTTCATCCTGCGGCTGCAAGGGGTGCTGCCCCTCAATCCCCAGAGCTTTAGCGGGGTGTCGGGGGATTTAGCCTTTAATACCGCCGCCAGTTTCACCACCAACACCAACTGGCAGAACTACGCCGGTGAGAGCACCCTGTCCTATCTTTCCCAGATGGTGGGGCTGGCCTTCCATAACTTCATTTCCGCCGCGGCCGGTATCGCAGTCGCCGCGGCCCTGGTCCGGGGCATCGCGCGGGACAAAACTGCAACCCTGGGCAACTTCTGGACCGATCTGACCCGGAGTTGCCTCTATCTGCTCCTGCCCATCTGCCTGGTCTTCGCCGTGTTTCTGGTTTCCCAGGGGATGATCCAGAACTTTAGCACCTACACAACCGCCAAGGTGGTGGAACCTTATACCACCCAGGTCGTCAAAAAGGACGCCGGCGGCCAGGGGATAAAGGACGCTCAGGGCAACCCGCTTATGGAGGACGTCAAAGTCGAGACTCAGACGATTCCCCAAGGCCCCGTGGCTTCCCAGGTGGCTATCAAAATGCTGGGTACCAACGGCGGCGGCTTCTTCAACGCCAATGCGTCGCATCCCTTTGAGAACCCGACGCCGCTGACGAATTTCATACAAATATTATCCATCTTCTTGATACCGGCGGGATTGACCTATTACCTGGGCCGCATGGCGAGCAACCAGAAGCACGGTTGGTCGGTGTGGACTGCCATGTTTCTGCTGTTCCTGGTGGGGGTCCTGGTCTGCTGGTACGCCGAGGCGCACGGCAACCCCCGCCTGACGGCCTTAGGCGTCGACCAGACCTGCGGCAATATGGAAGGCAAGGAAGTACGATTCGGCATCTTTAATTCCTCGCTCTTTGCCACGGTGACCACCGATGCTTCGTGCGGCGCGGTTAACTCCATGCACGACTCCTTCACGCCGCTGGGCGGGCTGGTGCCGATGTTTAATATCCAGTTGGGCGAGGTCGTCTTCGGCGGGGTGGGCGCAGGCCTCTTCGGGATGTTGGTTTTCGTGGTGCTGGCGATCTTTCTGGCCGGCCTTATGGTGGGCCGCACCCCGGAATACCTGGGGAAGAAGATCGAGTCCTTTGACATCCAGGTGGCGGCCCTGGCCATTCTGGTGCCCATCGTATTTCTCCTGGGCTTTGCTGCATTGGCCTCGACGACCGAGTGGGGCGTCAAGGCCCTGAACAATGCCGGGCCCCACGGCTTCAGCGAAATGCTCTATGCCTTTACATCATGCATCGGCAACAATGGCAGCGCCTTTGCGGGGCTCTCGGGCAACGCCCCTTGGTATAATTTGACGCTTGGTCTGGCCACGCTCATCGGGCGCTTCCTGCTCATCGTGCCGGTGCTGGCTCTGGCCGGGAGCCTGGGGCGCAAAAAAACCGTGCCCCAAAGTGCCGGCAGTTTTCCGGTGTCCGGCCCCACCTTTACTTTCTTGCTTATCGGCACGGTCATCATCGTTGGGGCGTTGACCTTCTTCCCCGCCCTCAGTCTCGGACCCATTGTCGAGCACTTCTTAATGATCAATTCCAGCAAGCTTTTCTAAGGACCTTGACTATGGCTGCCAAAATAAAATCTCGTTCTTTGTTTGATAAGACCATACTCATCCCGGCGATCGGGGATTCCTTTCGCAAACTGGCCCCGCGCCTGATGGTGCAGAACCCGGTGATGTTTGTGGCCATGGCGGGCGCTCTCGTCACCACGGCCAAGCTCTTCTATACTCCGCTTCACGGCGGGTCCTTCGGCTTCTTCGTGCAGATCGCCCTCTGGCTCTGGTTTACGGTGCTGTTCGCCAACTTTGCCGAGGCCATGGCCGAAGGCCGGGGTAAGGCTCAAGCCGCAACTTTGCGCCGCACCCGCACGCAAACCATGGCGAATCGCCGTCTCCCTAATGGGGTCATCGAGAGCGTTCCGGCAGAGTCCTTGCGCAAAGATGACATTTTCGTCGTCAAGGCCGGGGAGCCCATTCCTGCGGACGGTGAAGTCATCCAGGGCGCCGCGACCGTGGATGAGTCTGCCATCACCGGGGAATCGGCGCCAGTCATTCGCGAGGCCGGCGGCGACCGCAGCGCGGTGACCGGCGGCACCCGGGTGCTCTCTGACGAAATCGTGGTGCAGGTCACCGCCAACCCGGGGGAAAGTTTCATGGACCGGATGATTGGTCTCATTGAAGGGGCCAGCCGGCAGAAAACCCCCAACGAAATCGCTCTGACCATCCTGCTGGCTGCCCTGACCATCATTTTCCTCATGGTCATTGTGACCTTGAAACCCTTCGGGGCTTATGCCGGGGTAGTGTTTTCGGTGCCGGTGCTGGCTTCGTTGCTGGTCTGCTTGATCCCTACCACCATCGGGGGGCTTTTAAGCGCCATCGGCATCGCCGGCATTGACCGGCTGGTGCAGAAAAACGTGCTGGCCATGAGCGGCCGGGCTGCTGAGGCCGCGGGCGACGTGGACGTGTTGCTGCTGGACAAAACCGGCACCATCACCTTAGGCAACCGCCAGGCGGTGGAGTTCCTCCCCGCCCTGGGAATTGAGGCGAAAGAATTGGCTAACGTGGCGCAACTGGCCTCTCTGGCTGATGAAACCCCCGAGGGGCGCAGCATTGTGGTGCTGGCCAAAGAACATGGCTTGCGGGGGCGGGATCTGCATGAGTTCCCTCAGGCCCGTTTCGTGCCCTTCTCGGCCAAGACCCGCATGAGCGGCGTCGATATCGACGGAGACCGCTACCGGAAAGGGTCTGCGGATGCCCTCCGGGATTTTGTCGGTAAGTCCTTGCCCAAGGAAGTGGAAGGCGAGATCGAACGTATCGGCTTTTTGGGCGGCACGCCTTTAGTGGTCGCCAGCGCCGAAAAGGTCTTTGGAACTATTTACCTGAAAGATATTGTCAAGGGCGGTTTGCCGGACCGCTTTGAGCGTTTCCGGGCCATGGGGATCAAAACCATCATGATCACCGGCGATAATCCGCTCACCGCCGCGGCCATCGCCAAGGAGGCGGGGGTGGATGATTTCCTGGCCGAAGCCAAGCCCGAAGACAAGCTGGCCCTGATTCGCCGCCAGCAGGCGGCCGGGCATCTGGTGGCTATGACCGGCGACGGGACCAATGACGCGCCGGCGCTGGCCCAGGCCGACGTGGGCGTAGCCATGAATACCGGCACCCAGGCGGCTAAAGAGGCCGGTAACATGGTGGACCTGGATTCCAACCCGACCAAGCTCATCGAAGTCGTGGAAATCGGCAAACAACTGCTCATGACCCGTGGGGCGCTGACCACCTTCAGCGTAGCCAACGATGTAGCCAAATACTTTGCCATCATCCCCGCCATGTTGATGGTGACCTTCCCGCAGATCGCCCCGTTCAATATCATGAAACTGGCGTCGCCGGAAAGCGCCATCCTCAGCGCGGTGATCTTCAACGCCCTGATCATCATTGCCCTGGTGCCCTTGGCCTTAAAAGGCATCAAATTCCGGCCATTAGGGGCGGTGGCGATTCTGCGGCGCAACCTGCTGATCTATGGCCTGGGTGGGGTGTTGGCGCCGTTCATCGGGATCAAGCTCATCGACTTGATAATTGTCGCCTTTCGTCTGGTGTAAGGGGAACAAATAATGAATACTCAGGAATTGTTACGGGAAGTAAAAGTGTCAGCCTTGGTCACCGTGGCCCTGGTAATCTTGTTGTGCGGCGTTTACCCCCTGGTGGTGTGGGGTATCTCCCAAGCAGCCTTTCCGCATCAAGCCAACGGCTCTTTGGTGGAGCGACAGGGTCAGGCTGTGGGCAGCGCGCTCATTGTCCAAAATTTTACCGGCCCGCAGTACTTTCACCCGCGGCCCTCGGCCGCAGGCGAAACCGGCTATGACGGCACCAGTTCCGGGGGCAGCAACTTAGGGCCGCTGTCCGGCAAACTCGTGGACCAGGTTAAGGACCGTATTGCCGCGTATCGTGCGGAGAATAATCTGGCCCCTCATACCCTCATCCCGGCCGATGCCGTGACCGCCTCAGGCAGCGGGCTGGACCCTCATATCAGCCTGAAGAATGCGGCGATCCAGGCAAAACGGGTGACAGCCGCCAGGGGCCTAATCCCAGCCCAGGTAGCTAACCTTATTGAGACCTGCATTGATGGCCCCGGTTTGGGTTTCCTGGGCGAGCCCGGGGTCAATGTGCTTAAGCTTAACCTGGCCCTGGACGCCCTGACGAGTAGGTCCAATGCCGGATGATAAAGCCCTCAGTTTCCTTCGCCTGATCCGCCGGGCTCAGCGCGGCAGGCTTAAGGTCTATCTGGGCTATGGGGCCGGGGTCGGGAAGACCTGGCAGATGCTCAAGGAAGGCCACCGCCTGCAAAAAGAGGGTATTGATGTGGTCGCGGGCCTGGTGGAGACGCATGGCCGGGAAGAAACCGCCCAACTCATCGAAGGCCTGGAAGTCGTGCCCCGCCGCCAGGTGCAGTATCGCGGCATCACCCTTGAGGAGATGGACCTGGACGCCGTCCTGGCCCGTCGGCCCGAAGTTGCTCTGGTGGACGAACTGGCCCACACCAATGTCCCCGGCAGCAAAAACGGCAAACGCTATGAAGATGTACAGGACCTGCTCTCGGCAGGGATTCACGTCATTAGCACCCTCAACGTCCAGCATCTTGAAAGCCTCTATGATACCGTGGAAGCGCAGATCGGGGTGAGAGTTTATGAGCGGGTTCCCGATGCTGTTTTGGCCGAGGCTGATGAGATCGTCAACGTGGACCTGGCCCCGGAGGATTTACAGCAGCGGCTGCGGGAGGGGAAGATTTATCCCCATGAACGGGTTTCCACGGCCCTGGAAAACTTTTTTAAACGTGCCAACCTCAATCAACTGCGGGAGTTGACCCTGCGGGAACTCGCGGCTCAAATCGACCTCAAACGCCGGGCCGAACCGGAAGAGGAACATGATACCGCGCCCGACCAGGTCATGGTGTGCCTGAGTTCCCGCGGCCCCAACAGCGCGGCGCTGCTGCGGTACGGTTCCCGACTCGCCGGCCGTTTGAACCGAAATTGGTATGCAGTTTATGTACAGACGCCCCAGGAAGAACCCACCGCCATCGACGCCACCACCCAACGCCAGATCTCCGATACCTTGACCCTGGCCAAGCAATTAGGTGCCCAGGTTTTTCCCTTTAAGGGCGAAGATGTGGCGGAGACTATTTTGCACTTCGCGAAGGAATACCGGGTGGGACACATCGTGATCGGCAAGCCGGGGCCGCTGCCCGCCTGGAGGCGCTGGCTGGGAGGAAAAACCATTGTGGAGCAGCTAATCCGCAAGGGGCACGGGATCACTATCGTGGTAGTGGATACGCAGTTAAAATCGGAGGATGATGCCTTCAATGGCTAACTGGCAATTTTTGAGAGGGAGAGAGGGAATGGTCCACGCCCTTGCCCCGATTTTAAAGGTCCTTTCGAGACTTATTCCTTAAACCTCAGCCGGTATCCCACCCCCGGTTCGGTGCTTAAATAGGCCGGGCGCGTCGGGTCGGCTTCCAATTTGTGGCGGAGATGGTGAATGTAGTTGCGCAGATAATGCCCTTGCTCATCGCTGCCATAACCCCAGACTTCTTTCAAGAGTTGCCTCTGCGTAACCACCTTGCCGCTATGACGCACTAATACGGCTAATAGTTTAAACTCGATGGGGGTAAGATGAATTTCCTCTCCCCCCACCCAAACCAGGCGCTGGGCCAGGTCCACCCGCAGCTCTCCGGTTTGGAAGACCGGGCCCTCGCCGCCCCGGGAGCGGGTGAGGTGACGGATAGCCACTCTGATGCGGGCGGAGAGTTCCTCCACGCTAAAGGGCTTGGCCAAATAGTCATCAGCGCCGGCGTCCAGGCCTTCCACTTTCTCTTTATCCTTACCACGGGCCGAGATCACAATGATCGGAGTTGTGGACCACTCCCGAATTCTTTTGATCACTTCCAGGCCATCAAGATCGGGCAAGCCTAAATCCAGCAGGATAATATCGGGATTATGCAAGGCCGTCAGATTAATCGCCTCCGCTCCGGTGATGGCCTCCAGCAGTTTAAACCCTTGGGCTTCCAAAGCCGTTTTCAAAAAACGGCGAATAGGAACCTCATCTTCGACTATCAGCACAAGCCAACCGGAATCGGACACGGAATTTCTGCCTCCATACCAGGACACGCGAGCCTGAAGAAGTTATTGATCGTCATTTGCTTCTAGAGGCAAGGTGAACCTTACGGTTGCTCCCCCACCAGGACGATTTTCCGCCCATATCCGCCCGCCGTGGGCTTCCACGATGGCCCGGCAAATGGACAGTCCCAAGCCGTAACCTTTCTGGTCAAGATTACGGGTACCGCGCTCGAACATCTCAAATATCCGTTGCAGATCTTCCGGGGGAAACCCGGGGCCGGAATCGCTCACTTCCACTTCAATCTCCTGGTCCTGCTTAACGGCCCTGATGGCCAGGGGAGACCCGGGCGGGGTGTACTTGAGCGAGTTTTCCAGCAAGTTAATAAATATCTGTTCCGCCAGAGCCGAATCCAGTGGCACCATGGGCAGATCAGGGGGCAGAGTTGTCGTCACCGGTCGGTCTGCCAGCTTTTTCTCCAAACGGTTAAGCGCCGCGCCCACAACTTCTTCCAGAGGCTGCAATTCCTTGTGCAACTTGAGCGAGCCTGACTCCAGCAGAGCGATATTCAGAAGGTTACTGACCAAACGGCTCAGTCTCTCCGCCTCATCATAGATGTTGTGGAGCATTTCCCGGGCCGGTTCGTCTTCCAGCCGCCCCTTCAAATTCATCAGACTGCTGGCGGAACCCATAATAGCCGCCAAAGGCGTTTGAAAGTCATGGGTGATGGAAGAGAGCAGCGAGGAACGCAAGCGCTCGGTTTCCATGGAAATCTGCGCGTCCAGGGCCGCCTTCTCCAGGTGCTCGACTCCCAAAGCCAGCGCGACCTGCTTTGTCAAGGATTCAAGGAAACGCAGGCGAAATTGCTCCGGCAACAGCCAGTGGGGCGATTCCGGGGCTCGGGGCCGTAAGGCCAAAACGCCTAAGGTGGCGTTAGTCGCCTGCAAGGGCACATAGAGAATCTCGGAAGCAGGTGAATTTTGGGTCCCCCACCCGGCCGTCCGCCCGTTCTCATACGTCCATTGGGCCACGTTCATTTCTTTAATGATGTCTTTGTGAAAGACCGAGGCAAGATCACCTGCGGCCACGTGGACGCGGCCTTTTTCGTCGGGCAGCAGTGCCACCACCTGACACCCAAGGATCTTCGCGATATTCTCCACCGCGACCTGGAGAATCTGCTCAACGTCCCTGGCGCCGGCGAGTTGCCGGCTGAGGTCATACGCCGCGGCCGTCTGGCGCTCCTGAGAACGCGCAGCTTCGGCTTGCCGTCGAATCAGGGTGGTCAGGTGACTGATCACCAGGGCCACCAGGAACATCACCCCGAAGGTGAGGATATAATGGTTTGCCTCCACCGCAAAGGTAAATCGGGGCGGGACAAAACAGAAGTCAAAGGCTAAAACGCTCAAGAGAGAAACCAGGATAGCCGGTCCCCGCCCGCAATAAATGGCAGTGACCATCACCCCCAGCAGATAAACCATAATGAGATTGGGAAGTTCGAAGTAAGGGAACATCAGAAAGGAAAGAGCGGTGGCTATGACAAAATATAGGAGTCCCATCTCATATTCAGGCCGATGGATGCCCTTCGGCTGAACCAGATCCGGTGACTCTTTCGTTTCTCCCGGTGCTCCCGTCAGGACATAAACATCGATATCGCCGCCCAAACGCACCAATTCGTCCACCGGACTCCGGGAAATAAGCTCTCTCCACCGCGACCGGCGCGGTTTGCCGGTAATAATCTTGGAGATATTCCGCCTGCGGGCGAAGGTGATAATCTCGGCGGCGATGGCACGACCTCTCAAGGTGATGGTTTCCGCGCCCAATTGCTCGGCCAGCCGCAGATTATAGACGGCTCGGTTCCGTTCTGCCTCCGGCAACCGCAGCATCCTGGGGTCCTCGACGTAGACGGCAAACCATTCCGCCTGCAAACGGCTGGCCATTTGCTGAGCAGATCTGATCAAATCGATGCAGGCAGGATTCGGGCCTACGCATACGAGGATTCTTTCTATCGTGGCGTTCACCTTGTCTGACCTCATGAAATTCCCTCATTTGTGGCCGGTTTTTTACTAGTCATAAGGGTAAATCATCAATAATCATAATGTCGTAAAAATTATTACCGCTCCTGTAAATTTTCTATAAAAATTGCAAGACCGTGAGATGGACTGTGACCTTAATAGGCTTAGGGGGCAGAAAACTTTCCTTTCTCAGTCGACCCCGGGACAGCCTGTTTTACCTTAAATTATTTGGTTAATATTCACCGATATGTTCACCTAAATTGGGCTATAATTCAGCTTACAACATTATCTTGGGGGCGCGGCGGCATGGGTAAGGCATCTAAGGGCAAAAAGTTTAGTAAGAACCGACGATCTGCCGGCTCAGCCAGCCGCGCCTTGCCGACGAGCCCGGTCAATCCAGGTATCGTCCGTACCGCCCGGGAAAATGTGGTTGAGATCGTCCATCAAGGCCGGGGGCTGGACCGGGTTTTGGAAATCGCCACCAGTGCCTTTTTCCTGGCTGAGCACCTGGTATGGCGCTTTGAAGCTGAAAACCCGCTCCCCCAACCCTTGGCCTGCCAGGAAGGCTGCGACGCCTGCTGCCATAATCTGGTGGAACTGACTCCCCCGGAAGCCCTGCTCCTCGGCCACCATATCCACCGGCATTTTTCCGACGGGGAAAAAAACCTGGTGCTGACCCAGGTGGCCAAAAACCTCTCCATGGCCGCGGGTAAAAGCAAAGTTGCGCTCGCCACCCTGAGACAAGAGCTGCCCTGCCCCTTGTTGCGCGATCGCAAATGTTCGGTCTACCCCATCAGGCCCCTGGTCTGCCGCGCCATGCACGCCCTGAACCGGGAGCGCTGCGAGGCCGACTTACATTCCGGCAGCCTGGCTGGAAGTCAATACTACGAACACCGCCACGCCACTGTCCTGTCGGTGAGCGCCGGCATCTTGGAGGGCTGCCGGGCCGTGGGCTGCCAGGCCGGGACGTTGAGCCTGGACCGGGCCCTGCATGATTTTTTCACCCAGGAAAATTGTGCGGAGAGATGGATAACTGGGGAAGCCGTATTCAGATCACCGGCTTGAAGGAGTCCCGGGAGAGCCTTGCCCTGCCTCCCGGGAGCCCTGATGTTAGTTAAGCCTGGAAGGGAAATTATCAGACTTAAAACGTAAAAACTTTGGATTCCGCGGCCAGGTCGATCAGGGTGACGCCGGTGCCAATGGCCGTGCCCGGGGGCAGGTCGTCGGCGCTGATGAGCCGGGTTTCTGCACAGGGTTTGCATACTAGGATGGTGGCCTTCTTCTCCACCAGGAACTTCCAGTAGGTGATGAGTTCATCCCCGGTGGGGGCTTTGACCCGTTCGGTAAGGGACAGGTTGGTAAAATAGGTGGCATCGTCAACCAGGAACACCGTGACCTCATGGCCCTTGTCAGCGGCGATCTTGGCGAATTGGAAGCAGCGCACCGCTCGGGTGGGGTCTTCCGGACCCCGGGTCAGAACAAAGAGAAATTTGCTCATAAAAACTCCTCGCTCAACGTGTACAAAATTGCAATGAGTTTGCGATTGCTAAGACCATTATACCGCGGTTTTGCACATAGGTGAAGGCCACAAGGGGATTTTTCCGTCTCCGAAGAGGTCAGCGGCCGTGTCCCGCATCTCATTGGCCTTCAGCATCCCCCTGGCCTGGGCCAGCGGCCTCCAGGTGCTTCTGTTTCAACTCCACCGGGTCGCCGGGCAGCGGCGAAACCGCCACGAAGTTGACGTCAGCGAAGAAGACTTCGAAGCAGGTCCAGTCCTCCGGGATGGGCTCATCGCAGACGCAAACCCGGCCCCCGGGGGCTTCCCAGGGCGCCGCCAGCCAGTCGGGAAGAAAGGCCTCGTGGGGCACGGCCCGAAGCATGATGGTGCCGTCACCAAAATTGTTCATGCCAGGCGTTTCCAGCTCCAAACGGACGCCATCCTCTGTCTCTACCAACCGGCCAGGACGATATATCCTGGTGCCCACCGTTAATTGAGTATCCATGGAGCCCTCTTAACCTCTTGCCAATTTATGGCGCTTGCCAAAAGTTCTTTCCTTTTATTCCCCTCTCCCCTTGTGGGAGTGGGTGAGGGGTTAGTAGCAATAAAACTTTTGGCAACGAGTATAATTATATCCACATAGCCTTATCGTGTCCCAAAAGCAACGCCGGACCAGAGCACCCCTCAGAGCTTTTCCAGGGGCCGTGGCTCAAACTCCGCCCGAGCATCATACACGAAGAGAGCCCGCAGTTTGTCCCAAAAATCCCCCCCCAGCACGAAGAGGCTGGCCAGAAAGATGAAGTCCGCAGCCAGATTGACGTAGAGCCGCTGAGGAGAATGGTCCGGAAGCCATTGCGGGGCATAGGCCATAATGTAGGTCGGTATGAGCGGCAACAGGAACATGATCAGACCCAGCCGATATCGGTTCCGGCTCACCAGGGCGGTGGGTTTGACACGCTTCAGGCAAGCAAGGAGCTTATTTTTGAGGTGCATGAGGTTTTCTTTGCCTAGACACAACACCGCGAGAAGTCCCAACAATTCCGGCCCCCCCACCGTCAGCAGGCCGATGATCGTGGCTTTGGCGCCCAGGGACAGGTTCAGTTTGGCCACCAGGATGCCGAAGAGGGGCAAGATCCAGGCCAACACAAAGAAGAACAGCCCCAGATAGAAACGCAGCTTCTGGTTCATAAATACCTTTGCAAAACCCGCGATCAATCACCGCTCCGTCATTGAAACGGTGGAGCTTTGCGAATATGATTTTTTGCATTATAGGGGAATGATGGAGGTCTGACCAGGGCATTAGTTCGGCTACGAGACTGAAGATCCGCGTCAGAGGGCTTTAGCGCGTTCTCCGAAAATTTATGATCAGGTAAGATCGACCTTGACTTTACGCGGCAAACGCTTAACCTTGAACCATAAAAGCCATTAAAAGAAAGGATGCTCAATGATGCGCACAAGCAGAATTCTTCTCAGTCTGGCGATGGTGGCCTTTATCCTGGTGGCGGTCACCCCCGGTACAGCCCAGCAGCCGTACTACCCCGTCGCTTCGGTCTCCATTGATATGACCAGCGTGGCCGCGGGCATCGGCTTCAGTTCGGGCAGCGGCGTTTTGAGGTACAACGGCAAGCGCTATCTCTTCAAGATTGATGGCCTCAGCGTGGGCAATGTAGGCATCGCCTCCATCAGCGCGGTGGGCAACGTCTACAACTTGAACAATATTTCCCAGTTTGCCGGCAACTATGCGGCCGCCGGGGCAGGCATCGCCCTGGCCGGGGGTGCAGCCGGCTTGACCATGCAGAACCAGAGCGGCGTTATTATCAATTTGTATGCGGTGCAGCAGGGGGTGCAGTTGAACATCGGCCCCCAGGGCTTCAATATCACCATGCAATAGCAAGACTGCCCCGGATCGGGACCGCCGCACCCTGACGGTCCCGGTCGTCTCGACCCTGCTTCCCCAATAAGGCACATCAGGTCAGGGTTCCTTTCAGGTAAGCCTGTCTTTTGGTTTCGGGAAATTTCTCAATAGCATAGCGCAGCATGGTACGGGGCATTTTCCGGTAATGGGCCAGCAGGAAGGTTTCCGCTAAGGTCATCTCGCGCTTACCCACCTCCCGCAGCATCCAGCCCACCGCTTTGTGAATCAAGTCTTCCGAATCGCCTAGCAGGAGGCGGGCGATTCTGAGGGTCTCATCAAAATTTCCCTCTTTGATAAAGGCAAAGGTGGCCATGATGGCTATCCGCCGCTCCCACAAAACCGGAGACACGGCCAGGCGCGAGAGCAGGGACTTATCGCGCTCTCTCAGGTAATGGCCCACCAGGTGCGGGGCCGAGGCATCCACCAGGTCCCAGTTATTGACAAACGTCGTGTGCTCCAGATAAAGATGGTGGATTCTGGACCTGACGGCGTCTTCGCCTTGGTAGTAATGGTCCATCAGGACGAAGAGAGCCAGTAACCGGTCTTCGTGGAAGGCGGACCGGAGCAATTCTACAGCCTCGGCCAACGGCAGTTGGCGATACTTCCTGGTTAATTTTCTCAAGACCGGGACGCGGATACCCCGGAACCGGTCGCCCTCGCCGTACTCTCCCGGCCCGGTCTTAAAGAAGCGCTGGAGTATGGCGGCCTGCCGGGTATCCCCCAGACGGGCCAACTCTCCCTGAATTTCTACCATCAGCATTGCAGGAGTGCCACCTTTCGATTCGGGTTTAGGCCGTGACGCTGATCCGACCTAAATAGGCCTCCAGCACCAGGGGGTTGTGGCGCACTTCGTCAGGGGTCCCGTAGGCGATGCGGCGGCCGCCGTCCAGGACCACCACGTGATCTGAGACCCCCATCACCAGCTCCATGTCATGTTCCACCAGAACCATGGTTTTCCCCGCCAACCGCATCTGGCGGATAAGGGTGGCCACCGCCGCAGTCTCTTCAGGATTTAAGCCCGCCACCGGTTCGTCCAGCAGAGTCAGGACCGGCTGCGACACAAAGGCCCGGGCCATCTCCACCCATTTCCGGTCTCCATAGGGCAGCACCCCCACGGGCCAACTGGCCTTGTCCGCCAGGCCGAAGACGTCCAGGGTCTGAAGGGCCATGAGTTTCAACCGCCGCTCCCGGTGCCGTAGCCCGGGAGGACGGAAGAGTGCTTCCAGCATGGAGGCGCCGGCCTGGATGGTGAGGCCGCAGAGAACGTTGTCCAAAACCGATAAGCGAGGAAAGATGCGGAGGTTTTGGAAGGTGCGGGTAATGCCCAGGCGAGCCACCCGGTGAGCCGCCATCCCGGCAATATCAGCGCCCTGGAACCGGATGTCTCCCTGGTCCGGCCGGCTGACCCCGGTAAGACAGTTGATGAGGGTGGTCTTGCCTGCGCCGTTGGGACCGATGAGGGCAGTGACTTTCCCCTGTTCTACGCAAAAGCTGACGTCGGCCAGAGCCGGCACTCCCCCGAAGTGCTTGCTGAGACCGAAAATTTCAAGAAGATCGCCGGACATGGAAACGATCCCTCATGGGCGTTCGTCTATGGCCAACCGTCGCCGTGCCCAGCGGATACGAATGATGTCCACCAACCCGGATACGAAACCCTGGGGCAAGAAGAGCAGGATCACCACCAAGATCAGGCCGTGAATGATATCCGTGTAGGTTTCCAGAAATCCCAGAAAATGCGGGAGCACCGTAATGAACCCCGCTCCGAACAGGGTGCCCCAGACGGACCCCAGCCCACCCACCACCACCATAATTACCAGGTCCAGGGACTTGAAGATACTAAAACCTTCGGGGTTGACGTAGCCGAAATAGTGGGCGTAGAGGCTGCCGGCCACTGAGGCGAATACCGCGGAGAGAATAAATACGCTAATTTTTTTGCGCCGCACGTCAACCCCCAACGCGGCGGCGGCAACTTCGTCCTGGGCCAGGGCAGCCAACCCCCGTCCCACCCCGCTCCGCACCAGGTTGAGGCACAGCGTCAGAGCCACCAGGGCAAAAGCCCAAACCAGGTAATGAAACTTGAAATCACTGTCGAAGGTCAGGCCTCCGATGGACAGGGGCGGCACCCCGGAAAGGCCGCTGGGCCCGCCGGTGACCGCGTCCCATTCCACGAAAATGCTGTCCACGACATAGTTAAACCCCAAGGTCGCCATGGCAAGGTAATGCCCCGTGAGCCTCAGGGTGGGAACGCCGATGATCAAGGCCATAAGCGCCACCACTATGGCAGTCAGGGCCATGGCAGGCCAGGCGGGCCAGGCATAGCTAACGGTGAGGATGGCTGAACCGTAAGCCCCCAGGCCGAAAAACGCCGCGTGCCCCAAGGATATCTGGCCGGCAAAGCCTATGAACAGGTTGAGACCCAAAACGACGATAACATAAAGGCCGATGAGGTTGAGAATGCCCAGGGTATAAGGATTGCGCAACACCAGGGGCGCGAGGGCTAAAATCATGGCCAGCCCCCACACCATAAGCCCCGTGCGATGGCGGATGCCGAAAAATTTGGCCTTTTCCCAAACCCCCATGGATAATGTTCCAGCTTAACGGGAGGATTTCAGGAAGCGTGCGATGCTACGGTCATACGTGCGCTCCACCTCAGGAGAGAAATAACACGCCGGCAACTCGCCGGACACGCGGTGATAGCTGAGGCATTCGCAACAGATGCCTTTGCGTTCGCAGGGCTCATAGGTGCAGTTGCATTTCGCCAGATTAGCCTGCTGGTTGGGACATTCTTTCATTCTTACAATCTCCTTTTTTCTTCCTATGCCGTTGCATTCAACCCCACCTGAAAGGCCCGCAGGCTGGTCTCCCGAAAACGTTCCAGGGTCTTGGCCGCCATCACCTCCAGCAGGAGGTCCGGCTCGGCGAACAATCCGCCTTTACCCGCGGCATACCCCAGAAGGATGAGGTTGGCCGCCACCGGGGGCAGGCTATGGGACGCGGCCAGAGCGCGGGCGTCCACGTTCAGGTAATCTCCGGGCGTAGCGGTATTGACGAACACGGCCCCACCCGGTTTCAGGTAAAAGCGGTGCACCGCCAGATTCTTGGGGTGCAGGAACAAGCCGCGGTCCGCCTCGCCCGCGGGGATTAGGGGACCCCGAAAGGGCCCCACTTTGATCATGGAAATGACCGTGCCGCCCCGCTGGGCCATGCCGTGGGTTTCGGAGGTGATGACCGGCAGACTCATGGCCGCGGCGGCTTCCGCCAACAACCGGGTCAGGGTAAGGGTCCCCTGCCCTCCCAGCCCGCTGACGATGATCTGCTGCTTCATGGCTGGCCCTCCTTAACCGCGGTGATGGCTCCCGTGGGACAGACGTGAACGCAGACCCCGCAGCCGACGCAGCGGACTCCGTCGATGACCACCCGGCCGTCGGCCTCATCCATGGACAGAGCGGGACACTCAAACTCCTCCAGGCAGTGAAGGCAGCCGGTGCAATCCTCGGTAACGCACATGGCGTAAGTTGTCTGGGATTTCCGGGCCTCCCGGTCCAGCAGGCAGAGATGCTTGGCAATGATCACCGCCACCCCGCCCTCGGGGTCTCGACAGTAAGCATCGGCTTCTTTCAGGTGTTCCATGAACGCGGGCAGGTCGTAGGGGTCGGCCTCCCGGAGGAAGCCGGCGCCGCAACCCCGCACCAGGTCGGGGATCAGCACCGGGTGGCCCATATCCCCGGCGGCAGTGAGCCCCACCTGAGGGGTGGGCTGATGGCCGGTCATGGCCGTGGTGGCGTTGTCCAGGATCACCAGGACGAAGCGAGCCTGGTTAAATATGGCGTTCAAGAGCGCCGGGACACCGGCATGGAAAAAGGTGGAGTCCCCGATGGTGGCCACGATGGTGGGAAACTCCGCTCCCGCCGCGGCAAAGGCCCGGTAAAATCCCGCGGCCTGGCTGATCCCCGCGCCCATGCAGTGGCACGTGTCCACCGCCCCCAGGTTGAGGCCCAGGGTGTAGCAACCGATGTCGCTGGGGAATATCCCCGCCGGAAAGGTCTCTTTGATGGCGTAGAATGCCGCCCGGTGAGCGCAGCCGGCGCACAGAGTGGGCCGATCGCCGCCGCTCTGGACGGTCACCCTGCTCCGGACAGGTAAGTCCAGGAAAGCCTCCAAAACTGGGCGGATGACATCCGGAGTCAGTTCCCCATCATTAGGGATCATGTGGGAAGTACGCCCCTGAATGGCGCGGTTGGCCAACTGCAGCTCAATAACCGGATACGTCTCCTCGATGACCAGAATTTTTTTATACCGGGAGTTGATCGCTTCGATGAAATCCCGGTTCAGGGGGTAGGGCATGGTCACCTGGTAATAATCAACCCGCCCCAAGAGGTCCAACTCCGCCAACCAGTCCCAGGTATGGGCAAAGGCCACGCCTGAGGCAATGATGCAAGCGCCGGGATGCGAGCCGTCCCCAGGGGTGAGAATGGGGGCGAACTCCGGCAAGGTCGCAATCTGGTCTATTTTTTCATTCAGGAGATGGTGTAATTCCCGCACGAACTGAGGGGTGGCACACCAGCGCCGGGGGTCCTTGTCGAACCGGGCCGGGCGTTCCAAACGCAGAGGCGGCCCGCAAGGGACGTTCTCCCGGGCGTGGCAGACCCGGGTGGTGGGCCGGACCATGACTGGAATCTCAAAGCGCTCCGAAAGCTCGAAAGCAATTTTCACCAAGTCCTTGGCTTCCTTGGGACTCGATGGGTCCAGGACCGGCACCTTGGCGAACATGGCGAAAAAGCGGCTGTCCTGTTCGGTCTGGGAGCTGTGGGGACCGGGGTCGTCCGCGGAGATGACGACGAGGCCGCCCTTGACCCCCAGGTAGGCGGAGCGCATGAACGGGTCCGAGGCGACGTTCAGCCCCACCTGCTTCATGGCCACCGCGGAGCGACGGCCGCTCATGGAGTTGGCCAGGGCCACTTCAAAGGCTACTTTCTCGTTCACCGACCACTCGGTATAGAGCAGAACCCCGGTCTCTTTGGTAAAGACCACCACGGACTGCAAGATTTCCGAGGCCGGGGTGCCGGGATATGAAGTCGCCACGGTACATCCGGCCTCTACAATTCCCCGGCCCATAGCCTCATTGCCCATGAGGATGTGTTGGATTGATGCATTGTTTTTAGAAGTTTGTTTCTTCATGATTTGTGTTTGTGCGAAAAGAAAAATCCTCTGAAAAATTTCCCCCCTTTTTTAAAGGGGGGTAGGGGGGATTATGGCAAAAGCTCATAAATTCTCTCCAATACCCCTTCAGTATTCTCAAAAACTTCCCTGGCTGACACTCTCATGATGTTGAGTCCTAAGTCGGCCAGGTGGCGGTCCCGCATAGCATCTTTTGTCAGTCCTGGTTCTGTATAATGTTGACTCCCATCGATTTCAATTACTAACTTGGCGTCGGGACAATAAAAGTCCACAATATAGTTGCAAATAATTCTCTGCCGGTAAAATCGGCGGTTTTTAAGCTGTCTTTTCCTCAGTCTCAGCCAGAGATAGGCCTCAGCTTCGGTCAAATTATGGCGCAACTCCCTGGCAAATTGCTTGAGGCCTTTGTTGTAAGGCAGCACGCCTTATAATCCCCCCTTAATCCCCCCTTTAGAAAAGGGGGGAAACGCCTACCCTTCCCCGCCCAACAGTCCCCGGGGCCGGATGAACAAGACCAGAAGTAGCACTACGAAGGCGATGACATCTTTGTAGGCGCTGCTGATGTAGCCCGCTCCCAGGCTCTCTAAAAGTCCCAGGATGAGGCCTCCCAGAATGGCCCCGGGAAAAGAGCCGAAGCCACCCAGGATGGCCGCGGCAAAGCCCTTGAGCCCCAAAAGCACTCCCACATCGTAGCTCAAAGTGGTGATGGGGGTCACCAGGCAACCGGCCAAACCTCCCAGGGCTCCCGCCAGGGCGAAACTCATGGCCTTCACCCGCCAGACTTTGAGTCCCACCACCGCCGCGGCCTCGGGGTTAGCGGCCACTCCCCGCATGGCCAGGCCCATGGAGGTTTTCCGGAAGAACAGCACCAGGCCGATTATGGCCAGCGTGGTGAGGCCTAAGATCCATAGAGTCTGGGGCAGAATAGCGGCTCCGGCCAGGTGCAGCGGCGCCTCTCCGGATAAAGGCGGCACCGCCATGCGGTTTTTGCCCCAAATGATTTTCATGGCCCCCCTCAAGATGATGGAGAGGCCAATGGTCAGAAAGATCAGCACCAGGTGGCTTTCGGAACGGGACGGCCGGATGCCTACCACCTCCACCAGGATGGCCACCAGAGTTACGCCTGCCACCGCCGCCACCAGGGCCGGGGCCATAGGGAGACCGGCCGTTACCAGGGCGCTATAGAGGATCATGCCCCCCAGGGAGACGAAATCAACCTGAGTAAAATTGACGATCCCCATGGTGTTGTGCACCACCCCGAAGCCCAACGCCACCAGGGCGTAAATGGCCCCTCCGGTCAAACCGGCAAAGATGAACTGGATCAGGTCGTGCAGGCTGCCCATGGCTCTCCAGGCGGGGAAGATACGGCCTCTTATCCTTCCTCAAAGCTTTAAGGTATCTGAAGGGCGCCTTATCTGGCAAGGGAAAAGGCGAACGCCACACCTGGAAGGGGGCGGATAGGCCTGGCTGCATCGTCTTATGGGCAAGGCACCTCCCCCTGCCCACGTTCGTGGGGTTTGAGGGCTTACTTGGCTAGTGCCGGCGGTTTGCACACAGGACAGGGGATATAACTGCGTTCTTGAGCTTCTTTCACCGAGCTAAATTTGATCAAACGCGAGGGTCTTATCGTCTTAGCCCACTTGCAGCTGGGATTGTGGTATTTGTTAGAGGTGGTGGAGCCCACGTATATGGTCTCAGCCGCAGCCTCCCGGGCAATGGTTTCTTCCTGGCCGGCCACAGGGCTGGCCATGGTCCCGTCTTCATCGCCGGGATTAGAGACCACCAGGCCTTGTTGATTGTCCGGATCGCCGGAAGTATGCTGTTCGGTTTTCCCCTCCAGGCTGCTCTTATCCCGCAAGGTAAACCTGGGTTCGCCATTGGGGCCGAGTTGCAGCTCGGCCCGGATCCGTTGCTTCTCATCGTAGAGGATCAAGGCGGGAGCACCATCCGCGCCTAACCCCATAACGGCGCGGAGTTTGCCGTGTTGGTCCCTCAGGTTCAGGGCGAGCTTGCCGTCTTTTTCGCCCAGCCAGGCCCGGATATAGCCGTTTTGGTCGCGCACCATCAGGCTCTGGACTTCCAGGGGGCTGTTGGGAGTCTGCGTCCGGGAAAACAGAAAAGCCTGGGTCGCCAGGACCACTACCAACAATCCCAACACGACCGTGCGGAAAAATCCTCGGCCCCGATTTTGGCGCTCTAATTCCTCCAGACGATCATACACCGCGGTATCCACAACACCGGGCTTCCATTCAGGAGAAGCGGGGGGAGGTGTCTGAGCGATTTCAGGCCCAGTCACCGGGGCGCTGATTTCCACCTCAGGCATGAGCGGCTGCTGTAATGGGCTCTGGGAACCGAGGTATGCGGGAGGTGGGCTTGGAGTAACGCCACCGGGGGGAATCACAGGACTTGCGGCTGGCGCCTCCGGAGTCGGAGCACCCGTCGGAACCTTGAAGCTAATCTCTCCCCTTGAGTCTTTGAGTTCCAGAAAGGCTTCGCCGTGCTGGTTAACTCCCAACCACGCCCAGGCGGTGCCCGCGTTATCGCTTAAAATCAGACCGGCTGAACCATCTTCATTGGCGCTAATTTTACCCCGACTTTTGCCAGACCCATCCCGAAGCAGGATTTTCTCGGCCTCAATGACCCGTTCCTGGCCCTGAACCTGACTTTCCGGGGCTTCCAGCGTTTCCTGCCTCTTCGTCATTATTCTGGTCAGCAAGGCTTCCAGGTGTTTAGGGTCAGGCTTTTCGGGCATAGCAGAACTCCACGCTCCTGTAGTCACCTTGCAGGTGATCCAGCAGGTAGGAAAAGAGGGTGAGAAATTCTTTCATAAGCCGTTCAAGGTCGGGCAGCATCGGTACTCCCGGCATGCCTTACTATGACTTCATATCGATGCATCAAAATCTTTTATCTTTTTCTTTTAATCGAACTCAAAGCATTTCTCAATGATTAATTTTATCATACAATCCTGAACCCAGCCATTGCCGCCGACCTTCGTTTCTTTACCCTCCCAAACTCACATATGTGATTGCCAAAAGAGCCTCTTGCAAAAGTCTCTTTACGGTCGAAACCGTATATATGACATAAGCACAGGCTGGAAAGCCTGTGCTACCGGCGAATTTCTCAATACAAGGCTAAAGCTTGCGACCACATAAGGTCTGGTATTTTTGCAAGAAACCCTTTTGAGCCTCTTGCAAATATCTCCCTGCCTGTCATTCTGAGGGAGCGAATCGACCGAAGAATCTCATAAGTGGGTGAAAATACGAGATCCTTCGCTTCGCTCAGGATGACAAAACGGCTTTTTGCAAGAACCTCTTTTGGCAATTACTACTATAAGAGCCTGCGCTTCGTTCATGATGACAGAGAAAAACGGTTTGAAAATGGCTTTTAGTCCCTCCAAGATACCCCAAAAATCGCTGAAAATGGTCGGGCGCGGGCCGAATGGAAGGGCAAACCCGGCACATGTGCCGGGACATTGCCGAGGTACCCTCGCCATATACCCGGTCTAAGCCCGCGTGCAAGCGCGTTCCGGTCGAGGCGGTGCCAGGGTTGTCACGCGCTTGTCCCGCGCTTGTCCCAGGGTAATAATCGGGCTTTCGTAATATTTAGTCTTTAATATCAATAAATTAAGGCTGGGCTGGCATCCTCGTGCCGGGACACGGCACAGGCGGAACGGCTGGAGTCTGCCGATTTTCCTCAGGTTGGCCAGCAGTGAACCGTTTTTATCCCGGCAAGTCATGGAGACAGCATAAACTCAGAACTGCGACGGATCCAGCAATGATGAGAAAGGTGACAGGTTTTCTTTTGCAAGCGCGGACATGATCCGGGTTGCAACCATGCCATAAAAGATGGCATTGTAGAATTGATTACCCCTTTGAATTAACGCCACTTTTTTTTGAAATACTAAAATATACTTATTGCCAGGAGAGGTTCTTGCAAAAAGCCGTTTGGTCACTTATGAGATGCTTCGGTTGCTTCTTTCCCTCAGAATGACCGGCAGGGAGATATTTGCAAGAGGCTCAAAAGTTCTTTCCATATTTTCCTCTCCCCCTGTGGGAGATGGTCAGGGTGAGGGGTAAATAACTTTTGGCAATGAGTATAACTCTCGGGACATTTTTCATCCGCGGCGAGAATTTCTCCGGCTTTAATCATAAATTTCAGAATATTTGCCTAAATCTGGAGATCTATTTTTATAATAACAGGGGTATACCGGGAACAATCTGAGAGAGATTTCCAAGGGGCTAAAGAAGTGTCTTATGGTCACAGCGTATCAGCGTTATAATTTAATTCTGCTTTTATTCATTGCAGGAAGTTTCGCACCTCTCCGATGACTTACTTAACTCGGTGATTGCAACTGATACCAAAAGGGTCTGCGATTATCTGAATGACCGGAGCTTTATCATAATCTGAGTCCTGAAAAATCATGATCGAATCTATTTCCCACATATAACTCAGAACAATATTGCACCACCGCAGGATCGTAAAGGACGCCCTGGTTGCGGGAGAGCTCTTCCATGGCCAGGGTAAGCCCCAGGGCCGCCCGATAAGGCCGGTGGGTCGCCATGGCCTCCACCACATCAGCCACCCCTAATATCCTGGCTTCCAAAAGAATCTCGCTCCCGGACAAGCCCAGTGGATATCCTGAACCGTTCCAGCGTTCATGGTGCTGGAGCACAATCTGGGTGGTCTGTCGAGGCAATTCCAGGGGTTGTAATATCTCAAACCCAACCATCGGATGGGTTTTGATAATGGAAAATTCCTGGTCGGTCAATCTGCCCGGCTTGACCAGAATCTCAGTGGGAACCCCCACCTTGCCCAGGTCATGCAACGTTCCCGCAATGCGGAGTTTTTCCATCACATCACCCGCTAGACCCATCTTGTCCGCAATAGTTAGGGCTATCTGAGTTACACGCCGCTGGTGTTGCACGGTGTAAGGGTCTTTGGCTTCCATGGTAGCTTCGATCACCTTGGTTATGCCGGTCATGGGGCACCTCTGGAATGAATTATGGTCAATCAATACTGACTGATGACTCATAATAGGTCATGTGAAACCAACAACAATCAGGTGAAGACCTGAAATTCATCCGTCTAAAACCCGGATTTGAACCCAGGCCAAAGGCTGAAAGATAACCCTGGTGCGATGACTTTCTGCCACTTTATTCTCCCCGTCGATCTTTCAGGGTTTTCCCTGAGCGAAAATCAGGCCCACACCTTATTGCCTCTGATTAAAAGATGATTAAAATTGAATCCACGGCAGCAACTTTAAAGAATTACAAAAAAAACTTTACCAATTTATTACCACTATGAGGTAGAATGCGATTATGAGGCCCGGGTCTGGGAACTTGCCTATTTGGGGTTGCTCCTGGAAAGGCTGGCGGAAAATTGTCTGGCTCTTGGGAGCACTAACGTTACTCTTAATGATAGAGGGATGTGGTGGTTTGCCAAGTACCCTGGGGCATTCGGAACCCAATAGGGGCCTTGCTGCAGTGGATGATGAGGATCAGGGGGAATCCAGCGCCGGGGAGATTAATGCCCAGCATCTGGATGAACTCTATGCCAAAAGCGGCATCAAAGATCGGGATCGCACTATAGAAGAAGAATTAAAAAAATGGGAACATCAATCCTCCTTTGATTTTCCCATCCAGATGAACAAGCAAGTCAAGGCCTATGTCGTCTATTTTTCCACGGAACGCAAGGGGTTCACCAGGCGCTCCCTGACTCGCTCGAGCCGCTATCTCCCTATGATCAAAGAAGTTTTCCGGGAATATGGCCTGCCAGAGGATTTGGCTTACCTGGCCATGGTGGAGAGCGGCTTCAACCCTAAGGCCAATTCTCCCGCCGGCGCTTGCGGCATGTGGCAGTTTATCAAGGGCACCGGCCTGCGGTATGGTTTGGTGATCAACGGCAACGTCGATGAGCGTCAGGACCCCGAGAAATCAACCCGGGCCGCCGCACAATATCTTTTGGACCTGTATAAACAATTTGGTTCCTGGTATCTGGCCGCCGCCAGCTACAATTGCGGCGAAGGACGGGTCCAGAAGGAGTTAACCAAAAGCAATTATAAGAATTTCTGGGAACTTTCCGCCAATAAATGCATTCCCGGCGAGACCCGAAATTATGTGCCGCAGATGATCGCCGCCACCATCATCGCCAGGAATCCGCAGAAATTCGGTTTTGGAAATGTGCCTTACCAATCCCCCCTAACGCCCGATACACCTTCGAACCTCGAATTAGCGCAGGCTGAATCCCCGGCAGAGACCGTCACGCCGGCGAGGTCCACCAAAACCGTAATGCCGGCCAGATCTGCCAAACTGGCAAAGCTTCACCCCCCTCCTTCTGAGGATGACCCTCAGCCCCATAATGTCGTCCTGGCCAAACAGAAATCTACCGTGCCTGCGAAAGCTCTCAACAAAAAGACCAACCGCAGGATCTATGCCGTTGATAAAAAGACCCCTGACAAGCACGCCACCAAAGCCAGGTCCGAGCCTTATGTGGCATCCTTGTTCGGCTCTCCCCGTGCCCATGCCGTCAAGGCCCAGGCAAGCAAAAAGGGAGCACCTGCTTCCGGCGGCTCTAAGGCCGGCTTAAACCGCAAAAACAACAAATCCAGTCCAGCCCTCCTGGCGCAAAAACCCAAGCCGAAATCTATCCAATTGGCCAAAAAGAAAGGTAGTCCTAAGCCAAAATTATCCAAGTCGAAGTCTAAGTCCAAGGCGTTACTAGTGTCCCAGGCCAGATGAATTGAATTTGAACAGGCATGATTCCAGAGAAGTTCCTACCGACGATAGCCGGAGGTCTGGACACGCACCTCAGAGGCAGGAGTCCCCTGAGCATTTGCACCAAGCAGGCGAGGAGCACGCGGCTTTTCTCCAGGAAGACAGGGTGGACAAGTCAGTAAGAGGTTTCGACCTTAATATTGTTTGCAAAGAATCAGAACCAACAAAATCAAACCTACGATAATCATCATGTAAAATTCAATTTTTCTAAATTTCTCATCGATCTGCGCGGGTTCTGAGGGGGATTTCAGTTCGACTTCCGTGGTGGGCAATTCGGCCATGAGAGCGTCATACTCTTCCGGCTCAATGATAACCGTGCGCTCGCGGCTCAACTTGGGTTTCATGGGCGCCTCCATACGCTAGTTATCGTCATGAAAGCGGCAAGACATAATTTTTTCTTGACCCTCGATAAGGGACCTCGGGAGACCGCTTGATGTAATCGCTGCTGGACAACCGAGATACGCCTGTTCCCGGATTAAGCGCTGAGGTTGACTCCTTCAGATGATTTCCGAGTCGGCCTCGTGTTAACCGGTTCAGTTCCTCTTTACCTGCTTCTCACCCCAATCTGCTCCCTTTGGCGGCCATATTCATCCTGCGTTTTCATCGTGGATTGTTGCTATATTTTTGCGTAAGGCGCGGGTCAATTAACATGATTTTTCCGTCTTGCCTTTCAAACCAATAGGCTTCCGTAGGATTAGTACCTTTCGGAAGTCCCTGGCTGGCAAATTCAAAGCTATAATGCCTTCTGGGCTCTCGATCAACCGATAATTGGCCTTGACCACGGGATTGGCCTCCGGATTTGATAAATTTGCCTGGAAGGCCGGAGTAGCTATAACGTGACCCCTGAGATTCAGTGGCCATAGTTTCCTTAACAGTCTTTGTCCCATCCGGTTGCACTTTCTCTTCTTTGGTCGTGGTTGTGGATTGCCCCGGTCTTTGGTACGGCTGTGGGTATATTCCGTACCCTTCCTGGGCCTCCAGGGGAATGGGTGAAAAACCAACCACAACCACCAGGAGAAAAAAGACTAAGCAGAGCCCTTGCATCGGCAACCTCCAAACCCGGTTTAACTCCCTCGGCTCTATCATCATTCCTCCTATAAATTTAAGTTAAGAGGAGTTCCTTCACGTCTTTATCGACACAATGGGGTAAAGCATAAAATTCTGTCCGGATTTTCTCAAGGCGGAACCTGCTTACGGGCATTACGGCCTTAACATGAGATGGCCTCCGGCAGAATCTTATTTTTGAATATACATGACCACCAGGCCCGCCAGGATAAGGCCGAAGGCTAGGTAATCGCCCCAGGACAGCATCCGGGCCAGGCCCCCCTTGGCCGGCACCTTCCCCTGGCGCGCCCGCCGGCGCCCCAGGTTGTTCAGCAACAAAACCCCCATACCCGCCAACGCCAGAATTTCCCCTGTTTGCAGCCCCACCACACTCTCCCCAGGCTCCCTAAGGCCTTTGGTTCTCTAGTTTAATTGATGTGATATTAACACAGCGCCTCTCCTGGGCCAAGGAGATAGGCGGCGCACCGGGACGCTGACGGTTATAAGTTGGCGCTCAACGCTTGCGAGGCAATAAGTTGGCCACCAGATTGAGGGCCGCCACCATGGCGGCCAGGGCAAAGGCCTTCTGGAAAGACCCGATTCCCATGACGTTTACCCCCGCGATGGCAACATGGGCCTGGCTGAGCCAGGCAAAGACCATGACCATCAGAGTAATGCCCATCAGCGACCCCAGATTTTTTAACACTGCGTTGGTACTGGCCGCCAGCCCAATCATGGAGGGACTGACATCGCTTAAAATTTCGTTGAGATTGGGAGCCTGGAAGAGGCCGAACCCGAGACCCATAATCACGAGTCTGGCCGCCAGGGCCAGGGTGGAACTCTCCAGGCCGGTAAACAACAGAGAAATCAAGCCTGCCAGGATCAACGCGGCGCCGGTTCGCAGGACCAGCAGGTTTCCCAGCCGGTCCGCCAGATATCCCCCAAAAGGGGCTACCAGGGCATTGCTCACGCTTAAGGCCGCCAACAAGAACCCGGTTTGATCCGGTGTATAGCGATAAACCTGTTCCAAGAAAAAGGGAAGCAAAAAGAAGGTCCCCATCACCGGGGCAAAGGTCAGCACCACCGCCAGGGAGCCTACCACAAAGGGCCACCGTCGCCAGAGCTCGGGGTGGAGCAGGGGCTCGGGGTGGCGGTGTTCCATAAAATGCAGCGCCAGGGCCAGGAGCACCGCCACTCCCAAGGCTCCCAGGGTCGCAGCCCCCCAGCCTGATTGTTGGAGCCAGGTTAAACCCAACAGGAATAGCCCCAGGGTCCCGGCCAGGAGCAGGCCGCCTCCAAGGTCAAATGACTGCCAACTCCAAGGTTTTTGGGCTTTAAGCGGGGTCAGCACCCGGCTTCCCACCCAGAGGGCAACGCCACAAATGGGAATATTTATATAGTAGATGAACGGCCAGCCCAGGTATGTAGTGATGATTCCCCCCAAGGGCGCCCCAACGCTGATGCCGGTAGCGAACGCGGTGGAAAATAGACCCAGGGCCAGACCCCGTTCCCCCTCACTATAGGTCAGGGCAATGAGCTTGGGAGCCACCCCCAGCATCAAGGAGCCGCCGATTCCCTGGAGAGCCCGTGCCCCTACCATCCAGGCCAGCCCTTGGCTTAAGCCGCACAGGGCCGAGGCTCCGGTAAACACCACCAACCCTAAGAGAAAGAGCTTGCCCGGGGCCAGCAAATCCCCCAGCCGTCCGCTGGTGAGGAGCAAGGAAACATTCATGAGGAGATAGATCAGCATGACCCAGGAGATCTGCACCAGGGAACAATGGAAGTCCCGGGCGATCTGGGGCAAGGCAATGTTGACGATGCTGGTGTCCAGGGTGGCCATAAAGGCCCCGAAGCAGACCGTCAAGAGGACGGTGCGCCGGTTCAGGGTATAGCTTTGCGAAGTCGCGGCCGCAGGCATGGTTTTATATCTTACTGCAAGGAGTTTGAGAGTGGGAGGAGATTTTGCAGCCTGGTTAAAATAGGGGGGCCTGTGGCCGGCGAATTTCAAGTCATGGCGTGCACGGCACGCCCTATAACTGCAAGGATTGATGAATAGGGAGGGAATTTTTCGGGAAACGGCGACCAAGATCAGGCCACCGCCATGAAACTGGCGGAGAGAGAGGGATTCGAACCCTCGGAGGAAGTTTCCCCCCTCACTCGCTTAGCAGGCGAGCACCTTCGGCCGCTCGGTCATCTCTCCGTAAGGGCTTACTTTTATATCTTAAAGTAAATCGTAATTATTTTATTTATCTTTAATTCTCTTCAATAATTAAATTTTCCATGGTAGATAATGTATCGCAAAATATTTCTTTTGATGCTTCTATATCTATATTAACCGCTTCAAAAGGCACAAATTGCTCATATAATCCTTTTTGTAATTTGCCTAATTTTGCCTCAAGAACTAGATTTATGGGGAAATTTAATATTACTTTGAACGGTGCTCTACTTAATAAATTTTTTATCTTTTCAGCATATTGTTGCGGTAGCATTGAGAGTATTTGTTCTAATTGTTGGGGAGAATAATCCATTGATAGTCCAAAGCCACCATCATCTGTGTCCATTTTAGAGAAGGAAGTATACAAATCATCTCTGACTTTTGTGATTTCAAATATATCAAAAGTTATAAAGTGCAATGGTACATCAGTTTTTAAACCTGATTTAAGCATTCGAAGGCCAAGATCAGGAACAAAGTCCTTTTTTTCAGGAAATATAATATAATCTGCTCGCAATACTTTTTCAACTTCTTCCCACTTTTTATCTATTTCAACAATATTTAAATCTAAAATAGGTTCAAATTTATCAATATCATAAACAACTATTTTCTTCCCATTACATAAAGCATAACGATTAACTCTAACTTCCGGATGAATACCATAACTATAAACTTGTTCAACGTGATATGATTTTATAATATCTTGAGTGGGGGATTTAGCATCAATTACTGCGATATAATCGCCATCAAAAGTTAGAATATAGTCAGGTATTATATTAATTTTTTTAGACTGAGATCCTATCATTACAAAAGGATGAACTAATAATTTGCTTCTTATAATACCACATTTACCAGATGCAGTATAGCCAAGTCTTTTTAAAATAGGGAAAAGAATTTCTTCCCTAACTGAGTCCTCCTTAAATTCTGGGTCATTAAGTAATTGAAAATTGAAATCACTAAACATAATACTTAAATTCTTAAAGTGTGCTAAAGAAAAGGACGATAGTAGCTAAATCTGTCAATAATCAGAATGGCGGAGGGAGTAGGATTCGAACCCACGGACCTTCCGGTCTGCGGTTTTCAAGACCGCTGCCTTAAACCACTCGGCCATCCCTCCATAACCTATATTTTTTAACACCGCGCCCAGCGATTGTCAAGGAAAGCAAGGCTCCGCACCCGCGCAGGGGCAGGTTTCAAATCTGCCCCTACAGGTGGGGAGATGAATCTCATCTTATTGCCGATTATCAATCACCCGCTGGGCCTTGCCTTCGGTTCGAGGCAGGGTGTTGGGCTCCACCAGTTCCACCCGAGGCGTAATCAGCAATTCGCTTTTTAAGGCCTCGGAAATCCGTTTTTGTAACTGCTTGAGATACTTGAGGTCTTCCTGGAAGAAGCTCTGTTGCACTTCCACCTTAACCAGCATTATATCGCTAAAATCTTTCCGGGTCAGTTCCACCAGGTACTGGGTGCCCACCTCGGGCATGGCCATGAGCACCTTGTCTATCTGCATGGGGAAGATGTTGACTCCCTTAACGATCAGCATATCATCGGTGCGCCCCATAATCCGGGAAAGCCGCCGAAAGCTCCGGCCGCAGGCACAGGGCGCGTCGTCATAGGAGGCCAAGTCACGGGTGCGGTAGCGCAAAAGCGGCATGCCTTGCCGGGTGAGGTTGGTGAAGACCAGCTCGCCCGGCTCCCCCGGCCGCACGGGTTCCAGGGTTTGAGGATCGAGCACTTCAAACAGAAAGGAGTCTTCCCAGACATGCATACCGCTTTGCTCAGGGCATTCAAAGGCCACACCGGGGCCATTCATTTCGGAGAGCCCGTAAGAATTGTAGGCCTTGAGACCATAGGCGACCTCGATGCGCCGCCGCATATCTTCGGAGTGGGGCTCGGCCCCCAGAAACGCCAGCCGCAATGGCAGGTCCCGGGGGTCCAGGCCGTGCGCGGCAAAGGTGTTGAGCAGATACAGGGCATAGCTGGGGATGATGTGGACCGCGGTGGTGTTGAATTGCTGCATCAACTGCAACTGGCGCAGGCTGTTGCCGGCTCCGATGGGAATGGTCAGTGCCCCAAGCCGTTCGGCCCCGTAATGAAAACCCAGCCCCCCGGTAAACAGGCCGTAGCCCATCATATTCTGGAAGACGTCCGTGGCCCGCATGCCGGTCATGTACATGGAGCGAGCCACCAAATCGGCCCAGGTCTCGATATCAGCCCGAGTGTAGTAGATCACCGTGGCCTGGCCCGTGGTCCCGGAAGAGGCGTGGAGCCGCACCATATCAGTCAGGGGCAGGGTCAACATCTCTAAGCCGTGGGCTCGAAGGTCGTTTTTGGTGGTGAAGGGAATTTTGCGGACATCCTCGACGGACTTAAGATCGGCGGCAGCAAAACCCGCCTCCTGCAAGCGCCGGGCATAAAAGGGGCTCTGCGCGGCGCGCTCTACGGTCTGCCGCAGGCGGCTAAACTGTAATTCTTGCAGGGCCGCGGGTTTCAGGGTTTCAAGCTCAGCATTCCAATACACTGCATATCTCCTGGTGGATTAGCCAAATGCAGCCGGCTACCGGATTTTTTATGCGGTTACCGTCCTGCTGTCAAGGGGTGGGGACAATTAAAGTTCTTGGCGTAATGACCGATTTTAAGAAAAAGAACGATCGTAAGGTGGCCACGGGTGGACCGGGTTTTTCTCTATCCCATGCTGTTGATTTTGGGGCTGATAGTCTTCGGCGCCACGGGGGATTTGGTTTCCGCAGGAAGACATGATTTGTTATTTGGCCCTAACGAGTTAGCCCAATCTATTTTTTCTTTGGGTGATATGGTTGATTCCGAAATGGCCTTACAGTCAGCCTTAGCTCGGGAGTACGGAGCTACCAATACTGCCGAGGCGATCCAATTATTATCGGATCGTTATAATGCCGCTAATCCGGTGTCAATAGCGACATCGGATTTATATATTAATATTCCGATCAACAACCATAATCCTCTCGATGGTGTCGTCGTAGGGAGTCGAGTTATGCAAGATTATTATGCACAATTATTTCAATGCCATGGCTGGAGATGACCAGACCGGCCTGCATTGATTTAAGTCTCTCACTTACTTGGGCCTGTTCTTCTGTTATTAATGGCTGTTATGAAAAGTTCAAGGTTCAAAGTTCAAAGTTGAGTGGCGGGCGGGGACGCCCGCCCTACCGGGGTTTCATGGTTTTGAGAGAGCCAACGGCTCATGAGCGACTGCTTTGAATCAATCCCCAAGGCGGTGGCAAACCTCGCTCCGCTTTTTCCTCCCCGCTCTTTCCATGCGGATTAGAATTCTCGTATCTTCACCTGCGGAGACCAGAACAGGTGGACCATGTTGCCGGCTATTTTCTGAAGCATGTGTGCCCCAGGCAGGTCATTCTCAAATTTTGCGCGAGGGTTTCCAATATTTCCCTGGCCAATCGTGACTCTCCTCGGATTTAGCTCTCCAACTACGGGTAAAAAGGGGTTGACGGCCTGGGGTGGATAGGGTACAAGTTCCTAAAAATCCATCCCGCAGGTGCTCGGTTAGATTGATCATGAAACGTGTGATTGCTGCTACGTTGGTCCTTTTGCTGCTGGGTGGCATGGCGGGTTGCGGCCCGGCGCCCATGGTGATTCCGCCCGAATCCTCGACCCCTCCCGCAGAGTCCCCCCGAGCTGAAACTTCGGACCAGGCCAAGCTCAAAGACGGTCTCACCGGGCGGGAGATGTCGGCCTCCGAGGTGGCGGACCTGAGTGACCGCCTCCTGGTGAACGACAATACCCTCAATGATCAGGAGACCATGGCGCGCCTGGAACTCCTGATCCTTAAGAGCATGAAAGGCGCAGACAAGACCCACCGTGCGACCTTGTGGCGCAACCTGGGCATTATCCATTACCATCAGCATAAGTACAAACAGGCCCGCCAGGAGCTGCAAGCCGCCAACGAACTCAACCCCAAAAACGCCCGCACCCATTTTTACCTGGCCTGCCTTTTTGCCCACCAAGGGCAAATTTACGAAAAGCAAGGCAAGCAACGCGTCTCACGGCAACAATTCAAACGCGCCACCATCGAATTGGAGCAGGCCCGTAAGCTTGAGCCCCATAACTCCCTGTACAAACAAGACCCGAAACAAATTATCCAGCATGAGAACGGCAAATGAGAATTGCCTGCCCCTATTGCGGCAATGATACGGATTTCTACGAAGTCGCCGAAGGCGTTACCATCACCACGTTTTACGTGCAAAACGAAGACGGCAGTTTCTCCGCGGTGAGCGATGATTCCGAAATCCAGGGGGAAGTGCGCCTCTTCTGCGGAGAATGTCACAAAGAGCTGCGGGAATACCACGAACACTTTCTCGACATGCTCTTTTAGCCTGGTCACCGTCCTCAAAAAAACTCGACCTTTGTCTCCCCACCCTTGACCATGTCGACCCTTCAACCTCCGGAGTAGATGTCATGCCTGAACTCCCTGAGGTGGAAGTCATCCGCCGGGGTTTGATTCCTCTCTTGGTAGGACGCCAATTTCTGGCCGTCGAGGCGGGAGACAAACGCCTGCGACAGCAGTCCTCCCTGAAGGATCTCCGTCACTGGGTCACAGGCAGGCGTCTGGAAAAACTTCGCCGCCGCGGTAAATATCTTTTGTTTGACCTGGAAGGCGGGGTCACCTTGCTCATTCATCTGGGCATGACCGGCCGTCTCTTGGCTGGAGTCCCCCCCTCCCCTCCTCTGGACCACGTTCACCTGGTATTTCAGGTGGAAGGCGGGCTTAACTTGCTGTACCAGGACGTTCGCCGTTTTGGCCAGGTTCTGGTCTTTCCGCCGGGGGTTACGCCCCCGCCCCTGGCCCAGGTGGGAGCCGAACCCTTTTCCCGGAAGGTGACGCCGGCCTGGCTGCTTAAGCAGGCCCAGGGCCGGTCCCGGCCCATAAAAAACTTTCTCCTGGATGCCCGGGTGGTGGCCGGCATCGGCAATATTTATGCGTGCGAAATTCTCTTTGCGGCACGCTTGCATCCCGCCACCCCGGTGGGCCACTTGACCCTGACGGACTGGGACCGGGTTCTGACCGAGACTCGCCGTATCCTCAAACACGCCATAGCCAAAGGCGGCACCACGGTGTCCGACTATCTCAACAGCCGGGGAGAGTCCGGCCTCTTCCAACTTGAGCTTTTGGTCTATGGCCGGGCCGGTGAGTCGTGCTTGGTTTGCGGGACCGCCATCGCCCGCCTGGTCCAGGCCGGGCGCAGTTCCTTTTTCTGTCCGGTTTGTCAAAAATTTATCGATTAACGTCTACTCGTTTCTGCATTTCTCAACGAACCTCACCATGAGCCAGTAATACTAAGTTGCGCTCATAGAAGTAAGAAAAGCTCACGGTCTGTAGTGGAGTACCCGAGTGTGCGCCCAACCTGAGGGCGGACACATAGGTCCGCCCCTACAAAAACAAAATTACCTGTATGAGCGCAACTTGGTATAAGCCAGTCTTCACCATGGCGGCGGAGTTGCGCATCCGCCCTGATCGATTTCAGTACCATATCGAAATTTATTTTTTCAGTCAAAACTGCGCAGATATAGCAAGGGAATAAACTCGACTTTCCACAAATCTGGGCCTGTATATCATTGCCAAAAGTTTTTTCTTATTAACCCCTCACCCTACCCTCTCCCACAAGGGGAGAGGAGAATTAGAGGAAAAAACTTTTTGGCAAGCGCTATAAAGAATTTTGTGTAACTGACTTTTCGGGGTTAAGAAATTCGGCTGTAATTCTTGCAGTGCCGGTTACAGCAGCGTCGGGACGCGCCGCCGTTGCAACCGGCTGTTAGGTGGTCTCACCGTACCGCGTCAGGATGCAAGCCCTATGAAGCAAACTGGTCACGTGGAGAGCCTCTGAACTGCGCGTGCTTGTGCCTTGGCAGCCTCTTCTGTACGGTCCCTCGGTGGTGCTTTTGTCTCAAGCGAGTTCAAAAGGTTTCTGGAAACTACCGCTATCTCGTCAACAGCCGCCAGGAATGCAGTTTCGTTTACCTTCGATGGTTTGTGGAAGCCGCTCACTTTTCTCACGAATTGTAGCGAGGCTGCGCGAATCTCTTCGTCCGTCACAGGCGGCTCTAAGTTAAAGAGTGTCTTAATGTTTCTACACATAGCATCCTCATTTTGGCCGCCGCGATCAAACAGTGGCTTTTGTGGAGCCACCTCCCAGAGTTTAACCCCCCAAAATGATCCGCTTCTCGAGGCAGCCTTTGCCCGAGAAAATAAGTACTGTTTAAAAATATCCAGTTATAGAGTCAGGAAGACGCTCTCATGATGGTAACGCCATGGGAAAATCGAAAGCTGCGGGCACATTCCACCGCTGGCATGATGTAAGCGACTTTTGATGCCGGGATTAATCAAAGAATCACGGCTATCTTGCCAAACAAGAAACTTATTTAAAATATCAATTAGTTGTAGATATGTTCTGATTAACAGGCAGTCTGGCCGCCAGTCTGTTATTTCTCCATTTCCTTGAGCTTCTGCTCCGCGGCCTTCTGGCGCTTGGCCGCATCCTGGCTGCGTTTCACCCCCTCCTGCAAACGCTCCCCGGTATTTTCCTGGCGCTTTTTGATGTCTTCCAGGGTTTGCCATTGCTCTTGCCGCTTTTGCCTTAACTGTTCATACTGCTCATCCGTTAACTGCTTGGAGCCCTCTTGGGCATAAACGCACCCCGTCAGCCAGAGATTACCAGGCATTGCCAGGACACCTGCCAACCACAGTGCTCCTAATCCCATGAGCTTTTTCATGGCCTTCTCCCTCCCAGACCGGAATATAGTGCGAATCCATCGATCTCGGTTTGCCGCAATTGCTCTTTATTTGAGCGGCAAAGGCGGGATGCGCTTCGCTTTCCCGCCCTACGAGTTATTTTATTTCAGGCCAAGGCTTGCGCGAGCCGCTGCACGAATTCGCGTTCCTGCGCAGCCCGGCCGGCAAAGGTCTCCAGCGCGCTTACGTCCCACTTGAACAGGCCCCACATGGGGATACTGCGCAAAATCCGGTCCACCTCATCATGGGACGCGGCGTCCACGATAAATACCACGGCCCGGTCCCCCAGGGGCACGCCGCCGGCGAGGATTTTTTTCTCAGCTTCCAGCCGCATCAGACTCTCGAACAACGTCAGCACCAGATCTTCCAGACCTTTCAGGGTCTCCTCAGGTGAAGCATACCCGGGCCCTTCCGAAGCGGATACCAGGTAGTGCATGGGAAATCTCCTTGCAGTTTTAATGAGGCTCCAACATCGAAGGCTTGTAAACTTGTTAACCATTTTCTATCAATAGTCAATGGACCATCAGAGGCTTTGATGAGGTGCCCGTGGAGAATTCGAGCTCAAATGCTGCCACAAGTTTTCCTTCGCTTTTTGGAAGGGTATGAGATATATTTAGATGTTTGAGACGAACATCAGGAGGGCAACAGATTATGAAAAATGATATCCATCCCAACTACATTGAAACCACCGTGCGCTGCGCCTGCGGCAGCGAGTTTACCACCGGCTCCACCAAGGATAACATCCGGGTGGAAATCTGCTCCAAGTGCCATCCCTTCTTCACCGGCAAGCAGAAGCTTATGGACACCGCCGGGCGAGTGGAGCGCTTCCGGCGTAAATACGCCCATCTGGAACAGAACAAGGCGGCCGACAAAGCCGAATGAAATCGGACGATCAACACTTGGCCGTCGGGGGCCAGGCGGTGCTGGAGGGCGTGATGATGCGTTCCCCCCACGCTCTGGCCGTGGCAGTGCGCCGTCCCGACGGCTCGGTGATTCTCAAAGACGAGCGGTATTGCTCCCTGGCGGAGCGCTACCCCATGCTCAAGCGCCCCTTCCTCCGGGGTCCCGTCATCCTCATCGAGTCCATGGTCACCGGCGTCAAGGCCCTGACCTTCTCGGCCCAGGCCGCCCTTCAGGAAGAAGACAGCCAGGAGGACGAGCCCCTGGGTTGGGCGAGCATCACCCTCACCCTGGGGGGCGCCTTTTTGATGGCCTTCCTGTTTTTCGGATTTCTGCCCCACTGGTTAAGCGGCAAAGCGGGTTATTTAGTGGGCAGCCCCCTGACCCCGGCGGACTTCACGTTTCATGTCATCGACGGCATCATCAAGGCCGCCTTCCTTGTGCTCTATATCTGGGGTATCTCGTTTTTCCCGGACATCCGCCGGGTGTTCGAGTACCATGGCGCCGAACACAAGTCCATCTGCACCTTTGAATCAGGGGAAGAACTGACGGTGGCGCACGCCCGGCGTCACCCCACCGCTCATGCCCGCTGCGGCACCTCCTTTATCCTGGTGGTGCTCCTGGTGAGCATCCTGATCTTCACCTTTTTCTTTCCCTTGTTTCCGGCCCTCACCCAACGCGGCCTTGCCAACAATCTCCTTCAGGTCCTCATCAAGGTGGGGCTTATGTTCCCCATCGCAGCGCTGTCATATGAGATCATCCGCTGGGGCGGCAAACACTCTGATTCACTCCTGGCGAGAGTCCTCCTCTGGCCCGGCCTGGTCACCCAGCGCCTCACGGCCCTGGAACCCGACGACTCCCAACTGGAAGTGGCCCTGGAGGCCTTGAAAGCTGTCCTGGCCCGGGAGGAACATCCCATGCCCGAAGGCGAGTTGGCCGGCGATACCCTCACCTGTGCCGAATGCCGGCATTAATAAATAGTGAGCGGTAAGCAGTGAGCAGTGAGCAGTAAAGTGCGGCCGGTCAGGTAATCGCGTTATTTACCGATGCCCCCTTACCAAAAACCAAAAACTAAAAACCAAAAACTATATATCGGCGCCGCGGGCTGGGATTATGCGGACTGGCGGGGAGTAGTCTACCCCCCAGGGCTTAAGGGCGCGGACCGCCTCACCTTCCTTGCCGGTCTCTTTGGCGCTGTGGAGATCAACGTCACTTTCTACCGGCCCATTGCGCCCGACTATGCCCGGCGTTGGCTGTCCGCAGTGGCGGATTCCCCGGATTTCCGCTTCACCGCCAAGGTCTGGCAGGTCTTTACCCACGAACGGCGGCTGCCGGGGGCCGAACTGGCCCAGTTCCAAGAGGGGCTGGCGCCGCTTTTGGATGGAGGCAAGCTAGGGGTGCTTCTGGCCCAATTCCCCTATTCTTTCCATAATACCGAAGACAATCGCCGCTATCTCCTGGAACTCAAGGACGCGTTTCGGGATTTTCCTCTGGCTGTGGAGGTGCGGCACCGCTCCTGGCAGCAGCGGGCGGTGCGGGACTTCTTACAGACCGCGGGCCTGGATTTCTGCAACATCGACCAACCCCTGGTCTCCTACCCCATGGGAGCTACCAGCTGGGTCACCGGCGCTCGCGGGTATCTGCGCTGCCATGGCCGGCACAAAGAGGCCTGGTTTGAATTCGGGGATGACCGCCAGGCCCGCTACGACTATCTCTACTCCCCCGAAGAACTGGAAGACCTGGCGTCCCGCACCCGGGAACTCATGGAGAAAGCCCGGGAGACCTATGTCATCTTCAATAACCACCCCGCGGGCCAGGCCGTGGCCAACGCCCTGGAACTGGAACATCGGCTCGCACCGGGGCAGGCCTTGCAAGTTCCTGAACAACTGCTTGCCGCCTTTCCGCGGCTTACCGGCCTCAAGCCTCAAGTAGAGACTCCACCCTGCAAGCGCTGACGGAATAGGCGGGATAGGTTCGCCGCTGACGATGTTACATTGAAAAGGAAGCGCCCCCGAAGTGTGGGGGCGTTTCTGCGTTGCATGGCAATACAAACAACAGAGAAATTGAAGCGTTTGATTAGTTTTTCCAGCGTTGCCGGAACAGCATCGCCACCAGACCGGAGCCGAATAAAATAGCCGTTACGGGCACTGGAACTGCGGCAATGTTATCCACCCCTAAAGAAGCTGCGATCGCGGGACCCGGGAAACCGGGGTCAGAGCTATGGTACAGGCGCATTACCGTTGCATGCGTTAATGCCGTAGTAACATCGCCCAGCGCCGCGCTTAGATCGGCAGGACTGATGGGAAAGAGCACCGATATCCAACCGCTCCCGGGAGGGACTATGACTGCCTCCGTCGAAAAAGCGATATTTTCAGGCGGCCCAACCGTGGGGTCTTCAAACAACAGCCGGAGAGCGAGTTCTGTACTTCCCAGGTTATTGACAGCCATCGTAATAAGATCGATCCCTGCGGCGATAAAGTCACCCGTCCACTGGCTTGCGTTAATGACGGTCAATCTACTGCCCGCTCCACCGCCGCCAATGGCCGTAAGCAGTAGATAGTGGTCGCCGGCCCCCGCGGGACCACCCGTAGCTACATTAACCGGCGGCGCCGGGTGTGGAGCGCCCAGTAAGCCAACCACCCAGTTCTGAGTGGTGCCGTCTTCAAAGTTATCCACCTGCCCTAAGGTCACCCCCGAGGCCGGCGGCGCCTGAAATAAGATTATCAAAAGAATAGCCCACAGCATCACACGTAAGGATCTCATGGTTTTCTTCCCTTCTCTGTATGACCGAAATCAAGCACCTGGCCAATGGACTGCCCCGAATTGCTGTCTGGAACTAATTTTTTACCCTTTAACCTCCCAACAGACCTTGGGGCGGATTTCAAACCAGCACCCTAAACCATTTTTCCAAAATATATAGCTTTAAATTTTATTGTAAAGATTTATTAATAAAAGAAGTTTGACGCCAGGCTGATTATTGGCAGGACCAGGAGTTCGTAATAGGTTGGCAGGCAGATAATGACTGGCCGTTTATGACTATCTATATCTATACCGGCGAAGAGGAAGCGCCACTTCCCTGTGGCACCTTTTTGTCGAAGAGGACGGTTAGGCAGACCGCCGCCGCCAGGCGACGAGAGCGCCAAGACCCGTCAGGACCAAGGGCAGGGTGGCCGGCACGGGAATGGCAGAAACCATGAAATAGGCCGCGCCAGGGCCTGCAATTTGATAGGGCTCGATGGTAAGAGAATGATTTCCAGCCGCCAGGAAGAAAAAGCCGCGACTCAGATCGGGGTCCAATAATGCTACTACCGGATCGTCCGTTCCAGAGTCGTTCCCGGTATTAGCCACTGCCGTAGTTCCTCCGATAAAGAGGCCAAAATCGAAAACGTTGAAGGCGTCACCCTCTAGGAAAGCATCTACGACAGTGAGGAAGGTCGGCGCCAGCGAGCTAAAAGTCCAGGCCGGGGCGGGAGCATTTTGCGAGTTGCCGCTGATGCTCGGGATAACAAAATCCCCTAACGGATCATCGGGGAAAGCGCCCTGCGCCTGAACTCCCACAGCCGTAAAACTAAATTCATACCACAAGGGATCATTTACGGTAATGGGGTCAGCTTGGGCCGCCGCCACAAATCCCATCACCACCAGAAGCATGGAAATCAACGCAATCTTTTTCATTCGTTCCTCCTGGTAAATTGTTGTCAGCCATTCTTTTCTCTGCCTCCACCCTGCCGCACCTGTTCAGTTCCGGATTACCCCCCTTTCGGTGATAGATGGGAACCTTGCAAGAGTTCCAGGGAATTATTATCTGGGTGCTTTCGTTCCTCCCTTGAACCCTTTTCAAGGTTAGGCGGACCAACCCGGCCTCCCCTTCCGATCTCTTTTGGATAGTATTAAATAATTTAGTTTTTAATTAATATATTTAATTTATCATATTTGTAAAGTATTTTATATCTTCATTTATTTATTTAATTAATTTCTTCCCAGGGATCGTTGCCAGGATCAACAGAAGATGGTGCGAGCCTAAGATGATCGGCCGGAGAAATGGACTTCGGCCGTCTATCAGATCGTGGTGGCGGGGGTTATCCTTAAAACACCAGCGCCCCGAAGCCCCGGGTCAGCATCCCCAGGATCAGAGCCAGGATGAGCGACAGGCCTGCGGCTGTGGCTGCGCCCTTCCAGCCCAGTTCCCGGCTCATGGCCGCGATGGTGGAGGCGCAGGGGACATAGAACAGCACAAAGATGGTGAAGGTGAGGAGTTGGGTCAGGGTCAGGACCGTGGTGATCTGGGGGGTGCCCAGGGCCTCGGTGAGCATCACCAGGGATAGCTCTTTGCGCATGATCCCGAAGATCAGCGTGGTACCCACCGCTGGGGGCAGGCCCAGAATATAGGTGAAAGGGCGGCAGAGGTCGTTGACGTAGACCTCCAGGTGATAAAATTGCAGGAGGCTCAGGACCAGACTCCCCACAATCAGGATGGGCCAGGCCACCACGATGAATTCCTTCAGGCTGTGCCAGGACTTGCGGGCCACATTCTTAACGGTGGGGAACCGGTACTCGGGTATCTCCATCAAAAGACCCGGGGAAACCTCGGGCAGAATCCAGGTGGAGACTTTTCCCAGCAGGGCAATGATCACCAGATTGAGAAAATAGACCCCCAAGGCCCAGAACGGCCCCAGGGCATAGGCCACCAGGGCGAAGATGATCACCGAACGGGCCGAACAGGGGACCAGCACCGCCAGCATGGAGACCACCAGGCGGTCCCGGGGGCTCTCCAGGATGCGGGTGGCCATCACCGCGGGGACGCTGCAGCCATACCCCAGGATGAAAGGAATGATGGACTTGCCGTGGAGTCCCAAAAAATGCATGAGGTTATCCATCAGGAAGGCTACCCGGGGCAAATAGCCGCTATCCTCCAGCAGGGCCAACCCGATGAGGAACGGCAAGAGGTACGGCAGCACGATGGCCACCCCGCCGAAGATGCCCATGAGCAGGCCCTCAACGACGCTATAGGTCAGCGTGTTGACCCCCAGCCAAACTTTGCACAATTCCTGGGCCGCGGTTAAATAGCCCAGAAAGAATCCTTCAACATGTTGCCCCACCTTGAAGACCACCATGAAGAAGCCGGCCAGGATCGCCACCAGGAGGACATAACCCCAGAACCTGTCGGTGGCAATCTTGTCCAGGCGCTCTCGCCAGCCGGCCTTTTCCGCCGGTTTGACCTTCGCCACCTGCTCGAAAAGGTTGACGCTCAGGGCATGGCGCTCTGAGGAGATGACGGTTTCCGGGGGTCGGCCGTGGGACTGGGCCAGGATTTTTTGGCTATTTTTTACCCAGTGGACCGCTTCTTGATCCCGGCGCCCGATTTCCTCGATGACATAGGGATCATCCTCCAGGGCCTTGACCAGCATGAAGCGCCAGGGCAACCTCATTTCTTGCGAAAATTTGAAATCCAACTGAACCGCCAGGGAGTCGATCTCTTCTTCCACGTCGCGACTAAACTGGATCTGGGCGGGCAGCACCCCAGCCCGGCCCGCAATGACCGCGGCGTGCAATAGATCGGTGAGGCCCCGGCCCGCCGCGGCCACAGTGGTCACCACCGGCACCCCCAACAGCCCGGAGAGTTTGGCCGCGTCGATCACGATGCCCTTGCGCGCGGCCTCATCCATCATATTCAGGGCCAGCACCAAGGGACGTTCCAGGCTCATCAGCTCTAAAGTGAGTTCCAGACTGCGACTCAAGAGCGACGCGTCGATCACGTTGATAATGACATCGGATTTGCCCGCCAGGAGATAGTTCCGGGATTCCCGTTCCGCGGGGTCGATGGAGGTAAGGGAATAGACCCCGGGCAGATCGACGCAGGTGAGCGCCTCCCCTTCGAACACCACCTGGCTGACGGTGTACTTCACCGTTGTGCCGGGAAAATTGGAAACCGCGGCCTTATAACCGCTGAAGTAATTAAAAATGGTGCTCTTGCCGCAATTGGGTTGGCCGATGAGAGATATAATCATGCGTAACGCCTAAGGCGACTCCTTGAACAAGAATCGAAAGTCATGAACTTTTTTATTTATCATTACTGAGACTCAATTGCAATTTTATCATATCAATTTCGTCACCTGGACTTCAAACTCATCTACCGCTTAGCCTAAAGCAAAGCCGGGATGGCAGGTCCAGCCACCTTAATAGCTTGACACTTGGCCAGATTTTTATATATTAATTTATTTTGGATGTGTGAATAAACTGCATATGAACGCTATGAAATCCCGAAGCTTGCAAATAGGCCTCAAGGGCATCCCCGACATCGGCAAAGAGGTCGCCATCGACCTGGGACCGGAGTGGTTTGCCCGCTGGCGCGGCGAGGACCCCGGCCTGGAATTTGCCGACGCCCATATCACCGGTACGGTGAGCCTCTCGAAACACGGTAATGATGTTCTGGTGCGCGGGCAGCTTGAAGGCACCCTGGACCTGGCCTGCAGCCGCTGTCTTGCGCCCTTTAGCCATCCGGTGGCCGCCGAGTTCGACCTCCTCTTGGCGCCATCCCCCGAAACCGCGGCCGCGGCAGACGAGGAATTGAGCCCCGCCGACCTGGACATGGACTATTATACCGGAGAAGTGGTGGACCTGGAAAGCATTCTGAGAGAACAGATTATTCTCATGATCCCCTTCAAGCCCCTGTGTGACGAAGTCTGTAAAGGCTTGTGCCCTCAGTGCGGGGCCAACCTCAACCGCGAAAGCTGCCACTGCCGGCCTGAAGCCGTTAATTCCCCCTTTGCCGACCTGGCAAAGTTGAAAATTTAAGGAGAACGCCCGTGCCTTTACCAAAAAGAAGAACATCCGTATCCAAGAAGAATAGCCGCCGCTCCCATGACCACCTGACGCCGCCGCAGTTGTCCACCTGCCCCAAGTGCAATGAGCCCCGGCTGCCCCACCATGCCTGCCCCAGTTGTGGCTTTTACAAGGGCCGGCTCGTGATCCCGAAAGCGGCGGAGTAGGTCACCATGGATTATCTGCTCAGCGAAGAGCAGCAGATGCTCCAGGATTTGGCCCGCCAGATCTCTTATGAACGCATCAAGCCGATCCGGGCCCAACTGGACGAAGAAGAGACCTTTCCCTGGGACATTATGGCCGACCTGGCCCAGGCCGACCTGTGCGGCACCATCATTCCCGAAGAGTATGGTGGGCTGGGGTTGGGATGCATGGAGAACTGCCTGGTTTTAGAGGCCCTGGCCGAGGGCTGTGTCGGGGTGGCCACCACGTATGCCGCGAGCTTTCTGGGGGCATATCCCCTCCTGCTCTATGGCACCGAGGCCCAGAAGCACCGGTATCTGCCGGCCATGGCCCGGGGTGAGTCCCTGGCCGCGTTTGCCCTGACCGAACCCCAAGCGGGCTCAGATGCCGGGGCTATTGCCACCACCGCAGTAAAAGACGGCGATTTTTTCGTCTTAAACGGCACCAAGCAGTGGATCACCAACGCCGGGGAAGCCGAATTCAACACCATCATCGCCCTCACCGACCGGTCCAAAGGGGCCCGGGGCGCTTCGGCCTTCCTGGTGGAGAAAAATGACCCGGGCATCTCTTTCGGCAAGAAAGAGAAGAAGATGGGCATCCGGGCATCCGTCACCCGGGAGATCATCCTGGAGGACTGCCGCATCCCCGCGGACCGGCTCCTGGGCAAACCCGGCCTGGGCTTCATCATCACCATGAAGACCCTGGACCTGGCCCGCCCCGGCGCGGGCGCCCTGGCCGTGGGCCTGGCCCAAAGCGCCCTGGATGAAGCCGCCAGCTTTGCCAAGGAGCGCCACCAGTTCGGCGCCCCCATCTTTTCCTTCCAGGCGGTGCAACACCTCCTGGCCGACATGGCCACCCAGATCGAAGCGGCCCGAGCCCTGACATACGCCGTAGCCCGGCACATCGATTCCAAACCCAAAGATTACTCCAAGCACGGCGCCATGGCTAAACTCTTCGCCACGGATATGGCCATGAAAGCCACCGTGGACGCGGTCCAGGTCATGGGCGGCCACGGCTACATGCGGGAGTATCCCGTGGAAAAGATGATGCGGGACGCCAAGATCCTCCAGATCTACGAGGGCACCAACCAGATCATGAGGAACGTCATCGGGTTGGCGTTGAATAAGGAATATTCGAGGAAGAAATAGCCGGAGAAGAGTGGCCAGTGGTCAGTGATCAGTGGCCAGTGTAAGTCTCCATTTACTGGCTGTTTGCACCTGTCGTTGGCCCTAAGTCACTGGGCTCCCAGCGAGAAAATTGGTTTACCAGTTTCACCCAGGCAATGATCAAGACCGAGGGGAATCTAAAACCTCCCAAGCGTAAATTAGAAATCAGATGCAGGGTGGGCACGGTCCACCATTTCCTTTTCTTTCTGACCACTGGCCACTGACCACTGACCACTATGAATATCATCGTCTGTATAAAGCAAGTACCCGACACCCAGGAAGTGCGCCTGGACCCCGTGACCCACACCCTGAAACGGGAGGGCATCGCGGCCATCATCAACCCCTTTGACCTCTATGCCCTGGAAGAGGGGTTAAGGGTCAAAGATGCCCAGGGGGGCACGGTGACGGTCATCACCATGGGTCCGCCCCAGGCCGAGGCCGCGCTGCGGGAGGCGTTGGGTTATGGCGCCGACGCCGCGGTGCTTTTGAGCGACAGGGCCTTTGCCGGGGCCGATACCTGGGCCACGGCGCTCACGTTGGCCAAGGCGGTGGACAAGCTGGGTGGCGCTGACCTGATTTTTTGCGGCAAACAGGCTATTGACGGGGACACTGCCCAGGTAGGTCCCATGCTGGCCACCATCCTGGATATTCCTTACGTCGCCTGGGCCCGGAAATTGACTTTCACCGACGGAAATCTCACGGTGGAACGCCTCCTGGACCACGGCTATGACGCGGTGGCAGCCGATCTCCCGGCCCTGATCACCGTGGTCAAGGAGATCAACGAACCCCGAGTGCCATCCTTCAAAGCCAAACTCAAGGCTAAAAAAGCAGCCATCCCAGTTTGGGGTATCAACGATCTTGGCCTGGAAGCCGGTGAGATCGGTCTGAGCGGCTCCTTCACCCAAGTGGTGAAGGTCTTTCCGCCGCCCTCCCGGGGCACCCCGGAGATCTGGACCGGGGCGGCTGAGGAACTGGCGGACCGGTTGTGGCAGCGGCTGAAGGCGCAGGGCAAAGCTTTATAATTTTCATCCGGAAACTCCCTATAACTCCCCCCTTTGGAAAAGGGGGGCTGGGGGGGATTTTGTTGGCCCTGATAAATCCCCCTAAATCCCCCTTTTACAAAGGGGGACTTTATGAACCGCTTCCAGCCTGCGCATTCCCGGATGAACACTAATTTAGGACATTGGCGGCCACGGGCCGCCCTATGACAGTGGTCCAGGGATGGCCTTACAAGAAGAATTTGAAAAAACCGGGGAATACTTCTTCAGATGGAGAAGCTATCTACCGTTAATCATGGCCGTTTTTTTTATCCTGGCCCTGGCCGGTTATCGCACCCCCTTTGAAAACCCTGGCCTAAACCTGGCCTGGGATAGTTTCTGTCTGGCAGTGGCGCTTTTAGGCGAGGGCATTCGGTTCTTTACGGTGGGATATGTCCCCCGGGGCACTTCAGGCCGCAATACTAAAGGGCAAGTGGCCGAAACGCTGAACACCACGGGCATGTATGCGGTGGTGCGGAACCCCCTTTATTTGGGCAATTTTATCATCTGGTTCGGATTGTCCCTGTTTATGAAGTTGTGGTGGTTCACGGCGCTGATCAGCTTATTTTTCCTGGTATTTTACGAACGGATCATCTTTACGGAAGAACGCTTTTTGCGGGAAAAATTTGGGGACGAATTTTTGCAGTGGGCCGAGAAGACCCCGGTCATTATTCCCAATTTCAAGAATTGGCGGCCGCCGTCCCTGCCCTTTTCGTGGAAATCGGCCATCGTCCGGGAATACGGCTCCTTTTACGCCGTCATAGCCACCTTTACGGTGTTGGAACTGCTAGGCGGGTTGTTTGGTTACGGCAGATTTTCCATAGATGCCATCTGGATAAAGGTTTTTATAAGCAGTACGATTTTTTATCTTACGGTAAGATTTCTGAAGAAAAAAACCAAAGTGTTTGCCACGACGGGCAGGTAACTTGAGTCCGGGAGTCTTTGCTGATTGCTGACTGCTAAAACATGAGCTTAATCCTTTACTCCGAAAAATGTATCGCCTGCGGCAACTGCATCGAAGCCTGCCCCTTCGGGGTCTTACGGCTGGAAGGCGACACCCTCATCATTGGCGAGGGCTGCACCCTGTGCGGCGCCTGTGTCGAGGTCTGCGAGGTAGAAGCCCTGGCCCTGCCCGAGACCGAGGGTGAATCAATCCGGCCCGCGGTGCCGCCTGACGGCATTTGGGTCTTTGCGGAACAACGGGCCGGCGCCCTGGCCCCGGTGACTGCTGAACTCCTGGGAGAAGCCCGGCGGCTGGCCGAACCTTTGGGCGTTAAGGTGGCCGCGGTCCTCTTGGGACATCAGGTTGCCGACCTGGGCGAGAATCTGCTCGCGGCCGGGGCGGATAAGGTCTACGTAGCAGAGCACCCGCGGCTCCAAGATTTCCTGGAAGAGACCTATGCCGCGGCCTTGACTGAACTAGCCCGGAAATTTAAACCAGAGATTATCCTGGCTGGCGCCACCTATCTAGGGCGGGCCTTTATCCCCCAGGTGGCCGCAAGCCTAAAGACCGGCCTCACCGCGGATTGCACCGCCTTTGCCATCGACCCGGAAAAACGTTTGCTGCTTCAGACCCGCCCGGCCTTCGGCGGCAATATCATGGCCACCATCATCACTCCCAGGACGTTTCCCCAAATGGCCACGGCTCGGCCAGGGGTTTTCAAGCCGGTCACGCCCTCAGCCAACCCTGCCGGGGAAGTGATCCGGGTGGAGTTGGCCACCATGGACGCCCCGCGCCGCAGCCGTTTTGTGGCGACGGTGGCGGAAATCAAGGAGCGCATCCCGCTTTCTGTCGCCGAGGTCATCGTGGCCGGGGGCCGCGGCCTGAAAGACGGCAAGAATTTCAAGCTCCTGGAGGAGCTCGCGGACTTGCTGGGTGGGGCGGTGGGCGCCACCCGGGGCGCGGTGGATGCCGGCTGGATTCCTTATGCCCACCAGATCGGCCAGACCGGCAAGACCGTCTCCCCCAAACTATACTTTGCCATAGGCTTGAGCGGCGCCAGCCAGCATGTGGTGGGGATGCAATCCGCCGACGTCATTGTGGCTATCAACAAAGACCCCCAGGCGCCCATTTTTCAAGTCGCCGATGTGGGCCTGGTTGGGGACCTGTTTGAGATTGTCCCGGCCCTGATCCAAGCGATCAAGAAAGATCGGGGCTGAGATAATTCTAAAGGGGGGATGCGCTTCGCTTTCCCACCCTACGTGTTACTCTTAAATAGGTGATGACCCGGATCGGAAATGCATTTAGTGAAAAAAAGTATAAGAAACCCCTTTCAATTTCGGCAAATTCGATTTATGTAATTAACGCAGCAGACTCATGAGTTCAGAGGCTGGGGGAGTGTCGTGCGCCAAGCCTAAAATGGCGGCAAACGCAAGTGCCCGACCAGACGATAATATGAATGATACCAATCGTATAGCCTTAGTGACCGGCGCTGCCCGCGGGATCGGCCGGGCCATTGCCCTGGCCCTGGCGCAACCGGGCCTGACCATCTATCTTAATGATGTGGTCCTGGGGGAAGAAGCCGCCAGGACGCAACAAGAGGTGGAGACCAAGGGGTCGACGGCCCGTTTGGTGGAATTTAATGTGGCCGAGGCCGCGGCAGTCAACCAGGGCATTGATCATATTTTGAAAGAAAGCGGCCGCATCGATATCTTGGTGAACAATGCCGGCATCACCCGGGACAATCTCATTATGCGCATGAAGGAAACCGAATGGGATGCTGTTCTGGGGGTCAATCTCAAGGGCGCCTTTAATTGCATCCGGGCCGTGAGCAAGCCCATGGTCAAACAGCGGAGCGGGCGCATCATCAATATCAGTTCGGTAGTGGGCGCCATGGGGAACGCCGGCCAGGCCAATTATGTGGCATCCAAGGCCGGCCTGATCGGGCTCACCAAGACGGTGGCCCGGGAACTGGCTTCCCGGAACATCACGGTCAACGCCGTGGCCCCGGGCTTTATCCAAACAGAAATGACCGAGGCCTTGCCGGAGGGCACCAAGCAGCTGATGATGACCCAAATCCCTTTGGGTCGCTTTGGCACCGCAGAAGAGGTAGCCCAAGCAGTGGCTTTCCTGGCTTCCGATGCCGCAGCCTATATCACCGGTCAGGTGATTCATGTCAACGGCGGAATGTTGATGGTTTAAGAAAAGAGGAGGTTTTTGAACAATGGGAGCAATTGAAGAAAAGGTAATCGACATCATCGTAGACAAATTGGGGGTGGACCGCGCCGAAGTCACACCCGAAGCCGTATTTGTCGATGACCTGGGAGCCGATTCCCTGGACCTGGTGGAATTGATCATGGCCATGGAAGAAGAATTCGGTATGGAGATCGCTGATGAGGACGCGGAAAAGCTAAGGACCGTTCAGGATGTCATCACCTTCGTCTCCGCCCGGGCCGCCTGAGCCGGAAATCATCACCATTGGCTGCGATCACGCCGGCCATGGTTTGAAACGGGACATCCTTAAGTTTTTACATGAACTCAAGGTGCCCTATGTGGATATTGGCTGCGCCAGTCCGGATGAATCCGTACATTATCCGCTGTACGGCAAAAAAGTAGTCGAAGCACTGTTGGCGCGGCAAAAAGCGCGGGGTATACTTATATGTGGGACCGGCATCGGCATGAGCATCATGGCCAACCGGTTCCCGGGCATCCGAGCCGCCCTCTGTCACGACATCTTTAGCGCTATCATGTGCCGACGCCACAATGACGCCAATCTGCTGGTAATGGGAGGGCGGGTCATTGGCCCGGATCTGGGTAAAGAAATCGTTCGGGCCTGGCTCACAACCCCCTTTGACGGCGGCCGTCACCAGGAGCGTTTGGAACTGTTGGAACGGTTGGCCCAAGCAGCTTCTTAGGAGTGTTTTACCGGATGGATGAACTGGCCCGTACTGACCCCGAGATATTTGCTGTCATCGAGCGTGAACGCCAGCGCCAACTGACCAAGTTGGAGATGATTGCCTCCGAAAACTTCGTCAGTAATGCTGTGCTTCAGGCCCAGGGGTCCATCCTGACTCATAAATACGCTGAAGGGTATCCGGGCCGTCGTTTTTACGGCGGCTGCGAATACGTGGATACCGCGGAAAACCTGGCTTTATGCCGGGTCAAGGAGCTCTTCGGGGTTGCTTACGCCAATGTGCAGCCCCATTCCGGCTCCCAGGCCAATATGGCCGTCTATTTTTCCTTCCTTAAACCCGGTGATACCATCCTGGGCATGGATTTGTCCCATGGCGGCCATTTGAGCCACGGCGCCTCGGTTAATTTTTCCGGCCGCCTGTTCAAGGCCGTGACCTACGGGGTGGATCGCCAAACCGAAGTAGTCGACTTTGCCAAGGTGGCCGAATTGGCCCGGCAACACCTCCCCAAGATGATTATCGCCGGGGCCAGCGCTTATCCTCGGATTCTTGACTTCGACCGCTTTGCCGAAATTGCCCGGGAAGTAGGGGCGTATCTCCTGGTGGATATGGCCCATATTGCCGGGTTGATCGCTTCGGGCCTCCACCCTAGTCCCGTGGGTTCGGCGGATTTTATCACCTCCACCACCCACAAGACCTTGCGCGGGCCTCGGGGCGGCCTGATCCTGGCCCAACCCCAGTATGGCAAGGCCCTTGACAGCCAGATCTTTCCGGGCATTCAGGGCGGCCCCCTCATGCACATTATCGCCGCCAAGGCAGTAGCCTTCAAGGAAGCCCTGGCCCCTTCATTCCGGCGTTACCAGGAGCAGATCGTGGCCAATGCCCGGACTCTGGCCCGGGAGTTCATCAAGCGTGGCTACCGCCTGGTGGCCGGCGGCACCGACACCCATCTCATCCTGATGGATCTGACGCCCACCGGCCTTACGGGCCGGGAGGCCGAAGAAGCCCTGGATCTTGCCGGCATTACGGTTAACAAGAATACCATTCCCTTCGATCAGCGGCCTCCCACCATTACCAGCGGCATCCGCCTCGGCACCCCGGCCTTGACTACCCGGGGCATGAAGGAACCCGAGATGGAGATCATTGCGGAACTGATTCACCAGGCGCTGTCTGCGCCCAAGGACATGGCCCGTCTCCAGAATTTGGATGGCCAGGTCAAGGAACTTTGCCGGAGTTTCCCTCGCCTTTTTGCCGAGGAATGGCTGATGGACCGTCCGGCCCGCTCCTGCGCCGTCCGGGGTTGATCTTGGGCTGAGTTTTTTCCGGAACCGGCCACTCTCCCACAGACCTTCTTATTCCTCGTTCCCAAGCTCCTGCTGGGAACGCAATTTTTAGTCCAAGCTCTGCTTGGGCACCTTGGCTTGGCAGCACAGGTTTTCAGCCTGTGCACTTATCCGTTTGGCCCACCCAGCCTCCGCCCAATCTTCTTCCCTCTTCTTGCCCCATAAATTTCGCTCTTTACTGCGCTGCATTTTTTATGAGAAGATAGGGCATGCGCTGTCCTTATTGCCATAGCACCAACAACAAGGTCATAGATTCCCGTCCCAGCCGGGAGGCCAACGCCATCCGGCGGCGGCGGGAGTGCCTCCACTGCCTGCGGCGCTTCACCACCTATGAACAGGTGGAGGAGACCATGCCCTTGGTGGTCAAGAAAGACGGCCGCCGGGAACCCTTTCAGCGCTCCAAGCTCTACGAGGGCATTACCAAGGCCTGCGAAAAGCGCCCGGTTTCCATCGACGCCATCGAAAATTTCCTGGACAGCCTGGAACGGGAAATGCTGGAGAGCGGCGAGCGGGAGATTGCCTCAACCTGGGTCGGCGAACGGGTGATGGCTCAACTGCGCCAGTGGGATGAAGTGGCCTATGTCCGCTTTGCCTCGGTGTACCGTCACTTCACCGACGCCACCGACTTTATGGACGAGATTCGCCGTCTCCTGGAGAGCCGCAAGGAAGAAAAGGAGAAGAAGTGATTCACGGGGATCTTTAACGCCTCGTTCCCAAGCTAACGTCTCGTTCCCAAGTTGCACTTGGGAACGCAATTAATAGTCCAAGCTCTGCTTGGACACCATACGCATTGAAACCCGGAGCCTTGCCGATGGACGACACGAGGTACCAGCGCGGCTGGGAAAAACTCAAAGAAATCGACGGCGAGGCCGGAGAACGTGTCATTGCCAGTCTCCAAGACATTGCTCCGGACCTGGCCCGCTATACCATTGAATTCCCCTTCGGTGATATCTATTCCCGTCCCGGGCTGGATCTCAAGTCCCGGGAAATTGCCACAGTGGCCGCGCTCACCGCTATGGGCAACGCCGCCCCGCAATTAAAAGTTCATATCCATGCCGCCCTCAATGTCGGCTGCACCCGCACGGAGATCGTCGAAGTTATCATGCAAATGGCGGTCTACGCCGGTTTCCCCGCCGCGCTCAACGGCATGTTTACCGCCCGGGAAGTCTTCCAGGAGCGGGACCGGAATGCACAACCTTGACCCCTGAGACCTCCTATATGAAACTGGCCCTGCGCCTGGCCGCGAAAGGCGCGGGTTGGGTCAGTCCCAACCCCATGGTGGGCGCGGTGGTGGTCAAAGACGGCCGGGTCGTGGGCAAAGGGTATCATCGCCGGGCCGGTCTGCCCCACGCCGAGGTCGAAGCCTTACGAACTGCGGGCGAGGCCGCCCGGGGAGCGGACCTGTATGTAACGCTAGAGCCCTGCAACCATCAAGGCCGCACTCCCCCATGCACCCAGGCCATTCTGGCCGCGGGAGTGCGCCGGGTCATCATCGCGGCTCGTGACCCCAACCCGCAGGTCACCGGCGGCGGGGGCGAGTTTCTGACTGAGCAGGGCGTGGACGTAACCGTGGGGGTGCTTGAAGCCGAGGCCCGGCAGTTAAACGAAGCCTGGTTTCACTGGGTGAAGACCGGCCATCCATGGGTTATTGCCAAGGCGGCCTGCTCCCTGGACGGCAAGATCGCCACCGCAACCGGTGAATCCCAGTGGCTCACCGGCGAGACCGCCCGGGCTTTCGGACATCGCCTGCGCCATCAAGTGGACGCCATCCTCGTCGGGGTCGGCACGGTGCTGGCTGACAACCCCCAACTCACCGCCCGGCTGCCCCGCGGCCGTAGCCGGGACCCGATCCGCATTGTCCTGGACAGCCGCCTGCGCCTGCCCCTCGACGCCAAACTTGTCACCCTAAATTCCCCGGCCCCCACCTGGGTGGCTACCACCAGCCAGGCGCCCCTGGATACAGTCCGCGCCCTAGAAGACCATGGGGTTCAAATCCTGGTGCTGCCCGCCGACGGCGGTCGGGTATCTCTGACGGCGTTGCTGCAAATATTGGGAGAGCGCCAGGTCCAGAGCGTGTTGGTGGAGGGCGGAGCCGAGACCCTGGGCGCCTTTTTCGACCAAAGACTGGTGCATCAGTTTAATTTTTTTTATGCTCCCAAGATTCTCGGAGGCGTGAAAGCTCCGGGCATGGTGGCGGGCCAGGGCGTCACCCACCTGGGAGAGGCCCATATCGCCAGGAATCTCAGCATCCGCCACCTGGGCGTCGACCTGCTGGTGTCGGGATATTTGTGAAATGGAATTATATATCCGGAAGGAAAACCATCAGAGATCAAGCCGGTAGGCAATGGGTCCGTGTTCGCCGTCAAATTCCGGAGCCCGCCTAAACCCCAATTTTTCATAGAGGTGTTGGGCGGCCGCCATAAAAGTCCCCGTATACAAGAAGACGGTTCTGATCTTAAGCTCCCTGGCCCGCCGCAGGCAGGCCTTAGTCAAGAGAGCCCCGTAACCTTTGCCCCGGCTGCCCGGACGCACCGCCAGGAACCGGATAGCTCCAGCCCCGGCAGGCCAATGGCCCTGATGAGCCTGGCTGGCATCGGGATAGAAGGTGACTGCCCCCGCAATCCGCCCGCCAATCTCCGCCACCAAGACGATGCCCCCGGGAGCATGCAGAGCCTCGCTGACATTGCGCATCCATCTTTTCCAGATCGCTTCGGGCATAAAGCTCTGGAATTCCTGGTACGCCGTCTTCACCAGGGTTTCGATCTCTGCCAGTTCCTCTGGCCTGGCTTCCCGGATCGCAATGTCCTGCGCCATATTACGCCATATCCTTATAAAAGTGATCAGTGATCAGTGATCAGTAAAAACTTGGGCAAAAGTAGGGGAGTCACAACACAGGCTGGAAAGCCTGTGCCACCATTACTCTTCCTGTTTTCGGTGAGCCGTAACGCGCCGAACCGCTTTTACTTTGCCCGCAGAGGCGCTTTGAGGGCCGCGATAAAGTCGCCTACCTCTTTGATCAACTCCGGCCCCTTGAGGCTGGCCACTTTCTGGACGATGGCGCTGCCCACCACAAGCCCGTCCACGTACGGGGCCAGTCCCGCGACCTGTTCCGGGGTGGAGATACCGAAACCCACGGCCAGGGGGCACTTCACCAGAGAGCGCACTTCCTTAAGGGACGCGGCCAAATCCGCAGGCAGCTCCGTCCGGGCTCCGGTGATCCCGGTCACCGAGACATAGTAGAGAAAGCCCTTAGTGATGCGTCCCAGGTGCTTAATCCGCTGCGCGCCGCTGGTGGGGGCGGCCAGGAAAATCGTGGCGATGTTCGCCTTCAAGGCCGCAACTCGCCAGGGGCCTGCTTCCTCCATGGGCAAATCCGGGATAATGAAGCCATCAACTCCCTTGGCCGCGGCTGTGGCTGCGGTGCGCTCCAATCCGTACTGCAGCATGGGATTATAGTAGCCCATGAGGACTATAGGAATCTGAGTCTGGGCTCGCAACTCTCCTGCCAGGTTCAGGACATCCTCAAGGTGTACACCCGCCTGCATGGCCCTAAGACTGGCTGCCTGAATGGTAGGCCCGTCGGCCAGGGGATCGGAAAAGGGCACGCCCAACTCCAGAATATCCGCGCCCCGAGCGGCCATCTCCAGGGCCAGAGCTCGCGTAGTGGCCAGATCGGGGTCTCCTGCGGTGATAAAGGGAATTAGGGCTTTTTCGCCTTTGGCCTTGAGTTGCTGGAACACTCTGTCAATGCGGTTCACCGGACACCTCCATAGCCTCGGCCACCGCGTCCACATCCTTGTCGCCCCGGCCGGAAAGATTGACGATGATAATATCATCAGCAGAATATTCGGGTGCCAGCCGCGAGAGATACGCGATGGCATGGGAGCTCTCCAGCGCGGGGAGAATGCCCTCTGTCCTGGAGAGTAATTGAAACCCTTCCAGGGCCTCCACATCCGTTACCGCCACGTATTCGGCCCGGCCGTTATCCTTGAAGAAGGCGTGCTCCGGTCCCACCCCGGGGTAATCCAGCCCCGGCGCCAGGGAATGGGCTTCCTGGATGTTGCCCCAGGGGTCTTGTAAGAGATAGCTGAATGCGCCGTGCAACACGCCAACCGACCCGGCCACCAGGGTGGCGGAATGATGGTTGGTGTTAACCCCGTGACCCGCGGCCTCCACGCCCACAAACCGCACCGGATCGTCCACAAAAGCATGGAACAGCCCCATGGCGTTGCTACCGCCGCCGACGCAGGCCACCAGGCACTGGGGCAGTTTGTCGGTGTGCCGCCTCAGTTGGGCCCGGGCCTCCCGGCCGATGACCGACTGGAAGTCCCGAACAATCATGGGATAGGGATGGGGTCCGCCCACCGAACCCAGAACATAGTGGGTGTGCCGCACGTTGGTGACCCAATCCCGGATGGCGTCGTTCATGGCATCCTTCAGAGTGCGGCTGCCCGACTCCACCGGCACGACCGTCGCCCCCAGCAGTTGCATACGAATAACATTGAGGCGCTGGCGCCGGATATCTTCGGTGCCCATATAGATGTCGCATGACAGCCCCAACAGCGCCGCTACCGTGGCAGTGGCAACCCCATGCTGGCCCGCGCCGGTTTCGGCAATGACCCGGGTCTTACCCATCCGCCGGGCCAACAACCCCTGTCCCAGGGTGTTGTTAATCTTGTGCGCCCCGGTGTGGGCCAGGTCTTCGCGCTTAATATAGATTTGCGGCCCCCCCAACTCCATGGTCAGATGGCGGGCAAAGTACAGGGGCGTGGGCCGGCCCACATAATCTTTCAGATACCAGGCCAACTCGTCTTTGAAGTCCTTCTCCCGACTGATCCTGCGATAGGCCTCCTCCAACTCCAACAAGGCCGGCATCAGGGTCTCCGGCACAAACCGCCCCCCATACCGCCCGAATCTTCCGTGTCTGTCTGGTTGCAAGTTTTGCCTCCTTTGGTCGTAACCAGTAACAAGTAATCAGTGATCAGTAACCAGTAATCAGTGATTAGTGATTACTGATTAGTGATTAGTGATTAGTGATCTTCTATGATAAAGGTGTCTGTTGGTTCCTGAATTATAAAAATGTCCTGTCTACAGAATGAGGGAGCTTTTGCCATCATGGTATTGAGCATTCGGCCGATTTCTTGTAGCTGGGTCTCTAATCTTTCCTTTTCATCCTTCGCCAGATATCTACAAGAGGTGGCCACATCAAGCCAATGTTGGGTTTCCATTTGTTCTGCATCGGCATCCGTTAACTTACTGATAAAATGTTTTTCATAACGCCGTTTTCCCCAGGCCTCCGCGATTTGTGCCCCTATGGATCTAGAGGCCCTTCTTATCTGATCGGTAAGAGAATATATCTCTTCTTTGGGAAAATTCTTCGACATTTCGAAGATTCTTTTTGCCACTTCAAGGGCCTTACGATAAACAAGCAAATCTCTGAAACTGCGAGCGTGTCGAGCATTATGCATTATTCCCTCTCTTAGGAACACTAATCAACCAATCCTTGACCATTTAAGAATAACATTGATCACCGATCACTGATTACTGATTACTGATTACTTGTCAATGATCAAAGACCCCCTCAACCTTTGCAAAGAAAGCCCTCAACTTTTCCGGGTCTTTTTTGCCCGGCGCGGCTTCAGTGCCGCTGGCCGTGTCCACGGCCTGGGGTTGTGCAACTTTGATGGCCTGAGCGACATTGTCGGGGTTAAGTCCCCCGGCCAGAATAATCTGGCCATACCTTTTGGCCTCTCGCGCCAGGCGCCAGTCAAAAGTCTCTCCGGTGCCGCCCACCTGCCCCTTTTTATAGGTATCCAGCAAGAAGGCCTGGACCGCACCCTGAAAGGGCTCCAGGTCTTTTAAAGAGCTTTCATCCTTAATGCGAAAACCTTTGATGACCCTTCGGCCCAGGCTCCGGCAATAATCCGGGGATTCCTGGCCGTGCACCTGTACCCAGTCAAGGCCCACCCGCGCAGCCAGGTTCTGCACCACCGCAGCCTCTTCATCCACAAAGACTCCAACGCTCATCACAAATGGGGGGATTTGGGCAATAATCGCTCGGGCTGCATCAGGTGCCACGCAACGGGAGCTTTTGGGGTAAAAAATAAACCCCAGGGCGTTGGCTCCCAAATCTGCCGCCAGCAGAGCGTCTTCAAGATTAGTGATCCCGCAGATTTTAATTTTAACCATATGTTAATTTCCGACATCTTCGGCGGCCGCGGGCCGCCCTATTTCATTCATGTTTGGATTTCGCATCATAGGGCGGGCCGTGCCCGCCGAATTTTCAGTCTTATTCGCGCCCAACTGCGTCTGGTATCTCCACCCCTTCTCCCCAATTTGAGGGGTATTTACCCTCAGTTACCAACTTATGCAAGCTTGTCCAAGACCATTCTGCTGCATTTCTTGTTAGTCAGTGCTTTACGGGATTGAAGTGAATATAATTCATATGATTTTCAAAATCCTGGTCATCCTCTATACAGTGAGCCCAAAACCGCTTTTGCCAGAAAGGCGGTTTCTTCTCTTCGTCATTGGTAAACGCTTGAGTAAATTTACGTTTGATAATGCTCCAACGCCGAGAATAATTTAAATCGGTTTCGGGCAAGTTCCAAATGCAATGTAAATGATCGGGAAGCAAGACCCAAACAGCAATTTCGAAAGGGTAAATCTGACGACAATCCATGATAGCCCTTCGTAAACAATCGCGTGCTTGGTCACTGGTTAATATTTGCCTCCGATCATGAGATACGACTGTAAAAAACCAGGTATTTCCTGAGTAATATCGTAGATAGTTAGGCATCTCCTAATCCAAACGGCGGCCACGGGCCGCCCTATTACGTTGTCCCTGGATTCATTGTCATAGGGCGGGCCGTGCCCGCCGAGTTCGGATCATTATTCGCATCCAACTTTCTCTAAAATCTCCACAATTCCTTACCCTTTGATGAACTCCCGCAACGCCGCGCCCGGGTCCGCCTGCGTCACCAGGCTCTCTCCGATGAGAAAGGCCCGGATGCCCGCGGCCATATAGCGTTTAAGGTCGGCCGGGGACTTTATTCCCGACGCGGCCACCAGGGTCACGGAAGGCGGTGCCAGCGGAGCCAGTTCCAGGGCGCGGTCCGGAAACATCTCGAAGGTGTGGAGATTCCGGGAGTTGACCCCGATCAGCCTGGCCCCCGCGGCGAGCGCCATCTCCATTTCTTCGGAAGTATGCACTTCCACCAGCGCCTCCAGACCCAGGGAGCGGGTCAAAAGCAGCAGGCCCCTAAGTTTCCCAAGTTCCATCAGGCTAACGATGAGCAGCAAGGCGTCGGCCCCGAGGGCAGCAGTCTCGTAGACTTGAATAGGCTCTAGTATAAAATCCTTGCGCAGGATGGGGAGCTGGATCAGCGGACGCATCAGGCGGATGAATTCCGGGTCGCCCTTGAAATAGTGGACCTCCGTCAACACCGAGAGGGCCGCAGCGCCGTGGTTCTGGTAGATTTGGGCCAACTCCACCGGGTCCCAGCCCATCCCCAACTCCCCTTTGCTGGGGGAGGCCCGCTTGATCTCCGCGATGATGGCCGGGCCCGGGCCCAAATCCAGGGCGGCTTTGAGGCTTTTGGGCGCGGGCCGCCGGGCGATATCGGCTTTGAATTTATCGGCCACTCCGGATTCAAAGAGCTTGAGAGAATCCTTGAGCTTCCGGTCCACGATTTCTGTTAAAAAGTTCATAGCATTGCTTCTTTCTTCACATTCCGATTCGGCGGACATTGCCCGTCCTACATTGCTGCCTGAAAAGTTCTTGTCCGCACAGGCGGAAAGCCTGTGCCACCAATAATATTTTTTTGAAACGTCTCCCATAGGGCGGCCCATGGCCGCCATGATCGGTGTTCTGGACGTTCTCTCTAACCTGTCGAAAGGTTGGTGGGTGAGGCCGCCCTACAGCCCAGCGCTAAACGACTTGCTCTTCTCGATCAGACCGTCCAGCTTGGCCATGGCCGCCCCGGAGTGAATAACCTTTCGGGCCAGGTCAATCCCCTTGGAAAAGTCCGGGACCAACCCTGCGGCGATGTAGGCCGCGGCCGCGTTTAGGGCCACCATATCTTCCCGAGGCCCCCCCTCCCCTGCCAGGACCTGGCGCACAATGCGGGCGTTTTCAAAGACGTCACCGCCCTTGATGTCCGAAAGCGTCGCTCGTTTCAGGCCGAAGTCTTCGGGGGCAATCGTATACGTCCGCACCGCTCCGTCTTTAAGCTGACTCACCTGTGTGGGTCCCACGATGCTGATCTCGTCGAACGAGCCCTCGCCGTAGACCACAAAGGCGCTTTTGCCCCCCAGTTTACCCAAAACCAGCGCCAGGGGCTCGGTGAGCCGGGCGTCATAGACCCCCAGCACCTGGACGTTGGCGCTGGCCGGGTTGGTCAGGGGTCCCAGCACATTGAAGATGGTGCGGATGCCGATCTCCCGCCGGGGGCCGATGGCGTAGCGCATGGCCCCATGGAGTTGGGGGGCAAACAGAAACCCGATGCCCACCTCCAGGATGCACCAGGCCACCTGGTCCGGCGTCAATGCCAGATTGATCCCCAGGGCCTCGATGACATCCGCGGAGCCGCAACGGCTTGAAACTGCTCGATTGCCGTGCTTGGCGACTTTCAAGCCCGCGCCGGCCACCACGAACGCAGTGGTGGTGGAAACGTTGAAAGTGGAGGTGGCGTCGCCGCCGGTGCCGCAGGTATCCACCACCGTCTCCCAATCCACGTTGATCTCGTCCCGGTCCAGGTCGATGAGTCCGTCTGAGATAGGGATACGGGTGGCCTTGGCCCGCATAACTTTCGCTGCCGCGGTGATCTCATCCACGGTCTCGCCCTTCATGCGCAAGGCCGTAATAAAGGCCCCGATCTGCGCCTCGGTGGCCTCCCCGCTCATAATGATCTCCATGGCCCGGACCATCTCAGCCTCGGTTAAATCCTGCCGGGAAACGACTTTAAATATGGCTTCTTTGAGCATATTCTTTTCCTTCATTCTTTGTGGTTATCGAATCATTTAAACTGCGTCAAGACTGCGGCCAATCCTATCGGAATCAAGATCCAGCCGCTGATCTTGTGGAAATGGTAATAGAGCAGGGTGGGAAACGAGATCTTTTCCATGTGCCACAGTTTGGCCAGCCCTAAGTCCACCCCGGGCAAGAATTCATCCAGACTCAGAAAAAATTGGACTACCATGCCCTTGGAGCGATTGCCCTTAAGCAGCCAGTTCCAACCGCCGATAAAATTAGGATCGAAATTCCGGTAATCGAAGACAAAAGTCCCGATGCACACGATCAACAGGCTGACCCAGAGGGTCCGGGCCGGTTTTTTGCCGTACCCCGCCAGACCGTCCCAAAAGACCAGGGTCGCCAGATTATACGGGTGCCACCACTTCTGCATGACCTCCCGGCGCTTGCCCTCGATATACACCGTGTTCGCCCGGTCCTTGGTGCCCCCATGCAGGAAAAAATCCTCCAACTGCTGGTAGTTACGGTTGTCGAAGCGGCTGTGGTTCACCCAAGCCAAAAGCCTTTGCCAATCCTGGGGTCCCTCCCCGGCGCTGACACTCTGATAGGTCAACCCCTCCAGCCACACTTCCTCCGGGTTGGCTGGCCACGCCACGTTCAGCATTTTCAAAGAGAAAAAACTGCTGTCCCGCAGGTCGGCCTTGCGCGTGATGGTGAGATTTTTCAGAATCGTCGGGCCTTTCACCTGCAACCGGCTGGCCTGGAGAACCTCCAGGTGGAGATCGCCCAGAATCAGGGCGTATTCCACCGTCGCCGCGTCAAGATTAACTTCCTTATAGGTAAGGGTCGAGTCGCTGCTTCCCGAAAGCATGAGGTTCTTAAAGCTGGTCCCCACCATGGATAGACCTCCCTGAAAGACCGTCTCCATGATGAAAGCATGTTGGTCCACCTTCAACCCGAAAAAGTTGGGAGGCCGGCTGGGATTTTCGAACCGCGCCTGATTTATTATGAGCATCCCAGCTACGGAAGCCATGCTGAAGTCTACCGGCCCCTTGAACACAGTGCCGTCAAAGGAGGCCCGCGGGCCCACCTTGAGGCCGTTGAAGCTCACTTTTTGGTCGCCCGATTCAAAGCGGGCCCCATCGAAAAACAACTCGCCGCCGATCTCCGCGCCCCCCAAATCCACCGCGCTTTGAAAAACGGTCTTCACGAAGGAGGCGCTTTGGGCTACCTTTAAACCATTCAGAATCGCTTTTTTATCAATACCGGTAAAGTGCGCCCCCGCGGCGTTGAATTCCCCGCCGACCTTGACGCCGGTAAAATCCACCGGCCCCTCAAAAACCACATTTTTAAGGGAGATGCTCTGACCGGTTACGCAGCCATTAAAGTTGGCTCCATGGGCCTGGTCGGCAAACCTGGCTCCCGACAGGACAAGCTGGCCCTCGATCGTGGCGCCGCCGAAGTCCACCGGTCCCTTGAAAACCGTTTCGCCCAGGAAGGCATCCAGCCCCACTTTGAGCCGGTAAAAATTGGCCGACTGGGTAAACACGGCCTGTTTCAAGGTCAGACTCTTCTTAAACTCGCAGCCGGCGCAATTTACCAGGCCCTGGAATCGGCAGCCGACGAGAAACACGGTATGGGGGACCGTGGCAAACTCCAGGCTGACCGGGTCGGGGATGATGGCATTAACCAGATAGATGCCGCTGCGATGCACCTTGAACCCAGGAAAACCATCGGTGAACAGGGCTTCTACAAAATGGGCTCGAAGCTGACGAGGAGCCTCTTCGGGGCCGAATCTCTCCTTCAGGTCGGCAACTTCACCCGCGCCGACTTGCTCCAGGACCCACTTTTCCGCCACAGACAACTGGCCCAATCCTGGGAATAGGGTAGCCTTGCCATTTCCCTGCGCCTGGGCCGAACCACCTCCGGCCCCAAGCAAAATAAAGGCGCAGAGCAGCATCAGCCTGAGCAGTTTTCCACCGGCGCCCCTTCTTCCCCCGCCGAGTCGTTGACCCGAAGAATTATGACTCGTTCTCACCCGGCTCCGGCCTCCTTCTCATCGACGCGCCTTGTACTGCCCTGGCTCCCGCGGCCAAGGCTTTTTTATTCAAGTCCTCGGTGCCTTTGGGGACTCGGGCCAGCACCGCGGCTGTCAGGCTTTCAAGAGACACGGCTCCGGTGAGTTGGGCCAGGGCCCCTAGGGCAACGATATTGGCCACCATGGTTTTCCCCAACTCCTCCCGGGCGATCCGGGTAAACGGCACGGCCACGGCCTGGCTTAAGGGTACCTCCGTGACCAGGTCCGCGTCCACCAGGAGCGCGCCTCCGGGTTTCAGATCACCGCTGTAAGCGTCCAGGGATTTCTGGTTCATCGCCAACAGCACATCGGGCTGAATGGCCTTGGGATAATCGATCTCCTCGTCACTGATGACCACTTCCGCCTTGGACGCTCCACCGCGGGCCTCGGGGCCGTAGCTCTGGGTCTGGCAGACAAACTTGCCGTCATAAACCCCAGCGGCCTCAGCCAAAATGATCCCCGCCAGGATCAACCCCTGGCCTCCGGACCCGGCTAACCTGATCTCATAGCGACTTGACATGGTTGCCTTCCAGTCGAAGTTCAAAGTTCAAGGGTTGCGATTCGATGTCCATAAACTTTGAACTTAAACTTTGAACCTTGAACTTTTATTTCCTGCCCGGGCCGCGTCCCGAATCTTCTGGTACTCTTCGGTATAGATGGGCAAGTCCCGGTCAACCAGGATGCCGATGGTGATCTTCCCCTCCAGTTCCGCCGGGCTCATAGTTTGCGCCTTCTCCACCCGCACGGCCAGCTCTTTCTGGCGGCGCATCATTTCCACCGGCCCCCCCAGCTTATTTTTCAGGCCGAACTGGGTGTGACAGTGGCTGATGACTTCCACCACTGCAAAGCCCCGTTTTAAGATGGCCTGCTCCATAAGCTGGTCCAACAAGGTGGCATGATACACCGTGCCCCGTCCCACCATCGCCGCGCCCGCAGTCACGGCCATCTCGGCGATGTTAAAGGCGTGTTCGATGTTCCCATACGGCGAGGTAGTGGCCCGGGCCCCGTAAGGCGTGGTGGGCGAATACTGGCCGCCGGTCATGCCGTAAATATTGTTGTTGATGATGATGGCCGTGAGATTCAGGTTACGCCGGGCGGCATGGATAAAATGATTGCCGCCGATCGCAGTGGCATCGCCGTCACCCATGACCACGATCACCTTAAGCTTTGGATTGGCCAGCTTCACCCCCGTGGCAAAGGTCAGTGCCCGGCCGTGGGTGGTGTGCAAGGTGTTAAAATCTACATACACGCTCATGCGGCCCGAGCAGCCGATGCCACTAACTAGAACGATGTCGTCTTTTTCTATGCCGGTGCGGTCAATGGCCCGGATCAAAGCCCCCAGAACGATGCCGTTGCCGCACCCCGGGCACCAGACATGGGGAAACTTCTTCTCGTGCCGCAGGTACTTATGGATGAGTTTAGTGACTTCGGGCATGTTTACCCCAAAGCTGGCAGTACTCAGCTTCTGGTTAAAGTAAGACTTTCAATCCGACACCCATTTATAATCCGGGTCCTGAAGGAAAACTATGAAGTCTGTGTCCGAAGTTTGGATTCGCACCAACCAGCCACCAGGGACTTTGGTTCTATACATAGATCTCTTGGCAACCCAGCTGATGCCTTCCTGCTTAATTTCTTCCCAGACTATCGTAACCATTCCGGTTTCTCCCCGCTCTACCGCGTGAACTCGTGACGTCTTGTGGCAGAAACTAGAGCGTCATCAACCTTTCCAAAATCTCCCCCGGCGTAATCAAATCGCCATCAATCCGGTTCAGGGTCTCAATCCTGGTCATGCCCTGATTGACCCTTTTGACCTCCCGGGACATCTGGCCCAGGTTGAGTTCCGGAACCAGGACTCCGCGCACTTTTCGTAAGTGCGGTTCCAGCAGCCGCCGGGGAAAGGGCCACAAGGTCACCAGTTGAAACAGCCCTGCCTTGATCCCCCGCTGCCGCGCCTCCCGGACGGCCCGGCGGGCGGAACGGGCCACCGAGCCGTAGGCCACCACCAGGATTTCGGCGTCTGCGGTCTGCTCTTCCTCCACCATCAGAATATCGCCAAAATGCTGGGTGATCTTGCGAAAGAGCCGGTTTAGGAATGGCACGATCTCATCTTTGCGCTCGGTGGGAAAACCGTGCACATCATGAATCAGGCCGGTGACGTGGTAGCGGTACCCGTCGCCGAAAATCCCCATGGGTGGCACCCCCCGGGTGTTGTCCGCGTAAGGGACATACCATTCCGGGGGCACGTCGGGACGCTCACGTGTTACCACTTCCACGCCCGCATCCGGGAGCACCAACTTTTCCCGGGTGTGGGCCACCACTTCGTCGGTTAAGAGAATCACCGGAGTTCGGTATTTTTCCGATAGGTTGAAGGCCTTGATCGTGAGGTCGAAGCAATCCCGGGTCGTGGCCGCGGCCAGGACGATAATAGGATGATCGCCGTGGGTGCCCCACCGGGCCTGCATGACGTCGCCCTGGCTCACGTGGGTGGGCAGACCCGTGCTGGGGCCGCCCCGCATGACATTAACGATGACGCAGGGGACTTCCGCCACACAGGCAAACCCCAGGTTTTCCTGCATCAGGGAAAACCCCGGACCGCTGGTGGCGGTCATGGCCTTGACGCCGGCCAGGGAGGCCCCGATCACCGCGCCCAGAGAGGCGATCTCATCCTCCATCTGGATGAAGGTGCCCCCTACCCCGGGCAGCCGCTGCGCCATAACTTCGCTGATTTCAGTGGCCGGGGTGATGGGATACCCGGCAAAAAACCGGCAGCCCGCGGCCAAAGCGCCTTCCACCACGGCTTCGTTACCTTGCAGCAGTCGAGATTGTCCAGGAGATGTTTTCATTCCGCTTTCTCGGATTGCTGGTCTTGGGGTACCACTTCCCTAACACAAATGGCGAAATCCGGACAGTGCAACTCGCACCAGCGGCAACCCGTGCAGCGCTCGGCGCGGTCCACCACCGGGGCCCCATCTGCATCCAGACTCAAGCACTGCCGGGGACAAAACGCCGCGCAGATGCCGCAGGATTTGCACCAATCCCGGTAGATATTAATCCGGTATTCCGGGTGGGCTGTCTCGGGATACTCTCCCCCTGCAACCGCACCTGGCTCTGAATCTTGACTTAATTCTTTCTCCGAACTTGTATCTCGTTCCATGAAAGACTCAATTTTTAGTTGTAACGGGCGCCCTATATTTTCCCAGGAGGGGGTTTGGGGGAACCTCACTTTTGATAAAAAGCGGGGTCCCCCCAAATTCCATATTCCTTTAACCCCTCTGGCGTTTCAGGAAATTACGCAGCACATTGATACCCTCAGTGGTAAGAATCGATTCCGGATGGAACTGGACCCCGAACACCGCGAGGGTTCTATGGCGCAGCCCCATGATCTCCCCCACTGAGGTTTGAGCTGAAACCGCCAGGCAATCCGGCAGGCTCTCCCGCTCCACAATGAGGGAGTGATAACGCGTCGCCTCGAAGGGTGAAGGAATCCCCTGGAACAGGTCTTTCCCGTCATGATAGATGAGGGAGGTCTTGCCGTGCATCAGGCGAGGGGCCCGGATCACCTTGCCGCCAAAGGCCGCACCGATGGCCTGATGGCCCAGACACACCCCGAGGACGGGCACGCGCCCGGCAAAGTGCTGGATAGCCGCGAGCGAAATACCCGCCTCGTTGGGGGAACAGGGACCCGGGGAGATCACCAGGCGGCTGGGCTTGACCTGCTCCAGCCCTTTCAGGTCGATCTGGTCGTTACGGAAGACCTTAACGTCCTCTCCCAATTGGCCGAAATACTGCACTAAGTTATAAGTAAAAGAATCGTAATTGTCTATCATGACTAACATAAAAGCTCCTGATTAAAGTGATCAGTAATCAGTTATCACTTTTTTCACTGATCACTGACTACTGATTACTGATTACTGATTACTGCCTTCACATCAATCACATCAACCCCTCATCCGCCCGGTCCAGGGCCCGCATCAGGGCCATTCCCTTATTCACGGTTTCCTGGAACTCAGTGGCCGGGTCCGAGTCCGCCACGATTCCGGCGCCCACCTGCAGATAGACCCGTCCCTGGTGGATGGTGAAGCTGCGGATGGTGATGCAAAAGTCCAGGTTTCCGCCGAAGCTGAGGTACCCTACCGCACCGGCGTAGGGTCCCCGCCGCGTGGGCTCCAGTTCCTCGATGATCTCCATGGCCCGGACCTTGGGGGCCCCGGCCACGGTGCCGGCGGGAAAGGTTGACTTGAGCAGGTCCAGGCCGTCGTGTTCCGGGGCCAGTTCCCCTTCCACCTGGGATACGATATGCATGACGTGGGAGTAGCGTTCGACGCTGAACAACTCCGGCACTCTAACACTGCCGATCTTGGCCACCCGGCCCACGTCGTTGCGGCCCAGGTCCACCAGCATCAGGTGTTCGGCCCGCTCCTTGGGATCGGCCAAAAGCTCGGCTTCCAGGGCCTGATCTTCTGCGGCGGTCGCACCTCGGGGGCGGGTGCCGGCAATGGGCCGGTAGTTGACCTGGCCGTCCTCCAGGCGCACCAGGATCTCAGGCGATGCCCCCACCACCTTGATATCCCCCTGGTCCAGGTAGAACATATAGGGCGACGGATTGATAGAACGCAGAGCCCGGTACAGGTCGAAGGGGTCGTGGCGCAGCGGGGTGGAAAAACACTGGGACAGCACCACCTGAATGACGTCTCCCGCGGCGATGTATTCCTTCGCCGTGCGCACCATGTCTTCAAACCGCGCCTGGGACAGGTTGGATGTCAGGGGGGGTGGCGCTACCGGCGGCGGGGCCTCTCCCAGGGGCACCGGTTGGCGCAAGCGGCCGGCGAGCACATCGATGGCCGTCAGCGCCCGGTCGTATTGGTCCTTTAAAGGCGCCTCCGGGTCCAGGTGCACCAGGGCCAGGATCTTGATAGTCTGACGCAGGTTGTCGAAAATCAGCAGGTTATCCGCCAGCATCAGCCTGGCCTCGGGCATGTCGGTGGCCGGAGTCAGATTCGGCAGCCGCTCGATGTAGCGCACCATGTCGTACCCCAGGTAGCCCACCAAACCGCCCCAGAACCGGGGCAGTCCCTCTGTCGCCACAGGGGTAAACCCGGCCAACAATTTCCGCAGGTGCTCAAAGGGGTCGGCGGCGGGGTCCATGACTTCGGTGCGGCCCTGGCGCTGGATGGTGGTTTGCCCCCCCTTAACCTGGAACATCAGCGATGGGTTGAGCCCCAGAAAACTGAAGCGCCCCCACTTCTCACCGCCTTCCACGCTCTCCAGGAGGAAGGAACACCCCTCGCTGCGCAACTTCTTATAGGCCGACACCGGGGTCTCCAAATCCCCCAGAATCTCCCTATAGACCGGAATCAGATTCCCTTGCCGGGACATTTCGGTGAACGTCTCAAAATCAGGATAAACCATGCCTGCTCCGTCCGTTAAGATATTTACTTTTACCGCAGATGAACGCCGATAAACACAGATAAAATGCATTTTTTATCGGCGTATGTCTGCGTGCATCGGCGGTTAACAAAAAAAGCCGTGCACCCCTATGGGCCACGGCTTTTCCGCCTGCAAAAACCAAGGCCCCTCTCGTGAGGGGCCCCAAAATATCAAACCTGTTGCCGGACGCACCTCACGAACCCGCCATCACGCGCCACCAGCACCAGTTGTTTTGACCATTCAATTGCTTTTTTTCCATGGTTTTTAATATATAATCAATTCAGAAAATGCGTCAATATATTTTTTGAGAAAGTGAATTTCTTCCGGAGGAAGAGAAGTGAGATTTCTTATCACCTTATTCCAGGATGAAGACGGCATGTATATCGCTGAATGCCCTGCCATCCCCGGTTGCGTCAGCCAGGGAGAAACCGAAGCTGAGGCGGAAAAAAACATACATGAGGCAATTAGAGAATGCCTGGCAGTACGAGCCGAAAAAGGCATGCCACTAACCGTTCCGACGCGCCAGATTGAGGTTGAAGTTCAATGGGGACAATCCCCCTATTAAGGCCCAGGGAAGTAATAAAAGCATTCGAAAGACTCGGCTGGGAAACAGCCCGGCAACGCGGCAGCCACATCATCATGACCAAGCCCGGTCATATCGCCACCCTCTCTATCCCCGACCATCCCTTTGTGGCTCGCGGAACTCTGCGCAGCCTCATCGCCCGAGCCGGGATATCTCTGGAAGAATTCTTAGATTCCCTGACTTAATCTGGCGAGTTTCAGCCCCTACTTATAGCTATCACTTCAAAAAAGACAATAATTTTGTGTGCAACGCGCCATTACTCACCGCAATATTAGGTGCAAAAATGTCGTAGTCACCGCCATCAAAGGCAGTTATCTTCCCTCCCGCCTCCGTGACGATGACCAACCCTGCGGCCGTATCCCAGGGTTTCAGATTTTCTTCGAAGTAGCCGTCAAAGCGGCCGCAGGCGATATAGCACATATCCATGGCCGCGGCCCCGGCCCGGCGCACCCCTTGGGCGCTGGCCACCACCCGGCCTAACCTGGCCATGGACTCGGTTACGCGCTCCCTGATGTCATAGGGAAACCCCGTGGCAATGAGGGCCCGATCCATCCGGTCGGTGTCGGAGACCCGGATAGGGTGACCGTTCCGCCAGGCCCCTTCGCCCCTTTTCCCTTCGAAGAGCTCGTCCCGCAGAGGGTCGTAGACTACCCCATATTCCAGCACCCCGTCTGTTTCAAACGCAATGGACACGCAAAACACCGGAAACCCGTGGGCGAAATTGACGGTGCCGTCCAGGGGGTCGATGATCCAGCGGCAGATCGGCGGCGCGTCGGCTTCCCAGGCCAGGCCGGGGGAGCCAATTTCCTGGGCAGCCGGAGGCGGCTCCCCTACCGCCGTTTCCTCCGCCAGAAACCCATGGTCCGGGAAGGCCTGGTGGATCATGCCGATGATGATTTCCTGGCACTGGTAGTCGGTTTCGGTCACCGGGTCGATAGCCCCCTTCATGGTGATCTCATGGGGTTGCTCGTAATTCAAACGCATCACCGCGCCCGCGGCCAGAGCGGCTTGCCGCCCGATCTGGGCGATTTTGTCCATCATCTGCTTCCACCTCAATAGCTTTGCCTGGAGGGCTTGACCAACGTTACGCTCGTGCAACGCTGGCCACCTTGTAGGGGCGGGTTTAAAACCCGCCCCTACCCTACCTGTCCTAAGCTCGATCTTTCCACTTAAATTAATCAGTTATAGGGAGAGGTAAATAGGGCTGATTTATTTCTCCGCCGACCCTACCGTCAGCAACTGAAACCCCGTTGCCGCGTCTTTCCGGCGTAGGGCTGCGACCCCGACAATCTCCAGCAAGACTACCTCGCCTACCAGCCAGACGTCCACCCCAGCCCGGGTGCAGCCCACAGTGGCTTGGCCTTCTCGGCCCGCGGCGGCATGCATATGGAGCACCGGCAAACCAGCCTCGTCGGGGATAAGTGTGCCCACCGCCAGAACTTCCTGGGAGCCTTGGAGCATATGGATGAGCGGCACAACGGCATCAGTGCGGTCGGCATCGGGGCCCACCACCACCTTACTGCCGCTGGCGGAGCCGCCCAGGAAGAAGGCCAGAGCGTGGGCAAGATTCTGCTCCCGGGCAAAGGCCTCCAGGGTATCGTTCAGACGCTCCCCGTCTTCCAGTCTCAGGACAAAGACCCGGCCCATCTTACCTTCCGTGTAATGCATACTGCCTCCCTTCTTTATATCGTGGGTAAACCCAAACCGCCTATTTCTTCTTGCCCTTACTGCTGCCCTTTTTCGGAGTGGCTTTGGGGAAGGCCGCGGCCGGGCTCAATGGCGTGAACAGGCTGACCGTGAGCAGGCCTATAAAGAACCCGCCCAGGTGGGCCATCCAGGCCACCGCACCGCCGCTACGCAGGCCGTAGAATTGCAGCGCCAGCCACAGTCCCAGCCAGACAAAGGCGGGGATGTACACCGTCTCCGGGCGCAGACGCCAGAAAACAATGGTGCAGATGGGCGACTTGGGCAGCCGGATCAGGTACCCTCCCAAGACCCCGGCGATCGCGCCGCTGGCGCCGATCAGCGGCGCACCAAGGCTGGAGGCCGCCAGCACGTGAAAGATGCAGGCGAAGAAGCCGCAAAACAGGTAGAAGCCCAGAAACCGTCGGTGTCCCAGGTCATCCTCCAGGGCTTCCCCAAAGACCCAGAGGAACCACATGTTACCGATGAGGTGGACCCAGCCCGCGTGGAGGAAAAGGGAGCTGAACATAGTGGGCAACAGCCCCACGGACTGCTTAAGGCTCAGGACCTTGAGCCTGCTTAGTTTGGAGGCCACCGCTCCTTTCTGATAAAACAGGTCCGTAGCGGCGTCGGAACCGATGTGCAGTTGATAGAGAAAAATTGCCAGATTGACGGCGATCAGGCCCAGCGTGATCCAAGGCCACCGGCTCTTGGCCGGCGCCCCGCGCACCGGAATCACGCCGCGGCTCCGGGCTTATTGAGCACAGCATCTGATAGGTTGCTTTTGGTAACCTCGACCCTGAGAGAAATCCCCCCTAACCCCCCTTTTTCAAAGGGGGGAACCTGGCGGAATGCCATGGAAAGTCCCCCTTTGGCAAAGGGGAATTTAGGGGGATTTTCAATGCGCTTATATGAACCAGATGGAGCCCATTTTCGGCTCGGAGTAGTAAGTCTTTGAATCTCCGGCCCCATGAGGGCAACCCGGCGGGGTTGTTGGGGAGCGGCGCGGTTAGCCATGGCCATCATAGGTCTCTCAGAAAGGCTCCTTCTGCCGGCATTAAGGTATGGGAGGAAGCTCCTGGCCTTGTGCCATGCGCATTGTACTCCAATGCTGAGGTGCTGTCCAGAGCGGGAAAGCGGAGTTGACAAGGAGGGGAGTTTCTAATAAATAGAATACATGGTTGGGGCGCAAAGGAAACTTTATATCCGGACGTTTGGCTGCCAAATGAATGTGGCCGATTCCGAGTTGATGGCCCAGGTTCTAGGCCATGAGTATGCCCTGACGCCCCATGCCGAGGATGCCGACCTCTATCTGATCAACACCTGCGCCATTCGCCGCAAATCCGAAGAGAAGGTGCGGAGCCTCCTGGGAAGTTTAAAGTTCCTGAAGCGTCGGCGTCCCCAGCTCATCCTGGGCGTTGGAGGTTGCGTCGCCCAACAAGAAGGCGAACGGCTGTTGGCGGCTGCCCCCCATCTCAACCTGGTGTTCGGCACCCAAGGTATCTATCGGCTGCCTGACCTGGTGCACCGAGCCTCAATGGGCGAAAGGCTGGTGGACGTGGCCCTGACGCCTGAAATCCTGGATTTACCCCATTACGGCTGGTCACCGGGGAAGGTGCAAACCATGGTGACCATCATGCGGGGCTGCAATAATTTTTGCACTTATTGTGTGGTCCCCTACGTGCGGGGCCGGGAGAGCAGCCGCGAGCCTGAGGCCATTGTCGACGAGGTCGCCGCGTTTGTGGCCGCGGGCGGCAAGGAGGTCACCCTCCTGGGCCAAAACGTTAATTCCTACGGCCGGGGATTGCCTGAGCCTGTAACGTTTCCCCAGTTGCTACGGCATCTTGATCGTCTGTCAGGCCTGGACCGCCTGCGGTTCGCCACCTCTCACCCCCGGGACCTGTCTCCCGAGCTGATCGGCGCCTTCGGCGAGTTGCGGGCCTTGTGTGAGCATCTCCACCTGCCGGTGCAGTCCGGTTCCGACAGGATTCTAAAGAAGATGAACCGCGGTTACACCGGGACAGAATACCTGACAAAAATCACCGCGTTGCGGCAAGCCTGCCCCACTATCGCACTCACCACCGATCTCATCGTAGGCTTTCCAGGGGAGACCGAAACCGACTTCGACCAGACCCTGGAGCTGATGAGGGAAGCTATGTTCGACCAGTCCTTTTCTTTCAAGTATTCCCCCCGTCCCCAGACTCGGGCCGCCTCTTTTCCCGATCAGGTGCCGGAAGATATCAAAACCGAGCGCCTGATTCAGCTGCAGGCCTTGCAGGCTGAGCTCACCGGTAAATCCCACGCCCGCCTGGTGGGACAAGAACTGGAAGTGCTGGTGGAAGGCAAAAGTAAGCGTTCCCCCGAAGAACTCTGCGGGCGGCTCCGGACCAATCAAGTCGTCAACTTTATCGGGCCCCAAAAATTGCTGGGCTGTCTGACCCGTGTGACCATAATCGAGGCGCACCCCCATTCGCTGAAAGGCCGTTGGGTGCAGCCCTCGTCCACTTTTAATCGCAGGGAGGAGGATCTGGGGGTATTCCCAAGGGAGGCACCATGTTAATAGAAATGACGGTTTCCGGCTTGACCATCGACCCGTTCACCAACAGTCCCATCATGATTCTGAAAGATGTGGATTCGGACAAAGCCGTGCCCATCTGGATCGGGTTGTTGGAGGCCACCGCCATTGCCAGCGAGTTGGAGAACATCAAGTTCTCCCGCCCGATGACCCATGATCTGCTGAAAAATATCATGGAGCTCATGGAGACCACGGTGACTAAAGTAGAGGTTACCGACCTGCGGGATAATACTTATTTCGCCCTCATCTATCTCATTCGGGAAGGTCAAGAGATCAGTATTGACGCACGGCCCAGCGATGCCATTGCTATTGCCCTGCGCACCAAGGCCCCCATCTTTGTGGCCGACGTGGTGATCCAAAAGGCCCGGCGTGTGGACCTGAGCGCCAAGGAGGCCATCACCACCGAGGACGCCAAAAAGTGGACCGAGGTGCTGGAAGGACTGGACCCGGAGGATTTCGGTAAGTATAAGATGTAAAAAAGATCGTTTTTATTTTTTAAAACAGCCGGCTAAATAATCTCCTCACACCTCCTGAGTGCACTCCGTCAATCGCCTGGAGTGGCCCAATGACTCTTTTGATTATTGTAATTCTCCCAACAACCTGTTAAAATTACATAATAATTTCGCATTAGAAGGAATGATATTTTTGTGACCTGTGCTATCCAAGACCCTCAATTATCAAGCAAACTCCTACCGACAACGGCGAACACCGCGCTCGGTGCTGTGGAGTATGCTGAAATTGGGGACGGTCCGGTTGTGGTTGTCATCCATGGTGCTATGGGCGGTTACGACCAAAGTCTGATCCTGGCCCAAACCATCGGCAATGCCGGCTATCGCTATATAGCTTTGAGCCGGCCCGGCTATCTGGGTACGCCGCTGAGTTCCGGACAAAGCCCCGAACAACAGGGTGATCTTATTGCAGCCTTGTTGGACACCCTTGGTGTCGCCCAAGCAGGTGTCATGGCCGTTTCCGGTGGAGGACCAAGCGCTCTGCAGTTCGGTCTGAGACACCCTGCCCGATGTCCAGGACTTGTTTTGGTATCGACTTGTGCTGACAAGGTTGATACCCCTATCCCTTTTTCATTTAAGGTAATGAAATATCTCGCGCGTTGGTCTTGGTTTGCTAATAATTTCCGCAAGAAAGCTGAAAAAGACTTAGAAGGCTTAGCCAAACGTTCCATCCGAGACCCGGAAATTCTGGCTCGCACGATCAATGATACTGATACCTGGCCATTATTCTCAACAATGTTGCTCAGCACTTTTGACCGAATGGGGCAGCGTTTGGACGGTACTGAAAACGATATTAAGATTTCCCGGACCGCCACCTACCCCTTAGAAAACCTGAACGTCCCCGTTCTGATTGTCCATGGGACTCAAGACCAGCTGGTGCAATTTGATGTGCATGCCAACATGTTCAAGGCCCGTCTGCCGAATGCCGAGCTTCTGGCAGTTGATGGCGGTGAGCATGTCGCAATTTTTACCCACAGAAACATGGTGAAAGCGAAGGTGACTGAGTTTATGCAACGGCACTTCACGGCCTAGCAATTAAGCAGGAGCCTAACCTACGGCCAGACCATTAACCAACCAAACCATTCTTGTTGGCTGACAAGTTGCGCAAAACCAAAAACTAAAAGCGAACAACCTCTTATGATCGATCTCCATACCCATACCTTAAATAGCGACGGCGAACTCCTGCCGTCGGAGTTGTGGCGCCGGGCCCATGTCAAAGGCTATCGCTATCTCGGCATAACTGACCATGTCGATGCCTCGAACTTCGAGGTGGTCTTTGCCCGGCTAAGAACTGCAGCCTTGAGCCTCAACCGGGGCGACTACCCGGTGCTCATCCCCGGGCTCGAGTTCACCCATCTGCCCCCGGCCCTCATTGCTCCTCTGGCCGCCCAGGCCCGGGCCCTGGGGGTGCCCCTCATCGTGATCCACGGCGAGACCTTGGCTGAACCAGTGGCGCCCGGCACCAACCGGGCCGCCATCGAGGCCGACATCGACATCCTGGCCCATCCCGGCCTCATCACCTTAGAGGACGCCGCTCTGGCCCGGGAGCGGGGCATTTTCCTGGAACTGTCCGCCCGCAAAGGGCACTCTCTGGCCAACGGCCACGTGGCCCGGGTGGCCCTGGAGGTGGGCGCCTCCCTTATTGTCGACACCGACTCCCATAGCCCGTCTGACCTCATCACCCGGCAGCAGGCCGAACGCATCGCCAAGGGCGCAGGCCTGCGGGACGCCGCAGTCCAAACCCTCTTCACCGACGCCGAAGCCCTGGCCCGCCGCCTGGCGGAGTTGTAGGAAGGAGAGGCAAGCAAAAGATTTTGGGGGAACCCCGCTTTTTTAGAAAAAGCGAGGTTCCCCCAAACCCCCTCCTGGAAAAATGGAATTATTGGAAGTATTTAACCAATTGACAATTCCTCAAATTCAATGAACACTAAATTCCAATGAATCTGGACCAAATATCTCCATTGGGATGGCTCAAGAACTCTGCCCTTTCCATCCTGGAATTCTTCCTGCCCCGGTTGTGTCTCTTTTGTGGCACGGCAGTGGGGGAAGAGGCGGAGATCGCGGTCTGCCCGGAGTGCGAGGGCCAGATCGAGTGGGTGGAGAGCCCCCTGTGCACGTGTTGCGGCGCGGTGTTTGCCTCCCGGGACGGCGTCGACCGCGTCTGCGGCGACTGCACCACGGACCCGCCTGCCTTCACTCGGGCCCGGGCCGCGGCCATTTATGATGGCCCCACCGCCCAAGCCGTCAAGCGCTTCAAGTTCGGTGGCAAAATGGCCTACCTCCCGGTGATGCAGACCTGGCTGCAGCATCCCCTATGCCTGGAATTGCTGGCGGACGCGGACCTCATAGCCCCCGTGCCTCTCCACCCCAGGCGCTTGAGGCAGCGCGGCTTTAACCAGGCCCTGCTCCTGGCTCACGCCTTCCCTGGAGTGACTATAGCGCGGGAGGTGGTGGTGCGAGTGCGCCACACGGTGCCCCAAGTCGAACTCAAGCCTAAAGAGCGCCGGGACAACGTCAAGGGAGCCTTTGCCGTGCCCAACCCAGCCCTGGTCAAAGGCAAAAACGTCTTACTCCTCGATGATGTCTTTACCACCGGCGCCACGGTCAGAGAATGCGCCAAGGCCTTGCTGAAGGCCGGCGCCCGCCGGGTGGACGTCCTCACCGTGGCCCGGGTGAAACATGATTAGAAAGTAGGGGGAAAAGGGGAAGAGGCGAAAAGGCGAAAAGGGATTGAGACTTTCATGAGCGAATGCACCACCAGCCATAAGGTGATTTATAGGGACGCCGCGGCCATGTGGGTCCAAGACCTCCAGGGCCAGGGCCAAAAAGTGGTCTTTACTAACGGCTGCTTCGATCTGCTGCACCCTGGTCACGTGGCTTACCTGGAAGAGGCCCGTTCCCAGGGGGACGCCTTGATCGTCGGACTCAACACCGACGCTTCCGTGGTGCGCTTGAATAAAGGCCCCGGCCGCCCTATCACTCCAGAAGCCGATCGGGGCCGGGTTCTGGCCGCGCTGGCCTGCGTGGACCGGGTAGTGTTGTTTGATGAAGACACACCCCTGGCGCTCATCACCCTCCTACAACCCGACATCCTGGTAAAGGGCGGCGACTACCAACTCCATGAAATCGTCGGCCGCGAGGTGGTCGAAGCCCGGGGCGGCAAGGTCTTGACCCTGCCCTTCGTGGCCGGTTACTCCACCTCCGCACTGATCAAACGCATCCAATCCGGTTGTTAAGGGAATCGACCTCGACGGGATCTATGCGCTGATAACCTGCACAATTTATAAAAATTTTGAAACAGCTTGACTTCCGCAAGACCAGCGGGAGATATTAAAAGCCATTACCGCGGGTCACTTATACCAAGTTGCGCTCATAGAAGTAAAAATAGCTTCGGTTTTGTAGAGGCACACTTGCATGTGCGACCACTCTGAGGGCGGACACATAGGTCCGCCCCTACAAAAACTATAATTACCTGTATGACCGCAACTTGGTATTAGGAGATAACAGGAGATAAAGTAATGAAACAACTCGTGCTGCTCAGACACGGTGAAAGTATCTGGAACCAGGAAAATCGCTTCACGGGCTGGATCGATGTGGGTTTGAGTGACAAAGGCGTCCAGGAGGCCATCGAGGCCGGTCGCCTTCTCAAGGAGGAAGGTTTCGTCTTTGATGTCGCCTATACTTCAATGCTCAAGCGGGCCATCAAGACCCTGTGGATCGCGCTGGAGGGGATGGACCTGATGTGGCTCCCGATTCACCATAGTTGGCGCTTGAATGAGCGTCACTATGGCGCGCTCCAGGGGCTCAACAAAGCGGAGACCGTCGAAAAATTCGGCATGGAGCAGGTGAAAATCTGGCGCCGCAGCTACAGCATACCACCCCCGGCTTTAACGCCGGACGACCCGCGCTATCCTGGGAGTGACCCGCGCTACGCCGATCTGTCTCCCGAAGAACTTCCCCTGAGCGAATGTCTCGAAGACGTAGTGGCGCGTTTTCTGCCTTATTGGCAGAAAGTCATCGCTCCGGCCATGCAAGCGGGGCAACGGGTACTCATCGCCGCCCACGGCAACAGTCTGCGGGCTTTGGTGAAATATCTGGATAAGGTTTCAGACGATGACATCGTGTCCCTCAATATCCCCACTGGCATCCCGCTGGTTTACGAACTGAATGATGATCTAACGCCCATCCGGAGCCGTTATATGGGCGACCCCGAGGCGGCTAAACGGGCGGCCCTTGCCGTGGCCAACCAATTAAAGGGCGGAAAATAGTTCTTATTGAATCGAGGTTCTTGCAAAAAGCCGTTTTGTCATCCTGAGCGAAGCGAAGGACCTCGTATTTTCACCCCTTTTGAGATTCTTCGGTCGCTTCGCTCCCTCAGAATGACAGGCAGGGAGATATTTGCAAGGGGCTCAATCGAAACCCGAATTACTCCCGCAACCCCATATAGGCTAACGGCAACAGAGCCAGACTGATGGCCCCGGAGATGATCAGCGGCATCTGGTAGCCGTAGGCCGCGCCCAAGGGACCGAAGATCAGGGAACCGGCAAAGACCCCCATCGTGGTGGTGAGCGCAATGAGGCTGGCGCTGCCGCCGATGCGGTCCACGTGAAAAAGCCGGGTGATGGTGGTATAGGTCTCCATGAGGATGAGGCCGTCCCCAAACCCGTGCACCGCCCGCCAGGCGAAGGACCAGGCCAGGTCCGGATACGTCATGCAAATATGGCCGGTGCCGGAAAACACCAGGGCCAGGGCCAGAAAAGTGAGGGGCTTTAAGCGCCCGGCCCAGAACCGCCCATAAATATAAGCGGTTAGGGCCACCACCCCGAATTCCCCTGCCATGTAGATACCCACCCCCAAGGGCGACAGTCCCAGGTTGTGCTCCAGAAACAACGACAGGCTGGTGGCCTCAGCCCCCCAGTGCAGGGTAAAGAGAAAGAGCCAGCTAACGAAAAAGAGTACTGGAGCGGCCAAGAAATCCCGGCCATAGTCAAACAAGGCCGTACGCACCCCCCGGGTCACCGGCAGACGCACCGTAGGCCCGATCAGGATCAGCAGCCCCACGCTGAAGAGCTTCAAAGTTATGGTGAAATTCAGCCAGTAGTATGCCGCGCCTCCCAACAGCACCCCCACCAGCATCCCGCCCATGCGCATGGCATTGTACTGCCCCAGGCGCCGGGGCGCGTCCGCATGGTCTTCCTTGAACAGGAGGGTATCTAAAGAGAGCCGAAAGAGCTGAAGGCTCAGGCCGAAGCCCCAAAAGACCGCCAGGAAGGGCCAGAAACTCCCCACAAGCGCCAGCCCCCAGAGGCTTGCCGCAGTCGCCGCCAGGCCCATCCGGGTAAGGATGCGGGCGGGATAACGGTCGCCGATGACGCCCACGGGGAAAGATACCAGAATAGCGTTCAGGCTGAGGACTGCATAGAGGACCCCGATCTGGCCCCCGGAAAAATGGAGATTCCCCTTTAAATAGAGGGGAAGCAGGAAGTAGATGCAGGAGACGACCGCGGAATAGACACTGATATAAAAGGGCAGCAAAATATTGGACCGCACTTACAAGGCGCTGCGGTCGAGCCGAACCTCCATGGCCCGGGCCGGGCACACCGGGCAACACAGTTCGCAGGCGCTACATTTTTCGGGGTCAAAGAGGACTTCCATCTCAGGCCGCTTGACGCGCAGGGCCCCGGTGGGGCAGACCGCGGTGCAGGCGCCGCACTGGTAACAGCTCTCTTCATTGCGGCGCACCTCGCGGGCCACCCGCTGGACCTTAACCCCTGAATCCTTCAGGTACTTGAGACCCCGGCGAAAATTTTTCGGATGCCCCCTGAGCTCCATGACCATCACCCCTTCTTTCCGGGGATAGATGGTGGCCTTGAGCAGATTAAACTCCAGGTCATAATCTTTGACCAGGCGGTAAATGATGGGCTGATCCACCACCTCCTGGGAAAACCGCAGCACTAACATTTCCGCATGCATATACCGGCCCTCAAAATGCAATAAGGCAGATTTCTCCCCGCCCCTTATAATTATCGCTCATTGTTCTCTTCTTCGGAAGGTTTTTTAATCCAAACAAGCACAAGAGATGTCGCCTGACAAATGATCAATGCAAAAAGAAACCCTTGCAGACCAAACCAGATTCCAACAAGTGCAAAACTTGTAATTGGCGGAGAGATGAATAGGACAACCTTTCCTCCTCTTGCATCATCTCTTTTAAGAACCTGGTACCCTCGATGCCTAAGTTCCCCCACTTTGTTATCAACTTCTCTTATGGACAGATTCCTGCGGTCTGAATATTGGTCCAATGGTAGATTATCCATCATTTTATTATTTTTAGTATTTTTTGAACCATGAGATTCTATTTTACCTTGAGCATTGTAATTCTTTACATCACTATAAATAGGAGGAATTGAATATTCTTTAGTATATGGCCTATCATAAAATGAATAGCCATAGATAAAACATGGAATAGCTATAATTAATGCTATAATCATCGATATTCTACTAACTTTTTCGTAACTTTCTTTTCTGCTAAAATATTGAAAGATAGTTATTAACATAATAATGTCAATTACAACAAATAATATCAAAAATAATCCAGTATTATATGATATATTATCAATATCATTCTGTATTGCTGCCAATTCTCTGGAGAATTCTTCTATCTTACTATAATAATTGTCAACTAATTTAAAAATATCGCTAAAATCAGTTAGGCTGCTTTGAAAAAGAACACTGTTCGATAAAATCTTGAACATGCGATTCTCCTCTAATAATAATCCGCTCAGGTGAGACCGTTCCCAGCCGCCGCTACAATAGTACGAAGTTTTTTCACAGACAGAGCCTCATTCTGCCAGTCAATTTTTTTATCGGTCATTGGGTTCATTAACTTTATGAATTTTTTACACTAAATTAAGAAGGCGTTCCTCAAATCAGGCTGCCGAAACGGCGCTCCCAGGCGGCCTTGAGGGTTTCCAGGGGAGCCGAGAGCAGGGGCTGCCCATGCCGCACAATCTTCACGGTTTGATCGGACCTCACCTGCCCGATTAAGGTGAGAGGCTGGCCCCGAAAGAGATCTTCCAGACGGCCCTGGTGGGCCGGGTCGACGCTCACCAGGAACCGTCCGGCCGACTCGGAATAGAGACTGGCGTAAGCCGGGGATTCCGGTGCCACCAGGCTCAGGTCCACCTCGATGCCCAACCCCGCGGCCAGGCTGGCTAAAGCCAGATGCACCCCCAAGCCGCCCCGATAGAGGCCGTGGGCCGAAGCCATCAATTCGGCCTGGCCGGCCTCCTCCAGCAGGCGGTAGTATGCCAGGAATTCCTTATAGCGCACCTCAGGCACGCTCAGTCCCACATAGCCCAACAGCTCGTAAAACTCCGAGCCGCCCAGCTCCGGCCGGGTGTCGCCCACCAGGTAAATGGAATCCCCGGGTCGCTTCCACTCCAGGCTCAAGGCCCGCTTAAGATCCGGCAGGACACTGACCGCAGTGAAAAATAGGGTGGGCAGGCCGCTCACCCGGTGCATCTCCCCGTACGCCCCGGGTATCAGGCCATCCACATACATGCTGTCTTTGCCGGACAACAACGGGATACCGTAAGCCAGGCACAGGTCCTTGAGCGCCAGGCAGGACCGCACCAACTGGGCTGCTTTATAGCGGCCGTCAGGGTTCATGCGGGGATCGTATTCCACACTGGGCCAGCAGAAATTGTCCACTCCTCCGATGTGATCCAGGGTTCCGCCCACCGCCAACAGGCGCCGCACCGCTTCATCGATGGTCACCGCGGTCATGTGATAAGTGTCGATCTGGGAGTAGGCAGGACACAAGGCCAGGCTTAAGGCCAGTCCCCGGTGCGAGTTTGGCCGGGGTCTGAGGATGGCGGCGTCGCCTGGGACCGGGGTAAACTCCCCCACCAGGGGTTTGATTACGCTGGCTCCCTGGACCTCGTGATCGTACTGGCGGATGATCCACTCCCGGGAACAGATATTGGGCCGGTCCAGCAGGGCCAGGAGCATGCCCAGGTGATCCCCGGGGTCGCCCAAAACCGGCTCGGTCAGGCGGGTCTCCGGTGGCAGCCACTCGGCTTCGAACTCCCAGGGAGGGAACTCCTCCTCCAGGAACGATAAGTCCATAAACGCGCAGGTGCGTCCCTGGTATTTTACCTCCAGGACCCCGCTGTCGGTATAGCGGCCCATGACACTGGCCTCCACCGCATGCTTCCGGGCCAGGCCTTTGAAGCGGGCTTCGTGTTCAGGTTTTACCCCTATCACCATGCGCTCTTGGGATTCAGACACCCAAATCTCCCAGGGGTCCAGCCCCTGGTACTTAACGGGCACTGCTTCCAGCCAGACCTCCCCGCCGCCAGCCATTTGGGCCGATTCTCCCACCGCCGAGGATAGCCCGCCACCGCCGCAGTCGGTGATGAAGGTGATGAGCCCCTGGTCCCGGGCCTCTAACAAAAAATCGTGCATGTTCTTCTGGGTGTAGGGGTCGCCGATCTGGACGTGGCCGGCCGGGGTGCCCGGGGACGAGACCTCGGACGATGCGGTCACCCCGTGAATCCCGTCTTTGCCAACCCGGCCGCCGCAAGTGATAATCAAATCGCCGGGGTGAGCCGCTTTCTCTGCCCCGGGCTCGCCTTTGATCTTCAGGGGCAGCAACCCCACCGCACCCACAAATACCAGGGACTTGCCCAGGTAAGCAGCATCAAAATAAAGGGCGCCGTTGACGGTGGGTATCCCGCTCTTATTGCCGCCGTCCTTGACGCCTTCGATGACGCCATCCAGGAGACGCCGGGGGTGCAGCCGGGGCTTGAGCGGCCCGGCATAGCCTCGGGGTCCCACGCAAAAGCCGTACATACCCCCGATGAGGCGAGCTCCTTTGCCGGTGCCTAAAGGGTCCCGGTAAACGCCCACAATGCCGGTGAGGGAACCGCCGTAGGCCTCCAGGTTGGAAGGGGAGTTGTGAGTTTCGCCCTTGATTACATAGGAAAACTCGTCGTCCAACTGCCCCACTCCGGCGTTGTCCCAGAGCACCGAAACTACCCAGGGTTTAAGCTGGGCAATCTCCCGGGTGGGCGCGGAGATGCAGACCTTGAAAGGATTGTCCAGGATGAAGCTTTCCCCGCTCCCCGCGTCTCGGTAATGAAACCGCCCCCGAAAGGTGTTGTGGTTGCAATGGTCGCTCCTGGCCTGGGCCAGGTATTCCAGTTCCACGTCGGTGGGGGCCGCCAGTCCCACCGCGGCCCGCTGGGCCTTAACTTCGGGGCGCTGAAAATAATTTAAGATAACCGGCAGGTCGGCATCCCGGAGCGCCAGATGGCGCTGGCGGCTCAATTCCTTGAGGACCTCCGGTGAAGCCAGATCAAAGGCCGCAACCCTAGGAGTGTGGGCCAGCATAACCCGGGGCAGAATAATCCCCACTCCATGCTCGGAATCCCAGGTCTCCCGGGAAAATATCCGAAATTCCTGGACCATGTCGTTGGCCAGAAGTTCCCGGGCGATCTGGGCCGCGTGGTTCTCGGTGAGGCTATCGCCGGTTAGTAGGAAGAGCTTGGAGGTATACACCGCGGCGTCCACCGGCAGAGATTCCCCCAGGTAGGCCGTGATGGCTTCCAGGGCTACGGTCCCGGCCGTATCCCGTACCCCGGGTTTAAAGCCCACCCAGATGGCCCACTGGAAATCCCGGGCCAGGGTCTGAAAGCTTGATACCTGGGTGGTGGGATGCGTGAAGATATCCGTGCGGATTGCCTCCAAGGTCGTCAGAGGCAGGTCCAACTCCAGCATAAGGACCCGCAAAACCCGGACCGCGGTAAGGTCGAGACCGAAGTATTCCCGGGCCTGGCGGCGCACCCCCTCCCCTTCTGCGTCTGTAAGGTCCGGGCGCCAACCGATTTCCAGCCGTACTGCCATAGCTCTCCCTGGCATATTCATGGATTGATATAGAAAATATACCTCAAGGTGAGCCGGATATAAAGGTTAAGTTTGCGGTCCAAGAATGAGGAGGAGAATCAAGACTAAAAGCTATTTCAAAACCTTGCAGCAGGGAACAACGTCATTCTGAACGCAGCGAAGTACTCTCATGGTCAATAAATTGAGATCCTTCACTTCGTTCAGGATGACAGCAATGGCGATTTTGGACTAGCGTGGGGTCTTTTCCCGGGGACCAGGAGAGCAGACTTCAATCGCCCAAGGTTCAACATAACCTTAACAGGCGTTTGAAAATTGGCGCTGTGGCTTCGCATGAATCTGGAAACTCAAACGGTGGGTCTTACCGTGGTCACAGATATAGGTGTGGTAATTGCCATCTTGCGGGAGGTTGGATACGACACCCATAATCACGAGAGTTGTCAAACCCTCAAGGTTGAACTGCAGCAATTCGTGTTTTTGGCAGCCGGAATCAACTAATCTCAGCATCCTCGGTTCCTCCTTGAACTGAGACCTACTTTTTTGGGGCAATACGCATCCTTGCGAACCCCGATACTGCCTCCTATTATGCATAAATGAGTATTTTTTTCTATAGGTAAAATTGCTCAAAAACCTCTAGGCAAAAATACCTAACGTAAAAAAATACCTATCATTGTTAGGAAGAAAACCAAATGGTAAGATGGCATTCGCTAATATTCCCAGTGGTCAAAAGTCGCGGCCTCGGTTCAACCCTTCCTGATCATCTCTCATGTCTTGACCAGCACCGCGGCAAAAAAGGCGTCCAGGTCATGTACTTCCGGAGAGCTGCGGAAATAACCGGGGGGCTGTACCAGATAAGCCTGAGGCGGCAGCAGGTTTGCATCGGTGGCCAGGTGAAATTCCGGGTGTTCGGTAAGAAAATGATCAATCTGTGACTCATTTTCCTCGGGTTCGGTAGTGCAGGTGATATACAGCAGGCGACCGCCCGGTTTTATGACCCTGCCGGCCTCATCCAGCATGGCGGCCTGCCGGGGCGGAAACGTGGCCAGGTCCTCCTCCTTAAGCCGGCTCTTGATCTCCGGGTGGCGCCGCAGGATTCCAAGGGCCGAGCACGGGACGTCCAGAACCACCGCGTCCATCGTACCGCTTTTCAAGGGTAGAGTCATAGCCGCGTCTGCCTGGATGGGATAGGCTATCTCCACCCCCCAGCGCCGCGTGTTCTTCCTGAGCTCCTTAAGGCGCCCCGCATGGCGGTCCACCGCCGCCAGCAGGCCGGAATTGACCATGGCTTCAGACAGGTGGGTGGTCTTGCCCCCTCGGCCGGCCCCGATTTCTGCAAGGCGCAGCCCCGGCCCCAAGGGGAGCAAACCGGAAATCAACTGGGCCCCTTCATCCTGGAAGAGCCAGAGGCCTTCCCGATAGGACGATAACTCGGTGGGCGAGGTTTGAATGCTCTCGAAGATGAGGCCCACCGGGGAAAACCGGCAACGCCGGGCAACCACTCCCTCCCGGGCCAACCGGGCTATGAGGGTGGCGGGATCGGTTTTTAGGGTGTTGACCCGCACGGAGAGCGGCGGAACCCGGTTGTTGGCGGCCAGGCGGGCGGCGGTGGCCTCAGGCCCAGAGCGCGTCAGCCAGCGTCTCACCAGCCAGGCAGGGTGCGAGTGCAACACGCTTAAGCCCAACACCGGATCGGCTGCGGGATCGGGCAGGGGCGGCACCTCCTCTGCGGCCAACCGGCGCAACACTGCGTTGACAAAGCCTACATGACTCTTGGGCAGGCCCCGGGCCTTAGCCAGATTCCCGGCTTCATGGAGTACCGCCCTGGCTGGCACCCGATCTAACATGAGGATCTGATACGCTCCCAGGCGGAGAAGTTGCAAGACCAGGGGATGGAGTTTTTTCAGGGGCATATCCGAAAGGCGGGACAAGACATAATCAAGCCGCACCTCCCAGCGCTTCACCCCCTGCACCAACTCTAGCAGCAAGCCCCGCTCCGGCCTCGATAGATCCCGATGACGCTTGAGGGTGGCGGCGAGCAATTCCTCGACCGACTCTCCGTGCCGGGCGGCCGCGGCCAAAATATCCAGGGCCAGGGCCCGGGCGCCGGTGGAATGTGGCAATGCCTGAGGTTTACTCATAGTTCAGTCATACTCAAATCGTCATAACGAAACTTTTGATCACTCATTTTATAATTTACCAGCATATCACCAAGTGTGGGTAAGCCTCCTAAATTAAGGCTACCTGCCTGGGCAAGACGTTTGATAATTGTGAACATCATGTTAATAAGACTGATCATAGTCTTTCCATGGCCGGCCAGGTGTTTCCCTCAATCCCCTATGAGTGATTAATATCAGGCCTTTTCTTATTATAGGCATTAAAAATGCATTTAATTGAACAGAATCAAAAATACCGCACCTCAGAAGGGAGAACGTCATACTAATCAATATCTATTACCATTCCCCGAAGAACCGCGATTATCTCCACCACGTGGTTGATTCGTCCGGGATATGCCGGGTAAAGGATTTTCAGAACCTTGAGGATCTGAAAGGAGACCATACGGCCGATGTGGTGCTCTTGGAATACCAGGACAACAATCCCGCACTTGACTCCTGGATTGCCCAGACCACTGCTCAGCCCGACTGCCCAGAGATTTTCCTCTTCGTGGAAGAGGCATCGCCCCCGTTCATATGGAAAGCCCTGAAGTTGGGAGCTCGCGAAATCTTCCCCGGCGCCATGCAGCCCGAAGCATTGCAAGATGCGGTATTACGGCTAGGGATGCGCAAGGCCGCCCGTGCCAGGCAATCATAAATTTGCCTTGAATGCACCACCTATTCGTGGCTTCACTTGAATTATAGGTGTCCTCTCTTTCCTTATATTTTTGATATTTTTGCCCCGAATACCGTCTTTTCCCAGTCCCGCGCCTGCACCTTCTTGTAATACCAAGTTGCGCTCATAGAAGTAAAAATAGCTTCGGTTTTGTAGAGGCACACTTGCATGTGCGACCACTCTGAGGGCGGACACATAGGTCCGCCCCTACAAAAACTATAATTACCTGTATGACCGCAACTTGGTATAAGCTATCATCCATCGCCCGCACTCCGTCCGAGCCACTCGTATGATAAGCTGTTATACTCATTGCCAAAAGTTTTTCACTTATCCACCCCTCACCCTGGCCCTCTCCCACAAGGGGAGAGGGGAATTATAAGGAAAGAACTTTTGGCAATCGCTATAAATGCTTGCATCCTGCCCGCGGTGTAGCTTAAATGTTCTAAAGCAGAATAACCGGCAGATTTTCTTGATGAACCAAGGCAGTTACTGGGACCGGCAAGTTTATGGTCAAAATCTTATTGGTTTCCGGGCAGTCATATGGTCCTCAGTAATAAATCGGCGATTCAGCAAGCCAAAGATAAATTGGGCCGCGGTCTGGACCGGGTGCTGACGCTACGGCCCGAGTGGCCCCTGGCCCTGGCCCTGGTGCTCAGCGGCGCCCTGAATATCGAAAGCGGCCTCAGGTACAACCTGGTGCCATTCACCCAGATCGGACCCCTATCCAGCGTGGCCCAATCGCTGTCGGTGCTGGGAAGCAGCACCCAGGTCTTTCTGGGAGCCTCTCTGGTGCTGGTGGGCCTCGGCTTGTTAAAGCGGTTGGCCTCGGCCTGGGCCTTTGCCGTGCTGCTTTTGGCGGTCACTCTGGGGGTCAACCTGGCCCAGGGAAACCAGGGCGCCAGCCTGATTCTCTCCGGTCTGATACTCCTGGCCCTCTTAGTCTTCAAGCGGCACTTCACCTTCCGCACCGCCACAGCACATTACATCTTCTCTTTCATGGGCATGCTGGCCATCCTGGTGTACGGCACCTTTGGCGCTTACATGTTGGGGGAGGGATTCCACCCCAAAATCCATGACCTGATCTCGTCCTTTTACTTCACCATCATCACTCTGGCCACGGTGGGCTATGGCGATATCGTGCCGATTACCCAGGAAACCCGGTTCTTCGTCGTGTCCCTGCTGATCGTGGGTTTGAGTGTCTTTGCCACCTCGATCGCTTCGATCCTGGGCCCCGCCCTTTCAGAAGAGATTGATCGCTTTTTCAACCCCAGGGAAAAAAAAATGAAGCCGACAAATCACGTTATCCTGGCGGGGGAAGGCGCCCTGGCCGCCAATACCTCCCGGGAGCTCCAGGCCCGGGGCATCCCCTTCGTGCAGATCATTGCCACGGCCTCAGTCCCCCCGCACCTGCCGGAAGATCTGGTGGTACGCGGCAACCCCGGCGATGACCAGGTCCTCAGAGAAGCAGGTATCGACAGCGCCATCCTGGTCATTGCCGCTCGGGACGACGATGGCGAAAACGCTTTCATCTCCCTGGTGGCCAAGGATTTAAACCCCAACGTCAAAGTCCTGGCAGTCGCCAGTTCGGCCGGCTCCATCCGCCGGTTGAGGTTGGCCCGGGCCGAAATCGTCTTCGCGCCGTCGGTGGTGGGAGGCCGCATGCTCGCCAACATCGTGGAAGGCAAAGAGATTCCCCAAGAGTTCAAAGACCTTCTGGAGGGCAAACGGAAAAAACCTGAAACCAAATGATCGGAGAGGCTGACCTGCTGGGGTGCGCTTTCAACCCCTGGCCGTTTCAGGCCGGCTGAGGCTGGGGCTTCTCGGTGGCCACTGCGGGCTGCGGCAGCAGAAAGGTGGTCAGGGCTTCTTCTACCTTTTCCAGGTTGACTTGGGTATCGTAGCACGGACCGTGGGGGCGGTGGTTGATAATCCCGAAAACCGGCAAAGGATAACTGTCCTGAATGCCGCTGCTGAGGTCCCGCTCGCAGGCCACGGCGATAATCAGGCGGGGTTTGCGTTCCACCACGATGCGGCGAGCCAGAGTGCCGCCGGTGGCCACTGCCAGCCCCACGCCGTATTTTTCCGACAAATCCACCAACCCGGTTATGGGACATTTGCCGCACCGTTTGCAGTGCACCGTGCTGCCCGTAATCCGAAACTGGCATTCGTGGAATTGTAGGCAATGGGGCATGAGCAGGAGTAGTTTATCCGCCGTGGTGCGCAGGTGTTGCGCCAAAACCAATTGATTATTGATTTCGATGAACGAGCGCCTCACCTTTTCCTTGGAGACGCCGGCTAATTTCCCCACTCCGCTCATCAAGGGCAGGAGCAGCTTGATCACCAAACCCCGAAGTTTGCGGGAAAAGAACAGGTCCCTTCCTAAGACCACGGTCAGGGCCAGCATAACCAGGATACCCAGCACCATTAGGAGCAGGACGCTGAAAATGATCCCCAGGACGACAGGCAGATCGGGATGGATCGTAGTCAGGCCCACGTAGGGCACATACCAGAGGATTCCCAGGATGAGGGTGAACAAAAAGCAGGTGAGCGCCAGCAAGCCCAGAAAGGTGCGCTTCTGAGGCCGCAGGGAATTGCCGCCGTTCAATATTTTCACCGGCTCATCCATGAGTAGTCCTACTCCAGCACTTGCCCGATCAGGGATTGACCCCGTAAGAATTCGGCGGCTATAAGGCGCTTGTGCCCGGCCAGTTGCACTTCCTTCACCGTGACGCTTCCCTGGCCGCAGGCGATTTCCAGACCTTGAGGGGTCAGACGCAGCACCGTCCCCGGTGCCGCCAAACTCCCCTCGCTCTTTTTCAGCCGGGCTCCGAAAACCTTGATAACTCGGCCCCGCCATTGGGCGGCAGCGCCGGGCCTCGGGTCCAGTCCCCGAATCCAACCCGCCACTTCCGGGGCCGAAAGCTCCCAATGCACCCGGCGCATCTCTCGGGAGATAGGCGGGGCCAGGGTAACCTCAGACTCGTTTTGCGGATTTTTGATGGCTTCTCCCCGGCGCAGGCTGTCCAAGGCTTGAACCAGCAAGGCCGCACCCCGCTCCGCCAACCGGGAATACAAGGTTTCGGAATTGTCTTCCGCGGTAATGGGGACCTGCTCCTGGAGGAAAATCGGTCCCGCATCCAGTTCATAGCGCAGCCACTGGATGGTTACCCCGGTCACCTTATCCCCCTTGATCAGCGCCCAATTGATGGGGGCTGCCCCCCGGTAACGCGGCAAAAGGGAGGCGTGGACATTGAGAGAACCCACGGCTGGCACGGCCAGAATCTCAGGCGTGAGAATCCGGCCGTAGGCCACGACAATCATGAGTTCCGGTTTAAGCGCCGCAAAACTTTTGACCAACTCCGGGTCTTTGAGACGCTGCGGCTGCAGCACTGGCAGATTCCATTCCTGCGCCAGTTCCTTCACCGGCGAGGGAGTGACTACCTGGCCCCGCCCCCGGGGCCGGTCCGGTTGCGTCACCACGGCCGCCACCTCTTCCCCCGCGGCCAGGATGGCCTCCAGAGACGGCAAGGCGAACTGGGGGGTGCCCATGAAAATCAGGCGCCAGGGTCCTGATTTCACCTGGCTCCCACCTGTTTCTTCAATCGTCTTAAGAAGAGTCCCCGCTTGAGGCGGCTGATATGATCGATAAACAGAATGCCGTTCAGATGGTCGATTTCGTGCTGCAGGACCACCGCCAGCAACCCCTCGCCGGTAATTTCAATGGGCTTGCCTTCCCGGTCCAGGCCCTTCACCAGCACCTGAGCATGGCGCTGCACCTCGGCAGAGAAGTCCGCCACCGACAGGCAGCCCTCTTCATGGATGATCTCCCCTTCCGAAGCGACGATGCAGGGATTGAGCACCACCCAAGGTTTCCGGGCCCTGCCCTCCTTGTGGGCCACATCAAAGACAATAAGACGCTTAAGTTCCCCCACCTGGTTGGCGGCCAGCCCCAGACCTGGCGCGGCATACATGGTCTCGGTCATATCGTCGATGAGGCGCTGCAATTTTCCATTAATATTCGCAACTTCCTCGGCTTCTCGCCGCAGCACCGGATCGGGCAATTTGCAAATCGGTAACACTGCCATAAGCTTGACAATTCGTGGAGAATGTTAATTTGTGTGCTTTAACTTTAAGGCATAACTGGAAAATTTTCAAGAACTCACCCGTCGGAAGGGCAAAAATCTGGACGTAACCACGGTTCGGACCGTTGGGGGCGTTAAAAGAAAAAGGTGAGGGGCCGCTTAAGGCACCCCTCACCGTCAGGAGGAGGGTTAGAGGATTAGAGGGAATTCTTACTTGGCCGGACCAGCAGGGGCTGGACCACCAGGACCCATGCCGCCACCGGGGCCGACCATGGGGCAGCCGCCAGGTCCCATACCACCGCCAGGTCCGCCCATGCCACGGCCCATTCCCATGTGGCCGAAACCTTGCGCCAGTTGCGGAGAAATTTTACGGGCTTCCAGCCGGAAGGCCACGCTCTTTTCCTGCATCTGGCCCTTAACGGCATTCAACTCTTTCTGTTTGGCGACAATTGCCTTCTCGTCGGGATTTTCGGCCTTCCATAACGCCGCTAACTCCGCGTGCTTGACCATCATCTGTTTGCGGACATCCGCAGTATCGTTCATGAACTTCTGCTTAAGATCAAAGAGCTTTCCGGCTTGCTCGGGGCTGAGGTTCATGGCTCCCATCATACCGCAACCCATGCCGCCCATGCCGCCGCGGGCCCAAGAGGACACCGCCAGACTCGCGGTCAACGCCAGGGCCAACAGAATCACCAAGGACATCTTACTTACTTTCATCTGCTCGTATCTCCTTTAGTCTCTGCTTCAGGTTTATCAGGCCGTTAATCCGGCCTTTAGTAAGTTAAACCCAAAGCAGTACCAAACCCGGCGCGGCAGAGTGATTTTTTTCTGGGGCTGGATATAGCGTTTGCCAAAAGCTTTTTCCTTTAAGGTACATTGTCTAATACCGAGTTGCATTCAAAGAGCAATGTTGGGTAGGCGCAGGCTATAGCCTGCGCCTGCACAGGCGAGACGCCTGTGCCACCGTTTGAATGCGAATTGGTATAAGAAGCTAAATCCCCCCTAACCCCCCTTTTCCAAAGGGGGGAACTTGGCGGAATTGCTTTAAAAGTCCCCCTTTGAAAAAGGGGGATTTAGGGGGATTTAGAAATCCTGCAATCAGAAAGAATTTTTGGCAACTGCTATAGGACAGTTTGCAGGAACGTTGTGAAAAAATCAAAGTGCGATGGGCGCCGGTCATTGACCCCAGCCCCACAAGGATATGACTGTGCAGGATCAAAGCCCGGCGTCAAGCAGGCGCGTCCATCCCCTCCCCGGAGATCCGCGCCTGGCAATGCTTTCGCTTATCCCGCTTCCCCAGTTCACGCCTCCCCTTTGGTCTTACGCCAATTCCGGTAGATTTCCGGGGGCACCGAGGTGAAACTGATGAGGACTTCACACCGGCCCTCACCCTGGGGCTTCACCCGGGTGACCTTGCCATAGATATGGCCCGGGAGGGGTTCTTGCTTTTCATCCAGGAAAATTAAGCGGACATCCTCCCATGGCTCCACTTTATCCGCTGAGGTCAACACCGCGCCGGTATCACACAGATGCGTCACCCAGGCCTGGATGGTGGCCCCGGTGACAATCTTATTTTTGAGATGGTGCAATTGCACCTTGATCTCCTGCGGCAGCAACTCCGGCACCTCTGACTTATCCGGCAGCCGGATATGGTAAGGGGCGCCAATCCCCTGGACGTCATAGAGTGTGGCCCGCCCCGGCATCCCCTTCATCTCCACTTCCAGCTCATTTCTCACTTCCACCAGATCCTTCACTTTACGGTAAGTTGCAGCGCTGATCAGCACCTGTCCCGCCAGAGCGAAGCCTTCCATGCGGGCGGCAAAATTCACGTCGGACCCCACGACGCTATATTTGGTCCGCCTCTCCGAGCCAATGTTGCCCACCACCACGGTACCGGTATTCACGCCGATACCCATGGCCAACAGGGGGAAGCCGTCGGCCGCGTTTGCCGCGTTGAGTTCAGCCATGGCCGCCTGCATCCGCAAGGCGCAGGCTACGGCCCGGGCCGGGTGATCCTCCAGAGGCTCAGGTGCGCCAAAGAAGGCCAGGATGCCATCTCCCAGGATCTCGTCGATAACGGCCCGGTCGTCCAGAAGGATTTCTATCATCTTGCTCAGGTAACGGTTGAGAAAAGTAATGACCTGCTCCGGCTCCATCTCGGAGATGATGGCGGTGAAGCCTCGCAAATCCGACATGATGAGGGAGACTTCCCGGGTCTCTCCCCCCATTTCCAAGGCTTCTTCAGAGGCCAGCAACTTGGTCACCACTTCCTGGGTGACGTACCGCCCAAACGTGTCCCGGATGAAATCACGTTTGGCAATGTAGCCGGTGAGCTGCTCGCCCAGGTGGTTAAACGAAGTGGCCAGTTCCGCCACCTCCCTTACCCCCCGGACGGGTACGGCCACGGCAAAGTTGCCCTCCCCCACCTCTCGCACCCCATCCCGGAGGCGGGAAATGGGTCGGGCGATGGCGCCTGCAAACCACAACCCCGAAAAGCCGCCGATCAGGCATAGGGCCAGCCCGGCAACGAGGCCGGCCACCATGACTTTCTGGTTGAGGGCGGCAAAATGTTCTCCGATCTGCTGCCTGGCCTCCGCCGTTACGAGCCGGCAGGAGTCCTGCATCCGCTGTTGGGCGGGGGAAAAAAATTCATCCAGATTGACGATAGCTGCAACAATGAAGGGTGTGCCGGGAATATGAATTCTCACCGAGAATCTTTTCCGTTCCCTTTTATTCTTATCGAAAAAAGTGAAATAACCTTTAACCAGGTTGGTGGTGAAGGAACGCCTGATCAACTCTGTGGTCTCCGGGTATTCCTTCTCCCAATCCAACTGGTTGCGGCCTTCCACGCTTGCATCGGGATGAAACAGAATGTAGCCGTTCTTATCGTATAAATCCACGTACCCGGCGGGACCGTCCGGCGTGTAAATCGATTGGGTGGCGATCTTTCTGAGCAAGGGGTCACGCCGCAGTTTGGCGTAATCGTAGGTTTGCTTCCCTCCCAAGAGATAAGCCAACTCCCGGGCCACGTCTTCGGCCTTATCCTGGACAATATATTCCCCCACCCGCGTGAGAATGTGGTCCGAATAGCGCACATTCGCCTCGGTCACTTGACCAATGGCGCGATCCGCGATGGTAATCGCGCTCTTGGTAAGGTTACGCATGACGTAATCGTCGATAAACCAGGCGCCGATCCCCAAGATGACGATGAGCGCCAGATAGGACAGAAGCAAATGGGTGCGCAGTTTCATTGACACTCCAGGCTATCCCTAATCCGAGGGGCCAAAAAGTTGCGGTCGGAGCCTCTTTTCGGGATCATACAATGTTTCGGCAACTTTGAGAGAAAAATTGAATGGGATTTTGGGGAGGAAGTAATACCAAGTTGCGCTCATAGAAGTAAAAATAGCTTCGGTTTTGTAGAGGCACACTTGCATGTGCGACCACTCTGAGGGCGGACACATAGGTCCGCCCCTACAAAAACTATAATTACCTGTATGACCGCAACTTGGTATAAGGCGGGTCCGGCGTTAGACTGGGCTCAGGGATAGATCCGATCCAACAGGCGCGGAAAGGGGATGGTTTCCCGGACATGGTGCAGGCCGCAGAGCCAGGCCACCAATCGTTCGACGCCCATGCCGAAGCCACCGTGGGGCACGCTGCCGTAGCGCCTTAAATCAAGGTACCATTCCAGGGGCTCCTGGGGCAGATGATGTTCTTGAATGCGGGCAACCAGGGTGTCCAGGTCATGGATGCGGCTTGAGCCCCCGACGATTTCGCCGTAGCCCTCCGGGGCCAGCATGTCCACGCAGAGCACGAGCCTCGGGTCATCCGGGTCCGACTCCATATAGAAAGCTTTGGCCTCCTTGGGGTAGCGGTGCACCAGCACCGGGCGGGAAAACCTTTGGGAGAGCACGGTCTCTTCATCCCCGCCCAGATCGTCCCCCCAGGCCAGGTCTTTGCCCTCCTGCTTCAGGATCGCCAGGGCCTCGGTATAGCTCAGGCGGGGGAACGGCCCGGTCACGTCCTGTAAAGGCGTCAGGTCCCGCTCTAACAGGCGCAGGTTTGACTCCTGACGTTCCAGCACTCTAATGACTGCGGTACGCACCAAGGATTCGGCCAGTTCCATGACGTCGTCCAGCGTATAGAAGGCCGCTTCGGCCTCCACCATCCAGAACTCGGTCAAATGCCGCCTGGTCTTGGATTTTTCCGCCCGGAAGGTGGGCCCGAAGCAGTACACCCGGCCCAGGGCCATGGCCGCGGCCTCCAGGTAAAGCTGGCCGCTCTGGGACAAATAGGCCTTGCCCCGGTCCAGATAGTTCGTCTCAAAGAGACTGGTGGTGCCTTCGCACGCGGTGGGAGTGAGGATGGGCGTATCCACCAGGACAAAGCCCCGGTCATGGAAAAAATCCCGGCAAGCCCGGATGACCTCGTCTCGGATTCTCAAGATGGCCTGCTGCCGGGGAGACCTAAGCCACAGGTGCCGCCGATCCATAAGAAAAGCCACCCCATGTTCCTTGGGGGAAATGGGATATTCCGGAGCAATGTGGATCGGGGTAATCTGAGTAACCTCCAATTCATAGCCACCGGGGGCCCGGGGCTCAGCCTTGACGCGGCCTGAAAGCATCAAGGAGGATTCCAGGGTAAGCTGCTCGAAGTTCTGAAACTCCTCTTCCGGAAGATTCCCCTTGACCAACACCCCTTGGGCCAACCCGGTGCCGTCCCGGACCACCAAAAAGCGAATCTTGCCACTGGAACGCAGGTGGTAGACCCAACCCCGCAGGGTCACAATCTCCCCGATGTGGTGCGCAAGCTTAGAAATATCAGAAATTATGGGCTTTTCTGCCATCATTCTTATTCTCTAGTTGCGGCCCTAACCGTCCGCCTAACCTCTAATAACAAACTCCTAACGCCCGCCCCTGACCGCTACAGCATAATCTTTATATGGGCTTTTTCCCGCAAGGTCTTGACCCATTCGGTAAACTCCTTCTCCATGTCCTGCTGAGTCAGCATCCGGCGAATCTCCGGAGCGACCTCTTCGAAGGGACGGGCCTCGCCGCTGCGGCGGCCCGCTACCTGAATCAACTGAAAGCCCTCCGGGGTTGCCACCGGCGCCACTTCCTTGGGTTTAAGTTTTGCCAGATATTCGCTCAATCGGGGGTCCAAATCGTTTTGGGAAACAAAGCCTACATCCGTGGGGCTGAGGGAGAACTTGCCGGCCGCCTCCACAAAAGGTACTCCCCGATTGACATCTTTTAAGATGGCTTCAGCCCTTTGCTTGACCTCTTCTTTTTGTGCATCGGTGGCTCCCGGGGGAAAGGGCATTCTTATGGTTAAGAGATGCACTTGGACCCCACCTTGCTTGAAGCGCTCCTCATAGACACGCCGCACCTCGGCCTCATTGACCGCGACCTTGGTCCCCACTGCCACCGCCACCAACCGGTCTTGGATTATTTGATCGGTAATCTGCTGCTTGAATTCTTTTAACGACAGTCCCTGGCTAGCCAACCCTTTGGCCAGGCTTTCGTCATCAGGAATATTATTGCGCTTCTTGAAGTGGTTTAAAGCTTCATCCAATTCTTTGGGACTCAAAGTAATACCCCGGCGTTTAGCCTCCGCCTTGGCTAATTTGCGGTCGATCAACGCTTCCAGCATCTCCCGCTGCACTCTCTTGTCCGGGTGGCCTGTGGGTTTAACCCCAGACCGCGCCTGGATCGACTTCTCCAGGTTCTGCAACTCCGACATGGTAATGATATCGTTGTTTACTTCGGCCACAATCCGGTCCACTACTTCAGCCGTTCCCGTCCTCGCCAGGCTCAACTGGACCAGAACCACCACGAGAACGCTGATCCATATCTTCTTAATTTTGGTCATTGATTTAATCCTCTATCTCAGGCTTAACAAAAGACTGGACTTCTTTCAAGCAGTTTTGCAAGCGCTCAATGAGCGTGCCGCTTTCCGGGAGATGAATCCGTAAGGTTTGTTCCGGCGAAAGGCGAAAGGTGCGCGGCTTCTTTTTGAGCATATCCAGCAAACGGGGCACATCCAGGCGCTCCGGATGGGCAAATTGCAACACCGCATAACTGCCCTGCATATCCAGGCGTTTGACCCCCAACTGCCGCAACCGGTGTTTGGCCCGGACCACCTCTAAAAGGTTACGCCCCTCCGGGGGCAGCGGTCCGAAGCGGTCCAGGAATTCTTCCTCCAGTTCCATCACCATCGCCGGGGTCAGACGGCCGGAAAGACGCCGATAGAGCGCCAGACGCTGCTGCACATCGGGGACATAATCTTCGGGCAGATATGCGGCCAGGGGGAGATGAATTTCCGGGTCCGGCGTCTCTTCCTCCGGGGCTTCCCCTTTGTATTCCCGGATGGCGCTCTCCAGCAGTTGCAGATAAAGCTCATAGCCCACTTCGGCCACCTGGCCCGATTGCGCCTGGCCCAACAGGTTGCCGGCCCCCCTGATCTGGAGGTCGTGCATGGCGATTCTGAACCCGGACCCCAACTCCGTAAACTCCATCAAGGCCTTGAGGCGCTTTTGGGCCTCGTTGGTTAGCGCGGCCTCGTCTGGGACCAGCAGATAGGCGTAGGCCTGGGCCTGGCTGCGCCCCACCCGGCCTCGCAACTGATAGAGTTGGGCCAACCCCATGGTATGGGCCCGATTGATGATGATGGTGTTGGCCGCAGGGATATCCAGTCCGGCCTCGATGATGGCCGTGCACACCAGAACATCCACCTCCCGGTGCCAAAAACGCACCATCACCTTTTCCAGTTCCTTTTCCGGCATCTGGCCGTGGGCCATGGCCACCCGGGCTTCCGGCACCATTTCTTTAACGTGCCGGGCCCAGACGCCCAGGCTGCGCACCCGGTTATGCACGAAAAAGACCTGGCCGCTTCGCACCATTTCCCGGCGGATGGCGGCTTGGATCACTTCGGGCTCAGGCCGGCAGACATAGGTTCGAATAGCCCGCCGGTTCTCCGGCGGCGTATTGATCAGGCTCAATTCCCTGAGGCCCGTGAGGGATAACTGCAAGGTCCGGGGAATGGGGGTGGCGGTCAGCGTCAGGACATCCACGGTACGCCGCCATTCCTTCAGCCGCTCTTTCTGGCGCACCCCGAAGCGCTGCTCTTCATCGATGATTGCCAGCCCCAAATCCCGAAAAGCGACGTCCTTGGACAGCAACCGGTGGGTGCCGATGAGGATGTCCACTTTGCCCTGGGCCACCTCAACCAGGATGCTCTTTTGTTCCTTCGGAGTTTTGAACCGGCTGAGCACCCGCACCTCTAAAGGGAAGTGAGCCAGGCGGTGCCGGAAAGTGTCATAGTGCTGCTCCGCCAACACCGTGGTGGGCACCAGGACCGCCACCTGCTTGCCGTCCGTGGCGGCCTTAAACGCGGCCCGCACCGCCACCTCGGTTTTACCGTAGCCCACGTCGCCGCAAATCAGCCGGTCCATGGGCTTCTCCGAAACCATGTCCCCCAGCGTGTCGGCGATGGCCTGCAACTGGTCGGGAGTCTCCTCGTATTCGAAGGTGGCCTCGAACTCCCGGTAAGCCGGGTCCGGCGGGGAGAAGTGGTGGCCCGGCAGCACCCGGCGCAGGGCATAAAGCTCTACCAACTCCCGGGCGATTTTTTCCACCGCCTTCTTCACCCGGCCTTTGGAGCGCTCCCAGGATTTGCCCCCCAGACGCTCCACGCGCGGGCTCGCCCCTTCCACCCCCAGATATTTCTGTACCAGGTTGAGGTGATCCACGGGGAGATACAGCCGGTCCCCCCCTTGATATTCCAGTTCCAAGAAGTCGTTAACTTCACTGCCCACCGTGAGTTTAACCAGTCCCTGGTAGATACCGATGCCGTGGTCCAGGTGGACCACGAAGTCGCCCTCGCTCAAGTCGGCCAGGGAGGTGAGATCCTGGGGCGAGGGCGCGGCCTTGCGGCGCCGGCCTTCGGGCTTAAGCCCCAGGGCCTCGTCTTCGGTGAGGACAATCAAGCCTTCCGAGAGCAGCTTAAAGCCCCCGGTCAGTTCTCCCACCGTGATGTCCACCCGGGGTCCGGGCTCCCAGGTGGGCGCCGGGAGGAACTCCGCGTCCAGTCCGTCTTCACCCAGCAAGCGCGCCAGGCGCTCGCCCCGATGCCGGTTCAGGGACGCCAAAACGACGTGGAACCCGGAACTGCGCCATGCCCCCAAGCGCCCGGCCAGGGCCGGGATGAGGCGTCCGGCTTCCTCAGAGGCCTGAGCCAGTTCCTCAGCCAGGTGGTCGTTTTTCTCCACCTGGAAGGTGATATCCTGGTCCTGGTCCTGGTGCCCCCAGGCCAAAACGGGGCAGAAAATCCGGGCAAACCGCAGGCGTTGTTCCTCCCAGGGCGTTTTATCCAGCCAGCCCGGGGGTTCTGCGGCTGTAGCTTCTTCCTGTTGCTGCAGTTCCTGCCCGAGAATCAGGGGGTCCCATTCCACCACCACCGTATCTTCAGGCAAAAAATCCCAGAGGGTCTGGGGGTGCTCGTAGAATTCTTGCAAATGACGTTCGATGCGGGGGAAATGCCGGCCTTCGTGGACATGGTCCCAGAATGCCGGGTCCTGCCGGCGGCTGCGGCCGGACAAGGCCCGCGCTTTGACGGCCTCATCCAACACCACTTCATTGGCCGGGAGCACCGTCAGGTCATCCAGAGTTCCCTGGGAGCGCTGGGTGGCAGGATCGAACAGCCGGATGGATTCAACCTCATCCCCCCAGAACTCCAGGCGCACCGGCTGGTCATACAGGGGCGGAAACAGGTCGATGACCCCGCCCCGGACACTGAACTCCCCTTTTTCTTCCACCACCGGGCGGCGCTCATAACCGCCTTCCAATAGGTGCTTAAGAAAATCCGGCCGTTCCAGATTCTCTCCCGCCACCACGTAGGCCACCAGGTCCCGAAGGCGCTTCTCCGGCGGGAGTTGCTGGCGCAAGGCCAGGGCCGGGGCCACCATAAAAAACGGCTCCCGGGCAGTCAGGGCTATGTACGCGGCCGCCACGCGAGCGCAGCTCACGTCCGCGTCAAAGCTCAGTTCCCGAAAAGGCAAGACTTCGTGAGCCGGAAACATGAGCACCCGGGACTCTGGCCCGGTGCTCTTAACGAGCTCTCCACCCAGGAAAAAGGTCAAGTCCTTATAAAAATGTTCATGAAAATTGACGTTAGGTGTAATGAGCAAAAGCGGACGCTGGATCTGCTGAAAAAAACGGGCCAGAACGTAAGCCCCGGCCCCTGGAGTGAGCCCCTGGAGATAGGCCTGCCGAGGTTCCCGTGAGAGAGCCTCGGCCAACTGCTGCGCTCCCGCGCTGGGGGTTATTCGTACTGCCACTGTATAAGGATATCCTGAAGGGAGAGAATTTTCAAGCCTAACGAAAGAACGTCGCCGACGTCGTCTGTTGCCGAAATTGGCCAGGAACCGCATCTCCCAGTTCCAAATATGGCCATATTGCTCAATCTCATTTCCTAAAATTTACCGGCTTTTTCCAAAGCCCCGCCCTTACCACTGTCAAAGAAGTAATAAAATGTGCAGCTTGGATGATAGGAGCGCAGATTTTTGGTTAATTTATGGAACAATTCCCATGGAGTGTAGTCCATTGATCCTGGCGAAGGGACCGTTGAAAACCACTCGTTTGCCAGCCCACCTCGAGCACCCCAAACCCCGGGCAGCCGCTACCGGCGCAAGAGTCGACCTGATAGTGCCGGTTTTCGCTTACCCTCCGACGCTAAATAATGGACCTTTCTGCCTGTCTGGCAACAAATTTGCAAGAGAAATGACTGATCTGATCATACAAGATGGTCAGAACGTGCAGTGCGAGGTGCACGGTAATTGCTCATGACCGCATCGGTTCCGGCATTAAACGAAAGCGTGCCCCGGAATTAATGCGACCGGGGCAACCAGCCGATATAGACTTAAATACGCTCAAGGCAACGGGAATAACACGTGCTGATACTTACTCGCAAAATTGGTGAAAGCATTATTGTCGGTGACAACATCAAGGTGGTGGTCTTGGAAGTTCGAGGCCGGCAGATCCGATTAGGCATAGAGGCTCCTCCCGAAGTCGTTGTCCTGAGGGAAGAAATTGCCCAACGTCTGGTCAATAATAACCTCCTGGCAGCCGGCTTCAACTTCCGGGACGCTCAGCAGGCGTTTAGCGCTTTTAAGAAAACTGTCAGTCCGGGTCTAACCTTGCCGCTTCCCCAGCCTCAATCTCCGGTCACCACCATCGAAACCAAAGCCTTTGGTCAGGTCAACGTCTCAGAAAATCAAATTATCACCTTTCCGTCGGGACTACCGGGGTTTCCCAATTCTCGGCGCTATGCCCTGCTTAATAGCCATTTGAAGTCACCATTTTATTGTCTCCAATGCCTGGACGATCCCTCCCTGGCTTTTCTGCTGACCGAGCCCGCTGCCGTGGTGCCGGATTATCGCCCCAAAAACGGCGTAAACGACTTAAAAGACTTGCAGGCCGCCAGTCTCGATGACCTGCAGATTTTGGTGACCTTAACTATCCCCCCCGGCCGGCCCGGAGAGATGACCGCAAATTTGATGAGCCCACTCTTAATCAACCAAGCCCGAGGCTTAGGCAAACAGGTGGTTGTCGACAAGCCCCAGTATTCCCATCAACATCCGGTTATCAAGACTGAACCTGGCTGCCAGTCTCAATGTTATGTTAATGAGAGCGTGGTGAACGATTAACCCTTAAGGGGCGATCACCTGAACTTTTTCATCACTTTTATACTCATTGCCAAAAGAGCCTCTTGCAAAATTGCCGGACATTATGGAATCGCAGATTTTAGCCTATATGAGCACAGGCTGGAAAGCCTGTGCTACCGGAGAATTTTTAAATACCCATATAAAGTTTCGGCCGCAGAGAGACTTTTGCAAGAGGCTCAAAAGTTTATTCTTATTAACCCCTCACCCTACCCTCTCCCACAAGGGGAGAGGAGAATTAAAGGAAAAAACTTTTGGCAAACGCTATAGCCCAAGTTAACCCCATACTACCTCCCTCAAAAAGCACAAGGCGGGCTCCCCGGCCCGCCTTGTGGATTGATCTATGTTACGAAAAACCAATAACCTATAACGAAAAACGGTTTTATACCGAGTTGCATTCAAAAAGCGATTTTGGGTAGCCGCAGGCTTTAGCCTGCTCCTGCACAGGCGAGACGTGTGCTACCTTTTGAATGCGAATTGGTATTACATGGGCTTCGTTTCCATGGTGGATTCCTCTCCCAGAAATTTCCAGGGGGAGAGTCCGGATTCCGGGGAGCCGGTATCGTAGTCGAACAAGTCTTTTACCAGGGCGTTCCCCTTCTTGTAGAGTACGCGCAGCGGGATGTCCGCGGGGCAATTCTCTTCACACAAACCGCAGTCGATGCAGCGGCCGGCCATATGAATGGCCCGGACCAGTTGAAAGATGGTATCCGGGGGCACCGTCCCCATGCTCATAAGATCGGAATGCTCCAAGGCGCATTCCTTGCAGAAGCACATGGGGCACACATCCCGGCAGCCGTAACACTTGATGCAGCGGTTAAACGCCGCCTGCCACTCCTGAAAGGCCTCCTCACCGGCCAGGGCATCGACCCGGTCCACCCGCTTGCTCCGCAGCACCGGCTCGCACTTTTCCCCGTAGTCGATGACCGATGCCCAGGGGCCGGGACATTCGCAATAGTCCGCCTGTCCCTGGGGACAGGCAATACCCACCAGGACCACCTTCTCAGGGTCCAACTGGCCCCACTTGTAGAGCTCGTTAAGACCCCGCTCGTCGCACCCCCGCACCTGGATGGCGAAGATATCGTCCGGGTAACGCGAAGCCAACTGGATCAACAACTTATCCAGGGGATAGCGGGCATCTCCCGGCGCCACGATGGCTTCGTCCACTTCCTCCAGGTGTTCCGGGGTGAACAAATACGGCAGCGGGTGCCCTTCTTTCATTTTATATCCCAGATAGCCGGCCACCTGGCCCTCTTTAAGCAGTTTCCGGACTTGTTCCCGTAGCCTATCCATATTTTTCCTTATATTTTAAGCGGGTTACGCCGCTTGGGGGGCCCGCTTCAGGCGTGAGGGGCCTATTTTCCTGATTTTTTCGGTAAAATCCCGGATCGTCTGGGCCAATTTGGGGCCTTCCGCCGCGGAGATCCATTCCAGGTGCAACCGGCCGTCTTCGTAGCCGGTGAATTTCAAGAGCTCCTGAAGGAACCGCATACGCTTGATAGTCATGTAATTGCCCCGGAGGTAATGGCAGTCGCCTATGTGGCAGCCGCCGATGAGTACCCCGTCGGCGCCCTTCTGGAAGGCCCTGAGCACGTGGTGCGGCGAGACCGTCCCGGAGCACATGACCCGGATCACCCGGATGTTGGGGGGATACTGCAAGCGGGAAACGCCGGCCAGGTCGGCGCCGGCATAGGTGCACCAATTGCAGAAAAACCCAATGATTTTCGGTTGGAACACTTTATCGGGCATTTGCCAAACCTCTTTCTAAGATGGCGGGTTATGCCCCCGCAGCCTCTCCCAGTTCGGCTTCCAGGTCCTTCAGTGCCTCATCCACTTGCGTGTAGATCTGCTTGTGGCTGAACCCGAAGAGGGTGATGCACTCCGAAGGGCAATTGGCCGCGCAGGTGCCGCAGCCTTTGCACAACGCCTGGTTCACTTCGCAGACGTCTTCCCGTTCCTTGTAATCGATGGCCCCGAAGGGACAGACCCCCACGCAAGCCTGGCAGCCGGAACACTTCTCCGAATCAACCTGGGCCACTACGCCACCGGCCCGGATCGCCTCTTGGGCCAGAACCACCGAAGCCCGGGCCGCTGCAGCTTTGGCCTGGGCGATGGCTTCATCCATGGGTTTGGGGTAGTGAGCCAGACCCGCAACGAACACGCCGTCCGTGGCGAAGTCCACGGGCCTGAGCTTCATGTGGGCCTCCAGGAAGAAGCCGTCATTATTCAAGGGCACCTTGAACAACTGGGCCAGTTTCTCCTGTTCCTTGACAATAATAGCGCTGGCCAGGGTCAGGACATCCGGGGTGAGGCTCAGGGGGATGCCCAAAATACTGTCGCGCACCGTGACCTTGAGGCCGCCATCTGCGGTTTGCGTAACCCGGGGTTTGTTTTCCAGGTGAAAGCGGATAAATATCACGCCCTTTTCCCGGGCCTCTTTGTAAATGTTTTCCCGTCGCCCATAGGTGCGTAAATCCCGATAGAGGATGTAAACATCCATGTCGGGATTGATCTCCTTGAGCCTGAGCGCGTTTTCCACGGAATGAGTGCAGCACACCCGGCTGCAATAGGGCCGCTCAGGCTCCCGGGAACCCACGCACTGGATGAAGACCGCGCTCTCGGCCCCCATGACCAGCGGGTCTTTTTCCCGCAAGGCCTTGTCCATTTCCAGGCTCAACAGGACCCGAGGATTTTCTTTATAAAGATATTCTTTGGGCTTATAGGAATGGCCGCCGATGGCGATGATCGCGGCGCCATGCTCCACCTCGGTTGATCGGCCTTCACTGGTGATTACAGACGTAAAGTTCCCCACGAACCCCTGCACGCTGCTCACTTCGGAGTTGAGGTGCACGTCGATTTTGGGGTGATTGGTCACCCGTTGCACCA
>Ga0265296_1000149_pt1 | contig 135199 bp, 128 predicted proteins | sample MunlanPumphouse1_FD_189073 | JGI IMG/M metagenome (GOLD analysis project Ga0265296, IMG submission 189073) | Groundwater microbial communities from a municipal landfill in Southern Ontario, Canada - Pumphouse #1 | ecosystem: Environmental > Aquatic > Deep subsurface > Groundwater | place...
CCGAAAAGATCCGTCCATAAAAAGGGTTATCTTTTTAACTCTTAAGTATATACTTTCATCTGATAACGATGGAAACCCAGATTACAGAGCTGTTCGGGCTTCAGATCTATACGGACAAAGGCATGTTTATCGGCGAAGTCGAGGATGTTGTCATTGATGTGGATTCGAAGAAGATAGAGGCAATCGTGGTCGGCAAGGTCAATGACCAGCTGTTCGAACTCAAGAGCTTCAAAGGCCTCAAGATCCCCTACCGCATCATCAGCGCGATTGACGATATCGTTCTGATTCGTCACCTTCCGGGTGCCTTTACGGGCAGCGGCACAACCGAAGAGTAGAACAATATCTCAACATTTAAGCGGGAGACACGAATCCCAGATTTTCTTTTGTGTTCCTGCATGGTATTCGTATGGAAAACCGGGAAATATTTGCAGCTATAACCACCCTTCCTCCGGTTTTTGTCCGTCTGGACGGCAGGACGTTTCACCGGCTCACGGAATGTCTCGGCCTTGAGAAGCCGTTCGATGAATTTTTCCACAAGTCGATGGTGATGGCGTGTACTTCGCTTGTTGCCGAGAGCGGGCTCAACCCGGACTTTGCCTATACCTTTTCCGATGAGATCAGCCTCTATTTCTCCCGGCTCCCGTTTGGCGGCAGGGTTGAGAAGATCGACTCGGTTTCAGCCTCATACGCGGCGAGCTCCCTCACGCTTGCGTTCGGCGGTACCACGCTCCTCTCGCTCGATGCCCGGGTGATCCCGGCAACGCCCGAGTTTGCCCTCGAGTATATGATCAACCGTCAGAGCGAGGCCTGGCGCAACCACATCAACGCCTACTGCCAGCAGGCTCTCATCGAGGAAGGAAAAAGTCCGAAGGAGGTAGCCGAACAGCTCCGGGGCCTGCCGGCAAAAGATCTGCACGAGATGATGCATGTGCGGGGGTTCAATCTTGCCGAAACCCCGGCCTGGCAGCGCAGGGGAACGCTCGTGTACAAGAAGTCCATGGAAAAGGAAGGGTTCAACCCGGTGACACGGGAGACTGTTGTTGTGGAGCGGAGTGCGGTCACGAGCGAGGGGGACCTGCCGCTCTTCACGAGCCCGGAAGGCAGGGAATTCATAAAAAAAATATTACCCAGCTCATGAGTTGACGTTCCACATTCGTGTTTGCGGGTGCGATACCTGAATCTTCCTGTCACTTTTCATGGCTGACACCCGCTCTCGCCTGATCGTGAATTAATGCTGATTCTGTCACCCGGTTTTCAGGATTTTTTTTACCCCGCAACATCCGTTATTGTTGTCCCGATTAGAACTGGGGGATTTCCTTGTACTATGCGGTGATGCATATTATGAATGGAGCCCTGCCCGCTTTCGTTGTGATCCTGCAGTCAGGATAGCGATTATTAATGGTAAAAATGAAAAATTAATTTAAAAAGATTTATGCCTGTTGGTACTAATAAAAACCAATACTAAATTTTAATATTATTAAAAAATTGTAGAGTAATTAAAATTTTCATTCAGTCATCGTGGCGTGAGAGTAATTATTTTATGTCAGACCTGATCGCAGTTGTCACAACATCAGAAAAAAGAAAACGGCTTTTGATTTTACTACGGGATGGTCCCAGGTTATGGAATGAGATCCAAACGCAACTTAACGTCACACCCTCTGGTATGCTTCCCCAGATCAAGATTCTGGAAGATGAAGGATTGATCTTTAAAGAGGGAAAGCAGTTCCATCTCACGGATCTCGGACGCCTGGTGGTTTTTCATCTTGAACCCTTTGATAAAACCCTCAAGGTAATTGACCAGCAAAAAAAATTCTGGCAGGAACATGATATCGAAGCTATCCCCCAAGAATTTTTCGTCAGAATTGGCGAAATAAAAAACCCTCAGATTCTCGAGGCAGGAATAGAGGAAAGCTTCGAACCCCACAACCAGTTTCTTGAAATGATCCTGCAATCAAAAAAGGTCGCGGGATTATCGCCCATTGTCCATCCGATATATCCTCGTTTTTTCCTCACATTGGCTCAGGAAGGACACGATGTTCAACTGATCCTTACCAAAGGCGCATACAAAAAGGTCAAAAAGGAGTACTATGACATGCTCCTTGAAGCACTCCAGTATAAAAATGCCCGGCTGTCGATCTACGAAGATGATGTCAGGTTTGCCTACATTGTTACTGATATTTATTTCTCGATGAGTCTCTTTATGAAAAACGGCATTTTTGATTCAACCAGGGATATTGTGAGCAACGATCCTTCAGCAATCAGGTATGGGGAGGATCTGTTTTCTCATTTCCTGAAAAAATCCCTTCCTGTAAATATGGATGGAACATTTGACTCCCGATATAAATCCTTAATACAACAGAATAGGGAGCAAAGAAGTCATTCCTGATATGTAGTTGTGAAGCATTTGAATTTTGGTATTATAAAATTTTAGTATAATCATCGTAATGTGAGTGAAATAATTGTATGTCAGACCTGATCGCAATTGTCACAACCTCGGAAAAACGAAAACGGCTTTTAATCTTATTACGTCATGGTCCCCGGTTATGGGACGAGATCAAAAAGCAACTGAACGTTACTGCTTCCGGGATGCTCCCTCAGATTAAAATCCTTGAAGATGAAGGATTAATTATCAAGGAGAGGGGGCTGTTCCAGCTTACGGATCTCGGACGTCTGGTGGTATATCATCTTGAACCCTTTGATAAAACCCTCAAGGTAATTGACCAGCAAAAAAAATTCTGGCAGGAACATGATATCGAAGCTCTCCCTCCCGAATTTTTCGTCAGGGTTGGCGAGATAAAAAATCCTCATGTTATCGAGGCAGGATTAGAAGACAGCTTCGAACCGCACAGCCAGTTCCTTGAAATGATCCTCCAGTCAAAAAAGGTTGCGGGGGTATCCCCCCTAGTCCATCCGATATATCCCCGATTTTTTCTCACCCTTGCCGAGCAGGGACACGAAGTAAACCTGATCCTCACGAAAAGTGCTTATAAAAAGATCAAAAAGGAGTACTTCGATATGCTCCTTGAATGTCTCCAGTATGAGAATGCCCGGCTGTCGATCTACGATGATGATGCCCGGTTTGCCTACATTGTTACCGATATTTATTTCTCGATGGGCCTCTTCATGAAAAATGGCATTTTTGACTCGACAAGAGATATTGTGAGTAAAGATCCTTCAGCAATCAGGTATGGGGAGGAATTGTTCTCCCATTGCCTGAGTAAATCCCGTCCTATTAATAAGGAAGGACAATACTAAGTGCCACAAGGGCAATGGGCTCACCATTGATGGCAAGGATCCGGAATTTTCGCCTCAACCATGACGAATCCGATTCGAATGCCGGCGAGTAATACAGGATCACGGTCCCGCTCACGATGAAGCTGTACGCGAGAAAAACACCGGCATGGACAAGGATACCGCTCATCATTGCCATAGCGATTATCATATGCTGGACGATACAGATAGAAATGAGAAGATATTTCAACTTTTTATCGCCGAGCACAACGGGGAGTGTCCGTATTCCCGCAGCAAGATCGCCTTCCACGTCCTTGAGATCGAATATGGTGGAATTGATGAATAGTTTCATCCCGAAATAGATTCCGATCACCAGCGCCGCGATTGCCAGCCCCGTTGAAAGGATGACAAGGCCGATCATTCCCCCCCATGTGATCCCGATCACTAGGTTTTTGATCCCGAATCCTGCCTTAAGCTTGATGCTCCTGTTTCCCACCGGGATTCCACGTGAATAAAGAATTCCTATGATGAACGGGAATACCGGCGGGGAAAATAACTGCTTGGAGAAAAAGAGCGATATGCCGACCAGGATGGCGATGCCGCTTGCTGCAAGCCCGGTGGCTTTACTTGCTCCCATGAACTCCTTGTGATTAACTTCATCCTCCTTGTTGTCCAGCGACCGGTCCAGTGTATAGGTTGCATAGATGATCAGCGATGCTGCGATGACCAGCAGAAGATTCGGTGCAATGCCCGCAAGAATAAATGCGAGGAAAAATCGTAATCCGCCAGAAAATCCGACAAGGGATGCCGAATTTAAAAGTTTAAGAGTCGCCTCATTGAAACGGTTCATAAAAAAAAAGGGAACGCAGGGGAAAAATTTTAAATGCGTTATAAAATTTTAATGGTGTTAAAATGTTTTTATGCTAGGTGTCCTCTTTGGTACACTCTTGGTAATCCTGAGGAAACGATCATTTCGTGCTGGTGTTTATCAAAAAAGAATTAATTCTTACCCTTTTGATGCTGCCATCGGGTCCGCGGCAGATGGTACAATGTGCGTGTCGTGGATTGCAGAAACGGTATTCCGCTCAATGGTTACGACCCTCGATCCTTTTTCGATATCATTCATATCATGAGTGATGATGATAATGATCTTATTATCCAGTTGCCTGATCACCGAATAAATGGATTTTTTTGACTCGGCATCGATTGATCGTGTGAATTCATCGAAGATAATAATAGGCGAATCCCTCAATATGACCCGTGCAAGAGCGATCTTCTGCTTCTCTCCGCTGGACAGGTTCAGGCCCGATTCCCCGACATCTGTTTCATACTGTTTTTTTAGATACATTACAAAATCGTGGAGTTTTGCTTTTTTTGCCGCATTTACAACCTCTTCACGCGATGCAGCGATATTTCCGATCAGGATGTTCTCGTAGATTGTACCATCGAAGACTAGTGCATCAGAAAAAACAACTGATACAGATTCCCGGAGAGAGTCTCTCCTCAGTGAAACAAGATTTTGGCCACCGATTAAAATCGTTCCCTGATCCGGATGATATAACCCGCACAACAATTTTATGAGCGTTGTTTTTCCTGAACCGTTATCTCCGATTAGATAATTTCTGCCGCGTATGAATGTTGCATTGAAGCCTTTGAGAATGGTCCTCGTATCATAGGAAAACCCGACATTATTGAATTCAATTTTTTCCACGTCGGGTGTAAGGCGATTCTCACCCCATGATTCTTTTTTGAGCGAGAAAATCTCTCCGATCCGGTCGAATGATGCAAGTGATCCTTTGTAACTCGTCCATAAGACCGATAACATCTGGATGGGCAAAAAAAACAGGCCGATATATCCTATAAACGCGGTAAATACCCCAATACTCATGGATCCATTAATGACTTCAATACTGCCAAACGTGAGGACCAGCAATGTCGGTACTCCATAGATTATCATCCCAACAGCATTGCTCATTGATGAGACTTTGACCACGTCCCAGGAAGCATTATAGTACTTCGACAGGTATGTGTCAAATTTTCCGTGCATCCATCGTTCCAGCATATACACTTTTATTAACGGCACAATAGAATACGTCTCTTTTAAAAAGGAGTTCATACCGGCAGTTGAATCCAGTGAATTTCTCTGGTATACTTTTACTTTTTTTCCATAGTATACCGATGAGATGACAAACAGTACTATGGGGAACATAGAAATAAGCGTAAGTCTGGGATTTAATGACAACATTATCAATAATGGCAGGATAAAACCAAATACCGTGACCACGATTTGCGGGATGATTGAGGTTACGGTCTGTACTGCCACGTTGGTGTTCCCAATCGTTCTTGTCAGCAGATCTCCGGTTTTTATCTTCTGGAGATCCTTCAAAGAGGCTTCCTGGACCGCCCCAAAAAGATCGTGCGTAAGTTCTTTGAAAAGTACCAGGTTCAGCTTTCCCCGGATGTTGTTTGAGATATAATCTGATAGAGCTGAAATCAGAAATAGCCCCGACATCCCCAGGAGGATTGGGACAAGTAAGGCGATGTCCTTTCCAATCAGGACATTATCAATTAAGAGTCCCATTATCAGGGGTGTGGCAAGAGAAAACAGGGTACCAAGGATACTCAGGAGTAACAAGGTAATTATTGCATATGGATGGGAAAGGGTGAGACCCTTAAGCATCTTGTTGTTGCCACATTCCTTTTGAGGGATCATAATTGCACAACACTTTGGCATATAGATCGCCGGTTTTTGCTGTTTCGAGGGCCCTGCAGTCAGTGCATACGTACCTGAACTCGCACGTACCGCACTTTTTTAAGGTATTCAGGTTTATTTTCCAGAACTCCTGAATGCTGTCCGGTTGCCCCTTTAAAAAGGTCCATAATTTCCGGTCCCTGATGTTTCCTAGGGATTGTTTCCGCATCATCGGGCAGGGCAGAACTTCGCCGTTCCAGGCAATAGTAACGCTGTTGGCAAGACACGGATGCAGTTTATTATTATGCGTGAACCGCTCCAGGTTTGTTTTCATAATTTTCTTTTTGGAATTCAAGGGGGAGTCCGGTTGCAATGAATCAAAATTGCGGGATACGATGTCAAGGATAGCATTGTCGGGGAGTTTTTCTGGTAATTCGCGGGATTCATGGTAATCTGTTATCAGTAAATATAGGTGCCGGTTATCGATATCCGAAAGGCTGTCGGTCTGTATGATCAGATTCGCTTTATTTTTCAGATAATCGCAGTCTTCCGGAGAAAAATGTGTCTTGTGGCCGATAATAAATATTTTTTCAAATTGCTGATTCGCATATTCCAGGATTTCCCGGGTTTTTCCCCGATCTCTGGATAAATCTCCGCCTTTGATGAAGAGCGACTGGCAGTTGAGACGGTGCAATTCGTCGATCAATTCTTTCCACCGGTTTATATCCACGGGTGAGCCTTTTTCGTCCCAGATATTGCAGCCAAAGCACCCCATGCTTCTGGAGAGACCATTATTTCCGCAATACCAGCAGGATCGGTCGCAACTGTTGCCAATCTCGAGAAATGCTCTTGCAAGGAATGGGGGTTTTCCTTGCTGGTATTCTGCGATAGGAGAACCCAGCCTTATTTTTTCAATAAATACCCGTTTCTCATAAAAGGTCCCCAATGTCCGTTGTTTCAACTCGCAAAGAAAAGGATCCTCCGGATCCACCAGTCCATTGTCTTCGCATACTTCTATTGTCCGGCACTCTTGTGAATTGAGTGCGTAGACATCCCCATCAATAAGGTCATATATCGCACCGGTCATGTCACCTTTAATATAATAACATTCGGGATTCAGTCGGAAGTACATTGTTAATCACCTAATGTTGGAGATACCTTCGAAAGCCAGGTATAATAGTCCTTTACAACCATATCGAGCAGGTGTGGATAACGCTCGCCAAGAGTAAATGTCCTGGAAAAATCGAATTTTTTAATATCCTCTTCTTTTTTGCATACTTCTGATGCATAGTTAAAAGTTCCCTTCTGTGCAAACTGGTTGTAACAATATCCGCATGTCTTGCTGATTGCGCAGGTTTTACAGGAATCCAGATGTTCAAGATAATTGTTCATTATCAAAGCAATCGCCGTAAAGTCCAGCCCGGACTTTTCATCACCAATCGGGAAAGACTGATTGATGCGTTCACAGGGATGAAAAATGCCGTGAACATCCACAAAAATCTTCCTTCCCAGGATGCAGGCTCCGGAATAGGGGATAACACGATTTTCCGGCATAATCATGGTAGGTATCGAATACAGGAACCTGCTCGCAAAGAGCGGATAAAGTTGTTCAAAAACAGAATGCCTGGTTGTATCATCTGTGGCATGATCGAGGTAATACTGGAAAGCCTTTTTTTCAGAAGTCAGGTAATTCTGGAAGTCATCATCTGAAAACTGATCATAATATACACATCCGTCATGCACTGATGGAGTGGTCATCAGGGAAAGTTTCGGGATATCCGGCTGGCGGAAAAAAGCATCCAGACTGAACAAATTGCATTTCCAGTCGAAAACACAGATTGAGCTGAATTTATCCTTATCATATCCTGATGACATAAATCTCCTGACATTCTTCATGACATCATCAAAGGTCCCTCTCCCGTCCTGGTAAATCCGGTTCCTGTCATGTTCTTCTTTAGGACCATCGATACTGATATTCATTAAAAAACCATGTTCCTTGAGGAAGTCCTCCCGTTCCTGGTTAAGCAGGGTTCCATTTGTAGTAAGGGAAAATGTGAACTCAAGGTCTGGGTACGTGGTCTTAACATACTGGACGCACTTTTTTATGAGATCAAAATTCAGGAGCGGTTCTCCCCCGTAGAAACTTATTGCCGGTTTTCTTACGGGATTGTATTCCCTTCCTTCCATAACCAGCGAGATATACCAATCCAATGCTTTTTTTGCAGTTGTAAATTCCATCCTCACTTTGGATGGTTTACGCGAGAGAGTATAAGCTTCAGAATAAACACAATACCGGCATCTGAGATTGCAATCTTCTGTTATTCCTAGGATCATCTGGTAGAGGCCATCATGTAACACCATCTGTTTAACTTCTTCGGGCTGAATGGGGTGTTTTCTAGGAATTTTATGTCTGGGGCGAATCTTGTTGAGTTTCTGTAAAAATCTGGAATAAAAGAGAACATCATCATCTGTATTGACCGTAGGGATATCTTCTTCCTGCAGTGGAACGTTTTGAATCATTTTTTCAATAAGGGGATGTGAAGGAAAGGCAATGCCAATCTCGTTATCGTAATAATACCTGACTCCGGATATGCTTTCAAATTCCATGATTTGACCTCAAAAAATAAAAAAATGGGTTTATTATCTACGCATGCAGTGTGTTGACTCTCTGGCTTGTTGCATTGTAATTCCAAGCGTCATAGGCATTGCTATAGACACATGAACACGTGCAATAGCACGTGCAGCTGCTCGCGGATTCGATTCCACCAATATTTACACTAACGATTTCCATTTTTTTTACCTCCTTTCTTCATGTTTTGCATGGCATGGCCAAACCCTCATTAGGAATAAAGGCAATTGTCTCATGCCTACGGGCAGGCACGGGTTCATTGGGTGTCTAACTTTGGTGAACCTGTCCTACACCATTGACAGTCATCATATCCGATGTATCAGGTTTTTCCTGTAACAGATATTCCTGCCGGACAGCTTTTACTCCCATTTTCATATATTTTAAACTGGGGATTTTTTTTTGACTATATTAAAAAATTATAGTGGTGCTAACCAATAACTAATGAAACAGACATGACTCCAATAGGTTCACACCGGAACCAAGAAAAACATTAAAAAGGAGGTTTCTAGATGGCTCCCCGCATCAGTGACTCTTGAGTGTCACGGTGGGGTAACGGCCTTTTTCAGATATGCTTTCCGTCACTGATCCGCCGCAGGGGAACTCTCGTGTACAAGAAGGCGACCGAGAAGGAAGGGTTCAACCCGGTAACGCCGGAGATCGTGGTCGTGGAGCGGAGTGCGGTCACGAGCGAGGGAGACTTGCCCTCTTCACAAGCCCGGAAGGCCGGGAATTTTTAAGGAACCTTCTTGCGGGAATATGAGGGGAAGGTTCCGCCCTCTTTTTTAGAATCCCTGTACTCATAAATACCATATCTGCGGGTTCAGAACTATCTGAATGTCCAATTCCGGCCGGAATCTGATTCGTCCTGCTTTTTATTGTGGTCGATTTTAGGAAAATGTGGTTATTATTAATATAATAATAAAATGTAGAAATCCAGGTTTAATTTGGGCCTATTTTAAAATAACAATGTTTAAATACAATACCAATTTACTATGAATCATGCCACAAAAGGAGGTGATCTTCTGTTTGACTGGGCCGTATTCCTGAAAATCATCATCGCAATTCTCCAGGCAATTGCGCAGAGCCTTCCTCCCATGTAACCGGGTGGCCTGGAATCAGCATACCTTTTTATCTCTTTTATGATTCCTGCCCGTCCTTTAATGGCGAAACAGGTATGATGCAAGTGTTCGCATCTTTAAAAACGGAGACGGGGAATTGAAGAATCGTGGTAATCTGTTTTTAATCGGTCATTAAAAAAAAGGAAATACTCTGCCGGTTTCACACTTTTGTGATACCGATGGTCATTGCCACACCTTCCACGTCCCAGTCTTTCACTGAGGTGAAGTGTGCCGGATCCGGCTGTGCCCCGTCATTGCAGAACGAAAAGACCTTTGCCCGGACTTCGTCGCCTATCATTGCGATGGTTGCATCGTTGTGGAGCAGGGACTGGATTCTCGTATCCGCCACGGCCAACTCCACGCGGATGAAATCCTCGACCGCGAGGTCAAGCTGGCGGCGGGTCTCCTGGATCCTCCGGATTACTTCGCGGGCATAGCCCTCTGCTTCGAGATCCGGCGTGAGTGCCACATCTACATACACGGTTGCGTCCGTCATGGGGGCTGAGAAGAGATCGGACGGGAGTTTCTCGGTGAAGGTGACGTGTTCCGATCCAATCTCAAAGACGGCATCGCCGCTGGCGATTCTGAATGTCCGCCCGGCATCGATCTCTGCCTTTATCTGGTTCCCGTCTGCGGCCTCGATAAGCCCCTTGATCGTGAAGGAATCCTTCCCGAACCCTTTCCCGAGTGCCTTCATAATTGGCTCCGCATGCCAGCCGATCCGGTCCCAGCGCCCCATCACGACCGAGACCTTCCGGGCATTGGCCCGGTCCATGCAGACCGCGTTGAGCCTTCCTATTGCGCTCTTTACTGCCTCGGAGTTCGTGACAACAACCACTTCTGCCACCGGCCAGCGGAGTTTCCGCTTCCCGGTCTGGCGGGCATTTGCGGAAGCCTCGTCAAACGAGCGGACAATGGCAACCGCACTTTCGAGTGTAGCGTCGATAAGCAAAGTATCGCCGGCCTGCCAGTCCAGCAGGTGGATGCTCTCCGGGTCGTTTTTGCACCGGAGGTTCCGGTAAATCTCCTCGGTGACGTGGGGGCAGAACGGTGCAAGGAGCCCCGTGAGCCGGCGCATCACGTAGTAGATCGTCTCGTAGGCAAAGACCTTCTGCTCGGATTCGCCTTCGAGCCACATGCGGGGCCGGACGAGCTGGACATACCAGCGCGAGAGGTCTTCCAGGATGAAGTTGATGAGTTCGCGGGTTGCCTGGTGGAGTTTGCATTCTTTGATTGCCGCATCGACAACGACTGCAACCGAGTTGATCCGCGAGATGATGAACCGGTCCTCGTCCGGCATCTGCTTAATGTGAGCCCGGACATAGGCATCGTCCCAGACCCCGTTGTTGGACCGGGGCTCGAACTTGTCGAGGATCATGTACGGCATCGGGAAGCGGTACACGTTCCAGAGGATGTTTCCCGTACGGTTGATCGTCCCGACCCCTTCCCAGTTGAACTTGAGATCGTCCCACGGGGCGGAGGAGGAGAGGACGTACAGCCGCAGGATGTCGACTCCGACTTTGTCGATCACATCGCTCGGGTTGACAACATTGCCGAGGCTTTTCGACATCTTCTTCCCCTCGGCATCGAGAGCAAACCCATGCATGCAGACGCTCTTGTACGGGGCCTTGCCGAATGCGATGGTGCTTGCACCCAGCTGGGAGTAGAACCAGCCCCGGGTCTGGTCCTGCCCTTCGGTGATGAAGTCCGCAGGCCAGAGTTGTTCGAACTCTTTTGTCTTGTTCGGGAACCCGAGGGTTGCCCATGAGGCAACCGCCGAGTCGAACCAGACATCGAAGATGTCCTCAACCCGCTTCATGGTGCCGCCGCAGCTGCACGGGATGGTGACTGCATCCACAAACGGCCGGTGCGGGTCGGGTATCGATTTTCCGCTCGCATCTTCAAGTTCCTTTATTGTGCCTATGACCCGGTATTTGTCGCACTTTGAGCAGACCCAGACCGGGATTGGTATACCCCAGTACCGCTGCCGCGAAACGCACCAGTCGCGGGCTTCCTTGATCCAGTCGTAGAAGCGGGCACTTCCCGCCCACTCGGGATACCAGGTCACTTTCTCGACTTCCGAGAGCATCAGGTCCCGCATCTCGGAGGCTTTCAGGAACCACTGCGAGGTGGCCCGGAAGATGATCGGCGTCTTGCAGCGCCAGCAGTGGCCGTACCGGTGGACGATCATCTCTTTTGCAAGCAGGTGATCGCCGAGCGCAACGAGGACGTTCTCGTTTGCGTCCCGGACAAACTGGCCGGCAAACACCCCGGCTTCGTCCTTGAACTTCCCTGCGCCGTCAACAGGGCAGACAATCGCGAGCCCTTCCTTTGTCCCGAGTACGTAGTCATCCCAGCCGTGGCCGGGAGCAATATGGACCATACCGGTATTTTCAAGGGCAACAAAGTCAGCGGTTACGACCTTGTGGGCGATATCGCGCTGGAGCGGCACGTTCTCCCGGAGGGGGGAGTCGTAGGTCCAGCCCACGAGTTCGGACCCTTTCTTTGTCTCAAGGATGGTGAAATCCTTGAACCGGGCCTTCTTCAGCACGGCCTTCACCAGGGGTTCGGCTATCCAGAGATAGGCTTCTGTCCCGTCCTTCTTTGCGAGCACTCGTGCGTACTCGAAATCCTTTGAGACTGCAACCGCAACGTTTGCCGGCAGCGTCCAGGGGGTTGTTGTCCAGATGACGAGATACTCGTTTGTTTTTCCCTGCAACGGGAACTTGACGAAGATCGAGGGGTCGGTTTCGTCCCAGTATTCCACTTCAGCGTCCGCGATCGCGGTCTCACACCGGGGGCACCAGTTCACGACCCGGTGGCCGCGTTCGAGCATGCCCTTCTCCTGCGCTTTTGCAAGTGTCCACCAGGCAGCCTCAACATATTCCGGTTTGATGGTCTGGTAGGCGTTCTTAAAATCGAGCCAGACCCCGAGGCTTTCGAACTGGTCGTCCATTAAGAGCTTGTTCTCGACAGCGAACTCCCGGCACTTGATGATGAAGTTGTCGATGCCGAACTTTTCAATATCCTTCTTGGACTTGAACCCGAGCGCCTGCTCGACCTTGACTTCAATGGGGAGGCCGTGCATATCGTAACCTGCCCGGTCGATAACGTTCTCACCGTTCATGCGGTGGTAGCGCAGGAGGCTGTCCTTGATGATCTTGTTCCACGCGGTACCGATGTGGATATGCCCCGTGGTGTACGGCGGACCGTCCACAAAAAAGAACGGTTTTCCCGTACTGCGATGCTGTTTTACCAACTGGTACGTGTCGTTGGTGCGCCAGTATTCCTGCACCTCACGCTCGATCTCTTTTGCATTGAAGCTCGCGGTGACTTCCTTCACAAAACCCCTCGTATGCGACTATTTTCTGACGCAAATGGCTGCGTAGGTGAATGTTTGTCCCATAGCACAAAGTAATTATCGTGATCAATACCGCAGAAAACTAAAAAAATTTTGAAAAAATAGATGAGGTGGGAACATGAATAGTTGAGGAGCATGGATCCCTCATACGTAACGATCATCATTTATCTGGCAACCGGTGTCATTGCCGCGACAATCCTCCATTTCCTCTTCGCGTTTCTGAAGAGGAAGGTGGAACTCACCGAGACGAAACTCGATGATCTGATAGTTCACTCCCTGTCGGGCCCTCTCGTTATGCTCGCGTTTTTCATTCCTCTCATCCTCGCATTACAGCAGGCAATCAGCCTTTTCCCGGATCTCCCATGGCTCGCCGACCCGCGGATTCTGTTCACCTGTTATACCGTGATCGGCACTTGGGTTGTTGCTACGTTTGTTGACGACCTCCTCAGGACCTACGGGACAACCCTCGCCCAGCAGACCGAGACCGACCTGGATGACCGGATCATCGATATCCTTCAGAAGATTGCCAAGTACCTTATCTGGTTCACCGGGCTCCTGTACGTTCTCTCCCTCTTCAACGTCAACATCACCCCGCTTCTTGCCGGTGCAGGTGTCGCGGGCATTGCCATTGCCCTCGCCGCTCAGGATCTCTTCTCCAATTTCTTCGGAGGAGCGGTGATCATCACCGACCAGCCATTCCAGGTCGGGGACCGGGTCATGATCAACGATGTGCTGGGGGATGTCATCAGGATCGGCCCGCGGAGCACCCGGATCATAACGCTCGATCGGGACATCGTCACGATCCCGAACACCAAGATCGTGACAAGTGTTGTCCACAATTACTCGCTCCCGAACCCCCTCGTGCGGATCCAGATGCCGATCACAGTTCCCGTATCCACGGATATCTCCCGGATCAAAACCCTTCTTGAAGAGATCACGGAAGACGCGGTGAAGACCCGGACGGATGTGCTGGCAAAGGAGCCCCACGCTACGGTCTTCATGGTGAAAGCAGAAAAAGCAACCATGACCTTTATGGTCACGGTGTATGCCAGCGGCTTTATGTATAACAGCGTTATCCAGGATTTCATGATGGTCCGGATTGTCGAGCGGCTCAAAAATGAGGGTATTACCCTTGCCTGAAACGGGAGACCTTACCGGTTCCATGGCCGTGGCAGATGGCTTTAATTAACACCACGAAGATACACTGCAAACCATGAAGTGAGGGCGTAAAAACCTCTGCTTTTATTCAGTTGTCCCAAGGGAATACACCATGAAATACCATGTTCTGTGGATCCTGGCCGCGCTGGTCCTCTTCTGCTGTGCCGCTCCTGTATGCGGGGCCGGTCCAGCTGTCAGCTCACCTGATGCCGGCTACATCACGGTAACGAATCCCGTTACTGCAGATTTTTTCACCAGCACCCGCTATGGCGGCGCACCGCTCACGGTCAGTTTCTCCGACCGTTCTTTTGGTGCAGAACCCCGCACGTACCTCTGGGAATTTGGTGACGGTGCAACCTCCACGCAGGAAAACCCGACCCATACCTACCTCAAAAACGGGGAATATACGGTACGGCTGACGGTCACAAACCAGTATGGTTCGAATACCCTGAGCCGGGCCGCGTATATCGGTGCGGGTAATCCCCCGGAGCCTGATTTCACTGTACCTTCGCGGGAAGGAATCGCTCCATTTACTGTGCCTTTCTCAGATACGTCAAAGAATGTGCCAACGAACTGGTCCTGGGATTTCGGTGACGGAAGCACGGAATCGGTCAGAAATCCAATCCACGTTTACAACCGGCCCGGCAATTATTCGGTATCATTGCTGGTGTCGAATCCCTATGGGAGTAATTCCGTTTCCCGTGCCGGTCTCATCCGTGTAAATGCACCGGCACCGGCCGTGCAGCCCAACCAGACCCCCGTATCCGAGGAGATGCCCAAAGGGTTTATTGATCTAATACGGGATGCGAAGGGATCGACTGCCGCAAAGAACCTTCCGACCGCCGGGATCATTCCCCCGGAGCTCATGGCCATAGCAGCAGTGCTCACGAGCCTCGGGGTCGTTCTCGTCCAGTTCCTTCTCGCCAATATCAGTACTCTTTCCCAGTTTGCCATGAAGGGCGGGAAGTTCCTCCTTGACATCACGGGTGGCCATGCCGTGGAAAAATTGAGCGAGAAGGAGATTACCGCCCGCAGGATCGCTGCACGCAAGCTGGAACAGCACATCTTCGGTTTCTCATCCATGGAGATACTGGTCATCGAGGTTGCGGTGATCATGGTGGCGCTCGCGTTCATCCTCGCTGACCGGGCCGAACTCACGCTCGAGACCGTACTTATCTATATCGTGGTCGGTGCTATCTCGGTGGTGCTCCACGATTTCGCGCACCGCTACTTTGCCACCCGGCACGGTCATGATGCCGATACCCGCTTCTGGGGACTCGGGACGGTCATCATGTTCCTCACGGCATGGCTCTACGGGAGTGCCTTTGCCCAGTCCTACCGGAACCTGGTGAACCGTGAGGGAGAGGATGAACCCCGGGAGCTCGGTATCGAGATGATGGCCGGCCCTCTCGTCAGCATCATCCTGATGTTCCTCTTCCTTGCAATGATGACCTTCGGGGGTCTGTGGGCAGTTGCCGGGGGCCTTGGCTTTACCATCAACCTGATAACTGCGGTCTACAGTCTTATCCCGATCGAGACCATGGATGGGCTTGCCATCTGGCGGTGGAATCGCCCGGTGTACCTGGTAATCTTCCTCCCCCTGCTCGGGTTTTACCTGTTCACCTACGTGTTCGTGTAGGTTCATCCCTCTTTTTCAGGCTTTTTCCGGATCCTCGTATGAATTGATATGAAAATGACGCTGGGATCCGGTTTTGAGAACGGGTTATCCCAATGAATCAGGGAAACCGGAACTTGCCGGGTGGTATGTGGCTCTCGAACCGGACACCCTGCTTTTTGAGTTTCTGTATGGTTTTATTATTCCCCCCGTGTACACTAGCGTACAGACAATTTCAGGATTGATCCAGTATGTCACCCTATCCGATTCTCCTTGGCGGGGAGAAGAAACAGACTGCGGAGATCGCCCACGTGCGGTTCCCCTACACCGGCGAAATTTACGCTGATGTCTGCCAGGCCAGCCCAAACGATCTCAAGGCTGCGGTAACTGCCGCGTGCCGGGGGTTCGAACAGACAAAGCAGCTCTCATCTTATGAACGGGCAGAGATCCTCTTCCGGCTCGCGAGCGAGATCGATACGCGGGCAGAGGAGCTTGCCGAAATAATGGTTATGGAAGGCGGCAAGACGAGGAAGTTTGCCGCAAGCGAGGTATCCCGTGCCGCCCTGACGGTCAGGATTTCAGCTGAGGAAGCGAAAAGGATGTACGGCGAGATCCTGCCGCTCGATCTTACCGGGGACACGAAAGGGAGGACTGGTTTTCTGAAGCGGTTCCCGCTCGGCCCGGTTGTCGGTATAGTACCGTTTAACTTTCCGCTCAACCTTGCCTGCCACAAGCTTGCACCGGCTATTGCTGCGGGAAATTCTGTCATCCTGAAACCCTCGTCATCAACTCCCGTATCCAGCCTGATCCTCGGGGATATGGTCCTTGCCGCGGGTCTTCCCCCGGAGGCAATCAGCGTTGTTCCCTGCACGGGACTACGGGCAGAGCAGCTGGTCAAGGATCCCCGGGTGGCGTACCTCTCCTTTACCGGCAGCTGTTCGGTCGGGTGGCACCTGCGCGGGATTGCCGGCCGGACGAAAGTCGGCCTGGAACTCGGGGGCAATGCGGCCGTGATCATCCACGAGGACGCAAATCTCGATTATGCCGCACAACGGATTGCCACCGGTGGGTTCATCAATGCCGGGCAGGTCTGCATCTCGGTCCAGCGGGTGCTGGTGCACCGCCCTGTGTACGACCTGATGCTTGAGAAGATCATCGCTGCCGTAAAGGCCCTCCGCGTAGGGGATCCCCGGGATCCTGCAACCGATGTGGGCCCGATGATCGACCGTCTGAAGGCCGAGGAGGCCTACCGGAAAGTGCAGGACAGCGTAAAACAGGGCGCCCGGATCCTTCTGGGCGGCACCCTCGAGGATAGTATGTTTGCCCCGACCGTGCTTGTCGATACCACGCCATCCATGAGGGTGAACCGGGAGGAAGTCTTTGCCCCGGTCATCTCTGTTACCCCTTACGATGATTTCCCTGAAGCCCTTCGGGTTGCCAATACCGGCGAGTTCGGATTGCAGGTCGGTATCTTCACCCAGAACCTGAACCGGGCAATGCGGGCCTATGGCGAAATGGATGTTGGAGGGGTAATCGTGAACGACATCCCTACGTTCCGGACAGACTCGATGCCGTACGGCGGGGAGAAAGGCTCGGGACTCGGCCGGGAAGGGCCCCGATTTGCCATCGAGAAGATGTCCTCCCTCCGGCTCATGGTTGTCAACCGCGAGGGTGGCATCGAGTAACTGCGCAGGGGATCCCGGCCTGCATTGAACTGGTAATGGGCCGGTGATCCATACTGTGTTATAGCACATCTTACCATACTCCCATTGAGATGCAGATTGCGGTTATTGGTGCAGCAGAGGCAACCCCGGAAGAATATGAGCGTGCCTACGAGACCGGAAAAAACATCGCAGGGAAAGGTGTCCTGGTCTGCGGAGGGTTGGGCGGGGTGATGGAAGGCGCATGCAAAGGTGCCCGCGAGAACGGTGGTCTCACCGTTGGTATCATATCCGACACCGGAAAAGGGAACGATTATCTCGATATCGTGATCCGGACCGGTCTTGGCCATGCCCGGAATGTTCTCGTAGCGCAATCGGCCGATGCAGTCATCGCCATCAGCGGGAGCTATGGCACGCTCTCGGAGATCGCCGTTGCCCTGAAAATGAATATCCCCGTTTTCGGGTTGCAGACCTGGGACATTCCCGGGGTAGTTTCCTGCACAACACCGGAAGATGCGGTGGCCCGGGCCGTGAATGCTGCCCGCTCGTCATCCATGAACGCTACCGGAAGAGACTGATCAGAGTGGCCCGCTTCACTTAAAGCAGCCGAGCTGGCAGGCGCGGATCTTGATCCCGTGCTCATTGCAGTACGTGCTGATGGCGTCCTTGGAGATCTTGTGTTTTTCTGCAATTACGAATGCCTGCGGGCAGGTGATCTGTTTTTCGATACCCTCTTCCTTGAAGACCTTGGCAATTTTATCGGCTGTCATGGTTACAATGTATCCTGTGCTTCTTCATAGGGTTTATCGTTCCTGCATGGTACGATTAATCGTTCAGGAAGTCTTAACAGATCATCAATGAGGATTGCGTTGGTCAACTCCCGGCAGGACCGGGCAGGTGTCAATATACGGCACCACATTGAGGATTTACTGCAATCTCCCGGTGGAGAATGGCAGGTGCCGGGCCGGACCTACACGTTTCACGATGTGGACGGACGGCTGATTCATGCAGAGAACACTGATGCGGCAATTGATACGGATCTTGTCATCTTCCTCTCGCGCCATGCCAGCGTAAACCCGGTTCCGATCCTTACTGTTCACGTTACCGGGAACTTCCGATCTGCGGAGTTGGGAGGATCACCCCGCACGCTTGCCCCAGCTGCACCGGTTATGATGCAGGCAACCCTCCGGGCCCTTGCCCGGTTCTGCCCTGAGGGTTACCGGATCTCCTATGAAGTGACCCACCACGGGCCTACCGCCATTGTTCACCCCTCGTTTTTTGTTGAGATCGGCAGCACGGAAAAGGAATGGGATGACCCGGCTGCCGGGAGGGCCGCAGCGATGGCCGTGCTCTCTGCACACCCGGAAACCCCCCTCCCCCTCATCGGATTTGGGGGTACCCACTATGCTGCCCGCCAGACTGAGATCGCCCTGACCTCCCGGGGAGCATTCGGACATATCGCCCACACCCGCGAAGTATCGCAGGTTGAACCGGACATGGTCCGGGCAATGCTCGCGAAGAGCAGGGCAGTTGCCGCCTACATTGACCGGAAAGCCCTCGCCCGTGGCGAACTGGACCGGCTGACCCAAATCCTTGATGAACTCCGTATCCCCCGGCTCTCTGAGAGCGAGATCGCGTCGCTCGGGCATCTTTCCTGGGAGCGGTACCGGGCGGTCCGGGATCTTGCAGAAACCTTATCCCCCGGCTCCCGGTGCTATATCCACAATCTCCCGGAGCACGGCACACTGGTTCCCGCCCGGGTAAACCCGGTTTTACTGGCAGAAACAGCCAGAGCGGACGAGCCGGGGTTGATTAAGGATCTCGGAAAATTACCCGTGGTTCATTTATCCAGTCCGAATAACCGCCTGCTTCCCGAATTTATCACGTGTGAGGAACATTTGCCTGAATTAATACATGATTTAAATACATTGTGCGTAAAAATCATACGTAATAAAGAGATCACTGCTACGGAGAAAGATCATCTGATCATATCTAAGGTACGGTTCGATCCCCATAAAGCGCGCAATGAGGGGATTTTGCCCGGACCTTTTTACAAACAGCTGGCTTCCGGCCAGGCTGTTGAGATCAACGGCAGGGTAATCACCCCTGAAATGGTCTCTTCCAGCAGTGAGATTAACATCCACATCCCGGGGTTGGAGAAGTTTTCATGAGGTCAATTGTTGAAGAGGCACTCACCAAGGCGAGGGACGAAACCGTGTCCACCTCGCAGAATAACGAAGATCTGGACCAGATCCTCGCTGAGCTCAAAACTGAGATAGCGGTGATTGGTTGCGGGGGCGGCGGCTCGAATACGATCTCGCGTATGATGGAGGAGGGTATCCACGGCGCAAAACTCATCGCCATTAATACCGATGCTCAGCACCTGATTCGCACACGGGCGGATCAGCGTATTCTCGTCGGCCGGCAGCGGACACGGGGTCTTGGTGCGGGATCCATTCCGCAGATCGGTGAGGAAGCTGCACTCGAGAACGAGCAGGAGATCCGGGCAATAGTCTCCGGTTGTGACATGGTCTTCATCACTGTCGGCCTCGGAGGGGGCACCGGAACCGGTGTTGCCCCGGTTGTTGCAAAAGCGGCCCGCGAAGAGGGGGCGCTCACTATCGCTATCGTTACCCTGCCCTTTGGTGCGGAAGGTGCCATCCGCATGGAGAATGCAGAGGCCGGTCTCGAACGCCTGCGGGATGTGGCGGATACCGTCATTGTAGTGCCCAATGACAAACTCCTCGAAGTCGTTCCCAAGCTGCCCCTCAGTGCTGCCTTCAAGGTAGCTGACGAAGTCCTGATGCGGGCTGTCAAAGGGATCACCGAACTTATTACGATGCCAGGACTTGTGAACCTCGACTTTGCCGATGTGCGCACGGTCATGGAACGCGGTGGCGTGGCCATGATCGGTATGGGTGAAAGCGACAGCGAGGACAAGGCGGCAGACTCGGTCAAGAAAGCGATCCGTTCCCCGCTTCTCGATGTGGATATCAGCGGTGCAACCGCTGCACTCGTCAACGTGGTTGGTGGCCCGGACATGACCATGGAAGAGGCAGAAGGGGTTGTCCAGGAAGTCTATGCCCGTGTGGACGAGAACGCGCGTATCATTTGGGGTGCTCAGGTGGACCCCTCCATGCAGAACAAGATGCGCACCCTCTTGGTTGTCACGGGCGTACGGTCGCCACAAATATATGGTCGTAATGAGAAGCTTACCCCCAAAGTACAGAAACAGTATGAGATCGATTTTCTCAAGTGATACGATATGGAAATTTCAAAGCCTGATTTCAAAACGAACGTCATCCACGAAGAGTTGTTCCGCAAATACCTGCGGGTCTTAAAACTCGCGCGCACTCCCTCCCGGGAAGAGTTCACCAAGATCGCAACGGTTGCAGCCGCCGGTATCCTCGTTATCGGACTGATCGGATTTATCATCTACATGTTCTTCGACCACAAGATGCTCTTCGGATTCTGATCCCGGTTCCTATGACACAGCCAACCCCCCCCGCACCGGCAGCGCCATTAGCTCCCACAGGACCGGAGGTCTTTACCAACCGGATCTTTGCCATCAAGACCACGTCCAAGCAGGAGCGCACGGTAGCAGACAATATCCTCAAGGCCATTGACACCAAGGCAACCGATGTCAAGGTGACCTCAATCATCGTCCCGAACGAGCTCAAGGGCTACGTGCTCGTGGAAACCCCTGAGAAACTGAACCGGATCGAGCAGCTGGTGGAGCTGATCGCTCATGCCCGGACCGTATTGGCCGGTGAGACGAGTCTTGCAGAAGTTGGTCACTTCCTGATCCCGAAACCGGTTGTATCCGGTATTGAAGAAGGGACCATTGTTGAACTCATTGCCGGGCCCTTCAAGGGCGAGAAGGCAATCGTCAAGAGGGTCGACTCTGCAAAAGAAGAGATCACGGTCGAACTCTATGAGAGCGTTGTCCCGATCCCGATCACGGTCCGCGGCGACAATGTCCGGGTGGTCGAGAAGTACTCCGACCAGAAATAATAATCTCCCTTTTGTTATCGGGTTTCACCTGTCCGCTCCGGGATAAGACCGGCAGTACCCTATTTCTTCCCCGTACCCGTACGAATAAAGACAAGATCTGCGGTTTTACCCTCATAGGTTATGGCCTTGCCAATACTCTCAACGGGGACTTTTTCCCCATTGGCCGACAGCAGGGTATAATGGGCTAAAAACCCGTCGTGACCCCGGGCCACTTCGGCAAAGTCCCGCAGGACCTCCTCCAGTGATTCAGGTGCGATGACCTCCATAACATTTCTGCCAATAAGGATCGTACCATTATCGAGCCCGACCGTGCGTGCAGCAGCCGCGTTGGCAAACAGGACATTTCCCTGGAGATCGAGAATCAGCATCCCATCAAGGGCATACTCGACAAGATACCGGAACTTCTCCTCGCTCCTGCGCAGTTCCTCTTCCGCTTGCTTGCGCCGTGTAATGTCGCGAAGGATTCCGGCAACACCTGCCGGTGTCCCATCCGGGTGGAAGAGCCGGTTTGCGCTCAGCGATACCGGTATACCCGTGCCGTCCCGTTTCCGCAGTAGCACCTCGTAATCCTTCACATGCCCGCTTTTTACGAGCTCTTCGAGCAGGAGGATCCGTGATTCCGGGTTGACATACATTGTGGTCACCGGTTTTCCGATCAACTCTTCCCGTTTATACCCGGTCAGGCGGAACAGGGATGGGGAAAGAATCGTAATAATCCCGTTGTTGTCCGTCTGGTAATACAGATCCTCGAACGATTCAAAGATATGGCGGTAGCGTTCTTCGCTTTCCTTGAGCGCCTGATCGATCCGTTTCTGTTCGGTGATATCCCTGACGGTACCAAAAAATGCTTTGATTGAATCGTCGGCATTTTTCTGGGCAACAATGGAGATGAGGCAATCAATGACGGTACCATCCCTCTTCCTGAACAGGATGGGATGCTCTTTGACGTAGCCATCCCTTCTGACGTGTTCAAGGAATGCATCCCGCTCTTCCGGATGCGCATACGTGGATGCAACATCGACTGCGAGCGCTTCTTCGCGGGTTGCACACCCGAGTTTCTGGAACAGTTTATCATTAAAATCGATATACCGCCGATCCGGCCCGGATATAAAGACACTGTCCTGGCTGGTCTTGAAAAAAAGCCGATACCGCTCCTCGCTCTCCCTGAGTGCGTCCTCGGCAAGTTTGTGCTCGGTGATATCCCGGATTGTACCAATGAACACCCTGGTTGAACCATCGGGGTTCTTCTGCGGCACGACCGTCATGAGGGTGTTGATGACGGTGTCGTCCCGTTTCCGGAACAACACGGGATGCTCTTTGACATATCCTTCCCGCTCAACGAGATCAACGAAGACTGCCCGCTTTTCAGGATGCACGTAGAGCGAAATGATGGGCCTCTCAAAGACTTCTTCCCGAGTGGTAAAGCCGAACATGTCCACGACGGCCTCATTGAAATCAATCCACCGGCCGTCAGGAGTTGTGATAAAGAGCCCGTCGAGTGTTGTCCTGAAAAAATTCCGGTACCGCTCTTCGCTCTCCCTGAAAGCATCCTCGGCGATCTTGCGCTCGGTGATATCGGTCATAAAGTTCAGGATGGCAGGGCGCTCATCCCATGTTATGCCAATAACGGTCAGTTCAACCCACCGGATTGTTGCGTCTTTGCGGATTATTCGGAATGTATGGCGCGTGGGGGTTGTGGATCCGACAATCCGGTTCCTTAACCTGTCGAGCAGCAGGTCCCCATCATCCGGATGGACGAACCGGGCAAACGGCTGGTCGAGGAGTTCCTGTTCAGAGTACCCGGACAATTCAGTTGCCTGCGGGTTCGCCATCCGGAGCCGTTCATCCTGAACGACAAAGATAGCTTCGCTGGCATGGTCGATGAGCTGGCGGTAATCCTGTTCGCTCTTCTTCAAGGCCCAGCCCGCCTGTCTGCGCGATATGGCATGGTGGATCTTGTGCGCAAGCTCGGCATACTGGGCTGTAGGATCGCCGCCTTTCTGGAGATAAAAATCAGCCCCGCTGTTGAGCGCCTCGATAACAACATCTTCCCGCCCGCGACCGGTAAAAATGATGAAAGGCGTGGTGTTGCCCTGGTCCCGGAGTACTTTTAAAAAGGCGATCCCGTTCATTTTGGGCATCTCGTAATCAGAGACAATTGCGTCATACTGCATGGAACCAAGGCGCTCCAGTGCAGCGAGTGCTGAAATGGTAGTATCGACCGTGAACGTTTTGTCCTCTTCAAGGAAGAGCTTGCCGATCTCCAGCAGACCCGGTTCGTCATCAACATACAGGATTCTGTTGATGGATGATGTCCCTGGGTTGGTTACCATCACGTAATCTTCATCTCCTCCTGATCGTTTATTGATGTTGTTTTCATCCTGGGATATATCCCGGGATCTGCTGATTTTTTTCTGGAACGAATCCCCCGCGGTACCCCGGATACCGGGCCCTTTACCCGACCGGCATCAGGCCCGGGTGAGAGCCGGTGATGCTTCGTCCGCCGTTGGGGGTGACCAGGAACGTGTTCTCGGTACCAACCATCCCGATCCCCTTAATCCCCTTCTTGGGTTCGAGGGCAAAGACCATCCCCTCTTTGACGGGCTCGTCAAATCCTTTGGCGATTACAGGGTTCTCCGCAATCTCAAGACCGATCCCGTGGCCGAGGAACTGCACTTTCCGTTTCCCGTAACCCATAAAATTCTCCAGGAATGCGGGTTCGAGACTGTCGGTGATGGTCCGGTAGATCTCCGAAGGGACTGCACCGGGCCGGAGGAGCGGTACAATGGCATCCAGGATGTCTACGCACTGCTCGTGGACAGCAACAGCCTCGTCCGGCAGGGATCCGCAGAATACGTATGTCATGGTCTTGTCGGTATGATACCCGTGGTACCCGCAGCCGATATCGCAGAAGACGAGATCCCCTTTCTTCAGCTTCCGCTCCCGGCTCCCGAGCAGCGGAACCGCGGGCGACATTCCGGCATTCCCTCCGGGACTGTCGAGAAATGTCGGATAGATAGAACTCTCGCCAAAGTTGGTCAGCCCGTGGATGAATTCCGCTTCTGACATGCCGAAGCGAACAATGCCGTGATGTCCTTCCCTCATCATGACTGAGTAGAGTTCGCTGGAAAAATCTGCTTCGCTCATTCCCTCCCGGAGGATATCCGGGGCAAGGTCCTCGAGAACCCGGCGGTGGATGGTGCCTGCCCGTTCCATGAGTTCCCGCTCATACAGGCTCTTGATCGAACGGATATATGCCACTACATCGTCGATTCCCACGACCTGATCAAACGGAAAGTGCCTGCGCAGCCGCTGGCACATTGCAAGGGTGATCTGTTCTTTTTCGATATGTACGGTTTTGGGAATCGAGGCAAGTGCCTCTGCCGCATTCCGGTAACTCTGCATTGGCCGGATCTGGGGGAAATGTGAGTCGTCCACTGCACGCGAATGGCTCCGGCGCACCCAGAGGACGGCTTCCCCGTTACGGGGAATGACGAGGATGGCGTCCTGGATTGTTCCGGTAAAATAGTAGAGGTTGACTTTACTGGAGATGATTGCAAGTTCCCATGCCGGATGAGTCTCATCCATCCGGGCATAGAACCTCCGGAGTCTCTCCTTGAGTTCGCTCTGCGGGACCTTTGCCTGCATATCCTTACTATTGGGTTGCCGCTCCTAATAACTGGTGGTTTGGCCCGGCTTTCAGATTCCTGCATTCGCTGGGAACGCATCCGAATAAGAAGCCCGAACAACAACCTTCATTTCATCCAGGGAATAAAAACTATTCATTCATAAACGGAGTCTGTCTATGCACCTCATTACTCCCGATTACGTTCGTTCGCTCTTCACAAACCTTGAACAGGGAAATACGGATTCATTTTTCCGGTATGTGGCCCGGGATGTGAACTGGACCGTGATGGGAACCCACCCGCTCGCAGGCACGTACCATGACAAGGACACCTTCCTTGCCAGCACCTTCCGGCGGCTGAACAAGGTTCTTAAGGAAGGCGTGCTGCTGCGGGTCACCGGTATCCTTGTAAGCGGTGACACCGCAGCTGTTGAACTGGAAGCGCTCTCGACAGCACTCAACGGGAAGCCCTTTAGCAACCGGTACTGCTGGATCTGCAGGTTTGAATCGGGGCAGATTGTTGAGGTCAGGGCGTATCTCGACTCGGCGCTCGTGCAGAACCTGTTGGATGAGAACGAACCCGTGCAAATCCGGTAATTTAACGGTCCGGAATATTCGCTCCCCCCGTCATGAATCATATCCCAAAGATCGAACCACATCCATAATGAGATCTACTGGTTGAGATCCTTTGAGAATTCACGGGTGGGTCGCCAGAAATATTTCAATACATATATAATCTCGTAAAAAACTTCACCTACTAAGTCCGGAAAATCCTTTCGCAGGGATTAAGAGCAAATTAAAAAAAAATTCGGCTCTTATCCGGTTTTTCGTGCACTACAACCAGGATTGATACGTACCGATGACCCCGAGCAGGAACCCCAACGGTTTTTCCATCCAGGACCGGCTAACGATGATGTGCAGGCATAATCCTCCTTGCCCGTCATGGATTATGCGTCTGTCCGTTATTCTTGCGCTGGTCTTCCTCATTGCCCCGGTGTCCGCCGGGATGGTATCCCTTCCGGATACGGCGGGGATTCCAGGATTGTTCATTACCTCCGGGAATTCTGATCTGAACTTGCCGGAGGCCCGGCATATCTTCCGGTATAATGTGGGATCCGGCAACTGGATGGCAGAAAATGCCGGCCAGGATACCACTATCCGGGTAACCGTGAACGGGGACATTACGCTCACCTGCAGAAACGGCTCATTCGGAATGCAGCTTGCTGCAGTTGGCAGGGACACCCGGCCCGTGCCGGCCAACCCCGGCGTTATTGGTGCAGACGGGCGGGTGCTTGAGATCCGGCGGACCGGGTATACAGAATGGTACCTGAACCGCGATGACGGAATTGAGCAGGGCATGACCCTCTTAGCCCGCCCCGAAGGCGATGGCAGGGTGCAGGTCTTGTATGGCCTCTCCGGGGATCTTACCCCGTCCCTCGAGTGGCAGACACTCCTCTTTTCAGGCCGGGATGGCCCGGTATTTAAGTATTCAGGCCTGATTGCCCGGGATACTGCCGGCCGGGTTCTCCCGACCCGGATGCTCCTCTCGGGAACCGTCCTCACCTGGGAGGTTGATGACACTGGCGCTCGTTACCCGGTCACGATCGACCCTATGGTCACGCAGGCAAAGATCCTGACCTCCTCGGATGGGAAAGTCGAGGATCATTTCGGTACTTCCATCGATGTGAGCGGTGATACCGTGATTGTCGGGGCTCCCAATGCAGATATCGATAGTACGGATAAGGGTCAGGCCTATGTTTTTTCAATGAACTATGGTGGTACCGGTAACTGGGGTCAGATAAAGATCCTCAATGCTTCTGACGGGGCAAGTGGCGACTGTTTTGGCCAGTCCGTGGCAGTAGACGGGAGTACTGCTGTTGTCGGGGGAATCTGTGCGGGTTCCGATCATACGGGTCAGGTCTATGTTTTTTACCAGGATTATCTGGGTGCCAACAACTGGAGTGAAGTGAAGATCCTTACTGCCTCGGATAAGGCTGCGGGTGCGTACTTCGGTACTTCGGTTGATATTGAAGGAACTACTGTTATCGTTGGGGCCCCGCATGCAGATGCCGGTGCCGGCTCCACGAATCAGGGACAGGCCTACCTCTTTTCCCGGGATAAGGGCGGTCTGGATACATGGGGTCAGGTTGCAATCCTCAATGCCTCGGACAGGACTTTTGGCGATAATTTCGGCAAGTCCGTTTCCATCTCCGGAGTAACGGCCGTAATAGGTGCGGACAATACCACGGTTTCCGGCAAGACCGGGCAGGGGAAGGCCTATGTCTTTTCAAAGGATATGGGAGGTAGTGGTAACTGGGGTCAGGTGACCGGTCTCACCGCGCCGGATGGCGAAGCTGACGCAATGTTTGGCAATTCGGTGGCAGTGGACGGGAGTACCGCGGTTATCGGAGCCTTCGGAAGCAGCGTTTCCGGCAGCAACACGGGTGAGGCCTACGTCTTTTCAAAGGATACGGGCGGACTCAACAACTGGGGTCTGGTGAAGAACCTTACCGCTTCGGATAAAATGGGAGGCGACAGGTTCGGTTATGCTGTAGCGGTCAGCGGGATCCGGGCAGTTGTCGGGGCACCCGTTGCGGATTCCGACGCGGTTTCTACAGGCAAGGCCTACCTCTTCTCCCAAAACCTTGATGGTGCCGACAACTGGGGGCAGGAGCAGATCCTGCAGGCCTCTGATCGGGAAGAGAGCGGTCTTTTTGGCTTTTCCATTGCAGCAAACGGGAGCACCATTGTTACCGGGGCTGAAAACGCTACTGTTTCCGGCAAGATCGGCCAGGGGAAGGCCTATGTCTTTACGACACCTGCACCCACCCCGACACCCCGCCCCGATGGTGGATCGGATGGTCCGGCTCCCGTGCAACACGTAGCAAAATCCCCGCTGCAGAAGACGGTGTCCACGATTTCGGTGAATGTCGGCCAGATCGGCCGGACTCCCATCGTCCGGGTGGAAGTGACCGGCGTTGAAGTAAAAGACACCGTCATAACCGCAACTGAAGCGGACGGGCCCGGGACGGGCGTTCCCCCGCCCCCGGGAATTGTCTATGAGTACGTAGATGTTTCCCCGGCCCGTTTCACCGAGATAACCGATGCGAAGATCGTCTTTGTTGTCCCGCTCTCGTGGATTTTCGAACATTACCTTACCCCGCAGGAGATTGTCCTCTATCACCATGACGGGAAGATGTGGGAGGCTCTTCCCACGACCCTCATGGAAATACGCGATGGGGAGGCGTATTATACTGCGGAAGGATCCGGGTTCTCGCGGTTTGCCATTACCGGTCAGCTCAACAGTACGCAACCCGGACAGAACGTAACCCCGCAGCGAACCGTACAGATCCTGGGCGATCTGGCAGGGGCAACCGGTACCGGAACTCCTGGTATCAAGGTGTCTTCGACAACGTCCGTTCCGGTTGTTACCGGGACTACGGCCCCGCTGGCGGTTCTGCCATCGCCAGATCTCCCGTTTGCAACCATCGCTCTTGCCGTTGCAGCGATTGTGATCCTCGCCGTCGGTATTTTCCTCATCCGGCGCTGGTGGATACGCCGGCAGAACCCGGCGCTCTTTGAAAAATAAAACTGATTGAATGGCAGCCGGGCCCCTGCACCTTTTTCCATGTGTCCATGAGCGAAACGATAGAGAATAACCGTCCCCTCCTGATACGGGAGCCATGGAATCTTTTCCGGAATGTTTCTGGAAACCCCGCCGGAATCCGGTTGCTGTGACCGCTCTGGATTATTGGTGCAAAAAGATTTCACCCTTTTGAAGCGAAACAGGTATACGGGTATTCCCTGCGGAGAATTGCGATGGTTTTTTCCCTGAAAACCGAGCGACTGATCTTAGAAAATCTGACCGATGAGGATCTCGCGAATGTCCAGCGGATAGCAGGCGATTCCGCTGTGATGAGATATGTCCTGATCTGGCTTGAGAACAACGAGCAGGTTCTCGGGTTCCTGCAGCATGCCATGGACGAATCCTTGCAGGTTGACCGGATGGACTACATTCTTGCGGCCCGGATTCCGTCCACAGGAGAATTCGCCGGCCTCTCGTTCATCGAGATCGATCCTGATCAGCCAGGCACCGCAGAGGTCGGGTGCATCCTGCTGCCGGCCTACTGGAAGAACGGGTACGCATCAGAGATTCTCCGGGCGCTCCTCGCGTTTGGCTTTGAGACCCTGTCCCTCCACCGGGTGTACGGGAAGTGCGACGAGCTGAACCATGCATCAGCCCATGTTCTGGAGAAAGGCGGTCTTACGTACGAGGGTACGATTCGCGAGCATGTCTGGCTCCGGGACCACTGGCGGTCAACCCGGTATTATGGGATGCTTGCCGCGGAATATGCCCCCCACGGTCGCTGAAATCCCGCAACATTCTGTCACATGGGGAAAAGAAGGAACTGATGACAGGATCAGCTCTTTTTCTTTCGTGCCTTGTTGACCTCATCCCGCCTCTCTGATGCAGCGGTGAAAAGGCCCTGCAGAACCTGCAGAGTCTTTGCAAACTCTGCCATATCGGTCTCCCTGCCCCCGACCGTTGCCGGTTTGAAAGGGATGATTCCCGCGGGAGAAAAATCGTCCTCCGCAACCATGGCGCAGAATTTCCTGCCGATCCCGGGCTCAATGACTTCGTCGAGCGGGTTCTCACCCCTGACTTTCACGTCAATATCAAGCGCAGCCTCAAGCTGCGCAAACGTGGTGGTTGAAAACCCTATGACAATGATTTCACGCGGGTCAAATATGTTGATCATCGAGAACATGCGGTTGCCACTTCCCTCCTTCTCATCGCCTGCGACTCCAAAGCCCGTGGTATGAAACCATGCTCTGCGGAAATCCTCGTAAGTCTTTCCCTCCTTCAGCCTTCGCGTGAGGATCGAGACCGTTGTAACAAGTCGGGGTGTCTTCATCGCCAAATCTGTCCCTCCCTTTTATTGTTCGTTTGCGCAAAATGCTATTTAAGATCTGGCTGGGGCTAATCCAGAAGACTCACTACGGGGGTTGAGTGCCCCCTGACCCCAGCAGGCCTTGCGCTCCTGCCGATCCCTGCCCCTGCCTGCGGCTGGGCGATAGAACATTACCCGGAACATACCCACAGGGTTTTGTGAAGCTGCCCACTCTACACATACCTGAAAAATAGGGATGAACTCTTCCCCCGGCCTGGCCGGATCAACCCGGTTTTAGTGCTCGATTGGGGCAGCGAAGAAGATGTTCTGTCCCGAGGCCTTGAGGGGGATGCCATACACAATGCTGCAACCCTTGATGATCCCCAGTTTCATTGCAGCAATGCCGGCGCTGTACATGATCCGGTTATCCGCATTGTGGATGCTTGCCGTCTTGACTGCGGAACCGACCGCGATGCCGAGGTCGGTTACCTTGAAGATACAGTTCGGTCCTGCATAATCGGTCCTGTGGGACTTGGCTTCAGTGCAGGCTTTGGCCATTGCGTCGCAGGTCGCATACCCGCACCCGCCGCAGTTGAGCCCGAGCGGTTTTGTACCGCTGACCCCGATGAGAACCAGCGCATCGCTTGCCCTGACCTGTTCGCCGTTGGTCCGGAAGAAATCCATTCCTTTCTCTTCTGCGATCGCGATCATCTTCTCAGCGATCTTCTCCTGGTCTTTACCGGTAATGATCTCGATTGTGATCGAGTCGAGCCCCACGGCTTTCGGTGCGGTTCGTGCAGCAAGGGCCATGAGCCCGGCTACAGTTTTTACTGCTTCGGTTTCAGCAGACATATCGAAGTATTACGACACGGGACGTATAAAAACGGCGAGTAACAGAAGTGTAATCATCTGTTTCCGGTGAATATGATGTCCTGACAAGTCTCCCCCCACCAGGAGATCGAACAAACGTATGAACAATCCTGTTAACAAAAGAACACTTATGTCCCGCTATTGAACCGGTATGCCCCCTCAGGAACCGCCATCTCGAATCGCGCACCTTTGCCCGGTTCACCGTTCTCAATGATGGTAATGCCGGTTATCCCCAGGATCTCCCGGGAAAGAAAAAGCCCAAGGCCGGTATTTTTACCGAATCCCTTCTCGAAGAGGCGTGATTTATCCTGATCGGCTATTCCTGCACCATCATCCGCGAATACTATAACAACCCCATCACCGGTTTTGTACGATGAGATCCGGATAGTGGTCATCTGATTCCCTCCATACCGGAGGGCATTGTCGATAAGGTTGTAGAAGACCTTCTCCATGAGGGGATCAGCGAACACCTCCAGGGTTGGATCACCGGCCTCAACACGGATATCCTGCATCGGAAGAAGAGGAATAAGGTTACCGATCACTGCATGGACATTCTGCCATGCGGGATCCTTCATACCCATATCCTCATAGTCCCTGGTGAAATTGATCAGGTGGGCAATGGTGTCCGTGATCCGCCTCTCCTTGTTGATGAGTTCAGATGTGCGGGCCGGATTCCCAAGAGATTCGCTGGATAATGCAAGATATCCCGAGAGGGCGGTGAGTTGGTTCCTGATATCATGACGTGTGATACTGGAGAGGAGGTTCATTTTTCTGAACGCCAGGTTCCGTCCTTCTTCTGCCCGTTTGCGTTCGGTGATATCTTCGAGTGTTTCCACTGCACCGATAATCATACCCTTTGCATCCCGGATTGGCGAAGCGGTAAAATAAAGCCATTTTCCCCCGACCCCCATTTTCGGGAAGAAATCGGTAGCTTCGTAAGCTCCTTCGACAAAGAGGGATTTATTGAACTTACCCTGGAACCATACGGGGAGCAGTTCAGTCTCTCCGGCTACCAGCAGGTCGGCGAGAACTGGCCGTTTTGTCTCGTAAAATGCCTTCCACTGATCGCTTGTACCCACGACATCTTCGGCTTTTATCCCACTGTACTCCTCGAGTGCCCTGTTCCAGGAAAAAACCCGGTGATCTTTATCGATGACAAATTGCAGCATGGGTGAACCATGTACAATAGAATTCAGACGCGCCTCACTCTCCTTTAATGCTTCTTCGGCCTGTTTGCGTTCGGTAATATTCTCAAGAGAGGCGACGGAACTTCTCGTTCCGGGAATGGTATCGATGGTCAGGAATATATTGAGTATCTTACCGGTTTTCGTGACAAACCGGAACTCGTATTGTCTCAGGGCTGTCTCATGCTTTTCCCGCCGCATGCGATGCTGGGCAAGCATCCTTTCCAGATCCTCTTTTACCACAAATTCCGTCCAGCTCTTTTTACCCTCAATTTCCTCTCCCGAATATCCAGACATCCGCTTGAATTCAGCATTGGCAATGGCTATTTTGGTATTCTCATCAATGAGGACGGCAGCAGTCCCGGTGTTCTCGAATATGGTCCGGTACCTGTTATCAGACGCCCTGAGATCTTCCTGGACCCGTTTCAGCTCGGTAATATCCGTGAGTGTTTCGATAGCACCGGCAACGTTCCCTTGTTCGTCATATATGGGGGCGGCCGAAGCCCTTACAACCGAAGGTTTTCCTTTCAGTATCGGATTTGGAGCCTCGACAGAAAGGATCTCCCCGGTCCGTTGGATCTCAAGGTAATCTCCTTTCTCCAACTCATTCTCTGGTGCAAAGATGAGATCGATCAGGATCGGACGGCGGTGGCCGTAAAACGGGATGGCATATTCGTATTCCCCCCTGCCGATGATATCCTTGGCACGGACCCCGGTCATCTCTTCAATTGCCCGGTTCCATGCAAGAACCGTGCCCTTCCGGTCGATGATAAAGGTGGCATCAGGCAGATAATCGATGGCCTGTGACATATCGAGCTGGTACCTCCTGGCCCTCTCTTCTGCCTCCTTTAATGCGGTAATATCGTCACAAATCCCGTCAATCCAGGCAATCGTTCCATCCGGGTTCTTCTTAGTCTTTGCATTGACTGACACCCAGATGATCGTACCGTCTTTCTTTTTCAGTTGCAGTGTATGATCCCTGACAAAGCCATTGGTCGTGAGATCCCGAACGAATTTATCCCGCTCTTCGATAGTGGCATAGAAATCCGTGACCGGGTGTTCCTGGCATTCTGATAAAGAATCATACCCGAATATCCTGACAAATGCCGGGTTTGCCCATAGCCACCTGCCCGGAAATTCTGCAGTGGTCCGGTACACCCCCACATTAAGGTTATTCACAAGAGAGCGGTATTTCTCTTCATTTTCCCTGAGTGAATCCTCCATCTTTTTGCGTTCGGAGATGTCCCTTCCTTCCGGAATTAGAAGAATGACATGACCCTTTTCATCCTTCACTGGTTTTAGTGAGAAATCGACATAATGCAGACTGCCGTCAGCAGCTCTGTGTGTCGCTTCAAACCGCACGAATTCCCCGTTTGCTGCATCAAGTATTGCTTTGCGAAGTTTTTCCTGCAGCTTCACGGAATGTGTCCACCACGGCGTTTCCCAGTATGGTTTACCTAATATCGCGGATTCTTCTGTCCTGCTGAATTTCAATGCGGTATGGTTCACTTCAATAAGCGTGCCATCCGGTGTCAGGAGACCGATGAACTGGAACGTCTGGTCAAATATTGCCCGGAATTTACGCTCACTCTCACGGAGCGCATCTTCTGCCCGTTTGCGTTCGGTGATATCTTCATGCACGATGATGACGTTGCGGATGGTCCCGGTTGCATCCCGGACCGGGTAGATATGACCCAGTACCCACCGTTTTCGCCCGGCTCCTATAACCGGGCTCGTATCATAGTACACCGCGGGAATCACCGATACCTCTCCGGAAAATCCCTTCTTTATATAGGGCATTATTCCAAGGCTGGTGATCTGTTCATCCGTGAGCATATTGTAGTCCTTCAGATTCTCAAGGGTCAGCCCCCAGAGTTCCTCAAAGGCACGATTGACCTGCACGGTCCGGCCATCCGGTGACAAAACCTGCACGCTCAGCGGGGACTGCTCGATCATGGTCCTGATGCGTTCTTCGCTATCTCTCAGTGCATCTTCCGCGAGCTTTCGTCCGGTAATATCCCTGAAGATCCCCTCTACCCCAAGGAAATTGCCGGAAGGATCATAGTACCGGTGGCTGCTTGTAGAAACCAGTACCGGAGTTCCATCCCGCCTTCTCAACGTCACTTCGTAATCAGTGACCGATCCTTTGCTGGTTAATTCAGCGAGGAGTCTGGAGCGTTCTTCCGGATTGTAATAGAGAGATTGTGCAATATTTTTCCCGAGCAGGTCTGATGCCGAATTGAACCCGAGCAGGTGCGCTGCCGATGGGCTTGCCAGGATAAGATTTCCCGCAGCGTCGCTCCGGTAGTAAGCATCCTGAATATTTTCAAGGATGCTGCGATAATCTGCTTCACTCACGCGGAGCGCGTCCTCGCTCTTTTTGAGCTGATCGAACTGCTCCCGGAGTTCTTCTTCTGCTGCAGTGATCTGTTCATATGCAGCCCTCAGTTCATTCTCCGTCATCTTCCGGTCCGTGATATCCCGGATGGATTCGATTGCCCCGATGACGGTGCCGTGCGTGTCATAGAGCGGGGATGCAATAAACCAGAGATAGGCCCCTTTTCCGCAATAGAGAATGGGGATGAAGATCTCCGAGACCAGCTTGTTGTCCTTTCTGGTGATATGGGGATACTTTTTCCAGGTCTCATCCTCCTGCCGCAAAACAAGATCGAGCAGGATGGGTCTTCTTGTTCCATAGAACGGGATGGCATAGGCGTGATCCCCTGTTCCCAGGATCTCCTCTTTTTTTACGCCGGTCATCTCCTCCATAGCCCGGTTCCATGTGATAACTTTCCCGTCAAGGTCGATAGCAAAAGTGGCGTCAGGCAGGTGGTCGATGATGTCGGTCATTCTCTGCCGGGATTCCTTCAGCGCATCCTCTGTATGCCGGCGTTCTATGGCAAGTTTGATCTTATGCTCCAGTTCTACGAACTGTGCAGTGGGATCACCTCCCTTCTGGAGGTAGAAATCAACCCCGCTGTTCACCGCTTCGATGACAACCTCCTCGCGTCCCCGGCCGGTGAAGAGGATAAACGGGATTACGCTGTTTTCTTTCCTTAATATTTTCAAGAAATCGAGGCCGTTCATTTCCGGCATCTGGTAATCGGAAACAATGCAGTCGATTGCAGTTTTTTTGATTGTCCGGATGCCCTCATCTGCCGAGATGGCGGTCTCTACGGCAATCGTTCCGGATCGTTCAAGAAACATCTTTCCAAGGTCCAGAAGATCCTGCTCATCATCAACATAGAGAACGGTATACATGATACCTTATCCGCGTATGGCAATGGGATATTGTTACACAGGTTGTTAATAAGCATATTTCCCTGGATCTCTGGGAGGACATCGGTTCTGGTGTTCCCCATGACTTCATTCTCCGACGAAGAATTTTCGCGGTGACCCGTCCGGTATCCGCCCCGGGGCCCTCCTCCGACGTGAAATGAAGATCGCGGATTGCCCTTTCCCTGTCCTGTAACCCGTACTGGCATCCGATCTGCCCACCGGCCGTATCTATGGGCGTCTTTTTGCTGGGTGATTTTCCGTGGTTTCCCGTACGGCAGTACAGGATGTTTTCCGGATTAACCGTTGCTGTATTAGTGTTATCGCCCTCAATTTCCGGGCACGGAAAAGCCATTTATATCCTTAACAGAAGCCAAAATGAACGTATCTCAAAACTACTGTGTCATTTTTTGACGATATAGTGTCGTACGGGTGAAAAAAGTGGGGTAACGGAGGTCATTTTGGCCCCGGATTGGGGGTACTCCCTGACCTTTCCACATGGAGTGAGTTTGTCCCCCGCTGATGGGGATCGGCGCGATGCTTCGTCGGGGCCCCGCTGGGCGTGGGAGTCGATATGACAATTCACACTCCCCGTGAGGATATGCCATAGTGGCAGGGATCTGCCCGCACGATCTCAAAAAACCGGATGTTGGATGGATTACATTAGATAAAATACAAAATATTTTTCTTTACATGAGTTGACGTGATCATTGGAACCGTTCCGGTGTGCCCATGACGTTGTCCAGGAAAATATTTTCTCTCTTGATTATTCTCTTCAGTATCCTGCTGGCAACCGGATGCGTATCCTCAGAGCACATCCCGTCCGGTTCCGGAGGCATTATCAATGTCTCTCCGTCATCAGCACTGCCAATGACGATAGATCCATCCATAACAACACGGCCCTCTGTCCAATGCTCCGGGAAGAGCAACGGCTCATTCTCATCAGGAGCCGGAGAACCGTTCATCCTGATCAGCCCTGTTTCCCATAATTATATCGGTGAAAACATCACGTTCGATGGGACTACGAACCTTCCACGGGGGGAAACGATACAATTACAGATTTATAGCGGTGAATTCATACCATGCCCCAAATCCTCCGCGGGTTGCGAGGGACAGGTTCGTACCTGTTGCGGTGGGTTCGGCGATACGGTTCCCGTGATCGAAGGGCCTTGCGGCATCAGTTCCTGGTCGTGGGATGTCAATACATCGCAGCATGGATTCCAGGCAGACCACGAGTATATCCTTTCTGCTAGCGGGAGAGATGGTCTCGTGTTGAACGGCAGTGTTTTTATAGTGAACGGTCTCCCTCAACCCAACCTGACCCTGAACCTCCCGGAGAACGATCCCAATTCAAATGCACTTCTGCTTTCAGGCCAGGTGAATACCGGCAACGGGCCGGACGAACGGCTCCTCCTCACGGTATCCTCAGATTCCGGTAAGGTGGTGAGTTCCACGATTCCCGTGGCTCATGATGGGAATGGGTATTCCTGGAATTTTACCCTTAAAAAGCCCGAAATCCTCCCGTATAATTTCTATACCGTGAATATCACATCCAAGAACAATCCCCAAATCGGAATTACCCGTACTTTCCTTTATAACAACGAGCCACTGTATTACCCGTATAATCCGTACAGCCCTTGATAGTTACGATCACCTTTATTTCCTTTCCCATCAATATTTACAGACCCAGGCTCGGAACCCGCAAATACGGGACGGCATGGTGCAAAGACTATGGCAGAAGTGGTCGAGGTTTTAGTACCCGGCGGAAGGGCAACAGCAGGTCCACCATTAGGACCATCGCTGGGACCACTCGGTATCAACGTGAAGGCTGTAGTCGATGAGATCAACAAGAAGACCGCCTCATTCAACGGAATGCAGGTCCCGGTCAAGATCGAAGTCGACGCAAAGAAGAACTTCACGCTGACAGTCGGTATACCCCCGACAACGGCACTCATCAAGAAAGAGGCCGGTATCGAGAAAGGTTCCGGAGAGCCCAACGTCAAAGTGGCAGGTAATCTGCCATTCGAGGCCGCTGTCAGAATTGCCAACATGAAACTCGAAGGCATGCTCTCCTACGAGCTGAAGACTGCCGTAAAGGAAGTCGTCGGCACGTGCGTCAGCATGGGAGTTACGATTGACGGCAAGAAGGCAAAGGATGTCTTCGCCCTCATCAATGAAGGCAAGTACGACAGTGCTCTCGTGAAATAAACAGGAGAAAACCATAGGAGATCGAAAGGTCGCAGAACTATGGAGGAATCTGATGGTTGATAGGGCCAAAATTTTGGAAGCCGTAAAAACGGCGATTGAGAAAGCGCCAGAGCGTAAGTTCTCTGAGAGCATCGATATTACCATCAATCTCAAGAATATCGATATGGCGCAGCCGAAAAATCGTATCGACGAGACGATAATGCTCCCCCACGGCACCGGTGAAAAGATCGGTATCTGTGTCATCGGGAAAGGCGATATCGTAACGCAGGCAAAGGATGCCAAAGTCGACCTGATCATCGGCCCTGAAGAAGTTGAACGTCTCGGCGGTGCACCCCGCGAAGCACGGAAAGTTGCCAGTTCTTACCGGTACTTCCTTGCAGAAACCGCGGTTATGCCCGGTGTCGGACGGTATTTAGGTCCCCGGCTCGGTCCGCGGGGCAGGATGCCGATGCCGATTGTCGGCGGGCAGGATATCCGCCCGATTGTCGAGCGTCTCCGCAACTCGGTGAAGATCCGTACCAAGGATAAAACGGTCTTCTCCAGTAAGGTCGGTTCAACTTCCATGAAGCCGGAACAGGTTGCTGAAAACATCGAGACGATCGTCAAGAGGATCGAGTCTGTTCTTGAACAGGGTCCGCTGAACGTCCGCTCCATCTTCGTCAAGACCACGATGGGTCCCGCAGTGAGGCTGGAATAATGGCGTTATATACCCACCACCTTCCCGCATGGAAGAAGGACGAGGTCGCAGACATCAAGAAGAACGCAAAACAGTACAAGCTCATCGGGCTTGTCGACATGTACGGTATCCCCGCACAGCAGGTGCAGCAGATCCGCCGGAACCTCCGCGGAAAGGCTGTCATCAAGGTGACGAGGAACACCTTAATCAAGCACGCGTTCGAGGAGATCGGCGGAGAGACCAAGAACCTCTCGCAGTACATCTCCGGTCACTCGGCGATCATCTTCACCAACGACAACCCGTTCAAGCTCTTCAAGCAGCTGGAAAAGACCAAGACCAAGATGTCGGCAAAAGCCGGTGAGAAAGCACCGGAAGATATCGTCATCCCGAGCGGTCCGACCAGCTTCAAGCCGGGCCCGATTGTCGGTGAGCTCCAGCAGGCAGGCATCCCCGCAGCAATCGAAGGCGGCAAGGTCAGGATCAAAGAGACCAAGACGGTTGTCAAGAAGGGCGGCGTCATCTCGGCAAAACTCGCCACGGTGCTCGCCAAGCTCGACATCAAGCCTATGGACGTTGGTCTTGCACTGCAGGCAGCGTTCCATGATGGCAGCATCTACGAACCGTCGGTGCTTTCGATTGATGAAACGGTCCTCCTTGGACAGATCGCGCTTGCAGGCAGGCAGGCATTCGCCCTCTCTCTCGAGGCAGCGATCCCGACGAAAGACTCGATGGATGCACTCCTGACCAAGGCTGTCAGGGATGCACGCGGCGTTGCAATCGAAGCCGCAATCTACGAGAAAGACGTTGTCGATGCGATTATCGGTAAAGCGTACAGAGAAGGCCAGGTTATTTCAAACCTGGTGAAATAATCATTTGGAATATTTGAGGTGAATTAAGATGGAGTATATCTATGCAGCACTTCTCCTGCACAAAGCAGGCAAGAAGGTAGACGAGAACGGCGTCAAGGCAGTCCTTACCGCCGCAGGTGTAGCAGTTAACGAATCCCGTGTCAAGGCACTCATTGCAGCTCTTGAAGGCGTCAACATTGAGGACGCAATCAAGGCAGCAGCCGCAGCACCGGTCGCAGTTGCAGCACCCGCAGCAGCAGGCCACGCAGCACCCGCCAAGGAAGAGCCAAAGGAAGAGCACAAGAAGGAAGACGAAGAGAGCGGCATGGCAGGGCTTGGTGCCCTGTTCGGCTAATCTTTTTTTTTCTCTTCTCAGGTACAAACACACGGTTTTCCATTATTGATCGGAGAGCAGAGCGGCTGGCCGGTCTGACCTTTTTAATGATGTGAGAATCTTCCAAAAAAAGCAATGTGGCAGGAGCAATTCTCTGATCTCTTCTCCCAATAACGCCACCCATTCATTTGTCTGGAAAATGGATCGAATTGTACGTTATCTGCCGGTTTCCCGTTGTTCTGAACGGCAGACCGGAATGTATTTTAGGGAACGGTATACCCTTTTGATCATCGTATGTGGCAGCAATGATCAAAGTTCTGTATGTCGATGACGAACCTGGTCTTTTAGAAATCGGGAAGATATTCCTTGAAATGACCGGGGACTTTAACGTAGTGTTGCAGGAATCCGCATCTGCGGCCCTCGATCTGCTGCGGACGGTCCATTTCGATGCAGTCATCTCCGATTACCAGATGCCTGAGATGGACGGCATTGAGTTCCTCGGACGGGTCCGCCAGGAGTTCGGGCAGATCCCCTTCATCCTGTTCACCGGCCGGGGCCGGGAAGAGGTTGTCATCCTCGCCCTCAACCGCGGGGCGGATTTTTACCTCCAGAAAGGCGGCGAGTCCGAGTCCCAGTTTGCCGAGCTGGCTCACAAGATCCGTCAGGCAGTTCACCGGCGAAACGCTGACATTGCCCTGGAAGAGAGCGAGCGGAGGTATCGCGAGGTGGTCGAGACCCAGACCGAGTTCATCACCCGGTTCCGTCCGGATGGAACCCACCTCTTTGTCAACGAGGCCTACTGCCGGTATTTTGGCAGGCCGCGCCAGGAGATCCTCGGCCATTCGTTCCACCCCCGGATTCCCGAGGGGGAACGTGACCTGGTCCGTGCCCATTTTGCAGCCCTCACGCCGGATCATCCCTCGGCGGAACTGGAACACCGGGTCATCATGTCCGATGGAAGCATGCGGTGGCAATGGTGGAGTGACCGGGCTATCTTTGACCCGGCGGGAACCCTTGTCGGCTACCAGTCGGTTGGCAAGGATATCACGGACCGGAAGACTGCCGAAGAATCTCTTGCAGCGAGCAACAAACGTCTGCGGGATCTCGGCCAGAACCTTCCCGGGGTTATCTTCCAGTTCGAACTCATGGCCGATGGGAAATACCGGTTCCCGTTCATCAGCGGACGATGGAGCGAGATCTTCGATCTGGATCCCAGTGAGTCCATGAAGATCCCGGACCTTGTTTTTACCAGGATCGTTCCTGAAGACCTTGCCGAGATGAACAGGACTATCGCCCAATCGGCAGTGAGCATGGAGCCCTGGCAGATGGAGTTCCGGGCAACGATCCGGGGCCGGATCATGTGGATATTCGGGCGCTCAATTCCGGAGAAGCGGCGGCCCGATGGCAGTACCCTGTGGAACGGTGTTCTCATCGATATTACGGAGCGTAAAACTGCAGAGGCAGCGCTTCGCGAGAGCGAGGAGAAGTTCCGGGTGCTCGCAGAAACGATTCCTGTCTCCATCATCGTGTTCCAGGGGAACCATGACGTGTACGTGAACGACTATACGTCCCGGGTGACCGGGCGTTCCAAGGAAGAACTCACCACCATGAATTTCTGGGATGGCATCCATCCCGACTGTCAGGAGCTCCTCCGGACCCGGGGGCTTGCCCGGCTCCGCGGCGAGGACGTGCCGAGCCAGTACGAGGTGAAGTACCTCACGAAATCCGGTGAGGTCCGCTGGGCTGATATCTCGGTCGGGAAGATCCAGTTCGGTGGGACAATGGCCGGCCTTGCCACCCTAGTCGATATCACCGACCGCAAACGCACGGAAGATGCATTGAAGAAGAGTGAGAAGGACTACCGCTCGATCATTGAAAATATCCAGGATGCTTTTTACCGGACGGATGCTGCGGGAAACCTCATCCTGATCAGCCCCTCATTTGCGCATCAGTTCGGGTATATGGATATCCAGGAGGTTCTCGGCAGGAATATCCGGGAAACGTTTTATTTATCGCCCTCTGAACGTGACCAGTTCCTGGCCCGGATCCTGGAGAAGGGCAAGGTTGAGGAGTTCCGCATAACCTTAAAACGCCGGAACGGGGACCCCGTTATCGTTTCGGCATCGAGCCACGTGTATTATACCGAAGACGGTGGATTTGGCGGGGTTGAAGGAATTCTCCATGATATCACGGACCGCGTGAAGGCGGAGTCGGCTCTTTCCGACAGCGAATGCAATTACCGGGGGTTCCTGGAATCCCTCCCCCACATAGTGTTCGAGATGGACACCGGCTACAGGATTACCTATGCCAACCGCTGTGCCCGAAAAACCCTGGGATATCCGGCGGAGGAGATCGTGCGGGGAATCGATGCATTCCTGCTCATTGATCCGCTGCAGCACGACCGGTTGCGGGGCTGCATGCAGGAAGCATTGCAGACCGGCCCGGCACCCGCAAGCGAATTCCGTCTTGTCCGCAGTGACGGGACGGTCTTTCCGGCCCTTGTTGTGCTCGATACCCTGCAGAAGAACCAGAAGCCGGACGGGTACCGGGGAGTTGTGATCGATCTCTCTGCCCGGAAGGGTGGTAAAACGGGACTGCACTGGTGCAGGGAGTAGTGCCGGGTTTCTGTCTCCGGAATCTGATGGGACGGGATTATTGCAATGTCACCAAATCTTACGACAGAGTGGAACGAAGCCGGTAGCCGGTCCACTCGCCCCGGTCGCAGGCCGGTTCGGGATTCTCCATCCGGGAGAAGACAAACTCGAAGGCCTCCCGCTCCACAGCCTGCCGCCCGGTTGCCTCGCAGAACCGAAGGAATGCCTCGTACATCTGCGTGCAGGGAACCCGGGCGGATGGATCGGCAACCAGGATCTCCTCGTGGAACTTCCAGATGCCCTCAAACTCCAGGTCATCATCCACGAGGGGCTTTAAGAGTTCCTCGTCAATGGTCCCCATCGCGTCCTGCTGCCGCGAAGCTTTTTCGAGATCCTGGTAATAGTCGGCGACAAGAGTGAGTCCCTGGCGGAGATCGTTGAGCTCAAGTTCGAGATTTTTGAGTTTTTGCTCTTTGTTCAGCTCATTGTCGGGATGCGGGTCAGCCGGCTCCATTTTCCTGCTGTTCCATTTATCCGTTGGCACTGATAAATTGCTCGCCTGTACAGCAATTGTATGGCAAAAATACTTCAGGAACGCTGCTCCAGCAGTTTTCCCGCATATACGCACTGCCCGAACGAGACGCAGCCGTCCCCGAGCGGGTACCCGGCATTGATACAGCAGGTTAATCCCACTGCCTCGATCTCCCGTCGGATCGTCTCGCGGATCGCGTGGTTGTAGGCAACCCCCCCGCTGACCGCGACGGTCCGGTGCCCGTCCCGTCCGGCTGCGTGGATTGCCATGCGGGCAATGCCCCGGGCCAGGTTGTACTGGAAGGCGGCGGCGATCGAGTGGATCGCCCGACGGTCCGGGTCCGGTTCCTTCGGCATCCTGGCCAGTGCGGTCTCTATCAGGCTGCGGGAAGAGAGAACTTCGCACCCGTCCTGCACCGAGAAGGAGAGATCCCACGCTTCCGCTGTCCCCCTGGCGGCGGCTGCTTCCAGTTTCATGGCCGGTTCGCCGTCGTACGTCTTCTCCCGGCAGATCCCGAGCAGGGCGCTCGCTGCGTCCAGAACCCGGCCGGTGCTCGTTGTCTTCGTCACGTTGAACCCGGATGCTACCTGCCTCCTGAGCACGCCGAGCTCAATATCCGACCAGCCGCGCCGGGCCAGAAGCGAAAGGATCTCTTCATCCGGCAGGATCCCGTAGAGCATCCGCTCCGGGAACCGGGTGGCAAGGTCCCCGCCCGGCATTGCCATCGGTTCGAGATGGGCAACGCGCTGTAAGTCCGGCACCTGCCCGGAGAAGATCTCGCATCCCCAGACGCTGCCGTCATCGCCGTATCCCACGCCATCGATGGCAATACCCACGCACGGCTCCGTTGTCGCAGCGGCAATGTGGGCCCGGTGATGCTGGACGGGGATGAGTTCGAGCCCGCTGTCCGCCGCGATCTCGCGGGCAAAGCGGGTGGAGAGGAACTGGGGGTGGAGGTCGTGGGCAACGACATCGTACTTTGCACCAAGCAGTCGTCCCACGTTCCTGACGGTCTCCTCAAGATACGCGAGTGTTGGCGGGTTCCGCACGTTGCCCACGTGGGGCGATGTCACCGCAAAGCCGTTTTTGTAGATCGTTGCATTCGCGTTCAGTTCGGGGCCTACTGCAAGGATACAGGGGTTCCCGAGATCGATGGCGGTCCTCTTCGGGGCAATGCCCCGGGAGAGCCGGATGATGTAGCCGTCCCGCATCACTGAGTCATCGACCCGGTTCACGATCGTCCGGTTGTGGGTCAAGAAGAAGTCCGCGTCCCGGTTCAGTCTGGCCATGGCCACATCGGTTTCCGTGATCATCGGGTAACCCGGCATGTTGGCGCTCGTCATGATCAGGAGCGGGTGCTTAAGGTGGGAGAAGAGGAGGTGGTGGAGGCCCGTGTAGGGGAGCATGCACCCGAGGGTATGGAGGTTGCTGATGGTGGCATGGGCTGTCGGGTCGCGTTTCTCCAGGACAAGAATGGGGTGGATGGGTCCTTTAAGCAGGCGCCGGTCCGCATCGCTGACATGTGCCAGTGCATCGAGGTGGTCCGGGTGCACCATGATGGCAAACGGCTGCTCGATCCGGCCGAGCCGGTGCTTGAGGAGATCTGCCGACTCCTCGATGCAGACAAGGTGGAACCCGCCGATACCCCGGATCGCCAGGACCTTCCCCCTGTCAAGAAGTCCTGCCGCTGCTTCAACCGGATCCTTGCAGTCAACCGTATGGCCAAGCCGGTCAAAGAGACTGAGTTCCGGTCCGCAGCTCCCGCAGGTGATCGTCTGGGCATGATGGCGCCGGCAGCCGGGGTTTTGGTATTCCCCGGCACAGGCCGGGCACATCGGGAACTCCGCCATTGCGGTCCGTTCGCGGTCGTACGGGATATCGTTGATGATGCTGTACCGGGGCCCGCAGTTCACGCAGGACGTGGCCCAGTACTTCTCGTATCTCCCGCCAGGCCGGGAGATATCGGCAACACAATCATCGCAGATCGCAATATCCGGCGGGATCATGCCCGAGAACGTGCCCGCTCCGCTGGCAAGGATGAGAAAGCCGTCTTGAATTTCCGCGGCTGTTTCCGCGATGACTACCGAATCGATCCGTGACATCGGCGGTCCCCGTGAGACCGCTTTTGCAAACGCGTCGAAGTTCTCGCCCCGGGCAATAATCTCCACTTCGCTGCCGAGATTCTTTACGGTGCCGGCGATCTTAAGAGCGCATGCCTGTGCATAGACGAAAGGGCGAAACCCGACCCCCTGGACAATGCCCCGAACGGTAATTTTGCCCTTTTTCTCCATGGTTTTGTCGCAAAATTTTATTGATGCCCAGAGCGATATAATTATAGGGTTTTCATTGTGCCGGGCCATATTCGAATTGTAAATGATCCCGTAGAGCTAGTTCCTCTCCTGATGACGTTCAACGATCCTTCGTTTAAGAAGGTCTATGAACTATTGAACAAATCGTGGCTGACCGAAGACGAGATCCGGGCGCAGGTGGATGGCGACTGCGTATCCCTATGTCTCCAGATCCTCAAGAAGGGCAACCTTGTGGAAGAGCAGTGGCGGATGCCCAAGCCCGGCGCCAAACCGGAGAAAGAGTTCCGAGCCACCTATAACAAGTTCCGTGCGAATTTCCAGTGCAATCTCTCGGACCTCTCCGACATCCTGTATATCTCGCTCTCAAACGACGAAAACCTCCGGCAGGTGGTCGAACAGATCGAGGGCGAACTCGGGAAAGGCAACAGTTCCATCAACGACCTGTCAAGGAAGTTCAGTGTCAGTCCGATCTTCATCAAGGGGCTTGCGAAGAGGATAACCCACATGGACGTCAAGGGACAGGGACTGGTGCTGCTTGACACCGGGCGCTAAAGATCCCCTCTATTCTATTCTGCGCAGCAAACGCGAAGTCTCGCGCCTGCAGATTCTCGTTGAGATTGCCGAGCACCAGCCGGCAGTCCGGCAGCAGGAGATTGCCGAGAAGCTGGGAGTTACCCCGCAGGCGATCTCGGAATATATCCGCGAACTGGTTGACGAGGGGATGGTCGACGCGAGCGGCCGGGGCAACTACGAGGTGACGAAGTCCGGCATCGAGTGGGTGCTCGAGAATGCGGAGTCGCTCGAATCCTATGCCCGGCACATCCGGCGCGACATCATCCAGCAGGTCTCGGTCTGGACTGCGATTGCCGCCGAAGACGTAAAAAAGGGCGACGAGGTTGGCGTCTTCATGAAAGAGGGTTTCCTCTATGCCGGTAAAAAAGCCCTGGCCGCAACGGGCTCGGTCATTGCCGACACGAAAAAAGGCGAGGACGTCGGTGTTTCCCGGCTCAACGGGATCATCGAGCACAAGGAAGGAAAAGTTCATGTCTGCAAGGTTCCCCGGGTGCTGTACGGGGGATCACGGCGGATCCGGAGAGAGGAGATGCTGGAGATATGTTCCAAAGCCGGCATGGTGGCGGCAGTCGGCCTTGAAGCTTACATCGCCCTGAATGCCGCAGGGCGCAAACCCGACATGTTCTTTGGCGCAAGGGAAGGCGTGATCGAGGCCGCGTTTCACGGGATAGACTGCGCGATTGTGATCGTTGATGAAGAGTTCACGGACTTTTTGAAGAGGCTCGAGAGCGTGGAGCTCACCTACGTGATCCACGACCTGATTGCGCCATGAACATTATTGTCCAGCTCCAGAAAGGGGGCTCCTACAAGCTCATCTTTTTTGATGGTAAAAATACACGGGGCGCCGGTTTTGTCGAGCTGATGGAGACACCCCGGGGGCCCCGCCCCACCAAGTACCGCGTCCGGTGGGGGGGAAAGAAAGAGTACAAGCACACCCCCTCAAAGGAACTCATTGCCCAGCTCCGGGAATCCACGGTGCTGCTGGTCAAACCGGACAAGCAGTTCTCTGAGTTCCTGGGTGCGTTCCAGGTCCGGACCGGGACTATCGATGCCTGCCGCATGTGCCTGCTGGACGACAAGGTCACCCCGATAAATGACGAGAATGCCGTGACGTTTGGCAAAGGGGAGCGGATCTGCCTTGATTGCGGGAGGCGGGAGCTACGGCGGGAGGTCTCGCATATCGGCAGGCTCGGGAGAGAAGGGATCACCCACCTGGAAAAACTCCTTCTCCAGTTCCGGAACCTGGACCGGGTGCTGGCAACGCTCATGCCCGAGAAGATCACGATGGCCTCGGCCCTCTTCGACAAGCTCGAGGCCCACCCGGTCATGGTCACCGCTCCCATCAACGAGCTGCCCCTGCCCCGGCCGTTCATCGAGGCCTGCGGGGTCAAGCAGCTGATGCCTGCCCAGCAGCTTGCGGTTGAAGCCGGCCTGCTTTATGGAAAAGACCTGCTCGTGGTGGCGGCAACCGCGAGCGGCAAGACGTTCATCGGCGAGATGGCCGGGCTCAAGAACTATCTCGAAGGCCGGGGCAGGACGCTCTTCCTGGTCCCGCTCGTTGCTCTCGCAAACCAGAAGTACGAGCGGTTCACCGACCGGTACGGGAAACTGGCAAAGACGGGACTCCTGACCGGTGTTTCCCGACTCAACCTCCCCGACACCCGCAAGGTCGGGGACAGGAACCCCCAGGCGCCGATCATTGTCGGGACGTACGAGGGAGTGGACAACATGATCCGGTGCGGCCAGAAGATGAAGAACATCGCAACGGTCGTGATCGACGAGGTCCAGATGCTCGAGGACAAGGACCGGGGCCACCGGCTTGACGGGATGATCGCCCGGCTCAAATACCTTTGCCCGCAGGCCCAGTTCCTCTATCTCTCGGCAACGATCGGGTCGCCCAAGGTGCTGGCCAAGAAACTGAACTGCACGCTGGTCCGGTATGCCGACCGCCCGGTGGGGCTCGAACGCTACCTGCTCTTTGTTGAGCGCAAGCAGAAGATCCCGACCATCAAGCAGATGACGACCGACGAGTACAAGCGGACGTCCTCCAAAGGGTTCCGCGGCCAGACGATCATCTTCACCAATGCCCGGGCCCGGTGCCATACGATTGCCGATGCTCTCGGCATACGTGCGGCTGCGTACCATGCGGGGCTCTCCGCCGTTGAACGCAGGGATGTGGAAACCCGTTTCCTGAATGGGAAACTGATGGCCGTTGTCACCACCGCGGCACTCGGTGCTGGTGTGGATTTCCCTGCCTCGCAGGTGATCTTTGATGCCCTGGCCATGGGCCGGGACTGGCTCTCGGTACAGGAATTCAACCAGATGGGCGGGAGGGCCGGCAGGCCGGATTTCCATGACCTCGGCCGCGTGGTCATCCTCGCTGAACCGGGCGGTTCGTATTCCAGGGAGAATCCCTTTACCGAAGAAGAGGTGGCCATCCGGCTCCTCAAGGGTGAGATGGAGGAGGTTGCACCGGTACACGACCTGGAAGCGAGCTCCGAAGAGTACGTGGCCAATGCCATTGCCTGTGATGGCGAGGAGGCCGATCTCAACCGGATCAACGGGCTCATGGTCGGCAGCATGGAACCGGTGCTGCCGGAGCTTATGGCCCATAAACTCGTGGAGAAGCGTGGCACGAAACTGGTCATGACCCCGCTTGCAAAGGTGATGGCGGAGCACTTCATCGGTATGGAGCGGCTGCTTGAGATCCTCCGGCTCACCAAGACCATGAAAGATCCGGTGGATATCATCGCGGAACTGGAAAGCGAGGCCGTGCACAAGGAGAAAGAGTCCCCGGCAAAAGCAAAGGACAAGGATAAAGGGCACCAGAAAAGCCGGCGAAGATGAAGGCCCGGAATTGCCCTGTATCATCTTAAATCAATCTGTTTTTGCAAATATCTTCAATTTAAAGAGTTTTCACCCGTTCAAAGGATATATATAGTTGGATGTTCAAGTGATGACTATGCGTTCACAGGATGAACAGGGTCTCCAGGTAAAGCATGATCTCCAGTACCTTACCCGGACCCTGACCTCCGACAATATCGATATCGGGCTGATGTTTGCCCCGGATCGGAGTATCCGTTCCTGTACCCCCTCGTTTGCAGCAACTGCGGGTGCAGGTCCTCATGTCAGCGAACGGCTGAAGCGCATCCGAGTGCCCCACACTCCGTGAGTCGCCCGTAACGGCATCAGGCAATACCCTGGAGCCGGAGCCGGGTTTTTTAAAAAATTCTTATCAGCGTGTAATCGGGAGCTGCAGTTCGGTTAAGAGATCCTCGTCCGGCACTTTGCCCGGCTCATTGTAATACAGCTCTTTTCCATCGCCGGCTATCGGGAACTCCCGCTCCTCGGCATAGGCCAGAACACGGCTCCAGGCTTCGTGGAGACCCTGGTACGGCCCCTTATACACTACCGAGAGGCAGGTATTCTTCGGAATTGTCCTTATCCCGATAGCGGGATCGGTGACTACCACCCGGCCCGAGACCGGGATAGCGCATTCAATGTCGGCGTCCTTTTCCTGGTACTCGTTGTCGTGGTAGATTGACATGAACGGTCCGGTGACCGTGACGGCAGGTGACCGGTTCTCGGGGATCTCCAGCTGGCCGCAGAGATCCCGGGCAAGCTTGCAGATGACTTCGGCATAGACGCCCTTGTCCCGTTTGCAGATCACCCGGAGGGGTGCGATTTCTTTTACTACTGGTTCAGCAAGTGACATGTAAACAACCTCTAACGAGACGTCCGGCGTTTCCAGAATCGCCTCGATCTGCTGTAACCGGCAGACTTCGGACCGGATATCCCTTCTCCTCCGGGCAAAGAGCTGGTGGATAGTTTCGTTGTCCCGCCGCTCCTTTGCAGCAAGGATGGTTTCTACCTCGGTGAGCGGGAACCCGAGCGTGCAGAGCGTCTTGATGGAGACGCCCCGGGGGATCTGGTCCCCCGTGTAATAGCGGTATCCTGTAATGATGTCCCGCACTTCCGGGACGAGCAGCCCCCGCTCGTCATAGAGCCGGAGCGCTTTTGACGAGAGGCGCGTGATGAGCGAGAACTTCCCGATGGGGATCCGGTCTACTGCCATGGTTACACACCAGTATGATGCCGGAAACGATATAGGGTGCCGCAGTCTCCCTCGGGGAAAGGTACCGGGGAGATCCTCTTAAAAAAAGCGTTTATTCCGGGAACGCCCGGCAGACCCAGAGATCGTAGATGGGATCGGCAGGGTTTGCGGTTACCTCGACCCTGCGGCCCATATCCTCACCCCAGCCCCTGATGAGCAGGGCTTCCGGTTCCGTCCCGACCGTGATGAGCGTTTCTTTTGTAACCGTGAAGAGTTCGCTGACGATCTGCTGCCAAATCTCCTGCGAGAAGGAGTTGATCTCGCCCATCATGATTCCGATCCCTTTCGGGACCGGCTCGATATAGTGCGAGGTCTTCATGGCATCGAGCCACATCGTCTCTTCCGGAAGGAGCCGGCCGGTGGAAAGCCCGAGCGAGAGGAGAGCATCGTCGTTGTCGTACGACAGCGGGGAAAATCCAAGGTCGCGGAGCACGAGGGATCCAACCCCCGAGCCGCAGCAACAGTCGATACAGGTCTCGCCCGAACCTGGTTTCCAGAATCCTGAAATGAGATCTTTCAGGATCCCCCGGCGCTTGGGGTTGAGATCTTCGAGCGCCGGTGGGATCTCTGCTTTGAGCTGGAGGCTGTAATACTCCCGCATCGCCGCAGCCCAGATCACCCGGTCCTCCTGATAGATCTCCCCGTTCATATTCTCGAACTTCTCGATAAGGGTTGCACTCGGGTTCCGGTGAAGGAACGATCCCGCCACCCAGCAGTCGCCGTTTTTGAACGCAAGGGCAAGCGGCTCCTCTTTCTCGTCAAGCAGGAACCGGCCCTGGTCTCCACCTGCCAGGGTGAGTGTTGTGTTGTACCGGAGATCGGGCAGTACCGAGAACTGCGGTTCAACGAATACGACCTCGTCCACGCCAAGAATGTCTGCTGCTTTCATGATCCACGCTCGATCCGCAGCCCGTGCGGAGCTTCTATGGTCCCGTCCACTTTCGCATCCTCGTGCAGGACAATGGATTTTGCTTTGACATCCCCGAGGATATGGGCACCTTTCTTCACGTGGACGATGCTGCCGCTCTCCACGTTCCCATGGACGGTGACGCCGTCAACGACCGTGATCCGGTTCCTTGCCCGAAGGCTGCCGAAGATGACCGAGTTCTGCTGGACATCGATGGAGCCGGCCCGGATGTTGCCGTGGAGCCGGCACCCTTTCCCGATCTTCATTGTTGAGGGGACCGAGAAGAGTTTCATGTTGAGCTTCGAGCGGGCCGGGATCATGAGCGGGATCTCCATCTTCTCCTCCTCGTCATCGCTGAAGAGATTGTCGAGGATCCGGTCGAGTTCCTTCTCGTTCTCGATCCGGAGCAGGGTCATTAAGTAGATGATGATGAACATGAAGACCGGCATCGGGTTCCGCACCTCGATTGCGCCTTTTGCCTCGAAGCCGTCCCGGATCTCGACCTTCTCGCCGATATCGAGTGCTCCGAGAACAGAGAGTTTGCCGTTGATCTTCACGCCCTCTCCAATATACGCGTCCGCTTTTGCGATAACATCGCTTCCGATCTCGCACCAGTTTCCTATCCGGGCATCGCCACTCGCCCAGACGTACTCCCGGATCTTCGTAGACTCTCCCACGTAGACATTAGCGCCCCGGAGGCCGTAGTCGATCTGGCAGAATTCGCCGATCACAATATTCCGGTCGGTTTTGATGCTGTGCTCCTGAAGTTCGGTCCCGTCCGGCAGGAGGCAGTGGTTATACCAGTCTTTTACGGTTCGTTCTCTCATTGGTCCCCGTGGGCGGCTCAGGCGCCATACTTGTGCGACCTGTTGATCAGGTCAAGGGCGATCGGCATCAGTGCTGAACCTGTGATGCGGCAGAGGCCGCCTTTTGCACAGGAGAATTCATCGAACCTGACCACGTCATCCGTCCGGACGCCGTCTCCCCGGATGATGACCGGGACAGGATCGGCGGAATGGTCCTTGATCGGGCAGGGTGTGGAATGGTCGCCGCAGATGATGATGATGCAGTCTCGGCAGGCGAGCAGGGGTTCGAGAGCGGAATCGATCGTTTCGATGAAATCCCGTTTCTGCTCGGCTTTCCCGTCATGGCCCGACTCGTCTGCCCCTTTGATATTGACAATCACGAAATCCTTGGTTTTCAGTTCGTGAATGGCTGCGGCGATCTTTCCGGGAACATTGCTGTTCACCGAGCCGGTTATGCCGGGAACGTCCACATGGGGGAGTCCAACGGCATTGCCGATCCCGGTGATCAGGCTCGCTGCCGAGATGACGCTTCCTGAGATTCCGTATTTCTCTGTGAACGGTTCTAGATGGGGCATCTCGCCAGCGCCCCGCATCAGGACGATATTTGCCGGGTTCTCGCCGTTCTTCATCCGCTCCCGGTTGATCGGGTGGTTGAAGAGGATGGGGGTTGCCTGCCGGACAAACTCGTTGCAGACTGCGGCAGTCTTCTCGTGTTTTCCCTCTTTTTTAACCGCGTTGATGGTTAAGGGGGCCACGCCCTCCTTCTTGGGATCATTGGAGGAGACGCAGTGGCCGAGCCCCTCGCCTTTGAGGGCCAGGGCCGCCCGGTGCCCGGCGCCGGAGCGGAAGGTGAACTCAACGCCGAACTTGGAGAGGTCCACCCCTTCCTGGATGGCGGCGCTGAGGGCCGCGGTGTCGTGGATCCTGCCGGCCCGGCGGTCGAGTATGAGCCCCTCTTTGGACACGGTTGCATAGTTGCAGCGGAAGCCGATCATGCCCGGTTCCATGTGGATGCCCGAGCCCTCGCATTCGAGCGGCCCCCGACCGGTGTAGGATTTGTACGGGTCGTAGCCGAGCAGGGCAAGATGGGCGGTGTCCGATCCCGGGCGGATACCGGCACTGATGGTATCCATGATCCCGCAGATCCCTTCTGCCGCCAGTTTGTCCAGGACCGGTTTTTTTGCTGCTGATAGCGGGGTCTTTCCCCCGAGCACCGGGCAGGGGCGATCGGAGATCCCGTCAAGGACGATGAAAAGAATCTTGTTTGCGGTCATTCTTATGGAATGGTTGGTTGGGAGGGGTAATTAGGTTTCGTGGTATTTTTCTGGAATTCCGCTGGCGTCATAATCGCTGCTCCGGATCCCTGGGCATCCCGCTCGCCAAAAAAATTTTCAACCACCCCCTTATCCCCTGCTCATATTTTTTCCGGCAGGGTTTGGTTGCTCTGTCCGATCGCACACGCCGGAGAAAAAAGAATTTGTCAGATAATTATCCAACAGTTGGCAGGTTATCTCACACCCCATGATCGCGCTTGAAAAATTTTCGACAGACCCTGAGTGCCGGTCACGCACCTTTCTTCCGCTCGTCCGGCACGATTGCCGACAGTGCCAGTGTGAGAACTGAAAGTACGAGCCCGATCGCCATGGTCAGGTGAAACCCGGACAAAAATGTTGCGGAATCGAGATCGGCGAAGGCGACAATACCCGTGGCATTTGCCGTAGCGAAGGTGAAGAACATTGCATAGATCGCCGTCCCGAGCACGCCGCCGAAATAGATGGCGGTTACCATCAGCGAGGACCCGGTGCCCCCCTCGCCCGGGGGTGCGCTCTCGATGATCCTGCTGGAGGCCGGCCCGGCCGCGATCCCAAAGGCAACACCCATCAGGATGAGACCGGCACACAGCGGGAAGATCCCGGTCTCCGGGGAAATAATCACAAAGATGGCGTTGTAGAGGATGACAAACCCGCAGGCTCCCACGGCAAACACCCGGCGGCCACGCTTGTCCGACCACTGCCCGAACGGGATGCTGATAAGGGCGATCACCACCGGCGGAATCAGGAGGTAAAGGCCGCTGGTTGCAAGATCGAAGTGCATCTCAAGCGTGAGATAGAACGGGAGCAGGTACAGGATGCCCATGAAGATGATATTGACCAGCAGGTATGCCACCAGTACCGCGGTGAACTGCCACTTCGAGAAGATCCTTATGTTCACAAACGGCTCCGGGGTTGTGAGTTCCCGTGCGACAAACAGCCCCGAGCACAACAGGCAGAGTGCACCGCAGGAGAGGATCAGCGGGTCCGTTATCCCTCGGGCGGCTACCTCTTCCAGCACAAAGGTGCAGAAGACCATGGCGCCAAAGAGCGTGACTGCCCCCGGGTAATCGAAGGAGACCGTGCGGTCCTCCGGTTCATCGTGGGGAATCACCCGGGCCGCAAACAGAATCCCGACAATGCCTATCGGGATATTCACGAGGAAGATCCAGTGCCACGAGAGGTGCTGGGTGAGGATACCACCGATTGCCGGCCCGGCTGCGAATCCTATGGAACTGGTTGCCACGATAACGCCGAGGGCAGTACCGAGCATCTCCGGGGGGAGATACCGGATACAGAGCAGGGGTGCAACGGCCGCGATCATTGCTGCGCCCAGTCCCTGGACGAGCCGCGAGGCGAGCAGGACGTCGAGGGAGGGTGCGATCCCGCAGGCTGCAGAACCGAGTGTGAAGATCACAAACCCGAGAAGGAACAGCTTTTTTGCAAGTCCCCGGTCCGCGAGTTTCCCGAAGACGAGGAGGAACCCCGCCATCATCAGGAGGTAGGTGATGATGACCCACGCAATCGTCCCGGTATCGGTGTCGAAGTACGTGGCCATGGTCGGGAGCGCCACGTTCACGATAGAACCGTCGATCCCGTCCATCACGACACCGAGAGCTACTGCTCCTAAGAGGAGCTTTTGCTTTACGGGATCGGTGATGATGGAGGACATGGGATAGAGTTTTGGCGGGCGTTTTCATTAACGTTCGGTACACCGGACCTGCCGGACGGACCCATTTTGGATCTGGAATAAAAAAAAGGGATTAGCTGGTGTCGACCGGTGCTGCGATCGGCTCGACCTTGGACTTGACTACCTCGACCCTGCGGGTGGGGTAGATGGTCTTGACTGCCTTGAAGAGATCCCGTGAGATCTCGCCGGAGACAATGCCGTTGAGGAGCGTTGTCAGGTCCCATGCCTGTGCCTGGGTGGTTACCGCCTGGGTGATGACACCACGGATTGCGTGTTCCTGGGCAATGTTTGCCCGGGCAAAGGTGTAGCAGCTGATGGTCAGCTGGACTTTCTTGCCGTCCTTTGTCAGGAGCGGGACGTGGCAGTCAACGCGGGAGCTCCGGCGCTTGACGAGCGAGCGGAGGTAGTCGCGGGTGACTTCGTGGCCCACGAATTCGGTATAGGCAGAGTCGCCTGTGACCGTTGCGATCTTGAAGCTCATCTTGACGTGCTGTTTTGCGTAATCGTTGGTGATCTCACCGAGCGTTGCGGTCATGATCCTGCCAACAACGCTCTCAGCATCGTTTGCAATGGTATCGCCGATGTATGCCTTGCCGAGGTTGTCGGGGACGTGCACCTTGTACCAGCTCTTGGCTTTCCAGCCTTCAACTCTTCTTCCAACCTGTTTCTTCTTTGCCATAGTATCACTCTTCTTTGATTGTCCGGTCAGTGCGGACGGAACATGCGTCCTCCGCAATTGCCAGGTTCATTAAGTAATCATCCACGGATGCGATGACCGACCGGAGCTGTGTTCCGGTGATGGTTGTTACAACCCGGTCATCCTCTGCTGTCGTTGTCATGCTGCGCAGGTTATCCGGCTTTAATGCTGCTGCAATGCAGCCGGCCTGTGCATGGACCGTGGTAATCCGGCCCTCGATCTGCATCATGAGGCGAGCGCCTCCTGCCAGCCTCTGGTAAAGTCGGCGATCCGGTCGCAGGGGATGGTTGCCCCGGCCCGGATCAGGTGTCCGCCGCCGGTTCCGCCACAAGCCGCAGCAATCTCCCGGACAACCAGCCCGAGACTTGCGCTCCTGCCGCCCGGGCTGCGTGCCGAGATATGGCACATGCCCTGGCCCTGTGCGTAGACGAGAATCGGGACCTCGTGAGGGAGATCCCGTGCAAGGATGTCCGCGACATCGCTTGAGAGCGTGGCGCCCTGGACTTCGAACACCCCGGCTGCACCTTCGTGCGGCCGTGCACCTTTCACTGCGTCGATGACCCTGACGCGGTGCTGGCGGGTGATCTCCCAGGCAGCGTCGAGGTCGCGGGAGGACCGGAGGCAAAGGGTTGCCCCTATGTCGCCATGACCGGTCTTACCACAGGCATCGATGACCGCAGTAAGCGCATGGGCGTCCTCTATCACCTCGCGCTGGAGGTGGAAGGTGTCGCCATAGAGCGCCATCAGGCTCGGCAGGGTCGTTTTTTGGGCTGTTTCGAGTACCACCCGTGAGAGCAGGGTATCGAGCCTCGTCTCGTTCTGGCCTTTTGCCAGATCGCGGGCCTGGTCCAGGATGCCGGTAATGACCGGTTCGGCACCGCTGATACCGTCGAGGTACGGGCTTGTGGCCATGTACCACCGCTCGGTCATGTCCCGGCCCGGAAGCTTCAGCCCACGGTCAGGGACGATGATCCCGTTTGCTATGCCCTCATTGAAGATCTCGAGGTTCTTGCCTGCCATTTCCTGGCCGTCGCCGATGATACCCGGTATCACGAGACCGGCAAGGTCCCGGTTGTCCCCCAGCTGCTGGGCAACGAAATACGCGGTGCCGGCTCCCGAGAGCTCCCGGTCGCCATCGATTCCTGCGAGGCGCGGGTTGACGTGGAACTCGCCTCCGAATTCCGGCAGGTGGTGGTCAACCACCATCGTTGTTTCCGGCAGGTCTTTGATACCTGATCCGATATCGCAGAGAAGGTATGCTGTGTCACCTGTGATGTCCGCTGCCGTGACCTCTGAGCGGACCCGGAGCCGGAAGCGGATGCCCGCCCTGAGCATTGCGTGGCAGAGGATCGAGGCAGCGGCTATGCCGTCTGCGTCGTGGTGAGCAAACACCTCGACAAACTCCTGCCTCCGGATCTTCCCGGCAACGGTCTCTGCGGCGGTTTCAAGCAACATGGGCGGTTCTCGTGGATGATCTGATGAACGTTTAGCGGGACAGCAGAATTTCTGCGTTCTCTGGCTTGTATACGAACTCTTTGGGCAGCTTCTTGCTTCCCGTGTAGTACTTGACAAGCCTGCGGACCTTGGACTCTACCAGCTGGAGCTGGCGCTTGTTGTGCAGATCCTTCTTGTTCTCGGCAAGGTGCTTCCTGAGCCCCAGTGCCTTCATCATCAGGTCGCGGAGATCCTCGGGGATCTCGGATGCGGCCTTGTTCTCCCGGAGAATCTCCCCGATGCGCTTGCCGGTGGCAAGTTTTACATCAGGAACGCCGTAGCGGTCCCGGAGAACCAGTCCGATCTTTGCGCTCGATGCGCCTTCCTTTCTCAGCTCCAGGATGATCTTCTCGATCGCCTTTGTGTCCGTGTTGGACCACGCGGGTGCCTGTTTCCGGTAGGGGCGCACGGAGCATGACTTGCCCCTTCTGCGGGCGTGCATTCGTGCCATTGTCTGTAGCCTCCTAGATAAGACGAGAACGTAAGTCCAGAAAAGTCGAGTATTGGTTACTGACTCCCTGTAATCCCAAAGCCTGAAGTTTTGAGGCAGTGCGGTGTCGCACGTCGGACTTACATCTGTCAGCACATATGAAAAGTGCTTACCATAGTTCGACGGGAGGTATAATAAGGGTATCTGAACGGGACGGCTCCGCGTTCTGTATACTGCTCCGACCCGGGGCCATTATGTGGCACTATCCCTGTGGTGCTGAACCACGTCTTATCGTACCCTGTTGTCGAGCGAGCAGTTCGGGTGTTCACCCTCAGCCCCGGTGAACCGGAACCTGCCTTCCGGTACCAGGATCTCGAACCGTGCACCTTTCCCCGGTATCCCGTTCTCGGTTATAGAAATGTCCGTTATATCGAGGATCTCTTTAGACAGAAAGAGCCCAAGACCGGTATTGCTGCCAAACCCCTGTTCGAAAATCCTGTTCTTGTTTTCGTCAGGAACCCCGATGCCGTCATCTTCGCAGATAATTACGCAGCCCGTTCCGGAACGTTCGCACGAGAATGTCATAACTGAGCGTTTTTTCCCGCCATGCCGGAGGGTATTGTCGATGAGGTTGTAGAAGACTTTCTCGAACATCGGGTCTGCATAGACTTCCAGGTCTGAAAACCCGACCCTGATCTTTACTGATCCCAAGGGAAGCGTGTGGGATATTGCTATGATACTTGTACAAACGTTCTGCCAGACGGGTTTCTTGTCCCCCATTCCCTGGTAATCGCGGGTGAAACAGATCTGACGGTTTATGGTTTTTGCAATATTCTCTGCGTTCTCGATGAAATCCAGGACGGTTTCATCCTTCACCTGCTCGCGTGAGAGCTCGATGTAGGTCCGGAGCGCCGTGAGCTGCGTGAGGATATCATGCCGGGTTGTAATGGAGAGCAGGTTGAGTTTTTTATTGGCCATCACCAGGGCCTGTTCAGCCTGCTTTCGTAACGTGATATCGCGGGAGATCCCAAGCACTCCCGTCACCCTGCCCCCATTATCTTTGTACGGGATGAGGATCGTGTCCTGCCAGCGTTCGCCCCCGGGCAGCGGGAGTGAATACTCCCCGGCCTCCGTTTCACCGGATGAAAGAACCCGGGCGATATTCTCCCTCATTTTGCTGCCGCTCTCCCCCGGGAAGAGTGTTGTGCAGGGCCTGTTGACGATCTCTTCCTTTGTCTGCCCGAATACCTCTGCCACCCGGGTGTTCACGTAGGTTATCCTGCCTGTTGAGTCGATGGTAAATATGAGATCATGAGCAGATTCGGCCAGCATCCGGTACCGCTCCTCGCTCTCCTGAAGCTGGATCCGTGATTCGGCCAGCTCGGCAAAGATGGGATCGATTGCAAAGGCAAGCTGTGCCAGTTCGTCCCTGCCCTCCAAACCCCCATTATTGTTCCCGCTGGCCTTCCTGTGCCGGATTGTCCCGATGATGGTATTGAGCCGCGAGAGGATTACCCGGTCAACAAAGAGCAGGATGAACAGGGTGATGCAGACCCAGGCACCAAGAAGGCTCAGCAGGAATGTGGTGGTATTTGCCTGCCCGGTCCTGTAAATATCGCGGGGAATCGTGACTTTCAGGTAATAACTTCCGGGACTGTCAAGCCCTGATGGATAGGAATACCCCGAGATCCGGTCTCCATTCTCCGGGATCACGGCAACCGGCTGTGTCCGGGTAATACCGGCAAGGGACCCGGTGAGTGAGGCTGTACCGGATAAGGAGGATGTGTGAATCAGGGCTACTCTGTTACCCGTACGGAGAGAGAGGTCGTCTAAGTACTTCGCATCGATCCTGCGTATGATGTGCAGGCTTCCGGCAACGGGGCCCACGAAGTCATCGGTGAGAATCGGGTGCGATGCAAGAATAACGGGGCCTGCGGGACTGTCAAGGATCTCAAAAGATCCCTCCGATGAAGATAGGATGTTCCGGGCGGTATTGAGATCCTGGATTTTCTGAATCTCTAATGGGGGGATGCCTCCAGCCTGTGACGGGTGATCCGGGTTCTCACGGGCAAATATGAGTTCGCCGGAACGATTGAAAACGAGGATTGTGTCCACATTGAAACGGGTGAAGAAGTCCCCGTCCATGTTCTGGTCTACCCACCCCGGGTTCCTCCCCTCTGCAAACCGGACGGTATCGGTCCAGGCAGAATAGTCGCGGGCAACAGCGTAGGCATTTTTCAGGTCCGTTTCCATTGCATTGTCGCTTGTCCCTGCTGCTTTTATGACCTCGTGCCTCTCAAGGACAAGGTAACTTGCGTCCATTGCCTGGTACGAGAAAAGAGCAACAAGTGTATACGTGATGATGAGTGCGAGTCCAATACCCAGCAGGAGCTTTTTCCGGAGATTCATAATGCCTCGGGTTTTTCCGGGACCGTATATAGTGTCTCATGCCTGATTCCTGTATTTATATTTTTAGTGAAATCTGCGCGTGATTGCTCAATATCAGAAAACTTATGCGGCGAAGCACCTGCTGTAACCCGGGTGGGATCAACAGAGAAGAAAAAACGGATTGGGCGGGGCGGTCACTGGTTTTTGATCAGCGCCGAGATGTAGGCCCGTGCCCAGAGATAGGCGACCGTCCCGCCTATGATATCCCCGGCAACGATTCCCCACCAGATCCCGTGCTCGCCAAACCCTAAAACGATCCCGAACAGGTAGGTAAAAAGGGCGATGAAGACCAGGTTCCGCAGAACCGTGACGGCCAGGGATGTCATTCCCTTGCCGGTTGCCTGGAAGATCGAGCCCGACATGATGCCCGGGGGGATGAACGGGTAGATGAAACACATGGTGGCAAGGAAAGCTGCTATCTCCGGTGCAAGGTGGGCACTGTCAGCCGAGTACGTAAAGATGACTGCAATCTGTCTGGCGAAGATGAAGGTGAGGGCGCTGATCACGAGGGAGATCGCTATCCCGAGGGTGATCGAGAATACATGGGTAGTCCGGATCCTCGCATAGTTCCTTGCACCATAGGCCGCCCCGGCCACAGAGATGACCGAGGTGCCGATGGCGATAAGGGGGATGACGGCAAAGAAGACGACCCGCCACCCGGCTGTATACACGGCTACCGCATCAGTTCCTGCCGTTGCTACCAGCAGGCTGTTGATGAAGATCGCGAGGATTGCCATGAGGAGGAACTCGGTGCTGGCCGGAAGGCCTACCCCGAGGATATCCCTGAGGGTCTTCTTATCCCACGAGAACGCGGAGAAGGATATCGTGACATAGGTGTCCCGCTTGACAACAAACCAGTAGAGGAGCACGATCGAGACTACGACCAGGGAGATGATCATCCCCCACGCCGCCCCGGCAATGCCCATGCCTGCCGTGTATATGAGCAGCGGATCGAGGATCATGTTCAGGACCGAGGAGACCGCCATGACGTACATGGCCCGCTTGGCATCCCCTTCCGCCCGGAGGATCGCATAGCCGATGTTCGTGAAGAGGATAAGGACCATCCCGAGGAAGACCACCTGGCCGTACTCGATGGCGAGCCCGGCTGTTGCACCTGCCCCGAAGAGGTTCACGATCGGGCCGATGAGGAGGATTAAGGGAACGGTGCAAATAAGCGATATGATGAGGGTGATGAGCAGGGCATGGACTGCGGCATTGTCAGCCCCCTTCTTGTCCTTTGCCCCGATCCGTCGGGAGATGACGGATGCCACACCGGCCCCGAGGCCGCTCCCGATCCCGATGAGGATCATGAAGAGCGGGGTGATAAACCCGACTGCCGCAAGGGCGTCCGAGCCAAGACCTGCCACCCAGATGGCGTTGACGATGTTGTAGGTGGACATCAGGAACATCGCAACGATCATGGGCCCCGACAGTTTCACAATCGCTTTTTTCGGGTCACCCATCAGGAGCGCTATGCCAGCGTTCGTTTCTTTCTCTACCGGGGCTTCCGGTGCCCTGTCGGGTGTATCAGTCGTTTCCATGGCTCATCCCTCCGGTATTGTGCCAGGCCCGGCAGCTGTTCTGTCCGATCCGGTGCATCAGATTCCGTATCGTATCTATCTCCCCTGCGGACAGGCCGGTAAAAACCTGTTCGTTCCATTCGGTGTGAATTTCCTTCAGGTACGGTATAACCTGCTCTCCTTTTTCCGTGAGGAAGAGGCGGACTGCCCGGCGGTTGGTGGGATCAACTATCCGCCGGATATACCCGGCAGCCTCGAGTTTCTTGACTGCCCGTGCAATGGTGCCCTTGTCGAGATGGTAATGGCGTACAAGCGTTTCCTGCGTGATATTCTGCTCCTTGTAAAGAAGCATCAGGACCGGGAACTGGCCGGCGGAGAGATCCAGCCTCCTGAGCCGGTCGTTGAGAAAGATGAACTTCCCCCGGTTGATGATGGATACGATTGCCCCGAATGGGATGTCGTCCGAAATGGGTGAATTCATGAGAACTACTCATAATCACCGTTGCGGGGAATAAATGTTGTCAACGCAACAATTGCACGGGCCTGCCGTTTTCCCCGTATCCGTTCGTTTACCCCGGCTGATCATAACCGTGTATATGGGGAACGCGCAACAGGGGAAGATAATTCCCGGGTTTTACCCGAGGAACTTCCGGATACAGGCAGCCCTGAGGATATCCGGCTGGATATCCTTTGCCCGGTTCTCTTTGAGGGATGACAGGATTCCATCGGTGATCTCCCGGTGTTCCCCGTCAGGAGTGCAACCGATAACCCGGTCGGCGGCATTCCTGACCTCCTCTCCCAGATATGGCGACCCGGGATTCATGTACCGTGCTGCATCGGCAAGGTCGCGGTCGAAGTTCACGTACAGGCTGCGCACGAACGAGAGATCGTCCGCGTCAAGTGCGGAAAGCCCGAGCAGCTCGGGCGGCACGCCGATCGAGTACAGTGCTGCCGTGAACGTGATCGCCCGGGGGAGGGTCATGCCTCCCGTGCTGCGGGAATACCCAAAGAGCCCGATATGCAGTTTGCGCTTGCGACGGCTCGGGACATGGGTGGCTACGCGGTTGATGATATCCGAGAGCGGCATGAGATCCCGGATATATGCCCGGACATACTTGTCGATGATCTCCCGGCACCGGTCCTGGTCGAAGACCGGGGCTTCAGATACCTCCCGTGTCTCCAGTTTCCTCACAGCTTCCCTGACTACGTCGAGGGGGTAATCATACTTGAAGGCCGACTGGATCGTGAAGGTATGGGCCGACGGGTACTCGGCGCTGACCCGGTCAACGGTATCGGGCCGCAGGTTGCCCCGGAACGGGGCTGAGCCGACACCGATGATCGGGTAGAGCGGGATCCCGGTTGCCTCTCCGAGGGCTCCGAGGTTCGCAAGTGCAATCTTGTTGAGCAGTACTGCGCTGACAATCCCATAGTTCATGGCAGGATCGGACCGGGCGAGAAAGACCCTCTGATACTCCAGGTGCTTGTCCTGAAGATACCGGCCAACCGTGACGTGGGCCTGCTCCATGCTCTCCCGGTCCTCGAAGAGCGGGATTACGTTGATGTGCCGGGGTGAGAACGTCCCGATCCAGTCGGCAATCGTGGTGTCTCGTCCACCGAGCCGCTTGTACTGTTTCCCTATCACGAAGTCCGAGTAATACTGGTAGATATTGTCGATAGCGGTGTGTGAGGCGGTCATCGGCAGGATCACCTCGAAGATAGGCGCCACGTCCTCCCTGTAGAAGAGCCGGGCGATGTCAAAGGATCGCGGAATGCTCTCAAGCGTCTCAAGCAGGATCTTGGCCTCTGCTCTTTCCACCTGCGGGTTTGGTACGCGGAGGGTGAGGAAGATATCACCTCCCAGTTTATGGTCCGTAAAAAACGACGGGTACGTGGTTAATAGTTTTTTTACCACGAAGTTGTCCACTTCCTTGCCTTCGCAGTCCCACATCTGTTCGGTGCAGGCAAGATGCGAGTACACGTAATATGCTTCCCTGACCTCATCCTCGCCGCCAAGTTCGGATGTTTCTGCAAAAAACGGTACATGCACGTTGTCCGGGTGCTGGGTGCTCATGCACTGCGGGATCTTCTGTGGTTCATCCATTCCTGTTCTTCCGGGCCCGGGCTGGTTTTCCCCGTAATGGCCTTTGAAATGTTATCGTCAACCATATTTATTTTTAAGGTTGACGAACTCGCATCCTGCCATCTTTTAAGGGGATTGTAATCCTGTGAGTTAACGGTTGTATCAACGGTTTTTAGTCCCGCAATTCCTGGTGAACTCGGCAGTCCTCGCATTTCTCGCACTCGAATTCAAGGGTTGAATGTCCGATCTGGTATTTCTCCAAATGCCTCCTGATCTCCGCTCTCATCTCGTCGATGTGCCGGACGTCCGTATCGCAGGAGTAAATGTGGGCATCGAGCACGTTGATGTTCGGGCAGAGCGTCCAGAAATGGACATTGTGTACACTATCGACCCCAGGGACGGATTCCATGTCACGGATCACATCATTGATATCGATCCCCCGGGGAGAGAACTGGAGGAGGATCCCGAATGCTTCCCGCAGGATCGAGAACGAGGATATGGTGATGATCACGGCTATCAGGATACCGAGTACCGGATCGACCCAAGTCTGCCCGGTCAGGGCAATCCAGACTGCCGCAACGATCACGGCAACGGACGAGAGGGTGTCGCCGAGGACGTGGAGGAAGGCACTTCTCACGTTCAGGTCATGGCTCCCGTGGAGCATCCGGGCCGCGATGAGATTTGCGACAAGGCCTACGGCCGCTACACCGAGCATGATCGTGCTGTTCACATTATTCGGATGGGAGAAGCGGGCAAGGGCCTCCAGGACAATCACGATACTGACAATGATAAGGAGAAAGCCGTTTGCCACTGCCGCAGCGATCTCCACCCTGTGATACCCGAAGGTCCGGGTCGGGGTTGGCAACCGCTCCGCGATGATGATCGCACCAAGGGAGAGGAGAAGGGCAACTGCATCCTGGAGCATGTGGGCCGCATCGCCAAGGAGCGAGAGGGAGCCTGAGAGAATTCCGCCCATGATTTCCGCCAGGCAGATCAGTGCGGTCAGGCCGATGGCCCAGCGTAAGGATCGTTTCTTGTTATGTTCGTGGTGGTGCTCGTCCATTGTTGGATCCTCGTTTGGTATGTGTTGTGTAGGTAGTATTTTTTTAATACCCGATAAACAAAAACGTAACCGGACAGGTAGGTAGTATTGATGAAGGAACTGCATGTCGGGCACAATGATCTCTGTCTCTGTCCGCTCACCGGCATCCTCGATGTTGTGGCAAAGAAGTGGGCGCTCCTGGTAATCGCTATCCTCGGGAACGAGGGTGACAAGGGTTTCAATGAACTCAAGCGGGAGCTTGGCAGCATCTCTCCCAAGCCCCTCTCGGACACGCTAAAGAACCTGGAGATGGTAGGCCTTGTGAAACGGACGATCCTCGCCACGTCACCCCCGTCCGTGAAATACTCCCTGACCCCTGACGGCTGGGAACTCCGGGGGTATCTCGTCCCGATGCTCCGATGGGTATCCGGGCGAGGTGACACCGTCGGGCAGGGCTGCCCGATCCGTGCGGGGGAAGCGCAACCGGAACCTGTAAGCGAGAAAAAAACCAAGCACTAATGCAGGTTATCCCATGGAACCGAAGTATCTGGCACGCTACCTGGCATCATCTGAAATCATCGACTGGCACCATCCGGCAGTATCCGCAAAAGCCCGCGAGCTTGCGAACGGGTGCAAGGGCGATGCGGAGATCGCCCTCCGGTGTTTTCTTTTTGTCCGCGACGAGATCTTCCACAGCTGGGACCACCGGATGAACCCGGTCACCCTGAACGCTTCGGAGGTGCTCCGGCATAAGACCGGCTTCTGCTTTGCCAAGAGCCACCTCTTCGCCGCTCTCCTCCGGGCAAACGGTATCCCCGCCGGCCTCTGCTACCAGCGTCTCGTCTCAGGAGAGTACGGCCAGCCGTTCTTCCTGCACGGGCTTAATGCCGTGTACCTGAAAGACTTCGGGTGGTACCGGGCCGATGCCCGGGGGATCAAGCCCGGGCACGATACACAGTTTACCCCTCCGGTCGAGGCCCTGCCCTATATCGCACGGGCCCCAGGCGAGGCGGAGTTTCCCGAGATCTGGGACGAGCCGCTCCCGTTTGTCGTGGATACGCTGACCCGGTATACCGACATTGAACAGGTTCGCCGGCACCTGCCGGACATCGACGTGATATCGCTCCCGCGTGCGGATTCTCCCGCAAGAGAACAAACCTGACCATGACGCTACCGGTAATGAAAGAGATCTCCGTGTCCGGTTCCCTATCCTTTATCCCCTCCCGGAAAAAACGGAATACTGCTCATGGACAAGATTCCCCTTGAGATGGAGGGCGAGGAATCGCAGATTCGGTTCCGGGACTGCTTCTCGGTCCGGTATATCCTGTCGGCAGCCGTACTCTGCCGGCTTGCGTACGGGATCGAGAAGGAATATGCAGGGCAGGCCGGTCCCGGTGAATCCGACCCGGGTCCGGAACTCCTGCTCCGGCACGAGGCGTTCGTACTCAATTCTGTCCTATCCAGCGTTGCGTTCCTTGAATCCACCATCAACGAGCTTTATGCCGATGCCTCTGATGACGCCTATTTCTTTGCCGATGCAGAGCATGAGGCCCTTCTTCACACGATATCCGAAGGCTGGCGCAATGAGAAGAACTTCGACCGCGCCCCGATGGTGAACAAGTACCAGAAGATCCTAGAAATCGTCCAAGTGCCCCCGTTCGATGATGGGGACCAGGCCTTCGCCAATGTCCGGCAGCTGATCGAGATCCGCAACCATCTTATGCATTACAAGCGGGAATGGGTGGTTCTCCATGAGATCCGGTCCCCCGGTGTCAGCGAGGGAACTACCAGCGATCGGTTCGGAAAGATCCTCAGAAAAAAGTTTGCAATCAACCCCTTCTCGGCTGGAAACCTGCCGTTCTTTCCGGATCAGTGTTTAGGTCACGGGTGTGCGGAATGGGCGATCGTCAACAGCGTCATCTTCACCGACGCGTTTTTCCGCCGGCTTGGCCTGCCTGCACCTTACGATGGGATACGGGACGAACTCGTAACACGCTGATATCACGTTTTCCATCCGGGTTTCCGGATGGGCTTGCGTACGGGATTCCCGGATCGTATCCGGTCTGGCCCTAAAAAAATGGAAAAATTATTTCTTCTGTTCTTTGCCCGATCTCTTTTTGGGCTGTTCCTTTGCCATGGACATGAGATCGATGATGTAGCTGCCTTCCTTACCTACACTTACGATCCGCTCGTCGCCCTTTGCCATCTTCTCGAGGTTCAGCTCGTATGATCCGGGCGAGACTATCCTTATCGTCTCCACCCGGTCATACATCTCCACTTCTTTCTTGGTCCTGGGCTCAACTATTTCGAGGACTTCCTCGTGCGACTCCTCAGCGATCTCCTCGATGGTCTTCTCTTCGAGCACATCCTTGTTGGTCTCCCCTTCCTTGACGTAGAGGAACTTCTTGCCGCCGCAACTGGCACACCCTTTCAGGATCTCGGTGGATCCGTCCTTGTATTCCCGCCCGCATTTCGTACACTTGTGCGGCATAGTGTTCACCCGAAGTATTCGAGCATCATCTCGTAGAGATCTTCAACATTCCTGCCCTCAAGTCCCGATATGGCAACAACCGGGTGCTGGGGAAAAGCACTGCGGATCCGTGCCGGCGCAGCGTCCGGGAGATCGATCTTGTTGGCCACGATGATAACCGGCAGGTTCCGACTCTCGATGATCCCGATCATCATGATGTTGACCTGCATGAAGGGATCGAGCGAGGAGTCCAGCATGTAGACAACACCATCGATATCCTCCCGAAGCCAGTGCATTGCTTCCGCAACACCCTCGGTTGCTTCCCGCGCACGGATGATCGCCTCATCCTTCTCCATCCCGAATTCGAGGAACTCGTGGTAATCGATCTTGGTGGTGACACCCGGCGTATCCACGATATCCATCGTGATCGTATTGCCGTTTGCCCCGGAGATGATCACATCCTCCTTCTTCCGTGCCCTGCGGGTCTCGTGGGGGATCTCGCTCACCGGGCCGACCGCATCCCCGGTCCAGTCCCGGGCAATGCGGTTTGCTAGTGTGGTCTTTCCAGCATTGGGCGGACCGTAAATACCGATCCGGGTCCGCTTCTTCTTGAAAAAGCGGTTGAGGAAGTTTGAGAATTTTTTCTTTGCTGTACCAAACGTCTGGTAAAATATTTTCACGGTACACCCCGCTGGTTACGTCTTGTATTCAGGTACAAAGAATTCACCATAATTTGTTAGTAATGTATAGAATACGCTGTTTATTATGTTTCTCGTAGGAAAACCTGTCGCGTCTCGCCGGTGAGTGCTTCCCTGCTCATCCGGATATTACTCTCATGCATGATAGTTGCCTGCGCCAAATTGTATTTATAGGGGGATGAGTTAGTATGCTAATTGTAATCATCAGAATCAAGCACACCCTGGAGGTGACTCATGAAACAGACATCCAACGCAATCCGCTTCGAGACCCGCGTTCCCTTGAAAGAGGTGATGCGGCACAACCCGACAACGATCAGTTCAGGTGCCACGGTTGCAAAAGCTGCCGCATCGATGTGCCATGACGATGTAGGAAGCTGCATCGTTCTCCAGCACAACCTGCCGGTAGGTATCGTGACTGAACAGGACATCAACTGCAAGGTTGTTGCAAAGGATCTCAAGCCAAGCACAGTGCATGTGAACGAAATCATGAGCACGCCACTCATTACGGTGAGTGCGGAGAAGACAGTAGGCGATGCTGCCCACATGATGGTGACTCATAAGGTCAGGAGGCTCCCCGTTGTCGACGATCACAAGAAGGTTATCGGCATCGTGACCGTGCGGGATCTCCTGACCGTCTCCAATGAGCTCAACGAACTCTTAACCGATCTCATCGAGATCAACCGGGAAGAGATCGTTGAACAGGGCATATGCAGCCGCTGCAGCCAGATGTCTGATGATCTTAAGCGGGTGGACAGTGTCCTGCTCTGCCCCCGCTGCCGCGAGGAGGACAATATCACATGAGGACGGCACAGGATTTCATCATCGAGATCCCTGTGCTGAAATCAAGCGACCAGATAACCAAGGCACGGCAGATCTTGAGAGATGACCGGTTCCGTGAAATCTATGTTGTGGATGCAAAGAAAAATCTGCTCGGATACATCGATATCACGGACGGCCTGAGGGAAACCTCGACGAAATCGAATGTGACTGTCCAGGGATTCATCCGGGATGCCCCGATGGCAGACCCGGCGGATTCCATTGAGCAGGTGGCAAAGATGATGCGGGAGTTCCGTACGGATAGCGCTGCAGTGGTCAGCCCCAGGCCGAAACTGGCCGGAGGGCTGCTCATCGCGGATCTCTTCCCGGTCATCATCTCGCGGAACGAGCTGCACGGCTCGGTTGCCGACAGGATGTCGGGCCGGGTGGTAACGGCAGATCCCCAGGATGAACTCCAGCGGATCTACTCGATGATCATGGAGAGCGGGTATTCCGCGTTCCCGGTCATGAAGAAGAAACGGCTCGTTGGCATTGTTTCGCGGCGTGACCTGATCAGTTCACGGCATGTCCGGTCGGAGATTGCCCGCAATGCCCGGATACCTATCGAGGATGTGATGTCAAAAGAGGTGTTCACGATAACGCCCGACGACCCCGTCAGTACCGCGGCAGAGCTGCTCGTGAAGCACGATGTCAGCCTCCTGCCGGTGATGGACGGGGATCATCTTGTCGGGGTCATCAACCGGCACGATATTCTTGCCGCGCTCGCATAAGCCGGGTAGAGGGATCGACGGGGACCTCCCCACAAGCCGGGAAAACCTGTTGGAAAACAGAACAGCTGGTCAGTAAACCAAAGGAGGGTGATGCATGCACCAGAATGGCCGGGGCATCAAGCAGGGCGACAGGCTCCTCAAGATGCAGGGAAAACTCGACCGGGGCCCGGTGGAGTTCAAATCCCATATCGTGGAACAGGAAGGTGAGATCATGGCGATCGCCACCCGCGACGTCATCTCTGTACCGCCGACGCAGAGTATCCTTGCGGCAGTGGAGCAGATGACGAAGTGCGGGTTCCGCAGGCTTCCCGTGACCGATGCCGGCACGGGACGGGTAATCGGGATCGTCACATCGGGCGATATCATCAATCTCATGGGTGGAGGGGACAAGTTCCGGCTCGTTCAGGTCCGGCATGGGGGCAACCTCATTGCTGCGCTCAACGAGCCCGTCCGCACGATCATGACCCAGCAGATAGCAACCCTGCAAAGAGATGCCCGGATCCGTGATGCGGTTGACGTCATTGTCAAAAAGAAGATTGGCGGCCTGCCCATCGTTGACGCCGATGACGTCCTTATGGGGATCGTAACGGAACGCGATGTCATGAGGGTGCTTGCAGCGGAACACAGCACGCTCCGGGCCGAGGACGTGATGAGCTCCCCGCTGCGGGTGACCGGCCCTGACTGCCCGATTGCATCCGTTACCCGGGACATGACGAAATACAAGCTGCGGAGGCTTCCGGTGGTCAGCGATGATGTCCTCTATGGCATCATCGCGGCAACGGACATCATGCGGTATCTCGGGAGCCGGGAAGTGTTCGCCCGGCTCACCACGGGAAACGTGGCGGAAGTCACCGAACTGCCGGTCCGGACCCTGATCGCAGGAGAGCTCTATACGACAACCCCTGAAAAGAGCATCAACGAGGTTGCCCGCGAGATGCTGGAGAAGAACATCGGGGCGCTCCCGGTGATCGAGGACTCCCGCCCGATCGGGCTCGTCACCGAGTTCGACCTCGTCAGGGCATTTGCAAAGGGGTGAAGACCATGTATGCCCGTGATGTAATGACCTCCCCGGTTCACACCGTCTTTCCGGACGCGACCATAGCCCACGCGAGAAACCTGATGGTAAGGCACCGGATCTCGCGCCTGCCGGTCATGGATGGGGAGACCCTTGCAGGGATCCTCACGAAGAAGGATATCGCGTACCGGCTGCGGCAGGGCGAACCTGCCTGGCGGCGCCGGCCGCTTGACCGGATACCGGTGGGTCTGCTTGCAACGCAAAACCCTGTTACGGTTGCCCCCGACGTGCCGGTCCGGACGATTGCCCGGCTCTTTGTTGAAAGAGCGATCAGCAGCGTCCCGGTTGTTGAGGAGGGGCGCGTTGCCGGGATCGTGACCAAGACCGATCTGATGAAATCCGTCCTTGTCCGGGAACTCAGGAGTACCGCCCGGGACGTGATGGAGGATGTACCGGTAGTCACCCGGTACCATTCGCTGAACCATGTGGTAAGCGTGATGAAGGAGCGCAATGACAAGGTGCTCGTGTGCGATGAGGACGGAGAACCTGTCGGCATCATCACCGAGACAAACCTTGCGTTCTATGAAGACGAACCCAGGATTTCCGGTGTGGTGGGAAGAGATGTAACCATAGCGAGACATGATACGGCACAGGGGAGACGCGACCGGGGCCAGCTCTCGGTCGCAGCGGTCACTGCCGGGGACGTGATGACGAGTCCCGTCATCACCGTGCCTGCAGGAACGGGTCTCCAGGAAGTGATCGCAATGATGGGAAGACACCATGTCAACAGCCTTGTTGTCATGGATAACGGCACAATTTCCGGGATTGTAAAACGCGATGATATCATAAAGGAAGTGGCGAAATGACAAAAGAAGTTGTTATAAAAGATATAATGGCAAAGCCAACGACGATCGCAAAATCAGCAAAGATCACTGAAGCCCTCGATAAGATGCTTGCTGAAGGTATCGACCCCCTCATTGCGATGAATAACAATACGGTTGTAGGTACGGTCTCCCGCCAGGCAATAGCCGAGAAACTGGGGAGTAAGCAGAACTCAGGCATAGCCCCGGCTGCCATCCACGTGGCAAGTGTGGTTGACGCGGAGTTCACGAGTGTATACCCGGATGAGAGCGTCAACGTCCTCATCCCCCTGCTCCAGCACTACAAGATGGTGGTTGTTTACGATGCGGATCACAAACTCATCGGGCAGGTGGCAGCAGGCGACCTGTTGAAGAAGTACCCTCTTGAGGACGGGATTGCCGGAGCCATTGAAAAAGTGATAACGATCGATGCGAGCGAACGGATCGTGCACCTGAGGCGCCGGATGCTGGATGACAAGATCGCCCGCTTCGTGGTATCTGACCAGGACAAGTACCTGGGTATCGTGACAGAGACCGATGTGGCAATCGCGCTCCGGAAGTTCCGGGAAGCGGTAACGGATAACCACCAGGACCACCAGATCCGGAACCTGATCGTCCGGGATATCATGAGCTCACCCCTCATCTCCGTAGAGCGGACCGCCCAGGCTGCGGATGTTGTGGCACTGATGCTCAAGAAGAACATCAGCTCCCTGCCGGTGATGGACAACGGCAAGCTCTTCGGGGTTGTCACGCGCAGGTCGCTCGTGAACGCTCTCTGAACGAACCAGGATCCACCTCTCCTTTTTTGGCCTCGAATCCCGGTTCTTCCGGTGGAAGCGCGATTACTCCCTCAGCGCTGCTTCACCGCCACGTGTATGTAGCAGTCCTGCCTATATCCTGTCTGGTTATCATGAATACAGGGAATGTCCGGTTCCGGCAGATGAGCCGGGATGAAGTAGGGATTGCTGTGGACTGGGCTGCGCGGGAAGGCTGGAATCCCGGCCTTTCGGATGCTGCCTGTTTCTATCCTGTCGACCCAAAGGGTTTCTTTTGTGCCGAGGTTGACGGGAAGGTCGTGGGAACGGCGGCGGTGGTCAACTACGATGACCGTTTCTCCTTTGGGGGCTTCTATATGGTCGATCCTGCGTACCGGGATCACGGGATCGGTATGCAGCTGGCCGGGCACGCAATGGCCCATGCCGGGACCCGCGTCATCGGTTTTGACGGGGTAGTTGCTATGGTGGAGAAGTACGAGAAGAAGGGCGGTCTCTTCCTGCACTACAATAATGCCCGGTATGAGGGTCTCGGTGGGGGAACTATGCCTAGCGGCCTTGTCCCGGTCCGGGATGTTTCGTTCAGCGATCTGGCAGACTATGATGCCGCCCACTTCCCCTCCCGACGGGAGGAGTTCCTCCGCTGCTGGATTCATCAGGAAGGACACATCGGGCTTGCAAAGCTGGATAATGGGGGGAAGATCCTTGGGTATGGTGTCCGGAGGGTCTGCCGGACCGGCCATAAAATAGGCCCGCTCTTTGCGCGGGACCGGGCCACCGCGGAGCTCCTTCTGGATGGCCTTGTAGCTGACATCCCCGGTGAACCGTTCTTCCTCGATATCCCTGTCCCGAACACGGGTGCGGTCGGGCTCGTGCAGGACCGGAAGATGGTCCCGGTCTTTTACACGGCCAGGCTCTACACCCGGCCGGAACCGGTCCCGCTCCCGCTGGACGAGATCTTCGGTGTTACTACCTTCGAGCTTGGGTAGGCATTCCTCCTTTTTCTCATCCTTATTTCAGGGTAAGTGTTCCACCATTCGCGAGCGTATAGGTCTTACTGCCGGAAGCGCTGTTTTCTGCAAGGCTCCGGTGGATAACCCAGAGTCCTGACTTGGCACAGCCGGCGAATCCCTCTTTAGCACCAACACCGTCACTCCATCAAACCCGCAAAAGCCGAACTCCCCGGCCAAGATCTCGTAACACAACCGGTATACAGAAGCGCGAGTGTGGGGGGGGTGGGGGGTTACCCCCCCACCCGATATTTTTCCGGAGGAGGCCTACCCCCCGCCATGTGGAATGTGAGCGGGGGGTCCACCCCCTCCCTTTGATCGGATATTTCCCGCAGCCCACTCATTTTTGGAAATGCTAACTGAAGCCGTTATCCGTCGTTCATTCCAGGCGAAGTTATGGTATTTTTAGTGCAGAACCGAGTGTGCTACTCACAAATGAGGAGGGGGGGTAGGGGATGATCCCCCCACCCGATATTTTTCCGGAGGGGGTCTATCCCCCCTGCCACTCAGCGTGTGAGTGGGGGAGTACCCCCCCAGTGATCGGATTTTTCCGGCCGCCCTCTCATCTTCGGAAATCCCAAATGTGTAATCCAACCGTAGTTGATTCCATGGGAAATCCTGATTTTTGCAGTGCCGAACCGGGTGTATTACCCGAGAATGAGGTGGGCCCTCCCCTCTTTTTGAAATGGAGGGAATTTGCCAGGAATCACATAGTCTGTAATTAGAACATGTGATTTACGAGTTCTCTTTCTTAGAGTACAATATATCGGGTTGAGCATCGTCCCGGATGTCCCGCGAGGGGACCGGCCTGGCAAATGAAAATACTTCTTAGTATCTTAGAGAAACTCCTTTCACTCATCCCGTCATATGTAATAGTGTGAATCAGGATCCATCAGATTCCTGTCAGAAATTCACGAGCAGGGACCGGGTGCCCACAACGCTTATTACCCGACCATGCCCATATAGTAAAGCACCATTCATGGAGCAGCGACTATTCAGCTGCGAGTGTCTGTAGTAAGATGCGAGATTCCTCTGTTGAGGTAGCCAAGCCTGGTATGGCGCAGGTTTGCTAAACCTGTGTCCCCCTGGGACTCGAGGGTTCAAATCCCTCCCTCAGCGCTTCAAGAGAAAATCTCACACAACGAGGGGATTGGATGGCTCAGGAAGAAGATATCAAGTATTTCGTTAGGGTTGGCACCACCGATCTCGATGGTACCAAGTCCGTGAGAGTGGCCCTGACCGGCATTACCGGTGTCGGTAGGCATACCTCCACGATCATTTCCCGTATGGCGAACGTAGACGAGTATGTCTTGCTCGGTCGCCTTGACGAAGAGTCGGTTAACCGGCTCCGTGTCGCTGTTGAACAATATATCACCAAGATCCCATCGTGGATGGCAAACCGTCCCAAGGACGTCTACACCGGCGAAACCAGACACCTGTTTGGCGGCGATGTGGCCCTCACCAAGGATGAAGATGTCAACCTCATGAGAAAGATCCGCTGCTACAAGGGCATCCGGCATGAGACCGGCCAGAAAGTCCGCGGACAGCGCACCAAGTCTACCGGCAGAACCGGCACGACCGTCGGTGTCAAGAGGAAGTCAGCCGGAGGGAGCTAACCATGGGATACCCAGGCAAAAACCACAAGTCTTACCAGACGCCCAAGCGCCCGTTCGAGAAGACCCGTATCGAGTCCGAGACCCGTCTCGTCATCGAATACGGTCTCCGGAACAAGCGCGAAGTCTGGAAAGCCCAGGCATACCTGCGTAAATACCGCAAGGGTGCCCGCAACCTGCTCGTCCTCGCATCGAGCGCCGCTGACAAGGACCTGTATGAGTCCAAGAAAGATGAGCTCATCAGCCACCTCCAGCGTGCAGGCCTTCTCGGGGCAGACGCAGACATCGAAGATGTCCTGTCGCTCAAGGTCCAGGCCCAGCTCGAACGCCGGCTCCAGACCCTTGTCTACCGCAAGGGACTTGCCCGTTCGCCGAAACAGGCCCGGCAGCTCATCACCCACGGCCACATCGCGATTGCCGGCAGGCGCACCAATATCCCCGGGTACCGCGTAACCCGCAAGGAAGAGACCGAGATCACGTACTTCGGTACATCTCCGTTTGTCTCTGACTCGCATGCCGAGAAAGAGCGGATTGCAAAACCCGCAAGCACGCCAAAGACCTCCGCATTTGCCCGCCCCCAGGGGTATGGCAGAGCCGGGGGGAGGTAACGTACCATGGCAGCAAGTGATAAGGAAAAATGGGGTATTGCTCACATCTTTGCCTCCTTCAACAACACCATCATCACCGTCACGGACCTCTCCGGTGCAGAGACCGTGACCAAGTCGAGCGGTGGCATGGTTGTCAAGCAGGACAGGAACGAGAGCTCCCCCTACGCAGCCATGCAGATGGCAAGCAACGTAGCCCAGAATGCCCGTGAGAAGGGTATTGTCGGCGTTCACGTCAAGGTACGTGCACCCGGCCAGGGCAAGCAGCGCAGCCCCGGGCCCGGTGCCCAGGCAGCCATCCGTGCGCTCGCCCGTGCCGGCATGCGCATCGGACGAATCGAAGATGTCACGCCAATTCCGCACGACTCCTGCCGGGCAAAAGGCGGCAGACGTGGAAGGAGAGTGTGATGGAGATCACATTCGCCAGTCTGGACGACTCCCTCGCACGATTCACCCTCTCGGGAGCGAGCCCTGCATTTGCCAACGCCGTCAGGCGGGCAATGATCGGTGAAGTCCCAACTCTCGCCATCGAAGATGTGCGCATCTATGACAATACAAGCGCACTCTTCGACGAGATGCTGGCTCACCGGCTCGGACTCATTCCCTTAACGACCGACCTCTCAACCTACTCAACCCAGGCGGCATGTTCATGCGGCGGGGCGGGATGCCCGGCCTGCACGGCTACCTACACCCTCAGTGTAGAAGGCCCAAAGACAGTCATGTCAAGCGACCTGATCCCGCAGGATCCCAAGGCCGCACCGGTGTTCGACAACATCCCTATCGTGAAACTCACGAAAGGGCAGAAACTCGTCATCGAGGCCCGTGCAACCCTCAATACAGGGAGGGTTCACTCCAAGTGGCAGCCCACGCTCGTATGCGGATACAAGAACCATCCGGTTGTATCCATCAGCGACGCCTGCGACGCCTGCGGAATGTGTGTTGATGAATGCCCCCGCGACGTTCTCGAAGTGAAGGGCAAGAAAGTCGGAGTAATCTCTGGAAAACTCCCCGACTGCTCCATGTGCAAGCTCTGTGAACGGGCCTGCCTTGCAAGCGGTATCGGGGACGAACCGGCAATCAGGATCACCGCTGAAAAAGACCGCTTTATCTTCGTGGTCGAGAGCGACGGGTCCCTGCCGGCCAAAGAGATCATGAACCGTGCGCTTCTGTATATTAAGGAGCAGGCAGACGAGCTGGCAAAACAGCTAGGCGAATTATCAGGGGATGAAAAGAAATGACGAGAATTGTAGAGAAGACGAACCCCCGTCTTACCAACCTCATTTTGCTCTTGAAGAACAAGTCACGGGAGAATGAGGCCAAGATCTGGCGCGAGATTGCAAGCAGGCTTGAGACCCCGAACCGGAACTATGCCGAGGTCAACCTGTCCAAGATCAACCGGTACGCCCAGAATGGCGAGACTATCATTGTCCCGGGCAAGGTATTGGGCAGCGGCATGCTGGAACAGTCCGTAAAAGTTGCGGCACTGAACTTCTCAGCCTCGGCAACGAGCAAGATCAAGGACGCAAAAGGGCAGTGCATGACGATCGAGCAGCTCATAGCGGACAACCCGAAAGGCAGCGGTGTCCGGATCCTGAGGTGAACAAGACATGGTTACAGTAATCAACGGTGACGGACTGCTTCTCGGGCGCCTTGCAAGCCTTGTCGCACAGCGCGGCCTTGCCGGCGAAGAGATTGCCATTGTCAATGCAGAAAAGGCAATCATCTCCGGCAGCCGTGCCCGCGTGCTCGGCAACTACAAGCACAAGAGGGAGCGCGGCGCATCCGGCGACCGCTGGGGGCCATTCGTACCCCGCCGGCCGGACCACCTCATGAAGCGGACCATCCGCGGCATGCTCCCCTACAAACGCCCCCGCGGCGTGCAGGCTATGAAGAATATCAAGTGCTACGTCGGCGTGCCGACAGAGTTCGTGGGAAAAGAGATGGAAGTGCTCGAAGAGGCACACATGAACCGTCTGAACAACCCGAACCATGTCACGCTTGCAGCAGTGTGCACGTTCCTCGGAGCAAAGTTCTAAGGAGGCCGGAAACATGGTAAAGATCATCAACACAAGCGGAAAACGCAAGACGGCAATCGCGCGTGCAACCCTCAAGGCAGGCAAAGGCGTTATCCGGGTCAACTCGGTACCCCTCGAAGTGTATGGTTCCGACACCACCCGGATGAAGATCTCCGAGCCGATTCTCCTTGTTCCGACCGCAGTCGACGGTATCGATGTCATCATCGATGTCGCCGGTGGCGGTGTCATGGGGCAGGCAGAGGCAGTCCGGACCGCGCTCGCCCGCGGCATCATCAAGTGGCACAACGACCCTGCGATGAAGGACATCTACCTGGCCTATGACCGGACGCTGCTCGTCAACGACTCGCGTCAGAAAGAAGCCAAGAAGCCGCACGGCTCCGGTGCACGTGCAAAGTTCCAAAAGTCTTATCGTTAAACCAGAAGATATGATGAGAGGTTAATAATCTTGATACCCGTTCGATGTTTCACCTGTGGAAAACCGATCTCCACAGCATGGGAAGAGTTCAGGCAGAGGCGGGAGAAAGGCGAGGATCCCAGAAAGATCCTCGACGATCTTAATATTTCCCGGTACTGCTGCAGGCGTATGCTCCTGACACACAAAGAGATCATAGATGAGCTCAACCCGTACCAGTAACCAAGACTGACAGTATGAGCGAGGGGTCGTAGGGTAGCCTGGACCATCCTATTGCGTTCGGGACGCAGTGACCTGAGTTCGAATCTCAGCGACCCCATTTAAACAGATTACAGACACATTTTGAGGACGAACATGCAGACGCAGACATATACCCGGTATGAACGGGCCAGGATCATTGGAGCAAGGGCTCTGCAGATATCAATGGGTGCTCCGTTACTTATCACCACGACACGGATCGATCCGCTGGAGATTGCGATCGAGGAATTCAACAACAACACCATCCCCATTACCGTAAAGAGGAAGTGAAGCAAGAGCATGACGACCATTGAGGTTATCGAGCTTAGGACCATTCTGGACAGCCGGGGCAACCCCACCGTTGAGGCCGACGTGTATACTTCGAGCGGTTTCGGGCGGTCGGCAGCCCCGAGCGGTGCCAGTACCGGGTCCCTTGAGGCGAAGGTCAGGCCGCCACGGGAGGCTATCGAGAACGCCTTTACGAACGTCATCCCCGCCCTTATCGGGATGGACGCAGCTGACCAGGAAGGGTTCGACGAGCAGCTCCGGGATATTGACGGGACTGCCAACTTTGCAGAGATTGGTGCCAACATTTCTGTTGCACTCTCCCTGGCAAACGCAAAAGCTGCGGCCTCGTCCATGGACATCCCGCTCTTCCGCTACCTTGGCGGGGCCTTTGCAAAGGAGCTCCCGCTCCCGCTCGGGAACGTGATTGGCGGCGGTGCCCATGCGGCAAACGCAACCGAGATCCAGGAGTTCCTTGTTGTTCCGGGCGGAGCAACAGATACCGAAGAAGCAGTCTTCGCAAACGCAGCCGTCCACCATCACGTCAGGGACCTGTTGAAGAAACACGGGAAATCCTGCGGCAAGGGTGATGAGGGTGCGTGGGCACCGCAGATTGACGATGCCCTCGCATTTGAGCTCATTGCCGAGGCGACCGGACTTGTCGCCGACGAGATGAACGTGGAAGTCGACATGGGTCTTGACGTTGCAGCAAGCCAGATGTGGGACGGGACGAACTACAAGTACCGTTCCAAAGTACGTTCCACCGAAGACCAGATTGCGTATATCGCAGAACTTGTCGATAAATACGGCCTGGTCTACGTGGAAGATCCCCTCCATGAGGACGATTTCGACGCATTCGCCGAACTCAACAGCCAGATCGGTGACCGCTGCCTCGTCTGCGGTGACGATATCTTCGTCACGCAGGTCGACCGCATCCAGCAGGGCATCGAGATGGACGCAGCTAACTGCGTCCTCATCAAACCCAACCAGGTCGGAACGCTCACTGATACGTTCGAAGCGGTCCGGCTTGCCCACACCCATGGTCTGGACACGGTGATGAGCCACCGGTCCGGTGAAACAACCGATACAACCATTGCTCACCTTGCTACCGCATTCTCGTGCGTTTTCCTGAAATGCGGTATCGTGGGCGGAGAACGCATTGCTAAACTGAACGAACTCATTCGTATAGAGGAACAGATATGACCGCAGCAAATGAAATGGAAATTGAATTAAAAGAGCCGCTCATCCCCGTCGAGGAATACCTTGCAGCCGGTGTCCACATCGGAACCCAGCAGAAGAGCGAGGACATGAAGAAGTTCATCTACCGCGTCCGCGGCGATGGGCTCTACATCCTCGATATCCGCGAGACCGATGCCCGGATCAAGACCGTTGCAAAGTTCTTGAACCAGTTCGAGGCCCCGAACATCCTCGTTGTTACTTCCCGCCAGTACGGGCAGTACCCGGCCAAGAAATTCGCTGACACCATCGGTGCAATGTCTGCAACCGGCCGGTTCATCCCGGGACTCCTGACCAACCCTGTCCTTGAAGGCTATATCGAGCCCCAGGTCATTGTAGTCACTGACCCGATTGGCGACGCCCAGGTCATCAACGAGGCCGTCCAGTGCGGCGTGCCGGTTGTTGCGCTCTGCGACACCAACAACATGACCAAGTTCGTGGACCTGGTCATCCCGACCAACAACAAGGGGCGCAAGGCTCTCTCGATGATCTACTTCCTCTTGACGCGCGAGATGCTCCGGCTCCGCGGCATCTCAACGGCACTCACCCACGAGGATTTCGAGACCGAATTCTAATTCGGTTCTCTCCTTTTTGGTGATCGATCGTTAGATATAATGGGACGACCAGAGGGTTGATCCGATGAAGATGCGTACATGCGCAGTAGCCGGCATGTTTTACCCGCGGGATCCGTCGCACCTTGAGCAGCTGCTCGAGACGTTTTTCCGCCAAAGCCGACCGGAAGGTAATCCGGTTGGGATCGTATCTCCCCATGCGGGGTATGTCTATTCTGGTCAGGTTGCAGCCCACGCGTTTGGGTCTGTCGACCCGGGTTTTTCCGGTACGTTTGTGATAATCGGCCCCTCCCACCGGGGATACTTAAGCTGTGTCTCCGAGATCCCGTGGGAAACCCCGCTCGGCGTGGTTGATACGGACACGGAATTTGTCCGTGCCCTCGATATTGAGACCGACGAGTTTTCCCACAAGGACGAGCACTCCCTTGAAGTGCAGGTGCCGTTCATAAAGTACCGCTTCCCCCGGGCCCGCATAGCTCCTGTCATGATGGGGCAGCAGGACTATTCCAGTGCGAGAAGGTTAGGTGAGAAGATCATTGCAGCAATACGGGCAACAAAACGGGATGTCAGGATCGTGGCATCCAGTGATTTCTCGCATTACGTTCCTGAAATGCAGGCTAAGACGGATGACCTGTATGCCATTGAACCGCTATTAACCCTTGATACCCGGGAGTTTTACCGGCGGATTGAGGAGCGGCGGGTCACAGCCTGCGGGTACGGCCCGATAGCGGCAATGGTGACTGCCTGTGGCAGTCTCGGGGCAACAACGGCAAAACTCATCCGGTATGCAACGAGCGGGGATATAACCGGAGACCATAAGCAAGTCGTAGGGTACGCGGCCATTGCGGTGATGTAGGTTGGCAACGTGGAGTGCGCCGGGCAAGGTATTTTTGTTCGGTGAGCATGCAGTAGTATACGGAAAGCCCGGTATAGCAATGGCTATAAAACCCCGGGTGTACGTGACCGTCCGGAACACCAAACGTCCCCAGCGGGCAAAATCCCCCTATATCGACGGGTGTTTCGAAACCCTGGGGGTCATGGGCAGCGTGTACATCAACTCGCAGATCCCGAGCTCCTCCGGGCTTGGCTCGTCAGCTGCGGTGACGGTTGCCACGCTCTCGGCTATCAACGATGAGTTCTCCCTCCATAAGACCCGGGAAGATATAGCGAACATGGCGTTTGAGATCGAGAAGACCGTGCAGAAAGGGCGGGCGAGCCCGACCGATACAACGGTCTCCACCTACGGGGGAATCGTTTTCATCAGCGGCGGGTCACGGCGACGCCTTCCCCCCCAGAACATGCACCTCGTTATCGGGGATTCGCTCGTTTCCCACAGCACATCGAAGATGGTTGAGCAGGTTGCAGAGCTCAAGAAGAAGCATCCCGAGATCATCGATCCTGTCCTGGACGCCATCGAAGGGGTGAGCCTGAGCGCCATCCACCACCTGGGCAACCCCCGGGAACTGGGTCGGTACATGAACATGAACAATTCCCTCCTGGAAGTGCTCGGTGTCGGCCACCCGCAGCTCTCGCGGCTCATCCTTGCTGCCCGCTCCGCCGGTGCGTTCGGGGCAAAGATCACGGGAGCCGGTGGAGGGGGATGTATGGTTGCCCTCTGCCCCAAGCAGCTCAAGCACCGGGTTGCCGGGGCTATCGAGGCGAGTGAGGCCCGGGCCCTCGTCACCGGTATTGATACCGAAGGTGTCCGCAAGGAGAAAAATGTCTGAACGCATGATCCTCAAGCTCGGCGGGAGTGTCATCACCGACAAGAGTGCCGACTGCACCGTGAACCGGGAGAGCCTTGCAACGATTGCGGCAGCCATTGCACAGTCGCGCACCAGCGGGATCGTGGTCATCCACGGTGCAGGTTCCTGCGGCCACCCTGAGGCAAAGCGTTACCATCTCGATAAGGGCGCATCTTCAGGTCAGACAGACGGGATCTGGGTAACCCACCGCGTTGTCAGCGGTCTCAACGATGAAGTTGTCCGGGCGCTCCGGGATGCGGGCGTAGCCGCTGTAGGCGTCCACCCGTTCCACACCGCGGTTGCCGACAACGGGAGGCTCGTTTCCTTTGAGCACCGCCACCTTGAGAAGATGCTCGCACTTGGGATGGTTCCTGTGATCCACGGCGACGTGGTGATGGATCTGACCCGGGGAGCCTGTATCGTCTCCGGTGACCAGCTCGTGCGCTATTTAGCGCTCGCCCTGCACATACCCTGCGTGGGGCTTGCCACCGATGTACCGGGAGTGCTGGATGGAACCTGCGTAGTACCGAAGATAACACGGGGTACTATGCCGGAGATCCAGATCGGTAACTCTAAACATACCGATGTCACCGGTGGAATGAGCGGAAAGTTAAACGAGCTGCTCGAACTTGCGGATGCGGGTATCGGGTCTGATATATTTCATGTCTCGCGGACGCGTGATTTCCTCAACGGGAATGACCATGGCGGGACTCATGTGAGAGGCGAAAAAAATGAGTGACAAGAAACGGTTTACATCTTCGCGCAAACTCGACCACCTGCGCATCTGCGCGGAAGAGGCCGTAGAGAGCGGAGAAACCGGCTTTTCGGACATCCGGTTCGTGCACAACGCCCTGCCGGAATGCGACATGGGCTCGATTGATACCTCGGCCCGGTTCCTGAACCACACGTTCCGGTCGCCTCTCTTCATTTCAGCCATGACCGGAGGCCACCCGGGAACAAAAGACGTGAACGCCCGGCTTGCCCGGGCAGCGGAGCGCTATGGCCTCGGTATCGGGGTCGGTTCCGAGCGGGCAGCGCTCGAGAACCCGGCCCTTGCCGACACCTTCTCGGTTGTCCGGGACGAGGCGCCCCACGCGTTCATCGTTGGCAACCTGGGGGTTGTCCAGCTCCGCGACCACGGGATCGAGTGGGCAGAGAAGGCAGTCGAGATGATCGGGGCCGATGCGCTTGCGATCCACCTCAACTTCCTGCAGGAAGCGATCCAGCCCGAGGGCGATCACAATGCCGTCGGGTGCTTTGCCGCGCTTGCAGACCTCTGCAGGGAGTTCAAAACCCCGGTCATTGTCAAGGAGACCGGGTGCGGGATATCCGCAGCTACCGCAAAGAAATGCTGGGGCGCCGGTGCCCGTGCCATCGATATCGGTGGCTGGGGCGGGACGTCCTGGGCAGCAGTTGAGAGCGTGCGGGCAGCAGAGAACCGTTCCGCCGACCGTCGGCTCAAGACGCTGGGGGAGACGTTCTCCGAATGGGGTATTCCTACCGCAGTCAGCCTTGCCGAAGTTCTCGCAACCGGTGGCCCGGTGATAGCCTCGGGCGGTATCCGGAGCGGCGGGGACGTGGCCAAAGGTCTTTCCCTCGGGGCAGACCTCTGCGGGATGGCGCTTCCCCTCCTTAAGCCTGCCATGGAGAACGACGAATCGCTCTTTGCTGCCATAGATACGATCCAGCAGGAACTCGTAACAACCATGTTCCTGACCGGCTCTGCACGGATTGCTGACCTGAAATCCGCACCTCTGTATATTCTGGGACGGACACGGCAGATGGTAGGGAAGGACAATCCCATACGGGTACCGCGGTACCAGTAACGGCCCTTTAAGAATTTTTCATACCGGGTTAACAACCACACAATCAAGGAGATACGAAATGGATATAGAAATTATTGCAGTGGGCGGATACGACGAGGTCGGGCGGAATATGACCGCCGTCCGCTGCGGAAAGGAAATTGTCATATTTGACATGGGGCTCCGCCTCGACCAGGTGATGATCCACGAGGACGCGGATATAGAGAATATGCACTCCCTTGATCTCATCAAGATCAAGGCGATACCCGATGATACGGTGCTGAACTCGCTCGAAGGATCGGTCAAAGCGATTGTCTGCTCGCACGGCCACCTCGACCATATCGGGGCGATTCCGAAGCTTGCGCACCGCTACAATGCGCCGATCATCTCAACCCCGTACACCACCGAACTGATCCGGCAGCAGATCTCCGGTGAACAGAAGTTCGGGGTGAACAACAAGCTCTTTGCCCTCAAGTCCGGGCAGCGGTACACGCTCTCCCAGAACCTTGTCCTCGAGTTTGTCCGCACCCAGCACTCTATCATCGATACGGTGACGCCGGTGCTGCACACGCCGCACGGGGCCATCGTGTATGCGCTTGATTTCAAGCTCGACCGGACCCCGATCATTGGCGAACCCCCGGATTTTGCCCGGCTCCGCCAGATCGGAAAGGAAGGTGTGCTCGCCCTGATCGTTGAATGTACCAACATCGGCAGGAAGGGTCGTTGCCCGAGCGAGAGGATCGCCCGTGACCTTGTCCGCGACACCCTCACGAGCTACGAGGATGACAAGAATGCCCTCATTGTCTCCACGTTCTCGTCCCATATCTCGCGGGTCAAGACCATTGCCGAATGCGCCCACGAGATCGGGAGAAAACCGGTACTCCTGGGCCGGTCCATGGAGAAGTACGCGGTTACTGCCGAGCAGATGAAACTCGTCTCGTTCCCTGAGACCACGAGCGTTTTCGGGAACCGGCGGACGGTTGACCGGACCCTGCGCCGGATGATGAAGGCCGGAAAAGACCAGTTCCTGCCGATTGTCACCGGCCACCAGGGCGAACCGGGCTCCATCCTCACCCGCATGGCACTCGGCGATACCCCGTACCAGCTCACACCGGGGGACAAGGTTGTCTTCTCGGCAAATGTCATCCCGAACCCGATGAACTACGGCCAGCGCTACATGGTTGAGGCGCGGCTGAAGCTGGTCGGGGCCCGGATCTTCGAGGACCTCCATGTCAGCGGCCACGCATACCGGGAGGACCACTATGAGTTCCTTCAGCTCCTGCAGCCGCAGCACGTTATCCCGGCGCACGGGAGCCTAACCATGACCGCAGAATACACGCAGTTTGCCGGTGACCTGGGCTACACCGCCCCTTCGACGGTTCACCAGCTGAGGAACGGCCAGCGGATCAAGATAAATTAAGCGAGGAAAACCAATGTCGGATCTTCCCCAGTACCTGGAATCAGTTGCAAAGACGATCGATCGCATGATCGACCGGCACTTCGTTGACAAAGCCGGTGAACTGAACAAGGCCTCTGCCCACCTGCTTGCTGCCGGTGGCAAACGTCTCCGCCCCGCGGTCGTGATGCTTGCCGCAGATGCGGTGAAGCCCGGGAGTTCGGATGAACTCCTGCCGGCGGCCCTGGCTCTTGAAGTGACGCACACCTTCACGCTCATCCATGACGATATCATGGACGGTGACAACCTGCGCCGCGGCGTGCCGACTGTACATGTCAAGTGGGACATGCCCACCGGTATCCTTGCCGGTGACGTCCTCTATGCCCGGGCATTCGAGCATATCTGCACGGTCAGCGCAAAGGATGACGCAAAAGTCCGCGCCATATCCCTGCTTGCCAAGGCCTGCGCCGATATCTGCGAAGGGCAGCATATGGATATGTCGTTCGAGCACCGCAATGATGTTGACCAGTACGAGTACATGGAGATGGTCAGGAAGAAGACCGGTGTCCTGTATGCTGCGGCAGCCGGGATAGGCGCCGTCCTTGCCGGAGGTACTGCCGTGCAGGTAAAGGCGCTCTACCAGTTCGGGCTCAACACCGGTATCGCGTTCCAGATCCAGGACGATCTCATCGATCTCTTAACCCCCTCGGAGAAGAGCGGGAAGGACCAGGCTTCCGATCTCCGCGAGGGCAAACAGACCCTCATCATGATCAAGGCCCGGGAAAAAGGTCTCGACCTCTCGAAATACCGGCGCGAACTTTCCCCGGCCGATATTAATGCAGCCATTAAGGAACTGACCGATTCCGGCGTGATTGATGAAGTGAAAAAGATCGCCAGTGACCTTGTTGCTGACAGCAACAGGCACCTCTCGGTCCTCGCCCCCTCAAAAGAACGCCAGCTGCTCATGGACGTCGGCGAATACTTTGTTACCCGGAGCTATTAGGATGGCAGGGGAAGACCCAAAAGAGCTCCTCTTTTTATGTGCGCTCCAGAATGCCGTGAAGCATGGCGGGGTGCCGCAGGCCGGGGCCGTGATCGGTATGGTCATGGGCGCCCACCCGGAACTCCGGAGCCGGGCAAAGGAAGTTTCGGGGCTTGCAAAAGAAGCAATTGCCGATGTTGCTGCGCTTTCCCCGGAAGACCGGGTGACGACCCTCCAGAAAAAGGCCCCGGAGATGTTCGCGGCGCTCTCGGAGAAGCACGAGCACAAGAAAGTCCTTCCCGATCTCGAAGGCTCGGAACATGGCGTTGTCATGCGGTTTGCCCCGAACCCTTCGGGCCCGCTCCATATCGGCCATGCCCGGGCGTCGGCTCTCAACGATGCGTATGTGAAGCAGTGTGGCGGCCGGTACATCCTCCGGATCGAGGACACCGACCCGAAACGGGTTGACCCGGAAGCCTACGAGACCGTAAAAGAGGATATCCGATGGCTTGGCCTGGGGATCACCGAGACGGTGACCCAGAGCGAGCGCCTCCCGATCTATTACGATCTCTGCCGCCAGCTCATCGAGCGGGGCGGGGCGTATGTCTGCACCTGCGACAATGAGCACTTCAAGGAGCTCAAGCAGAAGAAGACTGCCTGCCCCTGCCGCGACCAGACGGTTGAGAAGAATCTCGAACTCTGGCAGAGGATGCTCGATCACACCTTCAAGGAGGGTGAGGTATCGGTCCGGATCAAGACCGATCTCAATAACCCGGACCCGGCCATGCGGGACTTCCCGGCGTTCCGGATTCTTGACTCCCCCCCGCACCCGAAGGTGAAGGCCCACGTCTACCCGCTGATGAACTTCTCTGTGGTTGCGGATGACCACCTGCTCGGCGTTACGCACGTGATCCGGGGCAAGGATCACATCGCCAACACCCGCCGCCAGCGCTATATTTACGACCACTTCGGCTGGAAGGTCCCGGTGTACCGGCACTACGGCCGGATGGGCATCGAGGGCGTTGTTCTCTCCACATCCCAGATGCGGGCCGGGATCAACGAAGGGACCTATACCGGCTGGGACGATATCCATCTCGGCACCCTGCGTGCCCTAGCCCGGCGGGGTATCTCTCCCGAGGCCGTCAAGAATGCGATGCTTGCAATCGGTATCGGCGACACCGACATCTCGTTCTCGTGGGACAACCTCTACGCGGAGAACAAGAAGATCGTTGACCCGACCGCGAACCGCTACTTCTTCGTGCCCGACCCGGTAGAGGCTAAGATCGATGGCGCACCGAACCACACTGCCCATGCCCTGCTCCACCCTGGCGATGCGGCCCGTGGCACCAGGACACTGGAGTTCACCGGAACGGTCCTCCTCCCGAAGAGCGAACTCGTGCCCGGTACCCCGATGCTCCGGCTCAAGGATCTCTTCAACGTGAAGATAACGTGGGATGGCGAGACTCCCTCGTTCTCGTATGGGGGGGACTCGCTTGCAGATGCCCGGGCGGCAAAGGCCCACATCATCCAGTGGCTCCCGGCCCAGGCAACCGTGCCCTGTACTCTCCTCACGCAGGAAGGGGTCATGAAAGGAGCCTGCGAACCTGCGGTACGCTCTGAAGCGGGGAAGGTTGTCCAGTTCGAGCGGGTTGGCTTTGTGAAGATCGATACGGTTGATGCTTCTGGTGTGAAGGCATATTTCACGCACAAGTGAACTGGCTTACGAACCTTTTTTTTAATCAAATCCTGCCGGATTTTTTTATCGCGATCATGATTGCATTTGAAAAATCGATCCGGATCAATCAGATCCTGATTTTTATTTTTCCATCAAACCCTGATTGAAAAAATTTCAGCAGACCCAGATGAAAAAATTTCAACCGGCCTTTGATTGAAAAACCGTTTCTGTGATCGGATTTCCGTCGTGAAGGGTTCAGATGCACGAGAACACAAGTAGTTAACTTTCGATCATCAAACCTTGATGAAATTTTTTTCAGCAGACTTTGTTTTTTTATTTTCAAACAAGGTTTGATTGAAAAAAAATCATCGCGATCACGATCGCGTTTGAAAAATAATTCCGGATCAATCAAACCCTGAATTTTATTTTTCCATCAAACCCTGATTGAAAAAATTTCAGCAGACCCAGATGAAAAAATTTCAACCGGCCTTTGATTGAAAAACCGTTTCTGTGATCGGATTTCCGTCGTGAAGGGTTCAGATTCACGAGAACACAAGTAGTTAACTTTCGATCATCAAACCTTGATGAAATTTTTTTCAGCAGACTTTGTTTTTTTATTTTCAAGCAAGGTTTGATTGAAAAAAAATCATCGCGATCACGATCGCGTTTGAAAAACGATTCCGGATCAATCAAACCCTGAATTTTATTTTTCCATCAAACCCTGATTGAAAAATTTTCAGCAGACCCTGATGAAAAAATTTCAACCACACCGTGATTGAAAAACCAAGCCTGTGATCGGGCCTCCGTCGTGAACGGCTCGTTTGAACTGTTGTACGGGTACTTAACTTTCGATCATCAAACCCTGATAAAATTTTTTTAGCAGCCTTTGATTTTTAATTTTCAAGCAAGGTTTGATTGAAAAAAAATCATCGCGATCACGATCGCGATTGAAAAACAATTCCGGATCAATCAAACCCTGATGAAAAATTTTCCGGCAGACCCTGGTTGAAAAAAAGGTCAGCTGCATCCCTCTTTTTTTAATCCCTGTTTCCCCCCACGTTCTGATTGTTTGTGTGGGTAACTGCCTTTTCTCCTTGTGTTGTGAATGTTGTTATTCTCTTTATGAGTGACTATCCCTTAACAGAGGATGTTCCTCACCCGACCCGGGAAGCGGGGTCCCGATAAGGTGGCCAGGTGACCCCAAAGGGGGAGACTCCCTTATTCAGGAATGACTCACCGGATGATTTTCCGGTGTATCCTGTTCAGGCAGAACCGTTTCCCTCAAGTTTTTTTAACCCTTCCCGTCCAACAGTATCTGCATACATGTCTGATGAGGAGATCACGAGCGGAGGGGGCGAAGCCGAAGAATCCCGGCAGAAGCTGGTATTTACCGGTCTCATCATAGATATCCTCATCCTGATCCCGGAGACAATTGCCGTCCTCCTCTCCGGGTCTGCCACCCTGCTCGCCGATGTCATCAAGGGCGCAAACGAGATCCTGGCCACCACCTTTGCCCTCATTGTCATCCGCCGGGTGACCGCGGGCGGGAAGTTCACTTACGATTACGGGATGGGGAAATTCGAGTCGCTGACCCGGATCATCACGGGCGGCGTGATGTTCATATCCCTCGTTATCCTCCTGTGGTTTACCGCCCACAGGCTCCTCGTACCTGAACATTTCAATATGGACGCCGCATTGATCGGTATCCCCCTGATGATGCTCGCCAGTATCGCAGACTCGTATCACTGGTGGAAGAACTACCACCGGGCAAAGAAGGATCCTTCGCCCATCATGGAAGCCCAGTGGCGGCTCCGGCGGGCCAAGACCTTCTCTGACCTGCTGGTCCTTCTTGCGCTGGTGATGTCGGTGGTCTTCGTTGAGTACACCTGGGCGGAGTATATCGACCCGATAGTCTCGTTCATCATCATCGGCTTTTTGCTGCTCGCGGGATACCGGGAGATCTCTTCCTCCCTTCCGGACCTGTTCGACAAGACGCTTGAGGAAGAACTCCAGATAGTCATCCTCCGGGAACTGGCCACCTCGTTCGACAAGTATCATGAATTCCACGGCGTCCGCTCGCGCAGATCCGGGACCGTGATCTATATCGAGATCTTCCTCGGGTTCGACCGGGACCAGACCATGGGCGAGGTCCAGGATTTCATCGATTCCTTAACAAAATCTCTCGAGACGGTGATACCGGGCAGTACTGTTTCCATTATTCCAACAAGAGAATCCGGCAGATGTTCGCTGGCCTGATGCTGGCGAATAATAGCTCTTTTTTTCGCACCTGATACGCAGGTTTTCCCATCCTGAACCGGGGTTCAAGCAGGTGGTGTCTTCCCTCCCCCACGAAACAAATCCTGAAAACGATTGAAATATATAGGTGGCATTCTCAACAATAGTAAGTACCTTGCAATGCAAGATACTGTGTTAAACACTTAACACGATATGCCCCACCGGCCAACCCGCCGGCTCTCCCGCTTCCGGGAAGAACAAAACCCCTCTGAAACCTGTATGCCGGAAATCATTTCCCATACCAGTCCCTGCGGGGCGGGAGGCGGGCATATTCTTGAAAATTCAGGAAGATCCCATGAATATACAGTTTAAAAAAGGCGTACTTGAGATCTGCGTTCTTTCAGTTCTTGCACACAAGGACTGCTATGGGTACGAACTGGTAGGTGAGATCTCGAAAAGGATCGATATCTCGGAAGGGACGATCTATCCGCTCCTGAAACGCCTCAAGGATGAGGGGTATGTCACCACCTACCTCCAGGAGTCTGCCGAGGGTCCCCCCAGGAAATATTACCGGCTCACGGAACGTGGAAGGAAAGAAGAACAGGATCAGAAAGACGAATGGATGCGGTTTGCGGCTTCCGTAAATGCGCTCCTGGAAGGAAAGGATGACTCAAACTGAACAGGAATATATCCGGATTCTCCGAAACCGGCTTGAAGGAGTACTTCCCCGGGAAGATCTCGAGGATCTCCTCTCCGATTATTCCGAACATTTCCGTATCGGGAAAGCCAGCGGGCGCACGGAGGAGGACCTCTGCAGATCGCTCGGATCCCCCGAGGATGTTGCCCGGGAAGTCAAGGCAACCCACCTGGTTAAAAAAGCAGAAAAAACCCGTTCCTGCCGCAATATATTCCACGCGGTCATAGCAACGCTTGGTCTTGGCCTTTTTAACCTGGTCTTTGTCCTGGTCCCGTTCATCTTTCTCGTTGTCCTGCTTGCGGTCATATTTCTCCTGGGCGTGGCGTTTGCCGTCTTCGGGCCTGCAGCCTTTATCTTCTCGCTCCTCCAGATCCTGGGAATCCCGTCCTTTGCCATCTGGCAGTCGCCGCTTGCGGGGGCGTTCTTTTCGATTGGAATAACCTCGTTTGGTATCCTGCTCATTGTTGCTGCGTTCTACCTTGCGCGGTTCTTCTACCACCTCGGGATCCGGTATCTCACATGGAACATTGGTGTGATCAAGGGCGCGGAGGATATTTCATGAAACCGGAGGTGACCGGGGATGTCTACCTGACCCGGGGTCAGCGTTTCCTTGCGTGGTCGAAGATCAACCCTGCCCGGCTGGTGATGTGGCTCGTTGCCATTACCATAGTCTCGTTTGCCCTTGGGTTTTTGATCCTTGCTCTCTCGGGAGGATTTCCTCCGGCCGCTGGTGAGCCTTTCTCCCTGTTCCGGAACAGCGGAATTCACGCACCCGGTTCCACGGTTATCATGTCCGATGGAGCCGGACGGGGTGATGTGACGGTGACCCTTGGTGCCGGGAAGCTGGACCTCCTGGGAGGGGCACCTGCCGGTGCTTTCATGGAAGCCACGGTCTTCTCGAAAGCCCCCGAATGGCAGCCGGACATTACCCGGAACCTGAATGGTTCCAGCCTCCATGTAGCCATTACGGAAAAAGGGCACACGGCAAAGGAATGGTTTGCCGTGGACTCCCCGAATCACTGGGAGATCCGCCTGGATGACACGATCCCTCTCGACCTCGATGTCAATGTCGGGGCGGGAGACAGCCGGCTGAACCTCGGAACGCTCAACCTGACCACCCTCTCGGTCAACAATGGAGCCGGGGATATCAGGATAGACCTGGGCAGTTACCACGGCAGCCGGTTCGATGCGGAGATCGTAAATGGTGTCGGGGACGTAACCCTCCTCGTACCCAGGTACAGCAACACCCGCATCGAGATCTCCCGCGGGGTCGGCGATCTGACCGGCTCCGGTCTCATACGGGAGAATGACTCCTTTACTACCGCCGGCTACACCCCGGCACTCCCCTTAAATACTATCAGAGTAAAACAAGGCGTTGGCAGCATCCTGGTCGAGGCTGTGTGATCCATGCCCGGAGAAGTTCCATGAATCTGAAAACACTCATTATAGTGATAATCCTGTCTGCACTCTTTGTCGCGACAATTCCCCCTGTCAGTGGGGAGAGTGCCCCGACCGTAACGATCACTGACTACAAAGTAAACCCCTCGGTCCTCATGCCGGACAGCCCGGGTACCATCACCATCACGGTGAAAAATACCGCATCAAGTGCCCAGGTCAGTGAAAAATCAGGATTTATCGGAACTGACAGCTATGCAACCGTCAAGACCACGGATATCAATGTCAATCTCGACAACGTGAGGCTGGAAGGCAACGGGCTCATGGTAGTATCCGGTAATTTCGACCGTGTCGGGGCTCTCGGCCCGGGCCAGTCCATGCAGTTCACATTCTCGATCCAGGCCCCCTCGAAAAACGGGTTATACTATCCTGAAGTCTGGATTGACACCGCCGGCGGAAAGAGCGTCAAATACCCCATCCCGGTGAATGTCAACACCGCGCTTGGGATCCAGAAAAAAGCGATCATTATCCTTGACAGCACGCTGACCGGAAGCCAGAACCCCGGCGACGAAATTCCCGTCCAGGTAACGGTCCTGAATTCCGGCGATATGCTCTCGGAGGACGTTGTCCTGAAGATCGAGAATATCAGCACCACCATGGTTGCCCCGAAAAATACCGATATTTACCATCTCGGTACCCTGTCAGCCGGCAAGAACAAGACCATCGATATGATCCTGCTCTCCGACAAGAAGATGACCGCCGGCCTCGTCAAGGTCCCGGTTACCATCAGTTACAATGCAATCGACGGTACCCAGAAAACCCAGACTTCGAGCATCGACATCCTCTTCAAGGGAAAAGCGGAGATTGGTTTTGTCTCGGTTGACACAAGTCCCCCGAGACTCACTGAGAATACACCGTTCGATCTCACCATCCGGATAGAGAATACCGGCACCGGTGAAGCCAAACAGGTCTCGGCAAAGGTCGACCTTCCCGCTGAAGGAAAGAAGGAATCGTTCATCGGGAAGATCAAACCCGGTAATGACGCGCCCGCCATCTTCCTTCTTGAAGGAGCCCCGGCAGGAACCCACCCCTATAACCTGACGGTGACCTATACCGACGATATGGGTGTCCATGTCCTGAACCAGCAGATGACCCTCCGGGTACCGCCGACTGACACCTCCGGCAGCCTGATCTTCGGCCTCATTGTCCTTGTCATCCTTGGGTTTTTGGCCTACCGCTACTGGTACCTCCCGAAATACAAGGGTGACGGAAAGTTCCCATGGGAAAGAAAGAGCTGAAAGTTGCGTTCCTGCTGGCCCTGCGCTCCCTCCAGCGGGGGAGCCGGTCCAGCGTGATCTTAACCGTGCTCATCATCGGGATGTGCTTCACCAACATGATCTTCCTCCCCGCCCTCTTCAACGGGATCGCGCAGAGCGTCAGCCAGCAGGTCATTGACTATGAGATCGGGAACGTGCTCGTCAGCCCCAAATCCGGCGATCGGTACGTGAACGACGTAGATGCCACGCTCTCGCTCATCAACGGCATGCCCGGCGTTGAACGGGCCACCTCCCATTTCTCCAGGGGAGCGACCCTCAAATACCGCCAGCGTGTACTCGGGGCTACCGTGAGATCCATCTCACCGAATGACGAGAAATCCATCTCCCCCCTGTACACCAAGATGATCGCCGGCAGTTACCTGGGTGACAGCGACGTTGGCGAAGTGATCATCGGCAAACCGGTTGCCGGCGACCCCACGATCCGGAGGGAGGACGAGTTCCAGCCCTCGCTCGGGGGCGTGCGGGTGGGGGACTCGATAACAATCGAGTACGGGAACGGGTACACGAAGGAGTACCGGGTCAAAGGGATCTACTATACCGGCTGGCCGACTGCCGACAGTGCCGTGTACGTGACAAGAACCGACATGGCACTTGCAGAAGGAAAGCCACTCACCTATGCAGATTCCATCATGGTCAAGACCAAGCCCGGGTATTCTGATAAGTTTGTAAAGAACGAACTTTTAGAATACGGCGTATCGCAGAAAGTCCAGACAACGCGCGATCTCCTTGACAAGTCCATGGGCCGGATCATGCAGAGTTTTGCGATCATGAACATGGTCTCCATGATTGTGAGCATCGTCATCACGACGGTCGTGCTCTTTATCATCATCACGATCAAGACCCTAAGCAGCCGCCGCCAGATCGGGATCCTGAAGGCCATCGGCGTGGACAAGGAAGTGATCATGCACAACTACGGGTTCCAGGTGATCATCCTGTCCATCCTGGGTATCATCCTTGGCCTCGCATTAACGATGCTCCTGGCTGCATACATGCAGGCCAACCCGATCGTCACACCCGACTGGTCGGCCTCACTCTACCTGACTCCCATGGATCTGGTCACCAACTCCCTGATCCTCTTTGCAGCGTCCGTTGTTGCAGGGTATGTTCCGGCGTACCAGGTCTCGCGCGAGGATATCCAGAGCTCAATGAGGTCCTGAAATGATCGAGATATCAGAATTACGGAGAATTTACCGGATGGGCGATGTTGAAGTTAAGGCCCTGGACGGCGTGACTATCGATATTATCAAGGGGGAATTTTTAGGGATTATGGGGGCAAGCGGGAGCGGCAAGACCACGCTTCTGCACCTGCTCGGCCTCCTCGACGACCCTACCACCGGGAGGATCGTCATCGAGGGTACGGATCTGTGCAACCTCACGGATTACGAGAAGACCATGTTCCGGCTTTACAAGTTCGGGTATGTCTTCCAGGACTATGCCCTGGTACCTGACCTCACCGTCATGGAGAACGTCTCACTGCCCGCGATGCTCCGGAAAGACAGGGACGACCAGAAGATACTCGATGACAGCCACGATATCCTGAAAAAGATCGGTCTCTTCGATCGCCGGGATCACCTGCCCAGGGAACTCTCGGGTGGACAGCAGCAGCGGGTCTCGATTGCAAGGGCCATGGTGAACAAGCCCGATATCCTGTTTGCCGATGAACCGTGCGCCAACCTGGACTCCGAGAACTCCCGGATGGTGCTGGATCTCTTCAGGGAGATCAACGAGGAGATGAAACAGACCATTGTGATGGTCTCCCACGAACCCTGGCACCAGGAGTATTTCCACCGTATCGTCAAGCTCGGCGACGGAAAGGTCATCAGCGATGAGATAAACGGTCACGGGAAATGAATGCACTGCATGGAATGGGTGAGGAGTAGTTCATGGGAAAGAGAGAGCTGAAAACTGCGTTCCTGCTGGCCCTGCGCTCGCTGCAGCGGGGGAGCAGATCGAGCGCGATCCTGACGGTTCTTATCATAGCTATGTGCTTCACCAACATGATCTTCCTGCCCTCCCTCCTCAACGGGATCGGCCAGAGCATCACAAAACAGATCGTGGATTACGAGGTATCCGATGTCCTTGTCGACCCCAAGACCGGAAACCAGTATGTCGGGGATCTCGACACAACGCTCGATCTCATCAACGGCATGCCCGGTGTGGAGCGCGCCACCCCCCATTTCTCCAAGGGGGCAACGCTCATGTATCACAAACGGGTGCTCGGCACCACCATCCGGGCCATCAAACCCAATGACGAGAAGCTCGTCTCTCCCCTGTATACAAAGATGACTGCCGGCAGTTACCTGGGGAATGACGATGTCGGCGAGATCATTCTCGCAAAGCCTGTTGCCGGTGATGCTACAATAAAGGAAGAGGACGAGTTCCAGCCCTCGCTTGGGGGCGTGCGGGTGGGGGACTCGATAACGATAGAGTACGGGAACGGGTACACCAGGGATTACCGGGTCAAAGGGATCTATTATACCGGCTGGTGGGAGGCCGACGCTGCTGCCTATGTCACCTGGACCGACATGGAGAAGGTGGAAGGAAAGACCCTGGATTATGCGGATTTCATAACGGTCAAGGCCAAGCCCGGGTACTCTCCGAAGTTCGTCAAAAACGAGCTGCTGCAGTACGGCGTTGCTGACCGTGTCCAGACCTCCACCGATGTCCTGGATAAGAACATGGGGAAGATCCTGAAGAGCTATGCCATCCTGAACATGGTCTCATTATTTGTGAGCATCGTTATTACGACGGTCGTGCTCTTCATCGTCATCACCATCAAGACCATCAACAGCCGCAAGCAGATAGGCGTCCTGAAGGCCATCGGGGTGGACAGGGAAGTGATCATGCATGCCTACGGGTTCCAGGTTATCCTCCTTTCTCTCATGGGTATTGCGCTCGGGGTGATCTTAACCCTCCTGCTCAATGTATACATGGAATACAATCCTGTCGTGACCGTTGACTGGTCCGCTTCGCTGTACATAACCACCATGGATCTGGTGATGAACTCGGTCATCCTCTTTGCAGTATCCATCGTAGCGGGGTATGTTCCGGCATACCAGGTCTCGCGGGAGGATATCCAGAGCGGGATGCGGGCCTGAACACTGCCCGTTCCTTTACCTTTTTTCCCTGTCCGCTGAATATACTGTAAGAGCCGTTGCCCCATGGACGATATTCCCATTGAAAAAATAATCCGCTCGCGACGCCGTTCGATTGCGCTCATCATAACCCCGTCAGCCCGGCTGATCGTCAGGGCCCCTCTCCGGGCGCCGTCTGAGGTGATCAATGCAGTGATCCAGGAAAAGGAGGGCTGGATCCGGAAGAAGCTTGCCGAGATGAAAGGGCGGCCTCAGGCAACCGTTCACCGGTACGAGGAAGGCGAGATCTTTTACTTTCTCGGGAGGGCATACCCCCTGCATATTGTTGACGACGGCAGGGCTGCCATCGAACGCACGGACCGGCTGTGCGTCTCTTGCACCCTTGAGCCGGAGATAGCCGGATGGATTCAACGCTGGTATGTCCTGGAAGCCGAAAAGGAGATCCGGTCCCGGTGCATGTGGTTCTCGATGACGACCGGCTACACGCCGGCATCCATCCGGATCTCCAATGCCCGCGGACGCTGGGGATCCTGCACGTCAAAAGGCGGGATCAGTTTCAGCTGGTGTCTTGTGCAGGCGCCGATGGAGATCGTGGATTACGTTGTTGTCCACGAACTGGTCCACCTTGCCCATCACAATCATTCCCGGCAGTTCTGGGACCGGGTGCGTGAGATCATGCCGGACTACGAGCGGAGGCGGAAGTGGCTCCGGGAGAACGAGCGGCTGCTGAGGATATAACTTGTCTTTGTGAACAGGAGTCGGTTTTGCTACTCCTCGAACACCGTTCGATCCGGCCGCCCCAGCATACGACCCATCCAGAGTTCCGGCTCATCACAGGGTAAAAACCCGCACTTCGCGTACACCCCGTGGGCATCGCTGGTTTTGAGCAGCCACTGGTACACGTGCCTGAGATCCGGGTGCGAGATCGCGTACCGTACCATGGCCTGCCCGATTCCTCTGCGCCGGCAGTCCTCTGCAACGATTACATCCAGGAGATAGGCAAAACGCGTCTTGTCGGAGATGACGCGGCAGAACCCGACCTGCCGCCCGTCTTCTGCATACGCCCCTATCACGAGCGCCGAGTTTTTGATGCCTGATGCAATCTCCTCTTTTGTTATGCCCGTGCTCCAGTAGGTCTTTTTGAGCATGGCATGGATGTCGTCCATCCGGAGCCGGCCCGGGTCTGATGAGATATCCGGATTCATGGTTGATCGTTATTTGGATCGTCCGGATAAAAAAGAGGTCTCATTCACGTGTCCGTCTGGCACACTCTTTGACCGCGTGTTCAAAAAGCATGCATTCCCACGACATCCGGGCCCTCTCCCTCCCGGAAGGGTCCCGTTGCCATCTGGGACCATACATCCCCTTATCAGTCCAGCCAGCGAATAGAACAGGATGGATTCCTATTTTATCCGGTCTGAACTTCCTGCCGATATCCCTGCCATTTTTAACGTGCAGGCGCAGGCGTTCGCACAGGATGGCGAAGCACGGCTCGTGAACGCTCTCCGGGATGATGGGGATTTCGATCCCCTCCTCTCCCTTGTTGCGGTTCACGACGACCGGATCATCGGGCATATCCTCTTCCCCCCCATAACTATCGTCTCCGGTGAGACCGAGACCTCGGCTGTGGCCCTTGCTCCCCTTGCCGTGCACCAGGATTACCAGTGCATGGGTATCGGGGGCGCTCTCATCGAAGAGGGGCTCAAGGAGTGCCAGAGGCTCGGGCATCGTATCGTGATTGTCGTAGGTCACCCGGGCTATTATCCCCGGTTCGGGTTTGCCCCGGCCAGCGAGCGGGGAATCACCGCCCCGTTTCCCTGCCCGGATGAGGCTTTTATGGCCCTGCCCCTGGAGCACGGGGCGCTCGATGGGATAAGCGGTATGGTGCGGTACCCTATAGCCTTCGATACCGTCGGCGCCCACACCTCGTAACGGGCCGGCCTTTCGGTGCTCTTTTTTTAATCCCGTTTCCCCACCGTGGCAAGGTAGATCAGGAACTGGGCTTTCCCGTTGATTCCGAGCAGCTCGTTCATGGCATCGTCATCGAATGCCGCTATTGCGCAGACCCCGCAGCCCACCGCTTCTGCTGCGAGATAGAGATTCTGGCAGACATGGCCGGCATCGAGGTGAAGGTCACGGTATCCCCGCTCCCCGTAACGCCAGGTCATGCGGTACGGTACAGCGGTCCAGAGGAAGACCGCCCCGCTCCGGAGCAGGAACTGCTGGTCGAAACAGGCGGCGGTCATCCTGAGTGCGAGCGTGGGATCGGTTTCTATAAGCTGGAGCCGGTGAGAGAGGGCGAGGTACCGGTACAGACCCGGTTCGAGTCCATCGACATCGTTTGCGAGGATGTATGTCTCGAAGGCATGCCGTGCCCCCGCGGACGGGACCGTGCGGAGGGTGGCGAGGTTCCCGTGGATCGTCTTCACGCCCTGTGTGCACCAGAGCAGGAACCCGAGTTCTTCAAGGGCAAGCGATTCATGGGCATAGGAGCGGATGCTGGTCCGCTGCTCCATGGCCTCCCGGAGGTCAACCAGGGGGATACCGGGAGAATCCGGTCGGGGGAGATCGATTATGGGACGGGCAGGATCCGCCGGCAGTTCGAGCGGGGGCTGGGGCACGCCCCGCTGCTGGTCGCTCTTTCCTATATACCGGTATTTTGTTCTCTCCATGAACTCCTGCCCGGCACCCTTCCGGCCAGGACCGGCCTCTTCGTTCCCTGTCATCGTGTCTCACCTCAGTATGTGCATGTAAACCCGAAAGGACGTCAGGTTATCGGTCAGGATTATCAGGCCCTCCTCTCCGCACACGCTTATACCCTTCCCTCGCCAACCTATCCTCTGATACCGTGACCGGCCCTGCCCCTTCCCGGAGCGATGACTTTGCCCGAGCCCTTGCCGGGTTTTGCAGCATGTCCGGATGCTCTACGATAATGGATGAGGTGGCAATCGGGCCGGAACGGGTAACACGCTATACCAACGAATTCTGGACCTCCCGGCAGCGGCAGGCTTCGTCAATCCACGAGATCTCGTACCGCGCCTGTTTCAAACCCCAGCTCCCCCGCTTCTTTATCAGCCTCCTGACCCGGCCGGGGGATGTGGTGTATGACCCGTTCAACGGCCGCGGGACAACGGCTGTCGAGGCTGCCCTCCTTGGGCGTAACGTCATCGCCAACGATGCAAATCCCCTCTCCCGGGTGATGACCGAGGCCCGTTTTTCCCCGCCCGGCCTCTCCGAAGTCGAGGAACGCCTCGCCACGGTTCCTGACGGGAGCACCCGTGCGGAGATCGATCTCTCCATGTTTTATCACCCGGATACCGAGCGGGAGATCGTGGCCCTGCGCCACTACCTGCTTGAACAAAAAGCATCCTGCCGTGACGATTCCATTGATCGCTGGATTGCCATGGTGGCAACCAACCGCCTGACCGGGCACTCGAAGGGATTCTTCTCTGTCTATACCCTTCCCCCCAACCAGGCAGTCTCCCAGGAAAGTCAGAAAAAGATCAACGAGAAGCGGATGCAGACTCCTGAATACCGCGATACCCGCAGGATCCTCCTTACCAAAACGAAAAGCCTCCTTCGTTCTCTGTCCGCAAAGGATACCGATTACCTGAACAATGCCGGCAAATCCGCCCTCCTCCTTACGGGAGATGCACAGAATACCCCGGCCATTCCCGATGAAACGGTCAACCTGACCGTCACGTCGCCCCCCTTCCTCGATATCGTGCAGTACCGCGAGGACAACTGGCTCCGGTGCTGGTTCAACGGCCTGGATGCGGGCGCGATCGGGAAACGGATCACCATGGCCCGCACCGTTGAGCGGTGGTGTGAAGTGATGGGCCGGGTATTTGCCGAACTCTTTCGCATTACTGTTTCGGGAGGATTCGTTGCATTCGAAGTAGGCGAAGTGCGGAACAGGACGATCCGGCTTGAAGAGCACGTAGTCCCGCTCGGGATTGCCGCGGGATTTGCCTGCGAATGCGTTCTCATCAACCAGCAGACGTTCACCAAAACCTCGAATATCTGGGGTGTCGGGAATATGGCGGCCGGGACCAACACCAACCGCATCGTGGTCTTCAGAAAACCCTGAAATCTCCCGGTTCAGGCCTCCAAAACCAGGGAAACCTGCAAATCTTGATATTAATTGAAATTTAATGCAGATTACGAGTAATCTGACGCGGGTCCGTCTCCCGTGTTGGTATAACGGGAACAGACTGAGGTAACAGGAAATGGGCAAAGCGTTGATCCGGGGCATAGTTGCCCTTCTCCTTCTTGCGGGGTGCCTGATGATCCCCGTCATTGCTGCCCCGGGGGACACCGCTCCTGCTGATCACCATATTGCCGTGCGGCAGGCGCACCTTGCATGGGTGGCGCTTGAAAAGGATGTGGAGATGAACGCGGCCCTGACGTATGTGAGCACCCGTTATTATACCGATACTGCGTATATGTCCGATCTCCTTGCGGCTTTCCGGGGTGTGGAAGCCAGGATTCCTGCGGCCAGGACCGATGCCGACATCGACAGCATCATTGCGGATCTCCAGCAGATCACCCGCCTGTTCCGGAACGAGAGCCAGGCCCAGATGGTTGCAGGGCAGGGTTCGTGGGCCGAACAAAACAGCCAGATCCTCAAGGCAACCTCGAATAATCCGTACATTGCAGAGAAGAAGAACCTCTACTGGAGCACGCGGACAACGGGCCAGCTGAGTGACTTCGATACCTGGGCAGAGGAAGCCCAGGCTGAACTCACCACCTTAAAAACTAAAGGATACGACACCACAAAGGCCCAGCGGGCACGTGATGTGACCGTGGCAGGCAGGCCCGATCTCAAGGCTGCGCTCGAATCCCGGAGTGAGGACCGGGTGAATGCAGCAAGCGACCTGATCCTCTCTCTCTCCATGGATTACGTCAGCAGCGTCGAAGAAACCCGGCACCAGGTGCCCGACGATGCCCGCATCCGTTTCCTGCTGGAACAGGCGGACCGGGCTGTCGGGAAAGCGGACTCGCTCAACACCGATACTATGATCGTGATCCTGGATATCGGTGCTGCGGAACCGTCTCTCTCGCAGCTGAAAGAGGATATCAAGGCAACCCGGCTCCTGCTCAACGCCGGCCGGCTTGAGTCCGCAAAGAAGAACCTGCCGGTCATAAAGAAGGATTTTTCTGATCTTGCCCAGGCATATCGGGATATCGCCTCCAGCGCAAACCTGCCCCCCGATCTTTCCGGGGCGCTTGGCGCAATGGCAGTTGCTCTTGACAATACTGCAGGTCAGATGGGGGAGGTCTGATGAAACGGACGATAGGTGGCGGTTTTCTGGTCCTGGCAATTCTCCTGTCCCTGATGCTGGTCATCGCCGGCTGCGCGTCGGTGCCGGCACCCGGAAGCCCTCTGGTGCCGACCCCGGTAAAGACTATCACCCCCGCGAAAGTCACTCCTTCGATCACGATATCCACTGTGAAGACCCTGCGGACTCTTGCCCCGGCGACGACCCCTGTCCCCACCCCCCCACCTGCGGTGATCACAACCCTGCCGGGGAGCCGGTACAGCGTGGAAACCTGCGCTGATGCGGGGGGTTTTGTTGCAAGCCCGGGTGAGCGCTGTCCCGGGTCATGGCTGGATACGACCGTAACGTTCAGCTGCTGCTCCCAACAACCGGCCCCTGATATGCAGACAAACCTCACCGTGGTCTCTGCCCGTCCGCTCGATCTCCGGGTAGATCTATCGGATGACCCGGGCAGCATTGTTCCCTGATCCGATCGGGTATCCTGGAAGTCACCTGCACGTGGACGGGTAGTACGTTTCTTTTGAAAAGCACGCCTTAAGTATCCCAAAAGCCAACGTGTATCCATGGTCACCCGGATCAGGCGGTATGCACAGATCATCGATGTGCTGGGTAATTACGGATTCAGTATCGGTCTTGAGAAGATGTTCCCGGGAAAAGCCGGGTTCCGGCTGCCCACCTCCGGTAAAACTCCTGACTCCTCCACGGTCTATGAACGGATACGGCTGGCACTCGAGGATCTGGGACCAACGTTTGTGAAGTTCGGTCAGATCATGAGTACGAGGACCGAGCTTCTGCCGCCCGAGATGATCGAGCAGCTCAAAAAGCTCCAGGACCATGCGAAACCAATCCCGTTCTCCGAGGTACGGACCATCCTCGAAGATAATATCCCCGATGTTGATGATCATTTCTGCGAAATTGAAGAGACCCCGGTGGCATCGGCATCGATAGGCCAGGTCCACCGGGCGTTTCTCAAGGACGGGACCATGGTCGCCGTCAAGGTCCAGCGTCCGGGGATCCCCGAACTCATCGAGACGGATATCGGGATCCTCCAGTCCATGGCAGAAAGGATCGAGACGGTCTTTCCCGAGACCCGGGTCTACAACCCGACCGGGATGGTGGACGATTTTGCCCACCAGATCGTTAAGGAACTGGACTTCACAAGGGAAGCCCGCAACATGGACCGGATGGCCCGCAACTTCCATGATGTGCCCGGCATTCATTTCCCGAAAATTTACTGGGAGTTCACCACCCCGCACGTCATCGTGATGGAGTTTATCGAGGGTGTCCGGATCGACAACGCGGAGGCTATCGCCGAGATGGGGTACGTTCCCCACGATATCGGGGTCCGGGGATTCCATGCCTACCTGAAGATGATCTTCGAGGACGGGTTCTTCCACGGCGATCCGCATCCGGGCAACCTGTTCGTTTCCAAGGCCGGCGACATCGTTTTCCTGGACTTCGGGATTGTCGGGATCCTGCGCCCGGAGAAGCGGCAGCTCTTCATCAATCTCCTCTTCGCACTCGTCAATGACGATATCGAACTGATGCTCCGGTCGCTTGAGGGCTTTGGGATCGTGATTGCCGAAGAAGACCGGGAACCCATGCGGGATGACCTTTACCTCATGATGCACGACTTTTCCGGAGGCGGGGGCGATGACGATGGTGTATCCCATCTCAATTTCGGCGTGGTTGTCAGCGAACTCACCGAAACAATGCGCCGTTACCGGCTCAAGGTGCCGATGAACCTGATGCTCCTGTTAAAGGTCTTCATGATGGTCCTGGATGTCGGTGTAAGGCTCGATCCCAAGTTCAATTTTGGCAAGGAAGTCACCCCCTACCTCTCAAAACTGGCCGATACCAACAACTTTTCCGCAGCCTATCTCAAACGGGCCTCGATGACACTCCTGGAAGCTGCGGATGCCCTCTTCGACATGCCCCGCAACCTCAACCTGATGCTGCGGCGGCTCTCGACCGGGACCTTCAAGCTCGAGATCGTTGAGAACGATATCCAGAAACTCCAGATGGCGCTTGACAAAGCGAGCGACAAGCTCATGATGGCCCTTGTTGTTGCGGCCCTTGTCGTGGGATCGTCCATGGTTATCAGCGCCCAGCCCAATCAACTGCCCGAACAGATCATATGGATTGCAATAGCAGGTTATACGGCCGCTGTGCTCGTCGGGTTCTATGCGATCTACCACGTCATCTTCCTCCGGTTCCGGATGGACCGGTAAAACCGTATTGTGCGGGCTTATCGCACGCACTCTTTTACGATCTTCCATTTTTCCCGTTTTTCTTCAAAACTGGCCCGTGCATGTGCCGGACTCGTTGACGGCAGGACAATCGTATCTATCTCCAGGTGCCTGTAACCCTGACGGAAGTACCGGGCTGCGGTACTCCCGTTGAGTGCCACGAGCGTTATGCCGGGACGGGTGGCAAGGAAACCTTTGATGTCATTGAAGACGGGATTCCGGATTTGCGAGTCCGCACTTCCCGGGCGCGAGCAGGAGCCGATCACGTCCCAGAGCGCGATACGGTGCCGTGTGATCCGGTCGATGCGCTGCGGGTACGGGAGCGTCGGGTCTATCGAGAAGAGGCTATCCATGATCCGCCAGAACTGGTTCTGCGGGTTCCCGTAATACATTGTACCTGTCAGGGAGAGGACACTCGGGAAGCTCCCAAGGATCAGCACCCGGGGATTGTCTCCGCACACCGGTGGGAGACCCTGCAATAAATCCGGGCCTGGGCAGGATGTGGTGCAGTCGCGTTTCATACGGTCAGGAGTATCAGCGGCTTACTTTTCGCACGGAAAAAAGAGGTTTATTCCTTGTAATAGAGGTTGCAGTGGCAGTGTCCCATCTTTGCTACCTCTTCCTTATGGTAGATACAGGGGCATTCAATTGCCATGTCCTTCTCCTCATCGCCGCTCCGGATCCGGCAGGGGCAGTAGGGATGCCCGAATTTTATTTTGTTGCGCACAAGTCCCTTGATTACGGTCCGGAGTTGTTTCTCATCGGTATTGAGCGACCAGCTGTGCTTGTGTGCATAGGCCTTCGCCCACTTGAGCATATCTTCTTCCGCTTGAATATCTTCAGTCATGGTACCCCGCCGGTTTGGTGTTGTCAGATACTATCACGATATGAGACATTAGTCTTTTTGCTTGCCCGCCTCACGGCTTCTTGGCCTTCTTCGTGATACGCTGAACAACCCGGTTGTACGTTTCCATGACGTCGCCCTTCTCAAACCGGTACACGTCCTTGTCGAGCGACTCACCTGTCTTCTTATCCCAGAGGCGCATTGAGTCCATGCTGACCTCATCGCCGAGATAAATGGTCTTTCCCTGTTTACCGAACTCGATCTTGAAGTCCACAAGGGTAATTCCCTGCCTTGCAAGGATTTTTACGAGAAGCGCGTTCACGAGAAGCGCAACTTTCTTGATCTTTTTCAGATCCTGCGGGGTTGCAAGCTTGAGGGCAATGATCAGGTCATCGTTGAGCATCGGGTCGTGCCGTGAATCGTCCTTGTAATCGATCACAATGACCGGCGGGTCGAGTTTCATGCCCTCTTTGAACGGGTAATTCCGGACAATGGAACCGGCCGCTATGTTCCGGACAATCACTTCGAGCGGGATCATCTCCAGTTCGCGGACTGCCATATGGCGCTCATCGATCATCCCGAGGAAATGGGTCTTGACCCCGTTCTTTGCCAGGTACTCAAAGAAGAACGCTGAAACCTCTGCATTATAACTGCCCTTGTTCTTGAGGGTATCCTTCTTGCCGCCGTCGAATGCGGTGATGTCGTCCCGGAATTCAACGATCAGTTTTCCCTTTTCGTCCGTCCGGTATACCGACTTGGCTTTACCGGCATAGAGAAGTTTTTTCTGCTTCACGATCTGCTCCCTTCACTAAGTCTTTGTTCGAGCCGGTTTATTAGAGGTTGCAAGGCCGGAGGGTACCAGCCCCGCTCTATGTACCTTGGATAGATGCAGAGCCGTTCGCGGAGCACGGCATTGCCGGCTATCCCATGGAGTTCCTCGAGCGCGGGCCACGGGTGTTCCGGGTTCACGTAATCGATCGTGAGGGGCGATATCCCCCCGAGGTCGTCGACCCCGCAGGGTATCAGGAGGGACGCATCGATCAGGTTCGGGGGGATCTGGATTGCTACCTCCTTTGGAAGAATGTCCCGCGCCATGCCGATGGTAGCGCAGATCTCGTCGGTTGTCGGCACCGGGCTTCCGGCAAGCGGGGTGCCGGGCTTCGGGCAGAAGTTCTGGATGATCACTTCCTGGATGTGCCCGTAGCGTTTGTGAAGATCCCGGATGGCAAAGAGCGAGTCCTCCCGGTCCGCCATGGTCTCGCCAATCCCGAGAAGAAGACCCGTGGTGAACGGAATCTTCAGTTTCCCTGCATCCTCCATCATGGCGAGGCGGACGTCAGGAGCTTTTCCTGTGGAGGTGGCATGGGCCGGAATCTCCGCGGTGGTTTCGAGCATCAGCCCCATGCTCGCGTTCACGTGCCGGAGCCGGTCCATCTCGTCGTAGGTCAGGATGCCGGCGTTGGTGTGGGGGAGGATGCCGAACGCGATGCTCTTCCTGCACATGGCCTCGCAGTAATCGAGGATAGTGGCATATCCCATTGACCTGATAAGGTCCGGAAAACCGGCTTCGTTCTCCGGCCGCTCGCCGAACGTGAAGAGCGCCTCGGTACATCCGAGTGCCGCACCCTGCCGAAGCGTTCGTTCAACCTCTTCCTGCGCCATGAGACAGCCATCCTGCACGGGCGTACGGAAGCAGCAGTAACCGCAGCGGTTGTGGCAGACGGTGGTGAGCGGGAGAAAGACGTTTTTTGAGAAGGTCAGGGTCCGGGCCTGCATGAGATGAGGTTTACTGCGCTCCTATTGAAATCTGCTGTTCATCCCGCGGTTCAGGCCGCGACTGGTGCAGGTGGCAACGGCAACAATAATGTGCCGGGCCGGACATAGTTCAAAGTGCTTTACGAGTGGCTCATTGCCAAGGCCGTTAGGGAGTTCTGATGTTATTTCGGGAAAAGGAACCGGATGCGGAATCTGACAAGGGTGGCGCCCCTGAAGGGGAGCCGGTGCTCTATCCGGATATGACGCCGGACGAGCTCCGGGCAGCGCTTGCATTTGCAGAGAAGAAACTCCAGCTGGTGGGCAGCATCACGCGGCACGATGTCCTCAACCAGCTCACGGCAATTGTCGGGTACAACGAGCTGCTCGGGATGATGATTGAAGACCCCAAGCTTCGGACCTATCTCGAACGGGAACGGCAGGCTGTCGACAAGATCCGTCGGCAGTTCCATTTCGCCAAGGATTACCAGAATATCGGGGCCGCCTCAAAGACCTGGCTCTCGCTCCGGCAGCTCATCCGCCAGGCAAGCGACGAGATCAACCTGGAAGCCATCAAAATCGAGGATGAGACCGGCAAGGCCACGCTCTTTGCCGACCCCCAGTTTATCAAAGTGATAACGAATATCTTTGAAAATTCCCGACGCCACGGGGTTAAGGCAACCCTTATCCGGATCTTCTTCGAGGATGGTCATGAGGGATCCCGTTTAATCTTCGAGGATAATGGAGCAGGTATCCCGGCTGGCGACAAGACTAAGATCTTTGAACGCGGTTTTGGCAAAGGGACCGGCTGGGGGCTCTTCCTGGCGCGGGAGATCCTGCTCTTCTCCGGCATGAGTATCCGGGAGACCGGAGAACCCGGGCACGGTGCACGGTTCGAGATAAGCCTCCCCGCCGATTACCTGCGCAAAGAGGGATAACCCCCGAATCCCGGATCCCTGTCAGCATTTTTTTTAACCGGTATTAAAAACAGGAAGAGACCGGGACTGTATCACAGCCCGGACGTTATTGTTTCCAGAACCACGCGAGCCGGAACACTGCACTTCTTCAGCCCAGATTGTTACCGTGTCAGGTACTTGTAATGGGTGAAATCAGACTTGCATTCAGAACAACATCTCCCCGCATCAAAGACGCTTCCGGTCGGGTGGAGATAAAAGGCAACCCTGATATGATGCCCGGGAGCAGCTGATGGTATGAAGGTGCTGTGGATCGCCCTGCTGCTTTGTACCTGTGTAATTCTTGGTGTGGCTTTCGGGGTTTTCGGTGGTATCCATATCACAGACCGGTATCCTGTTGCACCGGTCGTGGGAAATCTTCCTGAGTATCACCCAGTGAACCTGACCGCCGCGTTTCCGGTAGGGGACGGGACCGGGCCGGAGGAAAAAAACGCTCTGTTCTCAAAATATGTCGCCCTTGGCACACCATTTATCATAGTCTCGCTTTACAGTGGGGACCCGGCCGACCCGCTCTCCGTTACGATTATTACTCCGGATAAGAGCCTCGGTCCCTTCTATGATGCATCGGACGGAATGATCGATGGCAGGATTGATCTGAAAATCACCGACCCGGAGACCCTGATACCCGGCCTCTGGAAATTTCAGGTTCACAGCAGGAAAGAAATTTCTTATGGCAATCTCGAGAACCTTTCGTGGATCCGGGCGAACACTCTGAACCACAAGACTGATGAATAAAGAATAAAAAATAATGCCGGTATAATGAAAAGCGTCCCTGCTTCCTGTGCACTTTTTGTGTTTATCCTCGTAGCACTTGGAACACCGGCAGCCGCATTTTCCCACGAGTACATCGTTGAACCGGCGTTTGGATCTGTAGGTACCGCCGCTCCGGATGTAGTCCCCATTAATTTCTTGGACCTCAACCTCCGCGAGATGGTGATCATAGGGGCTCTTGCCCTCTCACCCTCCTTTGTCTTTCCGGTAGAAATCTTCTTTACGTTAAAACTTCTCGCCTGTTTGGGCTTCAGGAGGATTGGGAGAAGGAATATCCTTGCAAGTTCAATCAGGAATACCCTGTACACTACTATTCTGTTACAGCCGGGGATAAGTTTTGTCGAGCTCCTTCAGGAAATCGGTCTCTCCCGGGGGGCGCTCACCTATCATATTACGCTCATGCGGATCTCGGGGAAGATTGTCCTGCTAGAGTCCCCTGGAATTACCAGTTACTTTGAGAATTCCGACCGGTACACCCCAGGAGAGAGAGAAGTTCTCAAATACCTGCGGCAGGAAACGGAGCGGCGGATCCTTCTCACCCTGGCGAGGAATCCGCTTATGTCCCGTCGGGATTTCGAACAGATACTTGGGGTATCCGGCCCAACCGTCACCTGGCATATGAAGCGGCTTATCGATGCCGGCCTCATGAGCCACCATAAGGAAGGTCGTTTTGCACGGTACGCTCTTTCAGAAAGAACACTGGTATACCTCAAAAAATATTGTGAGGAAATACCTCTCCTGCCGGAGCAGCACTCCTGTGCCTGATTGCATGCCGTAATTACCCGCGACAGGGATTGCCGGATTGCATCTTTTTTGTGGTTATTGGCCAAAGCCCGAATGTTTTTCCGATCATTCGGGAAATTATCACGAATGTGGGATGTATTATTGCAACGGGGAATTAAGTATTGAATCAACAGGAATTGATGGAATAGTAAATTTTCCGGTGTTTCAAAACCTTGTAGATAATCGGCAAAAACTTTAAAGCAACACCCAATGGGAATTCTACGCGATATTTCCCGTCACGGGTCAGGTGCCCTGCTAACACGCGGGGGAAGAACTCCTGCCGGATACTTACCACAGACATTGTCGGGCACCCGGATCCCGATCGGGCCGGGCAGGTAATCCTCCGAAGGGTCTACGATCCGGGTATTCGGGGAGGAAGTGCCGGCACCGGAGCCGGTCGGGATCTCTCTGCTGGATAGGGCCAAAGAGGGCACCGGACTCCGGGTGCAGGCAGGTTGCTGCAGCGAGAGAAGGTAGTGGTACATCCCGACCCGGTCATAGCGGTGTTTCACGAGGGTATTATGGATCTCACCATAGATCCTGTACTCTTCAAGAAGCCTCCTGAATCGTGATGGATCATCCCGGGAATGGGTATTGATCTCTTCCTTCAGCAATGCGATCCGGGTATCGATGAACCTCTTTTGGGCCAGGATGTACAGGGTTTCATTTGTATGGGTGAATCTCTTTGAGCCCGAATTAACCCGGATGACGACCGGGGCACTGGTTACCGGCTCTGCTTCTGGCACCTGTCCCGCCGGAACATATTTTACCGCCTGGTTCAGCTTTTGTGGCATCTCTCCTACGAATGAAAGATCTGTGGTCTCAATCCAGATATACCCGGTATCCCCGTACTGCAGGTCGTCCCCTGCCACACCAACTGCCATGTGGTGTTCGGGAATGAAAAGGAGAAGCGAGACATTGTAACCTTCCCTCGACAGGAGACCGGCGAGCAGGACACTCTTGTCATCGCAGTCGCCGGTGCGTTCAACGATTGTTTCGACCGGAAAGCGCGAGAGGGTACCCACACGTGCACCAGACGATGTGTCGTAGGGAAAGCTCTGGACAAATACGGTGAGAAGTTCCAGATATTCATCCTCGGAATATTCGTGTTCCTTTCTTATCTTCCGGAACTGCCCGGTGAGGTCCGCGTTGAGCGTCTCCTGGGCCGGATCATTGACAAATGCCCGGTAATAATCGGGTACTACGGTCTCCGGAGCCACATCCTCCGGTATCAGCGCAAATTTATTCCCGTTTTTTGCACCGAAATATAAACCGTTGCTTACGTTGGCCTGAATTGAGATGGTGGTATCCTGGAACGGGAACACATACTGGCGGGTGAGAAATCCCGGTGTGTCATTTGGGGCGATAGAAGGCAGCGAGATCGAGGTGGAGGAAACGCCTGGAGTGACCTGACAGGGATCTTCTGCCGCGGTCCTGGGGGTGGTTTGGTTGGCAGTAACCCCGTGTGTCATGGCCGCAAGAAGCAGGATTGCGATACCACAGAGAAGAGCGATCCGGAACAGGCGCCCCTGTCTCCAGGAAATATAACGGCATAACGCTGCCATATGCCGACTGGACCTGCCCATATCCGTGATCTTCCATGATATGCCGTGGTGGGGAAGCTGTAGATCCATGGGGGGGTCAATCCATGTGGTAAACGGTAGATTGGCGTCGGCGGGATAAAGGGTTTGGGAGTGGATGTGCATCCCTTAATTCCTGCGGGGTCCGGTAATTCACCCGCTCTTCCCGCTGAACCGCGGATCCGGGCGGGGATTGCCCGTTTCATTACGTCACCGGCTGGACAATCCGGCGTTCTCATCCGGAACAATTGATGGCCGGTTGCCACGATTCAATCTCCACGAGCATCGTCCTGAAGTCATCATCCCGGGAATAAGACCGTTCGAGGATCGATCCGGTTGAGTGAATCGTGAGATGAGCGAGAGCGCTTTGGTAGTAAAAAGCCATTTATGATCTGATAACTTCCCGGATCCTGCAAACCAGGGAAAAGAATTCCTCTTCCCCAGGCTCACCCTTTGCATAAGCCACATCGCTGCACCGGTCGAGTAATGGGATAATTGCACGGGTTTCATGACCCCCGAGTGAGAGGAATGTAATAATTTCGGTTGCCGTTGCTTCCCGGCCATCGCCGAACTCGTGCGACAGGTGGACCCGAAGGGCACGGGCTGCAAGCCCATATGCCTCTGGATAGTGCTGCAATCCAAAAGCCCGCTCTGCGGCCACTAGGATCCCCTCCACATCCCCCTGGTGACTAACAGGTTCCGGAGTGGATGATATGGCCGGTCCACCAGCCGCCTGACGCAGGTATCTCCGGTAGAAAAGCCAGATCCCGGCAACTCCCAGCACAAGTACCAGGATGAGATAAACGGGAAATGGCCACGACCTGACATTGTGTTCCATTGTCACCCGGGTAACCGATCCCTCTCTCGTTGTTGCATTCACATACGCGATCTCTCCCCCGGTGCCGGTGGATACGGCTGTTACCGAACTGCTGTCAGGCGTTCGGTTGAAAATCGTCTCTTTGTGCCGGTACCCTCCGTCAGCGAGCGTCTGCTGGAATGACTGATAACTCGTGTTAGTGGAGAGTGCAGGATCGGAGGTGATCGGGGCATTTGCCACTTCCTGTACAAAAGGAATCATCCCCCCCTCCATGGCGCCCCGTACTACCACCTGATCTTCAGCTCCCCTCCGGTATAACAGCGAGAACGTCCCGTTTGTACTGGATGCCGGCTGCGTGTCACGGGAAATGAGCGTGAATCCGTCGGCAGAGAGACTCGAATTCATGGAACGGAAGAGCGGGTCGTTTTCAAGCCGCTGGTCAAAGTCCGCCTGTTCGTGCTCCTGCCGGGCCTTCACCTGCTGGTTTTGCTGCCGGGCTGCTTCCGTTTCCGCCTGAGGCTGGCCACTTGATGAGGATGTGTTGGCCGATCCGTCCGCCCCCATCTGTTCCCGGGTGCCGACCACCTGTTCCGCAAACGTAACCGAGCTCGCGGACGGGATCGTCCCGGTTTCCGGCCTGCTGGTACTGGATACCGGTGAGGGGATATTTCCTGCACAGCACGGGTCCGCAACGATATGGACCCTGAGCTCCGGCACGCTCACATTGACCGGCGCCGGGAGCGTATAATAGTACGAGATATGCACCTTGTATTCCCGAGGGGTCGGAGAGGGGGTCATCGTGAGGTTCAGGAACGAACGGCCGACGGGAAGGGTATGGGGGAAGACCCGGTTCTGGGTATTGATCATGACGACACCGGTCTTCTGGAGACGTGCATCGGTTGAGAAGAGGACCGTGCCGGGTACCTCCTCCAAAAACCCGTTCTCTACCGCGAGCGGAATCTCCATGGTGGCATTGGTTGGGAACCAGTAGTCCTGCTGGCCGGAGATGAGGGTAATCTCCGCTGCCGTGACTGCCGGGAGAAGGAAACAGAGGAGCAGAAGTATGCCCGCAATCTGCCATCTCACGGGATGATCCGCCCCCGCCCGTACCGGGCCCAGAACTCGATGAGAAGAAGGAACAGTGCGCCGGCAATGAACCACGCCCCGACTGGGGTCTCCTCCTCTTCCCGGGCGATCTCTTTATTCAGCCCACGGTAGATTTCAGCAAGAGTTGTCTGATCCACGGACCGGAAATACCGGCCCCCGCCTTTCTCCGCAAGCGAGCGGAGGGCAGCCTCATCGAGATCCGCATACTGCGGATTACCCGTCCAGTCATACCCGATCACCACCGGTTGCGCAGATCCCAGTCCCACCGTAAAGACCTGGATATGGGCGGCCTGCGCGGCGGCAACCGCGTCGTCCGGGGTGACAGTACCGGCATTGTTCACGCCGTCCGAGAGCAGAATGACCACACTCTTCCTGTTCGGGATGGAGCGGGCCATGTCAACCGCGAGTGTCAGGCCATCACCTATTGAGGTCTGCCCGGGCTTTGGTATCACCGCAGCCAGTTTCTGTCGGACCCGGTCCTTGTCGGGGCTCAGGTAGGCTGCCGTGGTTGCACCGGACTCGAAGATCACAACCCCGGCATTGTCGGCCGGTTCAAGGCTGTTGATCAGCAGGTCGGCAGCATGCTTTGCCGCTTCGAGCCGGGTGGGCTGGTAATCCGTTGCCTGCATACTTCCGGAATCATCTATGGCAAGGACCACGTTCACGCCTTCCTTTGCCTGCATGAGCGGGATATGGGGGCCTGCAAGGCCGATGAAGAGCAGGGCCAGGGCCGCAAGTGAAAGGGCAACAAGCAGATGGGCACGCCCGGATTTAGATCTGGTGCCAAGCGCGGACTTTATGAGGGCAACATTGGAGAATTCCAGTGCTTCCTGCTTCTTCTTCCTGAGCACGAGCCAGTAAAGCGCGGCGAGAACGGGGATGAGGAACAGCCCCATAAGCCAGATGGGATCAGAGAACCCGGCCATATCTCCTCCTCCACTTCATCGCGCGGAAAAAAGTTATGAGGGGGATATCACAGGAATCTGTGGTCTGGAGGAAAACGTTTCCAACGCCAGCCCGGGAGAGACCTGAGGCAAGGGCACGGGCCTCCTCTGCTGCCAGTGCTGCATACCGGTCACGGAATGCTGTGTCCGAAGTGTCCGCAAGGATTTGTTCCCCGGTTTCTGGATCTTCGAGCATAATGAGACCCGCATCCGGAATCTCCTGTTCCCGTATGTCCGCAACCCGGATCGCGATGACCTCGTGGCGGCGGGCAAGGACCCGCAGCTCCGGCAGGAACTCCGGTGCGGCAAAATCCGAAAGGATGATAACCGAGCTCCGTCGCGGGAGGACCTTCCCGATGAACCGGGCCGCACCGGCAATATCGGTATTCCTGGATACCGGCACATTACCGATAAGAGTGTTGAGGAGAGATATGAGGTGTTTTCTTCCCCTCCCGGCGGGACGGAAGTCCTCCACCCGGTCCGAGAATAAGCACAGGCCTATCCGGTCGTTATTGTTCAGTGCGGCAAAAGCAAGACTCGCGGTCACTTCGAGCATCTTCTCCTGCTTTGTTTCCTTTGAGCCGAACGTGCCGGACCCGGAGACATCCACGAGAAAGTAAAACGTCTGGTCGCGCTCCTCGGCATATTCGCGGATGAACGGGTGGTTGTACCGGGCCGTGACCTTCCAGTCAATGGAGCGGACATCGTCTCCTGCCACATACTCCCGGATCTCGGCAAACTCCATGCCTTTACCCTTGAAATGGGAATGGTGGAGTCCTGGCTGGAGCCCGGAAACGAGGCCCCTCGTGACCAGCTCGATCTTCTTCAGCTTCCGAATCAGGCTGGCTCTGTAATCCATCCGATCACCCCCGGCCCCGGTTTCCGTCATGAAGAACCTCAGGGCACAACGACGGTTTTGAGGATACGGTCAATGATCGCATCGTGAGTCACACTTTCTGCTTCTCCCTCGTAGGTCAGGATAATCCGGTGCCGAAGCACGTCGTGGGCAACGGCCTGGACATCCTCGGGGATCACAAAACCGCGGCCGGCCATGAGGGCCCGGGCCTTGGCGCCAAGGACGAGGCTGAGGGACGCACGCGGGGATGCACCATAGGCAACGTACTTTGCCATGTCAATGCCATACGCAGCCGGGTGGCGGGTGGCATCCACGAGGTCGGTGACATAGCGTTTGATGGCGCTGTCTACGTAAATCGTCCGGGTGAATGCCTGGATGGCGAGGATCTTCTCTGTACTCATCACGGTTGCAGGTGTAATGGAAGTACCTTCCGTGAACCGTTCCAGAATCCTGACCTCGTCGGCTTTTGCCGGATACGTCATGTATACCTTGAACATGAAGCGGTCAACCTGTGCATCCGGGAGCGGGTACGTGCCCTCCGATTCAATCGGATTCTGTGTGGCTAGGACAAAAAACGGGCGGGCCAGCAGGTGGGTCTCCCCCTGGATGGTTACCTGCTTCTCCTGCATTGCCTCGAGGAGGGCCGACTGGACCTTGGGAGGTGCCCGGTTGATCTCGTCGGCGAGGACAAAGTGTGCAAAGACCGGGCCCTTGACGGTTGAGAACGTGAAGTCCTTCTGGTTGAAGATCTTGGTGCCGGTAATATCCGCAGGCAGGAGGTCAGGAGTGAACTGGAGCCGGACAAAGCTGCAGTCAATGCACTGCGAAAGTGTCCGGATCGTGAGGGTCTTGGCAATGCCCGGCACGCCTTCGAGAAGCACATGACCGTCCGCACAGAGCGCAATGATGAGCCGGTCGATCACTGCGTCCTGCCCGACAATGACTGTCTTCATCTCGCGCCGGAGTGCGTCCAGGTCCGCGGCAAACAGTTTTGCCTGCCCGGTCAGAATAGAAATTTCTGCGTTCATCAGATCACCGCTCGCCGCATCTCAACCGGGACGGGGCGGTTGATCCTGCGATTGAATAAGCAGTTGGCTGGTATGTGCTTTGAACCTGACGGCTTGCATGGGACGTCACGCCACAATCTCCCCGACCATTACCCCCCCATACCAATGAAGATCCATGGTTCGTCCGGGATTCCATCCTTTCTTTGTTTAAGTCTCTGTTGACACAGGTTCTCCTGAATACAGATCCCGTGTCACCGGGTAAATCTGACAGAACCCCCCGGCCATGCAAACGATCTATGCGCAAATACACCTCATATCCGGGGGGGGAGCTACCCTGCAGGGCTGCCGGTTCCCCCGCGGAAAGACCCCCCCTGTGGAAAAAGGGAGCTCTACGGGCGTCTAGGTCAGTCCTACGACACCAACCGGGGCCACCCCCCTCATCAGGTCGCTCATGACGATCTTATCCATTGCCACGGTGTAAAGTGTATCTTCGATGGTGAAGGCACGTATCACATGGTGGAAGTTGTTGCTGTTCTGGTAATGGACAACCGTGCCTTTTTCGAAGAATCCTTTGTCCGGATCAACTCCGAAGATGTAAACCCCGCCCCACACCCTGCCCATGCCATGAGTGGTGGGGGTATTTTCCACGATATGGACGGGCAGGACAAGGATGTTCTTCTCCCTGTCGAACAGGAAGGCCTTCGCGTCCCGGAGTACTTCGGAATCGCTGCCGTACCCGCCCAGCTTCTTCTCGCTCACCAGACTCGGTTTGTGTACATCGGCAACATCGAAGAGCGAGACCTTCAGCCCACCCCAGGTGGATTCTTTCCCTATACCGATTAAGTGGGTGGCATCATATGGATGAAGATACTGGGAGAACCCGGGGATATGCAGTTCGCCAAGAACCGTTGGATCTGCCGGGCTCGCCAGATCGATGACATAGAGTGGATCGGTCTCCCTGAAGGTCACGAGATACAGGCGAGTTCCCATGAATCGTGCCGCGTAGATCTGCTGGCCGGGTGCAAGGTTATCAACCGTCCCGAGGGCCTGCAGGTTGGTACCGAGGATGGTAACTTTGCTGTGCCGGTCATTGGTTGAAAACCGGGAATCCTGAATCGTTGTTGCCACCCGCAGGTTTCCCTGGTATTCGTCCAGAGAGTACTGGTTGAGCAGTGTCCCCTCAACCTGGCCCCGGGCCGTATACTTCAGTCGCCCCTCGTCCAGTGCAAAGGCATACAGATCCGTTGATTGAGTCGTGTGGTCATTGTCATCTGCCGGGATTGAGATATACAGGGTAGTGGTTGAAACGTAGATTGTCCCGGCCGATCCGATAAGGAATGATTTCGCCCTCACCGGGTCAGCAGCCCGTATATCCACTGAACTGATAGTGGTCAGGTCAAACTCCCGGTCGTTCCGGTCAAAGTAATACACCGGGGGTACCTGGGAACCATGGCTGCTGTCGTATATGCCCGGGAATCCATCATCCCCATTAATGTCAAGATGCTTGTTTGCGATGAGATAAAGCATGGACCCGATCATACGGCTGTCCTTGTTCGTACCATCCAGTTCCAGTTCGCGCACCAGCGTCGGGTGTCCGGCATCTTTCACCGAATAGATGAATACCTGTGTCTTCTGCGACACCGGGATCGGAGAGCTGCAGGTACCGGGCTGACACTGCCGAACGGCATCCTGCCGATGAGTTGAACTGATCAGCACGAGCCGGTCACCATTCAGATACAATGACTGGGGGGAACCGGAGAACTGGATTGTCGAGATGATCCCGGCATCAGTAGCAGGGTACCCCCTTATGATATGGAGACGATTGCCGGTCACGAGATAAACATACGTCCCGTCCGTCTTGACGATGTCCGCCTCGTCTACTTCGTTGACCTGAACATTGGTAGTGGAATATTTCCTGTCGGGGTCCATTGTCGGGGCCCGGGTTACTGATTGTACCGGCAGGGATGAGGAGGAGGTCTTGACGGTCCTTCCAATGCCGGCGAACTCCCCACTCTGGCTCTTCTGTGTGGGTTTGAACGAGGAGCTGATGACCTGGACCAGCAGGTCAGTATCAGCCGGGAGATTGGTGGTTCCCGTTATGCTGAACTTCTCGCCGATATAACGGTTACCGATCGCATCAATGGTGAGATAATAACCACTTTTATCGGTAACATGAGGTGCCTGGGGCAATCCTGGGGTTGCAATGCTCTCCCGGGCCAGCCCTTCGAGGACATTGAAGAGTGCCGAATCAGAGATTATCTCTTTGACGGCCTGGACCGTCACCAGGTATTCATCTGGTTTGAACGAGCTGGTATCGACATCGAATTGCCATGTACGGGTCCCGTTGATGACCACTCCCTGGCTGTCGGGCCCTGCATTCAGAAGTCTGGGCTGTTCACTGTCTTCTGTGTGGGTGCGGAGAAATGCCAGGGCCTCTTTTGGAGTGGAGAACTGCCGGAGATCTCCCCCGACAGTTACGATCTGTTGTGTTACTGGTGGAGGTGCCGTGTCGGTACTATGGGCTCCCGTCAGGATGTGCGGGGCAACAGCCATCACGGCAAAAGTAAGGATGATGCCCGCAAGAAGGCCTGACAGGACCAGGAGAGGTACGTTATTCTGCGTCATAGTGACTCACCCCCGGCCACAGGAACCGCTGCGGTCGGGAACTGTGATACGGTTGAAAAAAGGTATCCTGGTAATAAACGATTTATGAGCAAATCCTCTACATGTCCGGTCGGATGTGCAGTGCAGGATACGCGCAGGTTGTTATATACTCGTTATCGCTTTAATCAGGAACCCGGACGCTATTGTTTCCAGAACCACGCAAGCCGGATCACGCTCTTGGGGCAGACATCCGCACAGCTTCCGCAGACAATACACTCCGGGTCCAAAAACGCATTGTTCCCTGCCATTTCCTGAACCGGCAGGCTCATGGGACAGGAGGCTTCGCATTTTTTACACCTTATACAATCCTCCGGTGTTGCTTCAAGGTGGAGCGATGGGATCTTTACACGGTCCTTGATCCGGGTAATAGCCATGAAAACCACGGACATGGGACAGAAGTAATTGCACATCCCCCGACGGCCGAAGATGAGGACGAGCACAAAGACGCCGAGGGTTATCCCGTACAGGAAGAGGTATGCTCCCGCGTTCCACGGGGGGAGGCCGTTCCCGAGTCCGAAGAGTGGTTTTACTGCAAGGTTTCCCGCTAAAGCGGCAAGGGCAATTGCCCCGCCCACCCAGAGAACCGCGAGGAGGTATTTGAGATACCGCAGGTACGGGACCCTGCGCAGTTTTGTCCTGACTGCTTTATCGAAGAGCTCCTGCTCTGCCCCCATCGGGCAGAGATATCCGCAGAATGCCCTGCCAAGGATGAAGGTGAGGAGGAATACCACGATCCAGAAGATGAGTGCGGCGGCGATGACGCCCTGCAGGAGGCCCATCATCATCACGAGCGGGGAAATGTACACAAACGTCACCGACATCAGAAGGAACGAGAGAAAAAGGATGGCGGTGCGGATCTGCAAGCGGTTCATACCCTGATCTATCACTGGTCATTGATGATATGTTTTAAGGAACCTGCAGGGACAAACCGCCGCTTTATAATCCCGGCAGAACGAACACTGGATCGATGCGAGAGGTCTTCCGGAAACTGGTGCATATCCTCTTTGGCCTTGCCATTGCAGTAATGGTCCTCCTGGTGGATCGAACGGTTGCCATATCTGTCCTGGTTCTGGGCCTCTTTTTCGGGGTGATCCTTGTCGATCTTATCCACCGGGGCTGCCATATCCCCATCTTCTCGGCGCTGGTGGCGTATGCGGACCGGGGTGACTGCCTCCCCGGAAAGGGAGCGCTCTACTTCGCGGTGGGCGCACTTACCATCGTGATCCTGTTTCCGGTACAGGCTGCAGTTCCCGCGCTGGTTACCGTTGCCGTCCTTGACGGTGTTGCAACCATGGTCGGGGTGCGCTATGGGCAACACCGCATCGCGAATGGCAAATCCCTTGAAGGGTCCGCGGCAGCAATCCTCATTACGGCCCTGTTCCTCTTCCCGTTCCTGACCATTCCCGGCGTAGTCATTGTTGCCGTTCTTGCCGGCCTGATCGAACTCCTCTCTCCCATTGACGATAATCTTGTCATACCCGTTGCAGTCTCTCTCCTGCTCACGCTCGTGCCGGCCCTGATTCTGGCCACCGGTTGATTCGGGTATTGTCCGTACACTGGCCAGAGTACCTGATAAAAAAGGGAAAATCAGTTCTTCTTTTCCCGCGGTTCCGGGTTGATTGCCACATACATGTCGATTTCCTTATTCGCCGGCCGGGCAAACCGCTTGTCGTACACTTCGAAATGGTACGTGTAGGTGCGGGGAAGCCGGGAGAGCCAGACGGTGCTCCAGATGCCGGACGGCTCGTCCCCTCACTCTCATGACGGTGAATTTAGGTGACCGAAATGAATATTGTATATAAACCCGCCAAATAATATTTGTGATATTCCCATGAAGGCCTGGTCCCTTTTTCCCCGCTTTGGGGCAGTCCTTGTCATCGTCCTTCTCTTTGTTGCGGCAGCCGGGTGTCTTGATACCGCGAGTAAAATACCTGCCGATTCGCCGGCACCAACGTCCCAGCCATCGGCTAATCCGCACCCGCCGCATTACCACCCGCTCTATACTTCCTCCCTGTATATAATGCAGAAGAACGCCCCGCCAGGCCTGGCGTTCTCACTACCTGCGTTCCTGCCTGAGGGTTTCTTCTTCACTTTCGGTTCGCTGCCTCAGGGACCCGTTGAAAATCCGTTTGGCAGCGGAGTATTTGAGTTCACTTACTCCAGAGGTAAGGACGAAGAAGTCCTTTTGGTCGAACAGTTCCGGAACTCGACAAAATGTTCGGACCAGCCCGTGTTCCAGCCGGCTGTCGCAGGATCACTCCGGGCAGCGCGAAAAGAGACGGGCGAACTCACCTGGGGTGACAGCGGGTGGTGTTATATGCTCACCGGCACGCTCCCGCGGGAAGACCTGGAGAGGATCGGCGCGTCGGTGCGGCCCGTCCCCTATCGGGAAGGTGTCACACCGCCCTACGAGTACGTGCCTCCTGAGAGGCCGCTTGTCGGGAAGATTCCAGCAAACGTGAGCCAGTCCACAGGAAGGGAGGTGGTTACTGTCGATTCCCTCCAGTGCACGCCGGAGGCCTGCACGGCCATGATCCGCATCTATGACAACACGCCTCCGCCCGTCACCCCTTCACCCGTTGTGACCCTTCCCCCGGCCAACCCCGATCTGCACGCTGTCTGGCAGGTGGATGGGGGCCGGCCCCTCCTGACCATGCCTGGTGGCGGTTACTCGTACAATACAACGTACGTTTTTTGGAAGATCGAACCCCTGCCGGAAGGCTCCCGCGAGCTCATGGTGAATTTTTCAAGCGTGAGAGGGATCTCCGGCCAGTGGCAGATCTCCATTCCCCTCCGGAACCTCCCGGGGACCGGTCAGCCGGCCGTGTCCCCTCCTCCAATGCGGTGATTGTTCAGATATCCTGCCGGGTAATGGGGTCTTTTCTTTGGGGCAAGCTCACTCGTTTAAGCCCTCCTCTTTCCGAGGTTTGGGTAAAATACGGGTTTTAAAAACCCGGACTGGAGAAAAAGGGGATTACGTCTGGAGTTTTTCCAGCTGTTCCGGGTCGATTGCCACGTACACGTCCACTTCCTTGCTGGTGGGCCGGGCAAACCGCTTGTCGTACACTTCGAAGTCGTACGTGTAGGTGCGGGGAAGGCGGGAGAGCCAGACGGTGCTCCAGATGCCGAGCAGCTCGTCAGGCATTTTGCCCTTGGCATTGAAGACCGCGTAGGTCTGTGCCGGGATACGACGGATCTCCATTCCTTCCGGGGCCGATTCTGCCCGTGTTACCCCGCAGCCGAGCAGGAACGAGTACTCACCCCGCCAGTCACTCGCATAATCGGAGTACACCACGTACATGGTCGGGGGGATAGACCGGTTCTTGATCTTTGATACGGCATTCTGCTTGAAAAAATCTGTCCAGCAGGCCGGAATGTCCGTAACGCTCCTGCCATCGGCATTGCAGGTTCTCCGGGAGAGCCCGACAACGGTCCGTTCGGGAACTTTTCTTATCGTAAACTTGATGTTTTCCATTCCCGGAAATGTCTGCTGCTAAGATGTTAAACTGAACCGTTTCTGCCGGTCGGGAATGCAACACCAGTATCTTTTTTTCATTCCCCTGCGTACCACGGTATACATGTGTCCTCCAGCGCTCATTCCCTATAAACCCAGAAATCCCAAGACCCGCCTTTCAGCAATACTCAGTCAGGAGGAACGGGAGCAGTTCGCCGGACACATGCTCTCGGACGTTAAAGACGCCGTGAAGGATGCGTTGTGCAGCCCGGTGCTCGTCTGTTCCGAGCTCTTCGACAGCGAGGATGTCCAGGTGACCATCACGGATACGGACTTAAACGGATCCCTCAACGAGATCCTCCCACAGACCGCGGCCGAAGCCCTCATCATCATGGCAGATCTCCCGCTTGCCAATGCTGAAGCTATCCGCCGGGTCACATCCACGAAGATGGATATGGCCATTGTTCCCGGGCGGGGCGGCGGGACAAACGTGATCTTTCTCAAGGAACCCAAACGCTTCCATGTCGATTATTATGGCGCCAGTTTCATCAAGCACATGAAGATCGCAGAGGAAGAGGGACTCTCCTGCGAGGTTATCGACTCGTTCCGGCTTCACACGGATATCGACGAGGAAGAAGACCTCGTTGAACTCCTGATCCACGGGTCGGGGAAGAGCCGGGCATACCTGGAGGAACTGGGTTTTTCGCTGTCCACGGAAAAAGGCCGGGTCGGGGTAGCCCGGAACAGATAGGATTATTGCTCACATTCACAGAAGGCTTGGTATGACACAAACGTCAGGCAACAATCTCATGGAGCTGCTCCATAGTGCCAGTCCTGACGTTGATGCGATCGTTGGAACCTTCATCACCCGGTTCAATGCTGCCTACGGCAACCCGGATGCCCCCCGGTGGGACATAACCAAGGAGGACTGGGAACGGTACGAGTTCCTTGGCGACAGGGTCCTCTCCCTCATCATTGCCCAGACCCTCTTTACCCAGCGCTATGCTGTACTCGATGAGGGGGAGATGACGCGGATTCTGAACGGTGTTGTCTCGAACCGGGCCCTGGACCTGATGTCCCGACAGCACGAGAAGAAGACCTTTACCCGGCTCATTCCCCTTGCCATTGGGGAACAGAATACCTACGGTGAGCGCGTCACCGGCGGGGCATTCGAGTCATTCATCGGAGCCCTGTACTGCGAGGTCGGGCTCGATGATGTTGCGTACTTTGTTAACGCCATCATGGAGGATGCGCTGGCGAACTGCAATCCCCACGAGAACGTGATTGGGATCCTGCAGGAATATTTCCAGAAAGAGAACAAGTCCCTTCCTCTCTACGAGGAACTGGACCGGATCGGCCCGGCGCACAGACCGATCTTCTCTGTCCGGGTCACCCTTGAGGACGGGCGGACTTACACCGGGTCGGGTCTTTCCCTCTCCGATGCCCGGAAGGATGCGGCGAAGAACGCTCTGGACGGTCTTGGCTGGAAAGCATGAAGTTCTGTAATAAATTCCTGGTTAGCACTGAAAACCGACAGCTGAACTATTTTATCTCTTTTCCGTAGTGCGTGTTCCGGAACCGGATGAGCCCGTCGCAGAACTCTGCCCGGTAGGATTCCATGGAGAGGCTGCCTTCCTGGAACTGGCAGTCCTCTTCCTCAATAACCTGGTTGATCAGGTCGTGGGAGGGGAGGAGGAGATCGATGGGTACCCCAGACGCCTCTGATCCCCGGATCAGGGCCTCACGGAAGAGACCCAGGCAGTATGCAACGCGGTATTTGTACACATGCCGCGTCTTAATCAGGTATTCCGTCACCCGCCCGGTCTCGATGCGGAGAAAATCCTCCTTGATCTTATCGTCCTTGCACTTCCCGAGCATGTACTTGTAGTGGGCAAACGGGTACATCTCCTCGAGTTCGGCCGGGACAATGCCGCAGGTCCCGAAGATGACGATGTGGTACTGGGTGGGCTCGAAGACCTGGGAGATGATCATCCGTATGATCTGGTGGCTGGGGCTCGTTGAGTAGGGCTTCCTGACCGCGCAGGGCATGAATATGGCGATATCGCGGGGCTCGATCTCGTAATCGTCGATGATATACCGGTACGACTTCTCAAACTCCGGCAGGTAAAACGGTGGACCGGTGAGTATGGGGAGACTCCCGCTCTCCTCATATCCGCGTTTCTGGTCAGTCATCAGGTATTCACTATCCGGTTGCTTGGGAAATACAAGAATCAACCGCCCGGGTCCGAAAGATGCTGGCCGGATTCCTTTACGGATAAACGGTCAGGAGAAGAGAGGAGTACCCGGAAGAGACGCTCATGCTTCTACCCGCTCCCAGTGACCATCCGGATAATAGGCAACCCGGATCCCGTCATCAGCAAAGAATCTCCCGCCGGGATAACGGCTCCACCAGTCCAGGTTGAGCCAGTAACGCGGTCCGGCCGGACCGTTGGTGATGTGGCAGCCCACGTCTGTGATTTTGTAACGCTGCCGGATATACGCAGCAGCAGCATCGAACTCTTCCTTTGTTGTTCCGACATACACTTCCGGGTAGGCATGGCCAGCGGTGCCGTTCGAAGCATACATGACGCGGGCATCTCCGCCAACCGATTCTATCATAGCGGCAACCACGATGGCGAAGTCATCGCAGTCGCCTTTGAATCCAAGGGCAATGGTGTGGCTGGCGGGGGAATAATAGTCACCGGTGTCTGGATCATCCACATAGGTCCAGCGGGAGTATACTGCCTCCCAGAGGTCGCAGATCTGGGCGAGGTTGGAGGGCCCGCCATGGGTCCGCGGGATGAGCGAGACCGCAAAGTCCCGGGTGACCGGGTCCCGCGAGTCCATGGCATCCCGGATGGCTGCGGATTTTTGGTCTTCCTGTGAGATGCCGTTCTTGTCCGGGCCGGTCATGCTCCCAACGGATGTATTGGCGATGTTCTGGTACAGGAAATAACGGGAGGAATCTGCACTGGAAGCCTGGCTGTCGGGCGCACCGGTACCGGGCTGGACGGTATGGATACAACCTGCACTGGCTACATGGAGTCCAATGAGGAGGAGGAGAACGAGCAGAAACGTCCCGCCGGGCCTCCGGTATCGTCCGAAGGTCTTTGGGATTATTGTCTCCTTCGCTTCTGCCATACCCGGAAGATCTCGGTGCCGGAGAGGATTACTTTTTTTATCCTGTTCTGCCGAACCCGGTGGGTATGGGGCGTCATATGGTGAATTACACGTCTTTGTGGATGAGACGGGGATAATCAGTTTTCAAAAAGAGGTAAATTGGAGTTACCACTCAGTCCGGCTGTTCCGGAATGCGCCCATGAACAGGCAGTCCGTGGCATCGATGGTCTCGATCCCGACATGGTCCCCGATGGAGAGCCCGATTCCCCGGACAATTGCCGCAGGAGTGCACTCGTCTGCTTCTCCCATAACGAGTTCCGCTGCTGAGGCGATATTGTCCGCTACCGCCCTTTTTGTTACTTCCAGTTTCCGCCCGAAGAGATCGCACCGCCCGCAGTCATTGATCACGGCAGTGATCCCGGCTGCCCCGATAGCAACGCCGCTGCACCCGAGGCGCATGGCATGGGTGCGGCTGTCTGCGATGATGACCCCGATGGTCTTTCCCGTCAGACTCTTTATCGCGTCCTTGATGGCGAGGGCGCTCTTGTCCGGGTCCGTCGGCAGGGGGGTGACGCATCCGGGTGGCGCATTCGATGCGTCCACGCCGGCATTGGGCAGGAGGGTGCCGTTCTTCATGCAGAGGAGGAAGCCGGGGATGCCCCCGACAATCGAGTCGCTCTCCCGGAGGACCACTTCGGCAGTCCGTGGGTCCATGTGATACTGTTCTGCCAGTTCCACGGCCCGCTTTGACGGGGTGACAAACGAGAGGTCGACTACGTTTCCCTCGGAGGTTGCAACAGCGGTCTCGGCAAGGACAAGGATGTCCTCGTCATCGAAACCATTGCAGGTTTCCTCAGCAGCGGCAATGATCCGCTCGGTTATGGACTCCCCGCTGCGGATGATGCCCGTTGAAAGCCCGAAGACCTCGAACGTGCTGTTCATTTTTTCACCATCTGCTGGAAAACACGGATCGTGTCAGCCGTCTGCGGTACATCGTGCGTCCGGACAATGGAGGCACCTCCCCTGAGGAGTTCGAACGTTACGGCAAGGCTCCCGGCAAGCCGCTCCTCCGGCTCCCGGTTCACGACGCTCCCGATGAAACTCTTCCGCGAGATGGCGGCAAGGAGCGGGCGGTCGAACTTCTTAAACCGGTCGAAATTGCGGCAGAGCTCCCAGTTGTCATCATACGAGCGGTACGGTGTCCAGATTCCGATGCCCGGGTCGAGCACGTAGTTGTCGATCCCGGCGGATTCGCACCGCTGTACCACCGTAGCGAGGGTGGCGATCGTGGCATCGAGCCCGACCGCATCCCCCGGGATATAATCCGTAGCCATCACAAACGCGGGAAGGCCGGCCTGTGCCACGCGCTGGACATATGCAGGGGATGCAAATCCCGCAATATCGTTTGCGGCATGGATCTCGTGCTTTAAGCAGACGTCCAGTACCCACGGGTTCATCGTGTCTACCGATATGGTGAACCCGGTCCCGTCCAGTTCTTTTAAGGCCGCATCGATCCGGCTCGCCTCTTCGGTTCCGCTGATTGCCTGGGCGTTGGGGGCCGTGCTCCGGGCACCCACATCGAGCATATCCGCTCCCGCATCGATCATCTCCACGGCTTTCTTGTGGATCTCATTCGTGGGGATGAACGAGTCGTGGTAGAAGGATTCCGGGCTTACGTTAAGCACGCCCATGACGCGGGGCGGGGCATCCCCGCCGATGACGAGTTTGTTCACAACGCACTGTCGCATGACCTCTCCTTTGCCGCCCGGAACGTATTCTCCATCAAGGTTGCAATCGTCATCGGGCCAACGCCACCGGGGACGGGTGTGATAGCCGACGCGATATCCTTTACGGCAGCAAAGTCCACGTCGCCAACGAGTTTGCCGTTCAGCTGGTTGATGCCGACATCGATGACAACTGCGCCGGGCTTCACCATCTCCGGCTGGATGAAATGCGCCTTCCCGATTGCAGAGACGAGGATGTCTGCCCTCCTGATTTCTTCGTTGAGATTTCTGGTCTTGCTGTGACAGAGGGTAACGGTTGCATCGGCATTCGTGAGGAGGGCTGACATCGGACGTCCGACATCGATACTGCGCCCGACAACAACCGCCCTGACACCCGCAACCGGGATCTTGTATTCGAAAAGGAGGGTCATGATCCCCGTGGGTGTGCACGAGGTGAACCGGGGCTTGCCGGAGAAAAGGAGTCCCATATTCTCTGGGTGATACCCGTCAACGTCCTTATCGGGGCTGACTGCGGCTATCACCCGCTCGGAATCGACCCCCTTCGGGAGGGGGAGCTGGACGAGAATGCCATTGATATCGGGATCCCTGTTCAGCCGGTTTACTGCGTCCAGGACTCCCTGTGTTGTTGTATCTGCGGGCAGCTCGACCCCGACGGAACCTATCCCAACCCCTTCGCAGGCCCGGTGCTTCATCCGCACGTACATCTGCGATGCAGGGTCGCTGCCAACAATGACCGTGGCAAGGCGGGGATAGAGGCCGGAGTCCTCGATCTCCTCTTTGAGGATCTCAAGGCGCATCTCCGAGATTTTCTTTCCGTCAAGGATTGTGCTCATGCAGGTACCTCCGCACTTATTCGGGATAGAGTGAGAATTTGGACGAAAGCGCCTCTACTTTGGCGTGGACGTCCCTGATTGCGGCTTCGTTGTTCACGTCTTTGACAACCTGTGCAATCCAGGCACCAATAAGGCGCATCTCGGCCTCTTTCATGCCCCGTGAGGTTACGGCGGGAGTGCCAACGCGCAGGCCGCTCGTGACGAACGGGCTCTTGGTCTCGTTCGGGATGGTGTTCTTGTTCACCGTGATGCCGGCTTTCCCAAGGGCAGTCTCGGCTTCGAGGCCGGTGATGCCCTGGTCGGTCAGATCGAGAAGCATGAGGTGGTTGTCCGTGCCGCCAGAAACGAGCCGGAGGCCGTTTGCCATCAGGGTCTCAGCGAGGACTTTTGCGTTCCTGATGATCTGCTTGTTGTATTCCTTGAACGAGGGCCTGAGGGCTTCCTCGAAACAGACCGCCTTTGCCGTGATGGTGTGCATCAGGGGGCCACCCTGCATGCCGGGGAAGACCGCCTTGTCGATTGCTACCCCGAGATCGGCATTGCACATGATGGCGCCGCCACGGGGCCCGCGGAGGGTCTTGTGGGTGGTTGTGGTGGTGAAATTGACCACGCCGACCGAGGTCGGGTGGAGGCCGGTGGCAACGAGGCCGGCGATGTGGGCAATATCGGCGAGACAGTAGGCACCGATCCCGTCGGCGATCTCCTGGAATGCCTTGAAGTCGATCGTGCGGGGATAGGCCGAGGCACCGCAGACGATTATCTGGGGTTTTTCCTTCTTTGCCATCTCCTCGACTGCACCGTAATCGAGCATCTCGGTCTTGGGATCCAATCCGTATTGCGCAACCTGGTAGAACTTGCCGGTGAAGCTGACCGGGGAACCATGGGACAGGTGTCCACCCTGGTTGAGTCTCATGCTTAAGATCTTCTCGCCCAGTTTCATGTACGCAAAATAGACTGCCATGTTTGCCTGGGTACCTGAGTGGGGCTGGACATTTGCGTATTCTGCCCCGAAGAGCTTCTTGAGCCGGTCGCGGGCAAGGTTCTCCGCCATATCATGGAACTCGCATCCGCCATAGTACCGCTTGCCGGGGTAGCCCTCGGCATACTTGTTGGTCATGATCGATCCCATGGCTTCGAGCACTGCCCGGGAAACTACGTTTTCAGATGCGATCAGCTCCAGGCCGTTTACCTGCCGGAGCCTCTCCTTTTCAATGATATCTGCAATTGCTGGATCCGTTTTTGACAGATACGACATATGGAAAAGGGTTCGCTCTTAAAGGTAATACCTTTTCTTACCGCTATCCGGTCACGGGAGTGCAATATAATTCAGGACAAACCGGTTATCCTGCGAATGGCTGTGGGTTTATTTGGGAAAACACGTCCGCAGGAAAGCGCAAACCTTTTTTCCTAATCAGGCGATCACTACTATTATTAATAGGAAATGCGCCGCACCTTTAATGTACAGGTTCAGTATGGCGCAGTCTGATGCAAAGATCAAATATCTTGAGAACGAACTTGATGAACAGGAGAGGCAGATTAGCATGATGGAAAGTTCAGGACCGAGCGAGGAACGCATCGCGACCCTCGAAAAGAAGGTACGGGAGATGGAAGCACTGGTCAAGGGTCTCACCCAGGAACTGCTTGACCTCAAGTCGATTGCCATGAAGATGTCCAAGCAGACCGAGGAGCGCAGCCGTCAGGAACTCCGCCGGGGACCGATTGTGCAGAGTTCCCAGCCTGTCTCCTCCCCCTCCGCGGCACCCCAGCCTACCATGTCCGCAAGTGGCACAACGGTTATCCGGCCCAAGGGTGCAAGGGTTGACGCCCCTCCCGCAGAACCCGCAATGGACATGATCATGCAGCCGGACGGGACCATGAAACTCGAGCCACGGCGGGGCGAGAAGGACTACATTGTTGCCTCTGCCGGCTATGGACGCAACAAGAAGGGCACCTCCGTCAAGCCCAAACAGAGCGACCTTATCTACGCGGCTGAGGAATCAAAAGATCCTGCAAAGAAGTAAGGAGCCGGATCTTTGCATATCACAGAGCTGGAGATCGATAATTTCAAGTCTTTTTCAAAAAAGACAAAAATTCCCTTTTTAGAGGGCTTTACCGTCATCTCCGGGCCCAATGGCTCGGGTAAGAGCAATATCATAGATTCTATCCTTTTTGTCCTGGCCCTCTCCAGCTCCCGCAACCTCAGGGCCGAAAAACTCACGGACCTCATCAACCTGAACTCCGGCCGGAATGCCGCCGAAGTTGCCCTTGAATTTTCCGACGGCACCAGGATCCGCCGGAGGATCAAGCGGACCGGCAACGGCTACTACAGCTATAATTACCTCAACGAGCGTCTCTGCAAGCAGAGCGACATCGTGGAACACCTGGCAAAGCACGGTATCAAGCCGCACGGCTACAATGTCGTGATGCAGGGCGATGTCACCCGTATCATGGAGATGAGCGATTTCGAGCGCCGGAAGATCATCGACGAGATTGCCGGGGTCTCGGAGTTCGATACCAAGAAGCAGCAGTCGCTTGCGGAACTGGATATTGTACGGGAGCGCATCGAGCGCGAGGAACTCCTGCTCATAGAACTGGGAAGGCGGGCGAACGAGCTCAAGCGCGAGCGGACGCAGGCCCTCGAATACCAGAAATGGCAGAAGGATCTCGCATACTTCCAGAACTGCCGGTCCGCTGCCCAGCTCAACGAGCGGGAGAAGGAGCTCGCCTCCCTCCGGCATTCCATGGAGGACCACACCGTCCAGATCGCCCGGATAGCGTCGGACCGGTCAATCGAGGAGAACGAACTCTCCTATCTCCAGGCCGATCTCAGGGACATCGACGACCTGATCAGCAAGAAGAGCGGATCGGACTACCTCAAGCTGATAGCGGAACTCGAAGAAGCGAAGAGCGGGATCAAGCTTGCCGAGCAGACCATTGTCCGGCTCCGGAAGGAGAAAGAGACCAATCTCGAAGCTATCAACCGCACTTACATGGATACGAAACGGGCGGAGGCCCGCGTTGCTGAATGTACCGACCAGATCCGCTCGCTCACCATTGACCGGACCAATATCGCTATGGAAGTGGCAACGTCAAAAGCCCTTGCCGAGAAGATCGAGACTGAGATCAAGGCTCACAGCGTGGACACGGAAGGGGCCCGGGATCGCCTGTTCGCCCTGTTAAAAGAGATTGAGGAGAAGAAAGGGCAGCGATCGGGGATCCTCCACCAGCAGGATATGTTCATCGAGCGGAGCCGCATGCGGACAAGCGAGCTCGAACGCCTTACGAACCTCCTCCGGCAGCTCGACGAGGAATACGGGGCAAAACAGGCCCAGCTCGCCGAGAGCAAAAAGAGTACCGAAGATCTTGCAGCGGAGAAGAAGGAGCTCGACCGGAATCTTTCCGAACTTGAAGGCTCGCTCTTTGCCCAGCGTTCCACGCTCGAACGCCTCAGGTCCGAGATGAAGGAGTATGAACAGGACGCAATCCGGCTCGAAGCCGCCCAGCAGGCCCGGGGTGAGTCAGGAGGAAAAGCCTTGGAAGCCGTCATGGGAATGGAAGGTGTTCACGGCACGATTGCGGATCTGGGCAAGGCCCCCAAAGAGTATTCCGTTGCCCTCAACGTTGCTGCCGGCAACAAGCTCCAGTTCGCAGTCTGCGATGACGACCAGGTCGCGTCCGATGCTATCCGGTACCTCAAGGAAGAACGGCTTGGTCGGGTTACCTTCCTCCCGCTCAACAAGCTCAAGCCCCCGGCGCTTCCCCCGTTAAAAGAGCCGGGTGTTGTCGATTACGCGGTGAACCTGCTGGAGTACGATCCCAAGTACGACCGTGCGTTCGCTGTTGCTCTCGGTGCCACGGTCGTTGTTGACACGCTCGAACGGGCGCGGAAACTGATCGGGAAATACCGGATGGTGACTATGGAGGGCGAACTTCTCGACAGGAGCGGGGCCATCACCGGCGGGTCGATCCGGAAGCAGACCGTCCGGGGGTTTGGCGCAGCGGTCGACGATGATATCATGCGCCTGCGGTCACACCTCGGGGAACTCTCGGGACAGGCGGCTACGTTGGAAGCCGGAATCAAGCGCCTCACGGAAGAGGTGGATGCAAAAAGGGCAGTGCGGAACGAGATCGACCAGAAGACGGCGCGCTTCGGGATGTTCACCGAGGAGTTCACCCGGCGGTTCGAGGCGATCACTGTCGAGAAGCAGACGATCGAAGCCGCTGTTGCCCGCCAGCAGGAAGAGACCAAGAACGGCGCTGCCGAACTGACGGCGCTCGAAGCACAACTCGATGACGTTACGGCAATCCTTAACGGGCTGAACACCCAGATGGAGGAGATCAAGAAACGCCTCGACGACACCAATATTCCCGCTCTCACTGAGCAGCTCGAGAAGAAACGCAAAGAGATCGAGGAATCCGAACGCCGTCTCCGGAACAAGGACGCGGACATCAACGATGCCCAGCGGGAACGCCAGCACTTCAATGCAAGGATCGCGGAGCTCGGGGAGGAGCGGACGCGCCAGGATGAGCGTATCCGGCAGCTCGATCTGGATATCGCAGCGTCAGGAGAGCAGATCGCTGCCCATAAGGTGCAGATCGCTGCCCTTGAGGAGCGCCAGAAAGAGTTCTCGGGAGAACTCGATGAACTCAGGAAGAAACGCTCCGAGGTATCCGCGCATATCCACGACTCCGAACTGAAACTGATGAAGTTCGATGCCGAGAAGGATCGCATCACCGCCATGCTCGTTGCCATCGAGGAGCGGACGAAAACCCTCTCCCTTGAGATCGAGATGCTCCGGCAGCAGGTCGGGGAGATGGATACGACCCTGACCCTCACCGAGATTGAGGGCAAGATTGCCGAGGCCGACGGGGCGCTGCGGAAGATCGGGGCCGTGAATATGCTTGCCATTGAGGAGTTCGAGAAAGTCGAGCGGCAGGTCACGGAGCGGACGGAGCGCAAGGAGACCCTGTCGGGCGAACGGGAGACCCTGATAGAGCGGATCGAGCAGTTCGAACAGATGAAATACCAGGCGTTTTCCACCGCGTTTAAGGCCATCGACGCGAACTTCCGGGAGATCTTTGCCCGGCTGACCAGCGGGAGCGGGAACCTTGTCCTTGAGAACGAGGAGGACCCGTTCACGGGAGGTATGACGTTTGCGGTCAAGCCCCGGGACAAGAAAGTCCATCTCCTCAACTCACTCTCCGGTGGTGAGAAGTCGCTCACAACGCTTGCCTTCATCTTCTCGATCCAGCGCTATATTCCGGCGCCGTTCTATGCCTTCGATGAAGTGGACATGTCGCTTGACGGTGCCAACGTGGAGCGGATCTCCTCGATGGTGACGGAACTTGCCCCGAGCTCCCAGTTTGTCATCGTCTCCCTGAGGAAACCAATGATCGAGGCTGCGGAGCGGATCATGGGCGTAACGCTGCGTCCGGACAAGAGTACGCTGGTTACCGGGGTAAAGGCCCATGCCCGTGGATAAGCCGCCCGTCCCGGGTGGCAGGCCGGGCCGGAACCCGGCACCGGAGGGGAAACCAGAACCTGTCGTAACTTCGGATATCTTCGCTCCTGGGCCCGGGTCCGGACCCGAATCTAAAACCGCCCCGGAACCTGTCCTGGGCCCGCTCGAAGACCCGGTCGAGATCCTGGTGGGCCTTGCGGAACGCGGGGAGATTGATCCCTGGAATATCAATATCATAGAAGTCACGGACCGCTTCCTCTCGGAACTCGACCGGAGGCGCGAACTCAACCTCCAGATCTCGGGGAGGACACTCTTTTACGCGTCAACGCTCCTGCGGATGAAGTCCGAGCAGCTGACGGTAGCAGAAGTCACTGAAGACATCGATGAAGGCGACGGGGAGGATCTCTTCGGCGATGACTTCGGGGACCGGCCGGAGGATATCGATTACGGCGGCCGGCTCGGCCCCATCGAGCGGCTCGAACACGAGATCCAGCGCCGTCTCGACCGGAAGAACATGCGCAAGAGTCCCATTACGCTCTTCGAGCTCATCACCGAGCTCAAGAACATCGAGAAGGAGGAGCGCCGCAGAAGACGTATGGCATCCGTGGGAGTGGATGATGACTCCCTTATCGATGCCGATGATGTGGTCAGCATTGCGCACGAGGAAGGGTTCCAGGAATCGTCCATGATCCGGCTGGCAGAGTATCTCGGGGGTCTTGAGATCGACGAGGAGATGACTCTTGCGGACCTGTGCCGGCAGCTGGACTGGGGTATCCCGGAGGTCTTCATCCCGCTCCTCTTCCTGGCGCTTGACGGGCGCTGTTCTCTGCGGCAGGACGAGTTTTACGGGGATATCTGGGTGCAGATATGCAGGGTGGATGAGATCAAACCAGCCACCGATCCGGTTGCGTTGTAACGCAGTCTGTTTTTACCCACTCAATGGATAGACAGATGTGAGTGGGGGGATATTCTCCCCCGTCAGGGGCCCTGTCATAGCCCTGGTGGAAAAATCTTACCCAGGATTATCAGGTCCTTATATTCGTCCTCAATCCGGAATGCCTGCTTTTTGACCCCCTCCTTCTCGTACCCTAACATCTGGTACAACCGGAGGGCATGGGGATTGGTGTCTGCCACCATGCACTCCATCCGGAGATATCCGCGGCTATGAGCCTCACTTTCAAGAAAGCGTATTGCTTTGGTTCCGATTCCCCTTCCCCAGTATGCAGGTTCAATAGAGAGAAAGAACGTTGCTGCATGAGAGAGCCTGGTTCCGGGAGGCTGTGCGTAAAATCCTGCGGCCCCGATAATTCGATCCTCCGCGTGGATCCCCCAGAGTGATACGATCCCCGTCAGGATAAACGACCATAAGGCTTTCGTTGCTTCCATTGTTACGGGGGGTATGGTCTCAAAATGTTCGGCAATTTCCGGGATATTGGAGAGTTCATTTATCCGTATAAGCTCGGATTCCTGTACCGGGAGAAATCGAATCGGGACAGTGGGGGAATCAGCGGTCACATACACGCGTGGTGTAAGGATCGCGATAATGATATCCCCGGGACGGGAAATGGTGAATATTGTAACGAACAGATTCAGAATTTTTCGCGGTAATAGGTCGTATTTATATGATTACCGGAGTTCGGGTACTCTGTCTGCCCACTCTTCAACCCGGGTCAATATTGCATCATCTGTATAGGATGAGAGTGTGACCCGGTTGCGGGCTATACTCAGGAAGTATATCTCGCCATTTGGATCATGACACTTCAAGAGAAACGAATAGAGGTCTGCATCCGGGGTGTGCCGGGCTTTTCCCTGGTGTGCTGCGATATTGGCCATGTTCGAGATTACCGCTGCAATCCCGTTCTGGTATCCCTCCGCAGAATCATAACGGTCAAGTCCGGAACCTATCTGTTTTTTGTCCGGGTTCAGGTACACGAATTTTGCAGTGTACATCTGCCGTACTTTCTGGACAGGGAGGTAGTTCTTTCTCACACTCCGGTATGAGGTGCATCCGAGCGGGTTTTTAATGATGAGCGACTGGACAAAGGCATCGAACGCGTCGATGTTCGCAAACGGGCTTTTCAGATTTCGGTACGCGCTCCTGGTTCCCGGTTTTGGTTTGAATCCTGTCATGGTATTCCCCGATTCAGAGACATTGTCTAATCCTAATGCTGGTCGGGGCCGATAAATTCTTGGTGGTCGTGTTGTGGGGGGTCAGATAGGGTAAAATTGTTTTTTAGCCGGTCTGTGGTATGTTTCTGCACTTCCGACCTATTATCCGACTTTTACGATGAAGAAAATCGTATGTTCCGTACGATAATTCAGATGACTTTGTGTGTTTTCTGATCACGACATTACATTATATAATAGTCCGACCCCCCAATTACCTTTTTATTTTTAACTCGTTTGTTGGCTGAAAACCCGGGAATTTATACTGTAAAAATCAGCATATGTGAATTTTTTTCAGAGTTTATTGTGTTGGGGGGTCGGATATGGTAAAAGTGTTTTTACAGCATTTTACCAGTCTGCGTTGCCTGGCTAAAGATTGCTGCATACAACAAGGAATTAACCTGTTTTGGGCGGCTGGGGTGTCTCTGTCCAGGACCGCGATTTCAAACTATCTGGACCAGCTGATAGTATGTCCCATGAACCTATAATGCGTGAGAAGAATGATTCGGGAACAGTATGGCTGATAATATGAGGGACGCAGGGTGCAGACGGGAATTGTAGCGGAACCTGCGGCACCCCCTCCCGTTCCGGCATCCGGTTCCAGAAAATCCTGCGCGATCCGGGATCTGGCAGATAAAAACAGAGATCAAACTGGCTCCGGAATACTGTTTCCGCAGGTCTTTCGAATCTGCGCGATTGCGGCAGGGATAGCAACCATATCATTCCCTGCATTGCTGTTTTCGTCGTAGACTTGCTATTTTCAGAAATGCGCTCATGGAATCCGAGACTCGAGGTTTGGACAATTTGACACTCATTGCCTCAATCGCGCAGTAATCCAGATCCTGGAGCAATGGAGGGGATTTCAGAACAATAACCGGTTTTTTCTCTCAAGTTCGAATTATCTTGAATGCGTATATTTTTCAGATTATAGAATGTGGGGAAAACCGGTCATTTTCAAGGGGATCATGCTTAAATGGTTGTCTGTGCTATAATGAGATCCACAAAATCTGATGACGAACCGACGAAACCTTCCTTCGGGAACGGGTGTTGGTTCCGAGGTAAAACAACACAGGCAACAAGGTATATATATCCTTAAATCCTATGTTGTAAGCCCGTGGACGCG